>Ga0189285_100024_pt1 | contig 210030 bp, 220 predicted proteins | sample GEYOminimetaG_FD_130315 | JGI IMG/M metagenome (GOLD analysis project Ga0189285, IMG submission 130315) | Marine microbial communities from the Costa Rica Dome - GEYO mini metaG | ecosystem: Environmental > Aquatic > Marine > Oceanic > Photic zone | place: Costa Rica: the Eastern Pacific...
ATGTCTGTATCCGCATCCGCTGGCACGAATGGCGTTGCGTTCCTGCAGGATGCGACAACGCCGAGTGATCGCGGTGGCCGGGGTTTTTCGCACTTCTTCGGCCTCAACGACCTGGTGGTGTCAGACCGTATCGGTTTCCACGAGACCGGAATGACCGGTGCGGATGCCACAGATTTCGCGGCTGGTCAGAACATGGTGTTCGATATCGTCGGACCGCAGGGCCAGCCCGTGACTTCGGTTACCGTGGCAACGGTGGCCGGTGATACTTTCACGGACCTGATCAATGATCTCAACGACCCGACCAATGGCGTCGGTCGTTATGTCACTTTCTCGCTGGATGCTGATGGTCGCCTGGTGGAAACGCCGGTTGCGGGGTTCGAGCAGTTCGGCGTGACAATGATCAGTGATGACACCCAGCGTGCAGGGTCTGGCAAGTCCATGTCGGAACTGTTCGGCATGACGCTGTATGACAAGGCCAACCGCTCCGAGGAGTTCTCGGTCAAGGCGGCCATCCGTGCTGACAGCTCGCAGCTCTCTCTGGCGCAGCTGGATATTGATGGCGCGTCGGTGGTTGGCGATATCGTGCTGTCGACCGGGGATAATCGCGGCGGCCGCCTGTTGCAGGCTGCCATGGACAGCCCGCGATCCTTCAACCAGGCAGGTTCCCTCGCCTCATCCACCGCGACGCTGCAGGATTATTCTGCGCGGATCGCCGGTGTGGTTGGTTCCCGCGCTGCGCGGGCCGAGAGCATGGCCGAATCCAATGTCGTTCTGATGGATACAGCCGCCCAGAAACGGGCGGATGTCGAGGGGGTCAATCTGGACGAGGAACTGGCTGCGATGACGATGTATCAGCAGTCCTACAACGCTTCAGCGCGCATGTTGCAAGCGGCCAAGGAAATGGCTGATGCGCTGATGCGGGTCGTTTAGGAGGCCTGAGCGATGACCCGAATTTCCACTTTCGCCGCTAACCAGTCCGCACTGGCTGACCTGATGAAGGCCCAGCGCAGCGTGTTCGAGAGTCAGAAACAGCTGATCACCGGCAAACGCGCGACGGATCTCAAGGGTGTGGGCCACGAGGCCGAGACCCTGCAGGCGACCCGTGCCGCCCAGGCCCGTTCCATGGCCTATGAGCAGGCTGGCATTCGCGCCGCGGCCCGGCTGGAAGCCCAGGATACTGCGCTGAACAACCTGACCGATGCGGCCAATGACCTGCGCACGGCGGTAACGACCAAGGACGGCAACTACGTCATGCACGAGGTGCGCGAGGCCTTCTACAAGGTGGCCAACGCGCTCAACACCAGACATGCCGGTTCCTACATCTTTGGCGGAACACGGTCCGACGTCCTGCCGGTCAATGCCGAGAAGCTGGATGACCTCCTGCCGATGGGCGCTGCAAGCGATGCCTTCCAGCACAATGATCGCCGCCCGACCGTCCAGATGGACACGCACATCACCGTCGAGGTGGGCCTGCTGGCCAATGAGGTCGGTGGCGAGCTGATGGACAGTTTCAAGCGCATCATTGATTTCGAGAATGGCGTGAATGGCCCGTTTGTGCAGCCGATGACCTCGGCTCAGGAAACATTTATCCTCAACGAGGTGAGCCAGATCATCACGGCGATGGACAACGTCTTCACCAAGGTCGGTGAGGCCGGCGCCACGGCTGCCCATGTCGACACGCTGATTGCCAGTCACGAAGATCGCCAGACCTTCCTCGATCGTTTCATCGGCGAGATGGAGGATGTCGACATGGCCGACGCCGCGACGCGGTTCCAGCAGGCCCAGACGGCACTGGATGTCTCCGCCCGAACCTTCTCATCCCTCAGCCAGGTCTCCCTGCTGCCCTTCCTGAGATAGGGACGCTTGCTGGCATTTTCCCGCTTTTGTTGTGCGGCAGGTTTCTTCTAGTGTGAAGGCTGGAAGGGAGGGATCCATGGCACGTAGGGAAAAACGACGTCGGCCTACTATCGGCGGCGCGACCTTGGGCGCATTGATCGCATTCCTGTTTTTCGTGCTGGAGCTCGGTGTGACCTTCGCGATCTTGCCGTGGACGGTGCTCGGTGCAGCAGTTGGCGGTGGCATGCTTGGCACCACAGTTCGCGATGCGGCCGGAGATGCCGGATTGGCTGGTATACTTGAAGCGTTTCTGTCGGCGTTAGGGCAAGTTTTTGGCGCGATTTTCGGATTCTTCGGTGACTTGTTCAGTGGCTTTAGTGCATGAGGGACCAAGGCGAAATCACCAGCGATGAAGCGTTTGAGCGAGCGGGTGTGCCTGCCTTGCTTGTTGCGGTGCTCGTCACAACACTCGTTGTATGGCTCTGTTGGGGCATGGAGCTGTGGTTGTTGATACTCGTTGGGGCCCTGGTGTTTGGGTTCTCGTTCGGTCTTGCCCTCAGGATCTTCGCGGACCCCTACGGTTTCGTGCGGGATGTATTGAGCAATCTGAGTGGCGGCGGCCTGTAAGCGATACTCGGACAAAGAAGCGAAATGCCGAACACTGGCCACACCCGCCCACATCCCCTATATACCCGCCTCCTGATAACCGTTTGCTGCGGGCCTTGACCCCGTTGGAGGCGATATGACTGTGAATACGACCGACGGCGCGCGTGCGGCCGTTGATGAACTGCTTCGCGAACTCGATCTCTCCGGCGATCCGCTAGGACTGGGCGGCGATCCGGCTGACCATCGTGTTGTTGTGGCCATGTCGGGTGGCGTCGACAGCTCGGTGACGGCGGCCCTGTTGCATCATCTGGGATATGACGTCGTCGGTGTGACGCTGCAGCTTTATGACCACGGCGCGGCCATCCAGAAAAAGGGCGCGTGCTGCGCCGGCCAGGACATCTATGACGCCAAGCGTGTCGCCGAGGAATGCGGCTTCCCGCACTATGTGCTGGACTATGAAAGCCGCTTCCGCGAAGCGGTGATCGAGGAATTTGCCGATACCTATCTTGCCGGGTTCACGCCCATTCCCTGTGTGCGCTGTAACCAGACGGTGAAATTCGCCGACTTGTTGAAGACCGCGCGCGAACTGGGTGCGGCCTGTATGGCGACGGGGCATTATATCCAGCGCGCCATGGGCAATGACGGGGCGCAGCTTCGTCGGGCCGCGGACAAGGGCAAGGACCAGTCCTATTTCCTGTTCGCGACCACGCATGAACAGCTGGACTTCCTGCGCTTCCCGCTGGGCCATCTCAACAAGGACCAGACCCGCCAGCTGGCCGAGGCCTTTGGGCTGATCGTGGCCGACAAGCCGGACAGCCAGGACATCTGTTTTGTGCCGGAAGGACGTTATGTCGACATTGTCGAGAAAATCCGCCCGGGTGCTTCGCGTCCCGGCGAGATCGTGCATGTCGATGGCCGTGTGCTGGGCCGTCATGAAGGCGTGATCCGCTACACCGTCGGCCAGCGCCGCGGTCTGGGCATCGCCGCCGGTGATCCGCTTTATGTCGTGCGACTAGATGCCGAGCAGGCCCAGGTCGTGGTCGGTCCTCGTGAGGCGCTGGCCGTCAATCGTATCAAGCTCAATGACGTCAACTGGCTGGGCGAGGATGCGATTGCCGATGGCGCACCCGTGCGCGTGAAAGTCCGCTCAACCCGCCCGCCGGTTCCGGCTGCGTTGTCGGTGGAGGGCGAGAGTGTAGGCGTCGTTCTCGCAGAGGGTGAGGAAGGCGTCGCACCGGGCCAGGCCTGTGTCTTCTACTCCCCGGACGATGAAGATCGTGTGCTCGGTGGCGGCTGGATCGCCTCGACCGCGGGCAAGGCACGTTCCGGATCTGCAATCACCTTGATCGGGTGACGGCCTGCGCTATCCTGCCCTCCATGAGGGGAATGATCCGCAATCTTCTGGCGCTGTTCGCGTTTCTGGTTCTGGCTCTGCCTGCGCAGGGCCAGATCTATGATGTCGAGGAGCGCCTGGCCGAACATCTCGCCGCTTGCGAGGCTGGCGATAAATGGGGCTGTGGGTATGCCATCGCGCTGTGGCAGCGCCAGGACGCCATGTCCTGGTTGCTCGAGCGAAATGTGAACATGCACATGCGGGCCTGCTCGCTGGGGCTGGACGGATCGTGCTGGAAGTTTGAACGCCGCCTGGAGCCCAACCCCTATGCGCCGGTGCGGGCGGACCGGGAGCGCTTCCTGCCAATGGTTGTCGCCGGCTGTGAAAACCACTCCACCATGGCCTGCTGGCAGGCGGCGAGCGAGTATTACGAGCTCGGTGACATGGATCGCGCCTGGGATTATGCGGACCGGTCCTGTCGCGCCGGTTTCAGTGATGGCTGTGCGCGGCGTGCCGATGTTGAGGCCACAACGGGAGTGGACCCGCAGGCCTCCTATATCGCGGCCTGTCACGGCAACCGGCCCGGTTATATGCGCAAGCAGGCTTATTGCGAGGCTGCGTGCACGATGTCAGATGCGGTGTCCTGCCGGACCCTGGCGGACATGTATGTCCGTGGCCGGGATGGTTATCAGCCGACGGATCGTCGCGAACGCCGTGCCGCGGAGCTTTACGAGCGCGCTTGTGGCCTGGGCGATTCAGAGGCCTGTGACCGGCGCGGTTAGGCCTTTCCACAAAGCCACCGTAACCCAGTGAATTAGGACGGGCGGCCAGATTGAAGCGCTCAGCCGGTAGGCCAGGGTGCAGGCGAGCCCCAGCAGTGCGGTGATGGCCAGGAAGGCCGGTTCGAGGAAAAGATCCTGCGCCATCGGCAGGCCCAACCAGACCTGTGCCGGGTGCCACAGCACAAAGGCGGTGATCGCCAGACCGCCCCGAATCCAGCCGGTTTGTCCGCCCATCCAGACCCGGAAAACCATTTCCTCGGCGAGGGCGGGGATGAAAAATGCGGCGACTGCAACAATGGCGAATGCCCGCCATTCATCGGTCAGGGCAAACTTGAACAAGTTTTCAGATAACCCCAAATAGCCTGCCGTCAGCGTAAATAGCGCTGAAATAAGAAGTGTTTGACCCCATTGAACACGGTTCGGTCGCGCCCGCAGCGCTTGTGCTGCAGCTGCGAAAAGGCTTGACGCGGTGCCGCATAATTTGATCATGCGCGCCAGCTTAACGCCGAATGGCGAACCGGAGGAGATTTGAAATGAGCGCAATGGACGATCCCGTTGTCATCGTGGGCATGGCCCGCACCCCCATGGGTGGACTGCTGGGCGAGCTTGGCAGCGAGAGTGCCAACGAGCTGGGCGCAGTAGCCGTCAAGGCAGCCATGGAAGAAGCCGGCGTTGCCGGTGACGATGTCGACCAGATCCTGATGGGTAATGTCCTGATGGCTGGCCAGGGCCAGGCCCCGGGCCGCCAGGCGGCGCTCAAGGCCGGCATGCCCAACTCCGTCGAGGCCACCACGCTGAACAAGATGTGTGGTTCCGGCATGCAGGCGGCCATCATGGGCCGCGCAGCCATCATGGCGGGTGATGCCGACATCATCATCGCCGGTGGCATGGAGAGCATGACCCAGGCCCCGCACATGCTGCCGTCGCACCGTGGCGGCTTCAAATATGGCCACGATACCGTCAAGGACCACATGGCCCAGGATGGTCTCGAGGACGCCTATGAAAAGGCGCCGATGGGCAATTTCGCCGACATGATCGCCAATGAGTACCAGTTCACGCGTGAGCAGCAGGATGCCTACGCGCTGGAAACCCTGGCCCGCGCCCAGCGCGCGACCGAGGAAGGCGACTTCAAGCGCGAGATCGCACCGGTCACCATCAAGACCCGCAAGGGCGAGATCGCTGTTGAAACCGATGAGCTGCCGCGCAAGGCGATGCCGGAGAAAATCCCGAACCTGCGTCCGGCCTTCTCCAAGGACGGTACGGTCACTGCGGCCAATGCCTCTGCCATCTCTGACGGGGCCGCCGCACTCGTCCTGATGCGTCAGTCCGAAGCCGAGCGTCGCGGTCTCAAGCCGATCGCCAAGATCGTTGCGACCGCAGCGCACGCCCACGAGCCGGCCTATTTCACCACCGCGCCGGTCCCGGCCATGCGCAAGGCTGTCGAGCGCGCGGGCTGGACGGTTGATGATGTCGAGCTGTGGGAAATCAACGAGGCTTTTGCGGTCGTTCCGATGATCGCCATGAAGGAACTCGGCCTCAGCCATGACAAGGTCAACGTTAATGGCGGTGCCTGCGCCCTGGGTCACCCGATCGGCGCGTCTGGCGCGCGCATCATGGTGACGCTGCTGGCGGCCATGGAAAAACAGGGCAAGACCAAGGGTGTTGCCTCGCTCTGCATCGGTGGCGGCGAAGCGACCGCAGTCGCTGTCGAGCGCATGCAGTAAGCGTTCCGGTGATTGCGGAATAAAAGAGGGCGGTGCCGATGGCGCCGCCCTTTCTTGTTGTGATGCGAGGACTAACCCTCGATATGGCTCAGCGGCAGGCCGCGGCCGTCCTTGACGTTGCGGATCTGCACGGAGGTGCGGAAATCGCCGATCACATCGAGCGGGATCAGCTTGTCGGACACAAAATCATTATAGCTGTCGATGTCCGGCATCACGACTTTCACCAGATAATCATAGGGGCCGGTCATGGTGACGGCCTCGGTGACTTCCTCGAAACTCTGGATGGCTTCCTCGAACTTCTCGTAATTGGCGCGGCGGGCCGGGGCGATTTTCACCTCGATATAGGCGGTGAACATCAGGCCGATGGCGCGGCGGTCGAGCTGGATCGAGCGGCGTTTGATGATTCCCTCGGTCTCCAGGCGACGAATGCGGCGCCAGCAGGGAGAGGGCGTCAGGCCGACCTTTTCAGCCACTTCGGCGACCGATTGGCCCGCATCTTCTTGCAGGGCCTCAAGAATGCGGACGTCAATATTATCAAGGGCTGCGATCATTTTTTCCTCAAAAGCCGGTTTGCTGGGAAAATAGTCCAAGCTGCTTCGGATGCGAACCCGGAAAAGGCACATTGACCCAAGAGTAGACAAGCACCGTCCATCCGCGTTAGACGCCCCTCGCACCACACACTCTGTGTGGCTTCAGTTCCTGGCGGTTTCCGCCCAGTCATAGCGAGAGCCCATGACGCAATCTGATCCCCGCTTCCACGTCCCCGCGCCGCACGCCCGGCCTGGCGACACGCCTGATTTTTCCCACATCGAAATCCCGCCGGCAGGCGAGGCCCGCAAACCGGCTGTGGACATCGATGGCAGCGAGACCCGTGATCTCGCGCTCGGACTGGTCCGCGTCCTGGACCATAACCACCAGGCGGTGGGTGAATGGGATCCCAAGCTGGACGCGGATGTCCTGCGCGAAGGCCTCAAGCACATGGTGCTGACCCGCGTTTATGACGACCGCATGCTCAAGCTGCAGCGTCAGGGCAAGATGAGCTTCTACATGAAGTCCACGGGTGAGGAGGCTGTCGCCGTCGCCGCCGCCATGGCGCTCGACAACAAGGACATGATCTTCCCGTCCTATCGCCAGCAGGGCATCCTGTTTGCGCGCGGTCGCGATATCGTCGACATGATGTGTCACTGCATCTCCAACAGCCGTGACAATCTCAAGGGTCGCCAGCTTCCGGTTCACTACACCTGGGCGGAAGGCAATTTTTTCTCGATCTCCGGCAATCTGACCACGCAATTCCCGCAGGCCGTCGGCTATGCGATGGCGTGCCAGTTCAAGGGCGAGAAGCAGATCGCGGCCTCCTGGATCGGTGAGGGCTCGTCTGCGGAAGGCGATTTCCACGGCGCGCTGGTGCTGGCCTCGACCTACAAGGCGCCGGTCATTCTCAACGTCGTCAACAATCAGTGGGCGATCTCGACCTTCCAGGGTGTCGCGCGCGGCCAGGGCAATACCTTTGCTGAAAAGGGCCTGGGGTACGGCCTGGCGTCCCTGCGCATTGATGGCAATGACTTCCTGGCTGTCTACGCGGCGACGCAATGGGCGGCTGAACGCGCCCGTGCGGGCCATGGTGCCACCATCATCGAGAGCTTCACCTATCGCGCCGATGCGCACTCCACCTCGGATGACCCGTCGGGCTATCGCCCCAAGGCCGAGGAAGAGAAATGGCCGCTGGGCGATCCGGTCGAGCGCCTGAAACAGCACCTGATCGGTCTGGGCGAATGGGATGAGGAGCGTCACGAGGCGCTCGAGAAAGAGCTCAACGAGCTGGTCATCGCCTCCTACAAGGAAGCGGAAAGCCACGGCACGCTGCACGACGGCCCGCTTTCGCCGACGCACACGATTTTCGAAGATGTCTATGTCGAACCGGACTGGCGCCTGCGTCGCCAGCGCCAGGATCTGGGAGTCTAAATCATGGCCAAGATGAACATGATCCAGGCGCTCAATTCAGCGCTCGACAACATGATGGAAAAAGACCCGAACGTGGTCTCCTTCGGTGAGGATGCCGGTTATTTCGGTGGCGTTTTCCGCGTTACTGCCGGCCTGCAGGAAAAATACGGCCTGGACCGCTCCTTCGATGCACCGATCAACGAGGCGGCAATTGTCGCCATGGCGATCGGCATGGGCGTGAAGGGCATGCGCCCGGTCGCCGAGATCCAGTTCGCCGACTACATCTTCCCGGGGCTCGACCAGATCGTCTCCGAACTGTCGCGCATCCGTTATCGTACGGCAGGCCAGTTCACCACGCCGGTGACCATCCGCACGCCCTGTGGCGGTGGTATCCGCGGTGGCCAGACCCACTCCATGAGCCCGGAAGCCTTCTTTACTCAGATCCCGGGTGTCCAGGTCGTCATGCCGTCCAACCCGTATGACGCCAAGGGTCTCTTGATCTCTGCCATCGAGAGCGATGATCCGGTCATCTTCTTCGAACCCAAGCGCCTTTATAACGGTCCGTTCGACGGAGATCCGGGCAAGGCGCTGGAAACCTGGGGCAAACACCCCAAGGGCGAGGTGCCGGAAGAGCATTACAGCCTGCCGATCGGCAAGGCCGAGGTCGTGCGCGAAGGCAATGATGTCTCCATCATCACCTATGGCACGCTGGTGCATGTCGCCCTGGCGGCGGCCGAGCGTGAGGGTATTGATGCCGAGATCATCGATCTGAAGACGCTGGTGCCCTACGACATCGAGACGATTGCCAAATCCGTCAACAAGACCGGCCGCTGCATCGTCGCCCAGGAAGCGCCGCGTACCTCCGGTTTCGGTGCCGAGCTGGCTGCGCAAATCCAGGAAGAGTGTTTCTACGCGCTGGAAACGCCGATCTACCGGATCGCCGGCTGGGACACGCCGTACCCGCACGCCCACGAATGGGCCTATTTCCCGGGCCTGACCCGTTTCATCACCGCCATGCGCGAAGTCCTGGAGGCATAAGCAATGAGCGAATACCGCTATAAAATGCCCGATGTCGGCGAAGGTATCGTCGAAGCGGAAATCGTTGAGTGGCACGTCAAGGAAGGCGACACGGTCACCGAGGACCAGCACGTCCTCGACGTGATGACCGACAAGGCGACGGTGGAAATTCCCTGTGCCGTGAATGGTACGGTGACCAAGCTGGTTGGCGAGCCGGGCGAGATCATCGCTGTTGGCACCGAGATCATGTTCATCGCCGTCGATGGTGCTGTGCCGGCTGAAGAGGAAGCTCCCGCCAAGGAAGAGGCCAAGGCGGAAGAAGCTGCACCGGCCAAGGCAGAGCCGAAACCAGCAGCCCCGGCCAAGCCCGCTCCGGCCCCGGCTGCTCCGGCTGTGGCGGCCCGCCCGGCGGGCGAACGCGCCCTGGCCAGCCCGGCTGTTCGCAAGCGCGCGCTGGATGCTGATATCGATCTGGGCACGGTCCCGGGGACCGGCCCGGCGGGGCGTATCACCCACCAGGACATGGATGACTTCATCGCTTCCGGTGGTCGCCTGTCCGCGCGTGCGGGCGGTGGCTCCGCAGTGCGTGCACCGCGCACCGGTGTGACCGAGGAGAAGATCATCGGCCTGCGTCGCCGGATCTCCGAGAACATGTCCCACGCCCAGCGCACTATTCCGGACATCGCCTATGTCGAGGAAATCGACGTCACGGCGCTGGAAGAGCTGCGCGCGCATCTCAACAAGTCCAAGCGCGATGACCAGGCCAAGCTGACCTTCATTCCCTTCCTTGTCATGGCGCTGGCCAAGGCCCTGCCGGAAACCCCGCAGGCCAATGCGCACTTTGACGGCGAGAACATGCTGCTGACCAAGTATGACGCCGTGCATTGCGGTGTCGCCGCAGCGACGCCGAACGGCCTGATGGTCCCGGTCATCAAGCATGCCGAGAGCCTCGACGTGTTCGAGATCGCCGGTGAGCTGAAACGCCTGGGCTCCGCCGCCAAGGACGGCAAGGCTACCAAGGACGAGCTGTCCGGCTCGACCATCACCATCACCTCGCTGGGGGCCATTGGTGGCCTGGTCACAACGCCGATCCTGAACGCGCCGGAAGTGTCCATCATCGGCGTCAACAAGATGCAGACACTGCCGCGCTACAATGCGGACGGTCAGGTCGTGCCGCGCAAGGTGCTGAACCTGTCCAGCTGTTTCGATCACCGCATTGTCGACGGTTATGACGCCGCCATGCTGATCCAGCGTGTGAAGGGCTATCTGGAAAACCCGGCGACGCTGTTTATGTGATGTCGAAGACGGGGCGGATCGCAATCACGATCGCGGCGGTGATAATCGCTGCGATCGGTGCGATTGGTGTCACACTCGGGATCTGGGGCGGTCTGTTTCTGACTGGAGGGATCCTGTTCATGGAGACGCTCGGCGCCGAAATTGACTATGACCAAGTTTCTGGGGAATTCGGACGTCTCGTCGTTTGGGGAGGCCTCGGAAGCCTGATGTTGCTGTCCGGTGCGTTGGCCATTGTTCGGATCTGGGCGCGATAATTTGCAGAAGCGGGATGTCTCGATGAGGTGTCCCGCTTTATTGTTTCTGGCGCGGTCGAAGTCAGCGTTTCAGGCCGCATCCTGCGCCAGGGCGCCAAAAAAACCGATCATGCAGACGACACGGCCAGCCTCATCGGTCGGCGCCACATCAAATCCTTCCAGCAAAAGCTTTCCGTCCTGATGGATTGTCCAGTGATAGCGGTGGAAATTGTGTTGGCTGTCGACAGCGCTGGCACGCGCATAGACCGCGCCCGGCAGGGTCTTCTTGACCTCGTGCACATTTGCCTCAAACCCGTCGATCCCTGTCACATCAATGGAGGGGTCGACAAATCGCACATCTGTGGCGAGCGCCTGATCGAGATGGCCGCGGACCTTGGCCGGGTCGGGCTCGTTCCACGCGGCGAGCATGCTTTCGAGAGAGGCGATAGGGTCGCTCATGACGGGGCTCCTTATATTAACCGACACGGTGTCGGTATGTGGCCACTGTAAAACCGACACGAAGTCTGTAAAGTGAAATCATGGCGACTCAGGCAGAAAGACGGAAAGCAACGCGCGAGGCCCTGGTGAAAGCCGGGCGGGCCAGCTTTGCCCGTGCGGGTTATGACGCGACGCATACCAATGAGATCCTGGCGGTTGCCAGGGTGTCGCGTGGCGCGATGTATCATCACTTTGCAAGCAAGCAGGCCTTGTTCGAAGCAGTCTTCATTGCGGAGTCAAAAGCTACGATTGCGGGAGCTGCGGCGGCAGCAAGCCATACCGGCTCACCTTTGGAAAACGTATTATCCGCCTGTCTGGCCTGGCTGGCGGCAGCGCGTGAGCCGGTGACCGCCGCCATACTGCTCGACCAGGGGCCACAGGTGCTCGGCTGGAAACGCGCCCGCGACCTGGAAGAGGAATTCAGTCTTGGCGGTATGAAGCGCGCGATCCAGCTGGCGAGCGAGGCGGGTGAGCTCGAAGTGGGTTCCATTGATCTTGCGGCCCGCATTCTCAACGCTGTATTGGCCGAGCTGGCGCTGGCGGCGGTTCACCACCGTGACGAGGCTGATCCCGCCCGTCAGGAGCGCATGATCCGCCAGGTCCTCTCCGGTTTTAGGCCACAGACGGATTGAGCTCCGACTTCCCATCGCCGATGCCTTCCTCTATACCCAATGTCACCAATGGTGACATAACAAGGATGGATCGATGGAAATCTTTGAAATGATCAAGCAGCACATGGCTGCCAGCGTGCCGTTTGCGAACTATACCGGGGTGAAGCTGGAAGAGGTTTCGGCCGAGCGGGGTGTGGCCACGCTGGCCAAGCGCGGCGAGGTGGAAAACCATATCCAGACCATGCATGCCGGGGCGATGTTCACGCTGGGCGAGGCGGCGTCCGGTGCGGCGATGGGCGGTGTGATGGCGGACCAGCTGCTGGCGGCGCGTCCCGTCGCGGCCAATGCCTCCATCAAGTATGTGAAGACGGCCAAGACCGATATCACGGCAATCGCGACGGCGAGCATTCCGGCAGAGGAAGCGCTGAAAGCCTTCCACGCTGATGGCAAGGTCGTGTTCGACGTCAATGTCGATCTCCGGGATGCCGACGAGAATACCTGCGCGGAAATGACGGTAGCCTGGCACATAAAGAAGACCGGCTAGGGTGGCGAAGCGCTACCATCACGGCGAGGTGCGCAGTGGGGCCGTTGCGGCCGCGCTGGCGATCACCGAGGCTGACGGCCCGGATGCGGTGACCATGCGGGCTGTGGCCAACAGGGTGGGCGTGGACCATCGTGCGATCTATCGGCATTTCACCGATCGCGACCGTCTGTTGGCTGAAGTCGCCGCGGACGGTTTTCGCGATCTCCTCTGCGAGCTTGTGCGGGCAGAGGGGGAGGCGGGGCTGCAGCGTGACTTCACCGCCTCCATCCGCTTTGCCCTGGCCCGGCCGCATCTCTACGCGCTGATGCTGTCGCGGCCGCGCGAATTGATGTTCGGCGGGGCGGCGCTGGAAGCCGCGGTCCGTGCGATGCTGGAGCATCTCATGGCCTCGGCGCGACTTGCGTTGGGAGATGAGGTCGAGGCTCGCATATGCCGCGACCTTGTCTTCTCGGCGCTGGGGGCGAGTTACGGCCTCGTTTCCCTGGCCAGCTCGATGACGCTGGCACCGCGTTCTACAGCGGAGCTGGAGGCTTTCCTGACCGAACAGGTGGCAGCGGTGATTGAAGGCCAGCTGCTGCGCTTGCGCGGCCCGGCCTAGTCCGTTTCCGCAGGCAGCAATTCACGCACGCTCTTGACCGCGCTTTCGGCTTCATTCTCCCACTCCACCGGCAACAGCGCCCTGGGCATGTTCTGATAGCAGACCGGACGCAGGAAACGGCGGATGGACATTGTACCCACACTGGTCGCTCCAAAATTGGTGGAGGCCGGATAAGGGCCGCCATGCACCATCGTCTCGCTGACTTCCACCCCGGTCGGGAAGCCATTTGTCAGGATGCGTCCGGCCTTGCGTTCCAGGACGGGCATCAGCAGACGGGCCAGGTCGGTATCGGCGGTGTCCATGTGCAGCGTGCAGGTCAGCTGGCCCTTCAGCGCGCGCGCAATGACCAGCATTTCATCAGTGTCCCGGACCGTGATCACCAGGCCGAGTGGCCCGAAGACCTCCTCGCTCAGCGTCTCGTCGGCAAGCCAGTCCTGGCCGGAAACGACAAACAGGTTGGGGGTGGCTTCGCGTGCCTCGCAGTCAGTGGACAGGATCTCCTTCACCCCGCGGGCCCGGCGCACGCCATCGCGGCCCTTGCGATAGGCGCTGGCGATGCCGTCAGTCAGCATGGTCTGGCCCTGGACTTTCATCAGCTCGGCCAGGGAAGCGTGGATGAAGGCCTCGGCATCATCGCCCCCTACGACGACGGCGATGCCCGGATTGGTGCAGAACTGGCCCGCACCCATCGTCAGCGAGGCGACCCAGCCTGACGCGATCGCCCCACCGCGCGCGCCCAGGGCCTCGGGCAGAAGGAACATCGGATTGACCGAACCCAGCTCGCCAAAGAAGGGGATGGGGTCCTCGCGCGCTGCGCAGAGGTCAAACAGGGCGCGGCCGCCCGCCAGTGAGCCGGTGAAGCCAACCGCGCGAATGTATTCATTGCGGACCAGCGCCGTGCCGACCGAGCGATCACCGCCCTGGATCTGGCTGAACACACCGGGATGGACGCCGACAGTCTCGATGGCTGCCTGTATGGCCTGGGCGATGATGTCCGCCGTGCCCGGATGCGCGCTGTGGCCCTTGACCACGACCGGGCAGCCGGCCGCCAGGGCCGCGGCCGTGTCGCCTCCTGCAGTGGAGAAGGCGAGCGGGAAGTTGGAAGCGCCGAAAACGGCAACAGGGCCGATCGGGCGCTGGATGAGTTTCAGATCGGGGCGGGGCACGGGCTGACGCTCCGGAAGGGCCTCGTCATGACGACGGTCCAGATAGTTACCGTCCTGGATGGTTCTCGCGAACAGGCGCAGCTGACCGACAGTACGGCCGCGTTCCCCGATCAGACGGGCTTCGGGCAGGCCGGTTTCCTCGTGACCGATCCGGGTGATGTCATCACCGCGTGTTTCGATCTCGTCGGCGATGGCGTTGAGCAGGGCAGCGCGTGTGGCCACCGGGCTGTAGCCATAGGTCATGAAGGCCTGTTCGGCCGCCTTGCAGGCTTCATCGACAAGTTCCGGCGTGCCGACGGAGAATTCGTGAGCCTCGCCTGTTGCGGGGCTGGAAAGGAAGACGCGGTCGCTTTCGGTCCAGCGTCCGGCGATGAGGTGTTTTCCGTTGATCATGGCCCTGCTCCTGTTGGTCGTGACATACATGCCAGATAGCAATATTGGATACAATATCCAATGCTGCAGTGCGACTATCTGGATGCTTGACCTGGAGGACGCTGGCGTGTCCTGTCCGCAGCAGGGAGTGAGGCATGTTCAAACAGATTTGGGATCAGCTGGTCAGCGTCCTGGCCGTGTGGGCCGTCAGCGTGTTTGCGCTGATGTTCTTCCACGATGATATCGGGCTTGCGCCTGAGCATTTGCCGATGCTCATTTTCACCAGCCTGCCCGTGTTTGTCGTTGGTTCTGTCCTCGTTTCGCTCGCGCGGCAATTTATGTCGAAAAACCGCGCATCCTGACGCGGCTCTTTCCCTTTGCGTCGCAAGACGCTAAATGCCTCGCAAATCCTCATTGGTTTCGCAGCCATTTATTCCAAGGAGCATCCCCATGCAGACACGTTCGTGCCAGGTTCTCATCATTGGTGGTGGTCCGGGTGGATATCCGGCGGCTATTCGTGCGGGCCAGCTGGGTCTGGACACGATCATCGTCGACAAGCACGGTCTGGGCGGAACCTGTCTCAATCGTGGCTGTATCCCCTCCAAGGCGATGATCCATGCCGCGACCAAGTATGAGGAAATGTCCAAACACGCCGAGAAGGACGAGCTGGGTATTTCGCTGGCCGAAGCGCCGAAGCTGGACATGGGCAAGCTGGTGGGCTGGAAGGACGGTATCGTCTCCAAGCTGACCGGTGGTGTGGGCCAGTTGATCAAGGCTGCGGGCGTTGAACACATTTCCGGCTGGGCCAAGTTCAGGGACGCCAAGACCTGTGTTGTCGACACCGACGAAGGCGAGGTCGAGATCACGGCCGAGCATGTCGTGCTGGCCACCGGTTCGGTTGAGGTCGAGCTGCCCTTCCTGCCGTTTGGCGACAAGGTGATCGGCTCCACCGACGCGCTTGACCTCTCCGAAAAGCCGGAGAAGCTTGTTGTCGTTGGTGCGGGCTATATCGGTCTCGAGCTGGGTATCGCCTTCCGCAAACTGGGCAGCGAAGTGACCTTCATCGAGGCCTCTGACGGCATTCTCCCGCTCTATGACAAGGAAATCACGCGTCCGATCACCATGTGGCTGAAGAAGCACAAGGTCGCTGTGAACCTCTCCTGCAAGGCCAAGGGCATGACGCAGAAGGACGGCATGGCCGTTCTGGAATACGAAGACGCCAAGGGCGAGACCCAGAGCATTGAAGCCGACAAGATCCTGGTCGCCGTGGGCCGCAAGGCTTGCCTGGACGGTTGGGGTGTCGAGAATATGGGGCTGGATCTGGTCGATGGCCGTTTCATCAAGGTTGATGACCAGTGCCGCACCGGCATGCGCAATGTCTGGGCGATCGGTGATGTCGTCGGCGAGCCGCTGCTGGCACACAAGGCCACGGCCCAGGGCGAAATGGTCGCCGAGCTGATCGCGGGCCACAAGCGGGTCTTTGATCCGGTCTCCATCGCGGCGGTCTGTTTCACCGAGCCGGAAGTCGTCGGCGTCGGCCTGACCCCGGACGAGGCCAAGGCCAAGGGCGAGGTGGTCATCACCGGCAAGTTCCCGCTGGCGGCGTCCGGACGTTACCTGTCCATGGAAGCGGGCACGGATGGCGGTTTTGTCCGCGTCACCGCGCGTGAGAGTGATCATGTCATTCTCGGCATCCACGCCGTCGGCACGCATGTGTCGGAACTCTCCGGCGAGTTCGCGCTGGCTATCGAGATGGGCGCGCGGCTGGAAGACATCGCCGGCACGATCCACGTCCACCCGACCCTGACCGAGGGTTTCCTGGAATCGGCGCTGACCGCGCTGGGCCACCCGATCCATATCTCCGCACCGAAAAAATAGGCCCCCTTCGGCTGTTTCCGGATTTCATCCGGATCCAGCCACTTCCCCCTCAAAGGGGGAAGAAGAAGTGCCGTGTTTCCTCCCCCTTTGAGGGGGAGGTGCACTGCGTAGCGGGGCGGAGGGGGATGAATACCATCCATTCACTTCCCTCGCGTGCGCGCGCGTGAGAAGACTCTGTGCCAGACGTGAGGAGATGACATGGACGACGGCCAGATCGGTGTAACCGGCATTATCGACCACAAACCACTCGCCCCCGGCGAGGGAGTGGGCTGTATCTCCTATGATACTGCGCTGATGCGGACCATTACGCCGCGGGCCGAGGATTTCGACGAGCTGGGTCACGTCAACAATGTCGTCTATCTGCGCTGGGTGCAGGAGATGGCGGTGACGCACTGGCATCTCATCAGCTCCGCCGACCGTGTCGCCGGCGAGGTCTGGGTGGCCCTCAAACACACGATTGAATACCGCGATCCGATTGAGCCGGGCGAAACGGCCGAGATCCGCACCTGGCTCGGCCCCTACAAGGGCCCGCGTTTTGAACGCAATGTCGATATCCGCAAACCCGGCGCCAAGCGCTTCTCCGCCCGCGCCACAACAGAATGGTGCCGCCTGTCCTCCGTCACCCGCCGCCCGCTGCGCATTGACGACGAAACGCTCGACGTGTTCGGCGTGAAGGGCTTGCTTTAGACGCACGCTTGATACCACTCTGCCGTGCGGAGGGTGGATGATGCGTTTTTCCCGACTGGTTTATGGTGCTCTGATTGCTGGCGCGATGGGGGCACCGGCAGAGGCCTGCGACGTGCCGGCGGACTATCACAGCCTGCTCGGTCCTTATGATGCCATCCACCATGCGGACTGGATTGGTCTGGCCGTGGCCGTACGATCATCCGACGGTTCCGGGCTTGAGTTGGAGTTTCGCGAATACCTCAAGGGAGATGGCCCTCAATCGCTATCGGTCTCATATCCGCGATTTGATTCAGCTTCGTCCAACGGGCACTCGGATGAAGCGCTGGTGGGAAATTACTACGCGCACACGACGGCGGCGTTCTGGGATGGTCGCGGGCGAGGCGGGCTGGGTGCGGATTGTCGAATCCGCGTCGAGTTTGCAGAGGGGGCGTCCTACCTGGTGTTTGGACCTCTGCAGTACGAAGTGGGATATGAGAATATCGCTGTGGCCGATGATGATGCCTGGCTCGAATATGTAAAAGATGTTCTCGCCGGCGAGGTGCAGGAGCTTCCGCCATTGCGGCTGCGCGATCTTCTTGAGCGAAGCGCGGCTGTCATTCGGGTGCGGGCCCGGATGGATGGTGAACAGGTCTTGCTGGACGAGGAGGTCCTCGTCGGCGAGCTCGGCTCCTATCTGAATGCGACAACGATTTATCCGGAGGAGTTTTATCGCGCTTTGCTGGACCCACGGTGCAGTGGATGGGGGATTCAGAATGACGTTATCGAGCGGTTCATCGTGATCGAGGAAATACCGGCCAGGCCGGTTCTGATGCGGCAGACTTCTTGGTGCCCGCCACTGCGCGCAATGCCCTTGATGGAAGGGCCTTTCGGATTCTTCGACTCACCCTTTTACGTCAGTATGGAGGCATCCGGTATGTTTGCAACGAATGCGTTCTCGGAGTTCCATGTAAGCGAGGGCCGGGTTGGGCTTAGGAGGCCTCGCGTGATCGAAATGCCTGATGGCACCACTCCCGACACGATCTCCGTCGCCGAATTCATCGCTCTTATGCCCGTTCAAGACTAATCAATTCGCTCCGGCTTGCCCTGGTGCCCGCCGACGGCTGTGATGGCCACACCTGCGTCGATCACTCGCCCTTGAGGCGGTCTGGGATCCCCAGCCCCTCAGCCAGCGTGTTCAGCTGGTCCACAGTCTTCTCGTCCAGGGGAATGCCTTCCCGCTCGCGCTTGCCGCGCCAGGCGCGTTCTGGGGCTCCGGGGATGAGGACGGGGCTGTCCCAGTCCATGGGCGGGGACTGGGTGACGTATTCGCCGAGCGCGGCGATTTCCTGGTCGATCCAGTCCGTCTCGGCAAAGGCGGCCGGTGATAGGATGATCGAGAACATCGAGTTCTGGATGCCGCCGCGACGTTCATGCTCTGGCTGGATCGTGCCCGAGCGCGACAGCACGCCAGCCAGGATCTCGCTGGCATAGGCCAGGCCATACCCCTTGTGGCGGGCAAACGGGGTGAGGGCGCCCTTGATCTCGAAGCCGGCCATGCCGGACGGGTCTGTGGTGGGCATGCCCTGGTCATTGAGCAATGTGCCCGGTGGAACCGTGATGCCCTTGTTGGCCGCGACGCGTACCTTGCCGAGGGCGATGATGCTGGTCGCCATGTCGAGCAGGAAGGTCGGGTTGTTTGCGGTTTCCGGAAAGCCGATGCAGATCGGGTTGGTGCCGAAGCGCGCGTCAGAGCCCCGGAAGGGGGCGACCAGCGGCGCATGATCATAGACATTCACGAAGTGCAGGGAGGCCAGGCCTTTTGCCGAAAGGTGTTCGGCGTAGGCTCCGATCCGTCCCAGATGGTGCGCATTGGCCAGGGTGCAGCAGGACAGACCCAGCTCGCTGGCCCTGGCCGCGGCCTCATCCAGCGCCGTGTAGGCTGCGGGAGCGCCCCAGCCGCCCCTCGCGTCCGCCTGAAGGAGGGCCGGCATGCGGTTGAGCCATTCCAGCTCGGCGTCCAGTTCAACCAGTCCCTTTTTGATATGGGCGAGATAGGCGGGCAGCATGCCGACGCCGTGGCTGTCATGACCGACCATGTTGGCGTCGACCAGATGCCGGGCGACGATGCGCGCATCGGTCTCACGGCAGCCGCCGGCTGTCAGCACGTCGGTTGTGAAGTCCAGGAGCGGGTCGAAATCGAAGCGAGCAGGGTCGGGAATCATGCTTTTGGGGCGGTCCGTAAAAATCGTGATTTCCTGGTAAGTTAATCTTAACCAGTAATCTTGAGCGGATTTTGTATCGTTCTGACACAGAACGCCGATAGATAAAATTTGAACGCTTTAAGTTATTGATTTAATTATGAAAAATAAAATCACTTTCGTTCGAATTTCGCGAATCGATTTAAGCAATTCGCAACCGGTTTTTGTCATTCTCCATCACGTCGGGTCGCAACGGCCCTTGAGAAAAAGTATACGGCAACGCAAGACGGGGAATAAGCTCGCACGGTGCCAGCAGTAAATGGATGAGGGAATGTCGATGAAAACGACGGGTATCATGTTTATGGCGGCGGCGATGACGGCAATGAGCTTTGCGGCTGCCCCGGCAATGGCACAGGATCGCGAGCGCACCAATGTGGAAGCGCCGAGCTATCCCCGAGGTGCCGAGCGTCGCGGTATCGAAGGATACGCGGTTGTTGAATACACTGTGACGGAAACCGGCGAGGTCGCTAACGCGACGGTTGTCGAAGCCAATCCGGAAGGTGTCTTTGATCGTGCAGTTATCCGGGCAATCGAAGGTTGGGCCTACGCCCCGGCTGCAACTGCTACGGACGGCATGCAGCAGCGCTTCGATTTTAACCTTGGCGGTTAAGTGAAGGCGTAAATGCCTTGCTAGCAATGGTTAAGTCTTAACGAGACTAGGCCTGTCGGCAAAAGAACCGATCAGCAAAATTAATAATAACACTTCATTTACGGCGGCGCGTTAGCGTCGCCTTGTTTTTTGCTGTCCGGATTCGATTGCCGTTAGGGGCCGAGACTATGAATGCTTTTATTGCCAACTTCTTGGAAAAGACTTCCAGTGTCCGTGTGAGACTGCTTGCAGCCTTTGGTCTGTCAGCGGCGATGACTTTGATTGCCGCGGGGGTTGGCGTCTTCGGCTTCAACTCTACGAATTCTGCCGTCGAACAGATCGCGGACCGGGCCATTCCGGAGACACAGGCGATCAGCTCACTGTCGGAAGCCAGCCAGCGCCTCGCCGAGACACTTCCGGCGTTCGCGCTTTCTCCCACGGTGGAATCGCGTCTGGAGAATTACGCACACGTCGCAGACTTGCGCGATACGTTGCAGTCGGAACTAGTCGTTCTGCAATCGCTCTCCGGTGCACAGGAAACGGCAACCCTGGCAACTTCCGTTGACGAGCTGGTGACTGTGGCAGACGGTATGAACGAGGTTGTTGAACAGCGCCTTCAGATCCGTGACCGCCGCAATTACGAAACGAGCCGCGCGACAACGACCCGCGCCGGTTTTGCGTCTTCCATTGAAGGTGCCCTGGATTCCAGTGACGAGGCTGACATTGAAAGCTTGTTGCGCGCCATGGTTTCCGCCAACCAGATCCTGATCAGCTTCAACGAGGTCGCGACCGCAGCGTCCAATGCGGAAGTTGATGCAATCTTTGACAATTTCGATGAAGCCGTCGGTGAACTGGATGTCAATCTGGCCATTCTCGGACCGATCGCGACACAGGAAATGCGAGACCTGTCCGGTCAACTGATCGGTTTTGGTGAAGGTTCGGGCGGTATTTTCGAACTGCGCAAATCCGAGCTGACAGCTGAAGCAACTGCAGAGACTGTCGCGGAAGAGGCGCGCATCTCTGCCGAGGCCCTTGTTGCCAATGTAAACGCATTCAAGGAACAGGTCGGCGAGCGCGTCTCTGATGCGACCTCCGCGGCCAATGGTGCCGTGACCACCGGCCGGATCCTGCTGCTTGCTATCGCGGCCATCGGCCTGGGTATCGCCGTCGCGATTGCCTGGTTCTATGTATCCTCCATCCTGCTCAAGCGGATCAGCTCCATGGCCTCGACCATGTCAGCGCTGGCCGAGGGCAATTCCGACGTCAATCTGGGATTTGAGCCCGGCAATGACGAAATCGGTGACATGGCCCGCTCCGTCGACGTCTTCCGTCAGAACGCCATCGAGCGTGCTCGCCTGGAAGCCGAGACCGAGGAAGAGCGCCGCATGAAAGAGAAACGCTCTGCTGCTGTTGAAAGCCTCATCCAGGCCTTCGATGAAGCCTCTGCCAATGCTCTGGGTCAGGTTTCTGACGCAGCCGGTCAGATGGAAACCGCAGCCCGCGCCATGAGCTCCACTGCTGCTGCCACCACCGGCAAGTCCGCCGCCGTGGCGCAGGCGTCCGAGGGCGCATCCCAGAACGTTCAGACGGTTGCTGCTGCGGCCGAGGAAATGGTCTCCTCGATCGGCGAGATCTCCCAGCAGATTTCCCGCTCCACCGAGATCGCCGGCAGCGCTGTTGACCAGGTTGAGAAGACCAATGTTGACGTTCAGCGTCTCAATGATGCGGCCAAGTCGATCGACGACATTGTCAGCCTCATCAATGATATCGCCGAGCAGACCAATCTGCTGGCCCTGAACGCGACCATCGAGGCCGCACGGGCTGGCGAGGCCGGCAAGGGCTTCGCGGTCGTTGCTTCCGAGGTCAAGACCCTGGCCGAACAGACCGGTAATGCGACGCAGAATATCTCCGAGCACATCTCCGGCATCCAGTCTGCGACCCAGACGGCCGTGGAAGCCATGGGCTCCATCGGTTCCACGATCCACGAGATGAGCGAGATCGCCACCGCCATTGCTGCCGCGATGGAAGAGCAGCGTGCTGCCGCTGGAGAGATCACCCGCTCTGCCCAGGAAGCAGCAGACGGTACGCGTGACGTCTTCGCCAATATCCAGGAAGTCGATCAGGCGACCTCGGAGACGGGTCAGAGCGCCGGCCAGGTGCTCGAGGCATCGCTCGCGGTATCGCGTCAGTCCGAGGATCTGAAGGGGTCTGTCGAGCAGTTCCTGACCGAGGTTCGCACCGCCTAACTGCAACCAACTGAAATCTAGCACCGCCCGCGTCTTGCCAGCCGCGGGCGGTTTGCGTATATGCCACCCTCCCGTTGTCGGGAAACCTCGTGGCGAGGTAGCTCAGCTGGTTAGAGCGCACGACTCATAATCGTGAGGTCGAGAGTTCAAGTCTCTCCCTCGCCACCACTTCTCTCTCGAATAATGGGTCCGATACCGGCAGCCATGCTTGCCGGCGGTGTTCCGTCGCGAATTTCTATGGTTTCAGCTGATGACGATGCCCGTGACCAGCATCGCGAAGCTGGCGGTGATGAGGATGAATTTCAACATGGTGCGACCCCTGTGTAATGAGGGGATTTAAGCGGCGTGCTGTTGAACGTGACCTGAATGCCGGCTTTCGCGATCGGGAAAAGAAAAAGCCGGCCAAGACTGGCCGGCTTTTCCTCAGTTTATGCGAAGCGGTTCTTAGAAACGCTTGGTCGCACGCAGATACCAGGAACCACCTTCATAGTTCGCGGCACTACGGCGCGGGTAGGGCAGGCCAACGCTGATGCGGTTGGCAAACGTGCCGTCATTCTGAATTTCATCGACATAGCTGTCGAAGATATTCGTTGCACCGAAGACGAGGCGCATGCTGTCGGAGACGTCATAGCCGAGCTCGGCATCGAAATAGATCGTCTGGTCGATCAGGGCCGAGCGGTTGCCCGCCGTACCGTTGATCGTGCCACGCTCGTCATAGTGCTCGCCATAATAATTGGCACGCACCAGCAGGTTCCAGTTCTCGGCGAAATAGGTGTTCGCCGTGGCAACGAAACGAAGCTCCGGATAGTTGTTCTCGATATCCTCGATCGTTGCATCGCTGACCGGGTTGACGCCGCCGACCGGGCTCTGGCCGACAACTTCAAGCTTGTTGTAGTTCAGGGCCAGGGTCACGTCGGTATTCATGTCGCCGGACCAGTCGAAACCGGAGGTCAGTACCACATCCACACCCTGGGATTCGATGTCCAGAGCGTTGGTGTAGAAGGAAATGGTCGGACCGGTCGGGCCTTGCGGCTGGATGTCGCCGGTACGATAGATCCGGTCATCAACCTCGATGCGGTAGAAGTCGACCGTCAACGACGTCGCCTGTCCGAACTGGTTGGAGAAACCGAAGCTGTAGTTCACCGAGCTTTCCTCGGTAAGCGGCGCGCCACCGGCGAGGACCGCCAGCGGGTTGGTTGCCGGCACAAGGCCTTCCTCGACCTGCAGGCCGGTCGTTCCGTCAAACGTTGTGATCGTCGTACGAACATTGGCCTGACCCGGTGTCGGGGCGTGGAAGCCCGTGGACACCGCACCGCGCAGGGTGAGGGTGTCAGAGACATTGTAGCGAGCCGCGATCTTGCCGTTCAGCGTCTCGCCGAAGTCAGAGAAGTCCTCGTAACGCAGAGCATACTGCATCAGGAAATTGTCGCTGACATCGTGCTCGAGATCGACATAGAGCGCGGTGTTCTCACGCTCGAAATCGCCGGCATCTTCCGGACGGATACCGCCAAAGCCGTTGGAACCGGATCCCTGGTAGGAATTCGGCTCGCCTGCCACGACGATGTAGGTTTCCTTGCGCCATTCAAAACCAAAACCGAGATTCATGTTGTCGCCCAGGGCGCGCGAGAAATCGGCGTTGAAATTGTGCTCTTCCTGCTCATAGCCACCCACGTCGAAGTCGCGCTGGGCCGGCTGGCCACCGGACAGACCGAGCGACGGGTTGATTGTGTTGTTGAGGAAGTAGTCGAGCTCGTTGCGGCCAAAACCGACACTGAAGTCGAAGCCAAGACCGTCTTTCTCACCGCGCAGACCGCCGACAAGGCTGTAATCGGTCTGATCACCGTCCAGGAACGGGGTGTAACCCGCCTGAAGTCCCGTGAAACCGGCATTACGCAGCGGTACCAGCGAGGAGTGGTTCGGGTTGCGGTAGAAGAAGCGGTAGCGACCCTCGGTCTCGGCATAATTACCGAAGCCATAGAGCTCGGTGCCGCCGCCCATATCAATGCCGGCGTTGAAGAACGTGCGCAGGCCGCTGGTTTCCGGGCGGCCCCAGGTCTGGACAAGCGGCGCATCGCCAAACGGGCTGTCTGCGCCGACGCCCGGCGTGCCACCATCGATGAGGGCCTGGGCATCCGGACGCTGGATACCGCGCGAGAGTGCCTCGTTGTCGGTGTATTCAGCGGTGATGTTCAGGAAGCCTTCTTCGCCGAGCGGGAAACCGGCATTACCGGCGACGCGGTAGCTGACTTCGCCGTCGTAGAACTGACCATACTGGGCGACGATCTCTGCGCCTTCACGGTCTTCGCGAGCGGCGAAGTTGATGACGCCTGCGATGGCGTCGGAACCGTACTGAGCGGCCGCACCATCGCGCAGGACTTCCACCCGCTGGAGCGCAAGGCCCGGGATCATGCCGACATCGGGGCCGTGGGCACCATTACCAGCTGCAGGCGCGAAGAACTGGACCAGCGCAGAGCGGTGGCGGCGTTTGCCATTGACCAAGACGAGCGTCTGGTCGGGCGCCATGCCACGCAGCGATGTCGGACGAATGAAGGCACTGCCGTCACCTGTCGCGGGCGTCGCCGTGTAGGACGGCACCAGATTGCGGAGATTGTCGGTCAGGTCCGCGGAATTGCCGAGAGAGTTGAAGTCCTCGCGCGAGATGACATCGATCGGAACCGGCGAATCCGTGGCCGAGCGTGCCTGTGTGTTGCGTGAGCCGAGGACGGTGAGCTGTTCGCGTTCCTCGGACGCGCCATCCTCCTGCGCGTGAGCTGCTGTTGAGACCAAGGCGAGCGTCGAAACGGACGCCATAACCATCAGAGCCGATTTGAAGTTCTGGATTTTCATTGTTTCCCCCTTGAGAAAATGGCGAGCGTCGGCTGCCCGCATAATATAGTATTAACTTCAAAGTTTCGGATCATGTCCTTCACTCAGAGTTGAGTCAAAACATCTTTGGCAAGGAGGGCGGGAAATCTTCTCCTGTGTGGCTTGACGCTCACACCTGTCTAGCCGCCTGGGAGAGCGGGGCGCGGCGAGAGCGCTGAAGTCGAGCCGGAGATCCGCACAGAAAGTACGATCAACTCAGCCTGAGCCACCCGCCTGATTGGTCCCTTGAACTGACGTTGCCTGAGCCGGACTCTCACGCAGACAGTGTCACCATGCTCGGCGCGCTTAGGCGACGCCTAGAGCGTGCCGAAGTGATTGCGGACTGTTGCAGGGGGCCGCGCCGTCAAGCGATGAAGCGTTTCCGGCCGGTGGCAGCCTTGGCAGGCAATTCTTCCAGCATGGCGGTGAGGCTGCGCATCTCAATTGGTTTGGCCAGGCATCCATTGAGGCCTTCCCGGGCATATCGGTCACGTTCTTCCTGCATGGTGCTGGCCGTAAAGGCGATGACCGGTGTTGTCGTGTTCGGGCCTTCGCTCGCGCGAATCCTTTTGGTCAGCTCAATTCCGTCGCAGAGCGGCATCTGGATGTCCATCAGGATGAGGTCGAAAGCCTTCTCGTCGGTCAGCCGCAGGGCGACTTCCGGATCGTCCGCGGTTGTTGTGGCGTGGCCGAGCTGGTTGAGCAGAGCGCTGGCTACGGTGAGATTGATACGCTGGTCGTCCACGACCAGGACCTCGAGGGTTTCGCCCGCGCACGCGTTGGAGACAGGTTCTGTTGTCTCGGTTTCAGCAACCCTTGCAGCGGCGATAGTGAATTGGAAGGTCGAACCGCTGCCCGATGTGCTGGTCACTCCCATACTGCCGCCCATGAGCGCACAGAGCTTGTTGCATATCGACAGCCCCAGCCCAGCACCACCATATTGCCGGGTCGTCGTCTCGTCGGCCTGGGCGAAGCGCTTGAATACGTGGTCCTGGTCTTCCTCGCTGATGCCAATGCCAGTGTCCTCGACCTCGAACCGCAGCTTGTCGACACCCTCCGGGCGCAGGCGAACATCAATGCGGCCCTGTTCGGTGAACTTGATGGCATTGCCGACCAGGTTGGACAGGATCTGGCGCAGCCGGATCGGATCAACATTGAACTGTCCAGTGACCGCCGGGTCGATGTCCACGCCGAGTTCCACATCGGAGAATTTCAGTTGGGCCGAGAAGAGGTGGGTGACCTGATCCGTCAGCTTGGCCACATCACAGGGGCGCGGCGTGATGCGCACGGCGTTCGCGTCCAGCTTGGAAATGTCCAGGATGTCGTTGAGCAAGACCACCAGCGCCGAAGCCGAAGCGTGCATGGACGAGATCTCATCCGGAAACAAAGTGCCGTCTTCACGGTGTTTGGCCAATTCCAGAAAACCCAGTACGCCATTCATGGGCGTTCGGATTTCGTGGCTCATATTGGCGAGGAAGACGGACTTGGCACGTTCCGCGGCGACGCGGCTGGTGACATCGCGGGTCACCGCGATCATTTCGGTTACTTCAACATTGCCTCTGGGGTCGCAATAGGGAACCGCCATCTGGTGCATCCAGCGACGTGTCCCGTCCAGGCCCTGGATTTCGAATTCCTGGTCGACAGTTTCGCCTTCGAACACCCGCCGGACACCGTCACGGAACTGGTCGTGATACGCGGGCAGCAATAGGTTCAGAACCGACTGTCCCTCGACCTGACCGAGGCAGTCGGCGGCGATCATTTTCAGGCCGGCAGGGTTCATGTCGAGCAGTCGGCAATCGCGATCGACACTCTTGATGCATTCCGTGATGGAGCTGACGATGGCACGCAGACGCGACGCCTCCGGATCGTGTAAATTGTCGTGCGTCATTTTGGCGGCTCCCACTCACAGGCTGAAATGAATCAGTTTGCGAACAGTAGTATAATGCAATTAATGGCGGGCTAATTGTAAATCTGGGCCTATGTGCCTTCAGGTGGAGGCGACCGGTTCGGGGCGGACGCCGGACGCCCACCCCAAACCAACTTCAGGACTATTCCGCCGCGATGGTCTCTTCCGGTCCGACGCCTTCGCGCTTTTCCAGTTCGACACCATTGTGAACGAGGCGCGTCATCCATGGCAGCGGATTGCGTAGAGCGAAGTGGGCCATGCAGGCACCTTCGGCCTCTTCCAGCAGTTTCTGTACTGTGGCGGCGTCTTCCGGACTGTCGATCAGGACATGGCTCTCAATGCCGTCACAGGCGCCCTCAGTGGGATAACCCAGCTCGCGCATGGTCGAGAGATTGGTCTTGAAGCGGATACGTTGTTCGATCTTCATCGAGGTAATATCGATCTTGCGCGCCGTCAGGATGTCGCTGAGATGGGTCAGCAGGCAAAAGGCGATGCCGGCCGAGAAATACGCCAGTGGAGGCGGGGCGGTGTCGTCACCGACCGGCTTTTGTTCATCGCAGTACAGCTTGGCGGGGCTGAAACCGGGGATGTTGACTTGCACGACGCCGCTCTTCCTCTGGCGTTCATGGGCCTCGGCGACGATATTGACCTCGAAATGCAGCGGCTCCGGCGGGCGGCCCTTTTTGAACGGGCTGGGTTCGAACTGGGTGATCTCCGGCAGACCTTCGCCACGCTCGCCTACTTTGAAGTCTTCGGTTGCTGACATGTTTTTCTCCATTTTATTGTGGAGGAATACCATCAGCGTTTCGCTGTATTCCGTCTTTTTTGTGTTTTCAATTTCCAAAATGGAAGAATATAAGCAAAAATTGACAATATCTCGGAGGAAATCACCATGAGTTTGAATGCAGACGATCGTCGGCTTCTGTCCGTGCTTCAAAACGAAGGACGCATTGCTATGGTGGAACTGGCCCGCCGCGCCAACATGTCCGAGACAACCTGTCTGCGCCGGGTCAGGTCACTGGAAGCGGCCGGCATTATCTCCGGCTATCGCGCCGAGATCGCGCGCCACGCCACCGGGTTTGACGTCACGGCCTTCATCCAGGTCAGCCTGGATCAGCGCATCGAGGCCGCCAGCGATGTGTTCAAGAAAGCCATCGACCGCGAACCTTGGGTGCTGGAATGTTACTCCGTGGCCGGGACTTATGATCACCTGCTCAAGGTCGTCGCACCGGATAACCAGGCGCTGGCCAATTTTGTCCTCAAACGCTTGGCGACCTATGAAAGCGTGCGAGATTTCCAGACGGTGTTCGTGCTCGACACGGTCAAGCATGAAACAGCCCTGCCATTGTCGACGGATCGCTTTTAGATCCGGGCGGTTTTGGGGTAGGCGGAAAAGCCTTCAGCGCTAGGCGCGGCGATCGTCGGACGGGTCGGTTCCGATGTCGAAGGTCAGAATGGTCAACACCGTGATGATCAAGGCCTGGACCGTGAAGGAGGCCATGGTAAGGCCACTGCCATCGAACAGGTTATTGAACAGGGTGTGGTTGGTCATCATTACCCAGTCGATCCGGTCAAAAAGGAATGAGACAACAAACACCGGTAGTACGAACCGGCTGCGACGCAGAAGCAGGAGGAGGGCGATGATGTTCAGCGTGACATGGCTGAAGAAGAAGAACTCCTGAGTGAAGGTCAGGGATGCCAGGAATTCCTGGGCGACCGCTTCGTCCTGCCACAGGCCAAGCCGTGCGGAGATGTCATGCCAGGCCCAGTAGAGGCCGTAGAGCGTCTGCAGGACCAGCAGAAAGACCCCGGTCAGGAAGATCGTGTTGTTGGAAGCCAGGCGAGTGAACATCGATACCTTGGTAGTTGACCATCCGACGGCGGGTAGCGCGATTGTCTAGCAGGGCAAGATGAAGAAGAGGTTGTCTGCCTCTATCCGTAAGCGGCATAGGCCTGGGGCAGCTCTACCGAGACGGTCTCGATCAGCTCCGCGAGGGCTTCTAGCGGCTCGATCACGCTGCACCGGATGTCGCTGTAATCACCTTGCCAGCCTGCCTGGCTGCGTGTCTCGGTCAGCTGGTCCAGCAATTCGGTCTCGCCGGCAAACAACGGGAAAGCCTCGCACAGCATTGCAATGGCCTCACGAAGACGCATGTCCAGCAGAAGGGCGATAATATCGCCCACGGCATAACCATGACGCGCGGATATGGCGGGCAGCGCCCCGGCGATTTCCAGAACCCGTAACATGGCGCCCTGGCGAAGGGCGTGCAGGGCATGGATCGGAATCCTCGCCTCATGCCGGGCATCAATTGGCCGTGGTTCATCCAGCCGGCTTATCAGCTCGTCGAACTCGCCGAGGTCCACAGAGAAACGGTCTGCGCAATTCTGGACATGATGACTTGTGCCTCCTCGGCGAACCTCGTCGGCAACCCGGATGCGCGCGTGCCGCACTTCATCGGATTGTTGTTTGGACAGCGCAATCCAGAGGCTGGGCGCATACACCTCGGCATAACCCCGAAGGGCCGGTACGCTGGTGTTCATTCGTGCAGAGATGGCCAGGTCGACCAGCTGGCGCATGCGGTCGGAACGGTTGATGAGACTGACCAGCTCGTCGCGCTCCGATGGCATGGCTGATCCGAAGCCACAGGCAGAATTCACCGGCACGCCAACCTGTTGCAGGATGGCATTGTGGGAAATCGCGCGCAGGGTGCGCGGACCGCCCGCTTTGGCGCGACGGGTCGGGCGCGAGCCGGCCTGCCAGAGAAACCCCGGGCCCAGATCACTGATCAGGCCGGCATAGTTTTCATTTTCGAACAGGTCTTCGTGCCAGTCCCGGATCTCGCGATAGACGTCCCAGACCAGGTTAGTGTCGCTATAAAAGGGGTCATCGGGCAGGGGTGGTGTCGTCAGTGCGTGAACGGCAAGCGTCGCAACGGTGCTGTCAGAGAGCTGTGGCCGTGCGAAATGCAACAGGCCGTCCCCGCCCTGGAAGGACACTTCATTGCGCAGGGCGATTGTCTTGGCGGCGCAGCGGGCTTGTGTCCAGGGGGACAGGACATAATCCAGCCGGTCTTTCAGACTGCCGGGATAGGCGCCGCGGCCGATGGATTCCCCGTGTGTGTTGAAGACCAAGAGCGCGATGCCCGGCAGTTCCCGGGCGAGCGACTGCGCGATCAGGTTCTGGATTCGCTCGATCGCCATTCCGGCGGCAATCTGGCCAATAAAACGTCCAGCATCGGAGAAGCCGAACTGCACACTCAGCTGGCCGCGTGTCTTTACATGATCGGCAAAGGCACTTGAGCGGATAAGGCGGGTGATGAAGCGACCACCGTTTTTAAGGGCGGCCGGCGTCTCGAACAGGGGTGAAATGTCGAGATGGTCGGCAACCCCATACTGTTTGGCCAGGTAAAGCGCGCCCATGACGGTTGCCGGATTTTCGCTCTCTGCAATCAGGAAGCGGATCGGGGTGTGCGCGTCGACATGTTTGAGGATCTGCGCGCACAACATCATCTGGCGCCGAGCGGTGGATTGTTCGGTGACGAGATCACCAAAATTGATCGCGACCGGCTCAATATTCTCGGCGCGTTCATTGAGCGTTTCCAGAGCGACCCGGCCCAGCTGCGCATCATTGGGCTGGATGCCGAGGTCGCGGCGGATGACAGAGCCGATCTGGATGGCGTTGAGCCGCAGATGGATGCGCGCGGTGCCCAGGCCATAACTCTGCATTTCCGCCGCCAGAATAGCACAGTCCAGACGGGCCTGGTCGTCGAGTGTTGCGTCGGCAGCTGCGGTCCTCAATATCTCACGGGCCCGCTCCAGATCGGTAATGCGATCCGGGTGGGCCGTGGTGAGGAGGTTGGCTGCCTCGACCTGGCCAGCGAGGTCGTCCCCGGCGGCATCGAACGCTGCAGCTTCACGGCGCGAAAGCGCGAGTGCCCGGCTGAGATCGTCGCGAAGTGTGCCCAGTTCCGAGCGTGCGGAATGCGCTAGACTGTCCAGCGCGGTGCAATATCGATCGAGCTGCTCGGCTTTTTCTCTCAAGCGATTGGCGAAGGATTTTGACCAGCTGATATCGGAGCGGCCGTCCAGATCATATCCCACCCACGACGCGATGCTCGGTGCATTGGGGCGCAGTGTGTGCCAGTCATCAGGGTAGGCATCCCTGGCCTTGGTGAGCACGCGGGAGAGGTAGTTGCGGGCGGAGGCCTGGGCGTTGGCGATGCCGGCCTGGGTCGCAGAGTGTTCGTCATCCAGAGTGACCGAGGTGCGCGGCCGGGAGGGTTTAAGCGCTGAGTCGGCGCCTAGCTCGCCAACAGATAACGCGGCCAACTGGTCATAGGTCGCCGGGTCATAGGCAAAGGTCGGATGGGCTGTGAAGACCAGACCTCCGAGCGGTTTCTCGACCGTGGCCCGCAGGAGTTCAAAATCCCGGGCAAGCGTATCCAGCTTGCCTTCGAGTGCATGCCAAGGGTCGTCTCTATCCAGCCTGTGTTGTTCGCGCAGCCGCTGAGCGCGCGAACGCGTAAGGTCGCTGCCGATCTCTTGCGCCAGTTCAACCAGCCTGGCAGGTGCGGTTTCATCCTTGCCGAGCCCGAAGAACAGGTCCTGAGCCAAACGAAAAACCGAATTGGTCTGGGGGTTGGTCGCGATGAGGTCGGCATGGGCACGCAGCGTGCTGTAGAGGTTCTGCTTGTTGTCCAGCGAGTTTCCCATCGATCCGTGCCCTCCCGGCCTTGTGCTGGAGCATAGCGTGCCAAAGATGGTTGGCGAGTGCTAGCGTTAACTTGTGCGCTGCAGCATTTTGGTGCGGCCGCCTGTGCTTTCAGTGAAGGAAGCCCTGAATTCTATTCCGCGGGCAGGGCGATGATATCTCGCGCCCGAGCCGGATCCAGCAAGAGATCGACCAGCGTGTACTGGTCCAGGACGGCCTGGAAGGCCCGACCGGCTTCGCTGAGTATTCCGTTGAGGCCGCAAACCGGGAGCAGGCAGCAATTGCTTGTGCGTGGTGGATGGCATTCGGCAAACGAGAAATCGGGCTCGATCTCGCGCACGACTTCGCCCAGGGAAATCTCGCTGGGCTCTCTGGCGAGTTCCAGGCCACCGCCCTTGCCCCGGATAGACCTGACATAGCCAGCCTTCACCAGCGCCTGGGCGACCTTCATCAGGTGATTGCGGGAAATCCGGTTTCGTTCGGCCATGTCGGGAACCGTGACGCGCGCGCCAGGGCGGGCTGCCAGCATCATCAGTAATCGCAGGGCATAGTCGGTGTGCAGGGTCAGTCGCATGGTCAGCTCATTAAAGATGCATATGAAATATTAGTATTGCACGCGACATTTGAAACCGGTAATTAGAATATTAGTTATGGGGGTGGATATGCAAATCCTGATGACGATAGTCATGCTGTTCGCGGGCGGGTTCACGCTGTTCTGGTTTTTCGCCTATGCGAGCCTGTGACGGGAGAATTTCCGTTTCGCGGCCCGGGCCGGGCACACGCCGGCTGACCGTATGGAAACCGAAATCATTCGGGCTGCCCGCGCGGCCTTTCCGATCGGGTTGGGTACGCTTTTCTTGGCGCTTCTGGCGTTGGCTGTCTTCAACGGGATCTGAGATGAAAAACGAATTCGAACGCTATTTACCGCTGGCCCCGTGGCTCTTTGTCGCCATTGCGGTTCCGGCCCCGCTGTATATAAGGGCGGTCATGGCAGTCACCCTCTAGGCGCGGAGATATTCATGAAAAGCAAGGCAAGCATTCTCTCACTGATTGCCCTGGTCATCGCCATCCTGATGGGAGTTGCCTATCTAGTGGCTGGCGCAGGTCTTTTGCCGGAAATGACCATGAGCCGGCATGGCTGGATCGCGCTCGGCCTGGGTACATTCCTGTCGGTTGTTGTCGGTGGAGGCCTGGCGGCGATCCTGATCATTTCCCGGCGCGACGGTTATGACGAGGCCGCTCACGAGGTTTTCAAGAAAGTCGATGGGCGAGAGGACTAGGCGCACCCGTTGCGGTGCGCCTAATCCGGACACTCATCTAGTAACAGCCGAACCGCGCGTCGCGGCGGTCTTCGCGGCGGTCACGCCGGTCCTCGCGGCGATCGCGGCGATCTTCAGCGCGATCCGCGACATCCTCCAGCAAATCCCCAAGCCCCGTGAAGCGCCGTGCATCGCGGCGATCCTCCCGGCGGTCGGCGATATCTTCCAGCCGGTCGAGCCTGTCCTCGCGCCGATCCCTCACATCCTCCGCACAATCCCTGACTAGGCGGGCCGAGGCATGCGGATGGGCAAAGGCCGGGGTGCTGATGCCGGCAACGAGAATACTTACAGCAATAATGCGTCCAATCATGGCAGCGTCTCCATCTAGGGTCCCACGCTTGCCTTCAACGCATGGCGTGGGATTATCCGTCGCGTGGTGAGGCCTGTTCCGTCAGCCAGGCCAGGAATCCGGGGGCACTGGCATCGCTGATCACGGGCAGGGCAATGATGCACGGCGTCGTGTAGGGGTGGAGTTCGGCGATGCGTTGGTTCAGCGCCGTGGCATTGCCCGCCGGTGCTTTCAGGATGACCACGATCTCGGTATCGTTCTGGACAGTGCCCTCCCAGTGATAGAAGGATTCCACGCCTGGCAGGATATTGGCACAGCCGCACAGGCGTTCATCGACCAGATGCCGCGCGGCGGAACGGGCTGCTTCCAGATCCGGCCAGGTGGTATAGATCCAGTGATGTTCAACGCTCATGGCTATCTCCGCTGCGGGCCTTTATATACCGGCTGATGACTGAAAAGACGCAAGACAAATCGGCACTGGTCCTGTTCTCCGGCGGGCAGGATTCAGCGACCTGCCTGGCCTGGGCCCTGGAACGTTTTGATCATGTTGAGACGCTCGGCTTCTACTATGGCCAGCGCCATGATGTGGAGATGCAGGCGCGTCTGGATGTCCGCGCGGCAATGGCGCAGCAGTCTGCGGCGTGGAAAGCGAGATTGGGCGAGGACCATACGGTGGATATAGCCGGTTATGGCGCCCTGGCCGAGAGCGCGTTGACGGCTGACCGTGCAATCGAGATGCAGGAAAACGGTCTGCCCTCGACCTTTGTACCGGGCCGCAATCTTGTTTTCCTGACCATTGCGTCGGCGCTCGCATATCGCCGTGGTCACGGCACCATGGTCGGCGGCATGTGCGAGACGGATTATTCCGGTTATCCCGATTGCCGCCAGGACACGCTGAGCGCCCTGCAGAACGCCATTTCGCTGGGGCTGGACGAGACGATCGAGATCGCAACGCCGCTGATGTTCCTGGACAAGGGGGAAACCTGGGCGCTGGCGTATGAACTGGGCGGCGATGCCCTGGTCGAACTGATCCGCTCGCGCACTCACACCTGTTACACGGGCGACCGGTCTCGATTGCATGACTGGGGATATGGCTGCGGTGCCTGCCCGGCGTGTGAACTGCGCGAAAAGGGCTGGCAGGCCTGGCGCGAAAAGGGGGCGGCATGACGACGTATTCCGTCAAGGAAATGTTCCTGACCGTGCAGGGCGAGGGCGGCCAAACCGGACGCCCAGCGGTGTTTATCCGCTTCGCCGGCTGTAATCTGTGGAACGGTCTGGAACGAGACCGCGCTGAGGCGGTTTGCAATTTCTGCGACACTGACTTTATCGGCACAGATGGTCCCGGCGGCGGCAAGTTCACGACGCCGAAAGCCTTGGCCGAAGCGGCACGAGGACACTGGCCTGGCGGTGGCAATCCGCTGGTTGTGTTTACAGGTGGTGAGCCGCTGTTGCAGCTCGATCTGCCATTGATCGATGCAATCCATGCGGCCGGTTTCGAGATCGCCGTAGAGAGCAATGGCACGATCACAGCGCCCGCCGGAATCGACTGGCTGACAATTTCGCCAAAGGGTAATTCCACCGTCGTCCAGCGCAGCGGCAGCGAGCTCAAACTTGTCTTCCCGCAACCGGAGCTGGATCCGTCTCAGTTCGAGGACTGGCAGTTCGAGCGTTTCCTGCTTCAGCCCATGGATGGTGATGACATGATGGGCAATGCCCAGGCAGCGTTCGAATACTGTCTGGAACACCCCAAATGGTCACTCAGCCTGCAAACCCATAAATGGATCGGCGCGCCCTGAGCCCGACGACCTTACAAGCGCGCAAAAAAGAAGGGCCGGAAAACCGGCCCTTCCGTGATTGCAAGCTTTCGACGATCTAGCTGTCTGCGCCTGAGCGTTCTGCGACCGTCTCACCGATCTGTCGGGCAAAGCCCTGCATGGTGCGGCGTGCATCGCTCCATGTCGACGCCCCGATCACGTCACGGATATTGTGCGAGCGGCGCGAATACTCGAACCGTTCGAGCACGTCTCCATCGGCGCTGACGAGGACTGCTTCAAGCTCGGCCCCACCCAAGCTGATGCTGGCCATCGACAGGCCAGGCGTGTCCCGCATCTGTTCCATCGTCGGGCGGTTCGGATCGGCATCCACGATCGTCACTTGCAGAACTGTCCCATCAGCCATTTCCAGGCCTTCCAGGCGGTTCTCAAGCTGACGCTCCAAATAGCGAGCCAGACGGCCGAACTCGCGTTCGCCATACTCGTCCGCCTTCTCCATCAATTCCTCGCCAAAGGAAATCGGAGCGATGGTGACCGGTTCGTCGGCCAGTGCCGCGCCCGAAATCATCAGTGATCCTGCCAGTACGGCAGTCATAGTGCGCATCATGGGGGTATCTCCTTACGCTGATAGCCCGCGTCCCTCGTGGGGAAGGCTAACAGAGGTTACGCCGGCCTGTCACGTTACACTCGGGCTTTTCGCAAGGATTTCGAGCGAGCGAGGGTCTAGTCCTCATCCTCGTCATCATTGCCGCCCGGAAGGACAGCGCCGACCGCCGCACCGCCGACCTTTCCAGCCGTACCGACAACTGTGCCGGCGGTTCCAACCGCGACATCGGTGACCAGGGCTGCAGCGCCGATAGCCAGGCAACCGCTCAGCGAGGGTGCAATCAACAGGGTCAGAAGAAAGAGGCGAAGCCGGCGCATGATGATCTCCAGGAGTTCTATTGCGCAGACTTCGCCGATAGGCGTTTCAGAAGTGTGAAACCGGCTGACTAGTTTGTCTCAACCAGGACGATTTCCGTATCTTCCAGGGCGGTGATGGTGATCTCGCCGATATCACGGATGGCGGCGCCGTCGCGCGCATCCAGCTCGACATTACCGACTTTGGCCTTGCCCTCGGCCAGAACCAGATAGGCCTGACGGTTCTGGGGCAGGGGGTGGCGAACGCTTTGACCCCTTGTCAGGGTGGCGCCCAGGACCCTGGCGTCCTGGCGGATCATCAGTCCCCCATCGCGCTCGGGATTGCCCGACGCAAGGACGATGAAATCACCGGCTCGGTCGGCCTTGGGGAACTCCATCGCATCCCAGCGTGGCTCTCCGCCCTCGGTTTCCGGCACGATCCAGATCTGGAAGATCCGTGTCAGCTCGTCCTCGCGGTTGAATTCGGAGTGCATGATTCCGGACCCGGCCGACATCACCTGGACATCGCCTGCTTCCGTCCGGCCTTCATTGCCCAGATTGTCGCGGTGAGTGATAGCCCCATTGCGGACATAGGTGATGATTTCCATGTCGCGGTGCGGGTGGGGCGCGAAACCCTCGCCCGGCTGGATTTCGTCATCATTCCACACGCGCAGCGCGCCCCAACCCAGGCGGGCCTTGTCGAAATATCCCCCGAAGGAGAAATGGTGTTTGGCATTCAGCCAGCCATTCTGGAAATGGCCGAGGCTGTCGAAAGAGCGTTTCTCAATCATTTTTTGGCTCCCTTGTATTGCTGTGTTGAGGGCAATGTAGGGAGTGGCAGGCGCGGGATTAATCGGCCTGCTGGATTGTCATTAATTCCAGATGGGAATTAATCTGGGTTGGCTATTTCCACCTTGATCGTATCGCTGCCAACCAGATGAACATCGCGCTGTGGGAAGGGGAATTCGATACCGTGTTCCTGGAAGGTATCCCAGATCGCCAGCAGGACTTCGGATGTGACGTTATAGACGCCGTTCTCCGGATCGCGGATCCAGAAGCGGATCTGCAGGTCTACGCTGTTGTCACCGAAACCGATCAGGTGGCAGCGAGTGGCGGGCGACGCCGCGACACGTGCGACGCTTTCTGCAGCCTTGACCACAAGCTCCCGGGCGAGGCGAACATCGCTGTTGTAACTGATACCAATGGTTCGCTTGATGCGGACAGACGGGTCGGAATAGGACCAGTTGATGACTTTCGAGGTGATAAATTCCTCGTTCGGGATCAGGTGTTCGTGCCCGTCGCGTGTCTTTACCGAGGCAAAGCGCATGCCCAGGGTCGAGACCTTGCCATAGGTCTCATCCACCGTGACCACATCGCCCGGCTTGATCGAGCGGTCGAGCAGAAGGATCACGCCGGAAACGAGGTTGGAGAAAATCTTCTGCAGGCCAAAACCGATGCCCAGACCAATGGCGCCACCAAAGATCGCCAGGGCAGAGAGATTGATACCCAGCGCAGACAGGGCCATCAGGCCTGCTGTGGCCATCAGGACGATCTGGGCCGCCTTGGTGATCAGGATGCGCGCCGATGGGTTGAGGCTGGGCAGGTGCTCGACACGCGTTGACAGCAGGCGGGAGAGAAAGCTCGCCACCCAGTAGAACACCGCCAGCACGATCGCGGCCCGGATGACGGTGAGGGCAGAAATGCGCCGGTCATTGCCCTCTGTGTCCGCCCCAAGGGAGAAGCCCAGCCCGTCCAGGAACAAAGCTGTCGGGTCCAGCCAGCCCAGAATGTTCAGCGCCGCGAGTGTCCAGGCGATCAGCGCGACCGTGCGTGACCAGAAAGGCTCTGAGATGAAGCTGGAGAGCAGGCGGATCGCCGCCCAGGCGCCCATGAGATTGCTTGCGGATCGCAGGAGATAGACGTCGAAGCCGGTCGTGCTGTCGAGCACGGCAAGCGCGGCTGACAACAGGATCCACGCCATGGCCGGCCCGGCGATGGGCTGGATGAAACGCACGGCCTGGCGCTTGAAACGCTGCAGAGCGTCAATGTGGAAGATACGCGCAAAAACCGCTGTAGTCTGACGCTTGGTTGCAAAGGCCAGCAGCATCGCGGCCCCGACCAGCACAAGCTGGAGCCCGAAATCGACGCTCAGCGCCTCGGCGCGGGCCCAGTCGATTGCCGCCTCGATCCGCGACTGGATGGCAGCAAGATCAAGCTCGAAACCGGCGGCGGGCTGGGTCTGGGACATCGAATCTCCTGTTAGAAGAAAACGAGCCTATCGCAATCGGCGGATGTGGGGGAAGAGGCTTAGCGCCCCTCGCGCCACCAGCCCAGCCCCAGAAGGCCGGTCAGGATCAGGACGATCAGCAGGCCCGGCAGCAAAGGCGTGCGGGTCGTCGCACGGACGACATAACGCTCGTTTGATCTCAGGCCCATCCAAGAGCGGCCGGAATGATCTGCATTGGCGCGGGTCCGGCGGATGCCGGGCAGGCGGGCATTCTCACCTTCACCAATCGTATAGACACCGCCACCACTGGCATTGACGAAAGGATCGAGGGTCGCGTCTGTCGGGCGCAGGTCGGCATATTCCAGCGGGTTGAGCGGCCCCAGGGCCGCAACGGTCGTCAGCGCTCCGGAGCGAAGGCGGACAAGGCCAGTGCCTTCAGCCGGCAGGCGTGCGGAGAAACGCCCGGATTCATCCGTGCTCATGCTGGCGACTTCCTGGCGGCCATCGGGCCAGGTGACCTGTAGCGGCGGCGCGGTATCGGCCAGCGTAACGCGATCCACCAGTAATTCACCGTCCATGGCCACGGCCGTCAGACGTTCCTCGTCGAGCTCCGGCTCCTTCATCAGCCAGTGCGCCACACGGCGGAACATCTCGCCATAGGGGCCACCGCCCTCGAAACCTCGCGACCACAACCAGGTCTGGTCACTCATCACCATCGCCGTACGGCCTTGCTGGGAGTGCTGCAATACCAGAAGCGGATCACCGTCCTCGCTTTCCAGCAGAACCTGGCCACCCAGGGTGATGCCCTCGATATTGCGCATCCAGCGACCCCATTCCGGATCCTCGCCGCCGCCTTCCAGCCCGGCGGTGACCGGGTGGCGCAGGCCGAGATCGGACATTTGCGGTGTGAAGGCTTCTTCCGACAACGTACCGGACGGACGTACCGGCAGAACGCTGGACAGTTGTGAGCGGAACAGGCTTGGCGGGCCGGCGAAGGGCGGCCCCGTGGTGACCAGTAGTGCGCCGCCATTTTCAACATAGCGCGCCACATTACCGAAATAGCCCTGCATGATATTGCGGCGGCGATAACGGTCAAAGATCACGAGATCGAATTCCTCGAGGCGCTCGTAGAAGAGTTCCTGGACCGGGAAGGCAATCAGCGCCAGCTCGTCGGTCGGCGTGGAATCGCGACGGTCTGGCGGACGCAGGATGGTGAAGTGGACCAGGTCGACGGACGGGTCGGACTTCAGCAGGTCACGCCAGGCGCGCGCGCCATTGTGCGGTTCACCGGTGACCAGCAGCACACGCAGGCGATCCCGCACACCGTTCACGGAGACAGCGGCCCGGTTATTGATCAGGGAAAGCTCCTGTGGACCGGCCTCGACTTCGATCTCGACGACGTTCTGGCCACGCTGTTCAACGGGCACGTCAATGCGGATGGAGCGACCGATCGGTATGCGGTGCACTTGCGGTTCACCACCTTCGAAGCGGAAGGCGACCTGGGCATTGCCGGTCACGGCCGTGTCCTCGACACGAATGGTGAAGCTCGCACCCTGTCCCACAATGCCGTAACGCGGGCTTTCTTCGATGATCAGGCGACGATCACCGGCGGATGTATCGCCGGGCATGATCTGGTGCAGTGGCGCATCGATATTCAGCGCATCAATAGAGGCGGGCGCGTCATGGATCTGGCCGTCGGTGGTGACGACAATACCGGCCAGGCGATCCTGGGGCACGCTGGCAAGCGCTGAGCTGACAGCGGAAAAGACCTCCGTGCCATCCGCGCCTTCACCAGCTTCCACCTCGACCAGGTCGAGCAGCGGGTCATTCTCGGCCTGTCGACGCAAGGCCTCGGCCATGGCGTTGGCGGCTTCGGTGCGGCCGCCAATATCCATTGAAGAGCTGGTGTCAGTGACCAGGATGGCGACATCGGCGAGCGGATCACGCTCCTCCTCAACCAGCGAGGGGTTGGCCAGGGTCACGCCCAGGGCTGCCAGCCCCAGCCCGCGCCACAGCCAGCCGGACAGCTTCTGGACCGCGCCAAAGATGAGCACGGCATAGCCAATCGCCAGGAGCGCAATCAGCGGGCTCCAGGGAATGAGCGGCGAAAAGTCGATCGAGGCGGCCGTCATTGTCCGAGACGCTCCAGGATATCAGGGATGTGGACCTGGTCGGCCTTGTAATTACCGGTCAGGGCATACATGGCGATATTGATGCCGAAGCGCAGGCTCAGCTCGCGCTGGCGCTCGCCACCATCAACAGTGGCCACCGGACGTCCGTTTTCATCGACCGCCCAGGCGGCAGCCCAGTCATGGGCGCCGATAACGACGCCGGAGGTTCCGTCACGCGATGCACCGTCCGGATTGGCTTCGACCCAGACCGGATCGCCGCCGAAACGGCCCGGGAATTCCTGCAGCAAATAGAAGGAGCGTGTCAGCACATGATCGCCCGGGATACGTGCCAGCGGCGGGACATCAATGCTTTCCAGCACCGTCACCAGGCCGCGATGCGGTTCGCCGGCGCGGAGCATGGAGACGTCTGCATCCTGGGTGTCGAAAATGATGAGGCCGCCGCTTTGCAGATAGGTCGATACGCGCGCGGAAGCCTCTGCGGAGAGCGGCTGGGCATCGTCGGTGATCGGCCAGTAGATCATCGGGAAGAAGATCAGCTCGTGCTGTTCCGGATCCACCGCCATCGGATTGGCCGGCTCAATCGCCGTGCGTCGGGTCAGCTCGTTGGCCAGACCGATCAGGCCCTGGCGGGAGCGGTTGTCCAGATTGCTGTCGCCGGTCTCGACATAACCGAAATGCAGGTCCAGCGAGGCTTCCAGCACAAACGGGTCAACCTCCTGCGCCTCCAACCGTCCGGCCAGCGGCACGAGGGCGAAGGCCAGCACGACCGCAGCAGCGGCGCGGCCCGGCAGGGGCAGGCGGCCGGCCAGACCGAGCGCGATGAGGACGTCGAGGATCATCATGACAAGGGCAATCACCAGCAGAGGTGTTTGGAACAGGATCGGGCGGATGCCGTCAAAGCCCTGATAGATCACCGAGGGCAGGTCTCGTGGCAGGGCTTCGACCGTGGTGTCTGCAGCGATGACGTTCAGCGCAGCACTGCCGGTGCCCAGGCGGTAAAGGCCGGCGGGAATGCTTGGCGATACAACAGCGGTTTCGAATATCTCGGCCGGGACCGGGTGAGCGGTCGATGGCGGGCTGGACAGCTGACCTTGCCAGTCAAGCGCCTGATCAACGACCCAGGCGCCTGTAGCCGGGCCGGTGGCTTCGCCGTTCTGGGCCAGGCCCATCACGCGTTCCAGCATGCGCGGGAACAGGCCGGAGAGCGGCAGATCGGACCAGGTCGGACCGGCGGTCACGTGGAAAAGCACGATCCAGCCACGCCCCCGACGCTGGGCGGTCACCAGCGGAGTGCCGTCCTCGAGGCGTGCCCAGACACGGTCAGGCGTCGCGGTGCCCGGCTGCGCGAGAACCTGGCGGTCCACTGTGGCGGTTGGATCGGTCGGCAGGCCGGCAAACGGGCTGTCGAGCGAGAAACCGGCAATACGCTGGGGTTCTTCCCAGTTCAGAGCGCCACCAAAGAGGCGACCACCTTCGCGCAGGTCTACCGGCAACAGCTCGTCACCGCGCGCTGCGAGGCGTGGTCCGGCGAAACGCAGGAGCAGGCCGCCATTGGCGACAAACTCACCGATGCGCTCGTCATCCGTGCGTGCATCATCGACCATGACCAGGGCGGCGGGTTCTTCCTCAAGCAATTCCTCGAGTGTGCCGCGGCTGGGCGTGGAGATCGGATTGATCGCGCTTTCAACATAATGCAGGTCAGAGAGCAGCGGCTGGCCGTCTTCGGATGTCGCCTCGATCAGGCCGACACGCGGACGACGCCAGCGATCGCCCATCAGGCGCACAGAGGCCGCGCTTGAACGCCCCTCGATACGAATGCTGGCGATACGGTTGCGCAGATCCAGCGGCAGGCTCATCTCGACACGTGTACGGCCTTCATCCCCGGCGAACTCGGCATCCGCGCGGGCGATGGCGCGGCCATCTGAACCCAGGGCCACAATGCCGATGGTCGCCGGCAGCTCCCGCATGGAGCGCAGGACATCAACCGCCAGACCGTCTGTGGTGACTTCCGGCGGGGCGAGGGCATAGGCACTGCGTCCCGCATCCGGTTCGATCAGGCGGACGGTGCCGATATCGTTGAGCGTGTCTGCCAGTGCGCGGGCACCGGAACTGTCCGTGCCGTCGCTGAGCCAGGTGATGGCCAGGTCATCGGCCAGGGCGTCCTGGGAGATTGCATCTTCCAGGCGCTCGGCGGCAGAGCTTCGATCCACCGGCCAGGCTTGCGGGCGGGCGCTGTCGAGCAGGCGGCGGGCGGTGTCGGCGCTATCCAGGCGGATTGGCGCAGGCGCGGTTTCACCCGGCGCGGTGAACAACAGCGCGACGAGGCGATTATCCCGCTCCGCATCGCTGATCAGCAGCTCGGCACGACGTTCGGTTTCCGGCCAGGAATTGGCCGCCGCCCAGCCATTGTCGACGACGATCAGCGCCGGGCGCTCCTCGTCTTCAACCGCGGGCGGTGTCCAGATCGGGCGCGACAGGCCAATAATGATCAGCGCGGCAATCAGCAGGCGGAACAGGATCAGCCACCAGGGCGCGTGATGTGGGGTCTCGGTGTCGTCCGGTGCACCCAGCAGCAGGCGAAGCGGCGGAAAAATCGCGCGTTTCGGCGCTGGCGGTGTCGCCCGCAGCAGCAGCCATAGCGCTGGTAGCGCCAGCAGGCCAGCCAGGGCCAGCGGTGCGCCAAAGGAAAGGGGCCCCAGTCCAAACATCAATCAGACATCCCTTGCCAGTGCGCGATAGAGGGCCAGCACGGCACTCGTTGCGGTCTTGTCAGTTCGGTGTGTGACAATCGTCCAGCCATACTGGCGGGCCAGATCGGCAAGCGCAACACCATGTTCCCGCCAGCGCTGGCGATAGGTCTTGCGGGCTTCCTCGGCACGACCGAACAACAGGCTGTCATTGGAATGCGGGCGCTCGAAACGGGTGCGGCCGGAATAGGGGAAATCCTCTTCCGCCGGATCGACGATGCGCAACATCACACCTTGGGCTTCCAGCACGGCAAAACGCGACAGCCGGGCGGCCCAGGTCTCGATCGGATCGAGGAAATCACTGGCCAGGACAACCCGGCCAAAACGGCTGATCTCCGGCGCTTCCACGGCGTTTTCAGCACCCGGTCCCAGCACAAGGCGACGGGAGACGCGTTCAAGGCCAAGCGCGCCGGTGCGTGGAATCGCGCTTTCACCCAGCACGGAGACGCGTTCACCGCCCTGGGTCAGAAGGGCTGCGACGGCGATCTGACACACCGCTGCGCGGTCCAGCTTGCTGGGCGTGTGTTTGCCCGACGTGTATTGCATCGACGTGGAGCCATCGCGCCACAGCCAGATCGTATTGGCGGCTTCCCACTCGTTCTGACGCACAAACAGCTGATCGGACCGCGCGGACTGGCGCCAGTCGATGGCGGCACGACCGTCTTCTGGACGGTGATGGCGGTATTGCCAGAAGGTCTCGCCAATGCCGGACCGCCGACGGCCATGCACACCCTGGGCGACGGTCGCAGCAATGCGCTCCGCCTCCGCCAGCAGGGAGGGCAGGCTGGCCGCCGCCTCTTCGCCTTCATGGCGCAAAGAGACGATGCGGACTTCCTTATGGCGATCGACGCCCTGGCTCATGACCTAGGCGGCCTGGTCCGCAAGGGTCTGGATCAGACCTTCCAGCGTGTGGCCATCCGCACGGGCCGCGAAGGACAGGGCCATGCGGTGCTTCAGAATGGGTTCGGCCAGCGCCGCAACATCCTCGGTGGACGGAGCCAGGCGGCCCTGCAGCAGTGCACGGGCACGACAGGCCAGCATCATCGCCTGGCCGGCACGCGGTCCTGGCCCCCAGGACACACCTTCACGAACCGCCTCGATCTCGCTTTCATCCGGACGGGCCAGACGCAGCAGGTCAAGAATGGCTTCAAGGACTTTTTCGCCTACCGGAAGACGGCGAACGAGGCTTTGCAGCTTGATGATCTCTTCCGCGTTGAGGACTTCGATAGCTTCCGCAGAGGTCGCGCCGGTCGTGGCGAGCAGGACCTGGCGTTCCGCATCACGATCCGGATAGGGCACGTCGACACGCAGCAGGAAACGGTCGAGCTGGGCTTCCGGCAGTGGATAGGTGCCTTCCTGCTCGATCGGGTTCTGGGTCGCCAGCACGTGGAAGGGGTGCGGCAGGTCATGGCGCTCACCGGCGACGGTCACGTGACCTTCCTGCATGGCCTGCAACAGCGCGGCCTGGGTGCGCGGGCTGGCGCGGTTGATCTCGTCAGCCATCAGCAGGCGACAGAAGATCGGGCCGGGCAGGAAGCGGAAATGACGCTTGCCGTCATCACTTTCTTCCAGGATCTCCGAGCCGAGAATATCAGCCGGCATAAGGTCCGGTGTGAACTGGATACGCTTGGTGTCGAGGCCGGTTGCAACGGCGATGGTTTCCACCAGGCGTGTCTTGGCCAGGCCGGGCGCGCCGACCAGCAGGGTGTGGCCACCGGACAGGAGTGCGGTCAGGCAAAGCTCGACCTCTTTTTCCAGGCCGAAAATGACGCGTCCGATACTGTCTTTTACGGCCGCCAGGCGCTGGGTCGCTGCATCCGCTTCGGCGATCAGGTCTGCACCGGGTTCAATCGTGTCGGTCATCGTCCTAAATTCCTCTCCGAAACAGATGACTTATATGTCTTTCAACGTGCGTCGAGCATGGCGTTGCAGGAACGAGGTGTCCATGCCTACCGATACCGAAATGGCCAACGGATTACAGTCGCTGCTCAAGGCAGCAGAAAGCGCCGGCGAGGGATTGCCTCCCGTCGATCGCTGGAATCCGGAGTATTGCGGCGAGATGGACATGGTCATCAAACGGGATGGCTCCTGGTGGCATGACGGCACGCGTATAACCCGGGAACGTCTGACACGCTTGTTTTCGACAATCTTGCGTAAAGATGACGACGGCGTTCATTATCTCGTCACGCCGGTCGAGAAAATCGGTATCCGGGTCGAGGTCGCGCCCTTCCTGGCGGTGCGAGTCGACCGGGTCGGCGAGGGCCGGGACCAGCAACTGCTTTTCACAACAAATTTCGGTGATGTGGCCGCTGCAGGTCCGGATCATCCCATTGAAATCAGCTGGGATGGCGATCGCGAGGAGCCGGTGCCCCTGGTGAGGATTCGCGGACAGCTCGATGCGCTGATGTCCCGACCGGTCTTTTATGAGCTGGCTGACATCGCCGTGGAACATGACGGCGTCACCGGTGTGTGGAGCCAGGGGGAGTTTTATCCGCTGGAGGTTGATGGTGCAGACGCCTGAAGCCTTTCTCCAGCGCCTGCAGGACCGGCTGGACCCGGTCGACAGCCAGGGCGCCCTGCCTGTGCGCGGGGATGGTGACCTCAATGGCGCGCCTTCACCGACGGGGCGGGAACTTCGGTCTGCAGCCGTGATCGCGCCGTTGTTATTGCATGACGGTCCGCCGCGTTTCCTCTTCACCGAGCGCGCTGCCCACCTCAGCCAGCATGCGGGCCAGGTCAGTTTTCCCGGTGGTCGTGTTGATCCGACTGATCTGACACCCGCCGATGCCGCGGTGCGCGAGCTGCATGAAGAGGTCGGGATTGATCCGGTTTATGTCGACATGATCGGCCGGTTCGACAGTTATGAGACGGTCACGGGATATGAGGTCCAACCCTTTGTGGGAATTGTGCGTCCCGGATACCGCTTGTCGATTGACCCGAACGAGGTTGCCCTGACCTTCGAGGCGCCGGTGGATTTCCTGATGAATCCGGTCAATCACGAACGTCATAGCCGCACCTGGCAGGGGCGGGAGCGGCATTTTTATGCGATGCCGTGGAATGGGCACTATATATGGGGAGCGACAGCAGGCATGCTGAAGTCGCTTTACGACAGGCTTTACGGGTAGATCATGGTCCGCATCACAATTATTGAAATCCTGTCCTTCCTGTTGCCCTTCGGCCTGTTTTTCCTGTGGCGAACGGTCAGCACATCGGAAGCCGCAGCCAAGCCGGCCCCGGTTCTGAAACTGGCTGCTGCCGGTGCTGCGACCGCGGTTGTGGTCATGATCGGTCTGGTTCTCCTGGACAGTGCCCGCGGTGGCCATGAAGGGGACCAATACGTCCCACCGCGCCTCGTGGATGGTGAAATCCAGCCGGGTTACTTCATCCGCTCCGATGAGGCTGCGGACGACACAAATGAAGATGCGGGTGAGGAAGCGGAAGACCCGCCGAGCGATGATCAGGAATGACTCCGGTCTCGCTGAACCCGGCTGAACACAGCTGGATGAGCGCGCCTGAGACGCGCGCTGTTATCGACATGCTTGAGAAGGAGCGTCCCGGCGGTTCGCGCTTTGTTGGTGGCTGTGTACGCAATGCCTTGCTGGATACGCCGGTTGCGGATGTTGATATTTCCACGCAGATCCTGCCGCAACGTGTGCTGGATATTGCCCGTTCGGCGGGCCTAAAAGCCATTCCTACCGGCCTCGAACACGGGACCATCACTGTTGTGTTTGGCGGTGTTCCCTATGAAATCACCACGCTGCGCAAGGATGTCGCCACCGATGGTCGCCGCGCTGTTGTCGAGTTTTCCGAAAGGTGGGAGGAGGACGCACAGCGACGCGACTTCCGCCTGAACGCGCTCTACGCAGATTTCCACGGAAAAATTCACGACCCGACCGGTGGTCTGGAGGATCTGGAAGAGCGCCGCTTTGTTTTTGTCGGTGATGCCCGCAAGCGCATTCGCGAAGACTATCTGCGCACGCTCCGGCTGTTCAGGTTTCAGGCCTGGTATGGCCAGGGTGATCCTGATGAGGTCGCCATTTCAGCGGCTTATGAGCTGCGTGACGGTCTGTCGACATTGTCAGTCGAGCGCGTCTGGTCTGAATTGAAGAAGCTTCTCGCCGCTCCGGATCCGGGGCGGGCGATTGAGCTGATGCAAGCCGGAGGAATATTGAATCAATTGATCGGAGTGAACGGATCCTTAAGAGTCCTGAGCGCAATCATTGATCAAGACAATGATTATGGATTAGCGCCTGACGCCTTGTTGCGATTCGTGGCGCTCGCCGATGGCGGACCGGAAAGGATGAGGACGATGGCTGCAAACCTGAAAATGTCCAATGCTGAAGTACAACGCCTGCAGGGCGCGGTAGATCCGTCTGCCCGCGAGGATGTGCATGGCGCCTTTGGTGATCTTGCCGCTGCCGAACGTGCCATCATGGCGCTGGGTGCACAGGCTTTTGAGGACCAGGCCCGTCTGGCGGCAGCCGGCGAAACCGCTCCGCCGCCGCGTGATTGGCGCCTGCTGGCCAAGTTTGCGGCCGAGTGGAAACAGCCGGATTTCCCGGTCAATGGCGGTGATCTCATCCTGATGGGTTACGAGCCGGGTCCTATGCTGGGTGATGCGCTTGATGAGCTGAAGGCCCACTGGATTGCCGAACGTTTCGAGCCGAGCAAGGACGAGCTTCTGGCGCGTCTGAAACAGTAGATCGCTCTACACGCCAACGAGAAAAGCCCCGGTCATCGCCGGGGCTTTTTCGTGTTTACCAGTCTGCGTCCAGGTAGAGGGCGGTCATCGCCAGGCTGTCGACCAGGCCGTGGGCGAGGATGAGCGGCCAGAGATTGCGTTTGTAGACCAGGTAGAGCAGGCCGAGTGATACGCCGATCATGCCGGTCACAATCAGGCCGCGCATGCCCTGGTAGTAAAAGTGCCCGGTGCCGAAGATGACCGCTGCGACCAGAACGGCCAGGACCGGCGCGAACGGAATGCCGCTGAAGGCGCGCTCGGCCCGGGTGATCAGGAAGGCGCGGAAGAACATTTCCTCTCCGAAGGCGGCGCTCGACCAGACGATCGCCATCCACATCAGATAGACAGGCAGATTGCCCTGTATATTACCCCAACGTGCCTCGACGCCTTCGGGAACCACGCTGGTATCCCAAAGGCCCAGGGCGTCGCCGAGCGTCGCGATCAGTCCGCCGGTGGCGATGATGGCGACAACCGCCAGCAGGGTTTGCGGCAGCACCAGCAGGGAGGATTTCCAGCCACCGGGTGACCGCAGGCCCAGCTGGGCCCAGCTCTCGCCGCGATGACGCATGTACAGTGTCGCGACAGTCAGCACGATCAGCAGCGAAACAGGGCCGGAATACTTCCACATGAACGGGTCGAGCATTGCCTTGCTGCCAAAGGCAATGACCGGTGCGGCCAGCAATTCCAGCGCGGCGCGGGTGCGGGAGGGGGAGGTGTCAGTCATTCTTTTTTCTCATGGGTACAGGGCCAGGCCCAACAACGTCCCATCGAGATAAAGGGTTCTGCACCCGATTTATTGAATGATCGTGCCGTTGGTGCGGGTGTCGAGCAGTTTCAGCCACGCCTTCGGGGTGACGCCGAAATTGCCCTTGAACTGGCGGGTCAGATGGGCCTGATCGGAAAAACCGGTCGCACAGGCTGCGCTCGCCAGGGACGTACCATTGGCGATCAGCACGCGGGCGGCATCGAGGCGGCGCAGGGTGACGTAACGATAGGGGCTGGTCCCCATCAGGGCGCGGAAATCACGGGCCAGGTTCCAGCGGGACCGGCCCGTCATGTTTTCCAGCGCCTCCATGGTGATCGGCTCATCCAGGTGGGCCAGGATATAGTCGCGGGCGCGATAAACGGCCTGGTGATCGATCGGGCGATCAATGTCCTGTCCGGTTTCCACGGCACACAGACGGTCGACCAGCTCGGTCATCACCGCGCTCCAGTCCAGCGCGTCCACCGGCGTGGCGAGATCCCGGACGAGGCCGTGAACCAGTGAGATCAGTTGTCGGTCCGTACTGCGACCGCCTTCGATGAAGGGCAGGGCGCGACCGGCCAGGGCGTGTTCGAATTCCTCGGGACGGATATTGATACCGCGATAGCCGAACGCCTCGTCGGTTCCGGCCATACCGTCATGCAGTTCATCGGGGTGCAGGATGACCAGCTCGCCCGGCAAGGAGTGCCGGCAGGCGCCGCGATACTCGAAACTCTGCACACCCTTCAGGGTCAGGGCAAAGGTATAGGTATCATGCCGGTGCGGCGCGAAGGCACGACCGCTGAACACTGCTTCAAACCGCTTGTGCGGCCCGGCGGCTGTGGTGACTCGTCCGTTTCGCATCTGTACTCGCCCTTGTCTCATCAGTGATGAGATGTTTCCCGGGGCGATATCGGATGCATCTGTTGAACAGCCAAGCGGGAACACGCCGCTGGGTGTCCCGTTTGTGCGGCTACGGCCACTTCGCCTCGGGCGGCATGGAGGACAGGATCGACTTTACATTGCCACCGGTTTCCAGGCCGAACTTGGTGCCACGATCATAGAGCAGGTTGAACTCGGCATAACGACCACGACGAACAAGTTGTTCCTCGCGCTGGTCGGCGGTCCATGTCTCGTTCATGCGGCGGCGGACAAGCGTTGGGTAGATGTCGAGGAAAGCCAGACCGACATCCCGGGTAAAGGCAAAATCCTCGTCCCAGTCGCCGGTATTGTGGCGGTCGTAGAAAATCCCGCCAATGCCGCGCGGTTCGTCCCGGTGTGGCAGGTAGAAATACTCGTCGCACCATTTCTTGAAACGCTGGTGGTAATCCTCGCCGTGTTTGTCACAGGCCGTCTTGCAGGCAGCGTGGAAGTCCCTAGCATCGGGATGAGCCTGGGTGCGGGCGCTGTCGAGCACGGGGGTCAGGTCCATGCCGCCGCCAAACCACCACTTCGTCGTGGTGATGAAGCGCGTATTCATGTGCACGGCCGGAACATTCGGGTTCCACATGTGGGCGATCAGGGAAATGCCCGACGCCCAGAAACGCGGATCTTCCTCGGCGCCGGGGATTTGCTTGCGGAATTGTTCGGAAAACTCGCCATGCACGGTGGAGACGTGCACGCCGACCTTTTCGAAAAGCCGACCGCGCATGATGCCCATCTGGCCACCGCCCTGGTCCTCGCCGCGTGACCAGTCCTCGTATTCAAAACGTCCGGCCTCGCCAGGATAAAGCTCAGCCGGGGCCTCGTCTTCCAGGCGTTCAAATTCGGCGCAGATCTGGTCGCGCAGGTCTTCAAACCAGGCCCGGGCAGAGGCGCGGGCGAGATCGATATTGAGTGCTTGTTCCGTCATGGCGACATGCATACGCGCTGGGGCGCGTCTGGCAATAGGCAAGAGGTGTTACGAACCGACGCGGGTCGCATTGGACTTGCGGCGGCGCACCCGGCGTCGCCCCTGTCCGGCTCCGGCTGGTTTGGACTGGCCACTCTCGCCGCTGGCCGGTTTCGCCTTGGGCTTTCCACCCGGCTTGCCATTGCCCTGCCGTGGCTTGTCACCACCGGACTTCGCCTGGTTGCCAGCAGGGCGCCGACGACGATTGCCACCGCCTCCACCGCCACCGCCTCCACCGCCACCGCCGCGCTTGCCGCCGCCTCCGCCACCACTGCCGGGGCGTTTGGCGTCCTTGGGGATTTCCAGTTCGGCACCAAAAGCGGAGAGGTGACGACCAATCAGCTTTTCAATATCGCGCAGCAGGATGCGATCGCCCGGCTCGACCAGCGAGATGGCGACCCCGTCCGTTCCGGCCCGTGCCGTACGGCCGATCCGGTGCACATAGGCTTCGGGCACATTGGGCAGGTCGAAATTGATGACATGGCTGACGCCGGGAATATCGATGCCGCGCGCAGCGATATCCGTCGCGACGAGGATGCGCACAGAGCCTTCACGGAAGGCTGCCAGGGCTTTCTCGCGCTGGTTCTGGGACTTGTTGCCGTGGATGGCGACCGCCTTCAGCCCGTCCTTTTCCAGATTGCTGACAACCCGGTTGGCCCCGTGTTTGGTGCGTGTGAAGACGATGGCGCGTTCCATTTCGCGTGGCGCCAGGAGGTCGCGCAGGGCGGCGCGCTTCTCGCTTCGCTCCAGCAGCTGGACGTCCTGTTCGATGCGTTCGATCGGTGTGGATTGCGGTGCCACCGAGACTTCGACCGGCCTGGTCAGGAAATCCTCGGCCAGCTTGCGGATCTGTTTGGGCATGGTGGCGGAAAAAAGGACGGTCTGGCGCTTGCGCGTCAGCTTGGCCATCAGCTGGCGGATGGTCGGCATGAAGCCGAGATCCAGCATCTGGTCAGCCTCGTCCAGCACGACCATGTCGACCCGGTCAATGCGCAGGGCGCCGGTGGAGATATGGTCCATCAGGCGGCCCGGCGTCGCAATCAGCATGTCGACGCCCGGTTCCAGCGCCTTGATCTGCGGGCGCGGTTTCACTCCGCCAAACACCGTGGTCAGACGCAGCTTGGTGTTCTGGGCATAACGCGCGGCGTTTTCCTCAATCTGGGCGGCTAGCTCTCGAGTCGGGGCGAGGACCAGGGCGCGACAGCGACGCGCGCCGACCGGTTCGTCATAATCCAGCAGCTGATGCAGCAGGGGCAGGGTGAAGGCCGCGGTCTTGCCGGTACCGGTCTGGGCGATGCCCACGAGATCGGATCCGGTCAGGAGTTTCGGGATGGCGCGCGCCTGGATCGGGGTCGGGGTTGTGTACCCGGAAGCGTCGATGGCCTTGATAAGCGGTTTGGCGAGGCCAAGGTCGTGAAAATGCGTCAAAACAATACCTGTTCACACCAGACTGCAGCGCAGGCTGGTTGGGGTGGGTGAACGTGTTGAGCGTGGGTCAGCCGTCCGGCGGAGGTGAATTCGCCGAGCGAATTCGAGAAGGCGCGAGATTGCGCAAAAATGAGCCACGAACTTTGAGATCAAAGGTCCACGCCGTGGCGTTGCGCGCGGTATGCTCGTTTTTGCAGCAATCCACAAGTGATTTCCGTTACGGCGCGCCGGGCCAACTGAGCGCCCAGTCTTGTTCTCGCCCGCCTGCCCGCCCTAGTCTGCGCCCGAAAACAGGGGCACGAGATGGACATCACAAACGTTATCCTGGCCGGAATTGGCGGCGCTCTGGGCGCGGGCCTGGGGATTCTTCTCGGCGCGCGCATGCCGCGCCGCGGAGACGGTTTTGGCCTGCCGCAAATCATCGCGATTGCCCTGACCGTGGCCGGCGCCCTGATTGTGCCGCTGGCTGCCGGCCCGCTGCTTTCCGGTGAGCGAGAAGCCCATGGCGGACGCGATATGGGCGCCGAAGTAGATGCGATGTTTGCCGAGAACCAGATGCTGCAGGCACTCGCGACCGTTGATCCCGACGCCCAGCAACGCATGCGGGAGCGGGCGATCGAAGCTTATCGCAGCGGAGGTTCCGAGCAGGCCGAACAGGTGATGTATGAAGAGGCCTTCGTGCTTGGCCAGACGGCTGTCGTGATCTATGGGCCGCGGGCGACAGATGAAGCTCTGCTAGGCCTTCAGCGCACCTTGCTGAGTGTGGCGCGAAATCTGATGAGCGAACCACAATATTGTTACACGCTGCTCTATTCCGGTATCGCGCCGCAGAACATCTCCTCGCGGCAGGCGATGGAAGCGGGGCGGCATGCGGCCTACGCACCGATGCAGGACGCCATGGTAGCGCTTGTGCTGGCGGCCGGCCCCGAGGCGATTCCGTACGATCTCGACCGCGCGACCCTCGGGACGGGGGAGATGCAGGGATTTGTTTTCAACAATTATGACGAGAACCGTCTGCGGTATTTCTCGGGCTATGAGCCGCAGAATGATGCCGAGTTCGCCGCGGCCTGTGATGCGATGGCGGATCTGCTGGAATTCCAGCTCAATCACGAATATGCCGCCGACATGGTCCGGGCGGGACTGATGTCAGGCGGCTAGCGCAACTGCCTCTGGGCCTCGGCGAGGGCGATGCCGGCGGAAACAACGACGTTGAGTGACCGGGTTTCCGGACGAATCGGGATGATGACGCGTGCATCGGCCTGATCATGAACCTCGTCCGGAACGCCTGCACTTTCCCGACCAAATAGCAGTCGGTCATCCGGACGGAATTTGAAGTCCCATAGGTTGTCGGCGCCACGCGTTGTAAACAGGACGAGGCGACCTTTTGACGCGGGCTGGGCCGTCAGATACTGGCTCCAGGAGCTATGTCTGACAGGGGAAATGGTCGCCTCATAGTCCATGGCTGCCTTGCGTATACCCTTTTCAGTAAGGGGAAAGGCGCAGGGTTCGATGACGTCGAGATCCGCCCCGAAACAGGCTGCGACGCGCATCGCTGCCCCGAGGTTTTGCGGAATATCTGGTTGAAAAAAAACGATCCGCATTTTAAGCCGCGCTCAAGCCAAGAGTCCGGAAGTGTGTGCGGCAACGCGCCGCGTACGCGATCCGCCTTACGGCGATAGGTTATGGTCGTCAAACCTGTGAACGCAGATTTGGCGATTTTCTGGGGCAGGGACACGCACTTGCGTGGACCCGTAAACACGAAGAGAAGAGGTCGGCTCGTGACGGAACACAACGGCGCGCCCGACGGACACGGTCAAGAACCGTCCCGTCGCGACTTCATCTATATCGCTGCAGGCGGCGCGGCCGCTGTCGGTGGCGGTCTTGTAGCTTGGCCGTTCGTCGACCAGATGAACCCGGCAGCGGATACGCTTGCACTGGGTTCCATCCGTGTCGATGTCTCGCAGGTTTCTGCGGGATCGGAAATCACAGTGATGTGGCGCGGGGCGCCGGTCTTCATCCGTCACCGTACGGAAGAGGAGATCGCCGAAGCCCGTGACGTTGACCTGTCGGCCTTGCCGGATGAAGACGCACGTAACGAGAATGCGGGCATGGAAGGTGCTCCGGCCTATGACGCGAATCGCGTCCTTCGCCCGGAATTCCTGATTGTCAAAGGCAATTGTACTCACCTCGGCTGCGTTCCGACGAGCCAGGAAACCTCTCAGGGTGGCGAGTACGAAGCCTGGTACTGTCCGTGCCACGGCTCGCACTACGACAAGTCCGCACGCATCCGTCGCGGACCGGCTCCGGAAAACCTTCCGGTTCCGGATTATTTCTTCGAAAGCGAAACGGTCGTTAAGCTCGGCCTGTCTGGCGAAGAAGCAGCAAACTCGGGGTGGGCAGTAGCATGAGCGGACCTTCGACCTACGAGCCGAAATCCGGCTTCACGCGTTGGCTAGATGATCGCCTGCCGATCATCCGCCTGGGCTGGGACAGCTTTGTTGACTTCCCGACGCCGCGTAACCTGAACTACTGGTGGACATTCGGTGGCATTCTCGCCGTCTTCCTGATGATCCAGATCATCTCCGGTATCATCCTCGCCATGCACTATGTGCCGCACGAAAGCATGGCTTTCGACAGTGTCGAGCGCATTCGTCGCGACGTGAATTTCGGTTGGATGATCCAGTCCATGCACGCCAATGGCGCGGCCTTCTTCTTCGTTGCGGTCTATCTGCACATGTTCCGCGGTCTCTATTACGGTTCCTACAAGGCGCCGCGCGAGATCCTGTGGATCCTGGGTGTCGTGATCTACCTTCTGATGATGGCCACGGCCTTCATGGGTTATGTCCTGCCGTGGGGCCAGATGTCCTACTGGGGCGCGATGGTGATCACCAACCTGATCGGTGCGCTGCCGTTTGTCGGTGACGCGATCCGCGAATGGCTGTGGGGCGGTTTCTCCGTTGGTCAGGCCACGCTGAACCGCTTCTTCTCCCTGCACTACCTGCTGCCCTTTGTTATCGCCGGCGTGGTTGGCCTGCACATCTGGGCCCTGCACGTGCCGGGCAATGGCAACCCGGTCGGACTGGACGTCCGCAAGGGCGATTCCGGCAAGAAAGACACGCTGCCCTTCCACCCGTACTACACGGTCAAGGACGGCTTCGCGATCATCGTCTACCTGATGGTCTTCGCAACCTTCGTCTTCTTCATGCCGAATGTTCTGGGTCACGCGGACAACTTCATCGAAGCCAACCCGCTGTCGACGCCGGCGCACATCGTACCGGAATGGTATTTCCTGCCCTTCTACGCGATCCTGCGTGCGGTCACCTTCGACATCGGTCCGATCGACGCCAAGCTGGGCGGTGTCCTGGCCATGTTCGGCGCCATCGCGATCCTGTTTGTCCTGCCCTGGCTGGACACGTCCCGCGTACGCTCCATGCGTTACCGTCCGCTGACGCGCTGGTTCTTCATCTTCTTCGTACTCGCCTGCCTGGGTCTGGGCTGGTGTGGCGCGAAGAACCCGGATGATCTGGTGTTCGTCATGGGGCACGACGCGGAAGGCCATGAAGTGGGCTTCAAATTCCTGTGGTTCGGTCAGCTTCTGACCCTCTACTACTTCGCCTATTTCCTGGTGATCCTGCCGATCATGGGCATCATCGAAAAGCCGAAGGAACGTCCGGCCTCCATCGAGGCGGCGGTCCTGGGCACAGACAAGTCCTAAGGGAGCGACGATCATGAAAATGGTTCACATCATCGCCGCTGGCCTGGCCGCTCTGGGCCTTACTGCTACGGCTTCTGCCCTTGAAGGCGATGCGCACACGCCGGAAAAACGCGAATGGATCTTCTCTGGACCGTTCGGCACGTATGCTGACGGCGACCATGGCGAGCGGTATCAGCTCCAGCGTGGTTTGCAGGTCTATCAGGAAGTCTGTGCGTCCTGTCACTCGCTTGACCTGATCAGCTTCCGCAATCTGGGGCAGGCTGCTGGTCCGTTCTGGGATGAGCGCTTCGAGAATCCGAACGACAATACGGTCGTCATGCAGATCGCGGCGAACTACCAGATCTGGGACGGCCCGAATGACGATGGCGACATGTTCCAGCGTCCGGGTATCCCGGCGGATTATTTCCCGGCTCCGTTCGAGAATGAACAGATGGCGCGTGCCGCCAATGCCGGTGCGCTGCCGCCGGATCTGTCCCTGATCGTCAAGGCCCGTTCGCATGGTGCAGATTACATCTACGCCCTGCTTACAGGTTATGGAGAGGCTCCGGAAGGCACCGATCTCAGCCCTGGCCAGTACTACAATGAGTACTTCACCGGTGGTGCGATCGCCATGGCTGCCCCGATCTCTTTCGACGGCCAGGTCGAATACGCTGACGGTACCGAAGCTACGGTCGAGCAGATGGCCGAAGACGTCACCGTCTTCCTGGCCTGGGCCTCCGACCCGCACATGGAGGCACGCAAGTCCATGGGCCTGATGGTTCTGCTGTATCTCTTCGTGTTCGCCATCCTGGTCTATCTGGCCTATCGCCAGGTCTGGGCGAACGTCGAGCACTAGGCGTTACCAGCACTTGCAAGATCTGAAGGCTGTGGGCATATGCCCGCAGCCTTTTTCTTTTGGGGGATGATCCCATGAACAACTGGAAACTCGGAATTATCGGCGGCTCAGGCCTGTACAGCCTGGATGGGCTTGAGAATGTGCGTACGCAAAGCGTGGAGACGCCCTGGGGCATGCCCTCTGCGGATCTCACGATGGGCACGCTGAACGGGATCGAACTGGTCTTTCTGCCGCGCCACGGTACTGCCCACGCCATCCCGCCCTCAAAGGTTCCCTATGACGCCAATATCGCGGCTCTGAAAATGGCAGGCTGTAGCGATATCATCGCCATTTCCGCCTGCGGATCCCTGCGCGAGGAATATGCGCCAGGCCATTTCGTTGTCGTGGACCAGTATGTTGATCGCAGCCAGGGCCGTCCGCGAAGCTTCTTTGGTGAAGGCTGTGTCGCGCATGTGCCGATGGCTGACCCGGTGTGTTCCCGCATGAGCCGGCTGGTCTATGAAGCCGGCGAGGCGGCCGGGATCGGGATCACCAAGGGTGGCACCTATCTGGTCATGGAAGGCCCGCAATTCTCCACCCGTGCGGAAAGTGAACTCTATCGGTCCTGGGGGCTGGATGTGATCGGCATGACCAACATGCCCGAAGCAAGGTTCGCCCGCGAGGCGGAACTGCCCTATGCCGCCGTGGCGATGGTGACGGATTATGATTGCTGGCACGAGGAGGAGGACAGTGTCGACGTAGCCGCTGTGCTCGCCGTGATGCGTGGCAATACCGAGAAGGCCAAACGCCTGCTGACAGGCCTCACAGAGCAGCTGAGCGCCGTCGAGCGCACTCCGAGCCCGGATGACATCGAAACCGTGCTGGACGCCGCTGTGGTAACGCCGCCGGCCAGTCGCGATCCGGAAATTGTCGACCGTCTCAAGGCTATCGTACCGCGCGTGTTTTGATATTCCCGATTTGGGGGCTTTTGAAATCCCTCCAGCTCGTCCATAAAGTCGGACCCATTATCGGAGTAGACGATGATCGAGTTCGTTTTTGCCCTGGCGGCGGCCTCTGCCACCCAGGACCTGGCCCTCGCGCCGCGCCGTCCGCTCGTTGAATGTTCCCAGCACCTGACCAATGACCGCGCCAGGCATAATTGCCTGCGTGATCTGTTGCGGGATGCGGAACGGCAGCTCGACACGGCGCTGGACAATGCCCGCCAGGAGGCCGGGGAGGCCGATCTGGACAGTGGGGGCATGTTCCGCGCGGCGGAGATGCTGGAAACGGCGCATCAGCACTGGCAGACCTATCGCGATGCGGAATGTGGTCGCCGGGGCGCCCTGATGTTTGTCAGCGAGGCCTCTCGCACGGATATCACGCTGGACTGCCAGGTCGCGATGACACGCGCCCGCCAATCGGAGCTGGAGAGCAACTAGTTGAGCCTGCCCGTCCTTTATATCGGTAATCGCCGTTTTTCGAGCTGGTCGCTGCGCGCCTGGCTTGTGCTGCAGAAATCCGGCATCGAGTTCGAAACACGCCTGATCCCGCTCAATGAGGGGGAAACCCGCTCGGCCATTTCCGAGATTTCTCCCGGTGGCACCGTACCCGCGCTGCATACTGCCGATGGCGTGATCTGGGACTCGCTGGCGATCTGTGAATGGGCGGCCGAACGCAAGCCAGACCTCTGGCCAGCCCAGGACATGTTGCGAGCCCGTGCCCGGGCGGCTGTCTCATCCATGCACGCCGGTTTCCTGTCGCTGCGCGAACACTGTCCGATGGATCTGTGCCGGGAGGGTGTCTACAAGGATCTCGACGACGTCACCCAGATGGATATCGCTGTCATGCAGGCACTCTGGCATGATGTCATGACGCCCGCCGGCGAATTCATGTTCGGCGAGTGGTCGATCGCGGATGCTTTCTTCACGCCCGTGGCCAGCCGTTTCAGAAGTTACGCCGTCGAGCTGCATTCCGAAGCCCAGTCCTATTGCGACACCCTGCTGTCGGAGAAAGATTATCTGGACTGGCATTCCAAAGCCCAGCTAGAAGACTATACGAATCCCTACGAAAACCCTCTCTAGAGGCTCTCATGGACCTGAAATCGGTTATTCGCACCATTCCCGACTATCCCAAGCCGGGGATCATGTTCCGTGATGTAACAACCCTGATTGGTGATGCGCGCGCGTTCCGCGTGGCAGTCGACCAGATGGTCCAGCCCTGGGCCGGCGCCAAGATCGACATGGTCGCGGGCACCGAAGCGCGGGGCTTCATCCTGGGCGGCGCTGTGGCGCATCAGCTCTCCGTCGGTTTCACGCCGGTGCGCAAGAAGGGCAAGCTGCCCTATCGCACCATCGCCGAGGATTATGAGCTGGAATATGGCACCGACACGATCGAGATCCATGTCGACGCCATCAAGGAAGGCGACCGCGTGCTCCTGGTCGACGATCTGATCGCGACGGGCGGGACGGCTGAGGCGTCGATCAAGCTGCTTCAGCGTGCCGGTGCAACAGTGGTCGGCGCAGCCTTTGTTATCGATCTGCCGGACCTGGGCGGTGCCAAGCGTATCGAAGCGATGGGCGTGCCTGTGTCTTCGCTCGTGGAGTATGAGGGCGAGTAGGGCGTGCCGAAGGCGCGGTTTCAAGTCGGCCCTTTCGGGCCGCACCCTGTCCGCCCGCTTCGCGGACACCTTTCCCATTAAAGGAAAGGATGAAGACAACTGCGCCTTCTACCCCCGTCATCCCTGCGAAGGCAGGGACCCAGTTCATTAGGCTGGGTCCCGCTCCAGAAAGCGCTTGTTCCTGAAACGCCATCGCCCTTCGAACTGGGCCCGGACCTTCGTCAGGGTGACGGTGAGTGTGGAAACTACTCCGCGATCATCTCGCGCACATCCTGTGCGAACGTCTCCAGGGAGGGTTCGTGGATGTACATCATGTGGCCGGCTTCATAATAGGTGAAGGTTACACGGTCCTGGACGAAGCCGGGCTGGTTGAACATCAGTTCGGCGGCGAAGAAGGGGGTGGCCAGGTCGTAATAGCCCTGGGCGACCAGCACTTCGAGATCTGAGTTCTGGCGCATGGCGCGGGCGATCCACGGACCGACATTGATGTAGTTGTTATTGCCTGACCTTCCGGCATTCCAGTTCCAGCCGCGCACGCCGCCAATGGTGGAATAATAGTCCGAGATATCAACGCCCAGCGTGCGTGTGAAATAATCCAGCATGGAGGCCGTGAAGCTGGCATCAATGCCGTAAAAGCTCGGATCGGTTTCCGGACCTTCGCCGACACCGTCGACCTCGAGACCGGTGAAACGGCTGTCGAGACGGCCTACGGACAGGCCCTCATCGCGACGCAGCTCGCGCTGGAAACGCTGCAGCGAGATGCGCAGATTGGCGCGGTCGATGAATTGCTCGGACAGGCCGATATAGTCGGACAGCTCGGCGACGATGCGGGCGCGACGACCCTCGTCCAGCATCACGCCATACAGCAGGGCCGGCATGTATTCCTCGATGGCAAAGGTGCGCGCATCGGCCAGGAAGGCTTCCAGATCACCATTCCAGCGGGCCTGGTCGACCTTGCCGTGATACCAGGCGGTCGCGGCAAAGCCCGGCATCAGGCCGACATAGCCGATATCATTGCCCGGCGAGGTATCGTCATAGCGGAAGTCCACGACAGTGGAGATCAGGGCGACACCATTAATGGCCACGTCGGTATACCCCCCTTCCAGCTCGTTCAGCAGGGCGCCGATGCGCAGCGTGCCGTAACTTTCACCCAGCAGGTATTTGGGCGAATTCCAGCGCTGATTGTCGGCCAGCCACTGGCGAATGAAGGTCGCGAGGCTCTCGGCATCCTCGGTGACGCCCCAGTAATCGCTCGTTTCGCCTTCACCCAGCGTGCGGCTCCAGCCCGTGCCAACCGGGTCGACAAAAACCAGATCCGCCACATCGAGGATGGAATGCACATTCTCGACGACGTCAAAGGGCGCGGCGCCGTCATCCATCGCGTCGGGCAGGGCGAGGCGCTGCGGGCCGAATACGCCCATGTGCAGCCACAGGCTGGCAGAGCCCGGTCCGCCATTGAAGACAAAGGCGACGGGGCGTGTGCGCGGGTCTGTCATGCCGTCCGCGATATAGGCGGTGGAGAAAATGGAGGCGACCGGATTGCCTTCATTGTCTTCCAGATAGGTCTCGCCCGCGGTGACGCTGTAGCGGATACGCTGGCCGTCAATGCTGACCTGGCCGCGGCTCTCGTAAACGCGTGGTTCCGGTGTGTTGCCGTCCTGGGCCAGGCTGGACACGGACAGGCAAAGCGCAGCGAGCGCGGCGCAAAGTGAACGGATCATGTTTCTCTCCCCGAGATCTGGGACCCAAACTAGAGCGGTGAACCCGCGGCGCAAAGTGAACTCGTTGTGAGTCCGCTCTTCGATTGCAGGACATGCAGGCGCGCGCTATAGCCCGCCCATGAATTACCGCCACGCTTTTCACGCCGGCAATTTTGCCGATATTCTCAAACATCTTGTCCTGGCCAAGTGTGTTGAGCATCTCAACGCCAAGCCCAAACCCTACCGCTATATCGACACGCATTCCGGTATCGGTGGCTATGACCTCGCCGGTGACGAAGCCGCGCGGAGCCCGGAATGGAAGGACGGCATCGGACGCCTGATCAACGCGGAGCTGCCTGACGCGGTTGAAAGTCTGCTGGCCCCGTATCTCGGCATTATTCGCGATATGAATGAAGGCGACACCCTGCGCCATTATCCCGGTTCGCCGGAGATCGCGACGCGCCTGATGCGCGAGGGCGACCGGCTGCATTTGTGTGAACTCCATCCCCAGGACAGCGAAACGCTGGATGCGCGCTACAAGCGCGACAAGCGGGTGAAGGTCGAGCAGCGCGATGGCTACAAGGCGCTCAAATCGCTGGTGCCGCCGCCGGAAAAACGCGGTCTTGTGCTGATCGACCCGCCGTTCGAGGACAAGGATGAGCTGGCGCACATGGCCGAGGCCGTCATGGCAGCGCTGGACAAGTGGCCGACAGGCACATTCGTGTTCTGGCGTTCGCTGAAAAATCTCTGGGCCGCCGACCGCTTCGACAACGGCCTGGCGGAGTGGCTGATCTCGGAGAAACAGCTGGCACCAGAAAAAATCCTGCGCGCTGATCTGTGGATCCGAGACCTGGCCAGCGAGGGCAAGCTCGCGGGCGCCGGCGTGGTGGTCATCAATCCGCCCTGGACACTGGAAGAGAAGCTGGTCCAAGGCCTGCCCTGGATCGCTGACACGCTGGCCCAGGGGGATGGGTATGGCTGGCGCGTCGATGGCGCGTTGACAGACGAGGACCTTGAAGACCTGGCCGACTGATCCGAAATGGTCGCCTGAGACTTCTGCTCGAACCGCGAGGACCGCATGCCCCATCGTTTTGAAACTTTCGACGTTTTTACCGATACGCCGATGGCGGGTAATCCCCTGGCTGTCGTTTATGAGGCGGATGATCTGGACGATGCGGCGATGCAGGCAATTGCTGCCGAGTTCAACCTGTCTGAAACCGTGTTCATTACCGAGCCTCGCGGCCGTGACGCTGACTGGGGCGTGCGCATCTTCACGCCCAAGGAAGAACTGCCCTTTGCCGGCCACCCGACCGTGGGGTCGGCGATCGCCCTGGCCCTGAAGGCCGGTGGTGAGCCGGGCACGCGCAAGCGTTATGTGCTGGAAGAGACTGTGGGGGATATCACTGCGGATGCGCGCATCAATTCAGCCACTCATGGCTCTGCCCGCTTTTTCCTGCCACGCCTGCCCGAACGCGTCGCGGATATCCCGAGCCCGGACCGGTTATCCGAGGCGTTTGGCATCGAGCCGGATTGTTTCCTGAATACGCCGCTGGATATGGGCGTCTGGTCGGCCGGTGTGCCGATTGGCATTGTTCCGGTGCGTTATGCCGAGGACCTGGCGCGGATCCAGCTGAACATGCCCGCGTTTGAAGCCGTGTTTGGCGGAGATACCCCAATCCAGGCCTATCTCGTCGCCAAGGCCAGCTCGATGGAACACACCAATGACTGGCGCGTGCGCATGTTTGCGCCGCACCTGGGAATTCTCGAGGACCCGGCTACAGGCGGAGCGGCAGCGGCCTTCATGGGGCTTCTCGCCGAGCAGGGCGGGTTCGGCGAAGGCGAGACGGCATTGTCTGTCTACCAGGGCATCGAGATGGGGCGCCCGAGCCTGTTGCGCCTTGTCCTGAAACTGGGAAACGGCCAGCTCACCGACGCCATGATCGGTGGGGATGCCGTGATGATTTCCCGCGGTGAGTTGCTCTAGAGCAGGCGGATGTCTGCAGCGCGCAAGGCCCCGTCAGAGAAGACGATGGCGGTGATCACGGCATTGATCAGCACATAGGCGCCCAGGTTGTGCGCAAAGCCCGGACGCAGTCGCCGGGCCGCATCCCAGAGCAGGATGAACAGGAAACCCACCACGCCCAGGGTGATCGGGTAGATGCCGATGCCCAGTGCAAGACCCGCCGCGGCCTCATCATTGGGATGCTCGCCGAGCAGTGAGATGCCGCCGGCAAGGCCGCGCAACAGGAATTGGATGTACAAGATGCCGTACGCCACGACCGAGCGGAACATGATTGCGTAGAAATAGGCGAAAATCCCGATGGCGACCGTCACGGCAGGGCCGGCGAGAGAGACAAGGATAGAGATCTCCTCGCTGGGATAGGAGCGATCAACTGGCCCGGCCTTGTTGAGGGTCATCCACATATCGACCCCCAGCATTTCACCGGCCCCCCAATGACCCAGCTCATGCAGGAGATAGGTCACGGGCACCATCAACAGGGTCAACAGGTAGAAATCGGCGCCAATGCGCACGCGTGATTGTTCAGACATCAAACCTCGTCCCTCGCGTCAAACGCCCCCAGCGTTTGCAAACTCAGCCCGCAGAATAAGCGTCTTCCGCCTCAGCCCACCAAGGGTACCAGTCCGGCAAGTCTTCGGAAACCTTCATTGGGAAGTTTGGTTGCCGTTTCTCCAAGAAGGACATCACGCCTTCCTCGGCATCCTTGCCCATGCCGGCCTTCAGAATGCCCCGGGTTTCGATCCGGTGGGCGATCATGGGGTGGTCAGCTCCCTGCATTCGCCAGGCCATCTGACGCATCAGGGCGAGCGAAACCGGCGCGCAGTTCTCCGCCATCAGGCGCGCGCGTTCACGGGCCTCTGCCATCAGGTCCTCGTCCGGGACGACGTGTGAGACGAGGCCGTTCTCGAAGGCCTCGGCGGAGCTGAAGGTCCGTCCGGTCAGGCCCCAGTCCATAGCCGTTGAGATTCCGACCACACGGGGCAGGAACCAGCTGGCACATCCATCCCAGACAATGCCGCGCTTGGCGAAGGGAAAGGCGAATTTGGCGCTCATCCCGGCCAGACGGATATCCATGGGCAGGATCATGGTCGCGCCAATGCCGACCGAGGCACCGTTGATGGCGGCGATGACGGGCTTTTTTGAATTCCAGATGCGCAGGTTCAGCACGCCGCCGCGATCACGCCATTTCTCGTCCATCGGGTCGAACGTGCCGTCATGCTGGGTCTGGGCGACCATGTCGAAGGTCTCGGCGCCGGTGGACAGGTCTGCTCCCGCACAAAACGCCTTGCCCTCGCCGGTGATGATGATCGCGCGGACCTCATCATCGGCATCAAGCTGGTCGAAGATATCGATCAGCTCGTCTCCCATTTCATAGGTGAAGGCGTTGAGCCGATGCGGACGGTTAAGCGTGATCGTGGCGATTTGTTCGTCGATATCGAGGCGGACGGTGTCAAAGCTCATGAAATCTCCCCTTTGGGAGAAGCTTAGCCCGCCTCGCTGTCCTCGCCTACGCCAAACAATTGTCCGCGCTCGGTGATGAACACTGCGATCAGGCTTAGCCCGCCCACGACGGCCTGGCCAGCGATCAGCGGCACCGCGGTGCCGTCATACAACTGGCCGATAAACATGCCGACCATGGTGGCGCCAATACCGCTGACGAAGCCATAGGCCGCTGAGGCGGTGCCGGCGATATGGCCCATGGGCTCCATGGCGATAGAGCTGAAATTGGCCGCGATCAGGCCTAGGAAAGCCAGTGCGACTGAAAGCAGGAAAATGAAGAGGTAGAGATTGTCGATGCCCGCTAGCAGGATGAGCGCGTGCAGGGCGCTGATGCCGGTGAAGCCGATCAGCGCACCATGCGCCAGCCGCCTCTGCCCCAGCCGGCTCACGAGTTTGGAATTGGCATAGCTGGTGAAACTCATGCCTGTGGCAAGGACGGCAAAAGCGATCGGGAATTGATTGTCGGTCAGGCCGAAATGCTCGACGAAAATCTGCTGTGAACTGCCCAGGAAGGCGTAGAGACCGCCAAAGAAGGACAGGCCTGCGATCGTGTAGCCCAGCATGATGCGATTGCTCATCGCCTCGGCAAATGACTTGGCGACCACGGGCACATTCAGCTCGGTCCTGTATTCCGGGTGCAGGGTTTCGGGCAGGCGGACCTGGATCCACGCGGCCAGGGCCACGCCGAACACGATCAGGAAACCGAAAATCGCTCGCCAGTCGCCAAAGATCGTCAACACGATCTGACCGATACTGGGGGCCAGGACGGGCACAGCCATGAAAGCGGTCATGACCATGGACATGATTTCGGCCATGCGACGGCCGGAGGTCAGGTCGCGGGCAATGGCCACCGTGATCACGCGGCTGGCCGCAGCGGCACCGCCCTGCAGGAAGCGCGCGAGCAAGAGCAGCGAGAAGCTGGGCGTGAAGGCACAGATGACGGTGACCAGCAGGAACAGCGCGATGGCCGTCAGCATGACGGGCTTGCGCCCGAACCGGTCCGCCAGCGGCCCGTAGAAGATCTGCAGGGCAGAAAAACCGGCCAGATAGGCGGTGATCACATATTGCTGGTCATTGGCACGCTCGACGCTGAGTTCCCGGGCGATATCGTCCAGGGCCGGCAGCATCATGTCGATGGCCAGGGCGACCAGTGCGGTCATGGCTACAAACAGCGCAACCAGTTCCCACACCGGGAGCGGCAGCTCCTCGGCTGTTTTGGTGTTTGACGTCGTCATCGGGGCAATCCGTCGGGGTTGGAGGGGCAGACTGCGCCTCAAAATGCGTTACAGCAAGCGGCCAGGCGGAAAAACTTCAGTTCAGCGTGGCGTATAATACATCTGCAACTGGAAGGAATTGGCGATGCGATTGGCGCGCTCCAGGAACCAGTTCCGCGCCTCCTCGGTGGCACCGATTTCCTGCAGCGACTGGTCGAACAGTGCCAGCCAGGTCTGGAAATGGCCGCGGTGGACACGGTGCTTCAGTTTCATGTGCGCCGGCATGGGGCGGCCGGAATACTGGCCGTCATGGAAGACCAGTGAGCCCCAGAATTGTTTCATCGTCTCCAGGTGCGGTTCCCAATTGTCCTGGATCTGCCCGTCAAAGATCGGCCCTAGCGCCGGGTGAGCGCGCACATTTTCGTAAAATGTATCCACGAGGTCAGAGATCAGTTCTCGGTCAATACCGGCTCGATCTGCGTCCGCATGGGCTTTCTCGCGAGCTTCGGTGACGCGGGGCGGGTAGGGCGTGCTCATCTGGGTATCCATAACTGGTATTCAAGATGCATGTAATTGACCGGGCACATAACGCAAGCCTGAGGCACGCTGCAAACTGTCGCAGGCTTGCTGCAACAGGCGAGCCCTCCTATCTATCAGCTGATAGAAGAGGAGCGTGCCATGCGGGCGCAAAAGGCCGAAGAGATACTCGATGCCGCTGAAAAACTGGCGCGTTCCGGCGGGTATGGCGGGTTCAGTTTCCGTGATCTTGCCCGGGGCGTCGGGATCAAGTCGGCCAGCGTGCACTATCATTTCCCGACCAAAGAAGATCTCGGGATCGCGATGACCCAGCGCTACAACGAGCGTTTCATCCACGGTCTGGGGGATCCTCGAGGCGAGGGTACGGTCGACGAGAAGATCGCGCGTTATATCAATGCTTTCCGCACCTCGATGATCGAGGATCGGCTGATGTGTCTGTGCGGTCTGTTTGGCGCCGAGGTAACCAGCCTGCCCGGCAATGTTGCCGAGGAAACCCGGGGCTTCTTCGAGAGGAACCGGGACTGGCTGATGGCGGTACTGGCGGATGATACGCGCTTTGCCGATGATGACGCGCGCGAACGCGCCGCCCTGACCCTCATCGCCAAGCTCCAGGGCGCCATGATCATGGCCCGCACCATGATTGATGTGGATGTATTCGAGACGATCCTGGAAGACCCGCTGGGTTAAGCCGGATATTGCTCGCTGCGCCGGGTAAACTCTCTGCCAGCTTCGTGAAAAGCCGATCTTACCGACGGAATATGATTATTCATTCCGTTTCCAGTCCTGAGGGCGGTCTTTGACGGTCGTCTTGTGTGGTGCTTTGGGATGGGGATGACATTGAATATCAAGGCAGTTGTTTTGAGTTTTTTGGCCGCGGCAAGCTTGAGTGCGTGCGGTGGTGGTGGATCTTCTGGCTCCGGTGGAGGCTCTGTTCCCTCGCCGCCAGCGCCACCGCCACCGCCACCGCCGCCTTCTTCTCCTCCGCTCAGTATGACGGATGTTGTATATGCGACGGGCTCAGTAGACGGTGGTAATGCGGAGGTCGAACTGCTTCTTGATGTTTACCAGTCAGGACAAACCTGTGGGGTGCCTCGCCCTGTTGTTTTACTTGTCCATGGCGGCGGCTTTACGGGCGGGTCCAAATCCGCTGAGTTGTGGAGGGAGATAGGTGCCGCCGTTGCAGACCGCGGCTTTGTTGGAATCTCAATAGACTATCGGATTTTCAGCGATGATCCGGAAATCAGCTCACCCTACGGCACACTTAGGGATTTGATCCTGGAAAACAGTGACGTCCCCGATCCTACCACAGAACAGCTTCAATATGTGGATACAGTTGTAAGTTCTGTCGAAGACGCGAGAAAGGCGTTGGATTGGGTCGTTGATCACTCTGACGAGATTTGCGCGGACGCAGATCGCATAGCCATTTGGGGCGCGTCGGCCGGCGCCACCATCGCTATGACACTTGGTTATGTGATGGACGACGCAGAACTCGAGGCCACAAATCAATTAGCCGTTATCGACTACTATGGCTCACTAATCGTCCCGGACACAATTCGGTCTGATGATTCTCCGTTGCTCATTCTACACGGCAATGCTGACCTCACCGTTGAATATTCCGAGGCATTATCGATACAGGACGAGCTCGAGCTCGCCCAATTACCATATAGCTTCTACACAGTAGACAGGGCCGGACACGGTAAAGATGAGGTAGGGGTTTTCACAAACGGAGTTGATGGCAAGAGCTTCTTGGAAATTACTCTGGATTTTGTTGAAGACCATCTCACCGGAGGTAGCCCTCATTATGAGCAAAGAACCGTGCCGTCGCTTGGGCGCAACTTTGTGCAAGACTTTGAAAGTGCTCAACCGGGGCTCGTGTCCCCCGAGGCCCTAGATAGTCTTTTTCCTGATTCACGCGATATTAACGGCGTCTCGGAGGGTCGTGTATTTGTAACAGAATTGGAAAATTTAGCATCGGAGCGGGTATTGGAGATACGCGTTGATGCTCTAAACGTCGGGGCCGATAACAGTGGCGCCTCTTGGATCACACCGATTTCCAGGCGCAATGAATTTTATCTTTCTTATCGCGTACAGTTTGCAGACGGATTTGATTTTGATGCTGGTGGTACTCTCCCTGGCCTCGCAGGCGGTAACCTGAATACCGTAAATTCGTGGTCGGCACCGATTGTCTGGCGGCCTAGCGGGACCATTGCCCAGCGACTAACTTACTTCGAACAAACAAACCCGACAGGTGACATCTTTCTCCCGAACGTACCCGTCTCAGGTCCATGGAATTTTGACACTGGGGAGTGGTATTCCGTTCTTCAGTTCATTCGAATGAACACTCCAGGGGAGGCCGATGGTTTGGTTGAAGTTTCGGTAAATGGCGAAAATATCATCCAGATCGACGGGATAAATCTACGTGAATTCGACAATCTCTACATAAATAAACTCGTCTTTTCTGCATATTTTGGCGGCGGCGAGGCGCATGCTCAGCCGATAAATGATAGCGAAATTTTGTTCGATGATCTGATTATGTCTACCCAGCCAGTCGAGGAGGCCAGAAGCGAGGCTCGAGGCATCTGGCCTTGACCAGCTATTGTGTGGGTGGAGGCGAGGGCGGACGGGTCTCAAGTCTGATTAAGCCGGGTCGGCACTTAAGGTATGACCTGGGCCCCTCCAGTTCCTCGTTTATTTCGAGAGTCTGATCCTGTCATAGTCGATGATTTGGCCGGGCAAGCGTGCCGGGAGCGATGAGCGAGGATCTACGCTGGCGGGTTGAACGTCTGGTCGCAGAGGAGGGTTTGTCCACGCGTGAGGCGGCGCGGCGCATGTGCGTCGGCATTTCGAAAGCGGGCAGTTGGATCCGACTTTACCGGCGAACCGAGGGGGCACGCCGCGCAAGAAGGGCAATCCCGGCCTGCTCATGGCCCGCACCATGATTGATGCGGGTGCATTCGAGACGATCCTGGAGGACCCACTGGGTTAAGCCGAGATAGCAACGCGCGGTGCTGAGAAAATTTGCGGTCTGGTCGCAAAAAAACGATCTTACCGACGGAATATGATTATTCATTCCGTTTCCAGTCCTGAGGGCGGTCTTTGACGATCGTCTTGTGTGGTGCTTTGGGATGGGGATGACATTGAATATCAGGGCAGTTGTTTTGAGTTTTTTGGCCGCGGCAAGCTTGAGCGCGTGCGGTGGTGGTGGATCGTCTGGCTCCGGTGGAGGTGGCGTTCCCTCGCCGCCAGCGCCACCGCCACCGCCACCGCCGCCTTCTTCTCCTCCGCTCAGTATGACGGATGTTGTCTATGGCAGCGCCGCTGTTGACGGCGGCAACGCCCAGCTTGACCTGTTGTTGGATGTTTATCAGTCCGGCGAGGCATGCGGTGACCCGCGGCCCTTTGTGGTCATGATCCATGGTGGCGGTTTTACCGGAGGCTCGAAGTCCGTCTGGCCGGAAAGCGGTGAAGCCTTGGCCGAACGCGATTTCGTGGGTATCGCCATCGATTATCGGCTTTTTGGTGATGACCCCGAGCCCGGTCCCGAAATCGATGCGCTGTACCAGCTCTTTCTCAGCCTGGTCGATGAAAACACCGAGCTCACGCCGGAAGACCTGCAATTGCTCAGGACCATTGCCAGTTCGGTCGGGGATGCGCGCAGCGCGGTTGAATGGGTGCAGGAGAATGCGGATGAGCTTTGTGTGGACCCCGACCGGTTCGCCCTTTGGGGACGGTCTGCCGGTGCGTATATCAGCCTTTTGCTCGGCTATGCGCTCGACGATGCCGGCCTGGCGCCGGTCGGACAGTCGGTAGTGATTGACTACTGGGGAGCGCAGATCGTTCCCGACGCCATGCAGGCCGGCGATGCGCCTCTGTTCATCCTGCATGGGGACGAAGATCCGACGGTCGATTACGACAGCGCGCTGGCGCTGCAAGCCGATGCCGACCTAAATCAGGTCCCCTATGCTTTCTACACCGTGGACGGCGGCGGGCACGGGGTCGCGACCACCCGGCTGGGGGTTGATGGCGTGACGTTCTTCGATCTCACCCTGAACTTCATCGAGGCCCATCTTCGTGATGGAACGCCGCTTTATGAGACCCGAACCATCCCGGCGCCTGGCAGCAGCAATGTGCAGAATTTCAACGGCAGCGTGACTGGCAAGCTGTCCGCGGCCGAACTGGAGCCGCTTTTCAGCAATGCTCAGCGTGTGAGCGGCGTGAACGCAGGGCGTGCGGAAATCGTCAGCTGGCCAGAGGCCTTCCAGGGGCAGGCCCTGGCGATTTCACTGGACGCGCTGGCGGTCGGGGAGCGGTATAGCGGCGCTCACTGGATCACGAGCCTCCCGGCGCGGGATGAGTTGTATCTGTCCTACAGGATCCGGTTCGAGCCGGGCTTCGACTTTGGCGCCGGCGGTACGCTGACCGGCCTGGCGGGTGGAAACCCCGACAGCCTCGCCAACGGTATGGACTGGTGGTCGGCACCGGTCGTCTGGCGACCCGGCGGTGATGTGGCGCAGCGGCTGTATCACCCGGCACAGCTGTCGGACACGGGAGATGTCCTGCCTTGGGACTACGGCGATTCCGGCACCAGGCAGTTTCGCGTCGGTGAATGGCATACGATCGAGCAACACATCCGCCTGAACACGCCCGGCCTGTCCGATGGTGTCATCGAGGTCACCCTGGACGGAGAGCTTGCGCTCATCGAGCAAGGCGTTCGTTTTCGCGACACGGAAAGCCTGCGTCTCAACAAGCTTGTGTTCGCGTCCTATTACGGCGGTGGAGATGCGATGCTGCAGCCGGTCAATGATGGCCGCGTGGTGATCGATGATGTGGTTATCTCCACACACCCGATCAACCATGATTAAGGCATTGCCGGTTCTGCGGGCCGCCACCGGTGTGTGCGGCCCTGCCTACAGGATCAGACGTTGAAGCGGAAATGCATCACATCGCCGTCCTGGACGATGTAATCCTTGCCTTCTGCGCGCATCTTGCCGGCTTCCTTGGCCGGGCTTTCACCGCCACAGGCGACATAATCGTCATAGGCGATGGTCTCGGCGCGGATGAAACCCTTCTCGAAATCACCGTGAATGACACCGGCAGCCTGCGGCGCGGTATAGCCCTCGCGAATGGTCCAGGCGCGTGCTTCCTTGGGGCCGGCCGTGAAATAGGTCTGTAGGCCCAGCAGCGCGTATCCCGTGTGGATCAGGCGGTCGAGGCCCGGCTCTTCAAGGCCGATGGTCTCGAGATATTCCGCGCGCTCTTCCTCGTCTTCCAGGAGGGCCAGCTCGCTCTCGATCTTGGCCGAGATGACAACCGCTTGGGCGCCTTCTTCCTCGGCGCGCTTGAAGACGATTTTCGAGTAGTCATTGCCGTCAGCAGCGCTGTTTTCATCGACATTGGCGATGAAGAGAACCGGCTTGGTGGTCAGAAGCTGTAGGCCCTTCCAGGCTTTCTCGTCATCCTTGTTGACCTCGGCGAAACGCGCCGGCTTGCCATTGTTGAGCTGTTCCAGCGCCAGGTCGACCAGGACGATGGTCGCCTTGGCGTCCTTGTCACCGGATTTGGCTTTCTTTTCGAGATTGGTGCGGCGTTTTTCCAGGCTCTCCAGGTCGGCCAGCATCAACTCGGTCTCAACCGTCTCGAGATCGGCCAGCGGGTCGATCTTGTTGGCGACATGGGTGACGTCATCATCATCGAAACAGCGCAGCACATAGGCGATGGCGTCGGTCTCGCGGATATTGGCGAGGAACTGGTTGCCCAGGCCTTCGCCCTTGGACGCGCCCGCCACCAGGCCGGCAATGTCGACGAAGTTCATGCGTGCCGGCAGGACTTCCTTGGACTGGGCGATCTCGGCCAGCTTGGCCAGGCGCGGTTCCGGCACAGCCACATCACCGACATTCGGCTCGATGGTACAGAACGGATAATTCGCCGCCTGGGCCGCAGCGGTCTGCGTCAGAGCGTTGAAGAGCGTGGACTTGCCAACGTTGGGCAGGCCAACAATGCCGCATTTGAAACCCATGAGATCTAGTCCTCTTTGGCGGGCGGGCCGCGCTTGACCGGCTCGGGGGCCGGTGCCTTGTGTGTCACTTGTGTCTGGAAGGCGTCGAGTTCGCCCTTGCCGAGCAGGTCAATACTGCCTGCGATCGCATCCAGCAAATCGATCAGCCAGTTTTCCTCAGCCTTGGAGAAGTCCGAGAGCACATAGCCGGTTACGCGATTGCGGTCGCCGGGATGTCCGACGCCGATACGGCCGCGCAGGAAGTCCGGGCCCAGCTGGCTGGTGGTGGATTTGATGCCGTTATTGCCGGCGGCGCCGCCGCCCTTCTTCAGGCGGAACTTGCCCGGCGCCAGGTCCAGCTCGTCATGGAAGACGACGACCTTGGCGGGATCGACCTTGAAGAAATTCGCTGCCTCGCCGATGGCGTGGCCGGAATTATTGTAGAAGGTCTGGGGCTTGAGCAGGAGAAACTTGTTCGACCCGATGACCAGGTCCGTTGCGAGGCCCTGGAAACGCTTGCGCCAGGGGCCGCAATGATAGGCCTGGGCGATGACGTCCAGCGCCATGAAACCCACATTATGCCTGTTGCGGAGATATTTTGCCTCGGGATTGCCGAGACCGGCGAGGATCATCATGGCGTTCTCGTGCCCCTCTCAGCACAAGGCCGCGAACCCTTGCGAGATCGCGGCCTTTGAATTCAGCTCGACGGCTCCCACTAGGGAGCAGGGAGGACCTAGTCCTCGTCGCTCTTCTGCTCGGTCGCTTCGACCGCGTCAGCAGCCACGTCAGCGCCTTCTTCCTCGTCAGCCGTGAGAACGGCACGGGAGCCCTGCAGCGTGGCAACGGTGAAGTCGCGATCGGCGATCGCCGGCTTCGCGCCGTCCGGCAGCTTGATTGCGGAGATGTGCACCGAATCGCCAATGTCGAGGCCGGTCAGGTCAGCTTCGATTGCGTCCGGAATGTTGCCAGCCGGAACGACCAGCTCGACGGAGTGACGTACGACGTTGAGAACGCCGCCGCGCTTCATGCCCGGAGAGTCGCTTTCGTTGACGAAACGGACCGCAACTTCGACGTTGATCTTGGTGTCTTCGTCAACGCGGAACAGGTCAACGTGCATGACCTGGTCGGAAACCGGGTGGAATTGAACATCGCGAGCGATGACTTGCTGGCGCTTGCCTTCGTGGTCCAGCTCCATCATGGAAGAGATGAAGTTGCCGGTCAGCAGGGCCTTGCGGACTTCATTGCCACGCAGGTTGATCGCAACCGGGTCCAGCTTGCCGCCATAGAGGACGCCCGGGACCAGGTCTTCACGGCGGGCAGCGCGAGCCGCGCCCGTGCCGGTGCCTTCGCGAACGTCTACAGTGAGAACGATGTTGGAGCTCATCGGTCCAGTTCCTTAAATATGCGCGCCGCCTCTACGAGGGGGGCAGCGTCTTTGCTTTGGCGTCGTGCCACGTAATCTTTCGAGCGGCGGGCTATAACCCAACCCCGCGCGAGGCGCAACCGCACGCGCGCGTAAGAGTCAGTGCTAATACAGTAGGTGAGGCGTGTAAGGAGAGGTGAATGTCAGATCGCAACCAAGGGACGGGCCGTGATCCTGATGATCGGCACTGGTTCAATGCGCTCGACCTCAGGCGAATTGCAGGACTTGTCGCCATGATCGCGGTGGCATTTGTTTTATTCAGCCTCATCTTTGACGTCCCGCTCCTGGAGGGGGGGCGTTTACTGTACTGATTTTCGCCAACCTCATCGGCGCTTTTTTTGTCTCGGGATGGGCAGGACATTATGCCGGCCGGCAGATCGAAGGCGCCCTGGCACAGCGTGTCTTCAGCACGTCCGTGTTGATCGCGTACGCGCTGACGATGTTTTTCGTCATCAAGGCCATTTTGAACATCTAGCGGGGCGCAGCGCCCGAAAGAGCGGCAGCGCACCCGCCTGGGCATTCATGCCCTAGTCAAACAGTTTCGATACCGACTCATCATTGGCGATGCGTCGAATGGCTTCGCCGAGCAGGGGGGCGACCGGCAGACGGCGGACTTTCTCGGTCTGGGTGGAGCCCGGAATTTCCGTAATGGAATCGGTGACCACGATCTCGCGCAGGGCAGACTTGTGGACACGGCCCTGGGCGTCGTTGGACAGAACGCCGTGGGTGACATAGGCGGAGACTTCCACCGCGCCTTCCTTGAGCAGGGCATCAGCCGCGTTGCACAGTGTGCCACCGCTATCGCACATGTCGTCAAACAGGATGCAGCGACGGCCTTCGACATCACCGATAATATTCATCACCTCGGACACGCCGGCTTTGGGGCGACGCTTGTCGACGATTGCGATCTCGGCATCGAGCAGTTTGGCCAGCGCGCGGGCACGGACCACACCGCCGACATCCGGCGAAACGATCATCAGGTCGTCGGTCTTGTAGTTCCGGCGGATATCATCCTCGATCACGCGGGTGGCGAAGAGATTGTCTGTCGGGATATCGAAAAAGCCCTGAATCTGTCCGGCGTGCAGATCGATGGTCAGAACGCGGTCGGCACCGGCCTTGGCGATCAGATTGGCGACCAGCTTGGCGGAGATCGGTGTGCGGCCGCCGGTCTTGCGGTCCTGGCGGGCGTAACCGAAATAGGGAATGACAGCTGTGATGCGACGGGCGCTGGCGCGGACCAGGGCGTCGATACAGATCAGCAATTCCATCAAATGGTCATTTGCGGGGTAGGAGGTCGACTGGATGATAAACACATCCTCGCCGCGCACGTTTTCGTCGATCCGGACAAAAATCTCGCCATCCGCGAAACGTTCGATCTCGCTGGCGGTGAGAGGTGCGTCGAGATAATCGGCAATCGCCTTGGCCAACGGTTCGTTGGACGTGCCTGACATCAGTTTCATGGATTTTGCCCCGGCTGCAGTGATCTCGCGCTGCTTATCAGAGGGCGTATCCAGATTGAAGCCAAAATAATCAGCGTGCGGTGAATCCCGGCGGGGCGGGCATGCTCTCGTGATCAAGCACGATCAACTTGAACAGTTCACCCATTTCTTCCGGGTCCGTCAGGCGCCAGAGCTGGCGCGCGATTTGTGCCCTCTTTTCCGGGGCATGCTGGGAGAGCGCGGCAGCGCGTGCCTCGATGCCCAGCCCGTTCAGGAAATCGCCCTGGGTGACCGGACCAGCCACACGCAAGCCCAGCGTTTGTGCATGCCGGCTGAGCTGGCCGAAATCCACCCGCGCCGTCAGATCCGCGGTTCCGGGCTGATCAAGCGGTTCCACCTTCTCGTGCTGGCGAATCGCCTGCAGCGTATCGCCGGTTTCACTGTCGGCCGGGCCGTAGTCGATGAAGAGCGCGCGTCCGGGTGAGGTTTCAAAGTGTGCAACGAGCTGGTCCAGCACCTGTTCGTCACCCGGGCGAAGCTCAACCAGCGCGCCATCCGGCGCGTCCAGAAGGCTGGCCGGGATGGGTTCGATATCGGTGTTGAGCTGGGGGCCGCGCACGAAGCTCAGGGCCTCGTCGACCAGGCCAACCATGCGTTCATACCATTTGCCTTCGATCTTGATGGCCTGGCGGATGGGAAGGCAGTCGAGGAATTCATTGCCGATGATCAGGCAGGGGCCCTGAGGCACCTGGTCGAGGCGCTGGATCCAGCTGGCCTGGACGCCACTGGTGCCGAGCGATTTGGCCTGGACGGATTTGAGTGCGGCACTGGCCTCGATCAGATAGACGTGTACGGCTTTGAGAAAGTCCGGCAGGGCGCGGCCGGTGCGCAGGATGTCGAACATCATCGTGCCGCGACCCGGGCCCATCTCGACCAGGTTGAAACGTTCGGGGCGACCCATATCGTCCCAGGACTGCATGATCCACAGCCCCATCAACTCACCGAACATCTGCGAGATTTCCGGCGCGGTGATGAAGTCTGACCCGGCCCCGATCGGGTCCTTGGTGGCGTAGAAACCTTCCGTGGGATCGAACAGGGCCTCGGTCATGAAGCTGGCGATGGAGATGGGACCACTGTCCCGGATACGGTCGCGAATGCTGTCTGCGATCATGCTTTGCCGGCCAGAAGCTTGAGGTCATCCTTGACGTTGCGCCAGATCAGCCACGCGCCCAGTCCGATCATCGGCAGGGAGAGCAGCATGCCCATGGTGACGATGCCCTGCAGGGCTTCGGGCATGTGAGCATCGGGTTCGCGCACGGTTTCCATCAGCGCCCGGAACAGGCCGTAACACAGAAGGAAGAGACCGGCATTGAGACCCGGCTTGGCCAGGGAGCGGAATTTCCACGTTGCAATATTGATGATGGCAAACAGGGCCAGGCCTTCCAGCGCGGCTTCGTAGAGCTGGCTGGGATGGCGCGGCACACAATAGGGATCATTGGCAAAGGTCATCGCCCAGGGACCGTCCCAGGGGCGGCCCCACAGCTCGCCATTGATGAAGTTGGCCATGCGACCGAAGAACAGGCCGATCGGCGTGACGACGGCCGCCGCGTCGGCGATCTGCCAGAGATTGAGTTTCTGCGAGCGGGCGAAATACCACAGCGCCAGTCCGACACCGATCAGGCCGCCATGGAAAGCCATTCCGCCATCGGTGATGCCGAAAATGATGTCCAGCGGCCGTTCCCAGATCATTTCGGGCATGTAGAAGACGACATAACCCAGTCGGCCACCCAGGATGACGCCCAGCGTCGCCCAGATCAGCAGGTCGTCCACCTGGGCCTCGCTGAACGGTGCCTTGCCTTTCCTGTCGTCGCGCGGATGCCACATGTTGGCGCGACGCGAGAGAGAGATCATGTAGCGCCAGCCCAGCATCAGGCCCGCGATATAGGCCAGCGCATACCAGCGCAGGGCAAACCAGGCCGGCTCATGGGTTCCCAGCGTGAAGCCATCCGGTCCGATCGTGAACAGGATCGGGTCGATCAGGTCGAAACTGGCTGGGCAGGTTTGCATGGCGGCTACTCATTTCGAGATGCATCTGTGACGGAACAGCGCGTTGCGCTTTTCTCTGTCCCGCCGCATATAGGAGAACGAACTTTTGATAAATGGCTTTCTTTGATGCAAACGCGCAACCCGCTTCTCAATGATTTCGCAGATTTGATGACTGATGCCGTCGGGGCAGCCCAGGCTGTCGGCGAGGAAGCGCAGGCCGTTTTCCGGGCCCAGGCGGATCGCCTGGTCGCGGATATGGACCTGGTCAGCCGCGAGGAATACGACGCTGTCAAAGCCTCGCTCGCCGATGCGCATGACCAGATCGCAGCCCTGGAGGCCCGGCTGGAAAAGCTTGAAAAGGCAAAGAAACCAGCAGCGACGCGAAAACCGCGTGCCAGTAAGGCCAAAACGGCCGCGACGAAATCCACAGACTGATAGCGCGAAAGCCGCGCTTTTTATTGCACCCGCCCGGGCAGAGGCATACCGTCATATGGCGGTGTGAATCGCCAGCGGATGAGGGAGACAACCCCATGGACCTGCTTTCCGACGATGTCACGCTCAGCGTGACTGATCCGCTTGACGCGGTCGAACAGGCCGTCATCGCTGAACAATTTCCCTATGATCGTGACGAAGGTGGCGAGCTGCATCTCAGCGCGCCGGGCAATTGGCGTGATCACCAGATCTGGTTCGCCTGGCGTCCGGAGCTGGATGCGCTGCACATCTGTGCCAGCCTTGACCTGAAAATCCCGGCCAATCGTTTCAGCGAGGTCTGCGAGCTTGTCGCGCGCCTGAACGAAAAGCTGTGGATGGGCCATTTCGATGTCTGGGCCGAGGATGGTTCCATTCTCTACCGCCATGCCATTGCCGTTCCGGGCGGTGAAAGCGTCTCTCCGGCACAGGCTGCAGCCATGCTGGCCGCGGCACGGGAGGCGGGTGAGCGTTTCTATCCGGCGTTTCATTTCCTGGTCTGGGGTGGAAAAAGCCCGCAGGAAGCTGCCGCCGCCGCTATGTTCGAAACCGCGGGTGAGGCATAACAGTCTCGATGAGCAACGCGCAAAAGATCGCCCTTCTGGGCGCGGGACATATGGGTGGAGCCCTGCTTGCGGGCTGGCTTCGCCGTAAATCCACCGGCATCAAGCCTGAAAACGTCATCGTGCTGGATCCCAGCCCGAGTGACGAGGTCCAGGCCCTGATCGAAGAACATGGCCTGGAACACGCGCCGGCGATGACGCTGGCCATGTCCACCCAGGTCGCCACCGTCCTGGTTGCGATCAAGCCGCAAATGCTCGACAAGATCGCACCGACACTGGCGCCGGTCCTGGCGCCGGAGACCGCCGTGATCTCGATCATGGCCGGCACCACGATCAAGCGACTGGAAACCGTCTTTGGCGATCGCCCGATCGTGCGTGCCATGCCGAATACGCCCGCTGCTGTGGGCGCGGGCATTTCCGTCTGTGTCTCCAACCTCGCCGGTGAAGCGATAGAGAAGAGCGCGACCAAGCTGCTTTCCGTTGCCGGAGAAGTGGAATGGGTCCGTGACGAGCGCCTGCTGGGCGCGGTTACTGCTGTATCCGGTTCCGGTCCGGCTTACGTCTTCCTGCTGGCCGAGGCGCTGGCAGGCGCGGGCTTTGGCGAAGGCCTGCCGCGTGAACTGGCCGACAAGCTGGCGCGCCAGACGGTGATCGGTGCCGGAGCCTTGCTCGCAGCGTCCGAGAAAGATCCGCAGGCCCTGCGCCGCGCGGTCACATCGCCGAACGGGACGACCCAGGCGGCTCTGGACGTGTTGATGGGTGCAGGTGGCGGTTTGCCGGAACTTGTGCGCATGGCCGTCAACGCCGCCGAGCGACGTTCCCGCCAGATGGGCGCAGATCCGGACAATAACTAGCCCGGCAGACTCAGCGTCGCCTTCAGGCCACCCAGATCGCTCTTGCCCAGCCGCATTTCACCACCGTGATTGCGGGCGACATCGCGTGCGATGGCCAGGCCCAGCCCGACACCCTTGCGGTTCTGGTTGCGGCTTTCATCCAGGCGGTTGAACGGCTTCAGCGCCTCGTCATACTGGTCTTCCGGAATGCCGGGACCATTATCCTCGACACTCATTTCGATCCGCGAACCCGCGCGTGCGACCGTGACACGAACGCTGTTGCCGAAACTGGTGGCATTGCCGATGAGATTTTCCAGAGCACGCTGGACGGTCACGGCGCGGACCTCTGCAAACAGGTCCGGTTCGCTGACAAATTCGATATCGACATCCCCGCGCCGGGCATTGTCGACGACCTGTTCGGCCAGCTGGCCCAGGTCGAAACGCTCGGTGGCCTCGACCAGCTGGCCACGCGCAAAGTCGAGATACTCGTCCAGCATCTCTTCCATCGCGGCGATATCCGCCTTGGCATCATCCCGTTCCGGACTGGCCGGCATGAGGGCGAGTTGTAGCTTGAGCCGGGTGAGGGGCGTGCGCAGGTCATGGCTGACGCCGGCGAGAATGGCCGTGCGCTGTTCGAGGTGGCGTTTGATCCTCGCTCGCATGCCCAGGAAGGCGTGGGCGGCCTGGCGCACCTCGGTGGCCCCGGAGGGACGGAAATGGGCGACATCCTGGCCGCGGCCGAATTGCTCGGCGGCATCGGCGAGGCGTCGGATGGGTTTGACCTGGTTGCGGATGAACACGACCGAGACCGCTGTCAGCAGGGTCGAGGCCCCGATGATCCATAACAGGAAGATATGCCCGGTCGTGGCGAAAACCCGTTCGCGCAGGGCGATGAAACGCAATACGCCTTCATCCACCTCAACCCGGACGTCCACATAGCTGGGATAGCGGGTGGTATCGAACCAGAAATCATTGGTGATCTGGTCGGACAGCGCGCTGTTGAGGGTCCGGTCCAGTGTGCGGAAAAAGGAGGAGCGCCGCGAGGTTGGCAACGTCTCTTCCGGTCGGAAGTCCACGGAGAGGCGCATCGTCTCGTAAGCTGTGTCCGCCAGTCGATCGAAGCTTTCGAGGTCGTCGCCGGATTGTTCGTAAAGCGCCGTCATCATGGCGATATCGCCAGCCACCCCTTCAGAAAGGCGGCTGGTCACCGTCTCCCAGTGTTCCTCGAAAAAGGACCAGGCCACCGCCACCTGCATCAGCGCCACAGGCATGACGATGATCAGCAGGGTGCGGGCAAACAGGCCCTTGGGTGTGAGGCGACGGATAAGGTTCATCGGCTCGGATCAGCTCTCGAACACCGGGTCAGCGGCCAGGCGATAACCTTCGCCCCTGACCGTCTGCAGGTGAAGCGGTTCCTTGGGATCTTTCTCGATCTTGCGGCGCAAGCGGGTAACCTGGACGTCCACGGCCCGTTCGCCGGCGCCGGTGCGTTCCGACAGGGTCAGGCGGGACACGGTCTGGCCGGCACTGGCCGCCAGCGCTGCGAGCAGGGCGCTTTCACCACCGGTCAGGCGGGTGGTTTCGCCGGCACGGGTGAGTTGTTCGCGCTCGACATCGAAACACCACTCCCCGAACTCCACACGCTTGATCACCGTGGACTGGACTTTCGTGCGGCGCAGGATGGCGTTGAGACGCAGGACCAGCTCCTCCGGCTCAAACGGTTTGGCCAGATAATCGTCCGCCCCCAGGCTGAGCCCCTCGATCCGGTCCTGGGCCTCGCCCCGGGCGGTGAGCAGGAGGATGGGCGTTTCCTGTTTCTCGCGAATGGTCCTGGTCAGCTCGAACCCGTCCATGCCCGGCATCATCACGTCGAGCACCAGCAGATCAAACTCCAGCGCCTTCATGGTTGACAGCGCCTTCTCGGCATTGGCGGCCGTTGATACGCGATATCCGCGCTCCTGCAGGAAACGTTTCAGCAAGGCACGGATGCGGTCATCATCATCAACGACCAGAATGTGCGCGTCTTCAAAAGGCGTGTCGTTCAAGGGGCGGGGTCCTCCCTGGTTCGGGCCGGGTGGTTGTCGCTGGCCGGGTGCCGGTGGTCACCAAAACGGAGCATAATGCGCTCTGTCGGTTTTGCACCAGTGCCGATGTTCGGCGGCCTCGCGTTTTTTGCTGTGTGCGGGGTGAAGCTGCGTTCTACACAACTTTCCCCCGGCCTTGTGCCGGGGCCTAGCATGCGGTTGAGGTTTTTAGGTGGAACTGTCGTAGCGGTTGGCGATAAATGGTTTGGTCCCGGGTTTTGTTTAAGGCTGACGCTCAATGATTCAAAAACACTTAGTTCACTTGGTGATGTGCGTAGCTGTTTCGTTCATGCTTCTGATCGCTCTTGCCGAAGCAGATTCAGCGCGCGATTGGAATTGGTGTGTGGTTGATGCCAATCGTGTTCAGGAGACAATCCCTACCGAGGCCTTTCTTGATTTGGATGTCATACCAAACGAGGCTGTCGAGCCTTACATTCAAACTCTCGACATCCGAAACCAGTCGGCTCTCAATTCGATGCTGGAGCGGCTTGATCGTGGGCTTCGTCCTACTCAGTTTTCATGCTTGGTGTTCAACCGGCTGTCGGCGGTGACCGCAGCAGGAGAGCAGCACGTTTTTTTTGTTGTGGAGCGTTTGGCGCCATTCAGGGATCAGCCGGAGCTCATATGTTCTGACTTTGTTGCTGGGACATTGCCGATGCCTGGGCGTAGCTACCAGGCAATCGAATGGTTCGCGGCGTCTGAACCAGGGCCGAGCATCGAAGTTGGTCTCGGTCCAATCGGAGGTTATCCTCCGCGCGATGGCCAGCCAGCTCGAGGTATACGTTTCGGTTTGCGGGCTGTGCGCGATGAGTATCGCGACGAGTTGGCTTGTCGTTCCGAATTCCAGTTCGTTCCGGTTGAAGACTATCTGGATCAATTTGACAGTAGAGAGCCACAGCAGCACAGCGTCGATCACGGTTTGGCGCGCCGATTGCTGGGGTTTGATCGCTAGCTTCGCCTAGTGAAAAAGCTGGAGACGGGCAATCGGGGGAGCATGCGCTTTACAGTGCGAAGCTCGCCACATCATCCTCGCCCTCGATGGGCGAGGTGGATCCGCCGGAGCGATAGCGCAGGCGGAGACGGAGTGGGTGCGCGCCGCAGGCGCCAACAAGAGTCTCTTTTCGACCCTTCGGGCCGCACCCTATCCACCCGCTTCGCGGGCACCTTCGGCACTTCGAACATGCCCCCGGCATGTTCTCGGGTGCTTCAGCCCATCAAGGGAAAGGAGGAAAGAAAACGTGTATTCCCCAATCCCGTCATCCCACGGTGGTCGCGCAGCGATCAGCCGGGGGACCTCAGCTAACCTGGCAGCAGGATGGTCGAGGTCACCCGGACAAGCCGGGTGATGACGGTGTTTTAGGAGGGAGGGGCGCTAAGAACGCCGAGCGACCCAAATCTACCGCGCCCGTTTCTCAATCAGATAGTTGAGCCCGGTCAGCAGGGTCATGGCTGCGGTCAGCCACAATGCGCCGATCCAGGCGAGCAGGGCCCAGTCGGTGGATTGCCAGGCCATGACGAAGGCCAGCAGCGGGAAACCGGCGGTGAGCATGGCCAGGACGGTTTTCAGCTTGGCCGAGATCGAGACCGGCAGGGTTTCGCCGGCAGGCTTGTCGCCGGATGTGCGCATGAAGGTGACGATGAGATCCCGGAGCAGGATGGCCATGACGGGGACGATGATCTCGACAGGGAAGGACAGGATGGCCGCATAGGCGAGCAGATAGCCGTTCACCAGAACCTTGTCGCCGATCGGGTCGAGAAAGGCGCCCAGCGTGCTCTGTGCCTTGAGCTTGCGGGCGAGGAATCCGTCCAGCCAGTCGGTCAGCGCGGCAAAGACGAAGGCAAACACCGCGAAACTGGCCATGCCCGAGATGACAGCGATCGGATCGCCCAGGCTTGCCGGGACCTCACCGCTGGCTTCCCAGCGCCAGGAGAGCCAGAGCGCGATTGCGCCGGCGGCGCCGACAAGAATGCGCAGAAGGGTCAGGATGTTGGGCAGGTGTCGGATCATGTCTCAGCTCTGGAACCAGTCATGTATGCGTTTGGCCATGGCTTTGGACACGCCGTCAACCGCTTCCAGGTCTGCCAGGGCCGCATTTCGCACCGCCTTGGCCGATCCGAAATGCGCCAGCAGGGCCTTCTTGCGGGACGGGCCAATGCCGGGGACATCGTCCAGCGGATTGTCCGACATGGCTTTCTTGCGCTTGGCCCGGTGGCCGCCAATGGCAAAACGGTGGGCTTCATCGCGCAGGCGCTGGAGGTAATAGAGGACGGGGTCCTTCATGGGCATTTTGAACGGCGCTTCACCGGGCAGGTAGAAGGCCTCTCGCCCGGCATCGCGTTCCGGACCCTTGGCGATGGCGGCTATCGGGATATCGGTCACGCCCAGCTCTTCCATCACCTTGAGCACGCTGGACAATTGCCCCTTGCCGCCATCGATCAGCACAAGGCTGGGCACGGGCGCGCCTTCCTCGCGTTCCTTGAGCAGGCGCGAGAAACGCCGGCGCATCATCGCGGCCATCATGGCGAAATCATCGTTTGTGGCGGCGTCATCGCCCTTCATGTTGAAACGGCGATAATGGTTTTTCTCGAACCCTTCCGGCCCGGCGACAATCATTGCGCCCAGCGCATTGGTGCCCTGGATGTGGGAGTTGTCATAGACCTCGATCCGGGTCGGCTCCTCCTCCAGCTTGAAGACACGTTGCACACCCTGCAGCAGCTGGGTCTGGGTGGCACTTTCCGCCAGGCGGCGGGCGAGGGCCTCGCGGGCATTGTGGGCGGTCTGGTCGACCAGTTTCTTCTTCTCGCCGCGCTGGGGCACCAAAAGGTTGACCTTGCGTTCCGCGCGCAGGGACAGCGCTTCGGAGATCAGCTCGCTTTCCTCCACCGTGTGGGAAAGCAGGATCGTGCCCGGCGCCGGACGGTCGTCGTAGAACTGCGCCAGGAAGGCGGCCAGCACGTCAGCGGGTTCCGCCTCGCTGTCATGGCGCGGGAAGAAGGACTGGTTGCCCCAGTTCTGACCGGCCCGGAAAAAGAAGACCTGGACACAGGACTTGCCGCCATCCTGGGCGACAGCGATCACATCGGCCTCCTCGATCCCGTCCGGATTGATGCCCTGGTCAGTGGTCACCGCGGCGATGGCACGGATGCGGTCGCGCAGACGGGCAGCGAGTTCGAAATCCAGCTCGTCCGAGGCGGTCTGCATGCGGTCCTGCAAATCCTCGCGCAGGGCATTGGATTTGCCGCGCAGGAAATCCGTCGCCTGGGAGACCAGCTCGTCATAAGCCTGGGGCGTGACGAGATTCACGCACGGCCCCGCACAGCGCTTGATCTGATAGAGCATGCAGGGGCGGGTGCGGCCTTCATAGACACTGTCGGTACAGGTGCGCAGCATGAAGGCTTTTTGTAGAGTGTTGAGCGTGTGATTGACCGCGCCGACCGAAGCGAACGGACCGAAATAATCGCCCTTCACCTTGCGTGCGCCGCGGTGTTTGAGCAATTGCGGCGCGGCATGATCACGGCGGATCAGGATATAGGGGAAGCTCTTGTCATCGCGCAGCAGGATATTGAAGCGTGGCTTTAATCGCTTGATCAGATTGGCTTCCAGTAGCAGCGCCTCGGTCTCGGTCTGCGTCACCACGAACTCCATGGAGCGGGTGAGGGCGATCATCAGGGCGATGCGATTGGAGTGGCCGCGGCCATTGGCATAATTGCTGACGCGGTTTTTCAGATTGCGGGCCTTGCCGACATACAAAACCGCCCCATCCTCGTCGAACATGCGGTAGACGCCCGGCTTTGACGGCAGGCGTTTGACATAGTCGGCGATGAGCTCGGGTCCATGCAGCGATTGCGCTGGCTCTCCGGACGCGGCATCTATCTCAGACGACGTGGGTTTCGAGGACGACATGGCGGACAAGATCGCGCTGGTTACGGGTGGCGGCAAGCGCCTGGGTGCTAAAATCGTGGAAGGCCTGGCCGAAGACGGCTGGCACGTACTGATTCACTACAATGAATCGGGTGAGGAGGCGGAAGCCCTCAAACAGCGCCTTACCGACAACGGTGGGTCAGCAGAGATCTGTCAGCTGGACCTGGAAAACTCGGCACAGGTCGCGGACTTTGTGCGCAAGGCCGGCCGTATCGATGCGCTGATCAATTCGGCCTCCCTGTTCGAGATGGACCGTCCCGAGGATGTCGGCCCGGACATGCTGGAGCGCATGATGCGGGTCAATCTGATGGCGCCCGTCCTGCTGGCTTCGGAAATGGCCAAGGCGCATGAGGGCCGCGCCTCGGGCTGTGTGATCAATGTGCTGGACCAGAAACTGTTCAATCTGAACCCGGATTTCTTCTCCTACACCCTGTCCAAATACGCGCTTCTCGGTGCCACCCAGACCATGGCCATGGCCCTGGCCCCGCGTGTGCGGGTCAACGCGGTAGCGCCGGGCATTACGCTTCCTTCGGGGGGGCAGAGCGTGGAAGAATTCGAACGTGCCCACAGCCTCAACCCGATGCAGGGTGGATCCACGCCGGAGGATATTGTCCGCACGGTGCGTTTCATCCTTGCGACACCGTCCATGACGGGCGAGACCATCATTGTGGATGGCGGCCAGCATCTGGACGCCCGCCCGCGCGACGTCATGTACGCGCCGGGAATTCAGGAGGATCGCTGATGCGGCTGGATCAGGTGATCGAAAACGCGCTGGCCAATGCCACTGGGCGCGACGTCTTTGTCTATCGCCTCGAAGGCGTGAAAATGGATATCGAGATCGGTATCCACGACTATGAGCGCGGCGTGAAACAGCGTGTCCTGGTCGATGTCGTCACCCTGGTCGACAAGGCCTGGAGCGGCGATGACGACATCAACACGGTGGTCGATTACGACTATATCCTGCACGGCATCAAGGACATGGAAGAACGCCAGTTCGACCTCCAGGAAACCCTGTGCGGCGAGATCCTGGACATCGCGCTTGGTCCGGAGAGCGTAGTGGCGGCCCAGGTCACCACGCGCAAGCTGGACGCCTATCCGGATGCTGAAGCGGTGGGGCTTACGCGGTTTCGGCGGAAGGGGTAGTTGGGGGGCTTCCCCAGCTCACATCACTCACTCTTTCCCGGCCGCAGAGCCGGGATCAACGAGGCGGTCCGTACGCGAGTTGGCCCCGGATCTCGCCGTGCTCGTCCGGGGGGGTGTTGTTTGTGAAATAGGGAATTTTGTGGAGATCTCGCCAGCGACGGGGCTCGTGCTCGCTTTTACGTCACCCTCATTCCGGGCTTGCCCCGGGGATCGAGGATGCGGTCGCGGTGAGGGTGAACCGGGCCCGCTGGTGAGGTGGTCATAGACTTCTTCAGTGCCCATCGCCCACGGTGCACAGCGCGACATCTTGAAGTCCGCCTTCGCCGTCAAACGCCTGCACGAGTACCCTTGAGATAAACTCCCTGTCTTCTCGACCAAAATATTCGATCCAAATGTCGACAAACGAACCGGTGTGTCCGGATAAACAGCTGCCGATTGGTTCGACATCAAGAAGCGCAAAACGAACAGGGGCCACAGTCGACGGACCTGTCATCTCCTGGTTCGGCAATACGATAACATACCCCTCAGTATTTCTCTCCAAGAGCCCGTAGGTCACAACCGTATCGTCGCGCAGTCGCCGACGGAGGTCCGGATCGAACACTTCAGCTGGCAGCAGGGATGGATCGGCTTGCTCACCGTGAATGAATTCGCAAGCGGATAAGGTGACGAGGCACACGCCCGCAATAATAGCTCTTTTCATAAGCTTCCGCTCCTCTTCGACCGTTTAAGGCAGCGCAATCGCGATGATTTCACAGGTACAGCGTTGCTGACAATAAGCAGATCAAGCACGGTTGAAACGAAGGTTCTCATAAGAATTCCACTGCATGCGAGGCCTCGGAACAAGTCCGGGGGAAACAGGGGGCTCCACCCACTCTCAGTCCGATACCACGCCTCTTTCCCGGCCGCAGAGCCGGGACCAACGAGCCGGCCGGTCGTTTGGTTGGCCCCGGATCGTGCTGCGCACGTCCGGGGAAGATGGGGGGGGAGGAAGGGTTGAGAATTTCGGCTTGGAAAGGCGTGCGTGCTCCTGTTTTTGGAACGGCCCACATCCAGAACATACTCAAACTTGTCATCCCCGCCGGATGCCCCGCGAAAGCGGGGCGCAGAGCGGGGACCTATGGCGCTCTCGTCGGATCCCGGATCTCCGCCCGGCTCGGGGCCGGGCATGCGTCCGGGATGACAAATATTGTGGGGGCGTTCCAAGAGACGGCGGCACACCCCACCGCAACCCACTAACCCTCATCCGCCTTCTGCAGATGCAGGGCAAAGCGGCTGCCGACACCGGGGGCGCTTTGGACGCTGATGCGGGCGAAGTTCAGGTCGGCGAGTTCGCGGGCCAGTGTCAGGCCGAGGCCGGTACCCTCGGTGGAGATTTCGGTGGCGTCTTCCTCGCGGTGGAAGGGCTCGAAAATGCGGTCCAGGGCCTCGTCGTCAAGACCGATGCCGCTGTCTTCGATGCCGATGGCGACATCGTCATCATCGGCGCTGATGCGCACATGGACCGTGCCGCCCTCGGGGGAGTAGCGGATCGCGTTTTCCAGCAACATGCCGAGAATGCGGTGGACATGGCGGATGTCACCCACTGCCAGTAATTCGTCTGCGCCGTCATCATCCAGCGCCAGCGTGACGCCGCTTTCGCTGGCCATGTGCTGGAAGGGCGCCATGGCGTTTTCCGCTTCCCAGATGGCGTCGAAACTCTCCAGCGCGCTGGGCAGTTTGCCGCCGGCGATCTTGGAGAGGTCCAGGATGTCATTGATGATGCGGGCCAGCCGGTCGCCGGCTGTCTTGATCGTTTCGGCCTGTTCAAGAGCCCGGCCCGTGTCTTCGGCGATATAACCCTCGCGGGTCAACAGGCCGGAAAAGCCGATGATCGCATTGAGCGGCGTGCGCAGCTCGTGGGAGGCATTGGCCAGGAAACTCGCCTGCATCTGTTCGGCATTGCGGGAAATTTCCAGCGCGTCCTCAAGCTCGCTTCGGGCATGGGTCAGCTCGTCCAGCGCCCAGATATGACGCAGCTGGGCGGCGGTGAGGGCGGCGATGGACTCGAACAATTCCTGGCATTTGGGCGAGAAGAAACCGGGCTCGTGATGTTCACTGTCGATGACGCCGACAATGCGCTCGCCGACGAGAATGGGCACGCACAGTTCCGAACGGGCCTGCATGAGGTCCTGGATGTAGCGCGGATCATCCGCCAGCTCGTCGATACGGATCGACTGGCCGGTCGTGGCCACCGTGCCGGTAATGCCGTCTCCGACCGGGATGGTCAGGCGGTTGATGATGGCGCCGTCCTCGTCGTCCAGCGTTTTCTCGCCAATCGCAGCCATCTGTACGAGCTCGCCGCGATCCCGGTCGAGGCGGTAAACCACGCAGTCGATATAACCCAGCCGGGCCACGACATTGCGGGCGACATAACGATAGAGCTGGACTTCTTCACGAATGCCGGCGACGTCGACAGCAAACTCGCGAAAGACCCGCACCGGGTCCATCGCCCCGGAGGGCGGACGGTCGTTCGCTTCGGAAGCGGTCATGGATGCGGGCACAGGCGACATGACGACGAGCAAGTGATTGATAGAAAGGGCTGCTTCTCACAAACACCCGCCTGCCGCCAGTCATATAGGATACGGTCAGCGCTTCACGATCGGCTGCAGCTTGCCATAGGTCAGCGAACGCCAGAGCCATTCCAGCGGACCGAACTTGAAGCGGGATAGCCATAGCGGCGACCAGATCAGCTGGATGGCCCAGACCAGCAGGACCAGTTTGAGCTGGTCGACCCGTTCAACCGTGCCGAACAGTCCAAGCCCCGGCGCACCGACAAAGATGAAGGTCATGATCAGCGTCTGGCTCAGATAATTGGTGAAGGCCATGCGGCCGACACTGGCGAACCAGGCGATGATCAGCCTGAAGGCGCCAATCTTCGAGAGAAGCATGACAAGGCTGGCGTAACCAAAGGACAGGACAACGCTGCCGAAGAAGGACCAGGCGAGACCGTCGGCCTTGGCCTGTGCCGAGAATTCGCCGCCGATAAGTGTCGTGGTCGACATCCAGTTCAGATATACACCAGCGGCAATCACCACGACGCTGAGGACGAGATAACGAGACGTACTCCAGGCGGCGGAGAGGAAGCCACTCTTGTAGAGCGCCATGCCCAGGAACATCAGACCCAGCGTGCGCGGGCCCATAAAGATCAGGCTCACGACTTGTCCGATGCCGGCCCAGATCGCGTTGACACCGATATGCTGGACGAAACCGGCCTGATAGGCCTCGATCATGCCGGTTTGCATGTCGGCCATCATTTGCTGTTGATCAGCAGCACCCTCGGCAGGCGTGAACATAGCGCCCAGATAGGTCAGCCCGATCATGATCAGGCCGCCGATCAGCACCAACAGGATGCCGAAGATGGTCAGCTTGGCCACGGACATCTTGCGCGCATTCACGGCGATCATGCCCAGCAGCGCGTAGTGGACCAGGATATCGCCCCACCAGAAGATATAAGCGTGGATGGCACCGATCAGCAGCAGCCAGAGCATGCGCGGATAGTGTTTGCCTGTGTTGTCCCCGTCGCCTGCCATCAGGATGATGCCGGCGCCAAAGAGGGTGGAGAAGATGGTGATGAACTTCATCGCGAAGAAAGTGTGGGCAACAGACCAGACCGTCAGATTGGCTCCGGTAAGGTCCATCATCATTGTCGGGTCGTCATACGCCATCGGGGTCATTGCAAACCCCTGGACATTCATCATCAGGATGCCCAGCACGGCGATCCCGCGCAGCGCATCAATACTTACAAGTCGGTTGGTTTGTGGTTCAGCCATGCCGCTCTCCCCTGTCAGGCGCGGCAAGCTAGACCGGTGCGTTGCAGAAGTCTCGGGGAAAAGCGCCCGGCGCGTCCCCTGTGAAGTCTGCTAGAGCACGCTCTGGGCGAGGACGGCGATATAGCCGACATAGGCGGCAAACAGCAGCAGGCCGAAGAAACGTCCAATAGGGCGGCGGGCCAGGACGATGCCAGCGATGACGACGCTGGCGGCCAGCATGACCCAGAAATCCAGGGCGAAGAAACCATCGGGAACCGGCAGGTCTGCGCTGACAGCAGCTGCCGCGATACCGGTCGCGCCACCCACGGCGAAGACATTGAAAATGTTCGAGCCGAGCACATTGCCGATGGCCAGATCAGCCTGGCGACGCAGCGAGGCCATGACGACAGTCGCCAGCTCGGGCAGGGAGGTGCCGAACGCCAGGGCGGTGAGGCCGATGATCGATTCGTCGATATCCAGGGCGCGCGCCGCCTCGGTGCCACCGATGACGATCATCTGGGCGCCGACAGGCAGGGCGACGAGGCCGACAGCAAGCGCGAACAGGATATTGCTCCACTTGTGCGGCAGGCCTTCCATACCGTCGATATCGGTCAGCTCGGCCAGGCTTGGATCATCCGTCTTGCCGCGCGCCAGGAAACCCAGAATGGCGACATAGGCGATGATGGTGCCAAACAGTGCGTAGGCTTCGGTGGGCGAGATGGTGTGATCATAGCCGACACCGATGAGGGCGATCGCTGCAACCAGCGCAAAGATGGCATTGCGGCGCACACCTGGCGTGGTCGTGGCGATGGCGCCAAAGACGGCCGGCAATCCGAGCACAAGTAGGAAGTTGGCGATATTGGAGCCAACGATATTGCCCATCGCCAGGCCCGGGGCTCCCGCCAGGGCGGACTGCACACTGACCACCAGTTCCGGTGCAGACGTGCCAAAGGCGATGATGGTCAGGCCGACAAACAGCGATGGAAGTTTCCAGCGCCGTGCCAGACCGGCTCCGCCCCGGACCAGATAGTCGCCACCGAACAGTAGGACGACGATCCCGCCGAGAATCAATGCTATGAAAACCGGAGCCGACATAAATTAACTCAGTACTCAGATATTGGACTAGTCGAAGCGATGGTACTCGATGAGATTGAGCAGTCCGAACAGGCCGGCAACCAGGCCGAGGGCAACAAGAGCGTACATGGATAGACCCCAAATCAATTTAGTTCGAAGGCTACATAGCGCGCCCGTGGCCCTCTGGCCAGTCGGAGACGTCGTATGAGCTGGAGATGGAAGCTGGAACCTGTTTTGCGCCCGGTTTTCCAGGCCTGGTGGCGCATGAAACGTGGTGCCACGCTGGGTGTTCGCGTGCTCGCACAGCGCGAGGACGGAGCTATCATGCTGGTCAAGCACACTTATATCAGCGGTTGGCATTTGCCTGGCGGTGGCGTGGAGAGCGGAGAGGTTGCCGAAGAGGCCGCCGAACGCGAGCTGGAAGAGGAAGCCGGTCTGGTCGCACGCGGCCATTTGAAGCTTGCGGGCGTGTACGCGAACCACAAATTCTTCCGTGGTGACCATGTTATACTTTATTCCGTCGACGCTCCGGGAACTTGTTCGCCAGTCGAGCAGGGCGAGATCGCCGAACGGGCGTGGTTTGGCCTTGATGCCCTGCCGGAAGACATCTCCCCGGCCACGCTCAGGCGTATCCGGGAACACACCGGCGAGTGGGTCAGAAATCTGCACTGGTAGGAAAAGTTGCGGTGTGCCGTTGACCCGATCCTGCGAGGGTTTGTGGATGAGGATCTCCGGCACACCGCGGGGCGCACGCTGTCGAAACTAGGTGAGGCTGGCTGAACGCTGGCTGAAGCAATCGACCCCAGTTTCGCCGTGGAAACGGCACAAGATTGTGGTTTAGTGGTCCAATTCGTGGCGAGATCGGCTTAGAGTACTGAGGGGATCGATTCTAAGACGCTAAATGGCTGACACTTCTGACGATCAGGCTTCGCAAGCAGACCGCGAACAGCCCCCCGTGCTCCAGGATGATGACCTGCTGGAGCCGGATAGCTGGATCGGCCAGATTCTGCCCGGAATTCTGGCGGTCGGTTTCATCATCATTGTTGCCCTCGCGGTGATGGCCGGCGAGCGCGCGCTGATGTCGTCGGCACGCACCACCAACCAGGCCACCCTGGAAACCGTCCTGGCCAATACTTTCCAGCGTTATGAAGACTGGGCGGCGCAACAGGAAAGCCATGTCCGCATCTGGTCCCAGGACGTCGACGTCCAGGGCGCTGTGCGCGAACTCAATTTCGTGCCCGCCGCGAATGTGCTGCGCGCCTCACCTTTGCAGGTCGAGCTTTCGGTCATGCTCACGCCCTGGCTGAACGAGTATGGCTATACCGGCTTTTCCGTCGTTTCACCCGATGGCGTCGTCCTGGCCGGCAGTGCCAGCGAGGAGCTTGGCGCCGCGTCCATGGCCATCACCCATGTCGATATGGCGCGCCTGATCGCCAACGGGGTGACGCTCAGCGCGCCCTATATCTCCGATGATCTGGGCGAGGCAGACGAGCATGGCCTGCTAGAACGTCCGCTGATGCATGCGGTCTCCCTGATCCAGGATGGTGAAGATCTGATGGGCTATCTGGTCTTCGATCTCGATCCGCGGCGCCAGTATACGACGACGTTCCAGGTCGGGCGGACGGGCGCTTCCGGCGATACATTCGTGGTCGACAACCAGGGCCGGCTGCTTTCGAGTTCACGATATGAGGACATCATGATCGCCGAGGGGCTCCTGGTGGAAAGCCACCCCTCGCTTCTGCATCTGGAAGTGCGCGATCCGGGGCTTGATCTCACAGTCGTCGGGCGCCCGCAGCGTCCCTATGACGAATGGCCGCTGACCTATGCCGCCGCCGATGTGGTTGCAGGCAATTCCGGCACAAATCTCCGCGGCTACCGTGATCTGCGCGGCATTCTCGTCATGGGTGCCTGGCAATGGTTCCCGGACCGCAATTTTGGCCTCGTCACCGAGGTCGAGGTCTCCGAGGCGCTCGCCGGTGCGAACCAGGCGCGCGCTGTCCTGCGTGTCTTCGCCGTGGCGATGGCGCTGTCGTTTATCCTGCTGGCGGTCCTGTTCAGCGCCCACCGTAATATTTCCCGCCAGCGCGCCCAGGCGACCCATGAAGCCAAACAGCGTTTCTCCCAGATCCTGATGACCGCCGCCGAGGGCATTTACGGTATTGATGGCGAGGGGCATGTGACCTTCATCAACCCGCGGGCGTGCGAGATGCTCGGCTATACCGAGGAGGAGCTGATCGGCAAGGTGATGCACACCATGGTGCACCACTCCCACCGTGATGGTTCGCTCTATCCGAAAGAGGAATGCCCGGTTCACACCTATGGCGTCCCGATCGAGGAGACCGACAAGGAAGTCTTCTGGACCAAGAACGGCCAACCCATCCCGATCGAGTTTGCGACATCTGTCATCGATCCGGACGATCCAAGCCTTGGCGCCGTTATTACGTTCCGCGACATCGCCAAGCGCAAGCGCGATGAACAGGCCCTGCGCCGATATGCCCAGGAGCTCAAGCGCTCGAACGCCGAGCTGCAGGAGTTTGCCTACGCCGCTTCGCACGACCTGCAAGAACCGCTTCGCAAGATCCAGGCGTTTGGCGAGCGTTTGAATAACAAGTACGCGCCCGCGCTCGACGATACCGGTCGGCATTATCTGGAACGCATGGTCGATGCGGCGGGGCGCATGCGCCGCCTGATCGATGATCTTTTGTCCTATTCGCGTGTGAACTCCAAGACGACGTCCTATCTACCGGTCGAACTGGCGGGTGTTGTGGCAGATGTTCTGTCCGATCTGGAACCGCGGATCGCTGCAGAAGATGCCAAGATCCGTGTGGGTGAATTGCCGGCCATCGAGGCAGATCCCGGCCAGATGCACCAGCTTTTCCTGAACCTTTTGGCCAATGCCCTGAAATTCCGCCGCCCGGGAGTGACCCCGAACATCACGATCGAGGGTAATGTCGAGGTCGGTGAGGCTGGCGCGGTCGCGCGTATCTCGATCACTGACAATGGTATCGGTTTCGAACCACGTCATGCCGAACGCATTTTCGGCATGTTCGAGCGGCTGCATGGTCGCGAGGAGTTTGATGGCACCGGTGTTGGCCTGGCGACATGCCGCAAGATTGCCGAGCGCCATTCCGGTGAATTGTCCGCCTGGGGCGAGCCGGAGGCTGGCGCCGTGTTTACTCTAATACTGCCAATCCGCCAGGGAACAGTGATATAGGTATCGTATCCAGACCGGAACGGAGACCGGATTGAATTTCCGCGCCGATACATCAACCACGCTAAAGGCCCTCGCGCCTGTATTGCTTGCGCTTGCTGCAGCGCTGGTCATAGCGGTGATGAATACGTCCTGGTTGCTGGCCCTGGTGGCGGCGCTGGTTGGGATTGGCGGGGTGATCGCCGTTTTGATGGCGCTGGGCCGAGGCGAGAACGGCAAGGCCGCCCGCGAACAATCCGATTTGATCGAGAAGTACGCCCTCGAGCTGGAAAGGTCGAACCAGGACCTGCAGGTGTTCGCCTCTGCAGCCTCGCATGATCTGCAGGAACCCTTGCGCAAAATCGAGAGTTTCGGCCAGCGTCTGCACGACAAGTATGATGACGTGCTCGACGAGACCGGGCGCACCTATCTGCATCGCATGGTGGATGCCTCGGGCCGGATGCGCCGGTTGATCGACGCGCTGCTGACCTTTGCCCGGGTCAATGACAGCAATACCAGCATCGCTGATGTTGACCTGGAAGCGCTGTGGAAGTCCGTGCTGACCGACAATTCAGCGCGCATCAAGAGCCTCAAGGCACGCATTGATGTCACGGAGCTGCCAGTGGTCGAGGCCGATGAGACGCAGATGCGCATCATCTTTTCGAACCTTTTGAACAATGCACTCAAATACCAGCCTGACGGTCAGGTGCCGGAAGTGTCAGTCGAGTATTTCGAGCCCGAGGACGAGGAGATGGTCGGCATCCGGGTGCGCGACAATGGAATCGGTTTTGACGCCAAATACTCCGAACGCATTTTCCAGATGTTCGAGCGACTTCACTCCAGAAGTGAGTTCGAGGGGAGTGGAATTGGACTCGCGACCTGCGCTAAGATAACCGAACGCCATGGCGGTTCGCTGACGGCGCAGTCTAATCCGGGGCAGGGCGCCGAGTTTTCCTTGATCTTGCCCAAGTATCAGTAGAAGTTGTGTTTCTAAGTCCTGGGGTTGGGGCAGATCTGGCAAAGAGGCTGGCATAATGAGCACTGAAAACTCGCTTTTCACGATCCTGATGGTGGATGACGATCCCGATGATCGTCTGCTGTTCAAGGAGGCGTGCGAGGAGGTTCGGCTGCGCAATCCGCTCGAATTTCTCGAGAATGGCGAGCAGCTGGTCGACTACCTCAAACGCCAGGGCTCATATTCCCATCTCAAGGACGAGCCATTCCCGGGCATTATCCTGCTCGACCTGAACATGCCGCTGAAGGATGGCCGCGAGGCGCTGGAAGAGGTCAAGGCTGATCCGGAACTACGGCATATCCCCATCATCGTTCTGACCACGTCCAAGAGTGAGGACGACATTCTGTCCAGCTACGGGCTGGGTGCCTCTTCCTACATCGTCAAGCCGATCTCGCTGGACCGTCTGATGCGTGTGGTCAATTCCATCGGGGAATACTGGGTCCAGATCGTGGAAGTCCCCACGCCCGATTCCGAGGAAGTAGAGGAAATCGACTGATTTCATCCGATAAGTCCGTAAACAGAAAACAGGCGGCCAGTGGTCGCCTGTTTTGTTATGTTCGCCTGTGAGGGGATTTGCCGCGACCTTGCCTCAATCCGGTTCTAGGGTTTGCGGGATATCAGACTGCCGCTCGATGTGGCGCAGGGGGAAATGATGTTCGGACGTATGGCAATGACCGGGCTGACCGTGATGGTCGCCATGGTATTGGCGCTGGCAATCCTGGTGCTGTTGGGCGTTTATGCGCCGTTATGGCTGCACTGGGTGCAAAATGGTGCCGACCTGATCGAGCGCGCTGTGACATCCACCGGCCTGCCCAGCAAATATAATGTCTGGGTCGGTATTTTCGCGGCGTCTGAAGCGATCGTCATCCTCATCTTCACCATCATTGCTCGGGTCATCCTGGCCATCGGACTGGCACCGTTTTCCTCGCGTATGAACGGGATAGGTACACTGCTCGCCAGTATCGGATCGATGACGGCCTCGCTCTTCTTTGCCTTCGTCCTGGGTATCCTGATGCTGGTGTCGCTGGGCATTGTTGCGCCGGATATCCTCGACAACATGTTGTCGGCGGCCGGCTGGGTCGAGGCGCGGCTGGAGAATACGGGACTGCCCTTCCGGTGGAATAATATCCTGCGGCTCCTGGTTGCCGATGATCAGATCCTGCTGCTCTTCTTCACAATCGTGGCACGCATGCTGATCGCTATCCTGGCGACGTCGGTATCGTCTGCCGTGGGTGGAAACGAGGCGCATTACATGGCGCCGGCGCGCTAGTCCGAGAGGACGCGCGCCAGATAGGGCAGGCTGATATCCATGCGATAATCGGTCGAGGAGTGGTTGTCGGGGAATTCCTCGTAGACATGCCCGATGCCGCGCGCAGTGAGCTGTTTGTGCATGCGCCGAGCGCCGTAGAGCAGATTGTACTGGTCGACATCACCGCAATCGATGAACAGGCCCTTGAGCTGTTTCAGCCCGTCGCCATGCTCGTCGAGCATTTCCAGCGGGTCCCATTTCAGCCATTGCGCCCAGCGTTCCGGAATGCGTTCGCAGGTGTCCATCGTCACGGGCAGGCGAATACCCAGATAGCTATCCGGATCGGGATCATAGGTCGCCGCCATGGCCAGGATCATCAGCGCATGCAGGTCGCTGCCATCAACTTTCACGGCCTTCTCGAAATTCTCGATAAAGGCCTCGATCGTGCCACCGCGCTTGTCGATCCGGCGCAGCGTGTGGGCGAAGTCGGCGGCGAACATGAGCTCAAACCCCATATCGCCGGAATGGCTGGCTGCGGCGGACCAGAAATCCGGATAGAGAAGGGCGTGCACCATGGCCGCGTAACCGCCGGAACTCTTGCCGAAGACACCGCGTTTGCCAGAACCGCCGCAGCCGAACTGCGCCTCGATGGCGGGCACGCATTCCTGCGTGATGAATTCAGCCCAGTTCCCCATGGCGGCGGAATTGACGTACTGATTGCCGCCCAGCCGTGTGAAACAGTCCGGGAAGGCGATGACGCAGGGCGCCATCTCGCCTTGCGCGACCAGGCGATCGGCGCGTTCGGGGACATTTTCTCCGAAATTGTACCAGCTTGTATGCTTGGGACCGCCGGAGGTGAAACCGACCAGGTCGACCAGCAGCGGCAGGCCTGATCCGTCATGACCGTGCGGGATATAGACATCGACACGCCGCCGGGTCGGATCGCCGAGCATGTTGTTGGCGATGGCCTGGCTGTCGATCTCTAGCTGCTCAACCCGTCCACGCGGGAATTCGCCTCTTTGCATGTCCTGTCTCCCCCGGATTTGCGATCCTGATACCAGTGCAGGCCGGCAAATACGACTGCTGTGTCTACGGCCAGCAGGAAATAGCCGATGATTCCGGGGAAATCGTAATTGAAAATCTGGCCGGCCCAGATGGACACGCGCAAAATGCTGGCGACGCCATAGACGAAGATGAAGAAACGCCGCCGCGCCAGCAACACGCCGAGCGCGATGGCATAGGACAGAAGGCAAGCGATTCCGGTGACCACGACAAAGGCGTCGATCGGGAACATGGGTGGCAGAGCATTGCCCAGGGCGCTCTGAGACAGGCTTTCGTTGCGGTCCACCGTGCCCACTATCGTCCAGAACAGGGAGTCGATCAGTGGCAGCGCTGCCGCCAGCGTGACCAGCATCCAGTGCCGGGACTTGGGGATCGGGGAAAAGGAACGCATCAACAACACCACACAACTCGAAATCGCGGGCGCTGTATACACGCGGGTTCGGTTCAAAAATATGAATGTTTTATAAATGCTTAGTAGGTTTTTGTTACCCTTAACGGAGGGTTCTCAAATACCATTTCGAAGCGGTGAAAATCACCGCCAGATCAACCGCCATCATGAAGAAGCCGATATTGACCGGGAAGTTGACGTCGCTGATTTGCGAAAGCCAGAAAACAAACCGGCTTGCCGATGCAGTTGCATAGACAGGCAGGAAAAGGGCGGACCGGCAAAGCAGAGGAACATAGGCGATCACATAAACCACGGCGGCCAGTGTACCGAGAATGCCGTGGGCCGCTGTAGAGGCGAAACGTAGGGCATAACCCGACGGCATGGGCCCCGTCAGCTCGATCCCAAGGGCGTGCGTTGCATTGGGGATGCCCCAGGCGAAGGCTCCGGCAAAAGAGAAAGTGGCAAAGCCCAGGCACATGCGCCAGCGTAGATCGGCTTCAATCCGGACATGTGACAACACGCGATACGCCTCCCTGTAAGAGGTGGGTGGAATCACTTTCAGCCCTGATTGTATCAGGTTAGGCTCGCAGGCGTTCTTCCCGCCCGCGAGATCTTCCCATGAGCATTGAAAAGACTTTCATTTCCGCTTCCGACCTGCTGGCTGACAGTTTTCGCCTGGGCGAAAAGGTTCGCGCGGACGGGTTCGAGCCGACACATATTGTCGGGGTCTGGCGTGGCGGCGCGCCGATCGGGATCGCCGTCCAGGAATATCTGGAATTCAAGGGCCACAAGGCTGATCACATCGCCATACGCACCTCCTCCTATACTGGAATCGATACGCAATCACGTGAAGTGCGGGTGTATGGCGAAGGATATCTGGTCGACACGCTGAATGCGGATGACCGGGTGCTGATCGTGGATGATGTCTTCGACAGTGGTCGCTCGATCGAGGCACTGCTGCAGGTTCTGGGGCGCAAGTGCCGGCGCAACCTGCCAGCGGATATCCGCATCGCGACGGTCTATTACAAACCGACCCGTAATCAGACCAACCTCTTGCCGGACTATTTCATCCACGAGTGTGATGAATGGCTGGTCTTCCCGCACGAGCTCTGCGGTCTGGCCGATGACGAGCTGGCAGCCTCCGGTCTGCCGACTGATCTCGGGGGTGGCGATTGAGCCTGATCACCGAGGCCCAGATCCGCGGGCTTGTCCTGGTCGCCGAGGGAGAGCTGTCCGCAGCCCAGCTGACGCTGTGGGAGAGCCTGCGAATCGAACCGGAGGTCTGGGTTCGTGAGGCCGGGGCCGAACACGGGTTCGGCTTCTGGGTGGTCGCGCGCAATGGCAGCGACGTACTCTGGTATGACAGTATGAGCGAGGGGTTCTGTTACGGACAGGCCCGGCTGGACGGTGTTCTGCCGGATCCGGAAATGGGACCCTTGCCGCTCGGCAAGCTGGTCCAGTCGGACGGCTGAGCCCTAGCCCTCGTCCAGACCAATATCGAAATTGGGTGCCGAGTGGGTCAGCGCTCCCACCGAGATAATATCGACCCCGGTTTCCGCAATGCCGCGTACCGTGTCCAGATTGACGCCTCCGGAGGCTTCCAGCGTCACCTTGCCCTTGGCCTGGGCGACTGCGCCGCGCAGGTCATCCAGCGAGAAATTGTCCAGCAGAACGCTTTCCGCGCCGGCCTCAACAGCGTCACCGAGCTGGTCCAGCCGATCCACTTCGACCGCAACACGGGTCATGTGACCGGCGCTGTCCCGGGCCGCCTTCACAGCTTCGGCCACACCGCCACAGACGGCCACGTGATTGTCCTTGATCAGGATGGCGTCATCCAGCCCGAAACGATGCAGCGCCCCGCCACCGGCCTGGACCGCTTGCAGCTCGAAGGCGCGGAATCCCGGCGTGGTCTTGCGGGTGTGCGCGATACGCGTACCGGTCTCGGCGACCGCGTCTACATACTGGCGGGTGAAGGTGGCGATACCGCTCATTCGGCCCATGAAGTTCAGCGCGATACGTTCTGCTGACAGGAGTGCGCGGGCATTGCCGGTGACACTGGCCAGGACATCGCCCTTGGCAACTTTGCTGCCGTCCTCGACCTGGGGGCTGACCAGGGCTTCCGGATCCATCTGCCAGACGGCTTCGAGCGCTGGCTGCATCCCACAGAACATGCCGTCCTGGCGCGAAACGAAATAGAATTTGCTCTCGGCCTTGGCCGGAATGCAGGCCAGTGCGGTAACGTCGCCACGTCCTCCCTGGTCTTCCGCCAGGGCACGGGTGACAGCCTCGGAAACGAGATAGCGTGGGATCGGATTGACGGGCATGGAGTGTCCTATTCGGCCGGCACGCTGTGGCGTGCGGCTTCGGTGCTGGGCTGATCGAGGTCAGCCAGGGTGCAGACGGTATGGGCAGCGTTGTCGGCTGTAGCGGGGTAATCGGTTCGGAAATGTCCGCCACGGCTCTCGGTACGGCGCAGCGCGGCGGTGACAATGAACCGGGCAGCTACGAGCGCATCGGCCGGACCATGGCTGGCTTCCAGCGCGTTGATCAGCGCGAGCAGCTCTGCAAGACCGCTGGCGGTCCGCTCAACACCGCAATGACCACTCATCGCCTGTCGCAAGCGTTGCAAGGCGAGATGGGGGAGTTTTCCTCCCCCGCTTGCGGGGGAGGTCCCGAGCTTGCGAGGGGGAGGGGGAAGGTCACGACGCCCCCCCTTTGACATCGCCTTCGCACAGCGCGCGGCAGCAACCAGGCCTTCAGCCAGCGAGTTGGACGCGAGCCGGTTGGCGCCGTGCAGGCCGCTCGAGGCGCACTCGCCGATGGCCCACAGGCCGCTGACGTTCGTGCGGCCATCGATATCGGTTTTGACGCCGCCCATATGATAGTGCGCGGTCGGGGCGACGGGGATGGGTTCCACACGTGGATCGATGCCGGCGCGCTGGCAGGCGGCGAACACGGCTGGGAAACGGTCGGGGAATGTCTCGCCAATGGCCTCACGGCAATCCAGGAAGGCCCCCAGGCCGCGGGCATTCTGGCGATGTACGGCGCGGGCGACGACATCGCGCGGCGCCAGCTCGGCCAGATCATGGACCGGCTTCATGAAGCGCTCGCCTGTCTTGTCGATCAGGACGGCGCCTTCGCCGCGCAGAGCTTCGGTGCACAAGGGTGCCGGGTCGAGATCGGCATTGAGCGCGGTCGGGTGGAATTGCACGAATTCCGGATCCTGGATCTGCGCGCCCAGCCGGGCCGCCATGGCCATGGCCTGTCCCTGCGCCCCGGCCGGAGTTGTGGTCAGGGCAAACAGGCCGCCCGCACCGCCCATGGCCAGAACTGTGTCGTCGCCGAAGATGGTTTCAGTCTCACCGTTTGGTCCTTCGGCAAGGGCACCCGCACACCCAGTCTCGCCTTCCAGCAGGTGAACCGCATGCCAGCCATCGCGGACATGAATGTGTTTGTTGGCGCGCACGGCCTCGATCAGTGTCGCCATGATCGCAGCGCCCGCGCCATCCCCCTTCACACGGGCAACTCGATGTGCGGAGTGGGCGGCTTCGCGCGACAGGGACCAGTCAGACCCGTTGCGTTCGAACGGCGCGCCAATCGCGGCCAGCGCCCGGACTTCCGCCGCCGCGCCGTCGGCCAGGGCATGGGCTGCATCAGCCTCAACCAGGCCGGCACCTGCCATCATCGTGTCGCGCGCATGCAGGGCCGGGCTGTCATCATCAGCCAGCGCGGCAGACACACCACCCTGAGCCCAGCCAGACGCAGCGCCCTGGCCCAGCGGCGCACCTGTCAGCAACACAACCTCGCGCGGCGCCATCTTCAATGCCGCCCAAAGCCCGGCAATTCCGGCTCCGATGATGAGAACGGGGCGGGTCATGTGACCCTCCTGGACTAGATGCTGACCAGCTCGACCGGTTTTTCCTGCTTGCTCGGGTCAAAGCTGGCCGGGACGGCGGGCTTGGGCAGATCGAGCATGGCCTGGACGGCGGCGCGGGCGCCTTCGATGACGGTGTCGTCGACCTCGACCTCGTGCTGGCCGAATTTCAGGCAGTCATAGATGTTTTCCAGCGTGATCTTCTTCATGTGCGGGCAGAGATTGCACGGGCGCACGAAATTCACTTCCGGAACCTCAACCGTGACATTGTCGCTCATGGAGCATTCGGTCAGCAGAACGGCGGTCCTGGCGCCGCTTTTGCGCGCCCAGTCGGCCATGGCGGCGGTGGAGCCGGCGAAATCGGCAGCCTGGACCACGTCCAGCGGGCTTTCCGGGTGGGTGATGATCACCACGCCGGGATGGGCATCGCGCAGGTCCTGAACGTCCTGGGCAGTGAATTGCTCGTGCACTTCACAGCTTCCGGCCCAGGTGAGGATTTTCACATCCGTCTGGGCGGCGACATTCTTGGCCAGATACTGGTCCGGCAACAGGATGACGGTGTCGCTGCCGAGGCTTTCAACGACCTGGACGGCGTTGGAGCTGGTGCAGGTGATATCGCACTCGGCTTTCACATCCGCCGTCGTGTTCACATAGGTCGCCACCGGAATGCCCGGATAGGCGGCCTTGATGCGGCGCACATCCTCGGCCGTGATGGAGGTCGCCAGGCTGCAGCCGGCGCGGGTGTCGGGGATGAGAACCGTCTTGTTCGGCGCCATGCACTTGGCGGTCTCGGCCATGAAATGCACACCGGCCTGGACAATGATCTCGGCATCGCTGTCGGCGGCCATGCGCGCCAGGGCCAGGCTGTCGCCCATCAGATCGCCAACCGTGTGGAAGATGTCGGCGGTCATGTAGTTGTGCGCCAGGATGACGGCTTTCTTCTCTTTTTTAAGTTCGTTGATGGCGTGGATCAGCGCGGCCTTCTGCGGCCATTCCATCGGTGTGACAACGTGTTTCACGCGCGCATAGAGATGATCGGTCGCGGCTTTCACCTCGTCCGTATAGGGCAAGTCATAGGTGTCGGACGTGCGGCCTTCATCGGCCTGCAGGTTCTTGTCCCAGCTAAGTCCGTCCATCTTCCCCTCCATTTTGCTCAAAGTGAGCATTACTCAGATCTGAAAATTGGCGATCAGAACAATCGCCTTTTGCTCGAAGTGAGCCTAATTGGTGATCCCTGTATATGCTCAGCCGGAGCATAGTGCAAGAGTTTGATCGCTCAGGAGACGACGACGCCGGAATAGACCGCGAACAGGGCGGAAGCCGTTGTAATCACGCCGAAAAGTGTGCGTTTCACGCCGCGCGAATCCCATGAAAATCCCAGCAGCGGGATGGTGGTCAGGATGGCAAACAACAGTGACAGAAGATAAATCTCATGAAACGCGGCCAAGAGGGCGGCCAGATAGCTGAGACCGGAAAGGCCCGCATTCGTAATCACACTGGTACGCACAACACACTCCCCCGGAAGCGGCAGCAATTATGTGTGGTGAGGGTGAATATGCAACCTATCTCACGGATCTTTGAATTCTATTCGTGTGGCAGGGCAACGCCGAGCTGCCGTAGCCGGGCCAGCTCGTCGCATAGACACCATTGCTCGATGATCCGGCCGGACTGGAAACGATAAATCGACATTTCCTCGATGCGGATTTTTCGTCCTGTCGGGGCGATACCCCAGAATGGGCCCTCATGGGTGCCCGTCGAAACATAGCGGGTCACAACCCGGTCATATTGTTCGATCGTGTCGAGCACGGTTTCCGTCCAGTCGGGGAAGGCGGAGCGGATCCGCTCGACGCCGTATTCAACCCCGGCAAATCCCGAGCGCTGAGGGGTTTCGCTGCTGCCCGGCCAATGGGCCAGGAAGTCCGGGTGATAGATCGCTGCAATGCGCGAAAGATCGCCATTATTCCAAAGGGCGTGAAGCTGATACACGATGTCGACTTGCGGGCTCGTGGTCATCCGTCGCTCAGGCGTCGCGCAGTTTTGGCGTGGCCAGGCCCAGCGAAGGCAGGCCCGCCAGGGCTTCGCGGCAATAGCGATAGAGCTCGGCCGGGCGTCCGCCCGTCTGGCTTTCCATCTTGCCCGTGCCTTCTACAAAACCAGCGCGATCAAGCGCGCGGCGGAAATTCTGCTTGTGCAGGCGATAGCCGATAATAGCTTCCACCGAGTGCTGCAGGGTGGAGAGGGTGAAGGCTTCCGGCATCAATTCGAAGGCGACTGGCCGGTATTTCACCTTGCCACGCAGGCGGGAGAGGGCCGTGGCCAGGATGCGGCGATGATCGGAGGCCATGGTCAGGCCGAGGCCAGGACAGCCAGAAGGGCGATCCGCCTGGCCGTCGCGGGCAGCTTCCTCAACCAGACCGGCCTCGTACAGCAGCTCGTAGCGATCCAGCACCCGTTCTTCATTCCAGCGTGATCCGCCTTCGCCGAAGGTTTGTTTGAGCCGGTCGTGACGGGTGGCGCGGCGACCGGGCGCCGCGGCCTCGTCCGCCCAGGCTGACAGGCGCGGAAGGATTTCCGCGTCGATGACAGCGGGTTTGCCCTCACGCCAGTCTTCCCAGGGGAAAAAGCCATACCAGTCGCGCCACAGGCCACCGCCATCGGGCGGCGTGGAGGTGTCAGACGTCAGGGCGAGATAGCCGACCGAGATGATGCGGCCATCGCCGATATCGGTCATCGCGGCCACGGGCGCCTCCCGGCCGCGATCACCGAATGTGTAGAGCTGTTCGACATAACCCAGCTGGAAACGCGCCTGTTCCTGCACCCAGCGGCGCAGGCCGATCTCAAATGTGCGGTGTTCCGCCGGGTTGAACGGACCGAAGGGCAGGGCCACCTCGGTATTGTCCTGGGGCACGATGAGAACCTGCGGGCGATCCTGGTTTACGGTCAGGATCACCGCATTCAGTCCCACCACAAGTTCAGTCGCTGTTGGCATCAGCCGGCCTCCTCGACTTCTGCAAGCGTCTGCTCAAACCGGTCGAGGAACAAGGCCTGGGCGTCCTTGACGCACAACGGGCGGATGGCGATTTCCAGCCCGGGCGGCGGGCGACCGAAGAATTCAACGGATTCCTCGTGCGTGAAGCCGGCGATCTGGGTCGCCTCGAAATAGGCGCAGACAATGTCGGCGCGCTTGATCTTGCGTTTGACGTCCTGGCTCAGCTTTGGCGGCAGGCCGAACCGCAGGTGGACAGCAGCCTCGAGCCGATCCTCGAAAGCACGATAATCCACACCGAGTGCCGCCTTGAACGGGCTGATCATGTCACCGATCACATATTCCGGTGCGTCGTGCAGCAGGGCGGCCAGTCGCCATTTCGGTGCCAGGCCGGGATAGAGATGATCGACAATCTCAAGCACCACGACAGAGTGTTCCGCAACAGAGAAGGCGTGATCGCCCTTGGTCTGGCCATTCCAGCGCGCAACACGTGCGAGGCCATGGGCGATATCCTCGATCTCCACATCAAAGGGCGAGGGGTCGAGCAGGTCCAGCCGGCGGCCGGAGATCATTCTCTGCCAGGCACGGGGCTGTTTGGTTTTACTGGCGGCAGTGGCGCGGGGCATGAGGCCTCAAATGACTGATTGACAGGCAGGATGTAACAGAGCCAGCGCCGCGGCTCCACCGATGTGCTGCACGCAGCTGATGAAAACTGTGCGGTCTTGTCGCGCTTGCAGGTCTGGACCGGTGGCCCGACCTTGGCCGATATATCCATAAATAAATAAGGGAGAATTCCATGTCTCTGACACGTGTGGTCATGCGCCTGGGGCGCAATCCCGATGCTTGTTACCCCGAAGGGGATGACAATCACGGCTATGTCGTCGTGGCGCCGCTGGACAAGGACGGGCATCTCGATGTGGAGATGTGGCGCGAACACCGCGCCCGCTGCACGGTCGATCGTTTCTCGCCCGAGGACGCGGAGAAGGCGGATGGCTGGCTGACTCATCGCGGCAGTCACTGGTTCTTCCAATATGACGAGGAACACGAAGGCCCGGACGAACCGGTCTTCAGCCTCGGTGATCATCTGCTACGGATCGGAGAGTATCTCACCATCCACGAAGCCGACGGCGATGACCTGACCTACAAGATCACCGAAGCACAGAAAGTCTAGCTCGGGAACGCCCGCTGCCCCGACAGCAAAACGCCCTCAGCGAGGAGCTGAGGGCGGTTTGTGTCGCAGGAGCGGTGAGGCCTATTCCTCAGCGACGATCGCGATGACGGACAGGTCCGGGCTGATGGCCAGGCGGGTGGCACCTGCCAGGGCGGAAATGTCGCCGGCTTCAGTCCAGGCGTCTCCATTCCAGTAGACCAGCTGGCCGTTCGATGTCGACAGGAAGGCAACGCCATCAGTGGGCAGGCCCGCGCTGACGAAGTCCTCCACACCCTCCGGCATGGCAAACAGCGGTGTGTCTTCTGCGGCGCGGAAGTCGAGATAGTGAACCGTGTGATTGCCGTCTGCATCGGCGAGGGAGTGATAAACACCCGTGCCGCGCGGATTGCGCCAGAAGGTGCGACCCGGATTCTCCGCGATCTGGGTCACGGTCTCCGGCGCGGTCGAGCGGTCGATCAGCTGCAGGGTAAAGGGATTACCGCTGTCTGGCTCACCCAGATAGAACGTCGCGACATAACGCAGGTCGGCGGAAAATTCGTAATAGCCAACCGGCGCCAGCGCGTGCGCCGCACGCGGATTGGCATTGCCGTCATCCGCCAGATAGGCATTGCCGGCATAACCGCCCGGCGGCTGGTAGAGATAGGACAGCGCGCCTTCGGACGGCGGGACTTTCGGCGAGTATTCGCTCGCATCCGGCGTATCGGTCAGCTGGGCGCTTTCGCCTGACGCCAGGTCGTAGCGCCAGATATCGGTATTGCCGTTTTCGCCAGCAGACGTGTAGAGCACGCCGCCATCACTCGTGAAGAAGGGCTGGTTGTCATAACCCTCATCACCGATGCGACCGATCTGATCGCCGAGGGCTGGCGTGTCGCCGTCCCAGCTGAGTGCGTAGAGATAGATGTCCTGGCTCGGCGGAGCGGGGACGTCCTCCGCAGCCTCTTCCTCGGCCGGAGCCTCGGTTTCAGCGGCAGCCGCTTCAACCGGTGTTTCCTCTTCAGGCGTCTCGGTTTCAGGCGCGGAACAGGCGGCCAGGCCGGCGGCCAGCAAAAGTGAAAGGGTAATACGCATCAACGTTTCCTCACGGCTGCAGCACCCACGCCGTAACCGGCGCCGAAGGCACACATGACACCGTTCTCGCCGGCGGCCATGTCCTCGGAGTGTTGTTCGAAATTGATCACGACAGAGGAGGAGGATGTGTTTCCGTATTCCTGCAGGATGGCCGGCGCATTCTCCGGCGTCCGGTCGCGTCCCAGGATACGTTTGGCAATCATGTCGACCATGCGGATATTGGCCTGGTGCAGCCAGGTGCGGCGCACGTCTTCCGGCGCGAGGTCGATCTGTTCCATCAACGACTTGGCCACGGTCGGTGCGAAACCGACCACGTCCTTGAAGACCTTGTGACCATCCTGGTCGAGACCCGGTGTGTAATCGGCCTGGACCGTGCGCTCGGCCTCGTTGAGGAAGCCGAAATCAGAGCGCAGGGCGATGGAATACTTGTTCTGGCAGTGTGTGCCGAGCACTTCCCAGCCGCCTTCGCGGCCCTCATCGGCTTCTACCAGGATTGCACTGGCTGCGTCACCGAAGATGAAGTGCACATCGCGGCGCGAGTGCACATTGATACAGGTCATGATTTCCGGCGAGCACACCAGGATACGCTTGGCCTGGCCGGACTTGATCATGCCATTGGCGATATGCAGGCCGTAGAGCGCGGAGGCACAGGCCATGGTCAGGTCAAAGGAAAAGCCCGCCGAGCCGATCTTGTCCTGGATCTCGCAGGCCATGCCCGGGAAATTGCGCTGCTGGGCGGAGGAGGCGACGATAACGCCATCAACATCCGAACCCGCGACACCGGCCTTTTCCAGCGCCGGCGTGACGGCTTTCATGGCGCATTCGGCCTGGAAGGCGGTCTCCTCGAAGGGGCGCGGTTCGATGCGCGGCACCAGGGTGTCGGTATTGAGAATGCCCGACTTCTCGATCACATGCCGACGTTCAATGCCTGACGCATTGACGATGAATTCGGCAGAGGAGAGGGGAACCTCATCCATCTCGCCGGCGGCGATAGCGGCCGCATTGTCGGAATTAAAGCGCTCTGCATAGCTGTTATAGCTGGCTACGAGCTCTTCATTGGTGATGACGTCTTCAGGAACCCAAGAACCCGTCGAGCGGATGATGCTGGTCTGCACGAGAATGCCCCGCTTGTTACTCTTGTGGGCAGCCTAACGATTGCGAATAGCTAATCAATGCATCGCAGCATCGCGCCGAAAAAATTTCGTTTTGCTCGAATGTGCGGCAAGTCTGCCCAAGATTGCAGCGAAGTCGCGATAAAGCAGAAAAAATCCTGCTGCAGATTCGACGCGGCCCGTGAGCGCTCCCTAGTTTTTGTGCAACGCAAAAAAGCGGGAGGTCACCCCAATGGAACAGATCGCACCTGATAGCGGCAATGTCGCCTGGATCCTTACTTCAACAGCCTTGGTCTTGCTGATGACGTTGCCGGGCCTGGCCCTGTTTTATGCCGGCATGGTTCGCCGGATGAATGTGTTGTCGACGATGATGCAGAGTTATGGCGCTGCGGCTGTCGTGACCCTGGTCTGGGCGGTGGCGGCCTATTCGCTCGCCTTCACTGACGGGGGGGCGCTCAACAGTTTTGTCGGGGGTCTGGATCGGGTTTTTCTGGCCGGAGTGACACCGGATACGGTGTCGGGGGACCTGCCTGAAAACCTGTTTTTCATGTTCCAGCTCACCTTTGCGATCATCACCGTCGCAATCATTGCAGGGGCAGCTGTTGAGCGTATCCGTTTCTCTGCCTTCCTGATCTTTGGCGCGGTATGGATGGTGCTGGTCTATGCGCCGATCTGTCACTGGGTCTGGGGCGGTGGTTTCCTGGGCGAGGCGGGCGTTCTCGACTTCGCCGGTGGTGCCGTCGTGCACATCAATGCCGGTGTTGCCGGCCTGGTGCTGGCGAAATTCCTCGGACCGCGCCGCGGCTATCCGGGTGGATCGATGATGCCGGATAATCTGGTGCTCACACTGATCGGTGCCGGCATGCTGTGGGTTGGCTGGTTCGGCTTCAATGGTGGCTCGGCCCTCGGTGCCAATGGCGGCGCGGCCCATGCCATGGTGACGACCCAGCTGGCGACCGCCTCCGCCGTTGTGACCTGGATGGCGCTGGAATGGATCCTGCGCGGCAAGGCGAGCGCGCTGGGCGCAGCCTCCGGTGCTGTCGCCGGCCTGGTGGCCATTACGCCGGCAGCGGGTTTTGTACCGGCCTGGGCGAGCTTCTTTGTCGGCATCGGTGGCGCGCTGGGCGCCTATTACGGCGTGACCGGGCTCAAGCGCCTGCTCAAGATCGATGACAGCCTGGATGCGTTCGGCCTGCACGGTGTGGGCGGCCTGGTGGGCGCGGTTCTGACCGGCGTCTTCGCTGTCGAGGCGATTGGCGGCACGGGCGGTGCCATCGAAGGCAATCTGATGCAGGTGTGGACCCAGACCTGGGGCGCGCTGGCGGCAGCCATCTATTGCGCCGTCGTCACCACGATCATCCTGTTTGTCCAGTCCAAGCTGATGAAGTTGCGGGTTGAGGAAGAAGACGAGATCAAGGGTCTCGACACCTCCCTGCACGGGGAATCGGTCAACTGACCGGTTCCGACCAAGTTTCGCGTCTAAACCACTCCTCCCCGGTTTGAGACGTTTCACTGGCCCGGTAGCAAGCGCTACCGGGCCTCTTTTTTACCACACACCGGCCAGCGCAATGACAAAGGCCACTGCGATAACGGTGTTGAGAAGCTTGGACAGGAATTCCAGGGCGCGCATGCAGAGACCTCCGTTGCTGACGGGGTCAAGCTGACAGGCAGGGGCGTCAAAAACGGTCGCCTGTTCGATGCGGAGGTATCAATGACCGGCGAGGCGCGGTGATCAGCGCTTCTGCACGTAGATCGAACCAGCCGAATAACCCGCACCAAAGGAACAGATCAGCCCCTTTTCGCCTGCTTCGAAATCATCGCTGTGACGGTGGAAGGCGACCAGCGATCCGGCGCCGGCGATATTGGCAAACTCGTCCAGAACGACCGGCGCTTCATGCGGTTCGAAATCGCGGTCAAAGACCTTGCGCGCAATCATCTGGTTCATGTTGATATTGGCCTGGTGCAGCCACAGGCGTTTCATGTCGGACGCGGTTAGGTCCTGTTTCGCCAGGTCCCCCAGGATCATCTCGATGACCATCGGGCAGACTTCCTTGAAAACCTTGCGGCCCTCCTGGACAAAATAGCGGTCCTGGAACTCCGGCTCGGGGTCTTCGGAGGCATTCAGGAAACCGAAATTCGAGCGGATATTGTTGGAGAACTTCGTCATCATGCGTGTCATCATGATGTCCCAGCCACCGTCCCCGGCGATGTCCTCGGCCTCGATCAGCACCGCTACGGCGACATCGCCAAAGATGAAATGACTGTCCCGATCCCGGAAATTGAGCTGCGGCGTGGTGATTTCCGGTGTGACGACCAGCACTGACCGGGCCATGCCGGTCTTGATCATGTTGATCGCTGAGATCATGCCGAATGTGCCGGAGGAACACGCGACCGACATGTCGTAGCCAAAACCCTCAATGCCCAGGGCCTGCTGGATCTCGACAGCGATGCATGGATAGGTGCGCTGCATGGATGTGGCGGAACAGATCACCGCATCGACGTCAGCCGCGTCACGGCCTGCCGTTTCCAGTGCCTGCTTCGCTGCCGCGACACCCGCTTCCGCCATCAGACAAATGTCCTCGTCCGGGCGCGGTGCGATGCGCGGGCGCATGCGGTCCACATCCAGCACACCGGCCTTGTCGATCGTATAGCGCGACTTGATGCCGGACGCTTTCTCGATGAAGGCGGTGGAGGAGGGGTTGAGCGGTTCTACCGAGCCGCGCTCGATGGCGTCGGCATGCTCGGCATTATGCTTCTCGACCCAGGCGTTGAAGCATTCCACGAGCTCCTCGTTCGAGACACTCTCGTCCGGTGTCCACAGGCCGGTGGAACGGATAACGGCATTCATGGCGCTTACTCCAACGCGATCAGGAACCGCGGAACCTAGTGAGATTGCTGCGACAGGTCACGGGTTAAGCTGCGATTGGGGTAATGGGAGCGTTTCGCCTCGGCAAAAGACGTTGTCATCAACGGTCCCCCTCGCCCATCAGGGGCGAGGATGAGTCGAGTATTCCTAGCCTCCAGCGGAGGGAACAAGGTTTAAATCTCATGCAGGCAGGACGCCGTACAGGGTTTCTCAGGTCAAGGGCGCGAAGCGCCGCGTCGCGGTTTCACCCTTGACCTGAGAAACCCTGTACGGCCCGATCTCGGCATAAGATTTAAGGGGTAAAAGGGGGGGCTGCATTGGGTTCGCCCTGAATGCGAAAAGATGTGATATGCTGCGAGACCTTGTTGAGGTTGTGCGGCTATGTTCCCTCAATGCTGGTAGGAGAAGCAGGCAGTTGACTGGGCTTGCAGGAAAGGCGCTTACGGCGCTTTGCGTTTTGGTGTTCGCGCTGATGTCGCTGGCGTATTTCGCGTTCAGCATGAGTGCTTTTCGCGATGGCAATCCACAATGGCTCTGGCTTGACCGCGTTCTGGTGTTTGTCTTGACCGTGGTTTTGCTGAGGGGGCTCATCACCAAGGGTATTAGCTTCAATAGCTTCGACCAAAAAATCGCGGCAGTTTTGTTTGCTGGCATCTCCGCAATTGTGACCCTGATCTGCGGGACGGTGTTTCTTGTGGGGATTGCGCAGCTGTAACTCGTCGGGTCACGCGCGGTTTTGTCATTACGACGCACGAGTAGACTGCTTGTCGCCTACGGCGCAGCTCGTGCGCCCCGGCTCTAGCTCAGGTATGCTTCCGGTTGGACGAAAAGTGTCTAGCTGCGCCCTAATCCCGGTCTTCCACACGATGACGGGGCTGGACGCGGTCGTGACCGGTTTCGTCCGGGCAGATCCATTCGCCCGGCGCGGTCGGGTCGTGAGGGCCGGACTGGTAGCAGTCATTGGGGCCAAGCTCGTCGGCCCGCGGATAATCATCTCGGTCAAAGCCGTCAAAGCTGGCGCAACCAGCGATGCTCGCGGCGGAAAATCCAATAAGGGAGAGACGTGCAATCATCGTTTTCATCTGTGCGGTCCTTTACACACTACGCCTGATCAGCCACGGATGAAGGCTTGCACCTCTCGGTGGCGGGGGCAAGTGACTTCGTGGTCATTGACCATGCCCATGGCCTGCATGAAGGCATAGACGATCACCGGACCTGCAAACTTGAAACCCCGTTTCTTGAGATCCTTCGAGATCTGCTCGCTCAGCGCCGTCTTGGCCGGGATGTCCGCCATCGTCCGGAACCGGTTCTGGATCGGTGTGCCATCGACAAAATCCCAGAGATAATCTGAGAAATCGATATCTCGATCCCGCATGTCCAGATAGGCGCGGGCATTGCCGATCGTCGCCTCGATCTTGGATCGCGAGCGGATGATGCCAGCATTGCCCAGCAGGGTCTCGATCCTGGCCTCGTCATACCGGGCGATGATCTCCGGCTCGAAACCGTCAAAGGCGGTGCGGAAATTCTCGCGCTTGCGCAGGATGGTGATCCACGACAGACCGGCCTGGAAACCGTCCAGGATCAGCTTTTCCCACAAGGCCCGGCTATCATATACCGGCACCCCCCATTCAGTGTCGTGATATTCGGCATAGATCGGATCAGGCGTGTTCACCCAGGCACAGCGGTGCTGCATCAGATGCGTTCCGCTGCCGGTTCTGGCTTGAGCGCGTCGGGAACGGTTGTCGAGGCAGTTATGTCATCGGCGCCCAGCGTGCCCTCGGCCTTATCCAGCTTGTCCAGCCGCACCAGGGCGACCGCCTGGTCTTCGCGGCTGGAGGTGATCTCGCCAATGCTCGTGTCACCCGCCTTGAGCGTGCTGCCTGCGGGTGGAGCCTCGCCGTCAAAGGTCACGGCCAGGGAGCGCTTGCGGATGGTGCCGCGACGTTTCATGCGGGAGACGACTTCCTGGCCAATGAAACAGCCCTTGGTCCAGCCGACGCCGCCATAAACGTCCAGGTTCACATCGGTTGGAAACACTTCGGCCTCGCCATAATCGCGACCGAAGGCGGGGATGCCAGCAGGAATCTCGATCGCATCGAGCGGGCGTGTTTCATGGTCCGCATCGCTCACCGCCCGCCATAGCTGGCCGGGCAGACGCGGATCCTCGCTGGCACCCTCGAAGGCGGCGGTGGACCAGAGCGCATGCAGGGCGGTTTCGTGCGACAGGGTCACATCCGCCTTGAGTCGGTACATCGTCAGGCGTTTCAGCAGGGCCGTGCCTGCGCTTTCATGGATATCGATATCGATCCCGTTCTTGCGAGAAAACATCATGAAATCACAGATGATCTTGCCCTGGGGTGTCAGCAGGGCGCCGGGGCGGGCGATGCCGACCGGGAAATTCTCGACATCGGCGGTGATCACGCGTTGCAGCAGGGCGCGGGTGTCCGGGCCCACCAGCCGCAGGATGGCGCGTTCGGGCAGTTGAAAAATGGCATCACTGGTCATGCCTTAGCATATGGCATTGCAGCGCTGGCTGGCCAAGAGGGGCGGTGCGGGTTATCCCCGGCGCCCATGGAACGCGTGCTTTTCATCACTTCGACCCGGATCGGCGATGCCGTGATCAATTCCGGCATCCTGCAGCATTTGCTCGAGACCCGCCCCGAGGCGCGTTTCACGATTGCCTGTGGTCCGCTGGCCGAGCCGCTGTTTCGCGCCCTGCCGCGCCTAGACGAGATCATCGTCATGGCCAAGAAAAAGGGCGGTGGTCACTGGATGGACCTGTGGCAGCGCACGGTCAAAAAGCGCTGGGACCTGGTGGTGGATATCCGCGGCTCGGGCACCAGCTATTTCCTCTGGACGAAAAAGCGCCGCATCCTCAAACGCCCGGAAACCCCGATCAACAAGGTCGAGGAAGCGGCCTCCATCCTGCGCCTTGGTCATGTGCCGGATCCGACGCTCTACGTGTCCGATGACGGCCACAGAGGCGCGCTGGAAACCCTCAATGACAAACAGCCCTGGCTGGCCGTTTGTCCCTCTGCCTCGGCACCATACAAGGTCTGGCCGGGCGAGCGCTTCGGTGAACTGCTCAAACGCCTGATCGCTGCCGACGGCCCGATGGCCGGCGCGAAAGTCGCGATATTCGGCGGTCCGGGCGATCATGATGCCGCCACGCCCATTCTCGATGCGCTGGAGAACGACCAGGTGCTCGACCTGACCGGTAAGCTGGCGCTGGATGATGTGGCAGCCTGTCTGCACCGTCCGCGCCTCTATATCGGTAATGACAGCGGGCTGATGCATATCTCTGCTGCGGCCGGGACACCTACGCTGGGGTTGATGGGGCCAACGGATGACCGGCTTTACGGGCCCTGGGGTGAAAACACGGCGGTGGTGCGCGGCGCCACCTCGTTTGAGGAACATTATGCGCGTTTCAAGAACAAGCGGCGTTTCCAGCCGGAAAGCCTGATGCTCGACCTCGACGTCGAGGCGGCGTATGAAGCCGCTATATCTCTCTTGCAAAGGACAGAAGAACAATGAGCCAGACATTCGACTTGCTGCTCAAGGGCGGCGAAGTAGTAAATCACTCCGGTCGCGGCCGGGCGGATGTAGGCATCATTGATGGCAAGACGGTGGAGATCGGTGATCTCAGCCAGGCCTCGGCCGGCGAGGTGATCGACTGTACCGGCCTGACCGTGCTGCCCGGCGTCATCGACAGCCAGGTGCATTTCCGCGAGCCGGGCATGGAGTGGAAAGAGGACCTCCAGTCCGGATCCCTGTGTGCGGTGCTGGGCGGTGTGACGGCTGTCTTCGAAATGCCCAATACCGAGCCGACGACGACGTCGCCGGACATGCTGATCGACAAGCTCAACCGGGCCAAGGATCGCATGCATTGCGACCATGCCTTCTATGCCGGCGCGACCAACGAGAATACGGGCGTTCTGGGCGAGATGGAGCGCATGCTGGGCTGTTGTGGTGTGAAGGTCTTCATGGGCGCCTCCACCGGCTCCCTCCTGGTGCAGGATGATGAAGGTGTGGAGCGTGTGCTCAACTCCATCCAGCGCCGGGCGGCTTTCCACTCCGAAGACGAGTACCGCCTCGCCGAGCGCCGTGGGCTCGCCGTTGAGGGCGACTGGACCAGCCACCCGGTCGTGCGCGATCCGGAAGCGGCAATGATGAGCACGAAACGCCTGGTACGCCTGGCGCGCAAGACGGGCAAGCGCATCCATGTGCTGCACATCTCCACCGCCGAGGAAATGGAATTCCTGGCCCAGCATCGCGATATCGCCAGTGTCGAAGCGACGCCCCAGCACCTGACGCTGGAAGCGCCGGGCATCTACGAAGAGATCAAGGGGCGCGCCCAGATGAACCCGCCGGTGCGCGAGGCGCATCATATTGCGGGCCTGTGGCGCGGACTGCAGCGCGGTGTTGTCGACGTTATCGGTTCCGATCACGCGCCGCACACGCTGGAAGAAAAGGCCAAGCCCTATCCGCAAAGCCCGTCCGGCATGCCGGGCGTGCAGACCCTGGTTCCGGTCATGCTGGATCACGTCAATGCGGGCCGGCTGACGCTGGAGCGTTTTGTCGACCTGACCTCGCACGGCGTGCAGCGCATTTTCGGTCTGTCCGGCAAGGGCCGTATGGCGGCGGGCTGGGATGCCGATTTCACCATTGTCGACATGAACCACTCGCGTGAGATCACCGATGAATGGTCCGCCTCCAAGTCCGGCTGGACGCCGTTCCACGGACGCACCGTCAAGGGCTGGCCGATTATGACCATCGTGCGCGGCAAGACGGTGATGCGCGATGACGAGCTGGTCGGGCACGGGCTGGGCGAGCCTGTTAAGTTCCTGGAAGCGCTTCCAAAGCAATAAGCTGTAAGCGTGAGGCAGAGTTGATGGAGAAGACCTTGGACCAGCGTCAGAGTTTCTATTTTTTCGACATCGACGAAAATATCCTGCACCTGCCGACACGTGTGCACCTGCTCAACACCATGACCGGTGAGGAGCGGCCCATGCGCCAGCATGAGTATGAAGAGATCAAAGCCTATCTCGGTGTGCCTGGCCTGTGGGAAGACTGGGCCGATCCGCCGGCGCGGTCCTATCGCGAATTCGCTGATGGCCAGGACCGCAATGGCGAGGAATACCTGCTGCGCGACGTCCGCCGGGCCCTGGATACGGCCAACTGGCGGGGGCCGTCCTGGAAGATATTCAAATACGCCGTACTCAAGCGTCGCCCGATCGCCATCATCACCGCGCGCCAGCACTCCCGCGAGATCATCAAGGCAGGCATCAAGCTGCTGGTTGATTCCGGTCACCTGCCGGAAGAACCCGACTACCTGGCGATCTATCCGGTCTCCAACCCGGAAGTGCGCGAGGAGTTGGGCACCCACCTGACCACGGCCGCGCTCAAGCGCGAGGCCATCCACCAATGTGTGGAGATCGGCCTTGAACGCTACGGCCGCAGCCTGCCGCATTCCTTCGGCATGTCGGATGATGACCTGAAAAACGTCGACCTGATCACCTCGGCCATGCTCCAGTCCAAGCTGGACTATCCGGAGAAACGCTTTTTCGTCATCTCCACCAATCGCCGTCGCCACGTGAAGATGGAAATCCTCCCGCCCCACAAAGACGAAGAAAAGCTTCGTGAGGCGGAGGACGATTATTACGGCTAGCTGGAGCGGTGCACAGCCAGCAAAGGCACCCGTGCGGCGCGCAATGCGGGCACGAACCCGCCCAGGAAGCCGACGATCAACGCCAGGATGATCCCGCCGAACACGGCATCGCTGGTCACGGCGAATGAGAATACGACCTGGGTGAAACCACTGCCCAGCGTCGACGCGCTGATACCGTCAAACACCAGATAGACCGCCAGCGCGCCAACAAGTCCGCCGAGTGCGGCCAGCAGCAGGCTCTCCACCATGGTGCCGATCGCTGCGGAACTGCCCGAGAAGCCGATGGCACGCAGGGTGGCGATCTCCTTCATCCGCGTATCCACCGATGAATACATGGTGTTCCAGGCCCCCGCTAGCGCACCCACCGCCATGGCGATGGCCAGCGGCCAACCCAGGAACATGATCAGGTCGGAGGTGCCGCCAGCCTGTTCAGCGAAATACTCGACCTCGTTATTGATATCCAGATTGAGGCGAGGCTCGTTCTCGGCATAGGTTCTCAGCTCTTCGATGGCTTCCGGGGAGGACAGCTGGGCGCGGATGGACTGGATGGACGTACCACGCTGATAGAGGTTCTGGATGGTGCCGAGATCGGCCCAGATTTCACTCTCGAAGACAGACCCGCCGGTCGAGAATGTGCCGACGACGACCCATTCATTCGTGCCGAGGCGGATGGATTGGCCAAGGTCAAAGCCTTCAAACTCACGCTGAACCGATTGCCCCACCAGAAGTTCGTTCGAACCGACCTCGAACATGCGGCCCTCGACAATGGAAAAATTGTCGCGCAGGGACGGTGCAGCTGCGCCGACGCCGCGCAAGGGCAGATTGGCCTCGGTCTGGCTGGAGCGCTTGATGCCATCGACGATGACATAGAGTTCGCCGGACACAATGGCTTCGCCCTCAGCATCGCGCGCAATGCCGGGGGCTTCCTCGATCAGGCGTTGCTGGTCGAGGCTGAGGCCGGAATTGAGTTCGGCCTGGGAGCCGCCGCGCAGCATGATCGCGACATCATCGGAACCCGTTGAAGAGAGCGTCGCGCGGAAGCCATTGGCCATGGCCAGAAAACCGAGCAGGACGGCAACAACGAGGGCGATCGAGAAAACCGTGGCCAGTGACAGCGCCCATCTTTGCGGGATGGAGCGGAGATTGATCATGGTGACCGCGAGGGTTTGGGAAAACATGGCCAGCCTCCTAGTGCTTGTTGAACGCGTCAATGATGGACAGGCGCTGGGCTGCCAGGGCGGGACCGACCCCGGTGATAAGGCCCAGGGCCAGCATCAATCCCAGCGCGATCCCCACAACGTCCATGGGCATGGACAAGCCGGGCAGGAAGCCGGCGAGGGCACCCGCAGCCCCATTGACGATCAGGGTCGCCAGGCCCAATCCGACCAAGCCGCCGACAAAGCTGAGCAGAACGGATTCAGCGAGCACCATGCGGAAGATGCGCGGGGAGGGGAAGCCCAGCGTCTTCATCACCGCGATCTCCTTGGTGCGCTCATTGATCGCCATGATCATCGTCGTGCCCACAATCATCAGGATGGTCGCGAAAGCCGCGCCGATGACGGACAGCAGGATCATGGCGATATTGCCAACCTGCTCCAGGAACGCCTTGTTGAAAGCCGCTTCGGTGGTGGTCTCGGTTTCGGCGGACGAGTTTGCGAACAGGGCGTCCACCTCGCGGATCACCGCATCATTGATGTCCGACCCCGTCGTCGTGACGACCATCCAGCCGATGCGGTCCCGGTTGAAGGCCACGCTTTCATTATAATACTCGTAGTGAAATACGGCATAGTTCGACGGTGCGGTTTCCTCGGCACCGTCAAAGATGGCGCAGATGTTGAAATCCCAGTCAGAACTGCCGTCGTTTTGCTGCCAGATGTTCGAATTCAGCGGGATCCTGTCCCCGAGTGACCATTCGAACTGTGCTGCCAGGTCGGCTCCGACCAGGAGGCAGGTCCGGTCCGTGATGAACGCGGCACGTTGATCATCCGGCATCACCATTTCCGGATAGACAGAGAGCCAGGTTTCCGGCTCGACGGCAAAGGTCTGCACGAAGTTGCGCGGGTCCTGGTAATAGCCGCCGAACCAGTTCGCGTGGCTGACATTCTCCACGCCTTGCACAGACTGCACGCGGGAGTAATAAGCGATCGGCATGTCCTGGGTGAAATTGATGCGATTGACCGTGATCAATCGATTGGCAGCAGCCAGGTCCACCCCGGCCGTCCAGACATTGTAGAAGGCGCCAAGAGCACCAAAGATCAGGAAGGCGATCATGATGGAGAAGGTGAGGAGGATGGCCCTCAGCTTCTTGCGGAAGAGATTCTTCCGGATCAGGGTCAGATCATTCATCAGGCTGCTCCCGTCTCCACGAAGCGGCCCTTGTCGAGATTGAGTTGGCGGCTTGCATAGCCCGCGGCGGCCGGGTCGTGCGTGACCATGACGATGGTCTTGTTGAGCTCGCGGTTGAGCAGCTGCAGCGTCTCCAGAACTTCATCGGCCGTATTGCGGTCCAGGTCACCGGTCGGCTCGTCACACAACAGGACTTTCGGGTCGGCGACGATGGCGCGGGCGATGCCCACACGCTGTTGCTGACCGCCGGACAATTGCGCGGGGCGGTGTCCCTTGCGATCGAGAATGCCGACAATGTCGAGCGCGGTTTCCACCCGGCGCTTGCGTTCCTTGCCCGACAGATTGGTCAGCAGCAGGGGAAGTTCGACATTCTGCGCCGCACTCAGCGTCGGCATGAGATTGTAGAACTGGAAGATGAAACCGACATGCTTGGAGCGCCATTTGGCAAGCTTGCCCTCGGACAATTTGTCGACCCGGGTGCCTTCGCAATCGACAGCACCGGAGGAGGGGCGGTCGATGCCGCCGAGCAGGTTGAGCAAGGTCGTCTTGCCTGAGCCTGAAGGCCCCATGATCGAGATGAAATCGCCCTGGTCGATCGTCATGTCGAGTTGCTCGAAGATCGTGATCGACTCCTTGCCCCGCGTATAGCGTTTGGACAGGTCAGTAAGCGTATACAGGGCGGTCATCTCTATGTCCTTTCCGGGTATATCCAGAAACTTTAAATCACAAAGTACTTTTATTCAACAAAAGTCACACGCGCAGCCATGTCCGGCAGAATCCGGTCGTCGCGTTCGTCGAAGGCGACGCGGACGCGGATGGTCGCGCGGCTGCGGTCTGCGGTGGGAATGATCGCTTCTACATGGGCGGCAATGCGCCAGTCCGCATAGGCGTCCAGGCGAGCCTCAACCCTCTGATTGCGCACGACACGACCGATCTGGCTTTCATTGACGTCGACTTCGATCTCCAACGATTGCATGTCGACAAGGGTCGCAACACCGGTTCGCGTAAAGCCACCGCCGGCTGAGGCTGGGGACAGGATTTCACCGACCTGGGCGTTCTTGGCGATAACAACGCCAGCAAACGGCGCACGCACGATATGGCGATCGATGAGATCTTCCTGGGAACGGATCTGCTCGCGAATGCTGGCCGCGTCGGCGCGTGATGCGGCCAGCTGGGCCTGGAGGCTCGACAGGCGGGCCTGGGCGGCTGTGACACTGGCTTCTGATCCGATCTCGCGCTCAAGCAAGGTCGTTGCCCGATCAAGGACACGCTGTGCTTCCTCGACATCGGCGACAAGCGAGCGGCTCCGGGCCTGTGACGCCGTTGACTGAGTGCGTAGGACACTGAGCTGGATCTGAGCCCGTTCATCATCCAGTCTGGCGAGAATCTGGCCCTCCTCGACGACGGTGCCTTCCTCGACCAGGACCTCCCGGATACGCCCAGTCAGGTCAGCGGATACGGTCGCCTGGCGTCGCGCCACTACATATCCGGATGCCACAAGACCGGAAGACCGCTCCGGCCGGGTCGGGGCAGGTGTTGTTTCCTGCGGGACAGGCGGCGGTGTCGTCGTGGCCTGCTGGGCAGCGGCTTCCTGCGGCTGCTCTGTCGTGTCGCTCCGCATTAACCACCAGGTGCCGGCAGCACCCAGCGCCGCCGCGAGAACGGCTACGGTGGCGACTGTTCCGAATCCGGCACCGGACGGACCTTCATCATCGCTTCGGTCAATGCTCAAGGAATGCAGTTGGGAACTGCGATCAGACATGGTGGTACCCCCTCAACTCGCACGCGCATTTATTCAGCATAATTGTCGTTCTGGCGAGCGAATTCGAGCGGATTCCTGCAGGAAGTTTCCCGCTAGTCGAAATACGCCGACCGCATCAGTTCCGACAAATCCCGGCCGCGATGGGCCAGCGCCCGGCGTTCGGCTTCGACCTGGGGGCCGCAGACGGCGCGGAAGCGTTGCTGGACGCGATAGCCTTCGTTGAAATTCTCGATCAGGCGGTCACGGCGATTGCGGGATTCGGCAGCTTCCATGGCCAGAAGGGCGATCATCTGGTCGCGCCAGACCTGGGCATCATTGCCCGAGCAGGCATAGTCCAGATAGTGCAGCTCACCGAGTGTATAGGCGAGATAAGGCAGGATGCGTTCGACATCGACACTGGGCTCGGCCGGTTCCTCCTCGCGGAAGTTGCGGTTGTCACGACGATTGTCGAACCGGTTGTCCCGTTGCTGTGTTCGATCGCTCGGACTGTCGCGGAAGGTCTGGTTGGTGCGCAGGTCAATAGCCCTGTTATCGCCGCGCTGAGGCTTCTGGGCTTCAGCGGTGATCGGTAGGAGGCAAAGACACAGAATGACAGTCAGCGCGCGCATGATGCCTATTTCACCGCTGATTGTGGCGGCTGCATGGCGCTGACCATTTTTAGGGCACGCCCGATGACATCGCGGGTCTTGTCCCAGCGGGTCAGGGCCAGGGCTTCCTCGAGCGGATAGAAGACCGCTTCATCCACATCATCCTGCGCCAGCGGCTCGCCCGAGACCCAGCGAGCGGCATAGTCGACCAGCAGGTAATGCCAGTCGCCCGGCTGTCCCTTTTCGCGCAGGCCGATGCTGTCGACGACATCGATCAGGCCGACAATTTCCGCCTCGACACCGGTCTCTTCCTTCAGCTCGCGCAAGGCGGCTTCCGAGGTGGTTTCGCCATACTCGATCTTGCCGCCCGGAATGGACCATTCGCCCTGATAGGGTGGTTTGCCGCGGCGGATCAGCAGGACTTCGCTCTCGCCGCGAATGACGACAATGCCGGCCGCGGGAACAGGGGCGCGATCAGACATCATATTGTCCATTGGGGGACCAGACCGCGAGTTCATTGTCACTGGGATCCTTGAAGTGGAAACGGCGCCCGCCCGGGAAATTCTGGCGGTCGAACACGGTCGAGCCCGCGGCCTCGACACGGCGTTCGGCCGCTTCCAGGTCATCGGCCGCCAGAATAATCAGCGCGCCGGTGGGGAAGGGCTTCTCCTCCAGTCGCAGACCGCCGTCGAGCCCCGCATTCGTGAACGCCGCATAGCCCGGGCCATAATCCTCGAAGGTCCAGCCGAAGGCATTGGCGTAGAACGCCTTGGCCGCGTCCATGTCGGTGACGGGCAGTTCGTTATAGTCGATTTTCAGTACGGGAGTGTCGCTCATGTCCGCCTATTTGGCGGTCCATCCGCCATCCACGCTGATCCAGGAACCATTCATATTGGCCCCGGCGTCGGAGACAAGATAGAGCAACGCGCCAGCGAGCTGTTCATAAGTGACGAACTGCTTGGTTGGCTGGGCGGCCAGCATGACATCGCGCACGACTTCCTCTTCGGAAATACCGCGCGCCCTGGCCGTGTCGGCGATCTGGTTTTCCACCAGCGGTGTCTTCACATATCCCGGGCAGATGGCGTTACAGGTGATACCGTCCTCCGCCACTTCCAGGGCCAGCGTCTTGGTAAAGCCCATCACGCCGTGTTTGGCCGCGACATAGGCGGATTTGAACGGCGAGGCGACCAGGCCGTGGGCCGAGGCCAGGTTGACGATCCGACCCTTGCCCTGGCGTTTCATGATCGGCACGGCCGCCTTGGCACCATGGAAGACGGACGACAGGTTGATAGCTATGATCGCATCCCATTTCTCGGCCGGGAAATCCTCAACCGGGGAGACATGCTGGATGCCAGCATTGTTCATCAGGATGTCCAGCCGCCCGAACTCTTTCTCGGTCGAGGCAACCATGTCGGCGATCTCGTCCGCCTTGAGCATGTTGGCGCCGTGGTAACGCACCTCGACTCCATGATCGGCCGAAATTTTCGAACGCAGCGCCTCGATCTCGTCGGCATCTCCCAGCCCGTTGAGGACGATGTGGGCGCCGTTCTCTGCGAGTGCCTCGGCCATGGCCGCACCAATCCCGCTGGTCGAGCCAGTGACGATGGCCACCTGGCCGGTGAGATCAGTGCGAACTCCAGACATGAATGACCTTTCAAGTTTGTGCTGTGCGCAAGAAAGGGGATCAGGCGCGGGGGGTCAAGGGGTTGTTTGGGCGAGTATCCATAAACTGCAATTTCAAATTGAATTTGTGTTCTAATGAAAACGCCGGCCCATTCAGGCCGGCGTCAATAGGAGAGCGCAATGTTTCGGTTTCCGAAATGCACTCTCGTCCTTCGGGTGAGGAGAAATCGGATCAAAGGCTGGACGCTGGAGATCCGACTATCTATCGCCTAAAGGGCGGCCAAAGGGGACAGTTCGTACCTGTCCCAAGCGGCCCTTGGAGCATAACACAATGCAGGGATGTGCGGAAGTTCCGCCGCCTTCTTCCCAGCCGCGGCCGGTTGGGGGCGGGTCAAGGGGTGGTTGATACCAAACTGGCGACACCAATGTTTTGATGGCGGATCACAATCGGGTCAGCGTTGATCAATTGCGGTGTTTCCACGATATCTTCGACGTACAATGCACATCCGCTTTTGAGATCAAATTCACCCGCATGCCGATTGCGGAGCAGAATACGACGCACCGACGAGCCATCTATGCGAGTGAGCGGTCCTCTGTCTGGCATGTCGACGATTACTCCTGTGCACCTAATTAGGCCATCGCCTAGCGAACAGTGTCTGGGAACGCCATCGGACACGAGTTCAAACACACTTACCGGCACAGAATAAAACTGCGCCGAAATCATATCTGGCACAAAGCGTAGGCTGAGCCGCATTGAATTACGCCTACGCCGCTTTCTTGCCCGCCGCCGCCGGCTGGGGCCGCGTGAACAGGAGTTCGCCATCCTTCGAACCTTCGGGTTCGAAGCGATAACCACCGGCATCAAACTTCACCAGGTCGGCCGGGTCGGTGACGCGGTTTTCGATGACCCAGCGAGCCATCATGCCACGGGCTTTCTTGGCGTAGACCATAAGCGCGCGCAGCTGGCCGTCCTTTTCTTCCTTGAAGTTCGCTGTGATGACCCGCGTTTTCAGGGCCTTCCGGTCGACGGATTTGAAGTATTCGTTCGAGGCCAGGTTGAGGATGACGGGGTCCGCGTCTCCGTCCATGGCGGCATTGAGATCCTTGGCAATCGTCTGGCCCCAGAAGTCGTAGAGGCTTTCGCCGCGGCGGGTGTGCAGCTTGCGGCCCATTTCCAGGCGATAGGGGTGGATGCCGTCCAGCGGGCGCAGCGTGCCGTACATGCCGGAGAGAAGGCGCAGATGACCCTGGGCCCAGTCGAGGTCCTCGGCGGAGAGGCTGGCCGCGTCCAGACCGCGATAGACCTCGCCGTTGAACGCAAAGGCGGCCTGTTTCTCGCCCGGCTGTTCGGCGTCGAACGCCTGGAAACGCTCGCGGTTCAGCTTGGCCAGATCATCATTGATCTTCATCATCGTCTTGATCTTGGAGATCGTCAGTCCACGCGTGGTTTTCGAGAGGATGCGCGTCTCGTCGATCAGCGAGGGCTGCGTCTTCGGCAGATCGCGATCAACCGGGTCGAAATTCATGTTCTTGGCGGGCGACAACAATACGAGCATCGGGCGAATCTCCTTTGTCCCAGAGATAAGCACAGGCAGGCGGCTAGGGAAGGGGCGCGCTGGTGTGTGATGTTACACACCGGCTCGCCCGCTTCACTCGGGTCTGGATAAAGGGCCTACCAGCGGCGCTGCAGAATGGAGGGATCCACGCGGTTTGGGCGGGCTTGCTGGTAGGAGCTGAACAGTGAAGTGAATTCGCGCACATCCAGGGACTGGTCGCGGCAGATCAGCTGGCCGCGGGTGTTATAGACACGCAGATCCACATTGAGGTCGTCCGGGCCCGTAGACCAGCGTCCATCGCGACGGGAATTGTCCTCATGGCGCGCGGTCAGGATCGTTCGCAGCAGGAGCGTCTCACCCCAGGGGTGCGGTGAGAACTCGCCTTCGGCCTCAACCAGCGTCTCGCGACCTTCGCGGATGTGGATGGAGTAGGAACCCGCTCGTTCGGTGCGGGTCTTGGCGACCAGCTCGCCGCTGCCATCGCGTTCATACCAGCGCACAGCGCAGTCCTCACCGGGCTGCAGGGGCAGGCCATAGGGCGCGCGTTGCGCATCGGCGGCAGCGGTCACAGCCAGGGCAGCAAGGGCAGCAGACAGGATTTTCATGGGCGAGCTCCGTCGTTTCGAACCTCTTTGTAGGTCGGCTTGGCTGAGCCAATCCTGAGCTGCGTGTTCATCTGGCAGACAGGGGCGGTTGCGATCACTACTCTACAACAAAACCCGCGGATTCATGATGCCTTTCGGGTCCAGGGCGGACTTGATCGCTTTCATGACCTTTACATCGACCGGTTTGCGGCTGGCCAGTTCCTCGCGTTTGAGGACGCCGATGCCATGCTCGGCCGAGATGGAACCGTCGAACTCGGCGACGGTGTCGTAGACGATGCCGGAAATGCCGGAGGCGTTGGCCATGAATGCCTCCGCCTGGCCCGGGCTGGGGGAGGCGAAATTGAAGTGGACATTGCCGTCGCCGACATGGCCGAAACAGAACACCACCGCTTCCGGATAGGCCTGGGTTACGCGTTCGCTGCCGAGCTCGATGAATTCCGCCATGCGCGAAACCGGGATGGAGACATCGTGTTTGACCGAGCGGCCATAGGCACGTTCAGCCTCGGCGATGCTCTCGCGCAGGCGCCAGAAATCCCTGGCCTGGGTCTCGTTCTCGGCGATGGCACCGTCCTTGATGAGGCCCTGTTCAAAGCCGTCTCCCAGCGTCTCCTCCAGCGTTTCCCGGGCACCGTCGGCGCGGCCGAAGCTGAGTTCGCACAGCACATACCAGGCCTGTTGGGTTTCCAGCGGGTCACGGGTGCCGGGCACGTGTTCCAGAACACGCTCCAGGGCGATGCGCGGCAGGATCTCGAAGGCGGTCACGGCATTGCCGGACAGGCGTTTGGCCAGGCCCAGGAAGGTTACGGCGTCCTCGACACTGTCCATGCCGACAAAGGCCAGCTCGGTGCGGGCCGGGCGTGGGAAGAGTTTCAGCGTGGCCGCGGTGATAATGCCCAGCGTGCCTTCGGCGCCGATCAGCAATTGCTTGAGATCATAACCGGTATTGTCCTTGCGCAGGCCGGTCAGCCCCGACCAGATCGTGCCGTCGGGCAACACCGCCTCGAGGCCCAGCACCAACTCCCGCGTCATGCCGTAACGCAGGACCTGCACCCCGCCGGCATTGGTCGAGATCAGACCGCCAATCATGGCCGAGCCCTGTGAGCCCAGCGCCAGCGGGAACAAGCGCTCGGCATCGGCGGCGATATTCTGCAGGTTTTCCAGCACGCAGCCGGCCTCGACGGTCATCGAGTCATTGCCGATATCCATCGCGCGGACCCGGGTCATGCGTTTCAGCGAGATCAGCACCTCCCCCTGGGGCGTTGCCGCGCCACACAACGAGGTATTGCCGCCCTGGGGGGTGATGGCGATGCCGGCTTCGGCGCAGATCCTGACGGCCGCCGAGACGTCTTCGGTTGAACCCGGCTTGAGCAGGATCGGGGTCGAGCCCTGATAACGGCCGCGCCAGTCCTCGACATGCGGGGCCAGTTCGCTGGCGTCCTCGCTCCAGCCCTTTGGTCCGAGCGCGTCCTTGAGGGCCTGGCGGATTTCCTCGGTCACTTGCGTCATCAGCTGTCTCTCGGGGCTGCAGCACGTTGCAGCCGGTCATTGATGGCCTCGCCCAGGCCAGTTGCGGGAATGGGTGCGACGGCAATTGTCGCCGCGCCGCTGGTGTCGAGTTGTCTGAGCGCCGCGAACAGGCCGGTGGCCGCCTCCGCCAGATCACCGGTTTCGGACAGGTTGAGATCGCCGGCAATCTCGCCGAAACCCAGCAGGATCTCGTCATTGCGCGCCTCGGTCGCGTTCAGGCGCACCTTTGCGCCGGGCGCGTAATGGCTTTTCAGCATGCCGGGACTGGCCGGTGTGGCGCTGTCCTCGATCCGGGCCAGGGGGCCGGTCAGCGGTTCGATGGCGCCGCGATCAAGACCACCGGGGCGCAAAAGATTGGCCGTATCGTCCTCGACCATGACCACGGTGGACTCGACACCTACCGGGCAGGCGCCGCCATCCAGGATAAGATCGATCTTGTGCCCCAGGCCTTCAAAAACGTGCTGCGCTGTTGTCGGGCTGATGGAGCCGGAAGGGTTGGCGCTGGGTGCGACCAGCGGCCGGTCGACCGCGCGGATCAGCGCCTGAGCCGCTGGATGGGCCGGAGCGCGAATGGCGACGCTGTCGAGACCTGCATTGGCAAGATCACAGATCGGCGCTGTGGATTTTTTTGGCAGGACCAAAGTCAGCGGGCCGGGCCAGAAGGCCTGCATCAAGCCGCGCGCCAGTTCCGGTACATGCGCCAGCCGCGCCGCCATGGCCGCATCGGTGACATGGGCAATCAGCGGGTTAAAGCGCGGACGTCCCTTGGCCTCGTACAGACGAGCAACAGCATCCGCGTCGGCGGCATTGGCGGCCAGGCCGTAAACCGTCTCGGTTGGCATGGCCACAAGCCCGCCGCCGCGCAGGAGGTCTGCAGCGCGTTCGATGGCCTCGTCATGGCTGGCGGGAATAATTTCGGTACTCATGCCGCACAGCTAGCGCCATGCTGCACTGCAACGCAAGCCTAGTTCGCGGCATCTGCCTCGATATGCAGCACGATTGTGACGTTTGCGGCGGTATCGCCCCATCCCGAGGCACCGACACCGTAATCGGAGCGCGCGATCTCAAGCTCGGCATCGGCGACAGCACGGCCGCCATCGATGGTGAGAGAGAAGGGCAGGACCACGGCCTGGTCAGTGCCGCGAATACTCAGCGTGCCATGGGCTTCATAACCGGTGTCGGTCGCACGTACATCCTCTGACACGAAACGCGCTGCTTCATGGCTCTGAGGCGCGAGGCCTTCCTCGCTCAACATGGAATCATCCATCTGGCCATTGCCGGTCGAGCCGCTGGCCGTGCCGACACGGGCTTCGATGCGGGCATTCTCCAGATCGGACGGGTCCAGTGTGACCGCGGCCTCATAATCGGTGAATTCACCTTCGACAGACCCGCCAAAGGCCTGCGTGACAAAGCCGACGCGGCTGGCATCTGTGTCGAGTGTCCACTCCTGCGCTGCGGCCGGTGCTGCGAGAAGAGCGATGGAGACGGGGAGGAGGGTACGCAACATGGTGGGGCTATCCTTTGAGTAAGGGGATCATGCGGGCGAGGAGATTGTCCCGGTCGAGGAACTGGTGTTTCAGCGCCGCCGCTGCGTGCAGACCGACCAGGATGAGGATCACCCATCCACCAGCACCGTGGGCCGAGCCCATCGTGTCGGCAAAGGCCTCGGTCTGCGGGACCGGCAGACGCGGCAGGGTCAGGTCCGGATTATTGAAGAGATAGGACGGGAACGGCGAAGCGGAAGAGGCCATCCAGCCGCCAACCGGCATGCCGATCATGATCGCATAGAAAGCCATGTGCGTGCCGTGGGCGACCGTTTTCTCCCAGGGTTTCATGCCCTCGGGCAGGGCCGGGACCGGATGTGTGAACCGCCAGCCCAGCCGGATCAGGCTTAGCATCAACACGATGATGCCGGTGGTCTTGTGCATGTTGTAGGCGGCCTGGACTTCGGTGAGCGTGGTGCCGCCCCCGGCCTGGGCGTCTTCCAGCAGGCCATCCATGTACCAGCCGAAAAACACCATGCCGACCAGCAGGATGGCGAGCAGCCAGTGCAGAATAATCGCAACAGTGGAATAACGGGCCTCAGTCATCGAGTGCTCCTGTCCTTAGAAACTCGGCTTCGATCTCAATAAACACATCAGCGCCGACAATGGATTGTGGCAAATTGCCAATGCCAAAGGCCGTGCGGTCAATCTGCATTCGCCCGGAAAAGCCCAGGGCGCGTCGCTGTTCGAATGGATTTAATACACCGCCATGGAAGTCGATCTCCATCACGGTGTCGATCTCGCGCCCGTTGAGAAAAAGCGTGCCGGTCGCGCGTCCGCTCGCTTGTGAGATGACCTCGATCTGTGTGCTTTCAAAGCGGATCTGTGGGCTGGACCCGGCATTGAGCCAGCCATTGGCGAGGTCCAGGTCAAATTCGGTGTCGCCGGTGGAAATGCTGGCAGCATCGACCGTGGCGACCAGTCGGGCTGTTTCCGGCGAGGCTGGGTCGAAGTCCAGGCTGGCATCCATCGTGTCAAAGCGGCCGACATACCAGGAAATGCCCGTATGCCGGACCCGCCAGGCGACACTGGTATGGCTGGGGTCGAGTTCCCAGCTGCCTGTTGGCAGGCGCGCAGGCGCGGTGACGGGGGTAATGCAGGCGCTGAGAACCAGCGCGGCAAAAGGTATCAGATGACGTATACGCATGGCCCCAATCTATTCTCACATCTGCAGAATGTAACCGCTCTTGCCGTGAAAGCTGAGAAAATCACCTTTTCCAGTCTCGCAAGTTTCGTTTTGCGCGTTATGTTCGGGGCGCTGGTTGGAGGACTTCATGACATATCAGGCACCCGTCGATGAATTGCGTTTCACGCTCGAGGAAGTGGCTGCGGTAGGCGCAGTCAAATCCGGTGGCGCGTTTGCCGAGTTTTCCGAGGATCTCACCTTTGCGATCCTGGAAGAAGCCGCAAAACTGGCGGGGGGCGTGCTGGCTCCGCTCAATCGCACGGGCGACTTGCAGGGCTGTACGCTCAAGGATGGCGTGATCACCACCCCCGAAGGTTTCAAGGACGCTTATGCCCAGTTTGTCGAAGGCGGCTGGCAGGGGCTGCAATTCCCGGCTGAAGTGGGTGGCATGGGACTGCCGCGCGCTCTGGGCGTGGCCGTGCTGGAAATGATCCAGTCGGCCAACATGGCCTTTGGCCTGGGTCCGATGCTGACTTATGGCGCGATCGAGGCGCTGCTGGCGCACGGCACGCAGGAGCAGCGCGACCAGTACCTGCCCAAATTGCTGACCGGCGAGTGGACTGCAACGATGAACCTGACCGAGCCGCAGGCCGGATCGGATGTCGGTGCGCTGCGCACTAAGGCCGAACCCAATCCCGACGGGTCGTGGTCCATCTCCGGGCAGAAAATCTACATCACCTGGGGTGAGCACGACTGCACGGACAATATCATTCACCTGGTGCTGGCCCGCACGCCGGGATCGCCGGAAGGCACCAAGGGCATCTCGCTCTTCATTGTGCCGAAATTCCTGGACGACGGGACGCGCAATGCCGCGACCGCGATCGGGCTGGAGCACAAGCTGGGCATTCACGGCTCGCCGACCTGTACGATGGAATATGCCGGCGCCAAGGGCTGGCTGATCGGTGGCGAGAATGCCGGCATGCGCTGCATGTTCACGATGATGAATTCTGCGCGCCTCAATGTCGGTGTCCAGGGCGTGGGCATTGCCGAGCGCGCCTATCAACAGGCGCTGGCCTATGCCAAGGATCGCAAGCAGGGCAAGGCCATCGAGGCCGATGGTCCCGGGCCGCACGCCATCATCGAACATCCCGATATCCAGCGCACGCTCGCCATGATGCGCGCCAAGATCGCGGCGTCCCGCGCCATTTGCATCGCCACGGCGGTCGCGGCCGACCTGGCTGAACATGCCGAGGATGAGGAAGAGCGCGCCGCGGCCAAGCGCCGCGAGGAGTTGCTGACCCCGATCGCCAAGGCCTGGTCGACCGATATCGGTGTCGAGGTTGCCTCCATGGGTATCCAGATCCACGGTGGTATGGGCTTTATCGAGGAGACCGGTGCCGCCCAGCATCTGCGCGATGCGCGCATCGCTCCGATCTATGAGGGAACCAATGCCATCCAGGCGCTCGACCTGGCCGGACGCAAGCTCTCGATGGCGGGCGGCGCGGCGTTTGAGGAGCTCTACGCCGATATCGAACAGACCATCGAGTCCTGTTCCACTTCGTCCCACCCCGACCTGCCGCCGCTGGCCGAGCGTCTGGAAGATGGTCTGGACGCGCTCAAGGAAGCGGCCGCCTGGCTCAATTCGTCCGATCCGGCCGACCGCCTGTCCGGTGCAACGCCGTTCCTGACCCTGGCGGGTGAGGTGATCGGTGGCTGGATGCTGTGTGTGGGCGCTGTCGCCGTACGTCGTCGCCAGAAAGAGAATATCGGTGACCCGAAATTCGCTGCCGAACGCATCGCCCTGGCCAATTTCTATGCCGAGGCCGTGCTGGCGCTGTCGCCGTCACGCGTCGACGATATCACGATTGGCTATGACATGATTTCGGAACTGGGTTTCGGGCTGGACTAGGGCGAGCGTCCCACATACACCTTTGGGTGGAAACGGGGGATTCAATGGCATTTCGAGCAACCGGTATTTTCGCGGCCGTTTTGTGCATGCTTTCAGCCCATTCTGCGCAGGCGCAGATCGATCCGCCTGACGAAATGACCAGCGACGCTGAAGCGCTGATGGCTCAGCAGGCGCGATGCGTGGCAGGTGATCTTGACGACTGCGCGCTTCTTTCGCCCAACTTCATGATCCCGGGTGATCGCGACTTGCTGACGGAGGAAGAACAGCGAGAACATGGCGCAAATTGCCAGACGGAGGCAGGAGCTGAAGCCTGTTTGCGCCTGGGCGTTTCTATCGTCGTCTTGACATCGGACCTCTCGGAGCACCAGCGTGCCCGCAGCTACTTCCACCGTTCATGCGAACTGGGTTCCGCGCGTGGTTGTGAGGCCATGTCGACACTGCTGCGCCGTGGCGCACCAGAAATCATTGATCTCGAGGTAGCGGCGGAGTTCGACGAGCAGGCATGTCAGCAAGGCCGCCCAGGCGCTTGCATGCGACTGGCCGCGGACGCATTGCTGGGCGACGAACCAGACATGCCGACTCATTTCGATTATTGGGAGCGCGCCTGTAATGCAGGCAGCGGGATGAGTTGTGGAACAGCAGCCCTGGCCTATCAGACCGGCATTGGGCGCGACCAGGATGACAACGACGCTGAAACGTGGCTGGAACGGGGCTGCGAGCTGGAAGATGGTCAGTCGTGCTTTTCCCTGGCCAATCACAGGGCCCGGACAGCTCGAAACCAGCGTCAACGCAATGCTACCTTCGAGCTGGTCACTCGTGCTTGCGACCTTGAGCATGGTCAGGCCTGTGCGACTGCCGCGCATATCATTTTGCGCGGGGAAGACTTCGCGCGGCGCATGCCTGAAATGATGGATTACGGCTTGCGGGCCTGCGAATTGGGCGAAGAGAGCGGCTGCGAGATATACGATGCTACGGCGGCGATCATGGGGCGGCCGTCTCGCGCGGAATTGAATGAAGCCAGCTCAGATGATGAGTAATTCCAGCGCGGTCTCAGACTACCAGGCCGGTCAGGTGATTTTCACTAGACCCACATCGTCGAGGCATTGCCCACGCCGCGGCCGTCCAGCAGGCGGATGAAGCCGACGACATTGCGGATCAGGACCCAAAGCCAGATCGCGGCATATCCCAGAAAGCCGAAAGGCATCAGGATAAAGGTCACGACCATGAGCGAACAGAGGACCACGCCTACCAGCGCCGCCCAGAAAGTGCGGATCTGGAATTCGTAGTGGGAATGCAGCCAGTTTGGCGCCTGGTCCTTGCGGGCATAGCCGATGATCACGGCGATAATGGACGACACGCCGATGATATTGCCCAGCAGCATGAGCACGTAACCTAGGCCGGCAAACAGCTTGTCATCGCGGTCAGCGGCCTTGTTGGACGGGTCTTCGTAGATCGTGTCGCTCATCGAGGGGCTCCTTTAGCCTGAATGTATCCGGTCCCACGTGGAAGGGCAGGGGGAACAGGGTTGTGACTGTCCCCTGCGACACTGCCGCCACGCTGCGGCAAAATCTGGGCGTGTTGATGCCGAAGGGGTTTCTTGTCGCCGGGTTTCGATTTACCCATGTCGTCGGGGAGCCCTTATGGGCCATAGGGAGATCGGCGCGTGCGCCTGGACTGGATCAAGACGAACCGGAATTTGCTGCAGTTTGTGACGGGCCTCGCTGGCTTGCTCATCCTGATCCTGCTGCATCTTCTGTTCGGTATCAGAGTTGGCTGGCCCTGGGCGCTGGTGGTTCTGATCTGTCCGGCCCTGATCGCGATCTCTCTGGCAGAACAATATCTCGCAGCCGAGCGGCTGTACGAGCAAGAGAGTAACGAGGAGAGTGCGCCATGATCGTCACAATGTCTGACAACGTCCCGGGACACGAAATCGACAGCGTCATCGGACTGGCGCGCGGCAATGTCGTGCGGGCGCGTTTCTTCGGTCGCGACTTCATCGCAGGCCTGCGCAATCTGGTTGGCGGCGAGGTTCCGGAATACACCAAACTCCTGGCCGAGAGCCGTGAGCAGGCCATGGACCGCATGGTCCGCCACGCCGAGGAGCTGGGCGCGGATGCGGTTATCACTTTCCGCCTGTCGACGGCGACTGTTATGGATGGATCAGCAGAAATTCTCGCGTACGGAACGGCGGTAAAACTCAAATGAATCCTCTAGTGCAGCGATTGATGGAACGGGCCGCTGGCGAAGTGCTTGAAATCGTTAGATTTCTCGGCGGAGTGATCGCCGTCTGGCTGGTCCTTGTGACCTTCATCTTTGCCGCATTTCACATCCCGTCCGGCTCCATGCAGCCGACGCTGGAAGTCGGTGATCGCGTTCTTGTCTCCAAATGGGCCTATGGTTATTCGCGCCACTCCCTGCCGCTGGGCATTGGCTATCTGTTGCCCAGTAGTTGGAATGGACGCATTGCCTGGGCGGATCCGCAGCGCGGCGATGTGGTGGTATTCCGCGACGAACGCCAGGCCGATGGTCGTCCGCGTAATCTGATCAAGCGTGTTATTGGCGTTGCCGGCGATACGATCGAGATGCGTGATGGCCGCCTCTACCTGAATGGCGAGGCTGCTCCGCGCGTGCTGGAAGAGGTGCGCACCTATCGCGAAGGCCGTTCGCCTGTCCTGCGTACTGCGACCCTCTATACCGAGGTCCTACCCGGTGATCGCGAACACGAAATCTATGAGCGCACGGATGATTTCGCACTGGACGATTATGGTCCTGTGACCGTTCTGCCCGGCACGGTTTTCGTGATGGGCGATAATCGTGACGCCTCCAATGACAGCCGCGCGCCAAGCGGGCCGGGCCTGGTCCCGCTGGCCAATGTTGTCGGCCGCGCCGAGACGGTGATGTTCACCATGGCCAATTGTCGCCGTGAAGCTGAACTTTATTGCCCGACGGGCCGTGTCTGGAGAGGCCTCTAGGTCATGTCGCGCACGTATCGCCTGCTGCGTCGATTGCCCCGCTGGGTGCGGGCCGGCTTGAGAGAAGGTGTCGAGGCCGTACGCTTCTTCTCCGGCGTCGTGGCAATCTGGTTTGCCTGGTCCTCGATCGCCTTTGCGACCTATTACATCCCCAGCGAAAGTATGCAGCCGACGCTGGAAGTCGGCGACCGTATCATCGTGTCCAAATGGGCCTATGGTTATTCGCGCCACTCCCTGCCGCTGGGGCTGGGGCACTGGTTGCCGGACAGCTGGGACGGCCGGATCGGCTGGGCGGAACCCGAGCGTGGCGATGTCATCGTGCTGCAGTCCCCGCGTGAGGACCTGGTGCTGATCAAGCGCGTGGTCGGTGTTCCGGGCGACAGTATCGAGGTGCGCAATGGCCGCCTGATCATCAATGGTGACCTGGTCTCGCGCGCAGAAACAGAAACGCGCCGTTATCGCCAGCACAATGGTTTTCCGGCTGTCGTTGATGTGATGGCGTTCGAGGAAGAGCTGCCCGGGGCGTCTACACACTGGATCTATGAGCGTACCGACCGTCATCCGCTGGATGATTTCGGCCCGATCTCGGTTCCGGTCGGGCATGTCTTCCTGATGGGCGATAACCGCGACAATTCCATCGACAGTCGTGCCGCGGGCGGACCGGGCTTCGTACCGATGGTCAATATCATCGGCCGGGCGGAGACGGTGCCGTTCACCTTCGAGCGCTGCGATAACGAGCCGGAACTACACTGTCCGACAGGCCGGGTCTGGCGTCCGCTCTGATCCCGCTCTAGTTTCCTGTACTCGATAAAGGGCGGGAGACCAGAATGAGCCTCAAAAACAAGACCATCTTCATCACCGGTGCCAGCCGTGGCATTGGCCTGGCGATTGCCGAGCGCTGTGCACGTGACGGCGCCAATATCGTTATCGCAGCCAAATCCGTGACCGAGGATTCGCGACTGGGCGGCACCATCCACACAGCGGCAGAAGCAGTGGAAGCCGCCGGCGGCCAGGCCCTGGCGGTGCAGTGCGATATCCGCGATGAAGCCAATGTCGAAACTGCGGTCGCCCAGGCGGTCGAGCGTTTCGGCGGCATTGATGCCGTGGTCAACAATGCCTCGGCCATCTATCCGCGCGGCACGGCCGATGTTCCGATGAAGCGGTATGACCTGATGCACGGCGTCAACGGACGTGGCACCTTCCTGGTGACCCAGAAATGCCTGCCGCATCTGGAAAAGGCGGAAAACCCGCACATTCTTGTACTCTCGCCGCCCCTGGACATGCGCCCGCTCTGGTTCGGTCCGCACGTGGCCTATACCAGCGCCAAATACCAGATGAGCCTGTGCGTGCTGGGCTGGGGAGCAGAATTCAAGGGGCGTATCGGCGCCAATGCCATCTGGCCGCGCACAGCGGTTGCCACGGCCGCGATTTCCAACGTCCTGGCCAATGACGAGGCGATGAAGACCTGTCGCAAGCCGGAAATTCTCGCCGACACCGCCTATGCCGTGCTCAACAAGCCGGCGAAGGAATTCACCGGCAATTTCCTCATCGACGACACCTTCCTCTATTCGGAGGGCGTAACCGATTTCGACCAGTATTCCGTCGAGCCGGGCACCGATCTGCTGCCGGACTTCTTCGTGCCGGAAGAGGACGAGGCGCCGACCCCGCCAGGCGTGAAGATCATGGACCTGTCCGGACTGGCGGGCTGACACTATGAGCGTCCTGATCGTGGACAGTCCGGCCAGCGCCGGACACGCAGTGCCGCCGGACAATCCGGAACATCCCAGACGTTATGCGGCGGTCAGGCGCGCGCTTCAGCAGCTTTCTGGCGGTGAGTGGATCGAAAGCCGTTCTGCGACCCGTGACGAGCTGGAGCGGTTTCACACGCCTGGGCATGTGGAGCGTGTGCTGTCGGCCTGTGCTGCCGCCGAAGAAGGTGGCTGGCATGGGCTGGACTGGGACACCCATGTGCAGCAATCCTCGGCTGCGGCCGGATTGCATGCGGCAGGCGCGGCGCTGGAGGCCGTGGATCGTGTGATGGCCGGGGGGCCGCGACAGGCCTTTTGTCTCGCCCGCCCACCGGGGCATCACGCTGAACCGGACCGGGTGATGGGTTTTTGCCTGTTCAATTCCGTTGCCATTGCAGCCCTTCACGCGCTGGAAGCCTACGGGCTCGGCCGGGTGGCGATCATTGATATCGATGTGCATCACGGCAATGGCAGCCAGTGCCTGGCCGAGCGCGATGAGCGTGTCTTCTTCAGTTCCCTGCACCAGGCGCCACTTTATCCCGGCACAGGCCGGGAAGGGGAGACGGGGCTCAATGGCAATGTTCTCAACCTCACCTTCGCCGACAATTCCAGCTCCGCTCTTTGGCGTCAGCGCTTCGAGGCAGAGGTCCTGCCGGTACTCGCGAGGTTTCGTCCGGAGGTCATTCTGGTCTCGGCCGGATTTGACGCGCACGAGGCGGATCCGCTGGGTGGGTTGAACCTGACCGATGCCGATTACGGCTGGGTGGCCGGAAAAATACGCGCGAGCGCGGATGAATTTGCGCATTCCCGGCTTGTTTCCGTGCTGGAGGGGGGATACGACTGCCCCGCGCTTGGCCGGGCTGCTGCTGCCTTTGTCTCGGGTCTGTCCAGCGCGCCGTAGAACCGTCTGTGAGGCGGGGCTATGGCTGGTGCCAACTGGATGAGCGTGAATGTCGAGCCCTGTCCCCGTCAAAGCCCCGCGAGTTCCCGGACGTCTTACCGTCGCCCGGCACGGCAAGCCTGACGCAAACCGCGAGCAGATGCTTGACTGGCGCGGGTATGAGGACTGGTGGGACAATACCTATCAGCCAGCCAGCCTGGTGCCCGGGCAGGATGCCTGTGACAATCTCAAGGCCGCCGCTGCGGCGTCCCATATCGTCTTTGCCTCCACGCTTCAGCGCGCAATCGAGACCGCGCAGGGCGCGGCGCCCGGGCGCGAGCTGGTGATTGATCCGGTGTTTGTGGAGGCCGAATTGCCACCGCCACCGATCCCGGGGCGTTACATGGCCAAGACCTGGGGCGTGTTTGCACGCTGCAGCTGGTGGTTTGGCATGTCCCGCGGCCGGGAAAGCCGGGTTGATGCGGAAGCCCGCGCGCAGCAGGCGGTGAACCGCCTTGTCGAGGCCGCGCAGGAGGGTGATGTCACCGTCTGCGCGCATGGTTGGTTCAACCGCATGATGCGCCCCTATATCAAGCAGGCAGGCTGGAAATGTGTGCATGATGGCGGGGACAGCTATTGGTCCTATCGCCAATACGAATATCGCGGCAAATGACGCGTTGCCCGCGTGCCCGAGCCTGCCTATTGTGCGGCGTGTCCTGGAGAAGACCCAATGCCTGAAACGCCCAATGCCGACATCGCGACCATGAATTTCGAGCAGGCCCTGGCCGAGCTGGAACGAATCGTCCAGCAGCTTGAAAGCGGTGAGGTGGAGCTGGAGCGTTCAATCGCGATCTATGAGCGCGGCGCTGCCCTGCGCGCGCATTGCGAAGGCAAGCTGAAGGATGCCGAGCTGAAGGTCGACAAGATCGTCAAGGGTGAGGACGGTTCACTCTCGCTTGAACCGGCCCAGCTGGACCAGTAAGGACCCGCCCGGGTTTCGTGTGATTTCCAAGTATCAAGCTGCGACCCGCTGAAGGTCGCCCTGTTGAGAGAGCCGCATGAGCGCTGAGAGCTTCGAGCAGAAACTGAACGAGACCGCTGACCGTGTCACCGTCGCGCTGGACGCGCTTCTGCCGCGTGCCGAGGGCCCGGAAGCCTCGCTCAATTCCGCCATGCGTTACGCAGCCCTGGGGCCGGGCAAGCGCCTGCGTCCTTTCCTGACCATGGAGTTGGGAAACCTCGTGCATGGTGACGAGCGCGGTCTGTTGCGTGCGGCCTGTGCGGTGGAGTGCATTCACGCCTATTCCCTGATCCATGATGATCTGCCCTGCATGGATGATGACGACCTGCGCCGCGGGCGGCCGACCGTGCACAAGGCCTATGACGAGGCGACGGCGGTGCTGGCCGGAGACGGGCTGCAATCCATTGCCTATGAAATCCTGGCGCACCCGGACACACATACCCAGGGCGCCGTGCGGGCGCGTCTGGTGGAAAAACTGGCCCGCGCCAGCGGTGCCAGCGGCATGGTCGGCGGGCAGATGATCGACATTATCGGCGAACGCGAAACGCTCGATATTTCAGTGGTTACGCGCATGCATCGCATGAAGACCGGCGCCCTGATCAATTTCACCGCCGAGGCCGTGACCACGCTGAAGGATGTGGAAGATCACATCCGCCGTGCGCTAGAAGGGTTTGCACACGATCTTGGCTTGGCTTATCAGATCACGGACGACCTTCTGGATGCCACGGGAGATGTCGACGAAGCGGGCAAGGCTGTCGGCAAGGATGCCGGTCAAGGAAAAGCCACCTTTGTCACCATTCTGGGCGTTGAGGGTGCCGAGGAACGGTCGCGACACTTGGCCGCGCAGGCCAAGGAGCACCTTGATCCGTTCGGCGAGCGTGCAAATTTGTTGAGGGAAGCGGTCGACTTTGTCCTGAAGCGCCGCTCTTGAAAGGCGGGTAGCCGGAATGTCTGTAAAGACGCCGAATCTTGATCGAATTCAAAATCCTTCGGACCTCAAGAATCTCGACCTGGACACGCTTAAGTCGGTTGCCGACGAATTGCGCGCCGAGACCATCGACGCAGTTTCTGTCACCGGTGGTCATCTCGGCTCTGCCCTGGGTGTCGTCGAGCTGACCACGGCGTTGCACCATGTCTTCGATACGCCGGACGACAAGGTGATCTGGGATGTGGGCCACCAGTGTTACCCGCACAAGATCCTGACCGAGCGCCGTGACCGCATCCGTACCCTGCGCCAGGGGGGCGGCCTGTCCGGTTTCACCAAGCGTGCCGAGAGCGAGTATGACCCGTTCGGTGCTGCGCATGCCTCGACGTCCATTTCCGCCGGGCTGGGTTTTGCTGTCGCGCGTGATCTGAAAGAGGAAAACCGCAATGTCATCGCCGTCATCGGTGACGGCTCGATGACGGCGGGCATGGCCTATGAAGCCATGAACAATGCCGGCGCGCTGAATTCGCGCCTGATCGTCATCCTCAACGATAATGACATGTCCATCGCGCCGCCGGTTGGCGCGATGAGCCATTATTTCTCCCGCCTGGTCTCCAGCCAGAGCTATCGAAACATCCGCAAAGTCGGCAAGGGTGTCGCCAAGGCATTGCACGTCCAGGAAGCGGCGCGCCGGGCCGAGGAATACATGCGTGGCATGGCCATGGGCGGCACGTTGTTCGAGGAGATGGGCTTTCGCTATGTCGGCCCGATCGACGGTCATGATGTGAGCCAGCTGGTCCCCGTCCTGCGCAACGTGCGTGATGGCGAGGAAGGCCCGGTCCTGATCCATGTCGTCACCCAGAAGGGCAAGGGCTACGCCCCTGCGGAAGCGGCGGCTGACAAGTATCACGGTGTCGCCAAGTTCAATGTCGTCACGGGCGAACAGCAAAAATCCAAGGGCGGTGCGCCGTCCTATACCGGCGTGTTTGCGCATCAGCTGATCAAGGAAGCCGAGGCGGATGACCGTGTCGTCGGCGTCACCGCGGCCATGCCCGGCGGTACCGGCCTGGACAAGTTCGCCGAGCGTTTTCCCGATCGCATGTTCGATGTCGGCATTGCCGAACAGCATGCCGTGACCTTTGCTGGCGGTCTCGCCGCAGACGGTATGAAACCCTATTGCGCGCTCTATTCCACCTTCCTGCAGCGCGGTTATGACCAGGTCGTGCACGATGTGGCGATCCAGAAACTGCCCGTGCGTTTTGCCATCGACCGGGCGGGCCTGGTCGGTGCGGATGGTTGCACGCACGCCGGTTCCTTCGATGTCGGATATCTCGGCGCCCTGCCGGGCATGGTCATCATGGCTGCGGCAGACGAGGCCGAGCTCTGCCACATGATCGCGACCGCCAACCAGATCGATGACCGCCCGTCTGCCTTCCGCTATCCGCGTGGCAATGGCACCGGCGTTGACCTGCCGGACGTTGCGGACGTGCTGGAGATCGGCAAGGGCCGGATCGTGCGCGAGGGCGGTTCCATCGCCATTCTGTCGCTGGGCACGCGTCTGGAAGAATCCCTCAAGGCCGCCGACGAACTGGCCGCCAAGGGTTTCCCGACCACGGTTGCCGATGCCCGCTTCGCCAAACCGCTGGATGAGGAACTCATTCTGCGTCTGGCGCGTGAGCACGAAGTGCTGATCACGGTGGAAGAGGGCGCTGTGGGCGGTTTCGGAGCCTTTGTCCTGCACATGCTGGCTGAACGTGGCGCGCTGGACCGCGGCCTGAAGATCCGCACCATGACCCTGCCGGACGTGTTCCAGGACCAGGACACCCCGTTCAACATGTATGAAACCGCCGGCCTCAACGCCCGCCACATCGCCGCCAGGGCCCTGGAAGCCCTGGGCCGCGAACAGGAAGCGGCACAAGTGATGGCTGCGGGCGTGCAGGCTGAGTAATTGTTGCTCCAGCTCGGTGGGTGGGCATCTACTGCCGGTTTTTCTGGTGAAACTGAGATCGCTTTAATGCTGGCGCGTGGGCTTGCGGCTGCCGGTAGGCGGCATCATTGCTGTGATTAGGACGAAGCCCCTGCAGATGTTGATCCAAATTCGATCCGATCCGTCGACGGGCGGGATGCGCGCGTAGACGTCAAGTGCGCCGCAAGCATTCCGGCACAGACCCGGATGAACGCCGCGTCTCATTGTGTAGTCGCAAGGCACGCTCGAGAGGTGAGCGGTTGTCGACGATCAGTGTCATGAACCAGCCCCTGTCCGGCCCATGCTCATGCGCTTGCCAGCCGCCCATGCGGCTTCTTCCAATCTCGCCCAGCGGTTGGTCCGCAGTAACTGACCATTGACCGGCTGCACCTCCGTCATTGCTCGTAAGAAGAAGGGTTGGGTGTCCGTTTTCGGTCAGCGCTATTTCCAAAGATGGAGTGGTTTGAGGCCGCGTGCCGGTCACCACCTCAATGATGTCGCCGCTGATGTCGGGGCCGAGAGCGAGTTGTCTTGGCGTCTCGCTCCACTCGAAATCATCGAATGTTACGTACCATTCAGCCGCCCGGTAATCGCAGTGGGCCATACCGATATGAACGTGCACAGTCTGTGACGTTTGATGGGCAGCGGGCGATACACAAGCGGATGCGAGCGCTGCGGTTATTGCGATCATCCCGAAGCGGGCAGGCAGCATGGCGGTTCCCCTCGGTCGCTAGAATTGGGGTGTCGGGCGTCGTTCGGACAGTAATAGCGGGTAGGGTTGTTCGTGCAAAGCAAAATACTTCTTAGGTCCTCCCTCGGATTATCTAAGCGCTATTGGAGCTTGCGAACTGCCGGTGTTCGAGTGAAAAGATGCCATGCGTGCAGACAAATACCTCGTTGAAAACGGCCATTTCGAGACCCGCGCGCGCGCGCAGGAAGCGATCGAGGCGGGGCTGGTGACGCTGGACGGGGTGGCCTTGCGCAAGGCGTCTCAGAAAGTGCCGGCCGGCGCGAAAATCGAGGCCCAGGCCCTGCATCCCTATGTCAGTCGTGCGGCGCTGAAACTGGTGGGCGGGCTGGATGTCTTCGGCGTCGACCCGACGGGTCTGATCTGTCTGGATGTGGGCTCGTCCACGGGCGGTTTTACCGAGGTCCTGCTGGAACGCGGGGCGATGAAAGTCTACGCCGTGGATGTCGGCCGCGAGCAATTGCACGCGCGCCTGCGCGGAGATGATCGCGTGGTCTCGATGGAAGCGACCGATGCGCGGGATCTGACGGCCGAGGATTTTGACGCTCCGCCCTCGCTGATCGTCTGTGATGCGAGTTTCATCTCGCTCCTGAAAGTCATTCCCGTGCCCCTGTCCCTGGCCGCGGAGCGGGCGGTCTTTGTGGGGCTGATCAAACCCCAGTTCGAGGTCGGCCGCGACGGTATTGGCCGCGGCGGGCTGGTCCGGTCCGAGGACGAGGCCCTGCGCGCAGTGGACAGTGTCCGCACCGCTCTGGACGGCATGGCAGGCTTTCGGGTCGACAATGTCATCCCCAGCCCGATCGCCGGTGGTGATGGCAATCAGGAATACCTGGTGGTGGCGCGCAAGGGGTAGGGGCCGCCCCCCCAAACAAAACGGCGACCCGTTTCCGGATCGCCGCTTCGTGTTCGCACTACTCTACTCACTAATTGCCGACAATCGTGTCGTAGGGGCGCCAGATGCCGTCATTGCCCTGGCACATATAGACCTGGACTTCGCCGACATAACCATCCGGGCCGCGGCGACGGGTGGTCTGGTATTCGCAGACCCAGTCGGCGGAATTATAGCTGGCGCCGGAGCTGTAACCGGACGAGGCGTTGTAGGTGCGGGCGTTCTGGCTGGGCTGGGCGCCGCCAAGCAGCTCACCGCTGGAATAGCTGTCGGATCCGTCGGTATAGCCATAATCATCCGAGGAATACCCGTCGTCATAATAGCTGTCCTGGTGACGATCATCCGGCTTGCCGGAGTAACGATCATCATACCGGTCGTCATAACGGCGGTCATAACGGTCGTTATAGCGGTTATCGCGATAACGCAGGTTCTCGCAATCGTCCCCGCTGGCGATGCCGGCACCGATCAGGGCGCCGACGCCTGCGCCGGCGACCGTGGCCGCATCGTCATCGCTGGCATCACGATGATGGCGGCGGCGGTGGTGGCGGTAGCCACCGCGACGGTGATGGCGGCCGCGATGGGCGCGGCGCTCGCGGCGGTTATCGATATTCTCGTCGGCGATCTCGCTGCCGATGACAGCGCCCAGAATGCCACCGATCAGCGCGCCGGCGACCTGGCGACCCTGGCGATCGGAAACGCATTCCTCGTAACTTTGATAGTTCGACTGTGCGTGGGCCCCATTGGCAAACAGGGCCATGGCGCTCGCGGAAAGAAGGGCGGTTGTCAGCAGTTTCATGTGCGGTCTCCTCGTGAGCCAATTACCACGCAGCTCGTCAAGTGCTGGAGCCAAGCTATAGCGCCGTCGATGAGCCCAACATGAACGGTCGGGTTCACCCGATTACCATTGTGCAAGAAAAGGGCCTGGTTTGGGTTTCGCCGCGGGAAGGGTGACCCCTGCCCCTCGTCTGTCCACGATCCCCAACACTTGTCATCCCGGACGGATAGCCGGGCCTGACCCGGCTGGAGATCCGGGACCCATGCGGTCAGCGCTGTGGGTCCCGGATCTGCGCCCCGCTTTCGCGGGGCCTTCGTCCGGGATGACAAGCTTGGTGGCTTTTTCACCCCACAGACGCGCGCTCTGCCTCACAAAAAAGAACCGGCCCCTCTCGGAGCCGGTTCTGCCTCGTGTGGTCTTGCGAGGGTTACTGGTAGCGGGCGACCTGCCATTCGCCGTAAGCGTCGCGGCACATGCGGACCTCGTCGAGGCGATAGGTGCCGTCCGGCATGTAGATCTCCGCATCTCCCCAGCGACATTCATTGCCGCCGTAACGGTAATTCTCGCGGATGGTGATCGAGCCGCGAATGCCCGAGTGCGGGTTGGCCCAGTAATACGGCTCGCCATACTCGAAGGCATAGTTCATCGCGTACTGGTACTGGGCGCGGTCGCAGTTATCCAGGCGGTCGACACTGCTGCCCAGGGCGGCGCCAAAACCTGCACCCAGCAGGATGCCCACGGCTGTGTCGTCATCATTGGCGGCAGCTCCGCCGATAATGGCGCCCAGGATGGCTCCGATGACAGCGCCGTCATTGTTTCCGTCATAGCGGCACAGACCATCGTAGTAGGCGAAACGGCGGCGGTCATAACCATAACGGTAATACCGGTCATGATAGCGCCAGCGGCTGGACGGACCCCAGTGGCCGTAATAACGCGAGTTCGACCAGCCATGGTTCATGTGGCGGATCCAGCGGGTCTGCTGACGCAGGCGGCGCTGATCGCGATAGAATTGGCGGCGGCGTTCCGCACGGCGCCAGCGGCGCTCGTCACGACGGGCTTCACGATAGTCGCGCCGATCCCGGCGGGCATCCCGACGGTCTTCACGACGATCCCAGCGGTCCTCGCGACGGTCCCGGCGATAGTCACGACGGTCCTCCCGACGATCACGGCGGGCGTCTCGGCGATCTTCCCGGCGGTCGCGGCGGTTTTCGACACGATCCCGGCGGCGATCACGGCGATTATCTACCGTATCGCGGCGTTGCTCCTCGAACCGTTCACGACGCCGGTCCTGGCGGTCCTCAACCCGGTCCCGACGGCGATCCGTCCGGTCCTCGCGGCGCTCGCGCCGGCGTTCCTGGCGGGCATCCGCGGCGCGGCCATTATTGATCCGGTCCTGCACCTGTACGCGGCGTTCCTGACGGTTTTCCGCGCGGTTCTCGCGACGTTGCTGGCGATTATCAGCGCGGTTTTCCTGGCGACGCTGCTGACGGTTTTCCTGCCGGCGCTCCTGGCGGTTTTCCGAACGGTTTTCCCGGCGCTGCTGGCGGTCCTCCGAGCGATTTTCCTGGCGTCGCTGGCGATTTTCCGAGCGGTTTTCCTGGCGTCGTTGTTGACGGTTCTCCTGCCGGCGCTCCTGGCGATTTTCCGAACGGTTTTCCCGGCGCTGCTGGCGGTTTTCCGAGCGGTTTTCCTGGCGACGTTGCTGACGGTTCTCGGACCGGCGTTCCTGGCGATTTTCAGCGCGGTTCTGTCGTCGTTCCTGACGACCCTCCGCGCGTCGTTCCTGAGCCGCACGAATGCGCCGCTCATTGACTTCCTGCTGAACCTCGAACGCGGCTTCCTCGACAATCGCGGAGGCTTCCGCGGAACCGATGAACATCACGGAGGGCAGCAGGGCGGCAGCCATTAAGGCGGCTTTGGAGAAGTTCTTCTGGTTCATCTCGATCGCTCCCTATCGATGGGCCGGGATGTCCGGCGTTAACGGGAAGCTAAAACCTGGTCGATGAGCCCAGCATGAACGGGTGTGTCATGTTGGGATTTTACCAGGCTGCCTGGGCTTCGTGACGCAGTTTCTGGTCTGCCAGGACAAGCGCGGCCATGGCTTCGCCGACAGGAACGGCACGAATGGCGACACAGGGATCATGGCGGCCATGGGTGACGATCTGGGTCTCCTCGAAGGACCGGTCCAGCGTGTCGCGCGGCACCCGGATCGAGGAGGTCGGCTTGACGGCAATGCGAACAACGAGATCCTGCCCGGTGGAGATCCCGCCCAGCACGCCGCCATTATGGTTGGAGAGAAATTCAGGACCGTTATCGCCCGCGCGCATCTCGTCCGCGGCCGCTTCGCCCCGCATGGCGGCGGAGGCAAAACCCGCCCCGATCTCGACGCCCTTGACGGCATTGATCGTCATCATCGCTGCGGCGATCTCGCTATCCAGCTTGGCATAGATCGGCGCGCCCCAACCGGCCGGCAGGCCCGAGACGACAACTTCGACGATGCCGCCCGTGGAGCTGCCATCCCGGCGCAGTTGGTCCATGTCCGCTTCCCACAAGCTTGCCGTCTCGGCATCCGGGCAGAAAAACGGGTTGTTGGCCACCTCGTCCCAGTTCCAGCGCGCACGGTCGATGGAGCGCTCACCGATCTGGATCAGCGCGGCGCGGATCCGGATATCCTCGCCCAGCACCTTGCGGGCAATGCCGCCGGCAGCGACGCGCATGGCGGTCTCACGCGCGGACGAGCGCCCGCCGCCGCGATAATCGCGCACGCCGTATTTCATGTCGTAGGTAAAGTCCGCGTGGCCGGGGCGCCACTTGTCTCGGATGTCACCGTAATCCTTTGAGCGTGCATCGACATTCTCGATCATCAGGCTGATCGGCGTGCCAGTGGTCACCGGCCCGTTGGTGCGGTCATCCTCGAACACGCCGGAGAGGATGCGGACCTGGTCCGGTTCCTGGCGTGGCGTGACGTGGCGGCTGGTGCCCGGGCGGCGCAGATCCAGCCAGGGCTGGAGGTCGGCTGCGCTGAGCGGAATACCCGCCGGGCAACCATCCACGACAGCCCCGATTGCCGGCCCGTGGCTTTCCCCCCAGGTCGTAACCCGGAACATATGACCAAATGTGTTGTGAGACATGATTCATCCGCCGTTTGCGCGAGATTAGCGAGCCGATGTCTGGCCGTCACGCCACACACTGCGAAATCCGGATATGCATGATCCGGACACATAGGAACCGGGTGGGGCTAGGCGACCGACTGGGAATTGCGAATCCAGCGGGCAAGGCGGGACATCGGGGAGGGGCGGGAAAACTCGTCGACGAAGTTGGACAGCGCCTCGTCATCATTCTCGCCGGTCAGCTTTTCCCAGCCATCCGCAGTTTCGCGAATGGAGATCGTCACCATGACATTGTCTTCGCCGACCGCGGCCAGCTGGGCGCCATCCTCGGTGCCGGCCGGAATACGGACGATGACAGGCTTGTCACCGAGTTTGAGGGCGCGGGAAACGCCGCGCTGGGCATCGGCTGCTGTCACCTCGATTTCGAGGCAGGCCGGGCGATTGGCCTCGATCATGCGGATCGCCGCGACGATATCGGCCAGCTCGGACAGGGTGTCGGGAGAGGGCGTTGAGACATCGGGGTGCAGGCGCTTGGCCGCGTCGCGGAAGGCGGATTTCGCAGCCTTGAAACCCGCACCCGGATCCAGTCCGAGCACGGCATAAGCTTCACGAATACTTCCAACACGCGATGTCATGTGTCCCAGAGTAAATCCGAAAGATTCCCGAAAGGTTGACGCGCTGCGTGGGATCTCTACCTAGCGGTAAAGACAGCAAGGAGCGCTCGCCATGTCCAGGGACCCGCTTATTCCGCCATCGCCCAGTGATGCGGAGTACCAGAAAACGGCTGACGCCAATGCGGTGGAGATTTTCGATCGCGAGGACCCGTACGAGCTGTTCTCCCACTGGCTGGAGGATGCCAAGAAAAAGGAGCCCAATGACGCCAATGCCATGGCCCTGGCCACGGCGGACGAGGACGGGCTTCCTGATGTGCGCATGGTGCTTTTGAAAGGCATCGATGAGCGCGGTTTCATCTTCTACACCAATCTGGACAGCGCCAAGGGCCAGCAACTTGCCGAGAATGCCAAGGCGGCGCTGTGTTTCCATTGGAAATCCTTGCGTCGCCAGGTGCGGGTGAGGGGGCTGGTCGAGGCGGTTCCGGCTGAGGAAGCGGACGCCTATTTCGCCTCCCGGGCGCGGGACAGCCGAATCGGGGCCTGGGCCTCGAAACAGTCCCGCCCGCTGGAAAGTCGCTTTGCGCTGGAGAAATCCGTGGCCAGGGAGGCGGCGCGTTTTGGCCTGGGCGAAGTGCCGCGTCCGCAGCACTGGTCCGGATTCATCATACGCCCCATGAGCTTGGAGTTCTGGCGCGATCGTCCCTTCCGTCTGCATGACAGACTGACCTTCGCGCGGGACGATTTTTCCTCGCCATGGAGTACCTCCCGGTTGTATCCTTGAGGCTCCAAACGGGCTGACAGGGGGTAGCGATGGACCGGATAACGTCGGTTCTTCGTACAAGTGTGTCTGTGCTTACGTGGTGGTGCGGCCTGTTGATGCTGCTCGTACCCGCATGGTTCGCCCTGGCCTCTTTCGGGGTGAAATTCGATTTCATCAACTGGGAACTCGGCCTGGGCGTGATGATCAACCAGCTTGGTCTGAGCGTGCTGTTGACCTCGATCGTGTCGGGCGTGCTGGCGCTGGGCGTGATCATTGCCCACCGCATCCTGACGAAACGCGCCTTTGGTGTGATCGCCACCCCGGTGTGGGCGGTCGTGATGGGCGTTGTCGGCATTGGCTGGATGACGTTGAACCTCGATCAGCGCGGCGAGACGCCCTATCTGGTGGATATCTCCACCGATACCCAGGACCCGCCCGGGTTTACCCAGTCCAATGTCCGGCGCCGTCTGGCCAGTGACCAGGGGCTGGACTACGAAACCAAGATCGACGTGGACGGGCGGTCCTATGCCGATGTCCAGGCGGAATATTACCCCCAACTGACAAGCCTTTACCTGGACATGAACCCGGAGGATGCCTTCCGCCGGTCCTTGCTTACGGCGCGGGATATGGGCTGGCATGTCGGTGCCGCCTCCCATTCTGCAGGCATGTTCGAGGCCACTGCGGAGAGTTTCTGGTTCGGCTTTACCGACGACATTGTCGTACGGGTGCGCGAGACCGAGGTGGGGGAAGGCTCCATCATCGATGTGCGTTCACTCTCGCGCCGCGAGATGCATGATCTCGGGCGCAATGCACACCGTGTAGCCGCTTTTCTGGAAGCGGTTCAGGTGGAGCCGACGGATGTGGATGCCTGGGCCGAAGCCGGTGCTCAGGCTGGCACCGGCAGTGAATAGCGGGCCTGGAGGTCGCTTGCGCCGTCAACGATGACACGCCCCGTTTCCACAAGGTGGATCATGTGGGCCAATACGGAATGGGCGGCTGCCGGGTGCAGGCGCTTGTCCACATCGGCATACATGACCGCGACCATATCACGGATGTTTTCCCGGCCGGCGCGCAGCTGGACCAGGATTTGTTCCTCGCGCTGCAGGCGGTGGTCGATATAAGCCTGGATAAACTCGGACGGGTTCTCGACGGCCGGGCCATGGGTCGGCCAGAGGCGGGCATAACCATTGTCGCGAATACGGGCGAGCTCGCGCAGATAATCCCCCATCGAACCATCAGGCGGAGAGATCACACTAGTCGACCAGGCCATGACATGATCGCCACAGAACAGGGTGTTTTCCTCTTCCAGCGCGTAACAGACATGGTTGGACGTATGTCCCGGCGTGTGCAGGGCGCGAATGGACCAGTTGGATCCGGAAAACACCTGCTCGTCATTGATCTGGACGTCCGGCTGGAAACCGACATCATCCCCGGCCTCGAGACGGACCTCGCCACCGGTCGGCGCAATGTTCTGCGGACCGAAACCATAGACCTTTGCGCCATGTTTCTTCGCCAGCGGGTGCGCCATAGGCGAATGATCCAGATGGTGGTGCGTAACGAAGACGTGGGTGACGCGCTGGCCCTCCAGCGCCTTGTCGAGCGCGGCGATATGATCGTCCTGCACCGGGCCGGGATCGATGACCGCAACATCATCCGTACCGATGATGTAGACGCCGGTGCCGGTATAGGTGAAGGGGCCAGGATTTTGTGCAACGACGCGACGGATCAGCGGTGACAGCTGGTCACAGCGGCCGTACTCGAAGTCGAAATCGCGCACAAAAGGAATACTTATCATTTAGTTGAGTTCCCGAGCATTGGAAGTTGAAGCTTCCAGATACTCCAAAAACGCGTCGGCCAAACGCCGTGTCACGCGGATTTTATCATCAAGTGACATTGCGATAGGTGGACCCATGTCGGTCTTGTTCACATCGACGACGTAGAGACGGCCGTCCGTACGGTCGCGCAAAACATCGAGGCCGCCCCAGTCAAGGCCCATGGCGCGGGTGAAGCGCGCCAGCATGTCCTGTTCATCGCGGGAAAGGACCTGGTCCGTATCGGTGATCAGGACTTCGTCATTGGAGTTGGAAAAACGATCCTCGACCCGGCGACGCTTGGGCAGGACCAGCGGAATACGTCCGCCAATGGTTGGACAGCGCAGATCCTCGACCAGGCCGCGTTCAATGCGGTTGTCGATGACCCGTTGATAGACATAGCCCTCGACCGGTTCGCACGGACCCTGGACGATACGGCCGTCATGGGCGCCGTTCTTTTCCGACTTCATCACCATGGCGCCTGTACAGCTGGTCGGATCAACGCTCAGCGAATAGCCGAAGACTTCCTCGAACACCTTGGTGACATGGCTCTTGGCGATGCTGGCGCAGTGGCGGTTGATGACATGGGCGCCCGGCGGCACCGGAGTGTCGTCGCAGGTGGTGCTGTCATCAAAGTAGAAAACGACATCGGCCTCAGACGGTTGTTTGGCGATCGAGGCGCCCGCAGCGTGCAGCACACTCCAGATCAGATACCAGGGGCGGGGACGGTCCGGCGCGAACCAGATACGTGGCCCGGTTTGGGACGGGGTTTTCAGCCTCCAGGACTCCACCACGAAGTAAAACGGGAACCAGTTGAGCACCTCACCGATCAGACCGGGCTCGATCGGCAGGCGCGCACCCGTCTTCTTCACGGTGACGATACCGTTCGAATATTCGAAATCCTTCCACCACAGCGCGCTGTGCATGGCTGATATCCTTCTACTCCGCGCGACACGTCCAATATGGGAATTCGCATTGTGCCTGCAAATCACACCGCATCACACCCGGCCCAGATCTTGCTAGCAGGTTAGCAAGATCACAGAAAGGTGAATGTGAAGGTGGCGAAGTTTCTCAACAGGCGATTACTGCGATTGGCGTGGCTTTTTGTTGCGATACTCGCATTTAACATGGTCTGGGTAGCGATGCAGCCCGACCGTTCAAGCAGCCGATCTGTATCAATTGCACCTATAAGCGCAACAGATGCTGCGGTGCAACGGCATCCGGTTGATTGACAAGTGCGCCCTGAAATTGAAACTGCACGCCTGATTTGAAGAGCTGCGTCACAATATATGTTTTCCTTTGTACTGCGAAGATTACTCGTCGCCATCCCGACTTTGATTGTGATTACGGCTCTGGCCTTCTTCATGATGAAGGTCGCGCCAGGCGGTCCCTTCGACCTTGAGCGGCCGATGCCGGACGAGATCCGTGAGCGCCTGCTTGAGCGCTATGGCATGGATCAACCGGTCTGGAAGCAATATCTCGACTATATGGTTAATCTGGCCCAGGGCGATCTCGGCCCGTCGCTGAAATTCCATGACAAGGACGTCGCGGAATTGATCGGCGAGGGTTTCCCTGTCTCCATCATGATCGGCTCGCTGGCCATGTTGCTCGCCGTGTTTGTCGGCACGCTGCTGGGCGCCATTGCCGCGCTGCGCCAGAACAAGTCCAGCGACTATGCAGTTATGGGTTTCGCCATGATCGGGGTCAGTATCCCGCCCCTTGTCATGGGGCCGATCCTGGCCCTTGTGCTGGGTCTGTACATGAACCTGTTGCCGACGGGCGGTCTCAATTTCAATCGCTATGGGCTGAGTGTGCTGGTCCTGCCAGTGATCACGCTGGCCCTGCCACAGATCGCCATCATTGCGCGCCTGATGCGGGCGAGCATGATCGAGGTGATCCGCTCCAACTATATCCGCACCGCCCGTGCCAAGGGCCTGTCGGCCCCGGCGGTCATGGTCCGCCACGCCCTGCGCTCCGCGGTTCTGCCACTGGTCAGCTATCTCGGTCCGGCCTCTGCCGCAGTGATCTCCGGCTCGCTGGTGATTGAACGTGTCTTCCAGCTGCCGGGCATGGGCGCGTATTTCGTCGATGCCGCCCTGCAGCGTGACTATACGCTGGTGATGGGCGTTGTCGTTGTTTACGCCAGCCTGATCATATTCCTGAATTTGCTGGCAGACCTGCTCTACAGCGTGCTCAATCCGAGGGTGAAGTTCGACTCATGACCACGATCGTCAATCCCAAGGAAAAACAAGAAATGCTGACCAAGGCGGCGGTCCGGGGCCGTTCGCTCTGGGATGATGCCCGCACGCGCCTGATGCGCAACAAGGCCGCTGTGGCCTCGATGTTCATCCTGGGCGTGCTGGTCGTGCTGGCGATTATCGGCCAGCTGGGCATCTGGGTGCATGATTATGACACGATCTATCGTGATCGTGTGTCCATCGCGCCGACCCTGGACAACTGGCACATCCTGGGCACGGACGCCCAGGGGCGGGACCTTCTGGCCCGCACGCTGGTCGGACTGGGCGTGTCGCTGATGGTGGGCGTTGTCGCCACCATTGTCTCGCTGGTCATCGGTGTGACCTGGGGGGCGACAGCCGGATTTGTCGGCGGGCGTATCGACCAGATCATGATGCGTTTTGTCGACATCCTGTATTCGCTGCCCTTCATCTTCTTCGTCATCATCCTGATGGTCGTGTTCGGGCGCAATATCGTCCTGATCTTTGTCGCCATCGGCGCGGTTGAATGGCTGACCATGGCGCGCATCGTGCGTGGCCAGACCCTGGCCCTGGCCAAGATGGAATTTGTCGAGGCGGCCGAGGCCGCAGGTGTCTCGCGTGGCAAGATCATCCAGCGCCACATCATCCCGAACGTGCTGGGCCCGGTTGTGGTCTATGTGACGCTGATGATCCCGGTTGTGGTCCTGGCCGAGAGCTTCCTGTCCTTCCTGGGCCTAGGTGTCCAGGAACCGCTGACCTCGCTGGGTCGCCTGATCTCGACAGGTGCGCAGGACATGGAAGTCGCACCGTGGACGCTGATCGTGCCGGCTGTGACGATGATGATCACGCTGTTCTGCCTGAACTTCATCGGTGATGGCCTGCGCGACGCGATCGATCCCAAGGATCGCTGATCGCATCCCCGGACATGAAAAAAAAGGGCCGCATCGAGCGGCCCTTTTCTTTTGTGGAAAGCCTGTGTCGGCTAGCGGTTGTCGACGCGGCGGACGCGGATGGAACGGCCCTGGCCGTTGATGCGCATCATGTAGCTGTCCAGCGCAGCCTCGCTGATCTCGGCATAGATGTCGCCGCGCGGAATGCGAACGCCACGCTCGTCGGTCTGACGCCAGACCTGTCCGTTCTCCATCGTGAAGATATGCGTGCCCAGACCCACAACGCGATAGCTGGCGATCGGCATGCGCACCGTATCCGGCGTACCATCGCGATTGCGCTCGACGACCTGGGACTCGCCCCCGATATCGCTTTCGGCCAGGGATGGTTCACGCACCGGGCGCGAGCCGAACTCCGCGACGGCGTCATCTCCGCGATCGGCTTCGGCGACGGCGCGTTCCTCGTCACGATTGCCAAAACCGGGGAGACGAACCCGCGGGATCAGGCGGCGGCGTTCCGGTGCGGCCTCTGCGGCGGCCCCGGCCGCGTCAGCGACACGCGATTCGCGTTGACCGAATTGGCTGTCACGGGACATCTGTTCCACGATGCGATCGTAACAAACCAGGCGAGCAAGGCTGTCGCTCTCGCCGCGGCAGGCGATCAGGGCATCGCGCGTATTGTCCTGTGCCAGCGCGGGTGCCGCAATCAGTGCGGTCAGGCCCGTCGAGCAGGCGAGCAGGATCGAAAGGCGGGAATTCATCATTGACACTCCAGTACGGGCGTTTATTTGCCATTCACAAGCGGTGTGCGACTGTCGACCACTTGGCGACGATAGTCTAGAACTACCGCTGAAATCATTTTTCACGTATCGGAGGGGAGACCGAAACCGTGCTGCGCAATCGTATCATCAAAGCCGCTCTTGTAACCACATCACTGCTGGCCCTGGCGGCCTGCGGCGGCGGACAGCCGAACAATAGTGATTCCGTTACGCTTCACCGCGGTAACAATGCCGAGCCTCTTTCGCTTGACCCGCACCGTGCCAGCGGCACCTGGGAGAACAATATCATCGGCGACATGTTCGTCGGCCTGTTCACCGAGGATGCCAGCGGTTCGCCCATTCCGGGCATGGCCGAGAGCTGGGAAGTTGCCGAGGACGGCCTGACCTGGACCTTCACCTTGCGTGAAGCTCTCTGGTCGGATGGCGAGCCGGTCACGGCCAGCGATTTCGTGTTCTCCCTGCGTCGTATTTCCGATCCGCAGACCGGCGCCCAATATGTTTCGCTGCTGTTCCCGATCGAGGGCATTGCCGCAGCCAGCCGTGGTGAGATCTCCCCGGACCAGATCGGTGTTCGTGCGATTGACGACCGGACGCTGGAGATTTCCCTGGAAAATCCGGCGCCCTACCTGCCGGGCCTGCTGACGCACTACACGGCCTTCCCGATGCCGCAGCACGTGGTTGAACAGTATGGCGATGAATGGGTGCGCCCGGAAAACATCCAGTCCAATGGTGCCTTCCGCCTCTCTGACTGGCGCACGAACAACTACGTACACCTGGTGCGCAACGAGAACTTCTTCGACAACTCGAATGTCTGCCTGGATGAAGTCTTCTTCTATCCGACGGTGGATAACAGCGCGGCCAGCCGCCGCGTTCGCAATGGCGAGCTGGACCTGAACATGGAATTCCCGGGCCAGCAGCTCGACTTCCTGATGCGCGAAATCCCTGAATATGTCCGCGTTCATCCGTTCATGGGTACGATCTACTTCTCCCTGAACACCCAGCTGGAACAGTTCGAGGATGCCCAGGTCCGCAATGCGCTGGGCATGGCCATCGACCGGACCTTCATCGCTGAACAAATTCTCCAGGCCGGTCAGCCGCCGGCCTATTCCATGGTGCCGCCGGGCGTGGCCAATTATCCGGGCGGTGTGGCTGCGAGCTGGTCCAATATTCCGGTTGAGCAGCGCCGTGAAACCGCGCGCGAGATCCTCGAGGCGGCCGGTTATGGCCCGGAAAATCCGCTGCGTTTCGAATACACCTACCGGGCGACGGGCGATAATCCGCGTATTGCGCCGGTCGTGCAGAATGACTGGTCGTCAATCGCCGAGTGGGTCATCCCCGAGCTGATCGTCAACGATACCCAGATCCATTACGACAATCTGCGCGCCTCCGACTTCCAGGTCGCTGATGGCGGTTGGATCGCGGACTATAATGACCCGTACAACTTCCTCTTCCTGGCGGAGTTCCGGTCAGTGCCGATGAATTACTCGCGCTATAACAATCCGGAATATGATGCGCTGGTCACAGCCGCGAACCAGGAGCTGGACCTGGCGGCCCGTGGCCAGATGATGGCCCAGGCGGAACAGATGATGATTGATGACATGCCGATCATTCCGATCGTGTTTTATGTCAACAAGAACCTGGTCAGCCCGCGCGTCACAGGCTGGGTCGACAATGTCGTCAACATCCACCGTTCGCGCTACATCTGCTTCAACGACGTCGAAGCAGCAGAATAAGTCGCCTTGCAGACAATCCCGACCCGACCTAGCCTGTACGCAAGTATAGCGCAGGTCGGGGTAGGGATATGTCGGGCGCAGACACAGTAACTGATGCGATTATCGCCGGCTCTGGAGCCGGCGAGATCGAGGACGCGATCCACGCGTCCAAACGTACCAAGCGGAATCGCGACAGCGCATTCCAGTCTCCCACAGCCGAGGGCACGTGCTCGAATTGCGGCACGCAATTGTCGGGGCCGGTCTGTCACAGCTGTGGTCAGACGGCGGACAGTTTCCATCGCCCGGTGTGGGAATTGCTGACTGAGATCTTTGACGGTCTTTTCGGTTTCGAAGGCCGCATGTGGCGCACCATCCCGCCGCTGCTTTACCGCCCCGGCCATATCACCCGCCAATACCTGTCCGGCGTGCGCGCACGTTATGTGATGCCGTTCCGTCTCTATCTGACGGCGAGTGTTCTGTTCTTCTTGGTCGTGTTCGGTGCGACGAATATGGATTTCGGAGATGCTCCGACTGCTGCTGAGATCGAGGCTCAGCAGGCAGCTGTCGAACAGGGCTTGGTGACGGCGCGGGAGCAGATGGAAGCTGCCGGCATGTCGGGGGAGGAGATAGACCAGGCGCTTTCAGCAGCCGAAGCGGGGCGCGAAGCGCTTGCCGAAGTTGCCTCTGACCCCGTTGTGCAAGCTGCGCAGGAAGAGAACTGGAAAGAAAGCGCGATCAATGGCGTGCGTGTCGCACTGGTCCCTGAACTGTACCCCGAACTGGTAGCTGAAACCTCAGATGAAGGTGATGCCGAGGCGGTTCCGGGCGGCGTGATCGAGCTGGAAGAGGGAGTCTCGGTCAGTGTCGGCGAAGATATATCAGACATGCCGCTGGAGATTCGCCGTTTCCTGGCGGACCAGGCCGAGAGCGTGATCAACGACGACGGCCAGCTGATGCGGCGTGAGCTGGAAAAGTGGATCCCGCGCGTGATGTTCATCATGGTGCCGGTATACGGCTTCCTGCTGGCCTTCATGCATTTCTACAAGCGCGGCTATTTTTTCTACGATCACATGGTCGTTTCATTGCATTTCCATGCCTTCTTGTACCTGTTCATGCTGGTCACAATGGGGATTTCAGCCATCATCGGTGCCGGCTGGGCGATATTCATCCTGTTGATATGGTCGAATTTCTACCTCTACCGGATACACCGGCGGGTTTATGATCATGGCCGGTTTTCATCGGCCTTGCGGGTGATTGTGCTCAACTTCGCCTATTCGATCCTGCTGGCTATTGGCACGATCATCGCGCTGTTCCTTGCCTTTCTCAGCGGCTAGGGCGGCACGCCTCCACAAGAACGTGTCACAAAAAAGGGCCCGCCGATCAGCGGGCCCTTTCTTTTTGGATATGGCGTTCGGCCTAGCGCGGTTGCGGGGCCGTAGAGCGGAGCTGGACGCCGCGGGCATCCATCTGCTGGCGTGCTTCCACGGCGGCCTGGACTTCCGGCAGGTCCATCAGCGCATTCATGCGTGCCATGGCCTCGGCGCTGTCAGCGGAAACGCCGAACAGCTGTTGGAAGGCCTCGAAACCGGTCAGCGGTTCCGGATAGCGGCGCAGGCGGATCTCACCTTCCGGTGCGATACCGGCCAGTTCCTTGGCGGCGCCAATAGCGTCACGGAAGCCGCCGATCTGGTCGACCAGACCCAGGTCCAGCGCCTGGGCGCCGGTCCAGACACGGCCACGGGCAATTTCCAGCACGCGCTCGAGCGGCAGGTCACGTCCATCGGCCACGCGTGAGGTGAAGTCCTCGTAGATGTCTTCCATCTGGGTGCGATAGGCCTCGCGCTGGCTTTCCGTCCAGCTCTGCTGGCCCGAGAATGCGGTTGCATACTCGCCGCCGACGGAAACAGACTCAGTGTTCAGACCCAGGCGGGCATAGGTGCCAGAAAGATCGACCTTGCCCCCCAGAACACCGATGGAACCGGTGATGGTGGTGGCGTGAGCAATGATGTAGTCCGCCGGCGCGGCCAGGTAGTAACCACCCGACGCGGCCGCATTGGCCATGGAGATGACAACCGGCTTGCCGGCTTCGCGGGCGCGGATGACGGCGTGCCAGATCTGGTCGGAGGCGATTGCGGAACCGCCACCGGAATCAACGCGGATGACGATGGCGCGGACATTCGGGTCTTCCGCTGCCGCGAGGATGTTCTCGGACATCGCGTCGCCGCCGATCATGTCCGTGCCGCCAAACGGACCGGCTGCGCCGGAACCGGTGACGATGGCGCCCTGGCCCTCGATGAGGGCGATGACCGGAGCCGAGCTGAAGTCGGCCGGTGCCTGGGCGTAGTCATAGATGGACACGGCACTGGAGCCTGCGCCCGCACGGGCGAGGGCCGCTTCGCGGGCTTCCACGACGTGGCCAAGGCGGTCGATCATGCCCGCTTCCTGAGCGGTCTCGGCCGTGTGCGGTGCAGTTTCAAAAACGCCGGTGATATCGGTGACAGACTGATCGCGATCATCAGCGATCGAGGCAACGGCCGTGTCATAGATCGAGGTCATGTAGGAGGTCATGGCCTCACGATGCGCTTCGGTCAGGCCGGTTTCGACGTATTGGTTGGCAGCGTTCTTGTACTCATAGAATTGTTCGAACTGGGGCACCGCATCGAACTGGTCGAACAGGCCGCCCAGGAAGGTGATTTCGGCAGCGAGGCCCGCTGGCGTGAAGCTGGCCGTATCCTGCAGCCAGATTTCGTCGGACGCGGCAACGGCATAGTATCCGGTCAGTGACGTGCCTTCAAAACCCTGGGCGTGGGTCATGACAAAACGACCGCTCGCCTGGAAATTGGTGATCGCGGTGCGGATTTCCTCGGCGGTGGCCGGGGACATGCCGAATTCGTTGGCGCGGATGAAGAGGCCCTGGACGCGCTCATCGGCTTCGGCGCGCTCCAGCGTGCGCACGACGTCCACGACAGACAGCGGCTCGGAAAAAGCGAAGGGCGAGCTCGACGGGCTGTCGAGACGGCCGGTCCGCAGATCCAGCTCCAGCACGATGCCGTCGACCGGCAGCGCCACTTCTTTCTCTGCGCTACTCATGGCTGACGCAAAGAGCGAGAACAACATGATCGTAAATACGATGACGGCCAGAACTGACCCGACAATCACACCAAAGATCGAACCAAAGAAGGTGATCCAGAACTGTTTCATTTTAACCCCTTAATGTCGCTGACACAGCGATCCGCCCGGCTTGCACCAGAAAACTGCAAGATCCGGTCCGCCTTTGGAGGGAAACTAGTGCTCCTGAACGGCACGGTCGAGGGGGATTGCGAGAGAATGTGTCCACGCACGAATCAATATCGCACAGCGTGACCGAAAGGCCGCAGGGGATGTCGATGAAGGGCGGGAAAATGAATGGTCGGAGTGGCGAGATTCGAACTCACGACCCCTGCCTCCCGAAGACAGTGCTCTACCAGGCTGAGCTACACTCCGAACCGAGGCGCGGCTTATAGCCAACAATGTTGGTAGGTGCAACGCGCTAATATCAGCCAGCCGCACATGAAGTGCAGCAGTGGCCGATTGCACTGGTATTTGAGCACGCGTCTGCGATTGAACGGCATTTTACCGCACAGACCCGTTGCATCATTTGAGCCGAGTCGTTATCTAGCCTGCTCCGCTGGAAACGCGGAACCGGTTGGGGCATCGCCAAGTGGTAAGGCATCGGTTTTTGGTACCGACATTCCCAGGTTCGAATCCTGGTGCCCCAGCCAACTCTTCAAGAAAATTTGTACGCGTTTTTCAGGCGAGGCCTGAAATTTAATGTTTGTGCCCGTTTTCGTGCTCTTTGAGACACGGGTGATGGATAAATTATCATTGTAGCCACAGGCAGATTTCAAGCTTTCGCAATCTGCTATCTGCAGGCGAGTTCACGACAATTGCGCGTCCTGTCAGGCGAATTTGGGCCGAAAAAGCGCAGTTATGGGACGGTTCCGCCCACATTGCTCTATTGATCGCCGCACTTTGCTGGTGTTAGCGTTCATCCAAATTTCAAGCGGCGTGTCTGCGCCTATGAGTCGGTGGAGCAACCATCGCGATGTGAGTGAACTGCAGTTTCAACAGGCTCGGTAACCACTCATCCAGAAATAAGCGCTATGTCGGCGTTATAGACGACGGCGGCAGTGCCGTTTGAATTTAGGGTAGGGGGCCAAACCGGCAGGCTGACGCCGGTTCAGCACGAAATTAGTAAGCGGGAATCTCGTATGGGGGACCCGCATTGACCATTGTGAGGCGAGAAATGGTGAACTTGAAGAATTTGGTTCGCGCGTCGCTTATGGCGGCGGTTGCTACGGCAGCCTTTGGGGGTGTCGCTAGCGCGCAAAGCGCGGTGCTCAACCAGACGCTGGACGTTGCAGAGCAGAGCACGAATAACGGTCGTGAGACCCAGCAGCAGGTCGATCGACTCGATGACCAGCGTACGGACATTGAACTGGAATATCGCGCTCTGCTGCAGCAGATCGAATCCCAGCGCCTGTTCGTTGAACAGCAGCAGGTTTTCATCCGTTCGCAGGAGAACGAGCTGACCTCCCTGCAGCAGCAGATCGAACGCGTTGACAATATCGAGCGTGACCTCGCTCCGATGATGCGTGAAATGGTTGTGCAGCTTGACCAGTTTGTGAACCTCGACCTGCCTTTCAACCTTGAAGGTGAAGATGGTCGCCGCGCTCGCATCGAGCGTCTCTACGAGCTCGTTGACGATGCCGAGGTCTCCCAGGCCGAGCGCTATCGCGTGATCCTGAACGCCTATGAAATCGAAGCGTCCTACGGCCGCTCCGTTGTCGTGTTCGAGGAAACGGTTCTCGAAGACGGCGCTCCGGTGATCGTTGACGTACTGCGCATCGGCCGCGTTGCCTTGATCCGCAAGTCTCGCACGGACCAGAGCCTCTCGATCCTCTATGCAGGTGCTTCCGGCTACCAGGACGTTCCGTCCAGCGCCCTGTCCAACGTAAACCGTGCCTTCCGCATCGCGGAAGAAGTCACGACCCCGTCTGTCTTCCTGGTCCCGCTTCCGGGCCCGTCGGCCGCGCAATAACGGTCAGGTTCGGAGAGTAGAACGATGAAAACGACGATGAAAATTCTCGCAGCTGCAATGTCTCTCGGCGTTGCCCTGTCCTCCGGTGTTGTCGCACAGACGCAGCCGGCCACGTCTCTTAACGAGCTGCTGAACCGCGTCCGTCAGGACACGCGTGAAGCCAGCCAGGAAAACCAGCAGCGCCTCAACGAGTTCACCGGCTCGCGCAATCAGCAGTCCGCACTGCTGTCTCAGGCTCGCGGTGAACTGTCGGCGCTCGAGCGTCAGGCGGATCAGCTGTCCGCTCAGTTCGACGCCAACCAGATCGCGATCGACGAGCAGGCTGACATCCTTCGCCAGCGCCAGGGTGCGTTCGGTGAAGTCTTCGGTACCGCTCGCCAGGTCGCCGGCGAATTTGCCGCTCAGATCGACAGCTCGATTGTTTCCGCTCAATTCCCGGGTCGTGCTGACGCCCTTGATTCTCTGGCGAACTCCAATGTTCTGCCGACGCGTGCCGAGCTGGACTTCATCCCGCGCCGCGTGATCGAGGAAATGATCCAGCAGCAGCGCGTTGTGAACTTCCAAAGCGTTGTCTACGGCGTCAATGGCGGTGAGCCGACCACGGTTACCCGTGTTGGTCCGTTTGTTGCCTGGTCCAACCACAACAACAATCAGCGTTTCGCGCTGTGGTCCCAGGAAGATGGCACCAATATCTGGCGTCTGTCCGACCTGGCTCGCCAGCCCCCGGCACAGTTCGTGTCCGGTGCATCTGCCATGTACAGCGCTGATGCCGGTGAAGTTGTCATGGGCGTGCTCGACCCGTCCCGTGGACCGCTTCTCGACATCTACAAGGACGTTCCGGATATTTCCGAGCGTATCGACCAGTCCGGTAATGTTGGTCTGGTGATCATCGGCCTGCTGGTCCTGTCTGCTGCTTTCGGTCTGTTCCGCATCTTCATGCTGTTCACGACGCAAGCTGCTGTCAGCGGTCAGAAGCGCAAGTCCAAGGCATCCAAGTCCAACCCGCTGGGCCGTGTTATGCTCGCTTATGAATCCGTCAAGGATCGTGACACCGAGACGATCGAGCTGAAGCTCGACAACGCCATCCTGCAGGAAACGCCGAAGCTCGACTTCGGTCTGAACTTCCTGAAGCTGGCTGCCGGTATTGCTCCGCTGCTGGGTCTGCTCGGTACGGTTACCGGTATGATCAAGACCTTCACGCAGATTACCCTCTTCGGTACGGGTGACCCGCGCGTAATGGCCGGTGGTATCTCGGAAGCCCTGATGACCACGGTGCTTGGCCTTATTGCTGCCATTCCGCTGCTGTTCATTCACAGCTTCGCAGCCAGCTTCGCGCGTGGTGTCCAGGCTGTCCTGGAAGAGCAGGCCGCTGGTCTGGTCGCTCGTCACGCTGAAGAATCCAACGGCTGATCGGAGGAAGCACGATGGATTTCCAGGCCGTATATTCCGGCCTTCAGGAGTTCCTCGAACGCGGGGGCCCCGTTCTGGTCGTCATCATGTTTACGACCTTTGTAATGTGGGCCTTCATGCTCGAGCGCTTCGCTTACTTCTTCCTCGCCCAGAAGGGTGATGCAGACAGAGCGAAGCGGGAGTGGGCCGCACGTGCAGACAAGAAGACTTGGTATGCACACGCGATCCGCGACCAGCTCATCTCGGAGGTCAAGGCAAGCGCCGATCAGAATGTCGAGCTCATCAAGACGCTCGTCGCTGTAGCGCCGCTCTTCGGACTGTTGGGGACAGTGACCGGCATGGTCTCAGTCTTTGACGTAATGTCCATTTCCGGATCGTCAGATGCCCAGGCCATGTCGGCCGGTGTATCGCGTGCGACGATCCCGACCATGGCTGGCATGGTGGCGTCCCTCTCGGGGCTCATCCTCGCCAATTACATCGAGAGAATGGCAAAGCGCCGCGTAGCGGTTCTTGCCGGCGATCTCGAGATTGAGGAGGCCTAGCCATGCGTCGTCGCAAGCAACAGGGAGATGAACAGGCAGAAGTCAACATGACGCCGATGCTCGACATCGTCTTCATCCTGCTCATCTTCTTCATCGTAACGGCTAATTTCCTCAACGAGGAAGGCATCAACATGCAGCCGCCGCCGGAGAGCGATGCTCCGCCGCCGGAGGATGCGCCGTCACCGATCGTGGTCCAGGTGGACGAGGACAATAATATCTTCGTCAACCGCGTGCGGACCGATGTCGACCGTGTGATTTCAGCCGTGAACCGTTTCCGTGCCGAGTCTGCCGGCAGTGCAGTTCTGATCGAAGCCAATGATGAAGCCTCCCACGGCATCATCGTTCGGATTTGGGATGACATGTCTGCCAACGGTGTGCCGGTCTCGCTGAGCCGCGCAAGCGGTCAACAGCAATAGCCGGGGAGGTGAGTTAATGGCTCGTCGCACTAGCCGAGTATCAACAGACGATAGTGATGTTGAACTGGATATGACGCCCATGCTGGACGTCGTCTTCATCCTCCTCATCTTTTTCATCGTCACATCCGTCTTCATCAATGAACCGGGGGTGGATCCGCTCCGTCCCGAGGCCGTGACGCAAGACGATCTCAACCCGTCCATGCTCGTCGCCGTCACGTCGGAGAGCGAGATCTGGGTCAATCGCCGCGCCTATGAACAGGCCGAGCTTCGCACGGTGATCGAGCAGCTTCTGCAAGAGAACCCGCGTGCTCGAGCTACCATTCAGGGCGACCAAGAGGCCGAAATCGGTGTCATCCTCGATGTCCAGGACCTGCTCCTGGAGATGGGTGTGGATGTCACGATCTCGACCCTGCAGGAATAAGGAGAGGAATGATGGGAAGTATTATTCGTCTCGTTATCGGTGTTCCGATTGCCGCCCTGGTGACGATTGGTCTCTTCGTGATCATGTACAACCTCATCGTTCCCGATGAAGTTGATATTGGCGAGGAAGGTGAAAACCTCCGCATCTCGATCAATGACGAGGTTGCAGAGGTGGAAGCGCGTCGTCGTGACACCACGATTGACGATGTGGATCAGATTGATCCGCCGCCCCCGCCGCCGCAGATCGAACGCCAGGCCGCCGAACAGCCGACCGAAGGTCTTGACACCATCGTGGGTCAGATCCCGGAATTCGACACGCCGCAGCTGGGTTCTGACAGCGTAAGCTTCTCGGTCTCCGACCGTGATGCCCAGCCGCTGGTCCGGATCGAGCCGCAATATCCGCCGCGTGCTGCGGAGCGGGGTGTCGAGGGAACCTGTGCTGTACGTTTCGATGTGACACCGGACGGTACGCCGACCAATGTCACGATCATGAACTGTTCCAGTTCCATGTTCGAACGTGCATCCATCCGTGCTGTCGAGCGCTGGCGTTATAATCCCAAGGTCGAAAACGGTGTTCCGGTCGCACGTCGCGGCGTGGAAACCCAGTTCAACTTCGAACTTGCGGATTAAGATGTAGTCAGGGGTGGTCTCGCCACTGGGCGGACCACCTCATCTTCCGGCCCCGCGGCCCGTCTGTTCCAGACGACGCCAAGGCGCCAGAAAGCACCGGTCCAGGGAGAGGGACTGGTATGAAGGAGCCATCGATGACCCGTTTTGACGGATTCGATCTAGCGAAATTCACGCGCTCTGCGTCGATGATCGTGCTTGCCGGTGTGCTGTTCGGAACGGCTGTTTCCGACGCTGACGCACAGCGCCGCAATCGCCGTGATGCCGAGCAATCGGAAGAAGATGCTGCGGAACGCGTCTTCTCCGCCGCGATCGGTGAAATCGTGCTCGAGGCGCAGAACCAGCAGGCCGAGGAACTCTTTGCAGAGTCCATCGTGACGCTGAACCGCGCGCTCGGAAACAATAGTATCAACCCCTATGAACGTTCCATCGCGCTGCAAATGCGCGGTCGTGCCTATTATGAGCAGGAACAGGTTCAGCGGGCGATTACGGACTGGGAAACCGCGATCACGACCGGCGCTATGCTGCGCTCCGAGATTGCGAACCTGCGTATCAATATCGGCCAGCTCTACATTACCGAAGGCCAGTACGACCAGGGTATCAGCACGCTTGAGTCGGCCATTCGTGATGCCGGCGACGAGATCATCACGGCGCCGCTGGCCCGCATGCTCTCCCAGGCCTACGCCCAGGCTGAACGTTATGCCGACGGCCTGCGCTGGGCCGAGACCTTCTGGGAATTGCGCCCGGTCGCGGAACGGACACGCGGCGACTATTCGCTGATGCTGTTCTACTATCAGCAGATGGACATGGTTCCGCAGCAGATGGAAATCGTCGAGGCGATGGTCGCCCGTTGGCCTGACGAGAAGCGCAACTGGACGTCCTACGCATCCCTGCTGGCTCAGACGGGTCGTGAAACGGACGCGTTCGAAGCCAACAAGATCATGTACATCAACGGCATGCTCAATGAAGGTCCCGAGATCGAGCGGGTCGCGCAGTATTATTCCTTCTTCGAATATCCCTATCGGGGCGCTGTCATTCTCGAGCGCGAGATGAATGCGGGCCGTGTGGATCGTGACCAGGCCAATCTCAACCTGCTGGCCAATATGTGGCGTCAGTCGCGTGAGTGGGAGCGGGCAATTCCGGTTCTGCGTCAGCTGGCACAGCTGACTGGTGAAGGTGATGACTGGGTGAAACTGGCCGAGGCCCTCTACCAGGAGGACCAGCTGTCCGAAGCCGAGACCGCTTTCCAGGAAGCCCTGAACCGCGGCGGTATCAACCGTCCGGGCGATACCTGGAACCTGCTTGGCACGGTGCGCTACGAGCTGGGCCGTCGCCAGTCTGCTATCGCCGCCTTCCAGGAAGGTTCGCGTTATCCCTATGCGCGTTCGACGGCGAACGGCTGGGCGACCTTTATCCGTGCGGAGATCAATGGTGAGGCCGATCGTGCCCGCCTGCGCCGCCAGATTGCCCGTGACGAGTGTGGCTTCACCGTGACCGACCTGGTCAATGGCGCCCGCCTGTTCGGTGACGTTGACGAGGAAGGCCGCGTGAACATTGATGTTCCCGAGCGCTGCCAGCCCTTCTTCAACCGCTTTGGCGAGCCGATTGACGAAGTTGCGTCCAATGACGCTGCCGCGGAAAGCGATAACGGCTAGACCGCTGTCACCAAGGCTTTTGGATCAACGCCCCGGCCGTCTGGTCGGGGCGTTTTTCTATGTCCGGTATACACTGTTCACCCAATACAATTTCTGCGCGCCTTATTCTCGCCATCAGATGACGCGAGGCTTTCCACATCATGACAGCATGCACCGGGGCTGGGGAGTTCGTGTCATGAATTGGGGAGGTGCACATGATGGGACAGACCCGTCACGCCGGCTGGGCCGGTGTCTTAAGCGCGTTCGCGCTCATTCTGGCCGCCGCACCGGCCAGTGCTCTTGAATTCCAGACCGCCGAGGAGAACCAGGTCCTGCGTCCGCACGTGGGCGACCAGATCCTGCGCTATATCGAAGCCGAGCAGGAGGGGCTCTGGCTGGACGCGGCAAACGGATACACATCCTTGCTTGAGGAGGGCAGGCTGCAGCCCTTCGAGGAGGCGACCGTGCTGCAATTGCGTGGCCGGGTCTTTTACGAGCTTGAACAGCCGCAGCGTGCCGTGGAGGACTGGCGGCGTGCGATTGATCTGGGCGCGCTCGGTGTCGATGCGGACAACACATTACGTCTTAATGCCGGGCAATTGCTGATTGGCGAGGCGGATTATGGCGGTGGTACGCACATGATCGAGACCGCGCTCGCCCTGGGTGCACCGCTCAGTGCCGATATCGCCATGCGCATGGCCCAGGCCTATGGCCAGATGGAGGATTACGCCTCCGGACTGCGCTTTGCGCGCCAGGCCTTCGATCTCGCAGACAACCGGCGGCAGAACCATTACTCGCTGCTGCTCTTCTATTTCGAAAATCTCGGCATGGAGGGTGACCAGTTGGCGCTGATCGTGGACATGGTCGAGCGCTGGCCGGAGGAAAAGCGTTACTGGTCCCGCTGGGCTGCCCTGCTGGGCCGCCAGGACCGGGTCGAGGAAGCCTTCAACGTCAATGTTATCATGTATAACAACGGCCTGCTCAGCGAGAATGATGAGCTGATCCGGCTGGTCCAGTATTACGCCTTCAATGGTTATCCCTACCGGGCGGCGGACATCATGTCCCGCGAGATCAATTCCGGCCGGATCGAGGAAACTCCGGATCATCTGCGCATGCTGGCGAGCTATTGGCGTCAGGCCCGCGAATGGGATCGCGCCCTGCCGGTTCTGCATCGTGTCGCAACCACGACCGGCTTCGGCCCGGACTACGAGGCGCTCGGCGAGGCCCTCTATCAGCGCGCCGAATATGCCGAGGCGGAGGTGATGTTCGAACAGGCGCTCGAACAGGGCAATATCCGCCGCCCCGGCGACACCATGACGCTGATCGGCAATGCGCGATATGAACAACATGATTTTGTCGGCGCCATCGACGCGTTTGAACGCGCCTTGAGCTGGGAGTATTCGCGTGCGACCGCCCAGGGCTGGATCGACTTTATCGAACGCCGCATCGCCATCATCCGTCGGGGTGAGGAGCTGGTGCACGTGACGGCGATCGAACGCTGCGAGATCTGGCTGGAGGCGGAACGGCGATCGGTGCCCACCGATGAAACCGAGTTCACGGACGACAACCGCCGTGTGTTCGAACTGCCCAGTGAATGCGGGACCTATTTCAACCGCCTGGGCGAACGCCTGCCGGACTGGCAGGGGTTTTTGTAGGAACGAGGGGCATGTTCGGCGTGTTGGGAATAGCGTTGGCGGTTGGGCTGTTCAGTGGAGATCCGGTACACGGTGACTTGTGTCGCCCCCGGATCGCCCCTGATCCGTTGGTGACGGAAACGATTGCCGCTGACGCTTTGCAGACTCCGTACGCACGAGAAGTTCTTGATGTAATTCTGCGCCCTCACCCTGAGGACTTGCGGCAATCCGTGTTGGAATTGGAACATGCGCTGGCCCAACCCGCGTTCGGGGCAAACGAGCTGAATGCGCGGACCAGGGCGCTGGCTTACGTCTATCTCGGCGGCGCTTACTACAACCTGGATCGTAAGGACGCGTCTTTGGATTATTGGGAGCGGGCCGTGTCGACCAGGATGCTGTTCCCGGATGAGGCGGCGAGCGTTCATTTCAATCTGGCCCAGCTGTACATTCGGGCCAGCAATGTGCGCGACACGATCATCCATTTGCGGGCGACGGCGTGTTTGACGGATGCCGAGACAGAGCTGCCTGATCAGTTCGCTGACGTCGTTGGCCACGCCTCCCGTATGGAGGTGGTCCACCCAACGCTACTGGCCTGGCGAGAGCAGCTCGGTTTGATCGCCGCGAGACAGCGCCCAAATTCTCCCCCAAATGATCACAATTGATCTCAATCGCGGCACGCTTTTGCCGTGAGGCCGGGGTCTGATGAGGATGCGACGCGGTGCTGAGTTGTAGTCCGTGTCGCCCTCGGCAGACGGGTCAGAGGGGTTTTGATCCGGGGATCTGGCGAGGCTTCGGGGCGTTTGCCCGGTTGGGCCATGACGGCATCTGCCCATGGGGAGGTAGAACCGTGAATACAGCACTTAGAACACCCTTAGTCCTGCCGCTGGCGGCAGGCGCAACAGTCGGCCTTTTCCTGATGATGCGGGCGCTGATCGATATCGGCCCGGTGGTCTTCGAGGAGGCGCCGCCAGAGCTCGATATCGTGATGAATCTGGAAGTCCCGGACGCAGAAGTTCGCACACCACGACCCATGCCGGACGCTGAAACGATTGATCCGCCACCCGCGGTTCGTCCGAGTGAGGTGGAGCGCGCCGTGCCAGACAGCACGGCCATGACGACGAATTATGAAGTCCCGGCGATCGATTCACCCACGCTCAGCTCGACCGAGGTGAATTTTTCCCGCGACGGCAATCCGACACCGGTCGTGCGCATCAATCCGAGTTACCCGACCCTCATGGCGGAGCGCGGTATCGAGGGGCAGTGCGACATGATTTTCGACATCCTGCCCAATGGTACGACGACCAATGTGCGCGTCCTGTCCTGCACCAATCGCGCTTTTGAACGCACATCGGTCAGGGCCGTGGAACGCTGGCGTTACAACCCGCAGTTCCGCAACGGCCAGCCGATCACCTTCCAGGGTGCCCGCACCCAATTGCTCTACGCGCTGGAACAGTAAACAACAGCCTGGTCCTCGGTATCTGTGGTCTTGCGAGAACCAGGTCGCCCGCTGCGTCGTCGCAACGCAGCGGGCATTTTTTTATCTCACGCCAACTCGCTTTGCTCGCGGCTCCGACGGGGCGGCCTGACCGGCCGGAGCGCGGTCGCGCTTGCGAAGCCCGGAGGGCTTCGATTTGCGATGGTGGCTCTATCCCTCTCCCCACGGGGAGAGGTCGAGCGAAGCGAGGGGGAGGGGGCGTGAGCGCAGCGAACAAAAAAGGCGCGGACCATTCAGCCCGCGCCTTTCCTGAAAACCTTGGAGCGAAGTTACTCCGCGGCGATGTCCTCGACTTCGCTATCGGCGAGGCCGGTGACCATCAGGGCGAAGGCCCAGTTGAGGGCGACCTCGCGCAGGCTGTCGAAACGACCGGACGCGCCGCCGTGGCCGGCACCCATATTCATCTTGAGTAGGGTGAGACCGTCATCGGTGCGGCGATCACGCATGCGGGCGACGTATTTGGTCGGTTCCCAATAGGTCACGCGCGGATCGGTCAGGCCACCGGTGGCGAGGATATGCGGATAGGCCGTCTCGGTGATCTGGTCGTACGGGCTGTACTCGATCATCGTCTGGTAATCCTCGGCACTCTCGATCGGATTACCCCATTCCGGCCATTCCGGCGGGGTCAGCGGCAGTTCGGCGTCGGACATGGTGTTGATCACGTCGACAAAGGGCACGGCTGCAATGGCACCGGCAAACAGGTCCGGCTGCAGGTTGACCGCTGCACCGACAAGGAGGCCGCCGGCCGAGCCGCCATAGGCGACGATATTGCCGCGCGAGGTGTAACCCTCAGCGGCCAGCGCCTCACCGGCCGAGACGAAGTCGCGGAAGGTGTTCATCTTCAGCTCGAGCTTGCCGTCCAGATACCACTGGTAACCGCGCGCCATGGAGCCACGGATATGGGCGATGGCGTAGACCATGCCGCGATCTGCCAGTGAGAGCGGGGTGACGCGGAAGCTGGCCGGGATGGTGATGCCATAGGAGCCGTAGCCATAGAGCATCAGCGGCGCGGAACCGTCGATCGGCGTGTCGCGGTGATGCAGGATGGTGACCGGGATTTCCACGCCATCATGACCGGGAGCCATGATACGGCGCACGACATAGTCGTCCGGATTGTGACCGGAGGGGACTTCCTGGCGCTTGCGCAGCACGCGCTCGCGCGAGCGCATGTTGTAGTCATAGGTCTCTTCCGGCGTGGACGGGCTTTCATAGGAGAAACGCAGGCGGTCGACGGCGAACTCGTAGCCGCCCGACATGCCCAGCGAATAGGCCTCTTCCTCGAAGGCGATCTCGTGCTCCTCGCCGGTGGCGTATTCGTGCACGACAATGCGCGGCAGGGCGTTTTCACGCTCGGAACGCACCAGCCAGTCTTCAAAACCGATCACACCATTGACCAGCACGCCCGGACGGTGGGCGACAAAGTCTTCCCAGTTTTCCCGGCCCGGATTGTCCAGCGGAGCGGTGACGATCTTGAAGTCGACAGCGCCGTCCGCATTGGTGCGGAAGTAGAAACGGTCCGTGGCTTCGGTCAGATAGTATTCCACACCCTCTTCACGGGCCGCGATCAGCACCGGCTCGCCGGCCGGATCGGCCGCGTCGATGACGCGGATCTCGTTGGAGGTGTGACCCCCGGCATTGATGACGATGTAGTTCTCGCCGTCAGACGAACCGACGCTGACGAAGAAACCCGGATCTTCCTCGTCATAGATCAGCTCGGACGTGCCGCCATCGCGGTTCTGGCGATAGACGCGCTTGGAGCGGCCATTATCATCGCGCCACACCCAGTAGAGGGTGGAGCTGTCATTGGCCCAGACAAAATCGCCGGTGCTTTCATCCGTCAGCGTGGCGATGACCGAACCGGTGGCGACTTCGCGGATAATGATCTCATAGTATTCCGAACCGCGTGTATCCACGGCATAGGCCACGAATTCATGGTTCGGGCTGTGCTCGACATTGCCAAAGTCCAGATAGTCGAAATCACCGGCCTCGGCATCACCATCGATGAGGATCTCTTCCTCGCCCGTCGGCTCACCGGTTTCCGGGTCGATCGGACGGCGCGAGAAGACCGGATACTGGCCGCCTTCACGATAGCGGGTGAAGTATTCATAATTGCCGTGCGGCTGCGGGACAGAGCTGTCGTCTTCCTTGATGCGACCGCGGATCTCCTGGAAAATCCGCTCCTGCAAGGCCTCGGTCGGCTCCATGACGGCGTCGAGATAGGCGTTCTCGGCATCCAGCACGGCGCGGATGTCTTCCTGCAGCGTGTCAGGCTCGCGCATGACCTGCTGCCAGTTCTCGTCCTTGATCCACTGGTATTCGTCCACACGTGTGAAGCCGACCTGTTCAATGGTCACCGGGCGCTGTTCCACCTGCGGGGCTTCCAGCCCCCGGGCGCGCTCGATGAGGGCGGAGCTCGCCGTTTGAGGTGTCTCTGAGTTCATGGAAGTCTCCTGGCTGCAGGCGGCCAGCGTGACGGCCGCAAAGCCAGTCACCACGCCCCTGAGCATGGTCGTCGATAATCTGTGTTTCACTTTACTCTCCCCCGACCCGAAGGCGTTCAATCCTGTGCGGGTCGAAAATCCAGAACGTTCCCATTGATGCAGTATCGCAGGCCATCAGGACCGGGGCCATCGGGGAAAACATGTCCCAGATGTGCGCCGCAATTGGCACAGTGCACCTCGGTGCGTGGCAGGGCCAGCTTGAGGTCTTCCTTGGTCTCCACCGCGCCCTGGCGCGCGACCTGGGAGAAGGAGGGCCAGCCGGAGCCGGAATCGTATTTGTCATTGGCGGCAAACAGGAATTCACCGCACACCGTGCAGTGATACTCACCGGGGCGTTTCTCGGTGTAGAGCGGGTGGGAGAAGGCGTACTCGGTGGCCTCGGCAAAAGCGATCGCGTCTTCTTCCGGGCTCAGCTTCTCGCGCAGCGTGGCGATTTCGGCATCACTCAGTCTCGGCATCATCTTTCTCCTTCGGCTCGTGTTTGAGCGCGACCGGTTCGGCGCGCTTCACCGACAAGATAGGTGTTGCGACGCAAATGAGAACCAGCACCAGGCCCAGGCCGATCATCGGGATGAGGGCGGCTGGTCGTGCGCCAATGGCACCGACGATCGGCCCCATCAGCAAAATGCCCGCTGGCATGCCGCCAAAAAGTCCCAGCTGGTACACCGACATGACCCGGGCCAGCTTGTCCGGCGGGGCCTGTTCCTGGACCACAGAACGGCTGAGCGAGATGGCGATGCCCGCGCCCAGCCCCCAGGCGAAGACGAGACCGTAGAGCGACCAGAAGGGAATGGGGGCGGCAAAGGCGCCTACGGCGAGCACGGTGACACCCTGGGCGGCGATCAGCGCCCGTCCCGGGCGTTCGATCTGGCCGAATTTCACCAGCAGGACATTGGCCACGAAGGCACCAAGCCAGAAGGTGACCATCAGGCTGGAGAGTTCGGGATATCCACCGCCATAAGCATCACGGATCAGAATCGGGATCAGCACCAGGAAGGCGCCGCCGACAATGAAAATTCCGATCGCCACCATGATCGCCGTCATCGGCATCAGCACGGGCGAGTGCAAAACGGCATCCAACCCGTCCTTGAGGTCGCGCAGCGGGTGTTCGGTCGACTTGTTCCGTTTCGAGCCCAGGCGCGGCAGGAAAGCGGCCGACAGGCCACCGATGACCAGGCCCACGCCCATCATCAGGAACAGCGGGCCCGGGCCCGTGATCGCGGCGAAATAGCCGGCGGCCATGCCGGCGATCTGGGCGCCGAACTGGACGGCAGAGGCCATGACAACCGCACGCTGCAGCTCGATCCCGCCATGACGGGTCTTGGCGGAAATGCGCACGATGGGATTGATGGCGCTGTCGCGGGCCGGCATGACGAATCCCCCGGCCACACCGACCAGGGCGGCGAAAATGACCAGGTTCATATAGGTCAGGATATCGCTCATCATCATGGAAGCGAGGCCGATCGTGCACAGGCCGGCAAACAGGTAGAAATAGAAGATGATGCCGCGCCGGTCCTTGCGTTCCGCGAGCACGCCGGCCGCAGGCAGCAAGAGCGCCATGGGCGCGGTAAGGGCGGCCTGGGCGAAACTCAGCCGCTCCGGGCTTTCCATCAGGGTGAAGGTGATCACGCCGGGAAACAGGGTGGTCTGCAGTCCGAAGCCGAAAAACCAGCCCGCCACCAGCACCAGGTATGCGCCGAAGGGCGGCATGCGCAGCTTGCGATTACCGGCGAGGGGACGAAACAGCGGCAATTGAGTTTTCCCGTTTGTCCTCACGAGACCGCCAAGCGCTCGTGATGGAGTGTGATTGGTATTGCGTCCTGTCTAGCAACATGTAGGGCTTAAGCAAATTCATCTGATGCAGGCCAAGGAGTGACTGTAATGAAAATGGTTCGTCTGGGTGGCAGCGTGGTGCTGGCGCTGTTCATGCTCTTCATGGGCGCGCAGAAGTTCGGCGCCTCCAATCCGGTTTTCTCCTATCTGGCCGCCAATTCCGGGATCGAGCTGTTCGAGCCCGTGATCCGCACTGCCACCGGTGTGGCGGAAGTCCTGGCAGCAGTGTTGCTGCTGGTCGGTGTCTTCGCCGGCAAGTTCCGCGGCCTCGGCGCGCTTTTGTCACTGGGCGTGATTGGCGGCGCGATCGGCTTTCACCTGTCGCCATGGCTCGGCATCAATGCCCCGGTCGCCTTTGCCGAAGGTGGTGGCTATGAGTTCAGCCCCATGCTGTTCGGCATGGCCGTCGTGTTCGGGGGCCTGTCCGCCGTACTGACGGTCATCGACCGCGAGCACCTGCCGGTGATCGGCAAGGGGTAGGGTGGATCTTCCTTACCCTTGATGGGCGGGAATGTACTTTTCTGCTCCACAAACCTCCGTCATCATCCGGCTTGTCCGGGTGACCTCAGCTCGCCTCTCGACAGGATAGCCGAGGTCCCCCGGATGTCTGCTTCGCAGCCACCGTGGGATGACGGCAGCGTTGATTGAGACAACAGATTTGATGTCAATCTTTGTATCGGCTTGCTCCAGCTAACCTTTCCCGACAATCCACCCCCTCCCGCGCACGCTTTTTTAACACCACACCGCCAGTCTGGCTGCGAACAAAACGGATCCAGCCCGATGGCCCAAGCTGAACCCTTTGACCTGGATCAGCCCGTCACCTCACGTGCGCGGGCTGTTCTGGCGCGTCGTCTGGCGGATATTGTCGGGCTGCCGACCTCGCGACTGACGCCGCGCGAGCGCTGGATTGTCGGCGACTTGCTGCATGATCTTTTGCGGCAGGGGGATGAGCAGCTTCGCAAGCGGGTGGCCCAGCGTCTGGCCGGGCTGAACGAAGCGCCGCACCGTCTCTTGCGCATGCTGGCCGTTGACAAGTTCGAGATTGCCGAGCCCATTCTCGAAGAGTGCATGGCGCTGACCGATTTCGACATGCTGGAAATCGTCCAGGGCGGCACGGTGGATCATCGCCTGGCGATTGCCCGCCGGGAAAATCTCTCGGAGACGGTTGCCGCAGCGCTGGCGGCCTATGGCGAAGTTGCAGTCGTCAAACGCCTGCTCAAGAACAAGACGGCCTTGCTGGCGGCTCCGACAATTGACCATGTTGTCGCCGCAGCGCGGGAAGAGCCGAGTTACGCCCCGCTGATCATCCGTCGTGGCGAGTTGCGACCGGCCCAGGCGTTTCGCCTCTTCTGGGGCTGTGATCATGAAAACCGGCTGGAAATCCTCGAGCGTTTCGCCGTGGATCGCACCATTCTCATCGATGCCTCGGAAGACATTTTCCCGATGGCCCGGGCGGAGGGCTGGTCCGACCCGCTGGTGCGACGCATCCTGCGCTATATCGACCGGCGCCAGCGCAATCGTGAGGCCGTGACGCTCAGCCCGTTCGACAGCCTGGAAGGTGCTCTGGAGGCCATGCGTGTGGCTGGACCTCGCCAGGACATCATCTCCGAGGTCGCGACCCTGTCGGGTATTGATATCGGCCTGATGCGCAAGCTGGTCGACGACATGTCCGGGGAACCCTTTGCCGTCCTGTGCAAGGCGACGGGACTGAAATGGCCGTCTTTCGAGGCCTTCTGGGTTGGCGTGGGGCGCCAGACCGACAGCGTCCAGGCCGAACAGGCCCGCCATGTCTATGCCATGCTTTCGGTTGAAAAGGCCCAGACCGTGCTGCGTTACTGGAACCTGTCCACCGAGACCGGCGCACATTAACCCGCGAAAAGTTGGGGTTTTGGCGCTGGGAATCCCTGAAAGCGCGCAGTTTGCCAACCCTGCCGATCACATTTGCCTGATACACTGTGGGTAGGTGTGCGAAATCCTGACGGTTTGTCTGGCCAAGCCAATTCCTGATCGCTAATAACCGTTACTGAGCGTTAACGCGCGGGGAGATTCCATGGCTTATGGTGTCGGCCTCACCGCCGTCCTGGTGGTGCTTTGGCTAGTTTTATCCGGTTCCTACACCCTGTCCGGCGACCACAAGGTCCTGCTGGTCATGTCCGTATTGAGCATTGCGGGTGCAGTCTATCTGACTGTTCGCATGCGTATTCTTGATCGCGAGACGGTGCCCCTGAAGCCCGCCTTTGCCCTATTCGGGTATTGGGGTTGGCTTGGCCGGGAAATCGTGGCGGCCAATCTGGCTGTTGTGAAGCTGATCATGAAACCCGAGATCGAAGTTGAGCCGCGCCTGATTCGCGTGCCGGTCGATCTGCGCACGGGCCTGGCGCGATGTGTGTTCGCCAATTCCATCACGCTGACACCGGGAACGGTGACGGTGGATGTGGAGGAGGATGGCTTCCTCGTGCACGCGCTGGACAATTCCTTCACCGCTCCGGAAGGCTTTGCCGAAATGGCAGCCCGTACGGATGAAGCGTCGGACGGACGCCGGGAGGCTGAATAATGGATCTTGTGAACTTTGTTATCGCGTTGGGTATGGCCGGTGCGATGGCGATCATGCTCGCTCGCCTGTTTGCCGGGCCGACATTGTATGACCGCGTCCTGGCCGCCAATTCCTTTGGTACCAAGACGGTGCTTTTCCTGCTGGTCTTCTCTGCGATTGCCGGACGCCAGGACGCCATCGATATCGCGCTGCTCTATGCGTTGATCAATTTTGTGGCGACGATCGCGATCCTGAAATTCTTCCGCTATCGCTCGCTCGAGATCGCCCTGGCGCGCATGTCGCTGCGCAAGGCCGTGGACGGGGATTTCGACGAATGACCCTGGTTGAATTCGGACAACACGCCCTGTTCGCCATCGCTGTGGGTTCCATGACCCTCGGTCTTATGCTCGTTCTGGCCGGCGCCATTGGTGTCATCCGCCTGCCGGATTTCTACACGCGCATGCACGCGGCCGGTGTCACCGACACGCTGGGCGCCGAGCTGATCATTCTCGGCCTGATCCTGCAGGCCGGTGACTGGCAGACCATGGCCAAGCTGGCGCTTGTCGGCCTGCTGCTCTTCCTGACCAGTCCGACAGCGACGCATGCGGTTGCAAATGCCGCCCACCGGGCCGGCCAGAAGCCGGACCTGTCCAAGTTCAAGCCGGAGCATCCCCGTGATGCCGTGAAAGAGGAGAGCGCGTCGTGACCGGTGCTGATCTCACTCAATTCCTGGACTACACGCTGATTGCCATGTTGCTGGCCGTCGGTTTTGCCATTGTCCGCCTGCGCAACCTGTTCGCGGTCGTCATGCTGACCGGGGTGTATTCACTTCTGTCCGCGGCCTGGTTCGTGTCCCTGGACGCGGTCGATGTAGCCTTTACCGAGGCTGCCGTCGGCGCAGGTATCTCAACCGTTCTGATGCTGGGCGCGATGCTGTTGACCGCGCGCGAGGCCGAGCCGGCCGGCGCTGGTCGCCACTGGGCCGCCTTTGCGGTTGTTGCCGTGGCAGGACTGGCGCTCTTCTTCGCCATTCCGGACATGCCAGTTTATGGCGATGCGCACTCTCCGGCCAATGCGGGCGTGGGCATGGAATACATGACCCGTACGCCGAACGAGATCTCGGTGCCCAACGTGGTCACGGCCGTCCTGGCCAGCTATCGGGGTTATGACACCTTCGGCGAGGTGGTGGTGATCTTCACCGCCGCGCTGGGCGTTATCCTTCTGCTGGGCTTCGGCAATGGCCGCAAGAAGGGGGAGGGCAAGTCATGAACCCGCACCTGATCCTTCGCGTTGTTTCCAAACTGCTGATCCCGATGATCGTCGTGTTCGGCTTTTATGTTCAGTTCCACGGTGATTATGGTCCCGGTGGCGGTTTCCAGGCCGGTGTGATCATCGCTGTTTCCGTCATTCTCTACGCCCTGATCTTCGGCATTGAAGAAGCCCAGAAGGCGGTTCCGCCAAATGTTGCGCGCATCGGCGCGGCAACAGGCGTTCTGATCTATGCCGGTGTGGGCGTGGCGACGCTCTTTCTGCCGTTCGCGGGCGAGGCGGTGAACTTCCTTGATTATGACGCGCTGCATCCCGACCAGGGTCACCACAGCGGCCAGCACTACGGCATCCTGCTGATCGAGCTGGGCGTTCTGACCACGGTCGCCTCGGTCATGCTGGCGATTTTCTACGCCTTCGCCGGTCGTGTGCCGGATATCCCGGACGAGGAGTGGTAGAATGCTCGATATCATCCTCGAACGTTTCAACTATATCCCGATCATCATCCTGATGATGACGGGCCTGTATGTGGTCATCGCGACCGGCAATCTGGTCAAGCGACTGGTTGGCCTGTCGCTGTTCCAGACCTCGGTCTTCCTCCTCTACATAACCATCGGCAAGGTGTTTGGCGGCCAGCCGCCCATTCTCGATGGCGCCCATCACGGCGATGAGGAGGGCTCCCACGGTGCCGGTTACGCTGCTGCGGGGCACGGCGAGGCAGGCGGTGACCACGCTGCCGCGGACAGTCACGCCGAACCGGCTGCGGACGCCCATGCCGGCGATCACGCAGCTGAGGCTGTCGAGCACGCGTCCGATTATGCCGCCGGTGCTGATGCCGCGCATCACGCCAGCGAAGTGCTCTATTCCAACCCGCTGCCGCACGTATTGATCCTGACTGCGATCGTCGTCGGCGTCGCGACCCTGGCTGTTGGCCTGGCCCTGGTGGTCCGGATCCGCGAAGCCTATGGAACCATTGAAGATGATGGGCTCAACGCCGCGGACTACAACCGCGAGACGGGGGGCAGTGAATAATGGATTTTCTGGTCAATCTTCTTCCTTCCGGACTGGCCCACCACGCTCCGGCGCTGGTGATTGTCATCCCGCTCGTCGCCGCGGCTGTCGCAGCGCTGATGCCAAACGGCCGTCTCGGCTGGATCGTTGCCATGGTCACAGCCTCGCTGGTGGCTTTCTTCTCGCTTGTCGTCCTTGGCCTGGTGCTGAGCGACGGGCTGATCAGCTATCACATGGGGGGCTGGGAGCCGCCCTATGGCATCGAGCTGCGTGTAGATGCGCTCAACGCCGTCGTCCTCGCCCTAGTCGGGGTGATGGGACTGCTCTGTGTGATCTTTGCCCTGCCCAGCGTGGGTGACGAGATCGAAGAGGGCAAGCAGGCGCTCTTCTACTCCGCCTTCCTGGTGGCGCTGGCGGGTCTGCTCGGTGTGACGATTACAGGCGATGCGTTCAACGTCTTCGTCTTTCTCGAGATCTCCTCGATCTCGACCTACACGATTATCGCCATGGGCGCCGGCAAGGATCGCCGGGCCCTGACTGCGTCCTACAACTATCTGATCCTCGGCACGATCGGCGCGACCTTCTTCGTGATCGGTGTCGGTTTCCTCTACATGGCGACCGGTTCGCTCAACATGGCCGATATCGGCCAGATCCTGCAGGAACAGGGGCATAACCGGGTCACCCAGGCGGCCTTTGCCTTCATCGTGGTCGGGCTGGGCCTGAAGGCCGCGATGTTCCCGCTGCATGTCTGGCTGCCCAATGCCTATGCGTTCGCACCGAATTTCGTGACGGCCTTCCTGGCGTCGACAGCGACCAAGGTCGCCTTCTACGCCCTGATCCGTTTCCTCTTTTCCGTCTTCCATCCCGATGTGGCCTTTGTCGAACTCTCCTTCACCTGGGTCTTCGCAGCCGTTGGCGTCATCGCCATGATGGTGGCGTCCAGCCAGGCGATCTTCCAGACCGATGCGCGGCGTCTGCTCGCCTATTCCTCTGTTGCCCAGGTGGGCTACATGATGCTGGGTCTGGGCATGGGTACGGCGGCAGGCCTGTCGGCCGGTATCCTGCACCTGATCAATCACGCCATCATGAAGGGCGCGCTGTTCATGGCGCTCGGCGCGTTTGCGCTGCATTTCGGCGTCCGTCAGATCCGTGACCTCAACGGTCTTGGCCGCACCATGCCGGCCTCGGCAGGGGCGTTCACCATTGTCGGCCTGTCGCTGGTCGGTGTGCCGCTGACGATCGGCTTTACCTCGAAATGGTATCTCATCACCGCAGCGCTGGAGCGCGGCTGGTGGTGGGCGGTGGCCGCCCTGATCATCTCCTCGCTGATGGCGCTGGCCTATGTGGCTCGCATGCTCTCGGCGATCTGGATGGAAAGCCCGCCAGAACATCACGCTGCCAAGCCCGCCGCGCGTCATGCGCCTTACATGGTGCTGGTGCCGATGGGCATCCTGGCCTTTGCCAATCTGTATTTCTTCTTCCACGCCGATGTTCTGGTCGGTCTGGCCGAGGCTGCGGCGAACGCCGTGACGGGAGGGCATTAAGCCATGTGGTCTGCTGAACTCTCTCTCGCCCTGGCCCTGACCATTCCGGCCGTTGGCGGTGTCTTCGTGGCGCTGCTGGGCAATAAACCCAATCTGCGCGAGGGTGCGACCCTGGTCTCGGCCGTGCTGCTGGCGATCAATGTCGCCTACCTGGTCGAGATTGCTCCGAGCGAACCGACCCTGGTCCTGGCCAATATCGCGCCGGGCCTGCAGCTGACCTTCAAGCTGGAACCGCTGGGCGCGATCTTCGCGGCTGTGGCCTCCGGTCTGTGGATCGTCAACTCGCTTTATTCCATCGGCTATATGCGCGGCAATAACGAGAAGAACCAGACGCGTTTCTATGTCTGTTTCTGTATCGCCATCGCCTCGGCCATGGGGGTTGCCCTGTCTGGCAACCTCTTGACCATGTTCCTCTTCTATGAGGTGCTGTCGCTGTCGACCTATCCGCTGGTCACGCACAAGGGCGATGAAAACGCCAAGCGTGGCGGCAAGATCTACCTGACCATTCTGATGGGCACCTCGATCGGTCTTTTCCTTCCGGCCGTCATCGCGACGCATTTCCTGGCAGGCTCTACCGACTTCGTCGCCGGTGGCCTGCTGGCGCTCAATGACGTCCAGCCGATGATCGCCGGCATCCTCCTGATCATGTTTGCCTTTGGTATCGGCAAGGCGGCGCTGATGCCGATGCACCCCTGGCTGCCCAATGCCATGGTCGCGCCGACCCCGGTCTCCGCACTCCTGCACGCTGTGGCGGTTGTGAAGGCCGGCGTTTTCTCCATCCTCAAGGTGGGCACTTATATCTTCGGACCGACGCTGATCGCGGCCGCGCCGAGCTCGGAGCCGCTGGCCTGGATCGCCGCGATTTCAATCGTGCTGGCCTCCGTGGTCGCCATCACCAAGGATAATCTCAAGGCGCGCCTGGCCTTTTCCACTGTCTCCCAGCTCTCCTATGTGACGCTGGGTGTGATGCTGGCCTCGCCGCTGGCGATGCTGGGCGCTGCGCTGCAGATCATCATGCACGCCTGGGGCAAGATCACGCTCTTCATGAGCGCCGGTGCGATCTATACCGCGACCAAGAAAACCGAGATCTCGCAAATGCGCGGTCTGGGCAAGTACATGCCCTGGCTGTTTGGCGCCTATACGGTCGGTGCGCTGTCGATCATCGGTCTGCCACCGCTGGGTGGGGCCTGGCCCAAGCTCTTCCTGATGCAGGGCGCGTGGGATGCCGGGCAGGCGATCATGATCGTGGCCCTGGTCGCATCTTCCATTCTCAATGTGGCCTATCTTCTGCCGCTCTCGGCGCGGGGCTTCTTTGCTCCGGCTGACGAAGCCAAGCTGAAGAAACAGCCGCCGGCCCTGGTCATCCTCCCGCCGGTCATCACCGCTGCGGGCGTGATCGTGCTCTTCTTCCTGATCGGGCCGATCCGGGATTATCTGGAACCCGTCTTCATGCCGCTGGCCAGCGCAGGAGCTCTGTGATGAGTGACGACAACAAGAAAAACGACGAGCTGATACACCCGTTGGCGCGTCCCTTCCTGTGGCTGGACGCCAAATGGCTGAAGTCCTCCATGTTCTGGATCTTCGGAATCCTGACTGTGGCCTTTGTTGCAGCGGATGTTTTCCATCCGCGTCATGAATATGTGCACCTGGCCGAGATCACCGGTTTTTACGCCATGTGGGGTTTCGGTGCCTTCGTCCTGGCCGTGATGATCGGCTGGATTGTCATCCGCGGCGTGCTTGGTCGCGAGGAAAACTACTGGGACGAGGAGGGTGACAATGATTGAGACCTTCCACATTGAAAGCCTGGCGCATGTCTCTCCGGCCTGGCCGGTCATCATTGCGGGCCTCGTTGCCGCGCTGATCTCGAACAATCATGTGCGCAAGGCGCTGGCGCTGCTGGCCCCCATCGTCGCACTGGTGCTGTGGTTCAATCCGGTCACGACGGGCACCTATGGCCTGATCGAGTTCGGCGGGTTCACGCTCGAGACCTTCCGCTACGACAATCTTTCGCGCATCTGGTCGCTGGTCTTCATCATCGCCGCCTTTATCAACGGGCTTTACGGCCTGCACGAGAAGGATCGCCTGGCCGATGTCATGGGGCTGATCTATTCCGGTGCCGGTCTGGGCGCTGTGTTTGCCGGTGACTTGCTGACGCTCTTCTTCTTCTGGGAGCTGACGGCGATCTCGTCTGTCTTCCTGATCTGGGGTTCGCGCAACAATGCCTCCTACAAGGCTGGCCTGCGGTATCTGGGCATCCACATCCTGTCCGGCGTACTGCTGCTGGCTGGCGCTGTGATCCGTGCCAGCGAGACCGGCAGCTGGGCCTTTGATGGCAGTCTGTCGATCGACACGGTTGGCGGCTTCCTGATCTTCATCGCCTTTGGCATCAAATGCGCCTTCCCCTTCCTGCACAACTGGCTGCAGGACGCCTATCCCAAGGCGACGATCACCGGCGCTGTCGTGCTCTCTGCCTTCACCACCAAGCTGGCGGTCTATGCCCTGGCGCGGGGATATGCAGGCACCGAGATCCTGATCTATATCGGCGCCGTGATGACGGCCTTCCCGGTCTTCTTTGCCGTGGTCGAGAATGATCTGCGCAAGGTGCTGTCCTATTCGCTCAACAACCAGCTCGGCTTCATGGTCGTTGGTATCGGTGTCGGCACCGAACTGGCGCTCAATGGTGCTGCGGCGCACGCCTTTGTGCACATCATTTACAAGGCGCTCCTGTTCATGAGCATGGGCGCGGTGCTGCACCGTGTCGGCACGGTCAAGGGCTCGGAACTGGGCGGGTTGTTCAAGTCCATGCCGGCGACGACTGTGTTCTGTCTCATCGGCGCGGCCTCGATCTCGGCATTCCCGCTGTTCTCCGGTTTTGTCGCCAAGGCGCTGACCCTGGCAGCGGTCGCGCAGGAACACCACACCCTGGTCTGGCTGGTCCTGGTCTTTGCCTCTGCAGGTGTCCTGGAACACTCCGGTATCAAGATCCCGTATTTCGCCTTCTTCGCCCATGATCGAGGACTGCGTGTCCGCGAGGCGCCGGTGAACATGCTGATGGCGATGGGCCTGGCGGCGCTTCTGTGTGTCTATCTGGGTATCAATTACGGCGTGCTCTACGAGCTGGTTCCGTATCCGGAAGCGGCGCTGCACTACGAGCCTTACACCTTCGATCACATTGTCGGGCAGATGCAGTTGTTATTGGCGGCCATGTTCGCCTTCACACTCCTGGTGAGGTTCAACCTCTATCCGGAGGAGAAGCGGTCGGTGAATATCGATTTTGACTGGGTCTATCGTCGTTTCCTGGACGGTACGGCGCGTTGGGGCTGGCAGATGATTGATCGCCTCAATGCGGCTGTCGGCAATATCGTCACTGCGACCCAGGCCCGCATGGGCGGCAAGGCCTTCGAAATCTTCAGCCCGGGCGGACAGCTCAGCCGGGATATCCCGAGTGGTGTCCTTGCGATCTGGACCAGTGCGCTCTTGGCGGTGGTCCTGCTCATCGCTTACCTGGCGCCCTGATATTTCCTCGCCTTACAGCGGAAAGCTCAGAGTTGCACGTCCTGCGTGTAATCTCTGGCTTTGCGTGAACAGTAGGAATATAATCCACACCCGGGCGTAGCCTCCTAGCATGAACGGGAAGTCGAAAACGGCTTCTCGACCAGAACGGGAGAGCAGGATGATTGAAAGTACAGCACGTCCCCACCCAGCCGGGACGCCGATGAGAAACCGGACCAGGCTCCAGGACCTGGCCTGTGCGCAACTGGCCGCCAGCGCGGTCGCCTACAGTTTCGGCATCGCCACCCAGGATGTCGTGGCGCCAACCCGACGTTCCCGCGAAGCCGCCTTTGCCCGCCAGATCGCCATGTATCTGATGCATGTCTCATTCGGCCTGCCGCTGGCGCGCGTGGCCTCGGCCTTTGACCGTGATCGCTCGACCGCAGCCCATGCCTGTCACCGCATCGAGGACGAGCGGGATAACCACGATTTCGACACCTGCCTGGAACAGCTGGAGGCCTGCCTGCGCACCGCGCCGCGTCCGGCCATTGTGAACTGATGGGCCGACCAGCGCGATGGGAGCGCTGTCTGGCACGGGCAGGGGCCCGGCTCTTGCCATTGCCGGGCGGATCAGACCGGCTTGGTGTGTTTCCCGACGGAGACCGGCGCAGGCGTGCCCTGGCCAGGCTGGACAGGGCCGAGGCGCGCGAGGCCATCTCGGAGGGGCGCCTGGAATGTTGCGGTGATGAATACCGTCAGACCGAAGCGGGCCGGCTGGCGGTCAAGCGGGAGCGTGGCGGATTTCACAGCCAGCACCGCGTCCTTGCCCTGCGGGAAATTTTCGACCGCAAGGGCCGTGTGACCCGCGTTCTTGCCAATTGTAATGAAAGCCCTGTGGCGCGCTGGGCGCATTTCCTCACCGCAGCCCAGATCAATGCGGCTGAGAACTTCCTGCGCGATTATCACAGCTCGACCCTGACCCAGCCGGTCACTCGCAACTGGAACCTGGACGCCCAGGCACGGAGCGGCCGTGGTGGTAACGGCCAGGAGACCGCGACCCTGTCCCGGCTCGCCGCGACGAAGCGGGTGATGTCCGTGTTTGACCGGCTGGGACGACGCGACGGCGAGGTATTGCTCGGTGCACTGGTGCGCGAGGAAAGCCTGGCCGCCCTGGGACGTCGTTTCGCGGGCAATCCCCGGCAGGGCCGCAGCATTGTGACGGAAGCGCTGGAAGGTCTGGTGAACGCCTAGCCTGCCGCGACCGTCTGGATGCGCTTGATCATTGAGGCGAGGCCGTTGGAGCGCTGGGGAGAGAGGTGTTCGGCCAGGCCGATAGTCTGCAGGACCTCGCGGGCATCGATGGAAAGGATCTCCTCGCCGGTGCGGCCGGAATAAAGGCGGACGAGCAGGGCGGCGAGGCCCTTGACGATGTGGGCATCGCTTTCGGCGCGGAAGATGTGGGTGTCGTCGTCGATCTCGTGCACCAGCCAGACCTGGCTGACACAGCCCTTCACCTTGGTGATGTCGTTTTTCTCGGCGGCGTCGAGCGGCTGCAGCGCCTTGCCCATATCGATGAGATATTTGTAGCGCTGTTCCCAATCGTCGAGCAGGTCGAATTCCTCGACCAGTTCCTCGACCTCGTCCTGGATGCTGGATGTGTTCATACCCGCGACCTAGTGCGAGAGGTCGCGGGGCGCAAGTGTGTTGTGAAGTCGCGACCTAGCGGGCGCTTTCGTCTTGGTCTTCGATCGCTGCTTCGATCCGGTCAACGGCCATATCCGCCAGGAATGCGCCGAGACGCGCCGCTTCCTCGCCGGCATCGCAAATCTCCTGGCGTTCAGTACACCAGTCTCCAACAGCGCCTTCTGCATCGATGCGCGTTTCTGCCACGGCCTGCGGCAGGACAATTTCGCTGCCTGCGAATTCCTTGGGAACAAACAGGCTGACTACAGCGAGCCAAAATGCAGCACGAATAAGGAACATGCTCTAACCACCTCATCGACAGCCTTTGCGGCTGTTCTTCTTCTTTGCAGGATAGAGGCTAGGTGAGAGAGCCCGAAATAGCGAGCGTTTGTAGGGTTTACCGACAATAACGTGCGAATTTGGAGCACAGGTTTTGTCTAAAATTTGTGCGCAATTTTATCTTGTCCCGGAGCGAGACACTTTTTGGTAAGGAATGTTAAAATTACGCCGGATCCGTTAACGCCCTGGCGAGGCCCTAATTGGTCGCGGTGGAGGCACCGATACAGCGGCTGACATCGAGCAGGGCGTGTTCTGCGATACAGAAACTGTCCTCATACTTGAAATGGCCGGCGGCGATGCATTGCTGAAGGTCCAGCCGCACCCAGGCCATGCAGCGTTCCACGACCGGATCAGACAACAGCGCATCGATCACCTCGCGGGAACGTTGCGGGTCGGCGGAGAGATCTTCCAGGGCGGCCACAGAGAGTATGCGGCCAATACGCTGGCGGTCCGGATCAATGGCCGTTTCGCCCACGGTGAGGGAAAGCTGCGGTGCCATGGCTGTATCGTCGGCGGCAGCGCCGGTTTCAAACAATTCAGACGCTGCGCCGGAACCGATCCGGTTCTGGACATCGCTGTCCAGGGCAATATTGCGCTGGGCAGCATCTTCGATTGCGGCGAGACGGCTTTCACGATCGCGAGCGCGGACATTGGCCCAGCGAGCGGTCTGCAGGTCATAGGCGGCGGCGCGGTAACGTTCGGAGACTTCGCGGATCTGGGCCGTATCACGCTCGAGCGCATCCACCACGGATTGCTGGGCGTCGCCGGAATTTTCAAAACTGGTGGCATAGGCCGGATCATACATCAGCCCCGACATGGCGGCCTCCGGACCATAATAATCCGCCAGCTCACGCACATCATCGAGATATTCCGGGTGCCGGGCGGCGATCATGGCCGTATAGGCGATCCAGGCGCGCACCAGACGATCCTCGCTATAGAAGGAGGAAAGGGTGTCCATGGCATTGTCGAGATCCTCGGCCGAACCGATCGGGGCATCGCGCAGGTCCGCGATGACACTGTGATAGGCGGCATAGGAGGAGGCTTCCTCGCGCAGGGCCGAGGGATCTTCGGCCGGGGCTTCCAGCTGGAGGACCGGCGCGGTGTCAGCTTGCGCGGTTTCGGGCTGGGTGGTTTGATCCTGCAGTGACGTGCTTGCGAGAAGACCTGCAACAAACAGTTTCAACATCTCGATGCCTCCATAGCCCTTGGACAATCACTATGCCCCGCGGCAGGCCCGTCTCCAAGACTGGAATCATGAATTGTTCAGCACAGGATTTCTTATTCACAAGCGTAAACGCTCAAGCTTTAAGATTCAGGCTTTGTTAACCGTTGCGGCGAAGATTAACGAGGTGGATTTGTGACTGAGTCGCGCACTGTGAGGACATGAAACAAGCCCGCCGAGACATAACGCTCTGGATCGCAGAACATGGTGGCCCCGTGGTCAACCTGATCTGGCTGGCAACTGTCGGCTGGGCGGCCAGTCGTATCTGGCCGATGCTGGATATTGCGGTGTGGATGAAGGTCGCCGGCATTGGTGTCCTGGCTCTGCCCGCGGTCGCCGGGCTTGTGCTATCTGCCCGTCTTACCAAGGATTTCGACCGTTTCCTGATCGCCATGTTGTGGACTTCGCTGGCGGTCGCCGTGACGGCGGCTGGCGGCGGAATCAGCGGTCTGGGCGTCATTCTATTTCCGCTCGCACCAGCAGTGGCGGCCGCCTATGGCGATCGTGAAGCGGTGATCAAGGCAAGCGCCGTGGCACTGATGGCGTTTGCCGTCACGCTGGCGCTGGACATGACCGGTTTCATCCAGCCCGCCCCGCAAATGGTAAACTTTCACATGCCCTTCGTGCTCGGCGCGCTGAGCATGCTGGCCTATGGCTTCACCTGCGCGTCCATTCGCGCGATAAAGCTGGCGGATCGTATCCGGGAAGAGGCCGAGGCCGGCCGCATCCGCGCACGTGCCTTTGACGCTGCACCGGCGCCGCTGGTGGCCTGTGACCAGAAGGGCCGCGTGCTGGCGGCCTCCCAGGGATTGCGTGAACTCTCTCCGGGACTGCCGCGCTCGATCGTCGACCTGCCGGTCAGCGATCTGGGTTTTGAGGAAGAGGACCGTGTCCTGCTCACCACCGCAGCGCGCAAGAGCGCTGGCCGTGATGTCGAGGAACTTCTGTCCATCCGCGGTGATCGCGGTCGTCCGGAAACCGTCAAGCTGAGTGCCACGCCGATCTCCGGTGGTTCGGTCGCCTCGCTGGCCAGTGATGACAGTGTCGTTGTGGAAACCGCACTGCGCGAAGCCGAGGAGGCCCGCCGCGAAGCGATCGAGGAGGCCTTGTCCAAATCGCAATACCTGGCGTCTGTCAGCCATGAACTGCGCACGCCGCTGAACGCCATCATCGGTTTCTCCGATGTGATGAAAACGCGCCTGTTCGGCCCGATGCCGGCGCGTTATGCGGAATATGCCGACCTGATCCATGAAAGCGGCCAGCACCTGATGGAGCTGATCGGTGACGTGCTGGACATGTCCAAGATCGAAGCTGACCGTTACGAACTGGCGCCGGAAGCGTTCGACATTGCCGAGGTTCTCTCGGTCACCGCCAAGATGATGCGCCTGCAGGCGGAAGAGGCTGGGCTCACCCTGTCCGTGGATCCGCTGGACGAGCCGATCGAGGTGACGGCCGATCGCAAGGCCCTGCGTCAGATCCTGCTCAATCTCCTGTCCAATGCCGTGAAATTCACGCCGGCGGGCGGTGCCGTGGTCGTCATGGCGCGTTCCCTGGGCAGCAATCTCGTTCTGGCTGTTGGCGACAGCGGTGTCGGTCTCGACCCGGAAGAAGCCGAACGCCTGGGCCAACCCTATCGCCAGGCCACCAATGCCCGCGATATCGAAAACCGTGGCACCGGCCTCGGCCTGTCCCTGGTGCGTGCCCTGTCCGAACTGCATGGCGGCACGATGAGCATTGCCAGCCGAAAGGGCGTTGGCACCACGGTCACGGTTACGCTGCCCATCCTGGTGGAAACAAAGGGCGAGGTCGTCGCGGGTTCCGATGATATGGGTGTGCGTGCTCAGATCGAACGTGCCCAAGCCGCCTCCAAGACCCTGGCCTCGGCCGGCTAAGCGCACGACGCTGCCAAAAGTCCTGTCGCGCCGGTGTTCACCTGCTCTGCTCTCCTGTAATTCTGCCGCCAGGAACAGGACCGGGCGGTATCAAGCCGGGCGGTCGGAAATATCGGGGAAGTATCGATGAACGCGACGAGCGAAACCATTGCGGCGTTGTTTGACCGCTGGAATAACAGCCTTCAGACAGGTGATCCCAAACAGGTCGTGGCCAATTATGCAGAACAGTCCATCCTACTGCCGACCGTCTCCAACACGCCGCGCCTGACACCGGCGGAGAAGGAGGATTATTTTGTCCACTTCCTCCAGAACAAGCCGTCCGGCGTCATCGACATGCGCCAGATCGAGATCAGCGGTGACATCGCCGTAGACAGCGGCCTCTACACCTTCACCATGGGCGCTTCCGGCGCCGTTGTGAAAGCGCGCTACACCTTTGTCTACAAATGGGATGGCACCAACTGGCTGATCATCTCCCACCATTCTTCCGGCATGCCGGAGGGGTGACAGTGTCGCCTCGCAGGTGACGCTGGCAACAAAACCATACTGTGACAGTCAGGCGTTAGAACGCCACAAGCGTGGGTGCCACTCCGCTCATCGATGGGTGTGGGATGCGCCTTGATGATGGTCGGCGTGAGAAGCGCCGAAACATCATGCGTTTGCTATTGCTGAGCTCTCTGTTCGAACTACCTAGAGCTGAAAGTGAGAGGTCGACGGCTTCCATGTCCAAAACAGAGTATCGAGCTGGCTATACTGTTCAATTGTTGGGGCAGGAAGCCGAGCCCCTAGTTGTGATCGACGATTTTTTCGCGCATCCTGATGCACTGGTTGCCGAGGCGGCGCGCAGCGCCTTCACAACTCCGCCGCCTGGTTATCCCGGTGTCAGGGCGAGAGCGCCCTCGGAGTATCTGATGACCCGGGCCGCATTGCTGCGCGAAATTTTGGCCGATGTGTTTGGCTATACCCGCGATGCCAAGTTGATCGAGTGTAGTTTTTCGCTCGTCACCACTCCACCAGAACAGCTCTACTCCGCGCAACGAATTCCCCACCATGACTCCACCGATCCCAACCTGATCGCGATGCTTCATTATCTGTCAGGCCCGGAGAAGGGCGGCACGAGCCACTATCGCCATGCTGCGACCGGCTATGAGACTATTCGCCAGGAGCGTTTGGATACATATCTCGAAACGCTGGCGGATGAAGAACAGAAAGACGGTGCACCGTCCCCAGCCTATTTCGATGGCACCAATTCTCGCTTCCAGCGGATTGCCCGGACAGAAGCGCGCTTTAATCGCGTCGTGATGTATCGTGGTGTGCTGCTGCATTCGGGTGATATTCCCGAGGATTTCTCCTACGCAACGGACGTGAATGCGGGCCGGTTGACCGTGAACTCATTTTTCCTGCAGGGCTAGGTCGGGCTCCGGGCAGGGCTCAGCTTCCCGCCTGTCCCAACGCGTATGGACGGCCGCCGCTTTACGGGCGCGGTGCGTCATGGGGATAAACTGCAGCATGATGGAAGGATTACTCACCTCTCATCCGTGCTATCGCACCACTCATCACTTGCATTCTCGTCACCGACCGCGGTGCGGCTAGGCTTGTTGCTGCTTGATGCTCTGGGCGCCGATTGGGAGTTGTAAGGATGAAGATGTTTTTTGCCGCCGTTCTGGCGGGTGTGCTGGCAGCGCCGGCGTTTGGCCAGATCGGGGATGAGCCCTGGGACTGGAATCCGGATATATCGCCGGACGGGCGTTATGTGGTCTTTCACAGCGAACGCTCGCGCACGGATGATGACCTTTATCTGTGGGACATGGAAACGCGCACGCTGACCCAGCTGACGCAGACGCCGGACCAGCACGAGAAATTCCCGCGTTTCAGCCCGGACGGTCAGTGGATTGTCTACCAGGTCGGAAATGATGACGGTTCGGTCTGGTCGCTGCGCCGGGTGGCGCTGGATGGGTCCCACAACGCGGAAATCGTCACGCCGGGCAATCTGGCCATTAATCCGGATGTCTCCCCGAATGGTGAATGGATCACCTTTGCCGGTCAGGTGTCCGAGGACGCCACACGCAATGATCTCTTCATGATGCGCCTGGACGGGTCCGACTTGACCAATCTGACGGGCGGGTCCGATGCGCTCGGCTATACCATCCTGTCGTCCTGGTCGGCGGATGGGGCGACGATTGCCTTTACCGGCGGTGATTTCGATGCGGATACGGCGGATATTTTCCTGGTTGATGTGGAGAGCCGTGAGGACAGCCAGTTCATGGAGATCGAGACCTACAAGGAAATGGGTGTCACCTATTCCCCGGATGGCCGTTACATTGCGGCGTCAGTGGGTTTCCAGAATTATGATTTCTACCGGGTTGTGATCTTCGATCTCGAAGAGGGCGGGGCACGCCAGATCGAGAGCGCCTCGGAATGCCATGCCCGCCCCGCCTGGAGCGCGGACAGCAACTCGCTTTACTACCAGGAAATCGTCCAGGGCGGAGCCCGCATCGCGCGCTACGACATCGCGGAAAACGAGGTCTACAATCTCGGCATCCCCGGCGGTTGGGAAGAAGAACTGATGCGCCGTGCCATGGCCGCCTATGGCGGCGGTCACGAAGGTGGTCACTGATTTTCCCTCGATGGGAAAGGTCCCTCAGTAGCCTTGGCGAAGGAGGGGGATAGGGTGCGGCCCAGGAGGGCCAGCTTTAGAGGCGCCTTCGGCACGCACCTGCATCGTCTTCTCCTGCGCTCACGCCCAGCGAGGACGAGGAGCGTCCGCTAGCCCGTGCGTCCGGATTCGTCCTGATTGAGATGTGCACGCGATCTGACAAACGCGATCGCGGCGCCCAGGTCTCCGACTTCGAAATAGTAGGATGTGATGCGTTCGCCGCGGCGGTTCATCAGGTCGATGCGGGCGGCTTCTCTGGGGTCGCGCTCGGCGATGCGTTCGGCGTCGGCGACGGAGAAGCGGAAGATCTGGCGGGCCCCGGCGGGATTGAGCTCCACAGCGGTTTCGGCATTGATCCGCCCGCGCGAAAAGACCAGCTGGCGGGCATAGTCCGGCGCGCTCCAGCGTAGCCAGGGCGCTTCTGCCGGGGTGGGGAAAAGCCCACCCACTGTCGGGTCGTAAAGATCGGGTTCGCGCCGCATGTCGCGCAGGACCAGGACAGCAGAGGCGACGCCGGAGACCTCCGGCAGGTCGACGACAAATTCCAGCTCACCATTGACCAGGGCGAGGCCTGCAACGACGGGCGCTGCGTCCTGGCGCGCCAGCCATTCGGTCTGGGACAGTCCGATGGGGGCATTGGCCTCCCAGCTGAACTGGTCGGCCGGGAAACTCATCCGCATCAGGCGTTCAAAGCCGGCATATCCTTCATTCACACGCTGATAGATCAGCTGTGCGTGTTCGGACTGGCAGCCTTGCTGGGACGCGGCATCGTCCAGGCTGGCACGGTAATCATCCAGCTCGACAGCGTTTTCGCCGGCCCTGATCAGGGCGCCGCGAGCCTGCAGGTAAAAGACGGACAGCGCGTCGCGCTGGTCAGGCGTGAACAGTTCGCAAAGCTCGTCCATCGCCAGCGCATATCCGCGCTCGGCAAAGACCTCTTCGGCATTCTGGGCTGCTGCTTGTGTTGTCGTCACAGTCAGCCCGGCTGTTATCGCCAGGAGCGATTTACGCATACATAACCCCACTCATCCAAGCGAGGTTATATCAAAGGAGGTTTTACGACGCGTTTACGCTGCGACGACGATGCCACATGCCGCGCAGCAGCATGAAGAACGCCAGGCCAAACAGGATGAAGGCGGCGTCACGGGTGTGATCCAGCGCGAACTCCTGAACGCGTTCCTGCAGCGTTGGTGCAGAGATGGAATAGTCCAGCGGCGTGACACCTCGGGTGCTCCAGACAGCGGCACGGCCTTCCAGCGATGCCCACAGGGTGGAGCGGGCCAGGCTGCGACCGGCGGCCTCGAAAGAGGCTTCGGAGGGGGCTGTCAGCGTGCCGATCCAGCGACCGGCCTGGGCCCGATCCTCGAACAGCGAGGCGACACCGATATTGGGCGCGTTCTCATTGCTGTCGGCAGCAGAATTGTCGTCGGCATAGGCCGCAGCCGCCAGGCGCATCATGCCGCGATCACCCTGGGAACGTGCCGCAGCACGAAGGGCGGCGCGCAGCTCGGCCGGAGCATTCTGGTCGATAGCGGCGAAATCCGTGCTGTTCGGTCCGATGACGAGCAGGTTGTGATCGCTGGGAACGACCTGTTGGCCGTCACCATACCAGGCATAGAGCCAGGCTTCGCCGCTGGTCAGCGCCGCGCGGGCGAGGACGGAGAGGGCGCCAAAACGGTCTTCCGCGCCATTGCCCACGATCTGGACAGCGGTGCGTGATCCCTGATCCGCCGCGAAGGGCAGGCCGGAGGTAGCAAAGGTACGCAGGTCCGCCTCGCGCGCCATGTTGCGGGCATCGCGAGCCTGGCGCATGCCCAGGCGGCTGGCGGAAATCGCGTCAGCGGCGAGGAAGTGCGTCTGATAGCCTTCAAAGGAGCGTGCTGCGAGCAGGCGGGCTGCTGCAGTGGTTTCCTCGGCGTTGCGACCGGTAATGATCAGTTCCGGGGTGCCGTCATTACGAAAGGCGATCTCCGGGCCGGCGGCGCCTTGCGGATTACGCAGGACGGCAAGATCCTCGTCCGGAAGTTCGGAGAATTCCGCGATATGCACGATCAGGTCGGAATTCTCGATATCATTGGTGAAGATCGGAACCGTGCCGGCACGCAGGGCAATACCTTGGGCAATGAGGCTTTCCGCCGTGGCGCGTTCGCTATTGTCTTCGGAGATCAGGGCAACCCGGCGCAGGGCCGCGTAATCGGACGCCAGGGTCTCTTCCAGCTCGTGCAGGGAGCCGATTCGCTCCTGACGCTCCAGCGACAGGCGCAGTTGCGACCGGGACGCGTCAACGATCCAGCCCGCCGTAGCCGTTTCGGTGCTGAACTCGATTTCCAGCGTATTCCCGCCCGGACGGACATCGCCGGAATACAGCGCAAAACGCGCTTCCATGGCACGCGCTTGCGGGCGGATGGTGATCGGGTCGCCGCCATTGACGGAGACGTGGATCAGACCGGTGGTGGTTTCGCTTGCCGGGCGAGCGGCGAGGCGCAGCCAGGCTTCGGTGGCCTGGGCGTTCGGCGGCAGCTCGAAGGCAATGCTCTGACGATTCTGGGAGGGTGAGAGGACGAAGGCGTCCATGCCGGACCGGAGGTCAGCCAGACTACGCTCTTCTGTATACACAGACTCTTGTAAAGCCAGTTCAGTCGCCAAAACCTCGGTTTCGGCTTCCGTCTCGACAGCCAGGCTTCCCCCAGCCATAACTGCCATCAAAGCAATAGCGGCGCACGCTACTCGTACCGACATGGAACGCTCCCTCACCCATTTACAGATTATTAAGCAATTGAGCTGCCATCAACGAAAATGATGCATCTAAGAGCAAATTTTTGGGTGGATGCCTTGATTAGAAGGGCTGAATCGGCGCTCGCGTCGGTTTATGTGATTCGCCGTGGAGACGAAGATGCTGGCGCGGTGCTCGTAAAGGTGGTGAAATCCCGGGACGTGTGCCAGCTCTATGTCCCGCAACGGGACGAAAACGGCGAACGAATCTGGGTGCGTCATTCGCGCGACGACTGTGAAGAGCGCGTGATCGACGAATACTGCCAGAGGCGCGTCAATTCGGACCCGGATTTATGGATCGTGGAGATCGAGGACCGCCAGGGCAGGCACTTCCTGACTGAGCCGGTCGAAGATATTTAACGAATCGCTGCCAGACTGCTTTCATCAAATTGCTCCTATTGGTGTCTTGGTGATGTTGTTTTTATTCAACGATGTCGTCTTCGATCTGGGTGATCTGAGCACTCTTCTCAGAGACGGCACGATTCCTCTTACGGTCTCGCAATTCGAGACCCTCACACCGGCCCACCTGACCCAATTGGTCAGGGAGGCGGTCTTTGTTGATCCGAATATTGCCCAAACCAAACCGGACCAGTGCCAGCATTTGTGCGCCCTGATCGCCTATCGGGCGCCGGGGGCGAATGCCCTGCTGGCCGTACGCCATGCGGGCGCCAATGGTCCGGAAGATGTCGGTTTGCGCTTTGCCAACGTTCCCATGACGACGATCGCCTATCTGTGGCGACGCCAGAATGAGGAGCATCTCACAGCGCACGAGATCAATTCGGAAGTCTGGGCCAATGTCACCGGGACCTTGCATAGCGCCCACTGATCAGGCTAACCGGGCGGCTGACATCTTGTGTGAGCCGATCCATGACAACTCCGACCCCTGACCAGCCCGAATGGGCGCGTCGCCGTTCCTACGCCATTGTCTCTCACCCGGACGCCGGCAAGACGACGCTGACCGAGAACCTGCTGTTGTCCGCAGGCGCCATCCGCCTGGCCGGCCAGGTGAGGGCGAGGGGCGAGAACCGCCGGACCCAGTCCGACTGGATGAAGATCGAGCAGGAGCGCGGGATCTCGGTCTCTGCCTCTGTGATGACCTATGAACACCGCACCTTGCTGTTCAACCTGCTCGATACGCCCGGTCACGAGGATTTCTCCGAGGACACCTATCGCACGCTCACCGCTGCCGACAGCGCCATCATGGTGCTCGATGCGGCCAAGGGCGTGGAGCCGCGGACACTGAAATTGGTCGAGGTCTGCCGCCTGCGCGATATCCCGATCGTCACCTTCATCAACAAGATGGACCGCGAGGCGCTGGACCCCGTCGAGCTGCTGGAAGACATCCAGGAGAAGCTGGCGCTGGACACGGCGCCGATGCAATGGCCGGTCGGCTCGGGCAATCGTTTCAAGGGCGTGATGGACCTCAAGACTGAAGGCTTCCACATCTATCAGCGCCCGGGCGAGGAGCGCTCTCCCGGTGAGCCCAGCGAAGTGGTCGACATCAATTCCAACATGATCGCGGAAGTTCTCTCCGAAGAGGAGCTGGACGAGGTCAAGGAAGGCGCCGAAGTCGCACGCGAGCTGTGCCCGCCCTTCAAGATGCAGAGCTTCCTGGAAGGCCATCTGACGCCGGTCTTCTTTGGCTCGGCCTTGCGCGGCTTTGGTGTGCACGAATTGCTGGACGGGCTGGCGGACAATATTCCAGGCCCCGCAGCCGTCGCGGCCGATATCAATGGCAAGCCGGGTGAGATGGAACCGGGCGGCAAGGAAGTCGCGGGCTTTGTCTTCAAGGTCCAGGCGAACATGGATCCGAACCACCGCGACCGCGTCGCCTTTGTGCGCCTGTGTTCGGGCAAGTTCAAACGCGGCATGAAACTCAAGACCGAGACGGGCAAACAGCTGACGGTGTCCTCGCCGACGCTATTTTTCGCCCAGGACCGCGAAATCGCCGACGAGGCCTTTGCCGGCGATGTGATGGGCGTGCCCAATCACGGCACCCTGCGGGTCGGTGACAGCCTGTCCGAGAGCGGCAAGATCCGTTTTTCCGGCATTCCCAATTTCGCCCCGGAAATCCTGCGCCGTGCCCGCCTGGCCGATCCGTTGAAGGCGAAACACCTGAAAAAGGCGCTGGAAAGCCTGGCCGAGGAGGGGGTGACCCAGCTCTTCCGCCCGATCATTGGGGGCGATTTCGTGGTGGGCGCCGTCGGTGCGCTGCAGATCGATGTGATGCGCGAACGCGTGGCCGCCGAATACGGGCTGGAAGTGACCTTCGAACCGGCACCTTATGAGACGGCGCGCTGGCTGACCGGCGATGATGCCAAGATCGAGGCGTTTGCGGACCGCCATAAATCTGCGATGGCCGAGGATATAAATGGCGATCCGGTCTTCCTGGCCAAGAGCGCCTGGGAAGTTTCCTATTCGGAGGAGAAATTCCCCGATCTCACCTTCCACCGTGCCAAGGAGCGCAGCTGATGCGGACGTCCTCGCAGTCTGAAGTCATGAGTGAGCTGGAACGGCTCTGGGCCATTACGGTCGAGGTCTGGAACACTTCTTTCCTGGGCGTGAGTGTCGGGCATGGCATTTCCGCTGTGCTGATCCTCTTTCTGGGCCTCAGCCTGCGGTCCGCAATTGCCAGCTGGATCGTCGCCTCCCTGCGGCGCCTGGCCGCCAAGAGCGAGACGCAGCTGGATGATGCGGTGGTCGACGCGCTGGCCGGACCGCTCAAACTTGTGCCGGTGATCATAGCGCTCTTCTTTGCGCTCAACACGCTGCAGGCGGGCTCGGCGGACAGTTCCTTCTTCATCGGCGATGGCGAGAACATCATCCGCACCCTGATCACGGTGGTGATCTTCTGGGCGCTGCACAATGCGGTCGATCCGGTTATGCACCTGTTCAAGGGGCTGCAGAACACGCTGACCCCGCTGATGCTGGACTGGATGAACAAGGCGCTGAAAATCGTCTTCATCATTGTCGGCGTGGCCGCCATCCTGGAGCTGTGGGGCATCTCTGTCGGTCCGATCATTGCCGGGCTGGGCCTGTTTGGTGTTGCGGTCGGTCTGGGCGCCCAGGATCTGTTCAAGAACCTGATCGCCGGCCTCCTGATCCTGACCGAGAAGCGTTTCCTGCCGGGGGACTGGATCAAGGTGGATGGTGTGGTCGAGGGCACTGTGGAGGAAGTTAATTTCCGCTCCACCCTGGTGCGCCGCTTCGACAAGGGGCCGGTCTATGTGCCCAATGCGAAACTGGCCGACAATGCCGTCATCAACTTCTCCCGCATGACGCACCGCCGGACCTACTGGATCATCGGTGTGCGTTACGATGCCACCGTCGAACAGCTGCAGCAGATCCGCGACCAGGTGCTGGACTATGTCCTCACCCATCCCGAATACGCCCACCCGCCGGAAGTCTCGACTTTCATGCGCGTGGACAAGTTCTCCGACAGCTCGATCGACTTCATGCTGTATTGCTTCACCAAGACCACGAACTGGGGTGAATGGCTGCGGCTCAAGGAAGATCTCGCTTTCAAGATCAAGGAAATCGTCGAAGCCGCCGGCACCGATTTTGCCTTCCCGTCGACCAGTGTCTACCTGGAACAGGGCGCAGAGGTATTCAATCCGCCCGGGGCAAAGCCGGAGTAGTTTATCGCGCTTTGAGGACGGACTTTCTGCTGGCCCTTCGGGTCGCACCCTATCCCCCTCCTTCGCTAAAGCTACGGAGGGACCTTTCCCGTCAAGGGAAAGGATGAAGCAAAGGCGGCGACACAGCCATCCTCGCCCTTGATGGGCGAGGGGGACCATTGCGCAGCAATGGTGGAGTGGGTGCGCACCGAAGGTGCCATTCAACACAACCACGCACCCGATTGGACACCCCCTCACACGCGAACTAGTCTCCCTTTGAATCCGCATGGCGTGAAACCGTGCGGGCAACACCTTGGGGAGGGCAATATGCGTAAGTTTCTGATGGCCGGTCTGGCCGCTGTGTGTCTGACGTCTCATCCTGTGGCGGCGCAGGAGGAGGGCGGAGTCGATACGCTCCAGCTCGAACAGTATCTGGAGTGGGAACAGGCCGGGTCGCCGCAGATTTCTCCGGACGGCAATACCATCATCTATACGCGCCGCCGGGTGGATCCGGTTAATGACGGTTTTACCAGCGAGCTGTGGATCATGGAGGCGGATGGCGACCGGCATCGTTTCCTGACCAATGGCGGTGGTGTGACCTGGTCACCGGACGGGCGGCGGATCGCCTTCATGCGCGGGGTTGATGGCAAGCCGCAGATCTTTACCCGCTGGATGGATGCCGAAGGCGCGGAAAGCCAGGTCAGTCATTCCGAGTACCGCATCAAGGCCATTGAATGGTCGCCGGACGGCCAGCGTATCGCTTTCCTCGGCGAGGTTCCGATGGGGCCGGCCATGTCGATCTCGCTGCCGGGACGCCCGAGCGGCGCCAACTGGACCGCTGACCCGATGGTCACCGATGACCTGAATTACCGCATTGACCGGCAGGGGCTGAAGACCGGTTACGACCATCTCTTTGTCATTCCCTCTGACGGCGGCTCCGAGCGCCAGCTGACCGAGGGGGAATGGGATGCGACCATGCGCATGTCCGGTGTCGGCTCGGGCAGTTTCGCCTGGACGCCTGACAGCCGCAGCATCGTCTTTGACGGCAATCGAGAGCCCTCGCCAACCGGTGACAGTCGCCGGTCTGATGTTCACATCATTGATGTGGCCAGCCGCGAGATCACCACGCTGACCTCTGGCACCGGTTTCTGGGGCAATCCGTCGGTTTCCCCCGACGGGCGACGTATCGTCTATTCCGGCTTTCCGGAAGACAATGTGAACTATCCCGCAACCCATCTGATGATGATGAATATCGACGGTTCCGGCGGCACGGCGATCCGCGAGGACCTGCCTGACGGAGCTGGCCAACCGATCTGGGCCGGCAATAGTCGCGGCGTCTACTACTCGATGAATTACCGTGGTTCCACTGAGCTCAACTTTACGGACACGGGTGGTGGTACTCGGGTGTTGACCGAGGGCATGCACCGGTTCGGCCTGTCATCCATGAGCCGCAATGGACGTGCTGCAGGAACGATCAGTTCCCCCGATGTGACCCGCAATGTCGGCCTGGTCGGCCGCAATGGCGAGATCGATATCCTGACGGATCTCAATGGCGATATTCTCGACGGGGTCACGCTGGGAGAGATCGAGGAGATCAATTACAGCTCGGCCGACGGGACGCCGGTCCAGGGCTGGGTGATCTATCCGCCGGATTATGATCCTTCACAGACCTATCCGATGGTGATGCATATCCATGGCGGACCGCACGCCATGTACGGGGTGAATTTCAACTTCCGTTTCCAGGAGTGGGCGGCGCGGGGCTATATCGTCCTGTTCACCAACCCTCGGGGGTCGACCGGCTATACGCCGGCGTTCGCCAATGCCATCGACAATGCCTATCCCGGAAGGGCTGATCTGGAAGACCTCCTGGGTGGTGTTGATCACCTGGTCGAGCGCGGACTGGTCGACGAGGAACGCCTCTATGTCACCGGCTGTTCCGGCGGCGGTGTCCTGACTACCTGGCTGGTGGCGCATACTGACCGTTTCGCGGCTGCGGCGTCCCTGTGCACGGTGTCCAACTGGATCAGCTTTACCGGCCAGGCCGATATCGGGGCATGGAGTTTTGATCGTTTCCGCCCGAACTACTGGGAAGACCCGACCGAGTGGCTGGAACACTCACCGGTCATGCACGCGCATCGCATCACGACGCCGACGCTCTACATGACCGGCGCCGAGGATTTGCGCACCCCGCTGGCCCAGGCCGAGGAAGTCTATGCCAACCTCGTCCGCCGCGGTGTTCCGTCCATGCTGATTTCGATGAACCGGGAATATCACGGCACGTCCAGCGTGCCCTCCAACATGCTGCGGACCCAGCTTTACCTGCAGGAATGGTTCGATCGCTATCCGGGCGATGAGGAGGCGGAAGAGTAGTCGTTTTCCTCTGAGTTTTTGTCATCCCGGCCCATCATTGCGTCGGGATGACATTGATCTGGGCGCCGTTTTGTCCCTCCTTTCCCTTGATGGGAAAGGTCCCTCCGAAGCTTTAGCGAAGGAGGGAGATAGGGTGCGGCCCGACAGGGCCGATAACAGACTCTTGATTGCGCCTTTGGCGCGCACCCACTCCGTCTCCGCTTGCGCTAAAGCTTCGGCGGATCCACCTCGCCCATCAAGGGCGAGGATAAGCGCAATATTGCTTGTCGGAGTGCCTTGGCCCTAAGCCGCCACGTCCCGGCGCATGCGCCAGAAGCGCATGGCGCGTTCGCTGTCTTCCAGGGTGATCTTGTCGTAGAGGCGGCCGAGTTCCTTGGCGTCGTTGAAGGCTTCGGCATTGGCGGCGCTTCGCAGGACAGCCAGGGTGACAAACAGCGCCTTGTCGAAACCGGCAGCCTTGCAGATCAGGGCCAGCGGATCGATGCAATCCTGTTCTATGGCCCGGCGGGCCGCCACCAGGTCGACGCCGGTCATCTCGGAAAACCCGACATGGAAACGCATGAATTCGCGCTCGCGCAAAAGCCGGGCGAGCAGGCTTCCGTTCAGCTGGCGGCGGACCTGTTGCGAGCGGATGTATTTGCGCGCTTCCTCGATCTCCCGATCTTCTTCAAGACGCGCAGCGAGGCGCTGGCGAGACGCTTCCATGGCCTGTTCCAGCACTGACGGGTCAACCTCGTCAAAGCGTTCAACAATGCGATCGCGCAGGCGATTTTCCACCGTCAGCATCAGATCGGCAAGGATATCGTTTGGTGTATCGGAGCGCTCGACCAGGGGTTCCTGCAGAACCGCCGAATTTTCAGCACGTTCCGAGACGGCCTCGAAGGTCTGGTGCGAAATCTTGGCGCCTTCATTGCGCACCAGGGTCGCCACCGTGTGATCGTCGCCGCGGCGGACAATCGTGTCGGAAATCCGCTCGGAAACCGTCTCCCGCTGGGAGATGGCTTTCAGGTGGGTCTGTTCCCCGGTCTCCGCGATGGACAGCAGGTCGTTTTCCTCCAGCACGGTCGATTTGGCCAGGATGGGGGCGGCGACCTCGATCGCGTCCTGGGCCAGTTTCAGCACCAGGCCTCTCGGCGCCAGCGGGGAATCGGAGAAACGCTCGGACAATTCCGCCCGCGCTTCCTGGGCCGTCTGTTCGGCCAGGGCCGAGAGGACATCGTCAAACTGTTTGGAAACTTCGGTGTCGCGGCCGGGTGGTTCGTCAAAGAACAGATCGGTCACTTCCCGCAGCAGGGTGCGTCGTCGTTCCGACGATTTCTCCCGGGCGAGATCGACCAGATTGTTCAACTTGCTGACGACCGCCATTGGTCACTCCTCGACACCAGTCCTTGGCACTCTCCCACAGACCCGTAAAAAAACCGTACGGGCGATCGTTCAAATTGCGCGCAATCGCTGTTCAGCGCTGCGGGCCGTCATCAACCGCACGCAGGGCCTCGATCTCGCGCTCTGTCAGCGGGCGCTCATAGGCCGCCTCGATACGTTCACGCAGAACCTGGCTGAGACCGGTGACACGGCCCGGCGCCAGGCGCGGTGTCGGAGGGGAGGACAGAAGGGCGCACTGGGCGTTGTCGCCATACAGGCCCGGACGGGCCCAGACCCAGGACTGGCAGGCCATGTCGCCATCGCACAGGGCGGCGCAGCGGTCGGCGGACTGGGTGCCAATATCCAGTCGTTCGTAGACCGATCCTGTACGTTCATAGCCCTCCATCACATCCTGCGCTGCAAGCGGCGCGGAAATTTGTGTGAAAACAAGAAAAAGCGTCAGGAAAATCCTCATTTGCCGCATTCTTGTCCCAGTGCGCTAATAATTCCTTCAAATCACCGTTGAATTTGTACAATTCCGGCGATAGGGGATGGCGCGCAAGCGAGGGGCAGACATGCAGCGCACTCAGGACAGTTTTACCAATCGGCTGATCGCGTTTATCGAAAGCGCGGGCTTCAGGAATTTCATTCTCGGACTGATCGTCCTGAATGCGATCACGCTGGGGCTGGAGACTTACCCCTATGAGGGGCTCTGGTTCACCACGGTTCTGCCGATCGTTGATCGCATCGTGGTCTCGGTGTTTGTGTTCGAGATCTTTCTCAAGCTGATTGCCTATCGCCATCGCTTCTTCATGTCGGGCTGGAACTGGTTCGACCTGATCGTGATCGGTGTTTCCATCATGCCGGATGCCGGCGGTTTTGCGGTCCTGCGGTCGCTGCGCATCCTGCGGGCCTTCCGCCTGTTCTCGGTGATGCCGGAAATGCGTAAGGTCGTGGAAGCCCTGTTGCGGGCGATCCCGGGCATGAGCTCGGTCATCGCCGTGCTGGCGCTGATCTTCTATGTCTCCTCGGTCATGGCGGCGAAGCTCTTTGCCGAAAGCAATCCGGAATTGTTCGGAACGCTGGGCGAAAGCGCGATCACCCTGTTCCAGGTGATGACGCTGGAAGGCTGGGCGACCGAGGTTCAGAACCCGGTGCGTGAACACCATCCCTGGGCCTGGTCGTTTTTCCTGATTTTCATCGTCCTGACCAGTTTCGCCGTCCTCAACCTGTTCATCGCCATTATCGTGGACAGCCTGCAGGCCAAGCATTTCGACGATGAGGATGCGCGCGACGAGGAAGCCCAGGCTGACCGGGCTGAACTGCATCGCGAGATCTCGGAATTGCGGGCGGAAATCCGCCAGCTGGGCGGCATGCTTCAGCGCTCGTTGGACGCGTCCTCGGAGGAGGGTTCCAGCAACGCCTCGAAAGCCCCTGACAGCTCGGAATAGAAGGCCGCCAGGCGCTCTTCCCGTTCCGAGCGTGTACGCGGTGCAGAAGCGCTGAGATCGCGTGGCGGAAGGTTCGCGTGCACATCCGTCATGAAGGCCTGCCAGATCTGGGCCGGCAGGCCGCCACCGGTGACATTCTGCATCGGGCTGTCGTCATCATTGCCGACCCAGACACCGGCCGTGTAATCCTCGGTGAAACCGATAAACCAGGCATCGCGGAAGGACTGGCTGGTGCCGGTCTTGCCGCCCACGGAACGGTCCGGCAGGGCCGCGCGGCGGCCGGTCCCGGTCAGCACCACATCCTGCAACATGGTCGACATGTGCTGGGCGACATCGCGGGTGACGACCTGTTCGCCTTCAAGCTCGGTGTGTTCGTACAAGACGTCGCCGCGGGAATTGGAGATCGAGGTCACGAAGTACGGATCGAAGCGCTGGCCATTGCGCGGGAACACGGAATAGGCCGCGGTCAGTTCCAGCAGATTGGCTTCTGCTGCACCCAGCGCGATCGAGGGCAGGGCGGGCAGGTTGGAGCGGATGCCCAGGCGATGGCCGACCTCAACGATACGCTCGATTCCCAGCTCGTCGCCGATCTGGGCGGCGACCGTGTTGATGGAGCGTTTGAGCGCTTCCTGCAGGGTGACCAGGCCGCGATAGTTTCCGGAGAAATTCTGTGGCGTCCAGCCTTCCAGATCGACCGGTTCGTCCCACACTGCGGTGGAGGGGGCATATCCCGCTTCCAGCGCGGCGATAAAGACGATGGGCTTGAAGGCCGAGCCCGGCTGGCGCTGGGCCTGGAGGGCGCGGTTGAACTGGCTGTCCAGATAGTCGCGGCCACCATGAAAGGCGCGGATCGCCCCGTCCTGGGCAAGCAATACGATGGCCGCCTCGCTGGCGCCCTGACCTGAACCATCATTGCCCAGCACGCCGTCTGCAGCCCGGTGGGCCGCCAGGGTCAGGTCCGGATCAATGGTCGTGCGGATGACCAGGTCGGGAATGTTTTCCGGCCCTAAAAGTCGCTCCGCTTCCACCACGGCATAGTCAAACACATGCCCCCAGGTCACACCGGCCTGCGGATCGACATCAGGCTCGACCGGAACCGCCGGATTGGCGATCGCGTCATCATGCGCCGCCTGGTCGATAAAACCGGCATCCAGCATGGCGTCGAGGACTGTTGCTGCGCGGGCCTGGGCAGCTTCCAGATTGACGGTCGGGTCGAGCCGCGAGGGCGCTTTGGGCAGGGCGGCCAGCAGGGCGGCTTCTTGCAGGGTAAGCTCGGTCGCGGACTTGCCGAAATAGCGCTGGCTGGCAGCTTCGACGCCAAAGGCACGGGCGCCGAGATAGATGCGGTTGAGATAAAGCTCCAGGATCTCGGTCTTGGTGAGATTGCGCTCCAGCGCCATGGCCAGGCGGATCTCCTGCAGCTTGCGGCGCAGGCGGCGTTCCGGCGACAGGATCAGGTTCTTCACCAGCTGCATGGTGATGGTCGAACCGCCCTCGACGCTGCGTCCGGCCCGGAAGTTGCGCCACAGGGCGCGCATCACGCCGCGACGGTCGACCCCGTCATGTTCGTAAAAGCGCTGGTCCTCGATGGCGAGGAAGGCCTGGGGCACATGTTCAGGCAGGGTGTCCAGGCCCACAGCCCGCGCATAGAGCGGTCCGCGCACGGCGAGCACGTCACCGTTCATGTCCTGCAGGGTGACAGACGGCTCCCGCCGGGTGATCCACAATTCGGAGGCCGAGGCCGGTGCATCAGGCAGGTCATGGAAGGCCCAGTGCCAGAGCCCGCCGGAGAAAAGGACGCCGAACAGCAGCACAAATGCCGTCACCCCGCCTGCGATCAGGCGGTTGCGGCGCTCGCGGCGCTGCCTTTCCATCATGTGATCCGCGCGAAACGGCTCCATGATCATGTTATACGTCCCCACATATTTCGTGTGTGTGACCTAAGGCCCCGAGAAAAGGGCCAAATTCAGGCGATATCCATGTCCTTGCCTTTCTGGAAGATGAAAACTCTATCAGAGATGACCCGTGATGAATGGGAATCTCTTTGTGATGGCTGCGGAAAATGCTGTCTGATCAAGCTGGAAGACGAGGATACGGGCCTGCGTCTGGAAACCGATGTCAGCTGCAAATTGTTCAACCCGACGACCTGCCGCTGCAAGCAGTACGAGCTGCGCAAGACCGTGGTCCCCGATTGCGTTGTGCTGACCCCGACCAGCGTGCACGAATTGCCCTGGATCCCGAAGACCTGTGCCTATCGCCTGCTGGCCGAGGGCAAGGATCTTTACGACTGGCATCCGCTGGTCACCGGCGATCCGGACAGCACGCACAAGGCCGGCATGTCGGTTATCAACCAGGTGCGCTCGGAGGAGAGTTTCTCCGGCGAGATCGAGTGGGACAAACACATCGTGGAATGGCCCGGCGAAGGCGATGAGGACTAGGCGCCGGCGCGCCCGGGCTCAGTCTTCCGCGGGTCCACCGCATTGCGGCGGGTAATTGGCCAGTTCACCGGTTTCAAGGGCGTGAGCAGCCATCTCTTCCAGGGTAATGGCCGGCAGATCGGTGGTGAAGCTTTCACCACCCATTTCGCCCCGCCCGGTCAGGAAGTTCACATCACAGCGCGGGATAACCGTCACCGGATATCCGACCTGCATCGCCTCGCGGGTCAGACCGGCCACGCGGAATGCACCATCGCGATAGGCGATCGTCGCTGTCATCGGAGCGTGGTTGACAGGCCCGAACGAATGCCACCAGCTCACCTGGATCGAGCCGTGCGACGTCAGCGCCATCTCGTGCCCAGACCCGATGAATATGGGTGAATAGCGTTGGGGATCATTCCTGCTCGTCTCAATTGTCAGGCTTGCCGCAAAGCTTCCACCGTCCAGCGTGACACGGTCATCACTGCCGTCTCCGTCGAAACCGCCTGACAGCACGACATCGTCCTGCACGAATTCGCGGCACGCCGCGCTGACGAGATCTCCTGAAGCGGTCGATGGGCTCCATCGCCTCGGTTTGATATCTGCGCTGACTTCAACGCCGTTGCGAACGCCTTCGCCGGTCCGCAGGTCGAAGTCGCACTCGCCCCGGTTGGACGGGTTATTGCCATCACGCCAGCTTGTCGTGCGATGGACGATATAGAAGGCGTCACCGCGATACTCGAGCGTATCAGCATTGGCCCAGTTTCCGCGGCTGGCGACATTGCTGCTGTAGTGATAGCGGATCAGCCCGTCTTCGCTCGTCTCAATGCCAAGCCCGCTGCCACTCGATCGGTGGTCTGAATGGATTTCGACAAGGCCGGCGGATGAAAGCTCTGCCGTGATCCGGACCCAGCCCTCATCGTCCATAGTCAGCCGGACGATATCCTGCGTACCGTCATTATCGAAATCCCCGACGATTTCCTCACGAATCTCAACTTCAGGCAGATCGCTCTGCTGGTCAGCCGACGACATGGCCTGCGCGGCCACCAGAACCCAAAACGCCAACATGAATTTCCCCCATCCCTGTCGCTATGATCCAGAGGCATCGGGCGGATGCAAGCGAGTTGTTTTTGCGAAACGAAAGGTCTGGCCGAGGGGTGCTCAGTATAGTTGATGCAATGCTTGTCGCTGCTATCGGCGGTCAAAGAGCATACTTATATTATACTATATCGGTGCACCGAATTTTAACTACACAAGCTGGATATTGTATAAAATTTGAGACAAACGCGATATTTCGCCGTCTCCGGTTCACGAGCGTGAGACAGAAGTCGCTTTTGGGGGGGCGGATCTCGCGGCTCCAGTGCAGGGTAAGACACGGGCATGTCGACAAATACAGCGAAGACGACCGAGCTGCGCCAGACGACGCGGCGTGACGGAGATGCCTTGGTGATCGAACTGGAAGGTCAGCTGGCCTTCAAGGAGCACCAGAGCTTCAAATCCCTCATCGAGATGATCGAGAAAAGCGATGCCGAACGTGTGCGTCTCGATCTGAAAAAGCTCGGCCGCGCCGATGTCACCACGCTGGGCCTGTTGATGGTCCTGCACGATACCGTTGTGAACAAGGGCATGGAGCTCCAGTTCGTCAACGCGTCCCGCGCCATGGCCGAGATTTCCAAACTCTCCCTCACCGGCCGCAAGCTGGACCTGGGCTCTGCTGCCTGAGGATAGTGCGGGGCCAATCCCGTTGCGACACGGGGGCAGGTCACTGAGAATGTGACGTTTTTCAATTTCATCTGCGAAACAATCCCGGGCATGCAGCCGCGGGGTATAAATCGCTATGCCCAGAAAAACCGACAGACGCTTCCGCGACAATGCGGACTGGTTCCCCTTTTTCCGCAAATACCAGGGCGGTGCCTCGCTTGAGGCCGTGGCCCGGGAGGCTGGCCGTTCAAAGAACTGGACGGCCCGCTGCCTGCGCCGCCTGGCCGCCCTGGACGAGGATCAATTGCGCGCCCTGCGTGAAGTGGCCCTGCAGCGCCTGGTGGCGCGGGCAGATGCCGAACTCATGCTGGGATCGCCCGCCGAAGCTGCGCGCCTGGCTGCCGGCATTACCGCCATGGCCAAGGCCATTGAGGCTGAACAACAAAGTCGAGAGACGATGAGTGACAACACCCAAGACGATACAACAGATCCTGGAGACCATCAGGCCCTGCGCCGTGAAGTTCGGCGAAAATATATTGAGCGTGCCCTGGTCTTCCGCCGAGCTGCTCGCCTTGAAAAGGGAAGAGGATGCGACCCGGTCCGCCCGCCGCATGCTGGAGCTGGGCTGGAGCCCGCACGAGAACCAGATCCCCCCGGGCGGGGCGTGGCACACCTGGCTGTTCCTGGGCGGCCGCGGAGCGGGCAAGACCCGGGCGGGGGCTGAATGGGTCCGCGGCCGCATTCTCGAGGGTGCACGCCGGGTGGCGCTGGTGGGGCCGACCTTCTCTGATGTGCGCGAAGTGATGATCGAAGGGGTCTCCGGCCTGCGTTCCATCGGCCCGCCCGATGAGAGGCCGGTTTACGAGAGCAGCCGCCATCGCCTGGTCTGGCCCAATGGCGCAGAGGCCTTTGCCTTTTCCGCCACAGACCCGGACGGGTTGCGTGGGCCGCAATTCGAGCTCGCCTGGATCGACGAATTTGCGGCCTGGCCGGATCCACAGATGGCGCTGGATACGCTGCGCATGGGGGTGCGTCTGGGCAGTGATCCGCGCATCGTCATCACCACGACACCGCGGCCCATCGCGGCGCTGAAGGCCCTGTTGAAACAGTCCGGTGTGCGCGTGACGCATCAGCCGACCTCGGCCAATGCCGATCATCTCGCGCCGGGGTTTGTGACGGCCATGCAGGCCGCTTACGGCGGCAGTGTTCTGGGGCGCCAGGAACTGGAAGGCTTGCTGATCGATGATCCGCCCGGAGCGCTGTGGAAACGCAGCGAGGTGGAAGCGGCCTTCGTCGCTCCGCCGCCGGATCTTGATCGCCTGATCGTGGCCGTCGACCCGCCGGTGACCTCGCATGCCCGCTCCGACGAGTGCGGCATCGTCGTGGCCGGCGCTGTGGGCGAGGGGCATGCGCGGCGGGCCTTTGTGCTGGCGGATGAGAGTTTCGGTCCTGCAGCGCCTGCAGACTGGGCCGAGCGCGTGGTGGCGGCCTGGCACGCGCACCAGGCCGATGCCGTGGTTGCCGAGAGCAATCAGGGTGGTGAGATGGTGTCCGAAATCATAGCCACGATTGACCCGAACGTTCCCGTCAGGCGCGTGCACGCCACCCGGGGCAAGCGGACCCGGGCCGAGCCGGTTGCTGCGCTCTACAGCGCGGGACGGGTTTTTCATGCCGGGCGGTTCAGCGCCCTGGAAGACCAGATGTGTGCCTTTGGCGCGCCGGGCAGCACGGCGTCCAGCCCCGACCGGGTGGATGCGCTGGTCTGGGCGATCAGTGCCTTATTGCTGGCCAGTCCGGCCATGCCGCGCCTGCGGCGTCTCTAGACATTTCAATTTCAAGGGAGGGGCTTATGCCCGGATGGATCGACCGCCTGCTGGGGCGGGAGAGCAAGAGTGGTGTGCCGCGCGCACTGTATGAACTGGCCCGCAATACGGCCGTGAACCGCATCGTGCGCGATGTGCAGGGCCTGGTGCGGACCGGTTATGAGCGGAATGCCATCGTGCATCGCTGTGTACGCCTCATTGCCGAGGCCGCCGCCAGCCGGACCCTCGCGTCGCCCGGGCCTGCCGCGCAATTGCTGGCTGGCCCCAATCCAGACCAGTCCGGTCCGGAATTCTGGGAGAGTTTTTACGGCCATCTCATCCTGGCTGGAAACGCCTATGTCGAACTGTCCACGCTGGAGGGGCGTCCGCGCGAAATGTATGTGCTGCGCCCCGACCGGGTGCGGGCAGTGCCGGGCGTGCGCGGCTGGCCGCAGCTCTATGAATACCGCGCCGGGGAACACAAGCGTGTCTTCGAGCGCGATCCCGTGACCCAGCGCAGCGCGTTGTTTCACATGCGGCTCTTTTCGCCGGCGGATGACGCCTATGGCTATTCCCCGCTGCAGGCAGCAGCGGCGGCGCTGGACCTGCACAATGCGGGCGGACGCTGGGCCAAGTCTCTCTTGGACAATGCCGCGCGCCCCTCCGGTGCGCTGGTGGTCGACAATGCCGATGGCCGGTTGAGTGTGGAACAGTATGAGCGGCTCAAGTCCGAGCTGGGCGAGACCCATTCCGGCCCCGAGAATGCAGGCCGTCCCATGTTGCTGGAAGGCGGGCTGGACTGGAAACCCATGTCGCTGACGCCGGCGGATATGGATTTTGTCCAGGCCCGGCGCGAGGCGGCGCGCGAGATCGCCCTGGCCCTGGGTGTGCCACCGCTTCTGCTTGGACTTCCTGGCGATAATACGTATGCGAACTATGTCGAGGCGAACCAGGCCTTCTGGAGCCAGACCATCGACCCGCTGGTCGACAAGACAGCCGCTGCGCTGACCGTCTGGCTGCGTCCCTGGCTGGGCAGGGCCACACAGGTCACGGCCGCTCACCGCGGAGGTGGCGATGACGGATAATCCACGCTGGCACCTGCAACGCCAGATCACGCTGGGCGTACTGATCGCCATCCTGGTGCAGACTTCCGGCGCCCTGATCTGGGCCGGGCGTGTGGGCGAACGTCTCAATCACCTTGAACGCGCCAGCGTGCGCGCCTCGCCCTTTGCCGAGCGACTGGCCGGGGTTGAAACCGAGATGCGCCTGGTCCGCCAGAGCCTCAATCGTATCGAACAGCGCATGGAGGATGATTGATGTCGTCTCTGGCAATTGAAGGCTATGCCAGCCTGTTCAACCTGGAAGATCTGAGCGGCGATATCGTCCTGCCAGGCGCCTTTGCTGACGGGCTAGCTGGCGGGCGTACAGCCGGGCGCAACGTCCCCATGCTCTACCAGCACGAGCCAACCGAGCCGGTCGGACGCTGGCAGATCATACGCCAGGACAGGAAAGGGCTGTGGGTCGAGGGCGAGATCGTGGATGCCAGCGAACAGTCCCGCTCCGTGCAGGCGCTTGTCCGGCGCGGTGCGCTCAATGGCCTGTCCATCGGATTTCGCACCCGTTCCTCCCGTCCGCGCCCGTCGCGCGGGCGTTTTCTCGAGGCGATCGAGCTCTGGGAAGTCTCGATCGTCACCTTTCCGATGCTGCCCCAGGCCCGGCTTTCCCTGGCCGCCAGCGACCGCCGGGCTGCTTGAACCCCACAGGAATTCTCCATGACCAAGGAAGTGAAAATGACCCCTGTCTCCACCGAAACCCGTGCCGCCCTGGCCGAGGTGATGACCGCCTTCGAGGCGTTCAAGTCCGCCAATGACCAGCGTCTCGGCGAGATCGAGAAACGCGCCAGCGCCGATATCCTGCTCGAGGACAAGGTCACGCGCATCGATGCGGCGCTGGACCAGCAGAAAACCGCGCTGGATCGTCTGCTTCTGGACCAGCAACGCCCGGCGGTCAGTGGCACCGACAAGCTCAACAATCCCGGCTGGCAGCGCTATGTGCGCCAGGGCGATGTGGCGGCCTTTCAGGAGGCCAAATCGCTTAATGCCGGTACGGCGGGTGAGGGCGGATATGTTGTGCCGCAGGAGACCGAGGCCCTGATCGACCGCCAGCTGGCCGAGGCTTCGCCGCTGCGCGCCATCGCCAGCGTACGGTCTTCCTCTGCCGCGGTCTTCCGCAAGCCGGTCTCGCGAGGCGGGGCTGCATCGGGCTGGGTCACCGAGACGGCCGCCCGCCCGGAAACCACTTCACCGGATCTCGACCTGCTCGATTTTCCGGCCGCCGAGCTCTACGCCATGCCCGCCGCGACCCAGCAATTGCTGGATGATGCCATGGTCGATATCGACCAATGGCTGGCGGATGAGATCCGCGATGTCTTTGCCGCCCAGGAAAGCGCTGCCTTCATCTCCGGTGACGGGGTCAACAAACCGCGCGGTTTCCTCAGCTATACATGCA
>Ga0189285_100025_pt1 | contig 204864 bp, 206 predicted proteins | sample GEYOminimetaG_FD_130315 | JGI IMG/M metagenome (GOLD analysis project Ga0189285, IMG submission 130315) | Marine microbial communities from the Costa Rica Dome - GEYO mini metaG | ecosystem: Environmental > Aquatic > Marine > Oceanic > Photic zone | place: Costa Rica: the Eastern Pacific...
AAGCACCATCGAACAACGCCGCTTGCAACACCGCAAACAGGCCGCCTAATATCGACAAACAGATGAGCCAGATACTCCCTTAAACAACGCTCATAGCTGTCCAAAAATCCCTGACGACGGACAATCATTTGTTCCGCTTTTAATTCCGCAGCCGACGCAGAATATAAAATATTGGAAGCATACTGATCTTTAGACGGCGCGTGATCCGTTTGTGGTGTTGCCGTTAGCTCCAAAATCAAACTTGGGTCAAACCGCGCTAAAGTATCAAACGATAGTGATGTGCGTGCATTATGTGCCTCGTCCACGATCACCATCGGGCGGTGAAGTTTCAATAAATTGGCGAGTGATGCAATAGGACGAGACGTATCTTCTACTTTATCTAATCGCGCAATTTGTTCATCGGACAGACCTGAGAAATGATCCATCAATGCGCCATTGTCATCGTAAACTTTGAGGCCTTCCTTATCATCACGGCGGAAAGATTGAATCGTTGACACGATGATGCAAGCACCGCCTTCCGCATCAGCTCTGGACATGGAAAGGGCTTCTGATTTGGTCAGGATAGAAACATTGCGTCCAAAATCTTGAGCTAATGCCGCGCGATAAGGGTGATCATGATTTTTAAGCGCGGCAACGGTTTGTTCTAAGATTGGCGTGCTTGGCACAAGCCAAAGCACCATAGGATTTGATGCATGTAAGAACTCTTGTGCGGCAATCCCTACGGAATGTGCCGCCATGATTGTCTTGCCGCCGCCTGTTGGCACGCGCAAACACACATAAGGTGTACCATCAGCAACATAGGGCGCTTGATAATAGGGAAGCTTGGTTTTGAGAACAAAGGCGGTCTCGCCGCCGTGGTTGTCGGCGAGTTTCAAATAGTCGCGATAAGCGCCAAGGGATAGTTCTTGATATTCCTTGAGTTCAAAATTCACCGCAGTCATTATGCCCCCTCAATCTGATAGGGGATTTGTTTGAAGGTGACATGCGCTTGGGCGAGGCGTTCTTTGCTGACAGTGCAGCCTTCACCATAGACAACAAGTGAGCCTTCAAAATCATTTTCTGGCTTTGGCAAATTTTCGAGCATATCGGGCGTTAAAACGTTACCAGATGCCTCTCGTGCAAACCCCGTTTCGGCTGGTGAAAATAGTAAATAAACTGCTTTGTCCTGATACGTGCCTAACAGAGGTGTATTGCCCGTGGCTTTTGTGGGAATTGGTACACCACATTCGGCAAAGAAGACATGCGCTGCCAAATCAGGAAACGTCACCCCGCCGTCAATATCACCAAATTCATTGAACAGTGGAACGCCAAGGCGGCAATAGCGGAAGCCGCCGCCAAGCCCTTCAATAGGTTTGTCAGGGGCGCCGCCCTTGTCATAGCCATCGATCACACGCTTGAGCCGTTCGGCAGTTACATCTTGTGCAATTTTCTCTTCCATCTCAATAAGGATGAACTTGCGATTGCCTTCGTCTTGTTTGTTCAGGTCAAGTACGGCGTGGCCTGTGGTGCCTGAACCTGCGAAGGAGTCCATTATGAGGTCATCCTCGTTTGTAGTGATTTGTAGTAGCCTTTTTATCAGTCTGGTGGGCTTTGGAGTATCAAACTCCCCCTCAAGCCCAAAAGCCATAACTTCTTTTTTGGCCTCATCTGTATGACCTGCATCTTGGTGAGGCCACCATGTCCAAGGTACTAGCCCATCGACTTCTGACAAATATCGGATCAAATTAGGTTGGGAATTATTGTTTTTACCAAAATAAATCCGATCTTCATTTAGGTATTTTTCAAATGTAGCTTTGCTTACTCCCCAACATCGACCAGGTGGTGGTACAAAGGTTTTGCCTCCAGGAGCTGTGATTTCGTAAAACTGCTCCTTGGTCGCATGGCCAGCTTGAGCCGTGAGTGGAATTCCACGCCATCGTCCCTTGGGGTCGTCATTGGGGTTTTTGTAGACTGCAGCAGATTTTTCATCTAAAGGTACACGTTTGAAAGTGCCTTTCGCTGATAAATAACTTCGCGCAAATATAAGGACGTATTCATGAGCATCGCCAATATCACCACGATTTTCGCGCGAATATCTTTTTTGAACCGCCAAAGTCGCAATAAAGTTTGATCCGCCAAAAACCTCATCCAATAAAATTCTCATATGATGAACCTCGGCGTCGTCAATACTTACCAAGATCACCCCATCTTCGCGCAAGAACTCGCGCAGCAACCGCAGGCGCGGATACATCATACATAACCATTTGTCGTGGCGAGACAGGTCTTCCGCTTCCCTACCTACGACATTACCGAGCCATGCCTTGATCTCCGGTGAATTGACATTGTCGTTGTAAATCCAACCCTCGTTCCCAGTGTTATAGGGCGGATCGATATAAATGCACTTCACCTTACTTGCATAATAAGGCAGAAGCGCTTTCAGGGCTTCAAGGTTATCGCCTTGCACAAGCAAGTTGCCATCATCACGGTCGCCAGCGGAAAGCTCGCCATCACAATGCACCAGTCTATACGGTACTTCACGATGATGATTTACAACGGCTTTTTTTCCAATCCAGTCCAGTACAGGCATTTTTGCTTTCAGAATCTTATGTTTACTTAAATTAATACAATATACTTACGCTTATCTTTGAGAAAGTAATAATGCATCGTGTTCCACGGGTAGTTATTACAGATTCAAGTGATTCTCCGCAATGAGGCTGTCCGAGCGGGCTGTCGTAAATCGAGCCAAGCAAGTTGTCTCGACCAAAGGCTTCCATCCCTGACAGATAATTTTGAGGCGCATATGCGCCGCTTGGTGTGAAAGTGGGGAAGCCGAGAGACACTGCCTCTTCTCTCCCCAAAAGAAAAATAGCACCTGACCGTGTGGTGATCAAAGATCACTGGCCCGCACCACAGGCACGATTTTTCTTTTCCCCTCCCATCTCCGTTCTCGCCGAAGGGCAAGGTTGCATGAGCAACCCACACCCAATTTATGGAGGAAAGTATGGAGACACTATTACACGCACAGCCCTATGATATCAGCGTATCGGGCTTTTATTTCAAAACAGCTGAGCAATATGACAGCAAAGTCAAAGGCCTAAAAAACGCTTATGGTGATCCCGTCGAAGAATTTGAAATCCAATTCATTGACGGTGAACAGATTGATTGTGAACTGGCGAAGGCCATTGGACTCAATCAGGCAAATTTTCGCGATTATCTGATTTGTGTTGAGGATTGGGAAGACTGGCAGAAGATCAACACAATCATTGCAACAGGTGAATTAGGCTATGATTTTGATGCTGGAGACGATCCTGATCATCACGGCATAAATATTTATTATGTCGAGACCATGCGCGAATTGGCAGAGCAATTTGTTGATGAAGGCTTGTTTGGTGAAGTGTCTGAGAGCTTCCAGTTTTATATCGATTATGACGCTATCGCCCGTGATTTGGCTGTTGAATATAGCGAAATCCGTATTGCTGGCGAACGCCTTATCTATCGTGCAAGCTGAGGGAGGTAAAATTATGACATTACCTCTCAAAAAGCATTGCGGCTATCATGCGGGGCACCCTTGGTACTATTTACTGGGCGGGGATATTCCCAAGCCAAGGCAGATTTTGAATCTGGTCAGGCTTGGTGATTATCGCGGCTATGCCGAAGCTGATATCAAGGCAGCTGATAATAAATCCGAACCCAAACGATCAGCAGAATTGCGAAAGTTTCAGAAGAAATTCTTGGCTGATTTAAAACAGGATTTAGAAATCTATCGCGAAGTTGTCAGAGAATTACGCAAGGAGCGGGAACACAATCCTCCACGCGAACCGTTTCGATGCTGCAATGATGTTCACACCGCAATGAGCCTCAAATTCTCACATCTCATCAATGATTTTGCACATTTGGTATATCTGGATGAATTATTGTCGCGACAAGGCGACTTATTTGATTTTTGACAAATGGACTAACGCCGCCGCGGCTGCGATCTGTCGCGGTCACGTTGATTCTTAATTGCGCCGCCAATGCAACGTGCCATTGTTTGATAGTCGCCTTGATGGGCGCGTTTTGAAGCAAGCATCCATGCATCACGATCAATCTTTGTCAGATCAATGGAATGACCTGCTTGTTCCGTAAGCTGCTTTAGATATTGCATTTGCGTACGCCCATTACCTTCACGAAAGGGATGGACGTAATTGACATCGCCCATGATTTCGCCAGCCAGATCAGCAAAATCATGCTTGGACAGATTTTTGAGATAATTGTGAGACTGAATGCGGCGATGAACGTCCGCCATGCCCGTTTCAATATATTGGCGAAACTGGAATTGACTGCTGCCTTTATTGATTTCAACGCTGCGTAGCTGACCCGCCCAGTCATAAACATCCTGAAATATATGACGGTGTATCGCTTGCAGGTGCGGAAGATCAAAATCACCGCTTGGTATGCTTTCCTGTAAACGCAAAAAAGTCATACGCCGCTCAAAACGATCAAGCGCGTCTTGTTCCCTTATATCAGCTTTGTTTTTGAGAACTTTATAATTCGGCGGATAGCAATAGGCCGTATCGCTCATTTACCTGCGGGAACAAACTGATCAGATTTTGCTTGTGCAAGTATGAAGTCACGGCGCTGCTTAGCCGTGAATCCTTCGCGTTCAAACATTTCAAACAGCTCCAAATCCTTTTTGTCTAAAGGATTGTTTTCCATGGCCTGTAAATGCAAGGCCTCGGCTTTAAGCTGCTTGTTTTTATCCGTTTGTTTCATTCTTAAATAATACCATGAACTTGTCGAAAAAGCACTAAAATTATGGATTTTGGCGCATTTAATCCTGAATATTCAGGTGCGCGCGCCATGCTTCCAGCACATTATCACAATTTATGACCAAATCAGAATGACGCAACATAAACTCTTTCATGTCAGTCTCGCTCATCACAGCCATCATCAAAAATTCGCGGATGGTTGAAGCGGATTGAACCAGTGCAAATAATGCATCCTCAAATTCAGGATCATCCTTTGCAGGAACTTGTGGGAGATTCATGTTTTCTTGCCTCTTTGTGGAATTGTGATCCAGAGATGAAAACATCATCCAGCAAGAGTTTGGGGCGCAATTTGCGCTCATTTTTCCATCCGCTTGATTGAGCGGGAAATTGTTGTTGGGTCAACGCCGTAGAATGCGGCAACTTCTTTCAAACTCATTTGCTTGGTTGCAAGCTTTTGTTGCGCAGATAAAACTTGAGGCTTGGTGAGCTTTGGCTTGCGGCCTAAGATCGTACCGCGTTTGACAGTGGCGCGAAGGCCTTCTTTCGTACGTTCGGAAATCGTGCGCCGTTCAAGCTGCGCAAAGGCCGCAACAATGGTGAAGAAGAATTCGCCCATTGGCTTGGATGTATCGATATTCATGGTCACGACTTGAAACTGAATGCCGCGCTCTTGAAGCTGTTTTGTATGGGTTAGCGCATCAAGGGTTGACCGAAAAGCGCGGTCTAAATCCCACACAACAAGCGTGTCGCCAGATTTAAGCTCAGTCATTACCTGTTCAAAAATAGGACGTTTTTTGGCAGCAGCAGAAACACGTTCAATATAGAGTTTGTCGCAAAGGGGGCTAAGCCCATCGATTTGTCGATCTGGTTTTTGTTCTTCGGTGCTAACCCGCAGATATCCTATGCGTTTCATTCATTCCCAAAACCTTGTCGCATCCCTGAAACCTGCCAGAAAATCGGGCAGAATCGTTCCTTTCAGCGTCAAGGTGGGATCAAACTAAAGCCAGCCGTCGATTTTCGACTAACCCGTTGATTTCCCATACTTACAATTTAATTATAGCAAAATGAAGATGTGTAAGTAAAATAACTGCAAAATCGAACGATTATGCGAATTAAGAGTTCGTTAATATTAAGTAAATCTTCATCACTTTTTGCTATTTTAATAGCAATGTTTATGACGAATACATCGATAAACGAAGCCAACGCATTCACCGCTGATGAAGTGCTGAATAAAATGAATGCAGATCAACGAATTAGCTATGTGAATGGCGTGGTGGGCGGATTGGCCTATGCGCGCTGGCTCAAAGACAAACCTGATCAATCTGGCATGCAATGTATCAATTCTTGGCGATACAGCAATGGTACACAGACTTGGAAGCGCATCACTGCATTCATGGAACTTCATTTGGACAAGCCAGTACCAGCCCTAATTCACGTTCTGGCTAAGAAGGAGTGTGGCAGTTAATGCATTTGGCAGTGAACCATTTTCGCGGGTCTAGTCGCAAACCAACCTCTGCTGAATTGGCAGAGGTGCAACGCCTTAAATGGTTCATCGCTGCAAAAGATGAGCAAGAACGCAAGGAAAAGCAGGAAGAGCGAGCGGAAAAAACAGACCTCGATTTGGCGACAGCGGTTGAAATGACCATCGCCGCAGAAGTTCAAATCGAAGCGTTCCATGAAAAGCTGGACAAATATGATGAAGCAACAGTCAGAGCGTTGATGGAAAATCAGGAAGCTCTGGAACTTGTACGCGAGCAAATGGGTAGGTTATTAGATCGTGCTCACGTTCTTGAAGATGGTCGTCGAGTTTTCAAAACAGAAGATGGATTACGTGTATTCGACGAATTCGGAACAGAACTTGATCGTGAAACAATCGATCCTAATACCATTGATGACAATGCTCCACGTTGGGAAGCCTATCAGCCACTTATGCTAGAAGAGGCACGCTTAGAAGCTCAGCGAGAGAGCTTGATAGAATTTCAAAGTAAACTGGATGATGCGCGGGAGCGATCTTCACAAGAGGATTTCACGGTTGAAGAGCTTGAATCTCTCGAAGCTGAACTGGAAGCAGATATGCCGCCATCGGTAGCTCAATTCTTGCCAGCTGATATGCAACCAGCTGCGACACCAACGATGAAATCTGACTATGAGGCCGTTGCACCGAAAATAGCTGATCTCGCCCCACAAGCTGGCATGTCACAAGCCGCGGCCTTTACGCCGATCAATTAATTCTCACAATGTGTTAGAGCACAGAACGTTATATCCACTAAATTGCCTTTAGGCAGATTTGTCTATCTGCACAACCTATATCATGATAATTGTGCTTTATTCATAATCTTTGGAAAATGATTGAAGGTTCTGTTATGATATTTAATAAGGATAGTGATGACTATATTGTAGTTGACAAAAAAGACCTCAATGAATTTGTCGAGCAAAATAGGCTAGGCCGTGTGGACGGATTTGATCAAGATGAATGTTGCAGCCAGCGCTACGATTGATCGAAAGTTTCTGGCTGTTTTCTCACACCGCAATGCTACCCGCTTGAAGCGTTTGAGTTTTCCGATCATTTGTTCGATACGAGCCCTGCCGCGATACAGCGCCTTTGCAAATCGCTTCGGAATGTTCCTCCGGTTCGAACGGTAAGGTATGACAGCCACAGCCCCAACCCCTCGCGCTAATTCCCTGTTTCGGTCGCTGTCATAGCCCTTGTCACCAATAATAGCACGTGCGGGTGCATCCGGTCCGGTTTCCATCAGCGCTTCAAATTGAGGACTGTCTGAGGCTTCGCCGCCCGTGAGTTCAAATCCAAGCGGCTGGCCCCTACGGTCTGTTTTCAAATGGATTTTGGTTCCAAATCCGCCACGGGAGCGGCCAAGGGCCTGATCTTCCTGCCCCCTTTGGCACCAGCAGCAGAGACATGAGCACGGATGACAGTACTGTCGAACATCTGGATGATATGGTCACCCTCATCAAGGCCAGCAAGAATGGAGAAATAGTCCTCGAACACGCCAGACTTTCCCAATCGGTCAAAGCGTTTCCAGATGCTGTTCCAGTTTCCGAACCGTTCCGGCAAAGCTCGCCATGTGATGTTGTGAACCGTGAAATAGTGCAGCGCTTCAAGAAAAAGACGGTCATTCTTCGCCTTGGCACCAACTCGAGGCAGGCAAACCCGAAATACTTCCAGTGCGAGTTCCCAATCCCGTTCGCTCATCTTCGTCGACATCCAACACCTCCATGGAATCAAATATCAACCTTGAATCATCAAGAATAACGTATGGGAATCCTACAAGTTAAGCCTGTGTCAATCCGTCCACACGGCATAGATTGCGACATGACAGAAGCCGTCATGGGTTTTATAAATCAAAACAACCTTAGAAGCCGATTTGAAATTGCCATTTGGTCAATGCTCAGAACAAAATTGACACGCCAACTGGGGGCGATTGGTATAACTTCTGTAGCGGCCTTAGTGATCGCTGCATGGTCTTTGTATTCGAGTGCACAGTCTTCTGCTGAAAAAATTGCAAGAGAGATCGCTGAGGATAGCGCGCGACAATCTTTAACTGACTCAGAAAACGCTGCACGTAAAGCAATAGAAACATTCGTTGGCGATCAAGTGAAGGAAGTGCGTGAAACTTCTTTTGAGGTTCTGCAACAAAACATGACACAAAAGGCAAGGCTTGATGGTTTGCTGACCGATGTTACAGAGGCCCAAAAACGTCTTCAGGACATTGAACGGGATAATACAATTTCTGAGGTATCCAGCGTCGGTAGACAGCTAGAGCAATTGGGAGGTGCAGAAAAATTAGATGAACTTATTCGTGAGCTAAATGCTCGTCAGGATAGATTATCAGAAATCCAACAAGGCTTAACCCAACAAAAGGAAGAAATAGCAAATCTTAAAACGCAAGATGCTCAAATGTCACAGAAGGTAAGCGGTGCATTAGAGGTTCTGAGTGTTGGATCACACGGTTGTTCGATTAATAAAGTATTGGGTGTTGGTGGTTGGGAAACAGCCTGCGAAAAGAAAGTCATATTTTCAAAGCCGGTGTCGGTAGCATATGAGGTTGCACCAAGCATAATCGCTCTTGATTTTCCAAAAAATAATTCCGCGCCGATTTATCAAATTCGGATAGAAGATAAAACTTCTACAGGTTTTACAGTGGTAGCAAAAACCGCATATCACCATATTAATCATATCTCATTTTCATGGATTGCCGTCAAAAAATAGCAACAGAACATTGAAGATGTTATCTCTGTATTTGACGCGGATTTTTCACAAGCGCACTCTGTTTATGTTCTTGGTTATTTTCAATTTTCGTCTTATTGCCGTTATAAATCCCGACCTCAGATTTATGACGTGTGAGCGCGACATAAGACAAATGGCTATCCATAGTGCTTGACGAAAGGACAAAGCTGCGATCAACAGTACAACCTTGCGCGCGGTGGATGGTGACTGCATATCCATGATCGAAGGCGGAAAAGTCATTTGGTGAAAATGCGACTATCCTTGAATCGTCGCCAGTTTCCTTGTCCAAAATTACTGAAATTTTTTCACAATTGACCTGTTTAACTGTGCCAAGCATACCGTTTTTGACACCCAAATCGCGGTCATTACGAGTGAAGAGCAGTTTGTCGCCAGCGGCAAATGCGCGGGGGCCATGTTCTGTATCGAACAGGATTTCTTCTGTTAAGTGGCCTTGATCACGCAATGCTGCACGGATTGTCTGGTTAATTGCGTGAACATCCTTCCGCCTATGAGCCAAAGCCAATCGGGTACGGGAATTATCGTATTTTTTCCAATCAGCTATATAATCATCAACCAAGTTGGTAATCGCATAATCGCGGGATTCAGCTTCATGCACAGCACCGTGATCTGAATAGTTGTGCAAAGCCATTTCAATATTGCCATTGGCTAAGTCACTGGATGCTTGACGTTGCCATTCCGTTTTTTGGCGACGGATTTCTGAAAGTTTTGCCGCGCCATTTTGTTTGATAATGTCTTTGAAGGGCGTGCCAGCTTCAATTGGCTGTAACTGAGCAGGATCACCTGTCAGAACAAGTTTACAACCACGCATTTGAAGCTGCTCGGTTATGCGCTGCATTTGGCGTGTGCCAATCATACCAGCTTCATCTAGCACAACTACATCGCCAGCGCTTACTGGCTCATACCCAGATTTCCAGCTGGCTTCGAGAGAGGCTATTGTTCTTGATGATATGCCAGAAGAAGATTCAAGGCTGTCGGCGGCTTTACCTGCTAAGGTAATGCCGTGAACTTTGTAGCCTTGGGCTTCCCATGCTTTTCGGGCAACAGATAGGAGCGTGCTTTTTCCTGTACCCGCCAGACCAACAACAGACGACAATTGATTTGGTTTCAAGACATGCTGAATAGCGTCGATTTGCTCTTGGCTAAGATTTGCGCCAACTTGTTTTTGCAGGCGCTTATTTTCTTGTTTGATAGCTTTTTTAATATGCGTAGCGGCGACTTTAAAGCCACCTGATTTTGAGAGTTCTAAAGAAGTTTTCAAAAGCTGCTGTTCAGCAGATTGATAATCTTGCGTTGTGAATGTCGGTGTTGGGTCATTACTCAGCTTTACCAATTTTGGTGAAATAAGCGCCTTTTCACCAGCAACTTGCAAATCCAGAGGATCATGAATGAACTTTGCCAATTCCCGCATGATATCATTGCGCGTGAATGAGACCTGTTTTTCCGCAATATGATCAAGAATGAGGCTTGGATCATCTTTCAGCTCTTCAATGATGAAAGCTGGAACTTCACGCGGCATTATCAGGGGCTGGCGTGGATCAAGCTGATACGGTACTTGATCATTTGAGGTGTGTTGATCAAATTCCTGCTCAAGTGCTTTTTTCGCTTTCAGGAATTCCAGCTCATCATCAAGTGCGCGTCGTTCAGCTAAATGGCGTTCGACGATGGCCTGTGTTTGCAGCGCATGGATTTTAGATTGTTTATTCTTGGCGGTAGCAAACTCCTCTACCAATTCCCGATAACGGCCTATCAAACGCGCCCATGCCTGTTTCAACCCTGTCGGTAGAGCATTTTGATGCTTTGCCAGTAAGGCGATTTGTTCGCTCTGCTGCGTTTGTTGCAATGCGCTTCGCTCGGAGCGTTGACGCTCAATGAGAGAGGTGAGTTTGTCGTCAAATTTTTTGAATTGACGATCAAGGCTTTGGACTTCTTCAACACGATCAACATGATTTTGAAGAAACGTCTGTGCTTCTTCGACAGTAGGGAGATTTGATGCATCAAGGCGAGCGCGAAGTATTTTTGATTTAACACCGCACCAGCGGGATAAGGAATAGACTTCTCCATGAGCATCAACTGCAACAAATCCACGACGGTCGCCACGTGAAAGGCAAAAACCGTTTTGCAACAGCGCGGAAGCAAATGCCTTTTGAGAATCAGAACTGTCCCAACATTTGCGAAACATAGCCTTGAGTTCAGCAGGGTCACGTTTTTGCCGTTTCGCCTGTGAAGCTTCTACATGAGAATAATTGAGCGGATCGCGATCTTGCCTGTCACGCAATCCAGCAGGCATCTCCCAATCATATTTACGATAGAGTTCCCGCGAAATATCTCTGAGCTTATATTTATAATGCGACAGGTTGATTGCCCGCATGCGCCCAGCATCAATGCGTGACCACACACAATGAGCATGGCGGCGACCTTTCTTTTCGTGAAAGACAATCGCCCTTGGTTGTCCTGAAAGGCCAAGACGTTTTTCGATATTGGCGATTTCACGCTCGAATACTTCGACTGAAACGGATTTTGTCTGAGGTGGGTTAAGGCTGAGTGAAAACAAATATTGCTGGCATTTTGTGCCAGAAGTTATGGCTTCCACTTCTTTTAAGGCTCCAAACAGATTGTCAGCCATAAACCCGCGCATTTCATGCACGTGGATATGCTCGTTATCTTCTGCATTGAGAAGATGACGCGCAAGTTCTTGACCATAGGCTCTGCTATTGCCTTTAAGGATCATGGTTTCATGCCGAGCGCAGAAATTAGCGTGTTACGCATGAACAGCACATGATCATATGCTTCATTAATTTGGCCTTTGGTTTCATCATCAATCGGCAATGAACCAATATTGGCATGATAGGCCAGTTGATTGAGATTATTGGCAATGCGGGAATCCCCCAACAACGCCAATAATTGGGCAATAGCCTGCCGATCTTCAACAGAAGCTGTCGAACGTAATTTTCGCTTTGGCAATTGCTGCTTTAGTATCAATGCACGCAAATAAACACTAAGAGCCGCGCCATCCGCTTGAGCTTTTAATTTCTCATGATCCTCGACAGACAAACGGATTGTGACACGCGGACAATCACGTGGTGTTTTATGTTTACGAGAAGATAAAGCGGCAGGTTTGGAACCACTGGCAATCTGAAAATCGTTCAAGGACACATTCATAGCGATGGCCCCGATCTACGTTTTGCTCTTTTAGGCTTGGAATTTTCTGGTTTCGAAGTTTCTGACACAAATTCGGCAGCATTCGCAAACGACCGTAACGCCCGATCAAGCTGGCGATCAGAGGCAATATATTGTCCCCAATCCTGCAATTCATCCAATATTTGAGAGGCAGTTTCTGGTTCTAGGTTATTCTGATCAACTGCACCAATTCCCTCTCTGCAGACATGCATGAGACCTCAAAAAGACCGGCCTTCGCGCCGGTTTTTTTGTGTCCGATTGGACGCTCTTTTTTCAGACCTTTACGTTCTCATTGACGGAAATGTTTGCAACTTTCGGCGGTGGCTCCTGTACGTCCAATACAGGACCAAAGAACAGGTGCCCCAAAGGCAGATTTTTGTGATTTACTCCTTGATGCAGGAAAAGTGACGATAACCTGCAAGGGAGGAAACGTTGAAAAAACAGATCATTATCGGTCTTTCTGCGGCATTATTGTCCGCCCCGGCCTTTGCTCATGAATTCGGGTTTGCCGGCATTTTGGACAACTCCAACAAGGAGGAGTTGCCAGAGCTCACGCTGTCATCGGGCCAACCGATTTCTGATGGGCCTTTGATGCTGAAGTCCGGCACCATGTACGAGATCGAGATTGAATCTGATGGGTCTGCGGAAATGGCGCTTGAGGGATCAGGCTTTTTCCGCGCCATTTGGGTGAATGAGGTCGTGGTCAATGACCTCGAAATTCGGCCCTTCGGACTGGAAAGCGTTGAGTTCGATGATGCGGGCACGATGGAGATCGAGTTTCTCGCCATCAAGCCGGGTCGCTACTATCTGCGTCAGCCGGGTTCCACTGGTGAAGGACAGCGCGTTGAAATCATTATCCAATAGCGGATTACATTCATTTTGCTGAAGGGGACGTCCCCTTCGGCATTGCATCGCTCTTAATCAGATGTCAGCTGTCCCGATCACGCGTCTTTGCACATGATCGGTGAAGGTAAGTTCTGCCATTTTCTCATGAAATGGCGACTTTATGCAGGCTGGATCTGTCTCGGTTGCATCGCCGGTCAAGGCCATTGCCTGACATCGGCACCCGCCAAAATCAATGTCCCTGCGCTCGCATGAGCGGCACCGGTCATTCATCCAATCGGTCCCGCGGTAGGCATTAAAGGCCTTGGAAGTTTCCCAAATCTCGCGGAGTGGCATGTCTTTGATAGATGTGAAGGTCAGCGACTTGATGGATTGTGCTGCATGGCAAGGCAGCATCATGCCATCGGGTGTAATGACAAAGGCGTCTTTCGCCCATCCGCCCATGCAGGGTTTGGGATAGTCCGCATAATAATCGGGAGGCACAAAGTCGATGTTCAAGATGCCGGTCAGCTGCTCTCGAATGCCGGTGACATATGCGACCTGTCGGTCCACATCTGCCCGATGCGGCAACAAGGCAGCCTTGTTCAGTTCCGCCCAGCCGTAATATTGGACATTGGCGATTTCCAAACGCTCGGCATCAAGATCGAGGGCCAGTTGCACGAACTCTGGAACTTCAGAAATGTTAAGGCGATGAATGGGCGCATTGATTGTGACTGGAAGTCCGAGCTTGCGCGCAGCTTTTGCAACCTCGACCTTCTTTTGATGAGCATTCCGATAATGACCAATTTTCTCCGTAGTCTCGGGTCTGGCACCTTGAAAACTGATCTGGATGTGGTCGAGGCCAGCCTCCTTGAGGGCTGCAAGCCGGGTATCTGACAACGAAACGGCTGCTGTAATCAGGTTCGTGTAAACGCCGTGAGACGACAAGCAGCCGATGATCTCTTCCAAGTCCTTGCGAAGCGTAGGCTCGCCACCAGACAAGTGAAGTTGAAGCACACCCATATTGGCCGCTTGTTTGAATGCGTCCAGCCACGTTTGTGTCTCAAGTTCCCTGTTGGCCTTGAGCAACTCCAGCGGATTGGAGCAATAGCCACACTGCAAGGGGCAGCGATGGGTGAGTTCTGCAAGGATGCCGAGTGGAGGAAGAATGTCCTGCGCCATCAGTCAGCCGCCATGACACTTTGCACAAGCAGACGATCGCTCCACTCCTGCAGAAATTCCAGAACGTCGGCATAAACTTCAGCTTCGGGCGCTTGATACTCTTCCGCCAAGTCTGATGCGATTTGACGTGTGGTTGCGGTCCCGTCGCATTTTCTCAGGATTTCCACGCTGATGTCATCCGGCCACATCACCTTTTCAGGCGCGAGAACGGCCCATTGCTGGCGCATTTTATCGAACATCAGCCGGACATGGCCGGGTAAATAGGGTGCGCTATTCGCTTGAAGTGTGACCCGTTGTCGAGTTCCAAGATCCATACGATCAGACCTCGTCCGGCGGAACAAAAGCACCCGGGGGAATAAGGCCCGGCGAGACATATGCGAAATAAAGCGCATCCAGTTGGGCCCACAGCAAATTGCACTTTGCCAAGAGCGCCTCAACAGCAACAGCCTGTTTATCCGGCGTGTCAGCCCAATTCAAAACGAGGTCGAGCGCGTGATCAGCATCTCTGGGAGCCTGTTTCAAACGTGGTGTGAAATAGGACAAAGTTTCCTCTGTTATGTAATCGTACCGAGCCAACATGGCTGGTACACGCTCTCCAATCGCGATGGGCGAAAAAAGTTCCGTCAGTGAGGACGCAACGGCCACAAGCAATGAAGAACTAGAGACAAGGTCCAGATAGGCACCGACTGCATAGCGCGTTGCCGGGAGCGCGTATTTACGCGAGCGGACCATATCGAGATCCAGCCCCAGATCATCGGCCAGTTTCAGCCAGCGCTCGATGCCCCCATCGAGTCCTTTTTCATCATTGCCATCATGGTCAACGATGCGCTCAATCCATTTCCTGCGAAACTCAGGATCATTGGACTTGGCCAAGATGATCGCGTCTTTTTTCGGAATGGCATCTTGATAGCAAAACCGGTTGAGCGCCCAAGCACGCAGCTGGGTTTTTGTCAGCTCGCCCGCATTCATCATCTTATGGAAAGGATGATGGATGTGATACCGGTCAAAACCTGCGGTTCGAAGAGCTTCGGTCAGCTCTTCATGAGTAAGGAGACGCCCTTCTTTCCGAATGATGTCGGCCCGATCAGGAGAGATGCCACTTCCGATGGCGGTACTTGTCGGCTCGGCAGGTGCGTGTTCAGCAAGGTCTGTCACAATTCCAACTCCATACCATCATATGCGATTTCCCAACCGGCCTTACGGACAGTGCCCGCCTGCTCCGAAGCTGGGTCAAGAACCGGGTTCGTATTGTTGATGTGAATGTAGATCCGTCGTTTCAACGGTGTCTCACGAAAGGCTTCAAGGCTGCCATTTTCACCGCTCACCGAGATATGACCCATGCGAGCACCTGTTTTGGTCCCGACACCGGTTTGCGCCATTTCATCGTCTTCAAACACGGTGCCATCAAACATCAGGCATCCGCCCCCTGATATGCGCTGAGTGAGATCGTTTTCGACCAGCGCGCATCCCGGGACATAGAACACGGTCTTCTCTTGAGGCGTGGTTGGTGATGTTCGGATAGCGAGGCCAACCGTGTCGCCTTCCTTCGTACCGAATCCGGTCTCGCCCTCATTTTCCAAAAACAGCGCGACTTTGCCCGGGACGAGAAAGCTCTCGATACTCAGGCCAATTGGCCCGTCCGGACCTTCCAATTCGGTGACACCTTCCAGCGGCAGTTCGCGCCTGTCCACAAACGCGGGGTCCAGCACGTTGAAGATGCTATTGGCCGCCAGCGTGTCGAGCACACGGCGGGTGGCGTAGAGTGTGAAAGCTTCTTTTTCGCGAAGGGTCAAAAGCCCGGCGATGTGGTCGACATCTGCATTCGTCAAAACCACGGCCTTGATCGGCGTCGATCGCAAAGGGCCGTCTTGTCTTGGCTGAAGATCGGTCGTCGCACCGATCTGCTGCCGTATATCGGGGGAAGCATTAAAAACAGCCCAGTTTTCACCGTCTGAACTGGCAGCTATGCTTGACTGCGTTCGGGGTAAAAAACCGGGCTGTAGATGTCGCACTGATCGACTGAGGGGGGCGTTACAATTCCATTGCGGAAAACCACCCCCAGCCGCAGCGCCCAGTACCCTAATTTTCATTTGGGTCCTTGGCGTTCAGATTATTTTTTGCACGTGCCGATTTCTGCAGGCATGTAGCGTGTCACTTCAAATCCGGCTTCAACGGCTTTCATTGACGGCTTTTTCCAAGTTTTCATGTAATCCTCCTCCAAAAATTACGCAGAGGCACATTAGCACCCTTGTCTCGATTGGCGACTAGGACTTTGGTGCCGGTTTCTTGAAGATTTGGCTCATTTTTTCGCGATAATGTTGTGCTCAGGGCCAAACGGGAAGCCGGTAATGTTCTCTGCTCCATCTTCCGTCACAATCAGAATGTCGTGCTCCCGATAGCCACCTGCACCGGGCTTTCCTTCCGGAACCATGATCATCGGCTCCATGGATACGACCATTCCAGGCTCGAGAACTGTTTCGATATCCTCGCGTAGCTCAACAGATGCTTCACGGCCATAATAATGGCTGAGAACGCCGAACGAGTGCCCATAACCGAAGCTGCGATATTGCAGAAGGTCGTGTTTGCGGTAGATGTCATTGAGTTCCGTGGCAATATCGCAGCACCGGGCGCCCGGTTTGATCAGTTCAAGACCGGCACGGTGAACATCGCAGTTGATCTCCCAAAGGCGTAAATGGGCATCAGAGGCGTGCTCACAAAAGAGCGTGCGTTCCAGGGCAGTGTAATAGCCGAAAATCATCGGAAAGCAGTTCAGCGAAAGAATATCGCCCGCTTCAATGAGTTTGTTGGTGACAGGGTTGTGCGCACCATCCGTGTTGATGCCGGATTGGAACCACGTCCAGGTGTCCATCAGTTCCACAGCTGGAAATGAACGCGCAATTTCCATGATCATGGCATTTGTGGAGGCGATGGCCACTTCGTGTTCCCGGACGCCTGCTTGAACCGCATCCACCAAAGCTGCGCCTCCCACATCACAAATACGCGCGCCTTCGCGGATCAGGACATGCTCTTCCGCACTCTTAATCGTGCGCTGGGCCATGACATCAGTGGATACATCGATAAGCTCAACGCCGGGAAGAGCGGCTTCCAGCTGGGCTTTCAAATCGAGTGAAACATGGTCGAACTCAATGCCAACCCGCTTAATGGCAGGGTTCGGCATGTTGAGGAGCGACTGAATGGCATGGAAGTAATTGTCTTTCCGCCAGTCGGTATAGATCAGGCAATCGCCATGAGTGCGCCGCCAAGGCTGCCCGCCATCAATCCCCGCAGCAATTGTTGTAGCTTCTGTTTGCGTGACGAGAAACCCGTATTTTCGCCCGAATGAGCAATAAACGAAGCCGGAGAAGTAGCAGACGTTGTGATAGGACGTGAACAGGCAGGCATCTATACCTTTTGTTGCCATTAGGTGGCGGAGCCTGTTCTGGCGTCCGTCCATTTCGTCAGCGGAGAAGGGTGAATAGGCCTTCTCGCCATTGTTCATTTCATAAACGCGGATCATGTCAGAGCTCATGTCTTTCTCCTTTTTTGGGGCCTGAAACGCAAAACGGGCCGGCTTCGCAAATGAAGCCGGCCCGCCAGGCCAAATCAGCAATGTTGTGTTGTCAGGGCGCTTGGTACGACGACCTCCGGTGACTGGCGTTCCGCCACCGGCTCCCGGTCAGGAAAACAACGGTTTGGGGCTTAACCCGGTGTCAGACCCCGCAAACGTTCCGAACGGCGTCGGAGCAACTCAAGTACGGTGAGCAATACAATTGAGATTGCCACCATCAAGGATGCCACCGCCAGAATGGTTGGCGATATCTGTTCTCGAAGCCCGGTAAACATCTGCCAAGGCAGTGTCTTTTGTCCCGCAGAACCCAGGAACAGAACCACCACGACCTCGTCAAACGATGTGATGAAGGCAAACAGTGCGCCGGACACAACACCCGGGACAATCAAAGGCATCTGCACTTTGAAGAAAGTCGTGACAGGGTTTGCTCCCATGCTGGCTGCCGCCCGTACAAGGCTTTGATCAAAGCCGACCAGTGTCGCCGTCACGGTGATGATGACAAACGGTGTGCCAAGCGCAGCATGTGCCAGCACCACGCCCCAATACGTCCCCTGAAGTCCGATGCGCGAGTAGAAAAAGTACATGCCCGCAGCCGAGATGATCAGCGGCACGATCATCGGAGAGATGAGCATGGCCATGATGGCAGAGCGATAGGGCACATGCGGTTGGGACAATCCGATAGCGGCGAGCGTGCCAAACGCGGTTGCCAATATGGTTGCCGTTGGTGCAATCAGCACCGAGTTTGTCAGGGCCTGCTGCCAGTCCGGATTGTTGAAGAAGTCATCATAGTGCTTGAACGAGTAACCTGCCGGGTCCAGCGCCAGCATTTCCGGCGTGAACGTGAAAAAGTCCTGAGCATTGAAGCTCAATGGCAGGATCACAAGGATCGGAAAGATCAGGAAGAAGAAGATCAGCCCGCAGATGGTCCGGAACGAGTAGTGCCAAATCCGTTGAAGCGGGGATGCATAAGGTGGAAGTGCGCTCATTATTGTTACCCCAGCTTCACGTTATCAATGCCGACGATCCGGTCATAAACCATGAACAGAACCATCACAGCGACCAGCAGCAGGGTTCCAAGTGCAGCCGCCAAGCCCCAGTTCAGCGAACTGGAAATATGGTAGGCGATCCGGTTGGAGATGAAGATGCCGGAAGTTCCGCCGACAAGCTCAGGCGTGATGTAGTAGCCGATCGCCAGAATGAAGACGAGAACTGCACCTGCGCCAATCCCGGGGACACTTTGCGGGAAATAGACCCGCCAGAAGGCTGTCCAATCATTCGCGCCTAGGCTCTTTGCAGCGCGCACATAGGTTGGCGAGATTGTTTTCATCACCGAATAGAGCGGTAGGATCATGAATGGCAGCAAGATATGCGTCATAGCAATGATCGTGCCGGTCTGGTTGTTGATCATGACCAAGCGACCCGCCTCGCTGACGATGCCTGTCCAGACAAGGAAGTCATTGATCACGCCCTGCTGCTGCAACAGCACTTTCCATGCGGAGGTCCTGACGAGCAAGCTTGTCCAGAACGGCAGGAGCACAAGGATCATCAAGAGATTGGACGTCCGAAGCGGAAGGGCTGCCAACAAAAATGCGATTGGGTATCCAAGCAGAAGGCAGCAAACTGTGATCGTGATGGATAGAAAGAGCGTGCGCCCGAAGAGGAACAGGTAAACCTGCTGTTCTTCCGGCTTCATCTTCACACCTTCTGGTGTCAATTGAGCATCAGCCGCAGACAGGAAATATGCCGAGGTGTAGCGCGGAGAGAAGGTTTTTAGAGTGGCCCAGGTTTCAACCTGCCCCCATTTCTTGTCCGCCTTGATGAACTGTTCTTTGAAAGGGCCGCCTTCATCCATCCGCTTGACCCTGCGTCCGGTCTTTCTGAAAAGGCTGGACATGCCGGTCTTTTCATAATTCAGGCGAGATCCAAGACGGGTGTGTGTTTTTTCCTTAACTGCGACGCCAAGATCATCATAAAGGGCTGCAAAAACCGCCTCATCGGGCAGGTTGCCACTCGCGGCATCCCATTCCTGCATGGCAACGACCGTGTTCGGCAGAGTATCAGCAACAATGCTGTTCTCAACCGACCGAAACAGCATGTCGACAATCGGTGCAACGAAGGTCAGCAGAATGAAAATGAGAAGTGGTGCGATCAACAGAAGGGCGCGCATTTTTTCCCTGCGCAGCGCCGAGGCAAGAGCCTGTTTGAGTGGCTTGCCGTCCTGCGTCGTGAGCACCTGTTCTGAAGTGGTATCGCTCATAAAGACGATCTTTCGAATCTTAGGAAGGGGAGGTGGATGGGGAAGCCCCATCCACCCTTGTTGTCATGACCGGAAAACCGGTTGCTGATTATTGTGCGAGCCAAGCCTGGAATTTTGCGTCCAGATCGTCGCGGTAATCAGCCCACCACTCGTAGTTATAGAGGAAGGTGTTCTTCGCGTTTGCCGGATCGGTCGGCATGTGCGGAGCCATGTCAATGCCGAGTTCTGCATGCTTGCCGACAAGCGGAGCAGAGGACTGACGAGCCGGACCGTAAGAGATGTACTTGGCCTGATCCGCAAGACGCTGAGTGTCAGTTGCAAAGTTCAGGTAGTCCATCACACGCTGTTGACGCTCTTCGGACAGACCAGCCGGAACAATCCAGCCGTCAAGGTCAAACACCTGTGCGTCCCAAAGCATGGCAACCGGCTGCTTCTGCTCTTCAATCAGAGCAAAGAGACGGCCGTTGTATGTGGAGCCGATCACAACTTCTTTGTCTGCAAGAAGCTGCGGTGTTTCAGCACCAGCTGACCACCATACAACGCTGTCCTTGATGGAATCCAGCTTGGCAAATGCTTGCGCCTGGCCTTCTTCGGTCTCAAGAACATCGTAAACGTCTGCTTTCGCTACGCCGTCACACAGAAGAGCCCATTCCATGTTGTTGATCGGACGCTTTTCCAGCGAGCGCTTGCCCGGGAATGTTTCCAGATCAAACACATCACAGATATCGTCTGGGGTTTTTCCGCCCCACTCGTCTACATCGGTGCGGTAGCCGAAGGTGGTGGAGTAAACGATCTGTGGAATGAAGCAGCCGGATACAATGAGGTCGCCGAAGTCTTCAGAAGCAGGCGTACCATCTGGAGCTGCAGCCAGAGCCTTGTCGTGGTCGATTTCTAGCGCAAGGCCTTCGTCGCAAAGACGGATGGCGTCAGATGCGACAACGTCAACCAGATCCCAAGTGATGTTTCCGGCTTCGTTCATGGCCCGAAGTTTCGCCACAGCCTCGGCAGAGGACTCATCATTGATGATGTTGATGCCCGGATTCTTTTCCATGTAAGGCTTGTGATAGGCATTGTTCTGCGAAGCAGAATATGCACCACCCCAAGAGACGATTGTCATGTCTTGAGCGAAGGCAGTGCCTGCCGCCATGGCCAAAGCAGTGCTGGCCAGTACCATAGTCTTGAGCTTCATTTAATTAGCTCCCTCTTTCTGGTTTGGGACGGTCGAGCCGTCTTTGCCACTGGCGCGCTTCAGGGCGCGCCTGTGTTTGTCAGGCAACCGGGTCCAGCGCCTTGCAGTCTCCTAGGGACCAGCCAATCGGCACGGTATCCCCAACGCTGAGATTGCGCTTTTCACCACGGTTGCGGACCTTTGCAATGAACTCGTCATTGCCGGCGACATTCATGCGAACACGAATGTGGTCGCCAAGGTAAATCAGTTCTTCGATCCGGCCGTTCATGATGTTGTCCATGGCATCATGTGTGTCGAACTCGACACGTTCCGGACGAAGGGAAATGGTTGTGCGATCACCCACGCCACCAACATTCACCTTGTCGGCTTTGAGCTGGGTGCCGTCGTCAAGTTCCACGCGGCATTCCTCGCCCTGAATTTCGACAACCTTGCCGCTCAGTTTGTTGTTCTCGCCAATGAACTGGGCAACGAACGAGTTCTGCGGATCTTCATAAAGAATGTCAGGCGATGATAGCTGCTGGATAACCCCATCATTAAACACGGCCACCCGATCCGACATGGTCAGGGCTTCCGTCTGGTCGTGTGTTACATAGACAACGGTGACGCCGAGGTTCTCGTGGATGTGTTTGATTTCATATTGCATCTGCTCGCGCAGCTGCTTGTCCAGCGCGCCAAGCGGCTCATCCATGAGAACCAACTCTGGGTCAAACACGAGCGCACGTGCAACAGCAACACGCTGCTGCTGACCTCCGGAAAGCTGAGCCGGGCGCCGGTTTCCGAAGTCACCAAGCTCAACCATTTCAAGGGCCCGCTTAACCTTCTCTTCCTGCTCAGCCTTGCCCATATCTCGGACCTGAAGCGGGAAGGCCAGATTCTCAGCAACCGTCATGTGCGGGAAAAGGGCGTAGTTCTGAAACACCATGCCGATGCCACGTTTGTGCGGTGGCACGTTGTTGATTGGTCGGTCGTTCAGAAAAATCTCGCCATGGGTTGCCGGTTCAAATCCGGCCAACATCATCAGGCAGGTTGTCTTGCCGGAGCCTGACGGCCCAAGCATTGTCAGAAACTCGCCTGGCGGGATATCGAGGTTCAGGTTTTTGACGACGAGGCTTACCCCGTCATAGCTTTTTTGCACGCTCTCATAGCGGACAGCCGCGCCGCGCGTTGTTGCCATGCTTCCCCTCAGAAGTGTTATCGTTATTCCGCTGGTCGATCAGGGGAAATTCTACTCCCTCCGTCGATGTGCCAGCGGCAATTTGCGCATAAGAAAAGCAAAATACAAACGGTATTGGAAGGGGGGGAGTGAAAAAAATATCGGAAATTATGTGAGGTGGATTTGTTGTTATGGCATGTCTGGCGCGAGCGCTGGAAATACTATCTTGTTCCGCGAAAATGTCAGGAGCATTCTGGCGGTTATTTTATTCTGGTGTATTTTCCTTGCGGGAAAATTAAATAAGAACTTTATGCTTGAAATTGTTCGAGAGGGTTGGGTTGGAAACGACGATGGTTGGCGAGAATTCGTCATTTAACGTTTCACGAAACACCTAGACCTTGGGGTTTCTGCGATCCAGTTGTGGTTTGGTGATCAAGTTCTGGCGTGTTTTGGTCAGCAGACCCGGTTTATTTGTGACGTGGAGGTCGTGTAGACAATGCAAGATCACGCAGCGGAAATTTCGCGTGCGATTGTGGTCCCGAATTTCAATCTATGCTCAATGCACGGATTGCATTGGAGGTTAATTGGATGAAAAATTGGAGTGTTCTGGCACTGATTTGCGCCGCACTACTGATAACTGCGACGACCGTTGTAGCTCATCAGGGTGCAACGGGTGTGGTCAAAAAGCGTATGAACCAGATGGGCGAGCTGAAAGAGGCCATGAAGTCCGTTGGTCAAATGCTGAAGTCGGACGATGACCTGAACGCGGATGTAATTGCGGCAACCGCACAAGCGGTTCAGGAGAATGCAGGCCATCATTTAACCAGCTTGTTTCCCGATGGCAGTCTTAAAAAGCCAAGCGAAGCGCGCCCGGAGATTTGGAAAAACTGGACTGAATTTCAAAGATTTGCAGATCAATTGAAGGCAGCGGGAGAGGGGCTTGGCAAGACCGCCTCTGGCGATCGCAAGGATGTGGCAGAAGCTTTCAAGGAGCTGGGACAAAGTTGCAAGGCGTGCCACGAAAAATTTCGCTTGAAATCCAACTGACTACAGCATTTGGAACGGAGACTGCCGAGCGTCGCTATTGGATATCTTGCCAATCCGGGTTCCATCAATTACCTGCTAGCGCAACTTGCCTTATGCTGGCCACGAATTGAGTGTTTTTCAGGTCCCTGAAATATGCTGTTTGATGTGCGGCAACAATTGGAGCCCTTCCCGGTATGACCATTCGGTTTCACAAGAACGACCTTTCGGATCTCACACACTATGTCTCTTGTGACGCGGTGGCCGTGGATACGGAAACCCTTGGCCTTAATCTGCTGCGGGATCGGCTGTGTATCGTGCAATTGTCTCCAGGTGATGGCTCTGCAGATGTGGTGCAAATAGAAAAGGGCATGACCGCAGCACCAAATTTGACTGCGCTCTTGTCAGACCCGGCCAAGACAAAAATCTTCCACTATGCGCGTTTTGATGTTGCAATCCTTCGGCAGAACCTCGGGATTCATGTTGATCCTGTTTGGTGCACCAAGATCGCTTCGAAACTTTGCCGGACTTACACCGACAGGCACGGTCTGAAAGACATTACCCGCGAATTGCTCGGCGTCGATATTTCCAAGCAACAACAAAGTTCTGACTGGGCAGCAGAGCAGTTGACGGATGCTCAATTGGCATATGCTGCTTCGGATGTTCTTCACCTTCATGCTCTTAAGGAGAAGTTGGAGTTTATGTTGCGCCGGGAGGAGCGAACGCATCTGGCAGAAGCGAGTTTCGGGTTTCTCCCGACACGGGCGGAACTGGATCTAAAAGGGTGGGGCGAAACCGACATCTTCGCGCATTCCTGATCAAGAGTTGAAAGACAAGACAATGCAAGGGATTGGATAGCCGTTGAGTCTGGGGTCGGAAAATCTGGCAGGACTGGGAGGTGCAGATAGATTTCTGCGTCCGGAAACGCCTGTCCAAAGAGCGGCCCGGCGTCATAGCCGTCTGGTTAAGACATTGCGGTTCCTGTTCCCTGCGCTTGGCGCATTGATTTTCGCAGGAATGATCGGGCTGATCGTTCTCTTTAATCTGTTTTCAAGTCTGGGCGCTGCAAATGTCATTTTAACGGCGGACGGTTTGGTCATGGATTACCCAGTCCTGTCCGGTCATGATGGCGAGAAGTCTTATAATGTAACGGCCAGGCGCGCGATACAGCGGCTAAGTGACCCTCGTATCCTCGATCTGGAATTTATCGATGCTGACATCGTTCTTGGTCCGGACGAAAAAGCCAACGTTACAGCAGTCAAGGGCATCTATAACAACGCTGGAGAAACCCTGAGACTTTATGATGGAGTACAGGTGGACTGGAGCCAAGGTTATGAAGTCGAAGTGAGTGAAGTCGATATCGACATGAAATCAGGTGCCTTGAAAACCTCTGAACCCGTCTCAATCGATTCCGACAAAGGACGGCTTTTGGGCGGAAAAATGGACTATGATCAGGACAAGGGAGTTGTCCGGTTCACCGATGGCGTGAAGATGACCATTGCGCCGGCCGCCCAAGCCCCACAGGAGCAATAATGTTCAATACGCTTTACCGTCTCATGGGAATTGTGGTTACACTTGGCGCCTTGGCAGTTGCTCCGGTGTCTGCCCAGACATTCTCCAACGCCTTTGAAGGCTTTGGGTCAAATGATGATGACCCGATCCAGATCGAAGCGTCCGAGCTGCAGGTCGAAGACAAAAACAATCTCGCCATTTTTACGGGCAATGTTGTGGTCACTCAGGGTGAGGCGCAGCTGAAGACGCATCGTTTGAAAGTCTTTTATGATGGTCAGGGCGGCGGTGCCGGAACCGGAACCGGGCAGCGGGATATCTCCCGTCTGGAAGCGTCAGGGCGCGTGTTCATCTCTTCAGAAGGCCAGACGGCGACTGGCGACGAGGCAAGCTTCGATATGAAGCGGGATATTATGGTCATGACAGGCAAGGAAGTTGTTCTGAGCCAGGGACCAAATGTCGTGGTGGGCAACAAACTGACGGTTAATCTGGTGACCGGACAAGCTGACCTTCAAGCTGCACCGAAACAAGGCAACAATGGCCGTATCCGAATGCTGATCCAACCAAATGCAGTTGAAGGCAACTAACTTTTTGCCTATTTCCGCAATAGCACGAGCAAGGCCGGTCACGGCTTCAACAAGGACAAATCACCATCGTGAACTTTCCCGTCCACCCGACTGAAGGTGATCTTGCCGGACCATCGGCATCCGAGCATCCCGATTATGCCAGCGCTCTTGTGGTCAACGGGATTGGGAAAACCTATGGCCGTAGACAGGTGGTGAAATATGTCAGCTTGTCCGTGCGTCCGGGGGAATCGGTCGGCCTTCTTGGTCCAAACGGGGCCGGAAAGACGACGACATTTTATATGATCACTGGGCTGGTTCGTCCGGATCAGGGGCAGATCAGCCTTGAAGGATTTGATATCACGCGCCTTCCCATGTACCGGCGGGCGCGCCTTGGTATCGGATATCTTCCTCAGGAAGCTTCAATTTTCCGAGGCCTGACTGTCGAGGAAAACATCCGAGCTGTGCTTGAGGTCATCGAACCGAACCGTAAGAAGCGAGCCGAAGAACTCGATTCGCTGTTGGAAGAATTCGGCCTCACGCACTTGCGTAAATCACCGTCCATGGCACTGTCCGGTGGTGAGAGGCGGCGTGTCGAGATTGCGCGGGCGCTGGCAAGTCGGCCATCCTTCATGCTGCTCGACGAACCATTCGCCGGTATCGATCCAATTGCCGTGGGCGATATTCAGGCTCTTGTTCGGCATTTGACCCAACGTGGCATCGGCGTTTTGATTACCGATCACAACGTTCGCGAGACCTTGGGGTTGATCGATAGGGCGTATATCATTGCGGCCGGGGAAGTGCTGACCCACGGTTTGCCAAACGAGATTGTCGCAAATCCGGATGTTCGGCGACTTTATCTCGGAGAACAATTTACTCTTTGAAGACAATTGGCCGAATAGGGTATAAGCAAGAAGCGGACCAATTCCTGAATTGAAGGCTTAAGCTGACCTAAATGGCATTGTCGACAAAGTTGGAGCTGCGTCAGAGCCAGTCTCTGATCATGACGCCGCAGTTGATGCAGGCGATCAAACTGCTGCAGCTTTCCAATCTGGATCTTAGCACCTATGTCGACGCCGAATTGGAGCGAAATCCCTTATTGGAAAAGGGTGAAAACGATGATGCTTTTACTTCAGAAGGTTCCGATGACGGTCCAGACGGAAATGATCTGAGCACTGGTGATGCGGAATCTGGTGATTGGCTCGGCACGCAGTTGGAAACGAGCTCAGAAACCATCGCATCACGAATGGACACGGATCTTGGAAACGTTTTTCAGGATGAGCCGGGAACAGCAACGCACAAGGACGCTCCAGTTCTGACAACGTCGGAAAGTATCCGCCCTGTGGCATCGGGTGGCGCGTCGGAAGATTACAATCTGGAGGCCTTTGTTGCGGAAAGCGAAACGCTGACGCAGCTTCTGGAAGACCAAATGCATATTGCGTTTAGTGATCCTCGCGACAAGCTGATTGCAGCTCATCTGATTAATTCTCTGGATGACAACGGTTACCTTGATCTCGATATGGATTTGGTGACTGAAGACCTCGGTGTTTCCAGACCTCGCGTCGAAACCGTCCTGTGCGTCGTTCAAACCTTCGAGCCGGCAGGCGTTTTTGCAAGAAACCTGCCAGAGTGTCTCAAGCTGCAATTGATCGAAAAAAACCGTTTCGATCCAGCTATGGAAGCGCTGCTTGAAAACATTGAGCTTCTGGCAAAACGCGACTTGGCAGCGCTAAAACGAGTTTGCGGGGTCAATGATGAAGACTTGGCCGATATGGTGGGGGAAATCCGAGCACTTGATCCAAAGCCGGGTGCAGTCTACGGCGCCGCTCCCGTACAGCCACTGATTCCAGACGTGTTCGTTGCCCCTGCAAATGACGGGACGTGGAACGTCGAACTGAACAGTGATGCGCTGCCGAAAGTACTGGTGAACCAGACTTATTATGCCACGGTGAGCAAATCGGCGCGCGGCGAGTCGGAGAAGGACTATCTCACTGATTGTCTGCAAACCGCAAACTGGTTGGTGAAGAGTCTGGATCAGCGGGCGAAAACAATTTTGAAGGTGTCAACGGAAATTGTGCGCCAGCAGGATCGTTTTCTAACCCATGGAATTGAGCATTTGAGACCGCTGAACCTGAAGGTGGTTGCTGATGCAATAAGTATGCATGAATCAACCGTAAGCCGCGTTACTTCAAACAAATATATGGCGACGCCGCGCGGGATATTTGAGCTCAAGTACTTCTTTACATCTGCGATTTCTGCGACCGGGGGCGATGAGGCGCATTCAGCTGAATCTGTTCGTTACAAAATCAAGCAATTGATCGATGCTGAAGATCCGAAAAAAATCCTGTCCGACGATACCATTGTGAAGATATTGAAAGACGACGGCGTGGATATTGCGCGTCGCACGGTTGCAAAGTACCGCGAAGCCATGAAGCTTGGGTCATCTGTTCAAAGACGGCGGGAAAAACGAGCCAACCTCTAGAGTGAAGTACTTTTGGGTATAGTAGTCCGGAAACTAAGATTGTTTCTGTGAAAAACATAATTTCCTTTTCACTTCAGGATGCTTGCGTCGTTTTAGAAGTTTCGCTCCGTAGAGCGCTTGATCTTTGAATTGACTCCTTCATTTCTGGTCGTTATACGCCCACCCCAGTTCTGTTGCGTTAGGGGATGGCGCTTCGGCGCAGACTGGTCCATTCTGTAGGCTTGAAACGTCCGCTGTTTCAAGCGCTGTCCGGGAGGGCAGCGACCCAAAGGTCCACACAAGAAGAAGGGGTCCCCATGGCATTGCGGATTTCGGGCAAACACGTTGATGTTGGTGATGCGTTGCGCACTCACATCACAGACCGAGTAGAAGACGCGCTGTCGAAGTATTTCAATGGCGGCTACACTGGGCATGTAACATTGAGCAGAGAAGGGGCGGGATTCAAATCCGAATGCTCTCTGCATCTGGACACTGGAATAGTGTTGCAGGTCTCCGCACAGGACCACGATCCACGCGCGAGTTTTGATCTCGCCGCAGAGAAGATCGACAAGCGGCTACGCCGGTATAAGCGTCGCCTCAAAGATCACCATGCCAACAACGGCAATGGTAAGGAACATTTTGAAGCGGCCTCCTACGTTCTGGCGTCGACCGAGGACGAAGAGGAATTGCCCGAGGACTACAATCCTCTGGTCATCGCTGAAACCGCAGCCAAGGTGAAAACCATGACTGTGGGGATGGCAGTGATGGAGCTGGATCTGACAGAAGCTCCGGTTGTAGTGTTCAAGAACGCTGCCAATGGTGGATTGAACGTGGTATATCGCCGCTCCGATGGCAATGTTGGCTGGATTGATCCAGCTCTGGTAGCGCAAGCTGCCGCGGAATAATCGAGTATGGCCCGTCCTATCGTGCGATTGGACGGGCTCTGTTTTGAAGAAGATGCGTGTAGGCAAAACCAATGGATCTGAGTGATCTCCTGAGCAAGGAAGCCGTTGTTTGCGGCTTGAAAGCGAAAAGTAAAAAGCAGGTGATTCAAGAACTGGCTGGAAAAGCTTCGGCTGCGACCGGATTGTCCGAACGAGAAATCTTCGATACGCTTTTGCAGCGTGAGCGCCTTGGATCAACGGGGGTTGGTCAGGGAATCGCGATACCGCATGGAAAGCTCACGCGTCTGGACAAGCTGATTGGGTTTTTCGCCAAGCTTGATCGCCCTATTGATTTTGACGCACTCGATGATGAACCAGTTGATCTGGTTTTCCTGTTGTTGGCTCCCGAAGGGGCTGGCGCGGATCACCTAAAAGCACTGGCGCGCATTGCCCGCCAACTTCGCGACTCTTCCGTTGCGGAGAATCTGCGCAATGCTGGAGATGAAGACGCAATATACGACTTGCTCGTCCAGCCACTGACGTCTTCCAACGCAGCCTGAGTTACCGCACAGCTTCCCGAACCTGAGACGAAAAAAGCTTGGATGGCCTGATACGTCAGGCTTGAGCCGGCGCGGGGTCGCCCGTGTGATCAGGATCACGTGGATCTTCAGTAATTCCGCCATGTGGAATCAGGTTGAGGTCCCGAATAAGAGGGCTCGGAGCCTGTTCTTCAGGGGTCCGCCAAAGGCCGGATCGTTGGGTGAGGCGACCAAGCCATTCGGTCGAGGTTGCCATTGCAAACGGGATAGCAAACAACGGGCCAAGGGCGATTGGCAAGACAGGCCAAGTCAAGGCAAACGGCTGCGAAACCATCCAATAGCCTGCCACCAGACCAAAAAGGGTCTGGGGCCAGAGTTTGCTGGCGCACAAGACGAAGGGCAGGCGTTGAAGGTCGCGCGCCTGCGCACCCCAACCGATACTCTTTCCAAACAAGAGCCCGATCATGAAAATGGTATGGGCGATCGCCATGATTGGTGCCACAAGGGCAGAAAAGAAGAGCTCGCCAAATGCACTGACAAGCACGCGCACCCCGCCGCCAAAACGCTTGCGTGCATGCTTTGAGGACAGAATGTCGATGACAGTGCCAATTTTGGGCGCGAAAACCATTGTCATGATGGACAGAAACAAAATGCCACCGGAGGACGTGTTGATCGGCCAATGACCGGGAGGCATCATCAGGGATATAGCGGCAATGCAGCCAAGGAATACCATCCAGGCTGGCGAGCCGATAAACATAAGAATTGCCAAGCCAAGCTGAATGCGGCTGGTTAGCTTGAGGCCCGGCAAGCCCAAAAGGCGCATATACTGCAAATTGCCCTGACACCAGCGCAAGTCACGACGAATGAATTCGAGCAGGTGCGGCGGGTTTTCTTCGTAGCTGCCGCCTTCTTCTGGGACAACGCGGATGTCGTATCCGGCCTTGCGCATCAAGACAGCTTCGACCTGATCATGGGACAAAATAGGGCCGGAAAGAGGGCCTGTTCCTGCAAAATGCGGGAGGCGGCAATGCTCCTTGAATGGGGCGATGCGGAAAATGGCATTATGTCCCCAATATGGACCACAATCTCCCTGCCACCACGCGCTGCCGAGCGTATAAGACCGCATACCCAAACGCATGCCAAACTGAAAGATGCGCGCAAAAGAACTTGCAGCTGGAAGACCGACTGCAAGGCTCTGCAGAATACCTAAGTTAGGGTTTGCTTCCATTTTGCGCACAAGGTCCAGCAGGCGGTCGGCGGACATCACGCTGTCGGCATCAAGAGTGATTGCGAAATCATACTGGCCACCCCAGCGGTCGCAAAAATCCATGACGTTTCCGGCCTTGAAGCCGGTATTTGTGGTCCGCCGTCGATATACGATCTCAATATCCGCCGACCAGTGTTGCTTCAGGTCTGAAACCATCTGCTCTTCAAGGATAGCAACATCTTCATCGGATGTGTCACTCAGAACAAACAGCGAGAATGGTGAGATCGCTTTGTGTCGGACCAGCTCTGCCAGCATCGCTGACAACCGGATACGGAGCGCTTCTACATCTTCGTCGCGAATACATGACAAGAGCGCAGTCTTGGTGGAAATTTGTCGTGAGGCATCACCCGGTTCAATCGGACATACCTTTTTAACCGGGTCTTTGCTCAACCGCATGAGCAAAAGGCCGATGACGGCGTTGAGAAACCCAATGATTGTCCACGGCAGGGTAATCATGAAACAGAAAAGCAGCGTGGCATCGAGCAGGCTGAAGCCGCCGGGTGCCAATGTTACGGCCATCAAGGCGGTGAGTGACATAAAAGACAGCGCAAACAAGAGGGTGAAACCAATTCTGCGGCCGGTTACTGATTTTGAATTTGGAACGAAAGCCAGGTCACGCATTCTTGTGCTGTCCAATATTGCTTAAGGGGACAAAATATCTTTTTTTGTAGGCTGTTACGCATCTCTGCGCGTGATAGTTCATCAACCTCGCAACATTCATCACAAGGGTGACAAGATTGTGTCCGAACCCCGTCACGCAGAAGCGCTTTGGTATGTCGGCGAAAAAACCTGCGAGATCCGCAGTGAGCGGCTGCCGCATCAAAATGAAACTGAAGCTCATGTTGCGACTAGCTATAGCTTGATCAGCCGAGGTACAGAGCGGCTTGTTTTTCAGGGGCGCGTTCCGAAAAGCGTGCATGCGCGCATGCGCGCGCCGTTTCAGGTCGGTGAATTCACATTTCCGGTAAAATACGGGTATGCCTGTGTGGGCAAGGTCACAAGTGGCCCGGCCGACTGGCTGGACCGTCATGTCTTTTGCCTTCACCCTCATCAAACAAGTTTTGTTACGCAAACCGACTACCTGACACCTGTACCTGACACAGTTCCAGTTCACCGGGCGGTTCTCGCAGCGAACATGGAAACGGCTTTGAATGCTTTATGGGATGGAAAGCCATCACCTGCAGATCAAATTTGTGTGGTCGGGGCGGGCGTGGTTGGATTATTGACCGCGTATCTTTGTCAGAAAATCCCAGGAACGAGCGTGACTGTGGTCGATATTAATCCGGCGCGGGGGGGCTTGGCCAACCGGTTGGGATGTAAATTTGCGTTGCCGGATAATGCTCCTGAGGAACAAGATATTGTCTTTCATGCCAGCGCAAGCTCCTCCGGCTTGCAAACTGCCCTGTCGGCGGCGGGCAAGGGGGCGACAGTCGTGGAATTGAGCTGGTACGGCGACAAACCGGTCACCGTTAACATAGGGGCAGAGTTTCACAGCCAACGATTGACCCTCCTTTCCAGTCAGGTCGGCAGTTTACCAGCTGATAGGCAAGATCGTTGGACATTCAAACGGCGCCTTCACGCGGCAATGAAGCTGTTGAACGATCCCGTCCTTGACGCACTTTTGACCTATGAAGTCGCGTTTCGTGACTTGCCTTCGAGCCTGCCAGCGCTTTTAACCGAGCAAGACGATATCCTCACACCTCTAGTTCGGTATGACTGAGTTTCTCATAAATCAGAAAGTGTCAGAATGTTTGCAGTAGAAGTTCGTGACCACATCATGATTGCCCACTCGTTTCGAGGCGAGCTATTCGGCCCTGCTCAGGCATTGCACGGGGCGACATTTGTTGTCGATGCTGCATTCTTTTCCAAGGAACTGGATGCCAATGGTGTTGTGATTGACATTGGCCGAGCCCACGAAGTTCTCAAGGAAATTTTGGCTCCGCTCAACTACAAGAATCTGGATGCGGTGGAGGCATTTGAAGGGCAGAACACAACTACAGAGTTTCTGACCAAACACATCCATGATCATCTGGCCTTGGCTGCTCGGGAGTTGCGGCTGGGGCGTGCGGACGGCGAAATTACGTTAATCCGAGTAACTCTGTCAGAATCCCATGTGGCGCGGGCCTGGTATGAAGCGCCGGTCGAAGGGTGATGAAGCACCTTGTCTTCGCCTATCCGGGAGATCTTGATACTCCAACGGGCGGCTATGTTTATGATCGGCGTATTATCGCTGGTCTTGCGAAGCTTGGCTGGGATGTCGAGCCCGTGTCGCTTGGGGAAGGGTTTCCCTTTCCGGAAGAGAGCGTGCTGCGGAGGGCTGAAGAGCAAATACTCGGTTTGCCGAAAGGCGCCCGCATTGTGATTGATGGGCTGGCCTATGGCGTGATGGACCACAGCGCGCCTCAAATTGCGAACCATTTGGACATAACAGCTTTGGTGCATCATCCGCTTGGGTGCGAAACCGGGTTGTCAGACGAGCGGGCCGCAGAGTTGATCAAAAAAGAGCAGCGGTCTGTGCAGGCTGCGAAACGCGTCATCGTGACCAGCCCGGCCACCGCCCAGCAGGTTGAAGCCCTTTTTGATGTCAGGAGCGAGCGCATCCATGTGGTGGTTCCCGGTACAGAGAAAAGCGCGCCTTTGGATGGAGACCTAGCCCCGTCCAAATCTGACACGCCAAAGCTCCTTTGTGTGGCAACCGTCACTCGTCGCAAGGGATATGATCTTTTGGTTCAGGCGCTCGGCCAGATGGCGGATTTGGATTGGCATCTTGATATTGTCGGAGCGACAGATCGCGAACCTGCGTGCTTTGGTGAAGTCACGGAATTGATTGCAAAGCACAGCCTTGAAAGTCGCATCACGTTTCACGGCGCGCTGCCCGCGTCAGAACTGGGTCAGTTTTATCATTCAGCTGATATTTTTGTGCTCGCAAGCCGGTATGAGGGCTATGGCATGGCCTACACGGAAGCTCTCGCCCACGGCTTGCCAGTCATTGGCAGTGGTGGAGGAGCTGTACGCCAAACGCTGCCCGAGGGAGCGAGCCTTTATTGTGAGACGGAAAGTGTTGTCCATCTGACTGAGGCTCTGAAAAGGCTGATTATGTCTCCGCAAGAGCGGATGAATTTCGCTCAAGCCGCACGGGAAGCTGCGAATACCCTACCGACATGGGCTGATGCGGCAAAGCTATTTGCCAGTGCGCTGGGCGATCAAGCGGGGTGGGGCAAATCATGAGCACTTTTGACGCATCTTGGCTGGATTTACGCCACCCTTATGACCTTGAAGCGCGGTCTCATGAAATTGAGAGCCGATTTATTGAGGCATTGCCTCGTCAAAGCGTTCGGATTCTGGATTTGGCGAGCGGAACCGGAGCGACTGTCAGAGCATTGAGCGACAAGTTACGGCGGTCAGGGCGTGTCCATCAGCATTGGATTTTGTCGGATTTTGACAGTGGACTTCTGGCAAAAACTGAGGCTCTTCAGAACCAAGGTGAAGGCGTCACCATTGAAACAAGACAGGTGAATTTGGCAGAAGACTGTGCAAGCCTGCCGTTTCAATTCGTGGACGGGGTCACAGCCTCCGCTTTCTTCGATTTGGTTAGCTCAGACTTTGTCGAAGAGTTGGTTTCCGGGTTAGCTGCACATCGACTGCCACTACTAGCGAGCCTGAACTATGACGGTCGAACAGCTTGGATGCCCGAACATCCTGCCGATAAAGCTATCCTTTCATGTTTCAATCGCCATCAACGAGGCGATAAGGGATTTGGACCTGCTTTGGGAGCGACCACAGCAGATTACCTATCGAGCGTCTTGAAAAGTTCCGGGTATACCGTCTCAACCGATCAGTCAGACTGGGTCATCGGCAATGGTCATAGGGATATGCAAAAGGCTCTTATTTCCGGCTGGGCTGAAGTCGCAGAAGAAATGGCGATGGACCCTAAAGAACACGGCTCGTGGCAGAAAGAACGGGCAGAGCAGGTGGCCTCTGCTCATCTGTCTATTATGGTGGGTCACGTGGACCTTTGCGCTCGAGTGGACGCTGCCTGACCAGTGATGGTGCCGCATCCAGAATGAAATCAGGCCGTTCAACTTCGGTTAACTATGGCCTGAATAAACAGATTTGCCTACCTGCGCTCATCCGACTATTTTAACGCTTACTTTAAGTTGGCATTCTACCTGATTACATAGATAAACGTGTCGAGGGTTTTTCATATTCGCCCTCCGGTATTTTAAGGACTGTTCGCAATGCATGATGTTGTTCGCCAATTGCTCGCCAAACATGGCAGCCTCCCGGTTTCCGTTGATGAGATTGCCAATAGCGCTGATTTGTACGATGCGGGTCTTTCGTCGTTTGCGTCAGTGCAGCTGATGCTGGCTCTGGAAGAACATTTCGATGTTGAGTTTCCCGAGCATTTGCTGAACCGAAAGTCCTTCTCTTCAATCGACGCAATCGCAGCAGCCGTTTCTGAAATAGCAGACGATCAGGCGGCGTGAGCATGACGGCCACCGGACCTGTGACCGCAATGAGTTTGCCGGAACGCGCGAAACGTGCCGCAAAAGTCGCCGCCAAATATGCCGATGCTGTTGATCGTGAAGGACGGTTTCCCAGTGAAGCGCTAAAGGCCATGAAAGCCGAGCGCTTGATGGGTGTCATGATCAAGGCTGAACTGGGTGGTGAGGGTGCGAGCCTCTCAGAGGTGGCAGACGTTTGCGTCACCCTCGGCCAGGCATGCGGGTCAAGCGCCATGGTCTATGCCATGCACCAGATCCAGATCGCGAGCCTCAATGACTATGCCGTTGGAAGCGCGTGGCATGAGATATTTCTGGGCCGCGTATGTGATGAGCAGCTGCTGATCGGGTCTGCGACCAGCGAGGCCGGCGGAATTGGCGGCAATCTCCGCAATTCCATTTGTGCTGTTGATGTGGTCGATGATGTGGTTCGTCTCGAAAAGGACGCCACCGTGATTTCCTATGGCGAAGCTGCAGATGCGATCATGGTCACTTCCAGACGCAATGTAGAAGCAGCGCCTTCGGATCAGGTCTCAACGGTTTTCGTCAAAGGGCAATACACGCTCGAAAAAACGACCGGTTGGGACACCATCGGTATGCGCGGCACCTGCTCGGAAGGGTTTATCTTCCGTGCTGAAGGAGCAAAGGAGCAAATCTTGCCTCGGCCTTTTGCCGAAATTGCGGCCCAGTCCATGCTGGCGGTATCGCACCTCCTTTGGAGTGCGCTTTGGTATGGCATCGCCTATGACGCATTCGCGCGCGGGCAATCCTTTGTCAAAGCGGCAGCGCGGAAAAACCCAGGCCAGACACCTCCGGGTGCGCTGCGGGTTGCCGAGGCGGCCAACCTCTTGCAGCAGGTCAAGGGCAACGTTGTGTCTGGTCTGAAGCAGTTTGAAGCCGCCAAGGGCAATCCAGATGCCTTGAACGCCATGAGTTTCGCGGTGGCGATGAACAACATCAAGATCGGCACGTCCCAAACGATCCTGACAGTCATCAATCATTGCATGCTGATTTGCGGGATCGCCGGGTACAAGAATGACACGCCCTACAGTCTGGGGCGGCATTTGAGAGATGCTCATTCGGCGCAGCTGATGATCTCCAATGACCGTGTCTTGGGCAACACCTCGACAATGCTTCTGGTCAACAAACCTGACCCGAGCCTTGTGGGGTAAATGATGGAAAAGCCAATTTCATTTCTCGACCAGCTGTTTGAGAAACGCATTCTCCACGACAGCGGTGTCGACGGTCTTTATGCGCGCAGCGCGCAGTTTGAGGACGTTGTCAGCCGGTTTGAAATCTTCGCGCTCACTTTTGGCGCAGACGAAATCACCGAATCCATGATGTTCCCGCCGGGCATGCCCATGGCCGATTTTGAGACCAGCGGGTACATGAAGAGCTTTCCGCATTTGGCGGGAACGGTTCATGCCTTTTGCGGGTGTGACAGCGACCATATGGGGTTGTTGCAGTGTCTGGCTGAGGGTGAAGACTGGACGAAGGATCAAAAGGCAACACAGGTGGCAATGACACCTGCGGCCTGCTATCCGCTTTACCCGATATTGGCGCGCCGCGGTGTTTTGCCGGAAGATGGCGCCTACGTTGCTCTGCAGTCTTATTGTTTCAGGCATGAGCCGTCGAAAGACCCGGCGCGGATGCAGATGTTCCGGCAGCGGGAGTATGTTCGCGTGGGAACAGCTGAACAGACCATGGCCTTCCGGAACACCTGGAAAGAGCGGGGGGCGGTCATGATGGAGCGCCTGTGCCTGCCGCATGAGGTGGATGTCGCCAACGATCCGTTTTTTGGGCGTGGTGGCCGCATGATGGGTGTGAGTCAACGCGAGCAGGCCTTGAAGTTTGAAATGTTGGTCCCGATCAACTCAACGGAAAAACCTACTGCCTGCATGAGCTTTAACTACCACACCGACAATTTCGGCAAGGCGTGGGACATTCGGCTTCCCGATGGCAATCCGGCCCATACCGCTTGTGTGGGCTTTGGACTGGAGCGGATCACACTCGCATTGTTCCGCCATCACGGGCTTGATGTCGATGCGTGGCCGGATGAGGTCCGTTCCGCTCTGTGGGGATGACGGGTCATGTCGCATGCCATTTTCCCGGATCTAAACCCGGCCACCTATCAACGCCATAGGTTGCATTCGGCTGAACGAGACTGGCCGGAAACCAACTGTTATCTGGATGTCTGGATTGAGCTGCTTAATACGATGGGATTACCGCCCGAGGCCTGCCTAGGGTCGCTGATCACGCAAGACTTTGAAGGTGATCAGTTCACCTTTTTCAAAGTGCCACTGGAAGACCTGGAGACTCTGTTCAACATTCGTGTCACCGAGTTGGCTGTCTATAACCGGGTTGAGGATCATATCCTCGAACAGCTCTCAAGGGGACGTCTGTCTCTCGTGGAGGTCGACAGCTATTACCTCCCGGATACCCAGGGGTTTGGGTACAAGCAAGCTCACGGCAAGACCTCAATTTCGGTCAATCGGTTGGATCTTGAAGCCCGGACTATGGATTATTTCCACGGCTTGTCCTTCTACCATTTGGAGGGAGACGATCTGGACGGCATTTTTCAGCGCGGAGCTTTCGCGCGTGAGCTTCCGTTCATGCCGTATACCGAGTTTATAAAGCTGCCGGACCAATTCCCTGCCCGCGAAGTGGTTGTCGAGCGGTGCCGCGCCCTTTTAAATCGCCATATTCGGAGGCGGCCCAAAGAAAATCCGGTGCGTGCATTCGCCGCTGTGATGCCAGAGCATGTTGAAGGTCTTGCTCTACAGCCTTTCGAGGCCTTTCATCTTTACGCGTTCAACACACTGCGTCAGCTTGGGGCCAACTTTGAACTTTACGCCTCACACCTGTCTTGGCTGGAAGAGCAGAGCAGTGGGCCGTTGAAGGAGGTAGCAGAATCCGCCCACAAAATTTCGCAAACCTGCAAGACGGTCCAATTTCAGCTTGCCCGCGCGGTGATGCGAAAGAAGTTTCAAAATCTGGACCACTTGCTCGACCCGGCGGTTGATGCATGGGACGAGCTTGTCCAAACTTTGGATACTATCCTGCAGTCCTGAGGCTTGGACCTAACCTTGACCGAACCCAAAAGTCTTTCTCCGATCTGGTCCCCGTCAGGGATTCACGTGCAGGCCGCAGAAGCGGCCCTCGACGAAGGTTGGTCACTGGCGTTCACTGAACCGGACAGATTTTCAGATCCTGCGGAGGTAGAGAATGCAAGACTGGACTGGGTCAGTGCCAAAATGCCGGGTACGGTCGCTGCATCATTGGCAGAAGCGTGCCTCTTTGACCCGGAAAACCCGCACGCTCTTCATGACCGTGATGTCTGGTACAAAACACGGTTCGGTGTTGAGCATCCGGGCACGAAGCGCATTGTTTTCGGTGGTCTGGCCACAATTGCCGAAGTTTTCTTAAACGGCGAAAAGCTCTTTGAATCCGAGAGCATGTTTCTGGCTCAAGAGATTCTTGCCAAGGTAAAAGAGACAAACACGCTTGCCATCTGTTTTCGCGCCCTTGAACCACGCCTTGGCAAGAAAGGGCCTAGGGCGCGATGGAAAACGCAGCTTACCACTTCGCAAGGCCTGCGCCATTTCCGCACCACCTTGTTGGGGCACATGCCGGGCTGGTGCCCGGAAGTCCATGCTGTTGGTCCGTGGCGTCCTATCACACTGCATGACGCGCATGCGCCGGTTCTTTCAAACCTGAAAATTCAGTCCGAGCTTTTGCCGGGTGGTGCAGGGCGATTGTCCGTGTCATTTGCGACAGACGAGTTAGACGCTATCCCGCACATTCTCTGTGCAGGAGCTGAATGCGCGATGACAAGGAAAGACAATGGCCAATGGGCGGCAAGTGTTGAGCTTGCCGATATTCATCCCTGGATGCCCTCCACACACGGCACACCACATGTGTATGAGGTGGCTTTAGACATCGACGGACGGACTGTCAGTTTGGGCAAAACCGGCTTTCGGCGCATTGAGGTTGATCGGGAAGCAGATGGAAAAGGCTTTGGACTCAAGATCAACAGTGTCCCCGTCTTCTGCCGCGGAGCGGTGTGGACGCAGGCCGATTTGCTGAGCCTGTCGGGTAAGGAAGAGGCCTATCGCCCACTGCTCGAACTTGCGCGTGATGCGGGAATGAACATGCTGCGCATCGGTGGGACAATGACCTACGAAACACGGGCGTTTTTTGACCTGTGTGCGGAGCTGGGCATTCTGGTTTGGCAGGATTTCCAGTTTGCCAATTTCGACTATCCCGTTGCCGATGATGCATTCGCGGACCTCGTACGAGCTGAAGTCCAATATCAATTGCAGCTGCTCGAAGGCTGTCCTGCCCTTGCGGTCTTATGTGGTGGCAGCGAAATCTATCAGCAAGGCGCGATGATGGCGCTTCCGGAAAGCCGTTGGCGGGGGGCGCTCCCTCAAACGCTTTTGGCGGATTGTGCAGCAGAACTTCGGCCGGATGTTCCTTACGTTGAAAACTCCCCGGTCGGCGGACATCTTCCATTTTCTGCCAATGAGGGCATTGCACATTATTATGGGGTTGGGGCCTATCAGCAGCCTCTTGAGGATGCTCGCCGCGCCAATGTCCGATTTACGACCGAATGTCTGGCCTTCTCCAACGTGCCAACGCGGAGAGCAATGGAGCAAAATTTCGCCCTGTCTGTTGATGATCCGAGATGGAAAGCCGGTGTCCCGCGTGATCGCGGCGCGGATTGGGACTTTGAAGATGTCCGAGACCACTACCTGAAACGCCTTTACGACATCGAAGGTCCGGACATTCGCGTCACCGATCCCGAGCGCTACCTTGACCTCTCAAGAGCCGTTGTTGCAGACGTTCTGGAGGCAACGATTTCCGAATGGAGGCGCTCACAAAGCTCGTGTCAGGGAGCGCTGGTCTGGACGTTTCAAGATGTGGCAACCGGTGCAGGCTGGGGCGTTTTGGATGCAGCCGGTCATCCGAAGTCCGCTTATTATGCGCTTAAGCGGGCGTACCAACCGCTCCATGTTGCCTTGATCGATGAAGGGACAAACGGTGTTCAGGTTCATCTGACCAATGACACGCCCTTAAGTCAAAACATTCGCTTGGAAGTCACGTGTTTGCGGGACGGTGCAGTTCCAGTAGTCAAAGGACAACGCGATCTCGTGCTGACGGCCCAAGCTCAAATGGACCTGCCAACGACGGACCTGTTCGGGGCATTTTTTGATACCGGATATGTTTTCAAGTTTGGCCCTCCCTCACATGATGTTGTCGTTGCGCGGCTGATCGCTTCCAACACCGATTTGGTCTTGTCGGAGGCGGTTCATTTCCCGCTTGGTTTTTCAACCGAGCAGTTTCCGCTGAAGGTCTCTTTCGAGTTCACGGAGGTGGATGGTGGTGAGTGGGTCTTGAGCCTAGAAACAGAGAAAACGCTTCGGTTCGTGCAACTGGATTTTTCGGAGTTTCGAACATCAGATGACGGGTTCACGCTTGTCCCAAGGCGAAAAAAGCAGGTGCGCTTGAAACCGGAACCTGGAACCGAACACATCCGGCCGCAGGGAAGTCTTCGGGCGTTAAACGGTCTTGGGGAACTGAACCTCAGCCCCGACGTATCGAAAAAGACCTAGCGCTCAATCAGGTTTTCCAGATATCCAAAAAGCGTTTCTCGAGCGGCTGGCGGTGTCAGATTGTGGTCTGCATTTGGCAGCTTGGTCAGGGACACGTTCGGATAGGAGCGGAAGCCCTTCTGATCTTTACCGAAATAGAGCGCCAACTGCTCTAGGCTCTGATCGCCTTCACTGCAGAGAAAATGCATTGAAACATCACGTGCACGAAGGGCTTTGAAGATCTCATGGCACTCGTGGCGAAACCGTCCATGCTTGGAAATGTTCGGCCAGACTGGTGCAATCATGTGAGAAATACGTGTGACAGCATGGCTGCTCAGGCCGCGCATCACACCGGAAATGCTGATGTCTCCGGTCAATAGCCGCTTCAAAGTTTTGGGGTCACCGAACCGCTTCTTGTAATCCCCCATGGAACGCGGGCCCATGCGTGTTGGGTCGGTCAGGCTCTCTTCCGGGTCCCATATTAGTCGAACCTGATTGCACAGAAGCAATTGAGCAATCCTATCATCTCGAAACGCGGCCTGAAACGCGGAATAGGCACCGCTGCACCGCCCCACCAAGGTGATTGGTCCGGAGGTTTTTGTTCGGATGAAATCAATGAGCGCGCTCGTGTCTTTGATCGGCCCATCCGTATAAAGCACCTGTTCCGGCTCGCCATCAGCTGGAGGACTGTCGCCAATATTGGCGAAATCAGCCCGTAAACAAAGCGCACCTTTCGATGCACGTCGTCGGCTTGCCTCAACCCACGCACGCGCCCAACCGCCATGATGGTCATATCCTGAATTCAAAAAGATAAGTGCAGGCGCATCCGGCTCGGAGACTTCAGGTGAGCAAAGCACTCCATAAAGAGGCGCACTTCCCTCAATAATGACACCCTCTTCAATGTAGCCAGAGCCACTTACGTGCGTGGACCAGTTGGTCTGAAGCGGAAAATTGCCGGTAGCTGAGGCAGAGTGCTCAACGCACCAGTCAACAATCTGGCTCAATACCTGATCAGGAATAACGGAGGCCGTTGGGTCTTCCAACAATTGGGTGTAGCCATCAAACGCGGTTTCGGAAACTGGGCAACCTGCTTCCTTCATTTGCGCCACAAACTTCTGATCGGACGCTTTGTCCTCTCGACCAACCACCAGAGTGGGAATATTGGCAGGCGGAGGAGGACAAAAGGTCCGGAGACCCTCCGCTAGCTGTGGATCCATGACAATACCGGCAATGGAAGTTTGTTCATTTGGGAGTTCAGCATCCTCGAGGCCCAAACCATCCTGAACGACCTTGGCCCGGAGCCCCACCTCTCGCAAATATCTCTTGGGGTTACTGACAGGGGCGGCATGCACAACACCCTTTACAAGGGGGTGATTGGCAATCTGCCTGGCAATAACGCTTCCCAATCCAAACCCGAAAACGATAATTTCATCTGCGCCGCTAACCTTGTGCAAGGTGTCCAGCGCTGACAGAGCCGCGCTTTGCCAGTTTTGCAGGCTTTGCCCCTCTCTTGGGTCTAACGCGTCAACAGTGCCGGGGTAGTCAAATCGTAAGGAAGCGATACCCGCTTGCGAGAGTTCTTCGGCAAGACGGCGGAAAAACTTCCGGGTGCAAAGCTCGTCAAAACCCCACGGCCTCAGCATCAGGACCGCCACACTACGGCGGGTATCCAAGTTTGGGGCAATAAAAATGCCATGACTATCGGTGAGGGAAACGGGGAGCGGGCGCAGATGATCAATCATTTGGGGAGCGCTTTTTTGCCGGAGCCAGCAAATACAGCGATTTAATCGCAATGTCTTGGAGGCGTTCCGGGATCAACTTTGGAAGGTTGGTTTCTATCGCTGAAACGTCTTCTGTAGGAATGCACTTCAAAAGCCGAAGCGAGAACAGATAAGCGAGCGCACCGACAGAAATGGCCATACCCAGACCCCAGATGGTCGGTTGATAGGACAGGGTGAAATGCGCTGCTGCAGCGCAGGACACGCCAGCAAGGAGGAGCTTGGTCATCTCCCAGACATCAAACTTCACGTCCAGCTTAAACCAGCAAAAAAGGACGAGCCATAGAAGCCAGATTATGTGGATCGCGGCCCGAACCCAAGCGGCACCTTCGCCGCCGAGAGAGGGAACCACAAGAGCGAGGATGCCGACCGAAAGAATTGCGAGTATGGGAGTAGAATAAAGGAAAAAGGAGGATTTCTCTCTTGCACTGATGGTCAAGGATGGAACCATCGACAGGGCAGTTGCAAGCGCGGAAGCGACAATGATGATGGCCATCGGAATCGCTGCCGCAAATTCAGGGCCAAACAAGAGGGGCAGCATAACCGGGATAACAGCAGCCCCACCGAAGCATATTGGCATCATCATGAGTGTGATCCATCGCAACACTCTTTGATAAGTCAGGTTAATCTGTTGCACATCGTCGTTATCGTGATGACGCCCCATATGTGGGGTCAGGGCTGCAACCATTTGCGTTGGTAATTGAACAACAAGATTCGACAGGGTCAGACCTGCGGCGTAATAGCCGATTTCCGTTGTCGAAAAATACAGCCCGAGAAACAGGATTTCGATCCGACCCCAGATCATTAATCCCATAATGTCAGAGAACCACTCATTGCGGGCATGTGCGCGCATTTTTGGCTGGACAACCACGCCTTCTGCAACAGGTGTTTTGATATACTTTGAAAGTTTGACCAGTTGCGGAATGTATCTGGCTACATAACCTGCAAGAGCTCCGGGAACGCCAAAAAAATAGGCGCCAATCAGCACGCAGGGCAGTTGAAGCAAACACCCAATAAAGACCAGCCGTCCCGTTTCGTCAAAATGATTCAAGCCCCGCGCAGAGGCCTCCGCGATTGAGGCCAAACCGAACACTGCAAAGAACAGCGCTATCATCATCCAGGTTTCAGGAGTGTAGGTAAAAGCTCCATCAGAGTTCTGGAAAACGTAACCGTACCCAGCGAACCCCAAGGTAGTCAGAGCAACTGGCATTGCGAAATAGGGAAGCAGCACCCTGGTCAGACCACCACCGGGATTACCGGGGCGGTCATATCTCGGCATATAGCGGTTCAAAATGTGGGAAATTCCCAAGCCTGCAACCAGCGTCATAGTTGTTGTCAACCACAGGGAAAATGCGATCGCACCGCTGCCGTCAGGCCCCAACAACCGCGCAATAGCGATGCTGCAGAGAAAACCGAAGGAAAGGGAAACCAGACCGGCCAATGTACTGAAGGCGGAAGCTGTAATAAAACTGGCCATGGAGTGTTTGTACGCTGGTCTGAAGAATGGGGGGCGAAATTTAGCTTGCGATCTTTGCTATCACATCCGACCGAGCAAAGTCTGCAGGATACGGCGACGAACGGTTCCGCGGGTCAAGGCAAGCCGAAGCATTGTGACAAGGTCTCCCTTGGCGCGGGCCCTATGAAATGCCGCAATAGGTGCTATAAGCGCCATATCCTCTAGTCGTTTGTCCAGCGCTTCAAGCTCTTGCACTGTGAACTTGTGCAGATGCTCGGACCGAAGTTCCTGTAAATGGTGTCGGAGCATCGTCGTATCTGTTGTGCTGCGGGAATAGGGGGAGGCAACTTTACTCAATGGACCAACCGGTAACGCATAGATGTAAAGCGGCTCATTTATGAACAGGGCCCGTCCACCAGCTAATAGAATTTGCAGGTTCAGGAGAAGGTCTTCACCTGCTCGCACATCTTCATTATAGCGAAATCCAAGGGTCTCGAGAAAAGACCGACGCATGAGTGGTTGAAGGTATCCGAGATCATGTTTGTCTTCACGGCCTTGATGCAAGAAATCGAGAAAGGTCAATTCACCGGTTTGCCGTTCGTCATATATCGGACCCGTTTGCTTTCTAGCAACGGCATCATACCCCATGATATTGTCCGCGATAAAGTCGAAATCAGGTGATTGGGCCAGCAAAACCTCGAGGCGTTTTGGATGCCAAAGGTCATCAGAATCCAATAGGCCAACCCAAGTGCCTTTCGCTTTTTCCAATGCTGCGTTTCTGGCTGCCGAGGGCCCTCGGTTTTTTTCGAAATGTATAAGCGTGACCCTAGTGTCGGTCTCGTAGGTTTTTGAAACAAATTCCGCAGTGCCGTCTGTTGATCCATCATCCACCACGAGAACTTCAACAGAGTGGTTGTGTTGTCCTAGCGCACTGTCAATCGCGTGGTTTACACATGCTTTGGTGTTATAGCAGGGGATGATTACCGAAACTTCAGGTATGGGCATTCAAAGGCTCATTAGGGCGTTGATGAAATACTAAAAACGATCATCGGGTTTATAACCTCGCTAAGTTAACGCAATTTCTGGTAGCTGTCTTTTTGGAGTGGGAATGCCTCTTTTTTTTCAAAATATGCGTCGGGTTTTTAGAGAACTGAATGAAACGCCGCTTTCAGATCTGCCAGTGGCTTTGACGGGGTATGCAAAACCTAAGATTGAAAAGGGCATTGAAACAGGAGCCTTCAGACTTGGGCTTATGAACTTGTTTAGTTCCCGGTTTCGTGGTCCGGGAATAGCTTTGATGTTTCACGAAATTCAGACGGATGTCGAAAGCGAGTTGTTAACTGGGTGTCCGCCTGATCAATTGCGTGAGATCTTGAGAGCAATCAAAAGCGATGGTCGGGATGTTGTCACTATAGAAGAAGGGCTGGCGCGGCTTGGACAACAGAACCCGAAACCGTTTGCGCTCCTGACTCTTGACGACGCTTATCGTGATAACCTGGAAATTGCGCTGCCCATATTGGAAGAGTTTGCAGCGCCAACCACTCTTTTTGTTCCCACAGGCATGATAAATCGCCAATTGGAAGTCTGGTGGCTTGAGCTTCGGGCAGTTCTAAAGCATCACGAAACCTTTGCTTTTCCGCCAATGGATCGCGTGTTTGTGTGTGCTGACACAGCAAGCAAAGCGGCAGCCTTAAGACAGGTTACCGCCTGGGTCGGTACCGACCAAGGTCGAGTGAAGGAATTGGCCGCAGCTTTAGCGCCCTACGAGATAAACAAAGCGTCTTTAATTGATAGCTACGCTATGGACGAAGCCACTTTAAAGCAGTTTGCGGCGCACCCCTTGGTCGCGATTGGCGCCCACACGACCACCCATCGATTTATGTCTCAATTGAGCGATGATGAAGTCATGCGCGAATTTAAAGACAATAAGAAGTATCTTGAAAATCTCATTGGCCAGAGCGTTGAATTTCTAGCATACCCGTATGGAACCGAGGGGGCTTGCGGCGAGAGGGAAGCAAATCTTGCCAAAGAGGCTGGATTCAAAGCAGCCTTCACAACAAGGCCCGGTCACTTGTTTACTGAGCATCTAAAACTGCCGCATCTGCTGCCGAGAATTGATGTTGGTTATTACCCTCAGCGCAAAGCAGCGTTATCCAGTCGCCTTTCGGGCTTCCAGAGAGCCATGTTGACCGGATGGAAAGAGCCCATCGCCACCTTGACCTGAGTTTTCAGGCTCTAGAAGAGTTTCATAGAGCTCAATATGTCGACGCGCAATTACTCGCCAGTCGTATCTGACTTGAGCGCCCGCAAAGTGTGTTGGATACGAGTTGTCACCCTCTTTAAACACCTCGGACTGTGTCACAAAACGAAACGCATTTTCAGGGGAACTGACCTCTTGCGCGATGGTCTTGATCCATTGGGGTGTGGCGTTGCCAAATGTGGTCAACAGTTTACATCCATTGACCAAAACAGCGGCCATGCTACCGTGCCGTTCATCGGCCCCGGTTGGGAAGGGCAGGTAAGCAAATTCGTGTTCAGCTAGCAGCCTTGCGACCTTATCAGGCGAACGACTCTCATAGAGGTTGAAACCAATTTCTCGGGATTTTTCGCGAATTTGCGCGTGGAAGCGGTCTTTCCCCTGAACGGGTGCTCCGATTACGGAGATACTTGAAGGGTCAATACCTCGGCTTTTCGCAAGATTGGCGAACTCCAAGAACTGCTCCAGCCCCTTGCCCGGCCAAAACAGGCCGAAGAATGCGACTGTTGCCGATTTGCGTGTGACGTCTTCCGCCTTTGGTATATTGCTTCCAATGGGAATGACGACGTCTTGCCCTTTGCGTGCCGGATAGGTTTTGGCAAATCGATCAAGTTCATCTGATCTGGTGAACACTCTTGCGCTTGTGCCTGTGGAAATCGGCGCAAAGATAAATCGCCAGTAGGCTCGATAAACTTGGAACTCATGAAGGGTGACGAGTGTTGGAATTTTAAGACCAAGATGCCCGGTTACTGCTGGCAGAATGGATCTCTTGTAGCCAAGGCTTGGATACTGAACATGAACAAGGTCCGCTGCACTATCAGCCAATAGGGACTTGTACCGTGAGGCTTGCAGAAGCGACCAGTTTTTCATCTCTATCTGCTCGATACTGACACCCTCAGCTCGCAGAGCATCTGCCAGACAATTGCTGTAGTCGCCCACACCGCATTTGCCGGGTGCCCGGGTGCCGCACACGAGAGCAACTTTAATCTGCTTCGCTGGTCTGCTTGTCATTTTGCAACAGGCTGTTCAAGTGGAGTACAGTTGATCTGACGCTGGTCAAACGGTTGCCAATAGGCTGATAGAAGTTTTGTTTGTGGCTGGTCTCCAGCTTCAGTCGGTTGCAATGAGAGATAGTAATCCCCCCACCACTCTCCGGCGGCCCAAGCGGTCCACCCAAGCCATACATCATTGTTGCGATTCAAATAGAGAACAACTTCAGCCAAGCCCTGCAAACAGTCGGAAGACTTCGTGCCGCCGAACTCACCAAGAAAGCCTGTATAGCCATTGTCGCGAAACCACTTTTCCACTCCGCGTAATGCGTTCAGCGCGTCATCCACCCTGGGACAGGTCAAATTCGTGCCGGAAAAATTCTCGTCAAGATACTGGTGAATATCGAACGTGTAATTCTGCAGCGGATCTATAACGTTTTTCATGACCTGGGCGTTTGAGCCACCATCCTGTTGGTCGAACCAATGGATCGCTCCCGTCCAAAGCGTACCTGGAACCATGATCAAGTTGTTTGCGCCAGCCTCTCGTATGGCCGAAATCGCTGCATTGGTTGCTTCTAGCCAATCTGCTGCAGTTATCTCAACAGGCTCATTCATCAAGAGGTAGATAACATCGTCTCTATTGGCGAAAAACGGTGCTAGCTGAGCCCAAAAATCTGCAAAAGCAGCGACGGTAACGTCGCCACTGCCAATTTTGTGTAATCCATATTCAGCGAAGTTATGGGGGCTCAGGACAACGGTCATGCCTCGCTCGGTCATCCGGTCAACCACATCTATAAGGCGACCAAGTTCAGCCTTGTTGAAGGGGCCATGCAATGAATTTTGCAGGCGTTCCCACCTGAACGGAAACCGAACAGTGTTCACTCCAAGCGAAGCAAAATGATCCAGTGTTTTGTCCGACGGATAGATAAACTGCTGACCATATACGCCGGGCAAGGAGCCAAACTCAGCGCCTGCGATATTGATGCCGCGAAGGCAGGTTGCAGCATGGGCGTGCGCTGAAATTCCAAATGCGGGAAGAAAAAGAGATAGAAACAGCGCGACTGCTCGTGAGAATTGACCAGATTGAAAACGCAATGGGATCACCAAACTAGTTGACTGCTGCACAATCAGTTTCTGGAAAAGGAACCAAGTGCCTCATTAATAGTAACGAGGGTCCAATATAGCCAATTCTAGGTTGCGAAGGTTACCAGATTCTTTGGCTCGTTACCTGATGCAATCTTTTTTCCTCAAAGAAGGGATCATTCACCGGCTCAGGCGTCAGATGTACCATAAGTTTTTTGCGGCAAAAATCCCGGCAATAGCAAAAAGCACCCCGCCGATGGCTTGTCCGATCAAGACCCCGGAGGCTCCGAAAAAGGCTGCTCCCACTAGCGCAAAAGGCCAGGTCCCGATCGTGTGCCGAGACCAGTTCAGCAATGTAGAATAGATCGGTTTTCCCAAATTGTTGAAGCTGGCATTGCAGACGAAAATGGCTCCATTGAAGAACTGCAAAAGCGCAAGTGGGCCACAGAAGAGGAACAAAAGTGCAGCCATTTCCCCGGTCGCACTGAACATGTTCGCGATTGGAGTGCGCAGGAGGTACAGGAGTGCCGAAACAAATATGACATAGAGCCCGACAAATACCAGACCATCTATGAAGGTCTGGCGCACACGGTCCATCCTGCCAGCGCCGAAATTTTGACCGACAATTGGTCCGATTGCGCCAGAAAGTGCCAAAACGACTGCGAAGGCCAGTGGGGTCAGGCGACCAATTACGGCCATGGCAGCAACGGCGTCTGTGCCAAAGCGCGCCATTTCCCGCGTAACGATTGCGGCTCCAACAGGGGTGGCCAGGTTTGTCAGAACAGCCGGCCCAGCAATGGCCGCAAGTGCTTTGGTATCCCGCCGTAACCCGGCAAAGGAAGGACGGCCAAAACCACGGCATTTGGTGTGTACCATCCAGCCGCCAACACAAGCCATGAAAAGGCGTGCGGTCACGGATGCATAGGCAGCGCCATCAAGCCCAAAATCGAGGGCAAAGATCAGGATTGGGTCCAGAACCGCATTTACAATACCACCAGACAAGGTGATCAACATGGAGGAGCGAGCATCACCGTGCGCTCTCAACACGGCCATGGAGGTCATGGCGAACCCCATACAGAACATGCTCGGCAGAATGATACTGGTGTAGCGAACGGCATGCTGTAGCGTCTCACCATTCGCACCCAAAAGGGATAATATGGCTTGGAGATTTGGAAGAACGGCGAGCGGAACCAAAATGGATGTGAGGACGGCAACCGTTGCAACAGACGTTGCATACTCTTGAGCCTTGTCGACTTCTCCAGCTCCAATCGCCCGCGCTACAAGACTGCCTGCTGCGATTGAGAGGCCTATATTGATGGCATTCGTGAAGAACAGAAGGGTGCCCGCATAACCAACAGCTGCTGCGAGCTGTGCATTCCCCAACATGGAAATAAACATCACATCCACAAAATCGACCGCGAAGATTGCCAGAATACCCACGGATGATGTGAAGGACATGACCGCCACATGCCGCATAAGGTTGCCGGTGAGAAATACCGCTTGAGACATGAGTGGAGTTTCCAGTCGCTGTGATGTTGGCTGCAAAGGCAACGAACTCTTCAAATATCGCCTATACAAGCCAAGTGAGAATTCGCCATACACTTATTAAGTGAGAATAATGACATCCGCAGCGTCAAGTCATCTAGCTGAAACCAATTCAAACGCGTCGCATGAGCTGGACATTGTCCATGTGGTGCGCCAGTTCAAGCCAATGGTTGGAGGCCTTGAGGACGTTGTATTCAATCTGGCCAAGCACCAGCTTGACCGGTTTCGGTCTGTTCGGGTGGTCACCTTGGATCGCTTGTTTAATGCGCCCGACAAGAAATTGCCCGAACATGAGGTGATCGAGGGAATAGAGGTTACCCGGATTCCGTTTTCAGGAAGCAAACGTTATCCATTGGCGCCTCGGGTTTTCCAAGCGATTGGCGGCGCTCATCTCGTGCACGTCCACGCCATAGATTTCTTTTTTGATGCTTTGGCGCTTGGGCGCTGGGTGCATGGCCGACCGCTCGTTGCGACGACGCATGGCGGTTTCTTTCACACTCAGAAATATGCTGCATTGAAGAAAATCTGGTTTAACTCCCTCACGCGGTTATCGGTGTCTCAATATAACGGCATTGCCTGCTGTGGGGAGAGTGACTTTGCTCTGTTTCGGCCATTAGCACCTGCAAAATGCCAATTGATCGAAAACGGCGTTGATCTCAAGAAGTACGGGAATGCAGCCTCGGAAATCTCAGTCAAGAGGCTCGTGACGGTTGGTCGTTTCTCTGTCAACAAGCGACTTGATCGAGTGCTGAACGCGGTAAAGGCTCTGCGCGCGCAAGACGCCAATTGGCAGCTGGATATTGTTGGATCACCATCGGACTTGTCGGTGAACGATCTAAAAAAACTGATTTCCGAACGAGGTCTTTCTGGCAATGTTCAAGTTCATACTGGTTTGACCGATTTGCAAGTTCGAGGTGTTTTCAAGAATGCCAGTTTGTATTTAAGCGCATCCGAATACGAAGGCTTTGGCCTTGTCCTGATCGAGGCGCTGAGTGCTGGTCTGTTGCCAATTGTTCAGGCAAATGACGCATTTCAGAGCTTGGCAAAGCATCACACGACTGTATACCTCACCGATTTTGCGGATACTGAAGGCGCGGCTCTCGCAATCTCAAGCGCATTTGATCGCCTTCAGAAACGTCCGGAATTGCGTGATGCTGGAATGAACTCAGCAAAGCGTCACGGGTGGGAGACGGTGTCAACTCAATATGAAGAGTTCTACCGCACAGCTCTAGGAAGCACTGAATAAGCCGTCTAACTATCGAGCATAGGCAAGGCGCTGCCTTGTGCGCTGTGCTGGTGTCAAAGCCGCTTGTTGTGGAGGCTTTTGTTTTCGAACATTTGGTTTCGGAACAAAATTGTCTGCAGCTCCGGCGGCAATCCAGAACAGCGCCGCCATCTTTATCGAATAAAATGAATTTGAGACCGACATCATTAGGCAGATGTAGGTTACGGCAAGCGCCTTGAATTTAAAGGCTTCCTCGGATTTTGCAGGTGCATAAATGAAAAGTGTCCATAGGTTGAGCATGCCAATGATGCCAATTTGCCCGAGTGTATATGCGTAGCCGTTGTCGTCCAAGAAAGGCAAATCAACATCAAGACCGAACACGGCTGTCGGCGTGAGCTCCATCATCAGCAGCGCGGAATTCAGGATACGTCCGGTGAAATTGTCCTCCCATTGGGTTTCTGTCGTCAAAGACCCGTAAAGAGCGAGAATAAGTGTGATCAGAAAAGGAATTGACCACCAGATGAACTTGGGGACGAAGCGGTAAAGCGGAGCAACCAGTAAGAAGGCAATACAAACATACCCACCAAAACGAGCGTCCCCCATGATGATCACAGTCAGGGCCAATCCATAAAGGAAAAAACGATATCGCATGGTTTTGCGAAAGGTGGCCCAAAGGAAGAGGAATGCGCCGAAGTTGCCCATTGTCACTGGTTCAAGAAATACGGACGAAGATCGGATGTTTCCGAGAAAAGGCAGAAAATAGCGACCGCCCACACGCGTGGCACTGATAAAGAGGTTGGAGTCCTCAACGTAGTTGTCACCCTCTTCCAAAGTGCCTCGTGCTACGTAATATTCGAAAATGTTGACGATCTGAGTGAACGTTTCGAGCATTAGCAACTCGAACAAGCCAAGGCTAATCACCAGCGCCGCACACAAAAACACCAGCTTGTCGACGTCCTCAATTGTCCGCATTTTGCGCCCGATGAAGTAAAATGTGACCGGGATAAGGATGTCTCGAATAGCCTTGAGATCCATTTCCGGTCTAAGCGACGTTAGAAAGGTGATGTATGTCAGATAAATGGCCAGAACGGCGTAGAGCGACACTCTTCGGTCGAGAGCAAGCAGCAATGCGCATGACAGCAACACCATTTCTGACAGTTTGACGTGCCCTTCGCTGATGCCTGTAATGTTTGTGTTTATGAACGCCAGAAGCAGGTTAAAGAGGAAGCAGCCTAAAACCACTGCGAAGACGGCGAGAAGCCAGTACGTGTAATTGCGGTCAGCCTTTTGTTCCAGCCAGACCGCAATTGATTGGCGATCATGCAGCTTCCAAAACGACATTGCCGATTACCCGGTCTTGCCAAGGTTGAAGATATGCCAGAGTCTTGTCCAGATCGCCCTTTTTGGTCTCCCCGATGGAACTGACCAGAAGCACACCGTCACAGTGCCGCAGAAGTACCGGCAAGAACGGACTTTCCTGCGCGAGCCCAACATCAATGATGAGAAAGTTCTCTTCCGCGTCGGCCAGAAGGCGGCCATCAGCGTATTTGCGCCCATTATGTAAACGCTCAACGGAGAGATATCGGGACAATCCGCCACTTGACCGCCGCGCCAGAGGCTGTTCGGTGGGCTGTTTGGAAATCTCGGTTTTGCCTGCTAGCTTTGCGAGAACACCAATTCTCTCATTCCGGCGTTGCGTCCTTCGTTTTGGCGAAGGTCTTTGCTCCGTTACGTCCGCAGCGTCGGCCGTTTTGGCCAGCAAGACGTCTTCCCCCATGTCATAAAGTTGAACGGCAATTTCCCGGGAAATTGCTTCGGAACTCTTGCCTCGACCACTCATGGCAAGGATTAGAATATTAGCTGAGTCCTGACCTTCAAAGTCTTGTCGTAGAGCATACGCAACGCGGCTGAGTGCAAGTCGTTTCTGGTTTTCACTCCTGTGCTTAGCACCTGTAATCCAGTGAACAAGTGACCCCAACACCGGGATTGAAGCAGGTCTGTAGTCCGGCACGAGAGAAACGATCGGCAGGCCGGTTTCTTCGACCAATTGTCTCTCAGAGTTTATTTGTCCCCTGACCAGAGCTAATGCAACGCAAAGGCCGGCAGGAAGGGCAAGGCCAAACAGGACTGCCGCAGCCAAAACAACCAATGTGTTCGGGCCATTGGCCTTGCTGGGAATTGGTGCGCGCGTCAGAATGCGGGACTCGTTCGTATCGACCTCTGGTTGTTCTTCGAGCTCTTTGGCCCGGCGAAGAAACGCCTCATAGACACTGCGACTGGACTCTGCTTCCAGTTCAAGCTGCCGCAGTTCGACCTGACTGCGGCCCTGTTCGGAGTTTTGAGATTGCAGGGCCCGAGACTGTGCTTGAAGGGCGGCCAAAGTGCCTTGAGCCTGTTCATAACGACTCTGAATTGTCCGTTTGGTTCGCTGCAGTTCGCTCCGGATTTGCCTCTGAGTATCCTGAAGCTGGGAGCGAAGTTCGCGGAGAACCGGATGGTTTACACCCAAGGTGGTGGCAGCTTGAGCTTCCTGTTGAGCTGTTTGCGCATATTGTACACGCAAGGAATCCAAAATGTTTGTTTCTTGCGTTTGCGGTAAAGCTCCAGCTTCAACATCCGCAAGTGTCAGGCTCGTCATCAGGTCATTTGCCGCTTTTGCGCGTTCAAGTTCTGCCTGAGCCTGGGCAATCTGATTGTTGAGCGCCTGAATTTGCTGATCCACCACGAGACCGGAAGTTCCCGTGCTGATCAGGCCCTTTTCGGACTTGTAAGCCTCCACTGCGTTCTCTGCGGCCTCAACCCGTTGGCGCAGAGCAAGCGCTTGTTTCCCCAGCTTCGAACTTGCCCTGCTAATGAGCTCGCTTCGGTTGCGCGACGAATTCTCCAGATAGGATTCAGCAATCTCGTTGGCGATAGCTGCGGCCATAACTGCGTCGGGGTGCTCAACGGCAATCATAAAAACGAAGGAACGGCCTAGCCGTTCCACGGCAATCCGGTCCCTCAAGTTTGCAATTGTCTTCGCGCGTTTTTGCAACGCCGTCATTTCGCGTGGAGCGGTATCGCCCAACAACCGTTTGAGAAGCCGGGGACGGTGCAAGGCCGGGTCATCATCCAACCCGAGCTTGTCCGCGACATCATCAAGAACTTGTGCGGACAGAACGATGAAAGACTGGCTTTCCAGCTCCACGTTCTGAAGTTCAAGGCCGCTAAACCCCGAACTTGGCGAATTGGCCAGCACTTGAATGCCGCCTTGTGGCTCAATCAGGATTTCCACACCTGTGATGTAAGATGGAGTTCTAAGTGCAAGGAACGCCAAAGCAAGCGGTACCGTGATGAGTGGTCCGAACAGGAGCCAGATCACGTTTCGCCGCAATATCCCCGGAATGTCTGAAATATCGACCATTCGCTTCCATCAAAACACAATGTACGTCCCTTGGAAGAGGTGTTCACAGGTCGGGGTTCATCGGATTCCCAAATGCGTGACCAGTTCGAAGGTGTCCAACAATCATCTATGAACAATCATGATTAACAGTTTACAAATATAACGCCTTATGATTGCAATAAATGGCATGAACAATTAAAAGTTACAAAAACACCTGGGTGGCGTTCATGCATAAAGATCAAAAGGCTAGTTAGTCTTTGCAGTGTATTTCGTGAGTCGTTGAATGTCTAAAGGTGTGGTTAACCACTAGGGAATTTGGCGGGCGGCGTTAACGGGATTTTTCACGAGGATGTGAATTATAGGGAAGCCCTATGCAAACCGTCCATTTCGAGTAAGAACTTGTCCAGCACAAGTGCATTAGAAAATGAGAAGAACGTCAATTGCCAAAAGCAGCCGGAAACGGCGGCTATTGGACCTTTTCGTCTTCTTTCAATGCACTTGGATAGGGCAGTTTCTCATGTTCGTACTGCCGTTGATCAAAGACGAAAACTGAACCTTGCGATCTGCAACGCGCATACGCTTCTAACAGCGTTTGACGATGCTGAATATGCGCACGTCTTACAGTCTATGACCCTTTTAAATGATGGAATTGGCGTCAATCTTGCCAATAATTTGCTGAACGGACAAAGCTTTCCAGACAATTTGAATGGAACAGATTTTGTTCCTTACATGCTTCAAACAATTGGCCTACCACTGCGCATCTATTTGTTTGGTGCGCATGACGAGCAATTGGTTGGAGCTGCTGCTACAATCCGTGAGCGCTATCCAGACCACATAATTGTTGGGCAAAGATCAGGTTATTTTGAAGCAGGTGAGGTGCCAGCCATTTGCCGTGAAATCTCGGAGGCAAAGCCGGACTTGTTGCTGGTCGCCATGGGCAACCCGCGGCAGGAACGCTTCATCATGGAACATCAGGATAGTTTGGATGTGCCGGTTGCGATCGGCGTGGGCGCATTGTTTGATTTTATGTCCGGCAGTGTCGCAAGGGCACCAAAAGTTCTGCAGGTTTTGGGCCTCGAATGGCTTTTCCGTCTTGCGTTGGAACCAAGACGCTTGTTCAGGCGCTATATCATAGGGATACCGCGTTTTCTTTTTGCAATTTTCAAGTTGCGCTTTGGGCGTCGGAGAGACGCAGCGCCAGAGTCACTTTAGCGTCTGCCGTTATCTCGGCACCCGCCCTAAGCGGCGCGCCGTTTCCGAAACGATCAGATCAACGGTTCCATAGATGTCGGCTGTCGGGAGCTCTGGGCGTTGAATCATGATAACCGGAAGTTCCAATGCTCGAGCGGCCTCCAGTTTGGCAAATGATCGAGTTCCGCCGCTGTTCTTGCAAACAAGAGTAGATATGTCGTGGCGCTGCATCAGATGAATTTCGTCTTGAACGGATTGTGACGGTCGCGCCAGTTCCAGGTGCCAATGGTCGGGTAAGGGAATATCCGGAGGCTCGATCATGCGCGTCAGCGCAAAGATGTCTTGTCTATGAACAAACCGTTCGATTTCCTTTCGCCCAACTGCGAGAAACACCCGGCTCCCACAATGCAATCTATCCGCTGCGGCCTGCATATCTGGTGCGTTTTGCCAATCATCGCTTTCTTGAGGCAGCCATTCAGGTCGCTCAAGTCTTATGAGTGGACGGGAAGTTAAATGTGCAGCTGCCGCTGCATGATGACTCATTTGCCAAGCAAACGGATGTGTAGCGTCAATCACGAGCCGAACATTATGGGTCTCAAGGTAGCTTGTAAGACCATCAATACCGCCAAAGCCTCCAATTCGCATGGGAACTGGCAGATCGGGAAGGTCCTGCACACTTCCGGCATAAGAGGCCACAATTGTGAAATCCGGAAACTGTTCGCTTAGCGCGGCAGCCAAACGACGAGCTTCGAATGTGCCACCGAGGAGCAAAACATCAATCTTGTCAGGGTTCAAAACCGGTCTCTCCAAGAAGGTTCCCAGAGCGATCAATAATCATGACCTCAACAGAAATCGGTGCGTCCCGAAGGATGGCCCGAATGGCTGAGCGGCTTTTGAAGGCGAGCGGAGTGGCAAGGTCCAGTCCTTGCGCGAGGGCTGCGTCCAGCACCTCCTTTGCCGTGTTGGCCTGTTTGGGCAGTTCCAAAAGGTCAGGAGGTGCTGCCACTTCCGCAAGAAGATCTTCTAGCAGGGAAAAATCCACCTGACTGCGCGCGGAGTGTAAATCAAGCGCACCTTGGGCAAGCTTTGTGAACTTGGCAAATCCACCTGCCATGGTGAGCGTTGGAACCGGATGCGCTCTGAGGTACTTCAAGAGACCTCCTGCAAAGTCTCCCATGTCGAGATAGGCAGCCTCTGGCAATTGATAGCGCTCGCGCACGGCGTCCTCGGAAGTGGAACCAGTGGCCCCGACGACATGTTTAATGTCGCTCGCTCGAGCAACGTCAATTCCGCGATGAATGGATGCTATCCACGCAGCACAGGAGAACGGGCGCACAACTCCTGTGGTTCCCAAAATCGACAAGCCGCCAACGATTCCAAGGCGGGGGTTGAGCGTTTTCTCGGCAAGCGCTTCTCCCCCTTCTATGGAAATTTCAACTTCCCAATCGGTAGCCGCACCCAAAGAAGCGCAGACTTCCTCGATCGCGGTTTGGATCATTTTCCGCGGGACCGGGTTGATGGCTGGTTCCCCGGGAGGGATCGGCAAGCCGGGACGCGTCACAGTTCCAACGCCGGGACCGGCCTTAAAAACGATACCCCGCCCAGTCACCAGTGGCCTGACAGTTGACGTGACCAATGCGCCGTGTGTCACGTCCGGGTCGTCGCCGGCATCTTTGATGATTGCTGCTCGGGCACCATTTTCTATGATCTGGTGACTGGCGAGCGCAAAATCCGTCGTTCCGCCTTTGGGAAGGGTGATGTTGACCGGGTCCGGAAACGATCCGCTCAAAAGTGCTGACACGGCCGCTTTCGTTGCAGCGGTCGCGCAAGCGCCTGTCGTCCAGCCGCGTCTGAGCTCGTTCGGGGTCTTGGTCGTCATGGGGTGGTTATAGCGCAGTTTTTTCCGCTTGCCCTTGTTCAATTCGGCAATGTCGGTTGTGTGACACTTGCAGGTCTTAATTGCTCTTTGCCAACGGAGATTTAATGATTACAAGAAGGTATGAGCAACAGTTCTGACATTCTTGGCGCATGTGACGCCCTGCCGGTGTTTGAGGCGGGGTGGGTGTGGCTGGCTGGTGCGGGCCCTGGAGATCCTGGCCTGTTGACGCTGCATACACTCAATGGCCTGCGTCAGGCTGATGTTGTTGTTTATGATGCCTTGGTCGATACCTCGATCCTTCAATGGGTCAAGCCGGGGGCAGTTGTCGATTATGCTGGCAAGCGGGGCGGAAAGCCCAGCCCGAAGCAACGTGATATTACGTTGAAACTGATTGACTACGCACGCGGCGGCAAGCGGGTTCTGCGTTTGAAGGGCGGCGACCCGTTTGTCTTTGGACGCGGTGGTGAAGAGGCGCTGGGCCTTGTTGATGCCAGAGTGCCGTTCCGCGTTATTCCGGGCGTGACAGCCGGGATTGGAGGCCTTGCCTATGCCGGCATTCCCGCCACGCACCGCGACTGTAATCAGGCAGTGACTTTCCTGACCGGTCACGATCAAACGGGCCTCACACCTGATGCTGTTAATTGGGACGGGATTGCAAAAGGGTCTCCGGTCATAGTCATGTACATGGCGATGAAGCATTTGGAGACGATTGCTACCAAGCTGATTGCGGGTGGACGATCCGTCGATGAAACGGTGGGCATTGTCTGCAATGGCTCGTTGCCAACCCAAAAGGTGCTAGAGACAACATTGGGAAGCTGCGCGGAAGATGCCCGCAATTCTGATCTTGAACCTCCCGCCATCGTGTGTGTTGGCGAAGTGGTTCGTTTACGCGCCGGATTGGATTGGCTTGGAGCGTTAAATGGCCGCGAGCTGATTTCTGGTCCACTCGGGATCAAGGCGGGCGCTGGAGTGTCTGCCAGTCAGGCATGACTTTGGACCAAGCAAAAGGCATCTTGATTGCAGCCCCGTCTTCGGGAAGCGGAAAAACGACGCTCACCCTTGCCGTGCTGCGGGCGTTGCGGAACGCCGGCCATTCAGTTGTGTCTGCCAAATCCGGACCGGACTATATCGACCCAAAGTTTCACGAGGCAGCGAGTGCTGCGCCCTGCGTTAACCTCGATGCATGGGCGATGCCTGAATTCGGTCTTCGGGCACTGGTGCGTGGTCAGGCTGAAGGTCACGATCTCTTTATCATTGAAGCGGCGATGGGCCTGTTTGACGGTGCAGCCAATGGACAAGGATCCGCCGCTGATCTTGCGACAAGTCTCGGCGTACCCGTCTTGCTGGTAGTTGATTGCGCCAAACAGGCACAATCGGTGGCGGCTCTTGTCAACGGGTTCGCCTCCTTTCGCTCCGATGTCCAAGTTTGCGGTATTGTTCTGAACAAGGTGGGCAGTGCACGACATGAAGCAATACTTCGCTCCGCCCTTGAACCATTGGGACTTCCCGTTTTGGGCGCAATTCCAAGAGCTGCTGAGCTTGCACTGCCAGAGCGTCACCTGGGACTTGTGCAGGCAGAAGAACATCAGGGCTTGGAGGGCTTCCTCGGAAATGCAGCGGAGATCGCCGAACAACATATCGATCTCGGACTGCTAGCAAATCTGTGTCAGCCTTTAGGTCAAACAAGTGATGACCCCAAGCCTCTTATCAAGCCGTTTGCACAGCACATCGCGGTCGCGCGTGATGTCGCCTTTGCCTTTTGCTACCCACATATGGTGAGTGGTTGGCAGGCTGCCGGAACTGAAGTCAGTTTCTTTTCACCACTTGCTGATGAAGCGCCGTCGCCCTCCGCACAGGCGATCTATTTGCCCGGTGGGTATCCGGAGCTACACGCTGAAAGATTGTCTGCGGCAGCCAACTTCAAGGTTGGTATGATTAACGCTGCATCCACAGGCAAGCTGATCTACGGCGAGTGCGGCGGCTATATGACCCTTGGCGAAATCCTGATCAACAAGGATGGTGTTGGCTACGAAATGCTCGGCCTGCTTCCGCTTGAAACCAGCTTCGCGCACAGAAAGCGACATTTGGGCTACCGGCAATTGAAAGCACTGGTCGAGGCACCGTTTACCGGGAGCTATGCGGCTCACGAGTTTCACTATGCATCGACCATCCGTGAGGGAAAGGCAGATCGACTGTTTGCTGCCCGCGATGCAGAAGGGGCATCACTGGGGGAAATGGGCCTGAAGGTCGGCTCGGTCATGGGATCGTTCGCGCATGTGATCTGCGAACGTTAAGACCAACCGTAAATGCGCAGACTTCAGACCTTCATCACTGTACACAGTGCGCACTCAACGCCCTCGTGAACATGATAGGGCCGGTGTTCGATGGAGTGGATGGTGACCTTTCCATCCGCTTTCAGCTTCTCGAAATAATCCTTGAAGCCATCTGCCTCCCAAGCGCTGTCACGAACAGTAATGACGATTGGAGCGCCCGGTTTCGTGATCCGGATCAGTTCATCAAGGCCGCTTGGCCCAACATGTCCATTCGTGAACACCCCGGCGCTGATGACCCCGTCATACATGTCCGTTTCAAACATATCGAGGCTGGCAGTCATGTCGGCTTCGACAAGGTCGCGGTAAACGCCTTTCTTGGCATGGGCGACCGTCAGCATTTCGGGGGTCAGATCAATTCCGTCGATCAAGAGATCCTTGCCAAGGTCTCGCAAAGCCTGTCCTGCCAGTCCAGAGCCGCATCCGGCGTCCAGAATTTCTGCGGTGCCGGAAACCAGCTCTGTCAGCTTTTCTGCCACAAGCCGGGGGGCGACATAGCCGGTTCCTTCCAGCATGTCTTTTTCATATTTATCGGCCCATTCGCCATAAAAACTGCGAGTGGCTTCCTTGTCTCCGCCGAGAGAGATCGCGCTCTCCAACAGGTCGTTCTGATCGGCCATGACAACTCCTCCAGATTTCTTGTCGGATAAGAGCGTAATCGACCAGAACGTTGGAACGCAAATCAGGCCGATTTCTTTTTGGGCCTGAGCACGTGGACGTGATCGGCATCATAAAGGGCGCTGTCTCGGAAATCCTGTCCGGGCTTCAAGGCATGGCCCACAAAAATCAGCGCCGTGCGAGTGATTTTGGCCGCGCGAACCTTTTCTGCAATGGTGGAAAGTGTCCCGCGAATGAAAGCCTCGTCCGGCCAGCCAACGCGGTAGGCAACAATCACCGGGCAATCTGCGCCGTAATGTGGGCTGAGTTGGCGCTCAACTTCTCGAAGGTTGCGGATTGACAAGTGAATGGCCAGCGTTGCACCACTCTTGCCGAGGGTATCCAGATCCTCGTTGTTTGGCATTGCAGAGCTTTTCATCGCTGTGCGTGTCACGATAACGGTTTGCGCCACTTCCGGGATGGTGAGTTCCGTTTTGAGAGCTGCAGCAGCCGCAGCAAAGGCGGGCACGCCCGGAGTGACATCATAATCGATACCAAGAGCTTCAAGTCGGCGCATTTGCTCCGCAGTCGCACCATAAATTGACGGATCGCCGGAGTGCACCCGGGCAACGTTCAGGCCTTTGTCGTGAGCTTGCTTGATCTCATCAATGATCTCGTCCAGCGTCATCGGTGCCGTGTCGATGACACGTGCACCCTCCGGAGCAGCTTCAACGATTTGTTCTGGAACCAGCGAACCGGCATAAAGACACACCGGGCAGGATTGGATCAGTTTCAGACCGCGAACCGTAATCAGGTCGGGATCACCGGGGCCAGCGCCAATGAAATGAACGGTCATTCTGCAGCTCCTTGCAGTTCCGGCTTTGGGGCATCAATGCGTTTGGCATAGCCGCGCGGTGTGTAGACAAACGGGAGTCCATCGCCACGCAAAACGGCCTTCGAGTTGGACGATCCGACAAGGACAGTGGTCAGCATATCCACTTCATCCACTGTCAGCGCGCCCAGTGTTGTCACGCGGACGGTTTCCTCTGGACGTCCCAGATTGACGCCGAGAACAACGGGTGTTTCGGCTGGCCGGTGTTTCAAAAGAATTTCCCTGGCCGCCGCCAGTTGAGACCGGCGGCGTTTGGAGACGGGATTGTAAAAGGCAACCACGAAATCAGCGCTAGCGGCCGCATGAAGGCGCTTCTCGATCGCCTCCCACGGCGTCAGCAGGTCGGAAAGGGAGATGGCACAAAAGTCATGGCCAAGCGGTGCGCCGATGCGGGCGGATGCGGCTTGAAGCGCCGAAATGCCCGGTGCATTGGTCACACTGACACGCCGTGCAGCATCAGACACACCGCCATTTGCCTCATCACGATCAAGCAATTCATAGACAAGGGCGCCCATGGCATAGATCCCGGCATCACCGGATGAAATCAGGGCTACGTTCTTGCCCTTGCCAGCTTGCTCCAGCGCAAAACGAACCCGGTCTTCTTCCGCGCCGAGCGGGAAGTTGTGGTGGGTCTTGCCTTTGATGTGGCTCGAGACGATGTCGAGATAGAGCGAATAGCCGACAACATCTTCTGCCTGAGACAGGAGGCGTGTTGCCTGCGGGGTTCGCCATTCATCGGCTCCCGGTCCAATTCCGATCACGGACAGATGTCCGCGCGCTCGTCCAACCGAAAGGGGGGCAATCGGGGCTGAAGCGCGTGCAATGGCGCAAGTCGCATTCGCCGTCTTTTGTTTTTCGAGGGCCAGCTCGCCGTCTTGCCCAACAGCGGCAAGCGCAGCGCCCTCACTGACGCCATGACAACCGACTTCCTCAAAAACGACATCAGAAGGGTTTTTAAGACGCGGTGCCTCGGCTTCGAGAGTTTTTGCATCAAAGACCCGGAATGGCACGCCGAGATGATCCGCAAGCGCATTCATGGCCGTTTCGTCAGCCTTCAAGTCGATGCTGGTGACGCAGGCAATTGCGCCTTTGGCGATGCCGCTTGCGGAAATCTGACCATCCACAAGATCAATGAGTTCCTGCGGATCGCAGCCGCGGGCACAACCGACGCCAACAACGTGGGTCTGCGGATGATAGACCAGCCGCGTCGGCGATCCTTCATCTGCGCGCTCTGTGACGGCAAGGCTTATGGCAGCATCATCGGCGACAGGAAAACCGGCTAAGGAGAGCCAGTCCGACGTTCCCTCAATCCAGACAGATGCACCAGACAAAAGCTCGGCCATGACCGGTTTGGCATCTTCCGGATTGGCAAGGCTCCAGCCCTTGGGCGGAGCATCGAGCGCAACTCCAAAGGCGCTATCACCTGCCGTGGTGATGGCAGCATGCCCATCCAGAAGGCTTGAAAGGGAACGGGCCAGTTCATTGGCTCCTCGGTGACCACCCAGCAACGGAACAACGCTTTGCCCATCCTCGGAGACCGCCAGAACCGGTGGCTCGGTACGCTTATCATTCAAAAGCGGAGCAAGCGCGCGGATCAAGATGCCGCTTGCGCAAACGCCGATGATCGGGTGACCTGCTGAAAAGAGCAGCCGAATATGATCGAGCGTCTCGCTGAACAGCGTGTCCGCTTCGCGAATACGGCCAGCAAGCCCATGAATAGCCGAGCCGGGAAGAGCTTGTTCCAGACGGCGGGCAACGGGCAGTCCTGCGTCATTTAGGACGAGTAGGATGGGGGAAGCGTCCACGCTTCGTCTCCCTTGTAGATGAGGATCATGGAAAAATACGGGGCGCGATCTGAGGGCACATCAGCGAGGCGGGTGACCTTTTGCTCCGGCAAGCTGGCGCGTTCGACATATCCGGCTTGGTCAAGAAGGCCCATGTCATTCAGAAGCGCTTTAAGTCGCGGCAGGTGACGACCAACCTTCATGATGGCAATCGCCTGTGCCTGCTCAATCCTGGGGCGTAACTCAGCATCCTCCAGCGGTCCGGGGAGAACCGTCAGAACGTCGGTCCGACTGGTAAGAGGACGCTGGAGCTGCACTGCGCAGGCTGTCAATGATGTAACGCCGGGAACAATCTCGCAGGCATAGTTTCCCGAGAGCCGTTCAAACAGGTACATGAACGAGCCATAAAAGAAGGGATCACCCTCGCAAAGGGTAATCACATCTTCGCCGCCATCCAGCGCCGCTGCAATCTCCTCGGCAGCTTTGTCATAGATCTCTTGTGCCGGAAAACGATCCACTCGCATGGGGACGATAATCGCGATTTCCCGGGCTGTTTCGGGGATAACGGATGCGGCGATGGAGCGCGCGAAGCTGTCACCTGAATCCGGGGCCGGATAGGCGATGACTTTCGCGCATGAAATCAGCCGATGGGCCTTGAGGGTCATCAACTCCGGATCGCCGGGACCAAGGCCAACGCCATAAAGCGTTCCCGTCATGATTTTACAAAACTCCATTGTGTCACCGGCATCAGGGGGCGCCAACCTGTCAGTCCACCGACAGCGCTGGCGCGTTGAACCGAAAACCGTGTCAACTCGCCGCCAAAGGTGGTCCAGGCCGATTGAATGACCGCTTCGCCTTCAAGGGTCACCGCATTGGCAACAAGCCGCCCGCCGGGTCTCAAGGCCTTGTGGCAGATCTCGATAATGCCCGGTGTCGTTAAACCGCCGCCGATGAAGATCGCATCCGGCGTCGGCAGGCCATCCAGCCCATCTGGGGCAGAAGCGTTGCGGACATCAAACTGTGGCACGCCCAACTCAAGCGCATTCAGATCGGCCATAGCGCGGCGCTCGTCATGCGGCTCAAGACCAATGGCTTTGGTGCGTGGCGCAGCACGCAGCCACTCAATTCCGACCGAACCGCATCCCGCTCCAATATCCCAGAGCACAGCACCGGGATGCGGCTCAAGAGCAGACAGGGTAACGGCCCTGATCTCGCGTTTGGTCATCTTGCCGTCATGGTGGAAGGCATCGTCGCTCAGGCCCGGTGTGACAGCCAAAAATCGTTGCCCCGGCGTCGATCGAACCTCGATTGCCAATGTATGAAAGTCGGCTACATCTTCACGCCAGCTCTCGGCGACACCGGAGACAATCCGTTCCTGAGCGCCGCCCATATGCTCCAACACAGTCATGCGTGATGGGCCAAACCCAGTATCTGTCAAAATGTCGGCAACACGTGTTGGGGTTTCAGAATTGCTGGTCAGAGCCAGTATTTGTGCGCCGGGATAAAGGGGTGGCTTCAGCGTCTCCACCGGGCGACCGTGAAGAGAAAGGCACTCTGTGTCCTGTACGGCCCAGCCAAGGCGGCTTGCGGCCAGCTGAAACGCAGAAAGGGATGGAAGGACGTCCATTTCGGAGGCCGGGAAATGCTTTGCCAGAGTGGAGCCAATCCCAAACCATTGTGGATCACCGGTCGCCAGAACCGCTACCTTTTTCCCCCTCAAGGCCTTTAGATGGTCATAAACATCGGAAAACGGGCTGGGCCATGTGCGTTGCTCAGCTGAAACAGGTCCGACCAACTCAAAATGGCGGGCACCGCCGTAGATTACCTCCGCCTCTGAAAGCATATGGCGGGCCGCTGACGGTAAACTGCCGTCTTCGCCCATCCCGATCAGGCTTAACCATTTTCCGGAGGTCATGATTTGCGCTCCAGATTGAACGGACGAATAGCGGGCTTTGTCGCTAGCTCCTTGGATTTTCCGTCGGAGTTTGGCGCGATCTTGCGTTTGCCACGCGATTTGTGATGGGCTTTTGAGTCTTCGCCCGGCGCACCTTCAGGCCCGCCATGGGAGAGAAACCCGTACGAGCGCATGGGGGCGCCTTTGCGTGTCGACTTTCGCTCACTCATATCCGCTCCTCCGGCAAACCGGCCGCAAGCGCATTGACGGCCGCAGCTGCAATTGCAGACCCGCCACGTCGTCCCTTTAGGGCAAGAAACGGCAGGTCAAGCGCGTTGACCGCCAGCGCATCCTTGGATTCTGCCGCTCCCACAAAACCAACTGGAAACCCCAGTATGGCAGCCGGTTTGGGTGCTCCGGAAACAATCATTTCCAGCAAATGAAAAAGAGCCGTTGGAGCGTTTCCAATGGCGACAACCGAGCCTTCAAGATGCTCGCGCCAATGCTCAACAGCAGCGGCAGACCGCGTGGTTCCCTTGCGTTGAGCCAGTTCCGGTACACCCTCGTAATTGAGGGTGCAGATGAGCCGATTGTTCGCAGGCAAGTGTCTTTGGATGATCCCATGCACCACCATCTCCACATCGCAGAGCACAGGTGCGCCCCTCATCAATGCGTCATGCGCGGTTTCGGCCACTCCGTCAGACCACATCAGGTCGTGCGGAATGTCCGTCATCCCGCAAGCGTGGATCAGACGAATGGCAACGGGCTGCAAGGCAGGAGGCAGGACGTCGAGCTCTGCCTCACTGCGCACGATTGAAAAAGACTGCCGGTAGATGGCAGCGGGGTCTTTTTCATAATCGTACCCCTCGCCGCCCGTTGCATCGTCAAGTGTCACTCGGGCTTGCTCATGGAGTTTGGCCCCAGCGGATGATCCGCATGCGGGTAGGGGTGATGGTGGTGATCATGTCCATGGTCGTGGTCGTGGTTGTGCCCGTCTGTATGATCGTGCGAATGCCCGTGGCTGTGACCATGGTGGTCCCCATGGTGGTGATGGTGATGACCGCCCTTGCGCACCTCTTTCTCACAGGCACCAGTGCAGATTTCATCACAAAGCTTGCATTCAGCCTCGTCGCCAAGCCCTTCCACGTGATGGTGATGGCTTTCTTGTGCAAGGCCGATCTCAGCTTCAAACCCGAGAACCTGCTCACGATATTTGCACATCTGGCAGTTCATCAGGTTCTGGCCTTCCAGAATCTCGTTGACCCGGTCCGCCATGGTGTCGATCACCTGCGGGTGGTCATTGAGATAACCGGCCTTTAGGAATTCGATACCCGGATAGGCCGCAGCCACTTCGTCTGTCGCGTTGTAAATCCGCTGAACCAGAACGCCGGTAAAGAGGAAATACGGGAAGACGATGATGCGCTTGTAGCCAAGCTTGGTCGCGTGTTCCAGACCGGGTGTCACAAGCGGAAAGGTGACGCCGGAATAGCAGGTTTCGGCCCAGCCGAACCCAAAGCCTTCCCAAAGCAGGCGCATGATCTTGGTGACGTTGGAGTTGGCATCTGGATCCGATGCGCCGCGCCCGACCACCATCAGCAGTGTTTCATGGAGCGGAACGTCGGTTTCAGCAGCGTCGATGGCATCCTGAATACGGGCTGCAGCGGCGCGGACCATGCGTGTGTCGACAGCAAGTTCCCGGCCATAAGTGATCTTCATGCCCGGGTTCTGCGCCTGATAGGTGTTCAGAACAGAAGGGATGTCGTTTTTGGCGTGCCCTGCTGCGAACAGCATGCCCGGAACAGCCAGTACATGTGTGCACCCCTGATCCCGCAGCTTGTCGAGACCATCCTTGATCACCGGGTTGGCAAATTCCAGATAGCCGTATTCCACCGGCCAGTCGGGAAAGCGGGATTTCAAACCTTCTGCCAACTGCGCGAACTGCTTGACGGCACCCTTGTTGCGGCTGCCATGGCCGCAGATCATCAGACCAAGTTTTTCGCTCATTGGGTGGCCTCTGTTTCTGTATCGGGGGCTTCAGAGTCCCCTTCTTTCTCAGACTTGGCGTTTTTTTTGGTACCACGCGCGGCTACAACAGCGGCAATGGCAGCTGCGCCAGCCAGAGCACCCATGGCGATCCAGTGTGAGTGTCCTGCCAGTTCGCCAATATGTCCGGCGTGGGCAAAAGCTGGGCTGGATGCCAGCAATGCAGCAGCAGAAACGGCAAGGCCGATTGAAGGTCTCAAAGGTACTCTCCCTGCAAGGTCCAAAACCAGTTGGTTTCGGTCGCGTCAGTTGGTTCAAGAGGTTGCCCGTCAGGAGAGAAAGCGGGCGCAGCTCATCGCCCGAGTTTGGGCGAGTGCAGAACCTGTGACAGCTCCAGAGTTGGTTCCCGATTTGGGTCAACCGCAGCCAGAATCGCTTTCAGTCCGTCTAGGGACGCCGTCGAATTGCGGCCAACGTAGAGAACGGACCATTGCGGATCAAGCAGGAAAACGACATCAAACGAAATGGGTGCGGTATTGGCGGGTTCTGACTCTAGGCAACGGCCCAGTCAGCGGCATCGTCTCGCGCGCCGATCATCGCCAACCCCTTAGCCACTGAGGTCAGTTCTTCGCCGCCTGACAGGCGGTCTGTGCCAAAGCGCGTTTCAAATTGCCGGCGCAGGGCTGGGACAAATGAGGTGCCGCCAGTCATGAACACATGGTCAATGTCTGCGTCCTTTAACCCCGCATCCATAAGGGTCTTGTCCAAAGCCTGATCCATCCGCTTCAGGTCCGGTGCAATCCAGCTTTCAAAGTCATCCCGTTTGACAGTGACGCAAAAATCCTTGCCCAAAGGCGCGAACTTAAGCTCCGCACTGTCATTTGAGGAGAGGGCCGCCTTGGTTGTCGAAACGGACTTGAACAGCGGATAACCCTGATCTTCCTCCACCAGTTCGATGAAGAGTTCGATCTTGTCGTCTTCATCGCAATAGCGCAGAAGCTTCTTCAGCTCCTTGTAGTCGTTCGAGGTCTTGAAGATCGACAGGAGGTGCCAGCGGGCAAAATTGGTGAAAAGGTTCGGCGGAACCTCCAGTGTCTTGCCCATGCTGGAATAGGTGGTGCCTTTGCCAATTTCCGGCAGTATGACCTTGTCGAGAATGCGATAATCGAATGTATCACCGGCAATTCCGACGCCGCCGCGGCCCAGCGGCGCTGCGGTGAGCACGTCGCCTTTGCGCTCAAATCGCATCAGGGAGTAGTCCGTCGTGCCACCGCCAAAGTCGGCGACGAGAACCGTCGCTGCCTTGTCCTGCCGGTTGGCAAAGGAAAAGGCCGCCCCCACTGGCTCATAAACAAACAAGACTTCTTCTACGCCAAGACGGGAAAGCGTCCCCCGGTACCGCTTCATGGCGAGATCCTCGTCCGGAACATTGCCGGCAAAAACAACCGGCCGTCCAACAACAACCCGCGACCCTTCTGGAAAAAGTGTACCGCCACGGTGCTCACCTGCCTTTTGAAGGAACGTCTGCATCAGGTCTTCAAATTCAAACCGTGTTCCAAACACGCCCGTGCCATTGAAAAGGCTGCTGGCAACAAAGGTCTTTAAGGACTGAATAAAGCGGACATCGTCCAGGCTTTCCAAAAACGCCCGAATGGCCCATGGCCCGATGGCCGCTTCGGGTCGTCGCTGAGGACCACGATCAATAAAGCTGAGAACCGTCGGCAGGCTTGCAAAGGCTTCATCGCCCTCGCCAAATTGAACAGGCGTGATGACACCAGCATCATCTGCAGACACCATCACTGTGTTGGAGGTGCCAAAATCCAGTCCGAGAGCCAGCGCCATTTTGATTTCTCCAAAGAAAGCATGTCGACCGCCGCCCAAAGGGACAGGTCACAAGAAATTCAGGGTGTGTGGTAAAACGGGACGGCGTACCTAGACCGAAATCCACCAGAGGGCAATTGTCTTTTCCTGAAAACCCCGTTGGTAGAGTTCATCCACCTAACAAACTCTGTGTTGCAGCTCCCGATGGTTTAAGCTAGTCAGCATCTTCAATGAGAAGATGAGGGGCGCGTCTTGGTGATACAGGCAGGCACAAACTGGCGATCGTTTGCAGGAGTATTGCTTCTGTTGCCGATGCTGTTGTCTGCGCTCATCCCTCAAGGGTTTATGCCCACCACAACTGATGACGGTTATATTTCGGTTTCTCTGTGTACCACTGAAGGCCTGCGCACGGTTCTATTGAACGCCCAAGGGGTCGAGGTTGACCCTGCTGATCAGCCGAATGTTCCGCAGGACCAGAGGCAAACAACTAACCACTGCTTATTCGCCTCATTTGTAGCCCTTGGACTTCCAGAACACGCCAAGCTGACCAAACCGGTTGCCAAATCTTCGGTTGAAGTTTCCAAACTGACCGACGTCCTTCTGGCTCTTCGTGGGAGCCATCGTCCTGTCGGCGCGCGCGCGCCACCTGTCTCCGCCTGACGTCAAACAAACTCAAATTTATTACAGGTTTTCGGAGCCGGAACCGCAATGAGCGCGCCGGTTGCCGTGAAGGAGACGTATTTATGGCACCTCAAGAGTTGCCCGCGCAGTCTGCTGCGCCCGCCAAGGACACATTCTATCTCGCCGCATGGCGTTGGCATTTTTATGCCGGAATATTTGCAGCACCCTTTATGATGATGCTCGCCGTCACCGGTTTGGTGATGATGTATATCGCGGTGTTCGACGGGAGAGATGGAGAAAAAATTACCGTCCCAATCGGCTTGGAAAAGGTGGCAATTGCCGAGCAGGCGAACTCCGCTGCAAAGGCGTTTTCATCTGATGCAAAACTCGTAGAATGGATTGGTCCCAAGGAGGCGGACCGCGCATCGGTGTTTCGGATCAATGATGGTGGTACCAACCATATGGTGGCCGTTGATCCTTATACCGGCGAGGTGGTCGAAACGTGGGTGCGCAGGAATGGATGGTATGACTTTATGTCGGACGTTCACGGTGAGCTTCTGATCGGCACGGCGGGGGATCGAATGATCGAAATTGCCGCTGGTTTCGGCATCGTCTTGATCATTACCGGGCTTTATCTCTGGTGGCCCAAAGCAAAGGGCGCTGGATCGGCTTTCGTTCCTGACCTTTGGGCGAAAGGCAGAGAGTTTTGGGTGAGCTTGCACAAGGTGGTCGGTACCTATTCCGCCCTCATCCTGTTCGTCTTCCTGTTGTCCGGGCTCGCATGGGCCGGTGTTTGGGGAGGGAAGTTTGTGCAGCCTTGGAGCACATTCCCGGCGGAAAAGTGGAACAACGTTCCCTTGTCCGATGAAACCCATGCCTCGATGAACCATGGCGCAATGAAGGACGTGCCGTGGGGGCTGGAGCTGACAAAGATGCCCCTGTCAGGTTCTGATGCAGGTATTGCAGGGTTGCCGGAAGGTGTTCCTGCCAATGTCGACACCATTGCGATGCTGGGCCATGCGCTTGGGTATGAAGGCCGCTTTCGTGTGCACTACCCTAAAAACGCGACTGGTGTTTGGACATTGAGCCAAGACTCTATGTCTAACGACAGTGACGATCCAACAGCTGACAGAACCGTTCATATCGACCAATACACTGGAAAGATCCTCGCGGATGTTGGCTTCGCTGACTATTCATTGCCCGCCAAGGGAATGGCCGTGGGTATTGCGTTTCATGAAGGAGATATGGGCCTCTGGAACCTTGTTCTGAACACGGTGTTTTGTCTCGGTGTGATCTTTTTGTCGGTAAGTGGCATCGTCATGTGGTGGATCCGCCGCCCGAAAGGAAGCGCGCTTCGCGTGTTTGCGCCAAAGACGCCGGAAAACCTGCCGCACTGGCGTGGTGCAATGATCTTGATGCTTCTGGTGTCTCTTGCGTTTCCACTGGTTGGTATCACTCTGATTGTCGTGCTCTCGCTCGACTATCTGATAGTGAAAAGGGTGCCTCTCTTGCGGAAGGCCTTTGCGTAACAGGCGTTCGTTGGCGAAAGGGAGATGCGGATGCTCATTCGCATCCCCCATTCATCGGAAGCCGTCGAACACCGCGTGTCGGATGCTGATGGTCAGCTCGTCGCATCCGCCTTGTCAGAGTTAAGCTTTGATGTCTCTAATGGGCCCATTGGATTTGGAGGGCCTCGTGACACAACAACTCGTCTTCACCGTATTGGCAACAGACCGCCCCGGTCTTGTTGAAACTCTGGCCGATGTGATTGCCGAAGCCGGTGGCAATTGGGTGGAAAGCTCGATGGCGCGCCTTGGAGGCGAGTTCGCCGGTATTGTCAGCGCAGATATTCCAAACTCTTCGGTCGATAGTTTGAAAACCCGCCTAGCCGCTTTGAAAGAAGACGGAATAAGCGTCACAGTCCGTGCGCATGAAGTCGCTGCCGATGCGCAGGTGGGAACGAGCGCGCATCTTGAGATCACGTCCCAAGACCATCCCGGCATCCTGCGCGATGTCACTCAGGTTCTCGCCCAGTACAAGGTGAGCATCGAGCAGTTGGAAACTTCGGTGGAACAAGGCTCCATGCAAGGAGGAGCCATGTTCCGGGCCTTTGCGGAGCTTCGCCTTCCAGAAGGTCTGACCCCAGATAAGCTCAGCGAAGCTCTTCATGAGACCGCCGGAGACTTGATGGCGGATATTACTCCGGCGGATTAGAGATTTCTAATTGCTGTGACTTAGGCAACAAAATCTCGGATTGTATCGATAACTGCCGCGACTTTTGCAGCATTCAATGCATCTGGGTGCGGTTGGGCGAACGCACCGGAATCGTTGTCAAAATACTTGCCGGAGGCATTCGAAAACTCGTCCGAAAGCGAGGCGCGGATAAGGATGTCTGCGCCAATGCCGATATCGCTGCCGGCAACCCCAAACCCTTCCTTGACCATTTTGCTGGCAAGGAGGGAACCGGGATTGACCGCAATCACAAGCGGGCCGTTTTCTCCCAAGGTGGTCGCAAGCGACTGGGACCACATGGTGATCGCCAACTTGCTCTGCGCATAGGCATCCATATCAGCCAGCTGTGCTTTACCTGTGAGAGCCGCCAGATTGACCGGGGCTTGAGCGGCGGATGATAGGTTTACAACCCGCCCACTGGCAGTCATCAAGGGCAGAAGCATTTGGGTCAGGAGATAAGGTGCCAGGGTGTTGACCACAAAGCGGACATCCTGGCCGTTCGGCAACAACGGTGATGGTGATTTTAATATGCCCGCGTTGTTGATGATGACATCAAGGTGTTGGTGTTTAGACGCTATCTCGGTTGCCATGGCCCGGACTGCAGACAGATCTGACATATCGGCAACATAAGTTTCGATACGTGCATTACTGTCAGCCAAATCAGCTGCGACACCAGACAACTTGGCCGCATTTCGACCGTGGATGAGAAGCGTGTGTCCAGCGCTTGCAAGCCGTTTTGCGGTTTCAAGTCCGATACCGTCAGTCGCACCTGTCAGGAGAATTGTTTTTTCCATGGTGTTTTGTCCTCAGCCTGAAAATTGGGGAAGGAGACCGGCTGCCAACCGGTTCAAAGTTGTTTCGATAGGCGCCTGATTGAACCTGAGGTTCAAGGCGACGTGGTTGATGCCTATGGCTTCGAGGCTTTGAAGGTATCGGCGTAAGGGGTTGATCCCGGATCGAAACCCGAGATGAAGCGGTCGTGGGCTTTCGTCCTCATTTTCGGAAAGATCGATATACAGAGGTTGCATAACTGGCTTGTTGTTGCCGCTGACGGCGCGAATACGGTGCCGCCATTGACTGATAATTGCCTCTTGGCTCTCTATGTTTCGCGGGTAGGTCATCCAGCCATCCCCATTTTCAGCAAGCCAGTCAGGATGTTGCTGGCTACCACCTGTCACGAGCAGGGGCACCCGTCCCGAATGTGGCTTTGGCAACATGTCCATGGAACCGTTGAGAGTGCCAAAACTGTTTTCAAACGAGGGATAAGTCTCTTCGATGCTGCGAATATAGTCATAGCTTTCGCGAAAACGCTGCCCACGCGTATCAAAGTCCTGGTTTGTAGCAGGGTATTCTTCGGGCCGGTCGCCCGACGCAATGCCAAGGAGCAAGCGACCTCCTGAGAGGACATCAGCACTGTTGGCTGCTTTGGCGACATGCGCAGGATGTCTGAGTGGAAGAATGATGCTGGAAACCCCGAGTGCGATCCTTTTCGTTGAACCAGCCAATAGACCCAGATAAACGAAGGGGTCAAACGTCTGTCCCGCATCGCCAAATGCCGGCACATTGAAAGGGACATCACGCAGCCAAACAGCTGAAAAACCGAGATCTTCAGCCAACTGTACGCGGTATACGTGATCCTTCATGGTCGGAACGGGTTGGTGATCATAGGTCTCGATCGGTACCACAAGGCCCAGGGTGAGCTTGTTGCGCTTGAAGACCGCGTTGTATCCATTGTTGATCTGAGGAAAATCCAGATGTTCTGCCTTGGTCAACATGGCAATGTCCTTGGGTGTGCTTGCTGATCGATCAGCAGCATTGAGTATGTCTGAACAGTAGATATTGGTTTTTATTTCAGAATAAACTCACCATTGATAAATTCAGAATATCGGAAATGAATATAATATGCAGACTGAAGCCATTCGCCTCTTTGTCCTGGCTGCAGAAAAACTAAACATCAGTGCAGCGGGCAAAAAGCTGGGCATGGCACCGGCTGTTGCAAGCTCGAAGCTCGCAAAGCTGGAAAAACAGCTTGGTGTGGAACTGCTGCATCGATCTACTCGCAAGGTATCGCTTTCACTCGAAGGCGCAGAGTTTCTGCCCTATGCAAAAGAGATGTTGGCACAGGAAGCGGAAGCTTTGGCGGCCTTGGGCAAGGGCAAGTCAGAGGTCTCCGGAACACTCAGGTTCACAGCGCCGAGCACCTTTGCGCAACTCTATATCGCTCCGATCCTTCCGGAGTTTTTGAACCTGCACCCCAATATTAACCTCGATCTCCGGTTATCCGACACAAGGTTTGATTTAATTGAAGGCAGTTTTGATCTTGCGCTTCGAAATGCGCGTTTGGAAGATACCAGTTTGAAGGGCCGAAAGCTGGCTGATGATGTTCGCTTACTATGCGCTTCACCCAACTATCTTGAAACCCACGGAGTTCCGAGAACGCCAGATGATTTATCAGAGCATCAACTGATGTTGTTCCAAGGGCAACCTTCCTTGAAGTTGATTACCAAGGAAGGCGAAGGCTGTGATGTTGCTCCGATTTTGTCGAAATACAGAGTGTCGGTCGATGATGGCTTGAGCCAGAAACTGTTGACCATGTCGGGAGCGGGAATATCCATCAATTCCCTTTGGAGCGTCCATAAGGAGCTCAAAGAAGGCACACTGGTTCGTGTGCTGCCGGACTATGTGGCGAACCACAACAGCGTTCTTTGGCTCGTGTACCCCAAGTCAAATGTTCTGACACCGAAGGTCCGGGTGTTCATGGATTTTATTTTGGAGCGCCTTGGCCGAAACCCACCTTGGTTAGGTCTTTAAATCAAAATCGGCGGCAACTGGTATGCCGCTGATATTTAACTTGTAGCCTCTCACATCGTCATCACGATGCGACCGTCGATATCTCCAGCGCGCATCTTGTCGAAGATGGCGTTGATATTGTCGAGCTTGTCTTCAGAGTAGTGCGAGGCAACTTTACCTTCAGCTGCAAACTGAAGGGATTCCATCAGATCATTGCGTGTTCCCACGATCGAGCCGCGAATGGTCTTGCACGTGAGCACAGTGTCGAAGATCGGCAGCGGGAAGTCTCCGGGCGGCAGGCCGACCAGAGACATCGTGCCTCGGCGTCCCAACATTCCGAACGCTTGGCTGAATGACTTGGGTGAGACCGCTGTGACCAGCGCACCTTCCGCTCCGCCACCCTTTTGAACTTCTGCGACTGGATCGACTTCTGCCGCATTGATGGTCATGTCAGCGCCGAGGTCACGTGCGAGTTTCAGCTTGCTGTCTGCAATATCCACGGCAATCACGTGAAGGCCCATGGCCTTGGCATATTGGACGGCAAGATGGCCGAGACCACCAATCCCAGAAATAACAACCGCATCACCCGGACGGGTATCGGTTTCCTTCAGGCCCTTGTAGACGGTCACGCCCGCGCACAGGATGGGGGCGGCTGGGGCAAATCCAAGGTTATCTGGCAGATGCCCAACATAATTGGGATCTGCCAGTACATACTCGGCAAACCCGCCGTTGACGCTGTAGCCGGTGTTTTGCTGGTCACCGCACAGGGTTTCCCAACCGCCAACGCAATGGCGGCAGTGGCCACAGGCCGTATGAAGCCACGGTATGCCGACACGATCACCTTCCTTCACAGACGTAACCCCTTCGCCGACTTCGCACACGAAGCCAACGCCCTCATGGCCGGGAATGAAGGGTAGATTGGGTTTAACCGGCCAGTCCCCTTCGGCTGCGTGAAGGTCGGTGTGGCATACACCGCAGGCTTCGATTTTGACGATGACTTTTCCCGGCGTTGCTGTTGGTCGGACAACTGCAGATACATCAAGTGGAGCACCAAAGGCGCGAACAACCGCCGCCTTCATTTCGTTGGGCATGGAAAACTCCCAAATACCTAGAATGACGAGCGAAGGAATACGCAACTATTGCGTGAGTGATAATACGCGTCAAACCCTATGAAAAAACACGAAGTAATGGTGTTGCATCAATGAGTTACGTTGGGTGGAGTGGAGAGTTCAGGGGCGCTGGGCTTTCGAAGTTAAGGCTGCAACCAATGTTTCGCGGAGGCGGTTCAAAGTGTAGGGTTTTCTTAAGGTGGTGAAGACGTTGGGGTCTTTCAAAATGTCTGACTGAGCTTCTTCGGCAAATCCTGAAACGATGATGGCACAAACATTCGGATCAATTGCCTTCATTTCTGCAAGCGCCTGTCCACCATCCATCCGCGGCATATTGATATCAAGAAGAACTGCGCTGATAAGATCCTTGTTGGCTGCATATATTTCGACGCCTTCTTTTCCGTCTTGGGCCAACAAGACCCTGTAGCCAAGGACGTCGAGAAGCGAGTTGGCGATATCCCTCAGATCATCTTCATCTTCCACCAATAGGATCGTTGAGTTTTCGGTTACGCTCGCCTGTCCTGAAGGTGGGGTTGCATTGTGTTGCGTCTTCTCAAGCGGCCCGTTTGCGGTAGGAAGCAGAATTGTAAATGCAGTGCCAAGCTGAACACGGGTTCGAACAGTGATCGCTCCCTTGTGATCCTGCACAGTACCCAATGCGGCAGCCAGCCCCAGACCAGTTCCTTCCGAACTGCTTTTGGTGGTGAAAAATGGATCGAAGATACGGGGCAACAAGTCGTCCGGTATGCCAGTGCCGGTGTCCGAGATCGAAATTCTTACATATGCTCCAGGTTCAATTTCAAAGGCTGTAAGCAGTTGAGATTCCCTTTCTGTAAGCGTGCAGTTCTCAAGCTTGATCCGCAATTCTCCGCCATCTGGCATTGCTTGAATGGCGTTGATGCCAATGTTCATGAAAACGGCTTGAAGACTGCTTGTGTTGCCCAGAGTAAGCGTATTTTTTGCGTCATTTGTACAATTGATGGAAATCCGGCGATCAATCGTGTTTTTGAGCAGTTCAAGTGTGTCTTCGATAATTGTATGCAGATCGACCGTGCTGAAGGAGTACTCCGTAACACGGGCAAAAGCCGTCAGTTTGTCTACGAGTTCTGAGGACTGTTCGGCTGCGCCAATGATTTGGCGGATCAGTTTTTTGCTTTTTTCAGAGACGTTTTTGCCATCGTGGAGTTCGATCAGCTCAACAGCGCCCAAAATGGCCGCCAGACTGTTGTTGAAGTCATGGGCAATACCGCCGGCGAGCTGACCAATTGCCTGCATTTTTTCACTGGAACTGATCCGCTGTTCCATCAAGTACTCATCCGTAACATCGCGAAACACGAGCACGACGCCAACAATTTTCCCACTTGTGTCCCGAATAGGAGCTCCAGAATCTGCTATCTGAAATTCTGGTCCTTCGCGGGAAATGAGAGCCGTATGGTTTGCAAGTCCAATAATGTGGCCCGTTTCCAGAACCCGTTCGACGGGGCTGGGCACCGGCGCACCCGTCTGGCTGTTTTTGATAACGAACACCTCTGACAGAGGGCGACCTGCAGCTTTTTCCGCACTCCAGCCTGTTAGCTGTTCGGCAATTGGGTTCATCCGCGTTACGCGCCCATCAGTATTGGTCGCGATGACTGCGTCACCAATGGAGTTTAGTGTAATGCGCAGGTTTTCTTCACTGATGCGGAGTTCCCGTTCAGACTGATATCGCGCATGAATATCGAGAATGAATGCAATCACTAACGTTACAGTGCCCTTGCTCTCTATGAGAGGCGCGTAGGTGATCGACGTCATTCGATTTTCTGAGGCCGCAAACAGAATATCAAATGAGGAAGCCTGTCCGGCAAAGGCATCTTCAAGATGGGGTCGCAGAATTGGCCAATTCTTGTCGCCCACAGCAGCTTTGACGGTTAAGCCATTTGCAATATCGGTATCCGAGATGCTCCTCGTTCTCCGGTAGGCGTTGTTAGCTGACACGATTTTGTAGTCTGGAGATATCCCGCAGACCGCCGCAGGAATGTTGTCGAGGAGAACCTGTATTTGAGCCTGGGTGTTTGCGAGGTTTCGAATGTTTGGACGCAGAATGCGCCACCAAACAAAGACGATAATGCTCAAAAGCCCCAAAAGACTGAAAAGAAAGATCTGCCAAATTCGCCTGATGGTTTTGTCGCGAACCTCTTCCAGTAAGTTGGACCGGGCAAAAATCGGGTCCATGACTTGTCCGCTCTGAAGAGCAAAAACAAACTGCACGCTCCAATGCGAAAAGTTGTTGCGGACAAGGGCTGTTGGAGCGGAGGCCGCTTCAAACAGCCTTGCGCGAGTTTTATCTGAAGTGAACAAGGTTGCCAGTTGAAGTTCAGTTTCTTCATCAGTGACCACAAATTGGCGATGAAAACGGCTATGTGCGAGACGCTCTTTGATATCATCATGCAAGGAAAATTGCGCATCGAGATGATCCTGCAGCCGCTTCTGAATAGTAGATAAAACTTCATTTGGAGTTTTCTCCGTCGAGTCAGGTTCCAGCAAATAGCCGACAATGGTAAGCGTCTTGCGCCATTGATTGGCCTCCTGGAATGTTAGGATCGATATGGTGTTGGCCGCTTGGTAAATACTGAAAAGCCAGACAGCCAAGCCAGCGCACAAAACCGCAAAAACCGCAATTGAAATGATCGAAATGTCGGCAGCGCTTCGTCCCGCCAAAAGCCTCGGTAAAACCGTTTGTGTTCCCGGAGGACTGGTTGAAGGGGGGGCTGTTCCTCTCGTCATTCGGCCCCAAGCTTTTCTCTAGCAAGACTTAGAGCTTTCAAAGAGTGTAAGGCTTCCTCAACAGCGTCGTTGATCGAATGGGATGGGTCGCGCCAGATAATTTGGCCAACTGCTGCGATCGCATCCATAGTTTGTGTCCATTCCCGTGAACTCAGTAGGAATTTATCACTGGCCTTATCCCAGTGTTCGATTGACTGTTTGGAGCAGGGGTGCAGCAAGCTGCTGTCGACATTCTTGTAGGCTGGAATCCCACCTTTTCGTATGATGTAGGTTTGATTGTGTTCGGGAATAGCAACGGTTTCGATAAATATATTTTGCCCGGCTGTGTGCCCAACACCCACAGCGTTCGTGAGAGCGATTGTATCCAGCGACCAGAGTACATAGGTGTTTCCCGGTGGCATCTCGCAGGTTACTCCCCCCGAGGGGGGGAGAAGTGGAGACGAAAAGTCGCCGAGCACATTCGCAAGTGCGCGTCCCTGGACGACATGGTCGACGGCTGTGTCCCAGTGTAAGTCCTTGAAGTCCGGATTAGCGACGTAACGGAGCCTTTTTAAAACTTTGAATGAAAGCTCAAGGTTTTCTTTGATCTGGGGAGACTGACTGTCACCGGAGATAAGCGTTTGAAATTGATCAGCAGAAAAAAACTCCGCCATTATGGATCCGATCAGAAAGCGAATTTGCCACCGTTGGTCTGAAACGCTGATGCCATAATACCCTTTGGCATGAACCCTTTCGGCTAGGCTGAGAAACTGTTCCCATGTCTTTGGTGGCTCTTGAGCGAACAATTCAAGCAAGCCATCATTGTAGAGGATATGGTTTTGAAGATGGATGCCGACAGGCAGAAGTGCAAAGTGACTTTCGTCATAGCGAACAACGTCCAGAACTTCAGTTCTAAGTATTTCCGAAAAGTCGTGTCCTCCGACCTCGAGCGGGATCTTTCGGAATGTCCCTTGGTCAACGAGGGCTGAAACGGCCTCGTTTCCACCTATCCAGAAAACTGCGCTGGGTGGGGCAAAAAGAGCAAGGCGCTCTGCATACGCGCGACGCACGCCCAAAAAGTTGGTTTCCACGGCATGTTCTGACCAATCTACACCTTTTTCTTTCGTCGGATTACTGAAGGCTCTCAGTGCGTAGTCTTCTTCTGGAGTTGCCCAAAGGTGCAGAAGTTCAAATTTCGGTGGTGTCTCGTCGGATGTTGCAAGGACTTGGTCAATCGCCGTTCCGACAACTAGAAGCAAGCTACTGAATATCAGAGTGTGAAATCGAAACGTTTTGAACATGACACAGCCACACAAATGAAAAGTATAGCTCGAAGGCTATAGTCACTATGTTCTTGCAGCAACATGAGAATTTTACTTAGATTCTATTGGTAATGTTAAATAAACCTAAGATAGAATATTTCCCCTTTAAGTTGATTCATTTTGTGATCCGGTGCTGACAGCACACGGGGTGATAAATTGATGTATTGCCCTTTCGAGGTGTTGGTGCGAATGTACAATGTAAGTGCTGTGCCGAGTAAAAAAGTGAAAGGCTCAAGTCAAAATTGCCTCTACTCAAAGTCCATTTTTTTCGATAGTTCTGTCTTGCGTAAAAACAACATATTGCTGTTACCTATATGAGGTCCGGTCCTGGCAATGATAAAAAAAGATGTCGCTGCGGCAATTTTGATGGAAAAAATCGTCCGGGATGTTTATTCCAATAAGGGGTCTCGGGAAGTTCAGCCGTTGCAATGGTCGATTTTGCGGTATTTGGATCGTGCATCAGCAAAGAGTAGCGACCTGACATCCATAGCCAGATTTTTGGGTTTGACTCTGTCGCCGATTAGTAGAGCGGTGCAGACGTTGGAAAAACGTGGGTTTGTTACAAAGCGACCTGATCCGCAGTCGGGTCGCGCGGTTGTCATTTCATTGTCGGACGAGGGTCAGGCAATTCTTGAGGCGGATCCTATCCTGAAAATTGCAGGCAAGATCAACGCCCTTCCGGAGGCTGAGCGCGAACAGTTTAGAACCGCACTCAGATCGTTATGGCTGCTGGAACAAATAGAAGATGGGGATGCGGATGGCGCAGATCTTGCTCATCGATGACGACGCCGATCTAGTCGAGTTATTTGCGGATATGCTCAGCCATGACGGGTTTAAAGTCAGTACAGCCGAAACGTTTCAGGCGGGGATAGATTTGATCCGCAATGGCTTTGTGCCGGATGCCATGATTGTCGATTTCTGGATTGGAAACGAGGATCCGGTTGGCTTTTTGGATGCTGTAAAGGCAGAGCACCCGGATATTCCATTTTTGATTATTTCCGGGGGGCGGGATGCCCTCTCACTTGAGATGACACAGGCTGTCGCTGAAATCAGCGGCGCAGTAGTATTTTTGCAAAAACCATTTCGCCGTGCCGACCTTACCGGCGCACTTAACGGAATTTTAGCAACAAATTGAGGCGTCTAACCGCCGTAAATCGACTCATGAGATAAACAACGATGTCGAGTTCAATTTCTTGCTTGACTTTAGTTGCCACTAGCAATAGAAAGTTATTGTCGGAGAAACAAAAAGACTTCGGCGCAGTATGGGTGTCAAAAAATACTGAAGCAAAAGCTTCGCCTAGGCTGTGTTTGAGTTAACAATCCCAATTCCGGCTAGTGCATCTAATGCGCGAAAAGCTGATTGCCTGTGGCCCCATCGCATAACAGTCAGCCGATAAACTAGCATCTGACAGGCCGCCTTGGCGGCCTTTATATTTTTCAAATAGAATTGTTTGGAACGGGCTTTGTTCGATCAGGTTTCCGCGTCAACCGAAAGGGTGACGCGATCACCCGCAAACCATGTTGCGCCATATTCAACAGGTTGCCCATCGCTCGTTATGTTGATCGATATTGACTTTAGGACAGGCGCGTTTTCTGGGATTTTCAGTTTCAGGGCAACAAGGTTGGTCGCGCGCTTCGATGTCAGGCGTGTGCTGGCGCGTGTGTAGTCGTTTACGCCGCAAGAATTGAGGGCATGTGTGGTAGATCCAGTTGCTTGAATGTATCTAAGCAAATCGGGGTACGGCCCGGCTGGAAAAGCCGAGCGAAACACAGCTAACGGAACATCATCTGCATATGAAATGCCCTCGATGACATGGACTTTTTCCCCCTCAACCAGCTTGAGCGCATTTCTTTCTTTTTCGTTTGCACTGCGGGTCTCTGAGGCGGTTATTTCCCGTGACCCAGCTTTGCCAATTGCGGAGAGGTTTTGGTGAAATCGGACGCGTTTTCCAATTGGGTAGTCAATTGGCGTGGTTGCGACAAAGGCTCCAGCGCCCCGCCGTGTAAAGATCACGCCATCTTCAACAAGTGCGGCGAGGGCCTGGCGAACAGTGTGACGGTTGACTCCAAAGCGAGCGGCGAGTTGGGCCTCTGTCGGCAATTTATCGCCCGACTTGTAGTGAGCATTTGAGATATCCGAAAACACCGTATCTCGGATAGTCTTCCAAAGTGGTTCGCGGGCCATGTGGGTCCTGTCATCAAAACTTCACCAAAAGATCATTGCCAGTGAAAGGGCAACTCGATAATATTTGTCTAGTTGTATAGTAATCTAGACAAATTTACAAGATGTCGAGGATCTCGTGCCTGATCAAACCGAAGAAAGCATCGCTAAACGGAAGTTCTGGATGTCAACGTTGGCGAAGGCGAAATCAGCGTCGGTTGGCAAATTGTTTCCCGATCTTCCGATGCATGAAGTCATTCGTGCGCCGGAAACAGGAACCGTGATGGTTCGCGGCCGGGCCGGTGGAACCGGCGCGCCGTTCAATCTAGGGGAAATGACTGTGACCCGATGTGCCGTACGACTGCCAGATGGAACCATTGGGCATGGGTATGTTCAGGGGCGAGACGGAGAGCATGCAACCCGGGCGGCTATCATTGACGCCCTCATGCAAGGTGTCGATGCCGAGAGAGTGGCGGCGGAGGTAATCAACCCGCTTGAAGCAGAGTTCGAGGCATCTCGCCAAAGCCGCGCGGAAAAAGCGGCTGCGACGAAGGTGGACTTCTTCACGATGGTTCGAGGAGAAGATCAATGAACATGCATCAGACGGCCGGCGGAGGGTTCAAAGACGCGCCTGTTGAGGCTGCGCGAAGTTTTCGGATTCTGATGAACGCCATGGCCCGTCCCGGCAGCATCTCGCAACTGGATGCGATAGAGCCACCAGATCCACTTTCCCCTGCAGCTGGCACTGCTCTTTTGACGCTCGCCGATCCCACAACACCTGTTTTTCTAGCCGGAGCGGCAGACACGGAAACAGTGAGGAATTGGGTCGCATTTCATATTGGTGCGCCAATCATAGAGCCATCGGATCTTCGCTCCTTTACTGGGCGTGGCAGACCACCGGGGGAGATGTTCGCTGTAGGGGCGTGGGCAGACTTGCGGGGGCATCTCGAGGCCCTTCCGATAGGACGGCCCGATTATCCGGATCGCTCGGCAACTTTGATTGCAGAGTTACCGACAATCGCTAACTCCGGAGCAAAATTGTCTGGTCCTGGGATCCGGGCCATTGAAGCTCTGTCCCTGCCTGAAACGGAGGTGTTTCAGAAGAATAACGCACGCTTCCCACTTGGTTTTGATGTGTTTTTCACCTCCGGCTCCTTGGTAGCTGCACTGCCAAGGTCAACGCGAGTGGAGGCTGCTTGAATGTATGTAGCAGTAAAAGGCGGCGAACGGGCGATCGACAATGCGCATGCCTGGCTGGATGAAGAGCGGCGGGGTGACACCTCAATCCCAGAGGTGTCATTGGCTCAAATTCGAGAACAGTTGGCTCTTGCGGTTAATCGTGTGATGGCCGAGGGCTCTCTGTTTGATGCAGACTTGGCGGCTTTGGCCATTAAGCAGTCTCGGGGAGATTTGATTGAGGCCGTATTTCTGATCCGCGCTTATCGCACGACGTTACCGCGTTTCGGGGCAAGTCGTCCTGTCAAGACATCAAAGATGGCCGTCGATCGCCGAGTGTCGGCAACATTTAAGGATCTGCCGGGTGGGCAAATCCTCGGGCCAACTTTTGACTACACCCATCGGCTTTTGGACTTCAAACTGGCTGCGGAAGGTAAGGCCCCGGAAGTTAAAACCGCGCCGGCCACCAAGGAAGATGTGCCGCATGTCACAAGCTTTCTCAACAAGGATGGCTTGATTGAAACCGAACTGCCGTCAGACGAAGAGCCACTTGACCTGACGCGGGAACCCTTGGAGTTTCCGGCTGGGCGCGATTTGCGCCTCCAGTCAATGGCGCGGGGAGATGAGGGGTTCATCCTGTCGCTCGCTTACTCCACCCAGCGCGGGTATGGGCGCACTCATGCCTTTGTCGGTGAATTGAGGATCGGACGGGTCGCGGTCGAAATGGACATCCCTGAACTGGGGTTTGCCATTGAGATCGGAGAGGTTGAACTTACTGAATGCGAAACCGTCAATCAGTTCAAGGGCTCTAAAACTGAGCCACCGCAGTTCACGCGTGGCTACGGATTGGTGTTTGGTCAATCTGAGCGCAAGGCCATCGCCATGTCACTGCTTGATCGAAGCCTGCGTTGGCAGGAACTGGGTGAGGACTTTGTCGGCGCACCTGCGCAAGACGAAGAGTTTGTTCTGGCCCATTGCGACAACATTCAGGCCACCGGCTTTCTGGAGCATATCAAACTGCCGCATTACGTCGATTTTCAAAGTGAATTGGAACTTGTCCGTCGTCTGCGAACCGAGGCAGAAGCGGCACAGGAGGCAGCCGAATGAACGCGCAAGCTTACAATTTTGCCTATTTGGATGAGCAAACGAAGCGAATGATCCGGCGCGCCATCTTAAAAGGCCTGGCGATCCCGGGATATCAGGTGCCGTTTGCAAGCCGGGAAATGCCAATGCCCTATGGTTGGGGCACCGGCGGCGTGCAGGTGACGGCAGCCTGCCTTGTGCCCGAAGACAAACTGAAGGTGATTGATCAGGGGGCGGACGATACGACCAACGCTGTCAGTATTCGCAAGTTTTTTGAAAAGACGGCGGGCGTTGAAGTAACGGAGGCAACCGGTGAGGCAAGTCTCATTCAAACGCGCCATCGCATCCCGGAACAAGACCTGAGCAAGGATCAGATCCTCGTCTATCAGGTGCCAATCCCCGAGCCGTTACGCTTTCTTGAACCACGCGAAACAGAGACGCGAAAAATGCACGAACTGGAAGAATACGGTCTCATGCATGTGAAACTTTACGAGGACATTTCCCGGCACGGTGAGATTTCCACTTCTTATGCCTATCCGGTGAAAGTCGAAGGGCGCTATATTATGGACCCGTCTCCAATCCCGAAATTCGATAACCCCAAACTGTCAGATAGTTCTGCAATTCAGCTGTTTGGTGCGGGGCGGGAGCAGCGCATCTATGCTTTGCCTCCTTACGCAGAGGTCCAAAGTCTCGATTTTGAAGATTATCCCTTTGAGGTGTCAAAGGCCCCGCATGACTGTGATCTTTGCGGTGCAAAGGACAGCTATCTGGATGAAGTGATCACCGATGATGCGGGAAGCCGCATGTATGTGTGCTCTGATACCGATTTCTGCTCCACCAGGCGCCAGAACGGTCATGTTGGCCGCTTGGGTACACCCGTTTCAAGCGAGGTCGCGTGATGACCACGGCGCTTGCTCAGATACAGACCAATTCCATTGAAGATGCGCCTCTGCTCAAGGTGCAAAATCTCGCCAAGTTTTATGGCAGCCGGGTTGGGTGCCAAAATGTGTCCTTTGATCTTTTCCCCGGTGAGGTGTTGGGCATTGTCGGGGAAAGTGGGTCAGGAAAATCCACCTTGTTGGCAGCGCTGGCTGGGCACCACCAACCGGACCGTGGAACCATTCACTATCGTGATCAGGATATTCTAGCGCTTCAGGAAAGTGAGCGTCGGCGATTGAGCCGAACTGAGTGGGCGTTTGTCCACCAGAACCCACGCGATGGACTTCGTTTGGGTGTTAGCGCTGGTGGCAATGTTGGCGAACGCTTGATGTCTGTTGGCAGTCGGCACTACGGCAATATCCGCACGCAAGCACTAGATTGGCTGGAACGGGTCGAGATTTCACCAGACCGGATCGATGACCGCCCGTCCTCCTTTTCCGGAGGAATGCAGCAACGTCTTCAAATCGCCCGCAACTTGGTGACCAGTCCAAAGTTGGTTTTCATGGACGAACCGACAGGGGGGCTGGATGTCAGTGTTCAGGCACGTCTTTTGGACTTGCTTCGCGGTCTTGTGCGAACTCTCGGACTGTCCGTGATCATCGTCACCCACGATTTGGCCGTTGTCCGCCTTTTGGCAGATCGCTTGATGGTTATGAAATCTGGTGAAGCGGTGGAGCAGGGGCTGACAGATCAAGTGTTGGACGACCCACAACACGGGTACACCCAGCTTCTTGTATCCTCGGTTTTGCAGGTGTGAAAATGATCCAGATTGAAAACCTGTCAAAAAGCTTCACGCTCCACAATCAGGGTGGTGCCGTCATACCGGTCATGAGCGGAGCGACATTAACCGTAGAGCCGGGCGAATGTATCGGCCTGATCGGGCAGTCGGGCGCGGGCAAGTCCACCTTGATGCGGATGATCTACGGCAACTATCTGGCAGCTGGCGGGCAAATCCGGATTGGCAACGTAGATGTTGTTGGCGCAACGCCTCGCGAGCTGATCCGTTTGCGCCGGGAAACGCTTGGCTATGTCAGTCAGTTCCTGCGTGTGGTTCCACGCGTGCCCACGGTCGATGTTGTTGCAGACCCATTGCTTCAATTGGGTGTATCAGAACGTGAGGCACGGTGTCGGGCAGAAGAACTGCTCAAGCGACTAAATATACCAGAGCGGCTCTGGAGCTTGTCACCGACCACCTTTTCCGGTGGAGAGCAGCAGCGGGTGAATATTGCGCGAGGTTTCGCGCATCCGTATCCGGCGCTGTTACTGGATGAGCCAACTGCAAGTCTTGATGCAGCCAATCGCAAGGTGGTTCTAACGCTTATCGAAGAAGCCAAATCCCGCGGAGCTGCTGTTCTGGGTATATTCCACGACCAATCAGCCCGCGATCAGGTCTGCGACCGTCTCGTAGACGTTACAGCCTTCGCCCCCTGACAAGTTAAGCACCGAGCATAGGCCATATAGGCACGTATCTAAGGAAAATGGCGGACAGAGAGGGATTCGAACCCTCGATACGGTTGCCCGTATACACGCGTTCCAGGCGTGCGCCTTCAGCCACTCGGCCACCTGTCCGTTTCGTCAAGCATCGCTGCCTGCGAGGCCCGCAATATACTCATGAAGGGTGGGAGCGCAAGTGGGGTGGCAGGTTTTTTCCCGCAGGTGGATAAGTTTTGTTCTCAAACGGATTTTTGCCCGTTTGAGAACAATGCGAACTGATGCGCTCCATCATTTCTTTCTGACGGAGTTTTGATCAGGTGTCACTGGGAATTCCGCTGTATTTAGCCCATTTGTAGCAGCGCTGCGGTATTGTCATTGAACAATCCGACAAGGGCAATTAAAGGTAAAGCCTGATTGCAGTCCCCCTGACAAATGGGGGTGGCGTCAAGCCGCATGAGTTTAGCGCGGAGATTGTGAATATGACCGTTGTTCGATTTGTTGTGAGACTGTTTGGTTATGCTCTGTTGGCATCTGCGGTGATTGCGCTTATCGCCGACGGAAGCTACTCCATTGCGCAGTCGGAGCTGGCTACACGCTCATTCGGTCAGGTTTGGTTCACATATTCTGCTGAGAGCCTCAATCTCGCGCAGGCTGTGATCCAGCGCCATGTCAGCCCGGTGATCTGGGACCCGATCATTCAAACCTTGCTGACTTGGCCTGTTTGGGCGGTGACCGGTCCTTTGGCGATCCTTTTCCTTTGGCTGACTACCCCCGGTGAGCAGCTGAAGCGGGCTTACGCCTGACTATTCGCCTCTCGTTCTGAAGTCGCCCTTGTGGTCATCCTGTCTGCCTTTCATAAAGAGGCAGGTAAACAGTTTGCGCGAGGCCGTTGATGTCTTTCATGACCATGCTCAGCCGAAAATTCGAGCTTCCCAAGCCGAATGAGGCGCTACCCGGGCGCAGCGAACGCGTTTGCCCATCTGAAGAACACGCCAAACTTGGTAGGCCACTTCTTCCGCCCTATCCGGATAGCTATCGGTCTGTCATTCTTGGGATGGGCAGTTTCTGGGCGGCAGAGGCACTGTTCTGGTCTCTTCAGGGCATCCACGTCACAGCTGTCGGGTTTTCCGGCGGGCATACGCCAAACCCGACCTACAACGAAGTAGGAACGGGGCGGACCGGGCATGCTGAAGTTGTTCTAGTGGTCTACGATCCGGACCTTATAGCCCTTAAAGACATTTTGAAGATATTTTGGGAAGGCCATAACCCCACACAAGGCATGCGGCAAGGTAACGATGTGGGCACGCAATATCGGTCATTGGTTTTGGTTGACCGGCAGGACGACCTTGAGGCGGCAGTAGCCACAAAAGAGCGATATCAGCGTGCACTGAATGAATCAGGCGTGAAGTCGACGATCACTACTGTGATTGATGTTCAATCCGAATTCTATTTCGCCGAGGACTATCACCAACAATATTTGATAAAAAATCAGGGTGCAGATAAAGCCGTTAGAGGCTTGCAAGTGCCATTCGAATAGATGGCTTAAAGTAATAAATATAGAAATAAATACTGTAAAATATATCAATATGAATTATTTTAAAGAATAAATCGATAGTTTTAAGGTCTGTTAATCATAATATCGGACGCTCTACTCAGGATTGGGTGGAGGGTCTTGTGAAAATTAAACTCTCCGGACTTTTGATCGCAGGCTATTTCGGTCTTGCGTTGATTTTGGTTCTGCTCGCTGGCCTGATGCCTTCGGAGCGTGGGCGCGTTGCGGTCTTGCAATTTCCTTGGAGTGACCAGTCGGCAGTCGAGACTGTCGCTCGGGCAGGGGGGCAGATTCATTCCGCGAGCGCAAGTGGATACATTGCGATTACCCAATCTGAGAACGAGGGATTTGTCTGGCACCTTTATCAGGAAGGGGCCGGGGTCGTGATCTCCGCATCTGCGGCGGCTGCGTGTGTGCGCCTGATTGAGACCGTCAAAAGGACTGACGCTAATGCATGACCAAGAAGCAGCTGAGATGTCCAGTGTTGATCAGCTGAGACACGCCTATTCTCTCAAACTTATCTACTTTTTGTGGCTGAATGTTCCGATAGTTGTGGGAACCGGATGGCTCGTGGGCCATGCTCCCATCACGTTTTTGGCCGGGATCGCGCTGTTGTTGGCTGTGGTTTCCACGGCTGTTTGGTTCAAGCGCGGCATCGCCAGTGAAACACGATATGTCACTTCCATCTCCATGGCGGCAATGGCTGGTCTGTTTGTGGCAGCGTTAGCGACACCGGATCAGGCTAATTCGTTCCAACTTGATGGGCATATGTATTTCTTTGTGGTGTTCGCTATCCTTGCCGGTTGGGTGGATTGGCGTCCGCTTGCGGCATATGCGGGTTTTGTTGCGCTCCATCACCTGTCATTGAATTTTGTCTACCCCACACTGGTGTTTCCCTATGGATCGGACCTGACACGGGTCGTTTTTCACGCAGTGATGGTTGTTGCCCAGTTCGCCTTCTTGTTCGCGGCAGTCAGTAAGCTGGCGAGCCTGCTTGCCCATAATGATGAAGCCAAGCGGAGCATCGAGAAAGCACACCGGGAAACGATGGCAGCTTCTGCCACGGAGGAAGAGCGCCGCGAGCAGGAGCACGCGGAGCAGACGCGCATCAATGAAATGATCGAAATGTTCCGTTCTGATATCGAAGCCAAACTGACTGCAGTGATTGCCAAAGTCAGTGATATGAGAAGCGCATCTCAAGAACTGAGTGGGGTTGCAGACGTCACCTCCCAGAGGGTCGCGTCCGCAACTGACGCCTCAGATCGTGCGTCGTCTAGTTCGGGAGCAGTTGCATCGGCGGCACATGAACTGTCTCAGTCGATCAGCGACATCTCCCAGCAGGTAGCTCAGGCCAAGCATATTGTGGTTTCGGCTTCAAAAAGCGCTGAATCCAGCAACGAGAAAGTGGCTGGTCTGGCTGAAGCAGCAAATCGCATTGGCGAAGTTGTGACCCTCATTCAAGCGATTGCAGAACAGACCAATCTTCTGGCGCTGAATGCAACGATCGAGGCTGCGCGGGCGGGAGAAGCTGGAAAGGGGTTTGCGGTTGTGGCTACAGAGGTCAAGGAATTGGCCATGCAGACCTCCAAGGCGACTGAAGAAATCGGCTCCCAGATATCAGCCATTCAGGCCGAGACAAAGGAAGTTGTGGATGCCATTGGAGAGATTTCTTCCACAATGGGCGAAGTGAGCAATTGCACGACTTCAATTGCAGATGCAGTAGAGCAGCAGAACGAACTCAACACCCGAATCTCTCATAATCTCGATGACGCCGTCAGCGGGGCTACTCGTGTTTCTGAAAACGTTTCGACGGTCTCAGATTCTGTCCAAGGCACCATGGGAGCTGCACAAACCGTTGCAGAATCAGCTGAGTTCCTTGAGCGGGAAGCCAATGAAATGCGCGGTTCTATCGAGGCATTCCTGCAGGATGTACGCGCTGCATAACGCACCTATGAAACCGGTCGGTCAATTAGATCCCGACTGGTTTTTTCTTTGCCATCCATTTGATAAGAGATTTATCTCAGCTTGCTCTTGACCCTTGGTCGCTTGAGTGCCATTTGCCGACCTTCCTGTGACACCGAAACGGTGAGATTTTCGACCTTCTAGGCAATGCAAGAAGGCGGCGATGAAGGATGAACGCGAAATCCATGCCTGCAAATCAATTGGCTCCTGGAACGGTGCTGCTGGTCGATGCCCTGAAGGACCGAGCTGCACGGCTGTTTCACTCACCGCTGGACGTCATTACATGCAATGATCTGACACGTGTTTCTGATGCCCTTCAAGCTGTCGAAAGGGCTCGAAAAAGCGGCAAGCATGTCGCTGGTTATCTGACATACGAACTGGGTTATGCGTTTGAAGAAAAACTGGCTAGGCGTTGGAAAAACACCGGTGAGCCTTTGCTGTGGTTTGGTGTTTACGAGGGTCCTGAATCCCTGTCTCTCAAAGAAACGCGGGAGCTGTTGGGCGGGACAGAGCCAAGGGAAAGTGGCAAGGTGTCCGTCTCCGGTTTCGATATGGATAAGCGGGAGTATGAAGATGCTTTTCGCGAGGTTCAAAACCACTTGGCGAAAGGCGACATCTATCAGGTCAACCTCACGATGCGGGCCGGTCTGCAACATGAAGGTGCGCCGGAGCATCTGTTTTCTGACCTTTTGAGGCGGCAGCCGGTGGCACATGCCGCTTTGGTGAAAACAGTCGACCGATCCATCCTGTCAGTATCTCCAGAACTGTTTTTGGAAAGACGCGCGAACACGCTGCGAACGCGCCCCATGAAAGGAACCGCTGGCCGGGGTCGCACTTTTGCGGAAGATCGTTCAATTGCAGGGGATTTGGCGAGAGATCCAAAACAGCGTGCCGAAAACACCATGATTGTGGATCTAATGCGAAACGACCTTTCGCGCATTTGCAAAGCCGGGTCGGTCAAGGTGACGTCGCTTTGTGATGTTGAGCGCTATCGCACGGTTCACCAAATGACATCCACCATCGAAGGCGAGCTGGAAGCTGATGTTCAGTTTCCGCAAATCATAGAACATCTCTTTCCTTGTGGGTCGATCACAGGCGCGCCGAAACTGAGCGCCATGATGATAGCCAACCGGCTGGAGACGTCGCCGCGCGGGGTCTACACCGGCTCAATTGGCACAATGGAACCAAACGGAGACTTTGCGTTCAATGTGGCAATCCGCACGCTGGACCTGAAATCAAATGGGACAGGCGTTGCCGGAACCGGATCTGGTGTCGTCTTCGATTCAGGGGCTGGGCCTGAATATGACGAATGTGCGCTCAAGCTGAAGTTTTTGTCGTCAGACTTACCGGGTGTTGGTCTTATAGAAACTTTTGCTTATCTGCCCGAAGAAGGCTTTCTCTTGCTGGAACGCCATTTAAACCGGCTTGCGCGCTCCGCCAAGTATTTGGGATTTGTGTTTGAGGAAGACCACCTGCGGGAAGAGCTTTTCAAGGCGGTCAAAAACTCAAGTGGAGCATTGCGCGTGCGGCTTGAAATGGCCGAAGACGGAACGGCCGATATCCAGACAGCGCCGCTGGTGCCTGCGAGCGATGACACGGTTTGGAAACTTTGTCTGGCGGACGAGCCCGTAGATTCTGGAAATGCGTACCTGTTTCACAAGACAACACATCGGGCCTTCTACGATGAAACCCGGACCAGAATGGCCGCAGAACTTGGCGTTCAAGAGGTCATATTCGTCAATGAAAACGGCTTTTTGACCGAAGGGAGTTTCACAACCTTGTTCGTCAAGAAGAACGGTAAGCTTCTCACACCTGCCTTGGAACATGGGCTGTTGCCGGGCGTCTTGCGGGAAGCGCTTCTGGACAAGCGCTTGGCCTGTGAGGCGAACCTGAGGCTGGAAGACTTGATAACCGCTGAAGCGCTTTTTGTCGGCAATTCAGTTCGAGGGCTAATCCGTTCTGAGTTGATGGCAGCGTCAGCTCTAAAGCAAGCTTCCTGATCGGTTTCCAGCCCCGACACCTCAGGCTTCTGGCCAAGGTTCAACCGTCAGCTCCGGCCAAAGCACCTTCATGCGCGCACCTTTTTCTATATGCGTCTTGCGATTGTCGAGCGCCGTATTTGGAACCAGCCGCATTGCAAAAATGTTGGACAGTCCAAAAGGAGCGTGCACGTGCATACGCTCATCCGCATCAAGACGAAGGGCAACGGCATGGGTTTTCGCGGCATAGTTCACCAGGCTTTCCATGGAGCAGCCAAGAGGCGGATAGCAGCATCCAAATCGCTTTTCATACCAAAGATGAACTCTGGCTTGATTGCGGGTTTCGATCCGGTCTGCAAGGTCGGGCAGGGCGGCTTCAACCTTCTTAATGACCAGGTCTTCCGCCTCATAGCTGAGATCTGAGCCATCGAAATAGACGATGTCATAGTCCTTCAACCCGTGCTCATGCGGACGATCCGTCATGATGTTCCACATGGTCTGATAGATGGCGCCTGAAACCAGCCAACAGTCCGGAAGATCAAGCGATCGCATGGTTTCCAACAGAAGCATCAACGTTGGAACAGAGCGTACTACGGCGCTAATGCTTTGCTTACGTTCATCTTCACTCGAACGGTAAGGGTCAGCCAGCCTTTCCCAGTCCTTCAGTGCCGGTGCCATCTCTGTTGCTTGCATGATTTACCCCCGCTTTGTTCTCGATTTGTGTATCTGATTCACCATAGCGGGGGTAGGGTGATTGGGATGCTCGCAGGGCTCTTTGCTTATTCACGAAAATGCGATGTCTCGAAGCACTTGACGTTTGAGGTAGAAGGCCAATTTTGGGATTACACTTAGTACGATTCTGGAGACCGCCCATGACAGCTGTTTTTGCTAAAAGACTGGTGATGGCCAGTTTCGGTTCATTTCTGATCTTGGGATTGGGAACTCAGGCCGCTCATGCGCGCCCAGATAGTCGGTCTATGACGTGTGATCAGGCGCGGAAGCTGGTGAAAAAGAAGGGAGCAGTTGTTATGAACACCGGTCCCAACACATATGACCGCTATGTTTACAGTCGCCAATACTGTGTTTCGATCCAGCAGTTCCTGATCCGCGCAACGGTGCCGACCCGAGACAACAAACAATGCCGGATAGGATATCTTTGTCAGCAAGAAAGCCCGCTGTACCGAGGGTACTGAAAATGAAAAAGCCCCGAACCAGTTGGTCAGGGCTTTTTGAAATCTCTCGGATCTGACGTGCTTATCCGCGTAGGGTTCCGCCGGTTGCTTTTTCGACCGATGCAACGATTTTCTTCGACACCGCTTCAATGTCTTCATCGGTCAAGGTCTTTTTGACCGGTTGCAGAAGAACATCAATCGCCAGCGATTTTTGGTTCTCGTCAACACCCTTGCCCTTGTAGATGTCAAACAGTGTCACATCGCTGATAAGGGCCTTGTCGGCCCCACGTGCCGCTTTGAGCAGCTTTTCAGCTTCGACACCGTCATCTACGACAAAGGCAAAGTCGCGGCGGACCGGCATCAAGTCGGAGGCCTGCAGTTTGCCCTTGGAGCGTGTGGCCTTGTTCTTTGGCTGCGGAAGGGCGTCGAGATAAACCTCAAACGCGACAACCGGTCCATCCAGATCAAGGTCTTTCAGGATACGCGGATGGATTTCGCCAAAGACCGCAAGAGTGTTCTTAGGGCCTAACTTCAAAGCACCGGAACGACCGGGGTGGAAGTAATCTGGTGCATCGCGATAGACCTGCAATTTTTCAACCGGCGCACCGATTGCAGAAAGGGCGGCTTCGGCATCAGCCTTTGCGTCAAACACGTCCACCGTATCCGAAGTACCGCTCCAATGGCGACCTGACCCTGCATGGCTTGCGGTGCCACGCCGAATGCCAGCAGCGACCATTTTCTGATCATCCGGTTGGTCACCCATGAAAATCTGTCCCACCTCAAAAAGAGCAGCATCCGGGAAGCCGCGATCCGCATTTCGCTGACCTGAGGCCAGAAGGCCGGGCAGTAGGCTCGGACGCATGTCCGACATGTCGGAGGAGATCGGATTGGCAAGCACGAGCGCATCGGCCCCACCGCCAAACGTGACTGCCTGATCGTGCGAAATGAAGGACCAGGTTACAGCCTCGTTCATGCCACGGGAGGCAAGAGACCGGCGGGCTTTCGAGCGCCTGATCTGGCCGGTTGTGAGAACGCGCGTTGTCACCGTGTCTGTGCGTGGCAACGGCGTGGAGGGCACGCGGTCAAGGCCGAGAATGCGCACAATCTCTTCCACAAGATCAGCCTTGCCCTCAATGTCGGGACGCCAGCTCGGCGGGGCAACTTTCACCACATCGCCGGTGCCGGAAATCCAGAAGCCGAGTGATTTCAAAGTAAGGTTCATTTCCGGAACAACGGTGTCGATGCCCGACAGACGTTTGACCTCCGCATAAGGGAAATCGATGATCCGGTTGGTTTCGGGAACCTCACCCGCTTGCTCCACGTCCGACGGCTCGCCGCCACATAGGTCCAGAACCATCTGAGTGGCGGCCTCAAGGCCCGGCAGCATGTAGTCAGGGTCAACGCCGCGCTCAAACCGATACCGAGCATCGGTATTGACGCCAAGTTTGCGGCCAGTTGCAGCAATGCCGTTTTCGTCCCAAAGCGCAGATTCAATCAGCACATTGGTGGTTTCTTCCGTGCAGCCAGAAATTTCACCACCGAGAATACCGCCCAGGCTTTCAACGGCGTTATCGTCAGCAATCACACACACGCTGTCATCAACCGTGTAGCTCTTGCCGTTCAGGCCGTCGATGGTTTCGCCGTCTTTGCCACGGCGAACAACCAGATCGCCATGCACCTTGTCAGCGTCGAAAACGTGCAGCGGACGACCCTGATCGAAGGTCATGTAGTTGGTGATGTCCACCAGCGTGTTGATTGGGCGAAGGCCAATGGCCACCAGACGATCCTGCATCCATTTAGGCGAAGGACCGTTCTTCACACCCTTGACCAATCGAAGGCCAAACGCCTTGCAAAGGGCAGGAGTGTCACCGAACTCCAGATTCACATTGGTCGGGCACGGGAAGGTGCCTCGAACCTGCTTAAGTGGCCGCTCCTTCAACTTGCCGATCCCGGCTGCCGCCAGATCGCGTGCAATGCCGTAAACACCGGTGCAATCCGGACGGTTCGGCGTCAGGCCAATCTCGATAATCGGATCATCGAGGCCTGCCCACTGTGCATAAGAAACGCCCACAGGCGCATCTTCTGGAAGGTCGATGATGCCATCATGCTCTTCAGACAATTCCAGCTCGCGCTCGGAGCACATCATGCCAAAACTTTCCACGTCGCGGATTTTGCCGACTGCGAGCGTGAAGTCGAGACCTGGAACATAGTCACCCGGCCGCCCCAGTACGCCGACCAGCCCTTTGCGGGCATTCGGAGCACCACAGACGATCTGCAGCAGCTCACCGCTGCCATTGTCGACCTTGAGAACCTTCAAGCGGTCGGCATTCGGATGTTGTTCCGCATCCACCACCTTCGCGATTGTAAAAGGCTTCAAGCGGTCGGCACGGTTGGTTACTTCCTCGACCTCAAGGCCGATCATGGTCAGCTTTTCAACGATCTCGTCGAGGCTGGCTTCGGTCTCAAGATGATCCTTGAGCCATGACAAAGTGAATTTCATGCGTTCAACTCTTTTCGTGTCCGGCGCTGCGGCGTCTACAAGATCATGCCGGCAGCGGGAAAATCAGGGATTGGCTGTCAGATCAGTTCCCGCCAAAGCGTTCAATATCCGGCAGCACGGAGCCTTCGGCATAGTTCTCGGCAAAGCGGCGTCCGATTTGCGACAGCTCAATGGTCCAACCCTGAACCAGCTCCGGTGTGATTTCGCGGCCCGTGGAGATCGCTTGCGCAGCTTCCGTTTCAATCCTGTCCCGAAGCATGCCAAGCTCGATCTGAGCGGCATATTCAGCCCGGTACTTTCCAAGCCATCCAATGGCGACCACGACAATCATGACGAACAGCGCGGCAGAGCTGGCAAGGCTGGCCCATTTGGCTGTGCCACCAATGCGGCGGTCACTGGCAACAAGCACCATCGAGCAGATTGTCAGAAATCCGACGATGTAGATGGCGGACAGGAAGCTCTGATACTTTTCGGCAGCAGATGCTTCGTGAGAGGCTCTCAGGCCGGTGATACGGTCTCGCAGATACAAAAGCGCGTCGGCCTGCGTGCCCAGCTTTTCGCGGAAGTACTCTCCGCAAAACCGCAGGCGCCCACGAGATTCGATTTTGTCAGCACATGATTCCAGAAAAGATGTCGGTGTGGCCACACGAGCATCTTGGTCCGTGGTCTGGGCTACTGCGCCTGTTACAGCCAAAAGGCTCAGAAGAACAGCGGCGATCAGTCTTGAAAGAAGCGGCATGGAAGGAAGCCTTCTTCAGAAATTGAGAGGGTGGCGATCAGTTCGACAACCCGCCAAACAGGGTCGGAAGGTCCAGCGGCCGGAAGCCGTAGTGCTGGACCCAGCGGATATCAGCGTCGAAGAAATCGCGCAGATCAGGCATGCCGTATTTCAGCATGGCGATCCGGTCGATGCCCATGCCCCAAGCAAAGCCCTGATATTCATCTGGATCGAGACCGCAATTGCGGATGACGTTTGGATGGACCATGCCGCAGCCAAGGATCTCAAGCCAATCGGAGCCTTCGCCGATTTTCACTTCGTCACCAGAGCGGTCACACTGGATATCAACTTCCATGGACGGTTCTGTGAACGGAAAGAAGGATGGGCGGAAGCGCATCTTGATATCGTCAACTTCAAAGAAGGACTTGCAGAACTCTTCCAAAATCCACTTGAGATGACCGAAATGCGATCCCTTGTCGATCACCAGACCTTCGACCTGGTGGAACATCGGCGTGTGGGTCTGGTCGCTGTCACACCGATAGGTTCGACCGGGAATGATTACACGGATTGGCGGTTCCTGGGTCCGCATGGTTCGAATTTGCACCGGCGACGTGTGTGTGCGGAGCAAAAGCCGCTCACCGTCTTCCTTTTCATTGAAGAAGAACGTGTCGTGCATTTCGCGGGCCGGATGGCCTTCGGGGAAATTCAGCGCCGTAAAGTTCAGCTCGTCGGTTTCAATGTCCGGGCCTTCGGCAACTGCAAAACCCATGTCGGCAAAGATCGCGGTAAGCTCATCAACAACCTGGCTGACAGGGTGAATGCGGCCGGTATCTGCCGGGCTTGCGCGCAACGGCAAAGTCACGTCAACAGTTTCGCTCTGAAGGCGTGCTTCCAGAGCAGCCTCTTCCAGAACGGTTTTGCGCGCGGCGATCGCGTCGGCAATGTCGGTTTTCAGCGCATTGAGGGCAGGGCCCATCGTCTTGCGCTCCTCCGGGCTCATCTTCCCGAGGGTTTTCATTTGCTCGGAGATGCTGCCCTTTTTGCCAAGAGCGGAAACGCGAATGTCTTCCAGGGCTGCTTCTGTTTCTGCTGAAGAAATTGCAGCCAGAAGCTCGGATTTAAGTGTGTCTAGTTGGGACATGCGGTCTTGTTGCGTCCTGTCGCGATAGATCGCGTTTGGTGTCAAACGGAGATGGTTCGGTGTTTTAGCAGAAATTGGGACATCCGCTACCTGTTAGGCTCATTTCATCGCGAACATGTGGCTGGATGTGAAGAGGGTTAGCCCATAAATCGCCCGCAGGCGGGTCCCTGCAACTTGGCAAGCCGGACCTGTCGCGCAGAACGAGCGCGGTTCCGGGACTTTTGATCATGGTGTGCCAAGGCTATCATGGAGCGCACTCTACAAAGGCGGACGCGAAAGACAAGCCTCAATTCCGTTATTCAGGGTTGGCCGAAATTCGGAATTTGCTCGGGGTCTTCAACCACATCCTGCCCTTTTTGGCGCCCAATGGAGATTTGTAGTTCTTGCCTGAGCCATGAGGCAAACGCCTGCTTGGCCTTCGTCTGCGGAGCCGATGCGCTTGTAATTAGCCAATAGAACATCCCGGTGGCTGGACGATCCGGAAAAGGCGAAATCAGCTGGCCGGTTTTCACAGCATAAACGGCAAGTGTCTCCCACGCCAAAAACACGCCTTGCCCCGCAATGGCTGCATCCAGACAAAGGGCCCCATCGGAATAGGAGGGTCCGTCTTCTGAGAGTTTGGGTTCAAGCCCGAAATGTCTAAACCATGTCGACCAGTCGTCAGTTTGGTCCTGATCTCGGATGATCGGCAGTTTGAAGATGTCTTCAGGCGTATGAATGTGTTTCGCCAATGCCTGGCTGCAGACAGGAAAAACACGCTGGCTGAGCAGTTTGTCTGCCCTGACACCAGTATAAGGACCGCGCCCGACTCGAATGCAGATGTCAACGTCGCTGGTGTTTGGATCTGCAAGATCGATGGAGGCTTCCACCCGTACACGAATACCGGGATGGGCTTTGTTGAATTTCTTCAAGTGCCAGACGAGCCATTTGCTTGCAAACACCGGGGCCACTGAAATGGTCAAGGCGTCTTCTCGCGCTCGCCGCGTCACTGCGATGGCGGTTGAAAGCGATGACATGGCTGATGTGAGGTGAGGCTGCATCGCGTTTAAGTGCAGTGTTGGCATAAGAGCGCGGTTTTGGCGCTCAAACAGAACCACGCCCAGCTGGGCCTCGACTTTTTGAAGCTGTTGACTGACCGCACCCATGGTGACGCCCAACTCGCCAGCAGCGTCCTTTAAGGACCCAAGGCGACCTACGGCTTCCACGGCACGGAGGCCGGACAGGTGAATGCGATTGAGATTTTTCATTTTAGGAAATCTAAAACAAAAAGCAGAAGAAGTCGATTTAATTTAGGAAAAATTCACCTATGTTGAAAGCATAGCTAAACCTATACGGGGTTTGGCACTGCAAGAACAATAATAGGAATGAAACACATGATGAAACTGTTCACACGCTATATGGGCTCTGCCTCCCGCTTTCAGTCTTACGACCGGACCGATCCAATGTCCCATCCGATGGTTCAGCGCATGAGCCAGCGCGAATTGGCAGACCTGCCGCTTAATCGGCGATAAGGCCAGCGCTCGACAAAATCTGACGTGATCATTTTGATCTGAAAAATGAAAACGGCGCCAGTTTCCTGAGCGCCGTTTTGTGTTTTTGTCTGCAAGGTTCTGGATCAATCGTCCATCTTGAGCGCCTGAATGAAGGCCTCCTGCGGAATTTCCACCTTGCCGAACTGGCGCATCTTCTTCTTACCCGCCTTTTGCTTTTCCAGAAGCTTACGTTTCCGGGTCGCGTCACCGCCGTAACATTTAGCGGTCACGTCCTTGCGAAGCGCAGACAGGGTTTCACGTGCGATCACCTTGCCGCCGATGGCTGCCTGGATCGGTATCTTGAACATGTGCCGCGGGATCAGTTCTTTCAGCTTTTCCACCATGGCCCGGCCCCGGCGTTCGGCTTGCGAACGGTGAACCAGAACGGATAGAGCGTCCACCGGTTCTTCGTTGACCAGAATGGACATTTTCACCAGATCACCGGCTCGATAATCCGAAATCTGATAATCGAAGGAGGCATAGCCCTTCGAGATGGATTTCAGGCGGTCGTAAAAGTCGAAGACCACTTCGTTGAGCGGCAGATCGTAGGTCACCATCGCGCGCGAGCCGACATAGGACAGGTCAATCTGCAGGCCGCGCCGCTCTTGGCACAGCTTCAAGATACCGCCCAGATACTCGTCAGGCGTCATGATGTTCGCGCGGATCCACGGCTCACGGATCTCATCGATCTTCACCACGTCCGGCATGTCAGCCGGATTGTGAAGCTCGACTTCCGAGCCATCCGTCAACGTCATTTCATAGACCACAGACGGAGCGGTTGCGATCAGGTCGAGATTGAACTCGCGCGACAGGCGTTCCTGAATGATTTCAAGGTGCAAAAGACCGAGGAAGCCACACCGGAAACCAAAACCGAGCGCTGCAGAGGTTTCCATCTCAAAGGAAAAGCTCGCGTCGTTCAGGCGCAGCTTGCCCATCGCCGAGCGGAGGTCTTCAAAGTCATTGGCATCAATCGGGAAGAGGCCGCAGAAGACGACGGGCTGTGCAGGTTTGAAGCCCGGAAGCGGCTCGACGTTTGTTACCTTGTCGAGGGTGATCGTGTCACCAACCCGCGTATCGGCAACTTCCTTGATCGAGGCGGTGATAACGCCGATTTCTCCAGCACGGAGTTCGTCAACCTGCAGAAACTTCGGTGTCATCACGCCGACGCGGTCAATGTCATAGACAGCCCCGGTGCCGAGCATCTTGACCCGCTGCCCCTTTTTCAAGGAGCCGTCAATGACGCGTATCATCACCATGACGCCAAGATAGGTGTCATACCAGCTGTCAACGAGCATGGCCTTCAGCGTGCCATTGGGTTGGCCTTGAGGCGGAGGCAGTTGCTTGACGATCGCTTCCAGAACGCTCTCAATTCCAAGGCCGGTTTTTGCCGAGATCATGCAGGCATCTGCCGTGTCGATCCCGATGACGTCTTCGATCTGTTCCTTGATGCGATCAGGTTCTGCAGCGGGAAGGTCGATCTTGTTCAGAACCGTGACAATCTCGTGGTCGTTGTCGATGGCCTGATAGACGTTGGCAAGCGTTTGCGCTTCCACACCCTGCGATGCATCCACCACAAGCAGAGACCCTTCGCAGGCAGCCAGTGACCGAGACACTTCATAGGCGAAGTCGACGTGGCCCGGAGTGTCGATCAGGTTCAACGTATATTGTTGTCCATCTTCGGCATTGTAGATCAGCCGCACGGTCTGGGCCTTGATCGTGATCCCGCGCTCTTTCTCGATATCCATGGAATCGAGAACCTGATCAGACATTTCACGGTCTGTCAGGGTGCCGGTCATCTGAATGAGCCGGTCAGCAAGGGTCGACTTACCGTGGTCGATATGCGCCACGATGGAGAAGTTTCGAATGTTGGAAATCGGTTCGCTCGTCATGGCGCCCCTTTACCATCGGAAAAGCGTTTCGCCTAGTACATTGAGCGCGATATGAAGCCGAAATCGGAAAAGTCAATCCGTTATGGGCGGGCTTCAGCTTGCAGGACGGAACGACAGTCGTTTGGAAGGGCGGCCAATTGCATGGCGCGCTTCTTTTTGACAACCGGTTTTTTGCTCGGGTCTTTCGGCTTCTTGGGCACCCAAGGCACATCCGACAGCCAGTAAACCAGTTCCTCCCCGCAGCCGTCTCCAGGTGGTGGTGGATTTTGGTTCTTGCAGCCGATGCTGTCTGGTGGGCAGGAGAGCCGAACATGGAAATGGTAGTGGTGCCCCCACCAAGAGCGGACTTTTCGAAGCCAGCTTCGGTCCGGACCGCGTTCAAAAGAGCAAAGCGCTTTTTTTATGGTGGGATTGACGAAAATGCGGGCCACACGACGATCCTGCGCTGCCCGCCGAATTAGCCGCGCATGAGCGTCTGTCCATTTGTTCGGATCGACACTTCTGTCTGCACCTTTTACGTCGAGTGGTCCCTTCAGCATGGAAATAGCCGAAATCTCTTCCCGCTCTTGTCGGGATAACCGGCGGTTCGGCATTTGACGAAGCCAGATGTCCGCATCCAGCCCGATCTGATGGCTTGCGTGGCCAGAGGTCATCGGCCCGCCGCGTGGCTGGGCCAAGTCACCGACAAGGAGCCCATTCCACCCTAAGGAGGGGGCATCATTGGCCAGATCCTGCAGATAATCGATTAGGTCAGGGTGGCCCCAATTCCGGTTTCTCGACAGCCGCATGACCTGCCAGGTGTTGCCGTCTTTGGGCAGGGAAGTACCTCCTGCCAGACATCCCTTGGCATAGGAACCAATGGATCGCGCTCTGAGGTTGGCCGGCTTGGCAGCTGCTCCAAAATACTCTTTTGCAGCACGATCACCGCGCAATGCCAGTCGCTGGGCAGGGGTGTTGGGGGAGTATCCGTCCGGTACGGCGGCTTTGCGCACCGGAACAGGCACTGTGGAAGCCGTAGCTGTGTCAGTTGCCGCTTGTGTGTTTTGTGTGATGATCTGCGTGATGTCTGGTGTGATCGAAAGGGTCTGCACCCGAACATCGCCCGGTTTTGCAATCGGACGCGGCGGGTCATTTGCCAGAGCACTGCTTAACGACAGTCCGGCCCAAATGCAGAGCGAAGTGAGACCGATGACGGCTGGTTTCAATCCTGACAATTCAGACAGACCTTTCTTCAGGCGGCGTTCTCCAGATCACCAGCATGCTGTGAACCGTTGCTAGATGGCAAGTTCGCAATCAGCATCTCTACGAATTCATCCAGAACAACTGTATTGTCGCGGATTATCCGGTCAGCCGCCCCATTCAAGGTAATCAGGTTGCCCGGACGTGCATTGTCGAAGTCCTCAGCCTCGGGCGGAATTTCCCCGGTCAGGCGGATGTATTTGCCAACGTTCATTTCTTCAAACAGCCACTTGGCCTGATAGCTCGCTGTTTGAGATTGGCCGTCTGCAAAGATCGACAAAAGCGGCACTCCGTTCGAGGGGCGCATCCAGCCAAGCGTGCCCCAGCCAACGGCTTGCTCATACGGGTATCCACGTTTGGGGGCGTAGCCAGTGCCAAGGGACAGAAGGACGACATCTTCGCAGGCCCAGCCGAGTTTGCGCGCTTCAATATAGGCGGCAATGCTCGGGTCATTCATGAAGACGCCGCCATCGACCAAGGCCTCTTCGCGTTTGAGGGTCAGATTTTCAACGCGAGACGGTTCAAAATAGGAGGGAGCGGCTGTCGTCGCGCGGACCGCTTGCCAGAAGTAATAATCGTCAGGGCGGCGGTTCCCTTCTTCAAGTCCATTTGTCATGAACAGGGCGCGCCGGTTTTCAATGTCGTAGGCAGTCAGAACCAGATTGGTCAGCCCGCTTGCCATTGAGGTCCAGCCAAACCGTTCCTTGAGGAGTTTTTCAAACGGGCGAGCATCATAGCTCTCGTCAAACAGGCCGTACGGATTGGCAATCATGCGAGCAAGACGGTTGCTGATCGACGGCGTAAAAATGGTGCGGGCGTCACGCTCGTAAAAGTCCCGCAGTTCCGAAATGGTGGCGACTGCCTCACCTTTCTTGCCATCCGGCTTGGGCGCGCTGAGAGAAGCGGCGATAAGCCCGCCGGTCGAGGTGCCGCACATCATGTCGAACAGCTCATGCATCGGCTTGTTGACGCCGCGATGGGCCAAACGGCTTTCGATTGTTTCCAGAATTCGAAGCGGAATGATTCCCCGCACGCCGCCACCATCAATGGATAAAACAAATCTCTTTTTGCCCGCCATGGCTCTCCCTCATGGTCTGACTGGTGAAAACTTCGGGGCGTTCGAGCGAACACCTGACGCTGGATCAAGTTTTGCCGGGAAATACGACAGGCTCAAGGCATGAGAGCCAACTTTCCACCAACGTCGCGAACTTGGTCAGGAACTCGTTAATCTACAGATGCAAACTGAGCCGATCCGCAAGGCCGGTGACAGGCCGCGTTCTTTGGTTGCGTAGAGTGGCGCGGTTCGGTACCGATGGAGGCAGAACAACAACAAAAGGCAGTTCATTCATGAATATTGACCTCCTGCGCCGCCTGTGTGAAACGCCGGGCGTTCCAGGCCACGAACATCGCGTTCGCGACCTTATCAAGAGCGAGATCGACGGCCTGTTTGATACCGTCGAAACCGATGCCATGGGCTCGCTGCTCTGCAAACGGGACGCACGCAAATCTGCGAAGAACGGTGAAAGCCCGCAAAAAATCATGCTGCTGTGTCACATGGACGAAATCGGGTTCCTCGTATCGCATGTGACGGACAAGGGCTTTGTCCATGTTCAGCCGGTCGGCGGTTTCGATGCACGAAATCTGTTCTCTCGCCGGGTTCTTGTGTCCACCGATGAGGGGGACTTCAAGGGCGTCATGAACCCCGGTGGCAAACCGATCCATATTTCTTCCCCGGAAGAACGCAAAAAGGTTCCTGAACCGAAAAACTTTGTGGTCGATATGGGCCTTGGTGAAAAGACCAAAGACATCGTCAAGATTGGCGATATGGTGACCATGGACGAGCCGCTGATTGAGATCGGCGACAAGATCGTCTCAAAGGCACTGGATAACCGGATTGCCTGCTGGCTGGGCATTGAGGCCATCAAGGCACTCGGCAAGGCGAAGCATTCGGCGGAAATTCATGTCGCGTTTACATGCCAAGAGGAAGTCGGACTGCGCGGCGCGCGCACAGCTGCCTTCGCGATCAAGCCGGACATTGGCCTCGGCATTGATGTAACTTTGGCTTGCGATACACCGGGTGTTCCGGAAGAAGACCGCACGACCGTTCAGGGCAATGGCTTCGGCCTTCATGTGAAAGATTCCAGCTTCATTGCAGATCGTGAACTGGTGAAAGACATTGAGGCGCTGGCGGTTAAGGAAGACATTCCGTATCAGCGCACCATGTTGGCCGCAGGTGGTCAGGATGGGGCTGCTGCTCAGCAGGCAGCTGCTGGTGCAAAAGCTGTCGGGATTGTGGTCGGCACCCGTTACATCCACACCGTGACCGAGATGATCCACAAATCGGACCTGCAAGCCGCATTGGATATCATCGCCGCCTACCTGAAAAAGAGCTGAGATCACGGCATATGAATTAAAAAGCCGCCCAAGTCGGGCGGCTTTTTTTGGTTCAACCTTCGACGAAGCTAGGGCCTTTGAAAGAAAGGGTCGCGTTTCCCCGCTCCAACTGTCGGTGCAAGAGGTTTTCGGACGATTTGGCCCCTGCATCAGCTTCGGCAGCCAGTAAGTAGAGCCTGTCGTGCAGGCGGTTTAAGGCTGCCGCGCGGTTTCTGTGTTGAGACCGTTCATCGCGCGCCACAACAGATAATCCTGTCGGCAAGTGTGTTAGCCGCACAGCGCTATCTGTCGTGTTTTGATGTTGCCCGCCTGGTCCGCCTGCTCGAAAGGTCTCAAACTTGAGATCTGAGGGGCTTAGAGTTTCGGTTTGGTCCCGTTCTGTTGCGAGCGCAAAGACGCCGACAAACCAGTTCTTGCGCTTGTGATGAGGGCGAAAAGGACTTTGGCACGTCCACCTAATGGTGCCGGGCCAGCGCTTCGCGATCTCGCTCGCGTCCTTTCCACTTAGGCGCAGGATCGCCGACGCGGGGTCCTGATTGGGGCCTTCGGTCGATAGCGTTTCCTCGACATTCACCCGAAGTTTGGCAGCCTCTGTCGTGATCCGCGCCAGCACCAGAGACACAGCGCGTCGGCACTCGCGCGGACCATCCCCACTTGTGACAAGCAGGCGCGCGGTGTCTGTCTTGTCCGTGCATGATTTTACCATGACCTACGCCTCCTGTTTTCGTCGCGGACCTTGTGGCGCTTGCGGTCCCGAATGTCCTGCGATGACTTCTTGTAGGTCAGCAATGGCTTGAGAGAAGCAACCCGCGTAACCAAGCCAAACGATACAAGCTCATCCAAAACATGTTGCGACGATTTGTAGGCTTGCGGAGCCTCCTCAATGAGCAGCTGCCGATCTTCGCAGATGATGAAGCCGCCGGATGCATTGCGTTTCAAAGCTTCGCGATCCGATTTGGTTTTGCCCGCACGCCCAGTCATGGAGCTGCGATCGTACTTGCGGCCTGACCCATGGGCGAGAGAGAGCAAACTGCCGGGATGCCGACCGGTCGGGCGCACAACATAACTCAAGGTGTTGCGCGATCCGGCCAACGGTGTCAGACCCAAATCAGCCCGCGCGGCCCCTTTGCGATGCAATAGACAGTCTCTGTATCTCTCAGCAAGATTGTGAGGTACATCTGCGATTGGAACGATATCTGACTTAAGCGCATGGGCTGCCCGTTCCGCGATGATGCGCCGATTGAGGCTCGCCCAAACAACGACTTGAGCGTGCTGTTCCAGATACTGGGTGGCGAGAGCCGAGTTCTGCTCCAGACCATGGTCATAGGCCTGCACAGTATCAAAGACCTCCGGGCCAAGTGACCGGGAGCCACTGTGAACCAGCAGAACCAGTTGCCCTTTTCTGAGGTCGGATGTCTGCTCATTTTCTGCCACGTCATCAACGACCTGCAGTTCGCAGAAATGATTGCCACCCCCAATCGTTCCAAGTGCAGCGGGATGAAGGCTGCGAGACAGTCCGATCTCTGTGAGGCGGCTATTGGCATCTCCATTCCAAGGGCCTTCGAGGTCACGCAATTTCTCCGCGGCCTTATCAAGCCGGAGTTGTCGTGCCTCCAGACGAAGCGCAAAAAGGCTCATGCCACACCCGATATCATTGCCGATCAGGTGCGGGTAAAGCCTTTTGGAAAGCACAGCGCATCCAACAGGCCCGAACTTGCCGGGGTGAAGGTCGGGAAACGCAGCGATAGCTTCCACCTCGGGTAGAGTGGCGATCTGGGAAAGCTGGTCTGTTGCTTTGCCTTCAATCCAGGATTTTTGAGAAAAGAAGTGATGTACAGCCGCCGGCAGTGAAGCCCCTGGCTGGCCATCCATATGGGAAGTGCCCATTTGGTGTTTCCATTTTCAATGCAAAAGTCATGCGCAAGATGGATCTTGCCCTGTGGCATCCCACTGCACCGCTAACGCGGATTAGCTGAGATGTGCTGCCTTTGCGGGCGAGCGGCTGTCGAAATGCATGTCCGTCCCCTTTGAAAATGAAATCAGGAAACAGCTAAAAAGCCGAATTTGCTTTGCGGTTCAAGAGCGGGCGGAGGCCCTAAAAGGATATTGCGAGCCTGCTGTGACTTTCATGTCACGCAGCGTCTAGGACGGAGTTTCTTCCGGGTCTCGTCGCTGGGACCTCAATTGCATAGCCCATTTTGTAGACCAATCCCCTAAGGGGTGCAGTTTTGTAAATAGGTCTCGCCCAAGAGGTGTCAGTTCATATCCATGATCACCCCGGTCGACAAAAAGACTCTCTCGCAATTCCTTCAGGCGCTTGTTGAGAACGGTAGGTGATACGGTTTCGCAGCGGGATTGAAGTTCGCGAAACGTGAGAGGGCCATCGGATAACTGCCAAAGAATCCCGAGCGCCCATGTGCGCCCCAAAAGGTCAAAGAGCGCCATGATCGGTTTACCGGATTTCGAGCCACGAACAGGCGTTCCGGGTTTGGGTGCTGATTTGGGCATAATCTATTGCTATCTTTTTTGTAGCGAATTATTGCTACGTATATGATAGCAAATGGAGGTGGCGTTGTTTACTCTTTTTCCTGTGCTTGCAGCAGTAGGAGCTTCTGCGGGTTGGGCAACTGGCTCGGCTCTGGCCCAGTATCCAGCACGCCAACTGGGCGCGTTCGAGTTCACCCGCATCCAGCTGTTGACGTGTGGCGCATTGTTATGGTTTCTCTCCGCAGTTTTTGGCCTTTGGCCCAGCATCAACTGGGCGCATTGGCCAGAATTTGTCCTGTCCTCTTTGGTGGGAATCATCTTGGGCAATCTCGCCATGATCGAGTTGCTTCGTCAGGCAGGCCCTCGTCTGACCGAATTGCTCATGTGCCTGAAAGCTCCAATCGTCGCGGTGCTTGCCTTCATCTGGTTTGATGAGGTTTTGAACCCTGCTCAGGTGCTGGGTGGTGCGTTGGTGATTGTTGGGGTCATCTTGGCGATCGGACGGAGTCACGGCCGCGACGGACTTGCCCTTCGAGGCTTGAGGAGCTCGTTGTGGATCGCCTTTCTTGGGCTCTCTGCAGCCGCATTTCAGGGCGTTGGTTTTCTGGCTGTCAAACCGGCCCTTGAAGCAGGAGCTGCACCGCTTGCAATCGGTGCAATCCGTCTTTCGATGGCGGCTGCGATAATCTCCCTGATTGCACTTTGGCCGGCAACCCTGTTTCGCCCGCACTCTGGCACTACGCCTTACCTGCTCCTTCGAACGGTGCTTCCGGGCGTCATTGGCTATGGGCTTTCAACGTCACTGTTGCTTTATGCCTACGCCAATATGGAAGCAGGGCTGGCCATGGTCTTGGGCTCGCTATCGCCCATCCTTATCATTCCGGTTCTGTGGCTAAGTGATGGACAACTGCCGAATACCAACGGGGTGACCGGAGCTGGGCTGGCCATCTGCGGGATTGCCTTGATCGCGTTACAATGAAACACAAACGAAAAAAGGCCGGGCGCAAGGCCCGACCTTCTTAATCTCAGTTGGCTTTACGCCAAATACTCAGACAGCAGCAAGGCCGTCAGCAGCGGACTTGCCAGAGCGGCGGTCCTGAACAACTTCAAAGCTGACCTTCTGGCCTTCGGAGAGTGTTGTCATGCCAGCGCGCTCAACAGCGGAGATGTGAACGAATACGTCTTGAGAACCATCTTCCGGCTGAATGAAGCCATAGCCTTTGGTGGTGTTGAAGAATTTTACTGTGCCGATAGCCATAACGGTATCCTTTCAATCGGTCATAGTTGAAAGCCACAAGACCAATTGGTTTTGCAGCAGATTAGTCGACGTTGAAGGGAAGATCGTTCAGGCCGCAGGAAATCTGCGCAGTCACAAAGTTCGTCAAACAAAATCGATGATGCCAAACTACGCCGATTCACGTATCAGCGCAAGGGAATTCGGTCACGCAAACATGGGCTTGCGATTATTAACAAGGCCCTAAGCAGATTGCCGCGCGTGGGATGTGAGAGGCGCGAGGGGCTCAGATAAGCTGAGTTATCAGCTCATCCAGCGCAGTGTTTTTGCCTGAACCGGGTTTTCAAACGGCCGGTTTTCAGCCTGCGATTTGTCCCATTCCCGTTTTAACTGCATCCACCAGCGGCCTTGGGTATCAGCATCGTTGATCAGCATGAGCTTCGGATTGAACTCAAGGCCTTCGCGCTGCTGAATGACAACCTCGCGGTCTTGGTTCAAAAAGACATTCATAAGGTGTTTGACCAGTGGCTTGAGCGGCTTGACCCAGTCCATCGTTGTCCAGAACAGCTGCCGGACTTCTGTTTCATCCGGCGTTACCGGAGTAATCGTAGTCAAGCCGACCACAGAGTGCTTTGAGCCCTTGATATGTTCGATACGCAATCCCGGCAGGGCGTATCTGATTTCTGTTGTCACATCATCGCCCAGCACTTTGTAGGCAATATTTTGCGGTGGCAACGTGTGGCGTACCATGGCCCAGCCGAGGTCTGCCGGTTCGAACTGCTTTTCCTTCGCCCTGAGCTTCGTGGCATTTTTCTTGAACCACCAGGAGGTATGAACGAACGCTGCATGGGTAGGGTCCATAAGCCCAAGCGCAGCGTGGTCTACTGAGCAGACAAAGGGTTGCATGATGTCGACAGTGGGGGCGCTGTCGACAGCAAAGTCAGGCAGCATAGGCGGGTGCGGCTGGCGCCCATCTTCCGGTTTTTCACCATTGGCGGCAAAATAGACCCAGATCAGACCTTGTTGCTCAATTGCCGGGTAGGCACCGCAGGTGATCTTGGAATAGTCAATGGTCTGGTATTCATGCGTGGAGGGAATGTCGACACATGTGCCATCCGTGTCGAACTTCCAGCCATGATAGCAACATTGAACATGTTTGCCATCAAACCATCCGTGGCGAAGCGGGATGCCTCGGTGGGGACAAATATCGCGCAAGGCGAAAACCTTGCCGTTTTCATCGCGGCCCAAAAGCACCAGCTCGCCCATCAGCTTTTTGCCGGTCATGGCGCCTTTTTTGATCTCCCGGCCCGGGCAGGCCACATACCAGAGCCCGCGCAGAAGATCAGCTTGTAATTTGTCCACGATGAATACCCTTCAAACACACATCCGTTCTCTCGAATGCGGGCAAGATTTACCCGAGGTTCCAATGCGCCTCAAGTGGGGGAGTTACGGAGAAATGCGAAGGGGGTGTTAAGCGGTCAATTCCGCCAAATTGGAAAGCTGCGTGCCAGAGCCAGCATAAAGCGAACTGACGGAAGCGCGTTGTTGGCTGAACTCAAGGTCGCCAAAGTTGCCCTCGATGTTCGATGCGCTGGCGCGGCGAACGGATAGCCCTGTCTCACTGGAGTAAGAAACACGCTCATAGGAGACAAACTCGGCCGAAATGGTTTGATCGCCGATCTGCGCTTCTATTGTCGTGGTGGTTGTCGTTCCACTCTCGTAGGTCACATTCGGCTCGCCAGCCTCTTCAACCCCGAGAGCAGACTTCAGTTTCCCAGCCGTATTTTGATAATCCTCGACTGTGGCAAGGCCGGTCTTTTCTTCGTCTCCCTCTTCGCGGCCTTTCTCAACGGCCTCGCGGAGAGCGGCGATAACAACAGCGTCTTCTTCCGCCTTGTCAGCTGCTGATTCCAGCAAACTGACAGCTGGTGCTTTCGAGGAGCTCTCTTCTTCCGCTTGTTTCGAGTTGCCGAACTGCCCCTGACCAAATGACGCCGTGAAAACACTGGCGGATTGCGTGGTCGTCTCTATGGAAATTTGCATGACCCGGCGTTCCCGTTGAAAGGCTGAGAGCGAACTCTAACCACACCGTCAGTCAAAACTGTTAACAGGCCGTTAACCTTCTTTCAGCCAGCGGCAGAAAAACATCGATTCAGGAACCGGCCGCCCAGAACCATTGCGCGTTCATCGATAGAATGACCAAGGCCTTCTAAAAGATGCCCCTCTACAGCAACGCCGGCGTTGGAAAGGGCCTTAGCGCCCGCGTCCAAATGATAAGGAGGAACAACATCGTCTTCAGCGCCATGCACCATCAGAACCGGCGTAGTGGTGTTTACACCTTGAAGCTGGTCAGGAGCTGGCAAAAGGCCTGAATAGGCCAGTATGCCTTTTGGCGGTGCAGTGCGCCGCAAACCTGTATGCAAGGCCATCATGGCTCCTTGGCTGAAGCCGACCAGAGTCATGTCGTTGTCGGACAATCCATACCGCTGCAGTTCATTGTCCAAAAAGGTGTCGAGAAGTGCGCGGGCGGCCTCGGAGCCGAGACTGTATTCGTGCATGTCGCGCTCCTGAAGAGCAAACCACTGCCGCCCGCCAAGGACTTCAAAAGGCAGAGGTTCTGGCGCATTCGGAGCAACGAATACAGCATCAGGCAAGGTTTCGGACCACGCGCGTCCAAGATCAATCAGATCCTCGCCATCAGCTCCATAACCATGGAGGATGACAACCAATTGGCGCGGTGGGTTTCCGGATTTCGGCGTAAAACGAGGGCCTGAAAGGTCCAAAGGGTGCATGTTTGAAGCAGAACCAATTCTGAAATGCGCAAAACAAAAGGGCGGTCAGACCGCCCTTGGGTTTTAGGGTTTGTTGCGTGCGTTACAGGACCTTGAGGTCCTCCGCGACAGCTTGCCCGCGGCGGTATTCAAGATCAAATGCGACCAATTGGCCTTCGGTCAACGTCTCAATACCGGAACGCTTCAGCGCATTTTTATAGACGAGAACTTCCTTCCCGTCCTGCGGTTCGATGGAGCCGAGGCCCCGACCAACATCAAACCATTTTACGTTTCCATGTAACATGGTTGCTTCTTTCCAAATTTCTTGCAGCGTTCAAACACTCCGCTTCTAGTCGAAGAATGAAACGCCGAGATGACAGTAAATAAAACGAAGGCTGCCTATCAGGTGCTTCGTCACGCAAGACCAAGTGGAGGTCGCATAATTTACGTTGCGACAACCTTGGGTGCGTATGGTTAACAAATTGCTGCTTTTCAACGATTTATGCAAGTTTCGGCTAAATTCCGGCCCTCGCAGCAGCTACTTTGTGAAAATAAGATGTGTGTTCTTAAGTATTTTTTCAAGGGGCAATGAGTGTGTCCTCGGGAAGACACACTCAAAACGTGATTAGCGAGACAGCTCGCCGCTGATCACATACCGCAGGATTTCAACCACCTGTTCTGAGGTTTCCGCGACTGCGAGAGCTGCGGCATCGACCTCTTTCAAGGGATGGGTCAGGCTTTCGTCATGCAAGATGATGAGTGATTTGCCAAGCGCTGCCGCATACCCGGCATCAAAGGCCGCATTCCACTGCTTGTACTTGTCCCCAAAGCGCACCACGACAATGTCGGATTGCTCGATCAAGGTATGCGTGCGGATAGCATTCATCTTCGCGCCCTTGTTGTCGTACCAGAATTTCTTTTCCTCGCCCCCAAGGATCACGGCGCCGCAATCATCGCTGGCGTCGTGGTCAGTGACCGGAGCTGCAAAGGAAATTGGCAGATCAAGCTTTTCACACCCCTCAGTGATGCGTTCTCGCCAATCAGTATGAATTTCACCAGACAGGTAGACGTGCCAGTCTTGCATGGAAGGCTCCTTGAGTGTCGTTGGTCGGTAGCGATTGCCAAGCTCTAACCAGGTTTGACATCACTCTGATAAAGGGCGGGCAGGGCTACGCGATAGCTGGGATACTGAAACTGGTAGCCAAGTTCGGATTTCACGCGCGCATTGGAAACACGTTTGTTCTCGCCGTAAAACGACCGCGCCATCGGTGAAAGGTCAGCGGTTTCAAATGGAACTTCTGGGGGCGGCTCAATGCCAAGCAATTCCGCAGCATAGGTAACAACATCTTGCGGAGGAGCTGGTTCATCATCCGTGACGTTGTAAATCCGGGTGCGCGGGTTTGCCATCGCGGCTTTTACAGCCCCTGCAATGTCCGCCACATGAATCCGATTGAACACCTGACCCGGTTTGATCAAACGCCGGGCGCGTCCCTTCTTGAAATTCTGAAAGGTGTTGCGGCCGGGGCCGTAAATGCCGGACAGGCGGAAGATTTGAACGGGTGTGCCCGCCTCTTCCGCAAACGTCAGCCAAGCATTTTCCGCATCTACGCGTTGGATGGAACGCTCGGAAACCGGCTTGCACACTGTGTCTTCGTCTACCCACGCACCATCGTGGTTGCCATAAACGCCTACAGTTGAAAGGTAGCCCAGCCATTTTGGTTTGGCGGTCTGAAGGGCAGCCCGACAGGCATTGAGCACAGGATCGCCGGATGTATTCGGGGCAATCGAAACAAGAACGTGAGTGGCCTGTTCAAGCGCTGACAACAGCTCTTCTGAGGCAGTTTCGCCATCGAACAGAATTGGTGAGATGTTGGCTTCTGCCAGTTGAGCGGCTTTTTCCTCGGATCGCGTTGTTCCGCCGATCCAGTCAAACTGATCCCTTACATTTTCGATGATGGCGCGTGAGGAGAAGCCAACGCCAAATACAAAGAGGCGATCCGTCATGGGGTCAAAGCTCCAGGTGGTTTCGGCGAATTTCGTAGAGGGTGATGCCAGTGGCCACAGCAAGGTTGAGACTGTCTGCCTGTCCGATTTGCGGGATGCGGATCAGTGTCTTGCAAACTCCGGTCATTGAAGCGTCAAGGCCTTGTTGCTCGTTGCCCATCAACAAAAGCACAGGTTCCGCGTAATCAGCGGTGCGATAGTCGACGGAGCCTTCCAGATGAGTTCCAACGACCGGTCCGGGCCAATTCTTGGCAAAGTCCAGAAAGGCGGCCTTGGCGGTCTTGACGATCGGAACATGGAAAAGCGAGCCCATCGTGGCGCGAACGGTTTCAACCGCAAACGGGTCGGTACAGTCTCCAACCAGAACAACGCCGCTGGCTCCGACCGCATCAATTGTGCGAATGACAGTTCCAAGGTTGCCGGGATCGCGCACGCGGTCCAGTGCGACCCAGGTTGAGGCCGAGTTCGGATCAATGTTGGAAAGACTGGCCGTCTTTTGCTCATAAACCCCGACAACCATTTGAGGGTTGTCCTTTCGGGTCATGGCCGAAAGAATGGCAGTGTTCACTTCCAGAATGAGCGCGCCACGCGCCTTGGCGCTGGCGGCGGCCTGTTGGGCAATCGGGTTCTCTCTGGCCTCAGGGCCAAGTGCGAGATAGCGGACATCCCACCCGGCTTCCAAGGCGTCAGTGGCCAGTTTCAGCCCTTCGGCCACAAACAGCCCGGACTGGGTGCGGTGCTTGCGCTGGGCAATCAGCCCCTTGATCTCTTTGACAATCGGGTTGGCGTGACTGGTGATTTGTTTCACCGCGCCGACGCGGGGCGCTTTGCCGGACGTATTCATCGACTGCTCCAGCGCGAAAACAACGATGTTGAGAGCGCGCGCTGGCCACCATCTTCTCGGATGACCAGTTCTCCAGATTCCAGCCGTCCACCTTGGTGTGACAATGTCTCAGCCATCAGTTCGTGCATGGCGAGGAAACTGGAGCGGATGGCATAGGCCGTCAAGATCATGAATAATGCGTCCTTGGCCAAAAGCTTCTGCAAATCGCTCAACATGCCCGGCAGGGACTCATAGATGTCCCACACCTCCCCCTTGGGGCCGCGACCATATTTGGGTGGGTCCAGAATGATGCCATCATAGGTGTTTCCGCGCCGAACTTCGCGCGCTACGAATTTGGATGCATCTTCGCATATCCACCTGATCGGCAGGTCGTCGAGGCCGGAGAGGGTCTGATTTTCCCGCGCATAGGTTATCGCTTTTTTGGACGCATCAATATGCGTAACCTGAGCGCCTTCACTTGCGGGAAGCAGCGAGGCAAGACCGGTGTAGCCGAAGAGGTTCAGGATTTTTATAGGCTTGTCTGGCGCACGTTTTCGCTCTGCACGGATCTTGCCATTTACCCAGTCCCAGTGGGCAGCTTGCTCTGGAAAAACGCCGACATGGCGAAAAGACATGAACCGCCCGTGATAACGCGCCGGCCCATAGGCCATTTCCCATGTCTCCGGAACATTGCCGGAAAACTTCCAGCGACCGGGGCCTTCTTCGTCCGTGTCTCCGGAAAAGACAGCATCCGCCCGCTCCCATTGCGCAGGTTTCAGACGGCGGGATCCCATGGCCTGTGGCTCAGGGCGGACGATTGTAAAGCGTCCGTAGCGTTCCAGTTTTTGCCCTTCGCCCATGTCGAGCAGCTTGTAATCCTTCCATCCCGTTGTTTCCAGAATGAGAGGATAGTCTGCGACCGGTGCAGATCCATGTGCGGCGAAATGTGATGCGGATGGTGTCTCGGACAAAGCGCTACCTGAAGCCAGAACAGTCAAAAGATGACTGAGGCCTTAAGGGGACAGCGGGTCTGGGTCAATCGCCTTTTTTGCCAGCGCCGGACACGAAGGCGAGCCGGAAATCAGGCAATTTCGGTCAAACGTGCTGGCCACCATTGATGTGGATTTCACCGCCCGTGACATAGGAGGACGGCGAGGTGCAGAGAAAGTGAATTGTCTCAGCCACCTCATTCGGCATGCCCAAACGGCGCATCGGGATGGTTTCGACAAGCTTCTCGGTACCCGGCGACAAAATGGACGTGTCTATTTCACCCGGCGCAATCGCGTTGACCCGCACACCATGGGGGCCAAAATCTGCAGCCATTTCACGTGTCAAAGAGGCCAGAGCGGCTTTGGAGGTTGCATAGGCCGTGCCGGCAAAGGGGTGGACGCGACTTCCGGCAATGGATGTAACATTGACGATGGAACCTTCTGCTGCCTTCAGCTCCTCAAATAGTCCGCGGCCGAGCATGATTGGCGCGAAGAAATTGACCTGAAAAACATGTCGCCATGTGTGCATGGGAGTGGACAATGAATCCAGCCGCGCACCGCCGTCCCCCTTCGGGCTAATGCCGGCATTGTTGACCAAGGCGTTCAAACGAGAACCATGAGGCTCCAGCCGTTTGCGGATTTCCTGCACTGCGTAACCGAGGTTTTCCGGGTCCGACAAATCCACCTGAATGTGATCTTCCGGCCCCATCGGCCACGGACATTTGTCTGAAAATGCATGACGGGAACAGGTGATCACACGCCAACCGGCTGCGGAAAACCGCTTCACGGTTGCATGGCCGATGCCTCGGCTTGCGCCTGTGAGAACAAGGGTTTGCCGGTCATCATTGGGAGTTTGGGCCTGCATGGGAAACCTCGAGTGGGTAAAGCGGCGAAGTTGAAAAAAGTTGACTCTTACATGTTAGTTTAGTTTATGCGCCAGACTTCTTCTATGCGAAAAACGCGAAACGCGGGATATTAAATTCGGACGGTTGGATGCTTGTTTGCTCCTGTAATGTGTTAACCGACGATCAATTGCGCAAGGCGGCTGAGGAAATGCGGCAAGACCCGAACGGGAAAATGCCGACCCCCGGTTCCGTCTTCCGACATTTGGGGTGCCGTCCCCGTTGTGGCGGCTGCTTTCCAAATGTTATTAAAGTCATCCACGAGGAAGCTCCAGCAAGCTCAGCGCGGTCTGTTTCAGCTGCAAAGACCAGCTCGACGGCAGCCCCAACCGACACATCGAATGATAAAACGAAGGAATTGACCCATGAAGGGTGACACGCGCGTTATTGAGTATCTCAACAAGGCTCTGCGTCATGAGCTGACGGCGGTTAACCAGTATTGGCTGCATGCCCGTCTTTTGGACGATTGGGGCTTCGGCAAGCTTGCTGCAAAAGAACTTGCAGAAGCTGAGGAAGAGCATGCGCACGCTCAAGACCTGATGGACAGGATCTTGTTCCTCGAAGGGTTGCCAAATCTTCAGGTGTTAGATCCACTACGCATCGGGCAGTCGGTCAAGGAGTGCATTGAGAGCGACTTGGCTGCGGAATATGTTGCGCGGGCGCTCTATCACGAAGCACGGGAAGTATGCCGGGAAGCTGAGGATTATGTCTCCATGAAGCTGTTCGAGCAATTGCTTGCAGATGAAGAGGGGCATATCGATTTTCTGGAAACCCAACTTGGTCTCATCGAACGCATCGGCATTAATGAGTATTCCTTCTTGCAGGCGAAATCTGCTGATCAGGCTGAATAAATCCAAAAGCTGATTTTATAGTTCGATCATTGGGCCGCCCGCAGCCTCAGCATCTTCCGCATCATGCGTCACAAGCAAGACCGGCAGTTTGCGGTCACGGGCGGTGTCAAAAACAAGCTCTCTGACGTCCGCCCGCCGGGAACGGTCCAGGCTCGAAAATGGCTCGTCAAGTAAAAGGGCCTGTGGTTCGGCGAGGATCAATCGCATCAAGGCAACACGGGTCTGTTGCCCGCCTGACAATGTTGCCGGATCGCGTCCCTCAAACCCTCCAAGGCCAACTTCTTCGAGAGCTGCGATGACGCGTTCCAGGCGTTGCTGCCGACCTTTGATGGTGCGCGGCAAGGCAAACAGCAGGTTTTGTCCAACGGACATATGAGGAAACAGAAGCGGGGATTGGAACATCAGTCCGACATTGCGCGTTTGGGCCGACTTCTCCGTGATGTCGACGCCATTGAGGATTACGCGTCCGGTCGCCTCAAAGGCGGCGGGGAGAAACCCTGCAACCAAATTCAATAGTGTCGACTTGCCACTTCCGCTTTCGCCCATGACGGTAAGGACGTCGCCGGGGCGGACCAGGTGATTAACAGCGACCAGACAACGACCCTTCAGGGAAAGGCTGACGCTATCAAATCTGAGACCTTTTTCAGATGTTTCCAGCACGTAGACCTCTAAACCCGGTAAGCGGCAGTCAGTCCGGACCTTTTGCGAAAGATCAGGGCAGGGAGAGTTGTGGCGAGTGTAAAGGCAATGAACGGCAGAACCAGTTGAAGGATCGCGTAAACAGCCACCAGCGATCGGTTGCTTCCCGACGCAACTGCAAGGCTCTCGGTTGTCACAGTGGTAATGCGTCCGGCCCCGATCAGGGCGGTTGGTAGATATTGGCCAACCGAAACTGCGAATCCGATGGCCAGTGCGATTAACAGCGGGGTGAGCAACAGGGGCAGACGAACGGACCAGAAGATGCGCCAATTGGAAACGCCAAGAGACGTTGCGACTTGCCCATATCTTGGGTCCAGATGATGCCATGGGTCGGAGAAAGCTAGAAAGACATAAGGCAGCACGAAAACCAAGTGAGCCAGTGTGACGGCCAAGTACGTTCCACCAATGCCCAGCCATACGAACAGGACGTGGAGGCCGAATAGAAAACTGATTTGTGGAACGAGTAAAGGCACAAACAAAAGTCCCTTTACCGCCTTGCCTGTTGAACTTTGGCGTCTGGTTTGGACCTCCAGAAGCCAGAGAACCAGCGCAAGACAAGGAAGGCTTGCGCCTAAGCCGACGGCTGCCGTTGTCCATATGGCCATTGCGTTGTCTTCAATCGCCATTCGCCAGTGAAACAGCGTGAAAGTGTTGGGCAATGTGTCCGGGAACCACCAACCTCGGGCAACGGACCAGATCGCAAGGACCGTAAATCCGAACAAAAGTGCCACAAGAATGGTACCGATGAAGCCAAGGGTGAGCCAGCGCAAGCTGAAGTCCTGAACGGCCCTGTCACCGGTTGTAACCTGCCACCGATAGACCAAGCGCATGACGGTTTCAGCGCAGACCCAAAACAGCATGGCACTTGCTGTTACCACCACTTGCAAAAGTGCGGCTGCCGAAGCTTGCAGCCACATGGCGGGCGCAGGCTCAAAGAACCACTCCAGGATACGTGGTGCCAAGGGGGCAGGCGTTGTCGGCCCGAGGATGATAGCGACGTCCACAACGGAAGTTGAATAGGCAAGAACGGCAAAAACAGGCAGGCGAATTTGAGGATAGAGCTGGGGAATAATGACGGCGAAAAAGCCCCTGATTGATCCATATCCAAGGTTGGCGGCAACGCGGGTCATCTCTCGCGCTTTGGTTTGCGGCATGGCTGCAAGGACCACGAGAAGAAGAAACGGAACCTCTTTCGCGACCAACCCCAGAACCATGGCAAGGCCAAGTGGGTCGTTGAGAATGAGCAGATCCGGAGGACGGTCGTAACCTGTAGCCCAAGGCGATATCAGCCGCATCAGGAACCCGGAGGGCGCAACCAGAAACGCCAATCCGAAGGCTGCAGCTGCGTGTGGAACAGCAAGGAGTGGAGAGAGGACCCGGCTGACGGTCTGAAAAAGGGAAGTCCCGTACCAACTTGCGGTAAAAAACAGAACCAGCAGCAGCGAAAGTGCGGTGGCTGCCAGTCCGATCCCGAAGCTCAGAAGAATTGATGTGCTCATGCCAGGTGCAGCAAGCGCATCCTGAAACGGCTTGAACGAAAGGTCGGTATGCCCAAGGGCTGGTAGGTACCCAAGAGCAGGAAACAGGGTGCCGGCCAGACCAACCACAACGGGGATGCCGACAAAAAAGGCAATCATCGTCGTTGGCCATAAAATCAGGCGGGAGGTTTGGGAAGCAGCCACATTTCCCTCTGACGCATCAGTTGCCGCTGTAACGCTCAACCCAGGCCTTTTCCAATGCGGTTACCCAGCTGGGATGCGGCTCTGGCAGGGTGTTGCCTAATTGCTCTGGCGTCAAAGTGGCAATGCCCAGATCGAGACTGTCGAATGCGGCTCGGTCATCTGCATCAAGGGACTTTAAATTCAACACAGTCGGGTCGCCCCAGTATGTCGGGTCTTGTTTGCGGGCTTGCGCTTCCGGAGAAAGCAGGAAATTGGCGAGCACCATGGCACCTTCTTTGGCAGAACTGTTGTAAGGGATGGCAAGAAAGTGGGTGTTGCCGATAGTGCCCCCGTCAAACACAAATGTTCGGATTGTGTTGGGCAGTTCGTTGTTGGCAATGGCTGCAGAGGCGTCGCTTGGATTGAAGGAAAAAGCCACATCCAACTCGCCATCGGCCAATAAAAGGCGCAGCTGTGCGGCGTTTTTCGGGAAAACCTCGCCGCCACGCCACAGGTTTTTGTGCAGCTTGTCGAGATATGAGAAGAGTGGGCGTGTGTCGGCTTCAAAGGTTTTCGCGTTGACCGGTTTGGACAATTTGTCCGGATCATCGATCAAATTGATCAGTGCTTGCTTGAGAAATGTTGTTCCGTAAAAGCTGGGTGGCTGTGGGTAGGTGAACCGGCCTGGTTGGCGCTCTGTCAGGGCAGCAAGAGCTTCAAGACTGCGCGGCGGTTCACTCAAAACGCGTGTGTCATACATAAAGACCAGCTGCGCCATGCCCCAGGGGCTTTCTTGCCCATCGGTTGGAACCGTGAAGTCATTGAGGACTGTCGGCTTGCCCTCCGCATCCACATATTTCCAGTTTGGGAGTGACTGTACCCAACCGGGTGCTGCCAGCAGCCCCTGTGATTTTAGGGTGGCGAAGTTCTCACCGTTGATCCACACCAGATCAACGCTGCCGCCTTTATCCCTACCTGCGGTTTTCTCGCCTACGATTTGACTGACCACAGCACCGGTCTCGCTGACTTTTAAGTGTTCTACCGTCACGCCGTATCGCTGTTCTAATTCCTTCGCTGCCCAATCAATATAGGCGTTGATCCGCTGTTCTCCGCCCCATGTATGAAAATACACCGTTTGTCCGCGCGCGGCGTCCAATGTGTCATCGGTCCAAGCGTCAGCATTTGCAGAGCCGAGGCTTGTTGCAAATGAAAAACAAAGCACTGCTGATGCGAGCAAGGACTTGAGCGAAGTAGGTCTCATGAGGGCCTCGGTAAAGTGAAACACTGGAATCGTTAGGCGTCAGAACAACCGTAAGGTCAAGACAAGCCTTTGTGAATTATTGTCATCTTTGTCACGGTGACAGTTTGTATAGGGGGGCTGACCCTGGAGCCTTTTACCCTGTCAAACAGGCAGGATGTGAGTTTCCTTTAGCTCTTCCATGACTGGGTAGGTGTGTGTCTCTCGCACCCCGGGAAGCATGAGAACTACGTCTGACAAAAACCTGCGATATGCATCCATATCCGACACCCGTGCCTTGATCAGATAATCAAAGCCTCCTGCCACCATATGACATTCCAGAATGTCGCTTGAGCGTTCGATGGCACGTTTGAAGCCATCGAAGATCTCTGACGATGTTCTGTCCAGCTTGATCTCCACAAACACAAGCAATTCCCGCCCCACTTTTTTGGGGGAGAGCACAGCCGAGAAGTGTTGGATGTATCCTTCTCGGACAAGGCGTTTGAAACGCTCGCTGGTTGCATTGGCAGACAAGCCAATCTTGTCAGCAAGATCGGTGTTGCTGATCCGGCCATCTGCTTGAATGGTCTTGAGAATTTTGCGGTCTATGGCGTCAAGAGAGGTGGTGGACACGGAAATGGGCCTTTTGCACCGAAGGAATCCACCAAACATTGGCATAAATTTGGTGAAAAATCATCTTCAACTCAAGGCAAGATGCAAAATCTTTTGTGCCTGTTGGCCTCTTCCAGGGAGACGGGAATGCCCACTTCTGCAACTGCATATACCACAGCGTTTGATAAATCCACCCTGCCACCATTCCGCGCAGAATATGCGCCGGATGATACACAGCTTGTTCGAAAGCTGCTGGCGGAGCTCTCGTTAAGTGATGCGCAAGAAAGGCGGATCGACGAGCAGGCCTCCGGGTACATCCACGCCATGCGCAATGCACCGACAGGGCTTGGAGGTGTAGAAGACTTCATGCGGGAATTTGGTCTGACCACGCGAGAAGGTCTCGCGATGATGGTATTGGCCGAGGCTCTCTTGCGCGTTCCCGATGCGACGACTGCAGACAAGCTGATTGAAGACAAGTTGGCAGCCGCTCGTTTTGATGAGCCAAGCCAACCAAAGTCAGACACATGGCTGGTATCGGCATCGTCCTGGGCGCTGGGCATTACATCCCGCTTGCTTCACCCGGGTGATACGCCAACGTCTATTTTGTCATCCCTTGTGAAACGCATGGGCATGCCTGCCGTGAGAACTGCGACCCGCAAGGCTATGCGTCTGCTCGGGCATCAGTTTGTCCTGGGTGAATCCATCGGCAAGGCTCTGGACAGGGCAAAGGCGCAGGAAGCAAAAGGCTATCGCTATTCCTACGACATGCTGGGCGAAGGGGCCCGGACAATGGAAGACGCCGAGCGCTACTTCCAGTCGTATGCCAATGCCATTGAGGAAATAGGAAAGTCAGCCGGGACCAGAGAGCTGCCGGATCGCCCGGGCATTTCCGTCAAACTGTCAGCTTTGCATCCCCGCTATCAAGCCGTGAACGGCGAACGTGTTCGGGACGAAGTTGTTCCAAAACTGCTCAAACTTGTTGCGGCCGCTCGTAAGCATGAGTTGAATTTCACCGTCGATGCAGAAGAAGCAGACCGCCTCGAAATCTCACTCGATGTGATCGCTGCCGTTTTGGCAGACCTTGTGACCGAAGGGTGGGATGGGTTCGGCCTTGCGGTGCAGGCCTATCAAAAACGCTCTATCCACGTCATAGACTGGCTGGTGGCGGCAGCGCGAAAACACGATCGCCGCTTGATGGTCCGCCTTGTGAAGGGCGCATATTGGGACACGGAAATCAAACATGCACAGGAAATGGGAACGAAAGACTATCCGGTCTTTACCCGCAAGGCTGCAACCGATCTGTCCTATCTGGCTTGTGCTCAACGCATGCTGGCGGCCCGTGATGTCCTTTATCCGCAATTTGCGACACACAATGCGCTGACAGTTGCCCAGATTGCCGAGCTTGCTGGTGACAAGAAAGGCTACGAGTTTCAGCGCCTGCATGGCATGGGCGAGAGCCTGTTTAAGGCAGTGAGTGAAACAGACAAATATCCTTGCCGGATTTATGCGCCGGTTGGCGGCCACAAGGATCTGCTCGCCTATCTGGTGCGCCGACTGTTGGAAAACGGTGCCAACTCCTCTTTCGTGACAATCGTTGGGGACAGTTCGGTTCCTGTTGCGCATTTGCTCAAACGTCCGGATGAAATCCTTAAAAATGGAGATCACTCCCGGAATAACTCGATTCCGTTGCCGCTGGACCTCTACGGGGAAAGCCGCAAAAACTCCAAGGGGTTGGAACTTGGCTGTGCGAAGGATCGCACCGAACTGGTGACCGCGATTGAGAATATCGAGTTTCCAGCTGTGGAGGCAAAGCCGCTTATTCCGGGAGCTAAAGCGTTCGGTGTCACCGAAGACGTTGTTTCCCCGGTCGACGGCAAAACCGTTGCCGGAGAGGTCACTCTGGCCTCTGTCCAGAATGTCGAAGACGCGATGACTGCCGGAGGTGCCGGCTTCAAGACCTGGTCTCGTTGGCCAGTTGAAGACCGAGCAGCTGCCCTCGAAAAAATGGCTGATTTGATGGAGGCGGACTTTGATCGCCTGATGGCCATCTTGTGCGTTGAAGGCGGCAAGACCCTGACCGACGGAATCGCTGAAATCCGAGAGGCAGTCGATTTCTGCCGGTATTACGCGGCAGAGGCAAAGTCCTTGTTCGGGGCGGGGCGGTTGCTGCCGGGGCCAACAGGAGAAGAGGACCGGTATCGTTTTCGAGGCCGTGGCGTATTCGTCTGCATTTCACCTTGGAACTTCCCGTTGGCGATCTTCCTCGGCCAAGTGTCCGCGGCTTTGGTGGCGGGAAATGCCGTCATAGCAAAACCGGCAGAACAAACGCCTTTGATTGCTCATGAGGCGGTGCGGATGATGCATAAGGCCGGTGTACCGGAAGATGCGCTTTTGTATGTGCCGGGCGATGGTGAAATCGGTGCGGCGCTGACCAGCCATCCAAAGGTAGCCGGTGTGGCCTTTACAGGTTCCACGGAAACAGCCTGGGCGATCAACCGCACATTGGCTGCAAAGAACGGCCCGATTGTCCCGCTGATTGCCGAGACCGGTGGACTAAACGCTATGTTGGTTGATGCAACAGCCTTGCCGGAACAGGTGTGTGATGATGTGGTCAACTCAGCCTTCCAGTCCGCAGGTCAACGCTGTTCCGCACTTCGGTTGTTGTTCCTGCAGGACGATATTGCAGACGCGCAGTTGAAGATGCTGGAAGGGGCCGCCAAGGAACTCAGCCTTGGTGACCCGAAAAAGCCGTCAACCGATATCGGACCGGTGATCGATATTGAGGCCCGTGATGGCATTTTGGCACATGTCGATAAGATGAGATCCTCTCAGAAGGTCCGGTATGCAGGTGAAACGCCACAGGGCGAATATGCAAACGGCACATGGGTTGCGCCGCATATCATCGAGCTGGATCGACCAGAAGCGCTGGAGCGGGAAATCTTTGGCCCGATCCTTCACGTCGTTCGCTACAAGGCGCAAGAGCTCGACAAGGTGCTCGATGCTATTGAAGAGACCGGTTATGGCCTGACCCTTGGTGTTCACAGCCGGATTGACGCGCTGGTTGAGAAAGTCGTCGACCGTTTGGCGGTGGGTAATGTCTATGTGAACCGCAATACGATTGGCGCCGTTGTCGGCACGCAGCCCTTCGGCGGATCGGGCCTGTCCGGCACAGGACCGAAAGCAGGTGGCCCGAACTATCTTGTCCGTTTTGCTCTGGAACAGGTTGTCTCGATCAATACGGCTGCAGCTGGCGGAAACGCAAGCCTTGTCGCGGCGTCTGACGAGTAATTCTAATTTAAAAAACTCGCCCGGCGCTGTTGAGCGTGCGCCGGGTAGGAACCCAGTCGTGGTTTAGTCTGATCGTTCAGGCGGGGCGTTTTCATTCCCTGCTTCCACAAATGTATAGTCAGCGGCAGCGTCTTCTGCTGCTTTCATCAGCAAGGTCTGTGAGACTGTTTCGCTGGTCCCAGGTGCAAGACGGGCGGCATTGTAGAAGTCGTATTTCAATTGCTCTGGTTCGCCAAAGGGAATGTACCCGGTCTTGCGCCGCCAAGTAGCGCTTTTGCGAAGGGATGGCGTGCTGTCGCGCAGTCTTTTCTGGAATTCCCGGTAGTCAGCTTCTGACAAGGCAAAAGGACTTCGCTCGATGCGCCCTTGATCGATGATTTCGTCAACAATCGGAGCGACGGCCGTAAGGCCGAGGTCTGCTATGATATTGAGCCAACTGATCCAAACCGGATCTTCTGGAGAGGTCGTCATCTGATCAGGCAACGCCTTGAGCGTCTTCGCAGCGGCTGATCGAGGCACAGTTCCATTTAGGATAAAATAAGCCCAAGCCTTGAAGAAGGCGTCTCGGATCAGCCAGTCAGCTGGGGCTGAAGCCGCAAACTGCCAAATCGCGTCGGGATCATTGGCCCCAAGAGCCATCAGCATACGGGGCAGGGTTTCGCCGATAGCGGCATCTCCCATCATCCGGTCGGCTTCCTCCCGGTGGTTTTCAAGCAAATGAATCAGGTCAGGGAGGGACGCATGGGCCTTCTGCGCGGCCAGCACATGCAAACCATAAAAAAGGGCCTGCTCTTCTTCCTCAGACAGCCGTGATCCAGAGCTTATCCTTTTGAGAAGCGGGAGGAAGATCGCAGCTGTGCGAGCGGGATCATCCAGACATGCAGACAGTGCGTCCCATGGCAATCTGTTGCGGCCAGCCAGCTCGGTTATGATGTGCGTGCGATCCATATGCGAACACTAACCTATAATTGCAGTGACAACCAAGAGTGCTGCTTGCGGGTTTCACGTTCGGCTGGAGGTTTTTGTTCGCCGCGTGGCAGCTGCTGTGGTCGGGTCATCCGGCCAAGGGTGTTTCGGATATCGACCTCGCATATCCGCTTTTACATCCGCCCAGGACCCTGACCAAAAGCCCGGCAAATCCTTGGTGATCTGGATCGGGCGCTGGGCCGGGGAAAGCAGTTCAAGAGCGAGCGGCAGGCGTCCGCCACAAACACTTGGATGCGTGGTCAGGCCAAAAAGTTCTTGAACGCGCACCGATAAAGTTGGACCGATTTCACGATCATAATCAATTGGAAGACGCGAGCCGGTTGGGGCGGTGAAGTGTGACGGAGCAGCCTCTTCAATGCGTGCAGACACATCATGCGGAATAAGCACCGCCAGCGCATTTCCCAGCACTGCAGTTGTTATGTCTCCATAACTGCTCGTCCCGGCGAGGAAGGGGCTGAGCCAGTCCTCGAGCGTCTCTTGCAAATGTACATCAGAAAGGTCTGGCATGTCCGGCTCGCCAGACCGCTGGACAAAGGCGACCCGGCCTCGAAGGCGAAGCTGGTCAGCGCTCCATGGTAGCCGATCAACTCCCTTGCGCCGGACTTCGCCAATCAGCGCAGTCGTGATTGCTTCAGGGGATGGGTTGGAGATAATCCGGCTGTCGAGCACCACACGCCCAAATTTCCGAAGTCGGCGTGCTTTCAGCTTTCCGTTCGGTTCGAGCGAGACTTCCTCAACTTCGACAATGTGGTCTGCAAAGAGGTCTTCAATGTCAGCCTGTGTCAGTGGCGCGGCAAGTGCGACCCGTCCATTCGCGGCTTTTCCCTGAATATCGGCGATTGTCAGAAAGCGTTCGGCACTTAGTGGATGGCTGTCGTCCAGTTCAGCGCCCCGGCCATTGGCGAGCCGATATCGCCCCGCCTTTCCGCGCGCTTCAGCCACCCGGTCAGGGTAAGCCAAGGCGAGCAGGGCTCCGGACGTCTCTGGACGAATGTCTCGCTTCTTTCCGCCTGCAAGCGACAACCAGCGTTCGGCAAGCTTTCGCGCATCCCGCGCTCGTGGGCTTCCATCGCTAACCAGTCGCGTGAGGCGAACCCTCAAGTCTGTATCCCGCCCTCCTAGGCCGGGCTCAGAGACGACAGCCCCAATAAGTGCGACTGTCCAGCCTTCGCCTTGGTCTGAAGCTTTCAAAATCATATGAGCGAGCCGAGGGTGAAGAGGGAGGCGGGCAAGGTCTCGGCCCTGTTTGGTTATTCGGCCATTGTCGTCCAAGGCATCCAGCGATTTCAGCAATGACACAGCCTCTGCCCAAGCCGGTGCAGGCGGTGGATCGGGAAATGTAAGCTGGGACGGATCAAGGGTTCCCCAACTTGCAAGGTCCAGAACCAGCGAGCACAAATCCGCTTCCAGAATTTCTGGTGCCTCATTGGCAGGGAGAGAACTTGTTTGCACTTCGTCCCAGAGTCGATAACACACGCCGGGTTCGGTTCGACCAGCTCGCCCACGCCGCTGGTCTGCCGAGGCTTTGGATACTCGAACAGTATCAAGCCGGGTTAGCCCGGTCTGCAGTTCAAAGCGGGGAACGCGTGCAAGCCCGCTGTCAATGACGACACGAATGCCCTCAATTGTCAGAGAGGTTTGCGCAATGGCGCTGGCCAAAACCACTTTGCGCTCGCCTGCGCCTACCGGTTTGATCGCCTTGTCCTGCTGCTTTGGATCAAGCGCGCCATAAAGAGGCGCAAGACCTGTCTTGGCGGGAAGTTTGCTTTTCAAAAGGTCAGCGGTTCGTAGGATCTCTTTTTGCCCTGGCAAAAAGACCAAAACGGAACCGGTCTCTTCTGAAAGTGCTGTCAGTACGGCCCGTGCTGTTACGTCTTCGATCCGGTCCTTTGGGCGGCGGCCAAGATAACGCGTGTCGACCGGAAAACTGCGCCCTTTGCTCTCAATGATGGGGGCTCCACCGAGGGCTTCCGACACCTTCGCCGCATCAAGTGTTGCAGACATTGGAACAAGGCGCAGGTCATCACGAAGCGCTGCTTGAACATCGAGCGAAAGCGCAAGGCCGAGATCACCGTCCAATGACCGTTCGTGGAATTCATCAAACAGGACAGCGGCAACTCCGGTGAGTTCCGGGTCATCCAGGATGATGCGAGTGAACACACCCTCAGTGACGACCTCAATGCGCGTAACTGCTGAGACCTTGCTGTCCATGCGCACGCGATACCCAACCCGCTCTCCAACCTTTTCGCCAAGCTCTAAGGCCATTCGCCGGGCTGCTGCACGTGCGGCCAATCTGCGGGGTTCCAGCAGGATGATTTTGCCATCGCCGCGCCAGGAGGCATTCAAGAGCGCTAGTGGAACGCGTGTAGTCTTACCTGCGCCCGGCTCAGCCACCAGAACAACGTTGTTATACGTTTCAAGACTGGCCGTCAGTTCGTCAAGGACAGCATCAATGGGAAGTGGGAACGGAAAAGCCGGATGCGATGCCATGGGTTTAACCGGCCAGAGCTGTTCCTTCACGCCCTTGCGATACCCAGGATCGATCGGCAATATCGACGGCAAACCGGTCGGGGTGATGGGCGAAGGCAGAAAGCCCCTTAAGAGCCGGATTAGGGTGACGGACGATGAAGGTTGGGATGGACTTCATCAGGTTTTCGTGTGGGGCCTTGGCTTCAAAAGCAGCGCGAAAATGGCCGTCCATCAAGAAGGCATCGATCCGGGGTGTGACACCGCCGGTCAGGTAGACGCCACCACGTGCAAGCAGGCTGAGTGCAAAATCACCTGCAACACGGCCAAGCGCCCGCGCAAAGACATGAAGGGTTTCCACAGCAACGGGATCATCGCTCGCTGCTGCGCCCGTTACATCCGCAGCGGTGTGAAACGTCGGCTCACTGCCACGGCTCTTCGCAACCGCTGACGCAAGACGGGGCAGTCCACTGCCGCTCAAAATATTCTCTGCTCCAATTCGCCCGCCCAGCCGTTCAATATGTGGCCAGATGGCTTCGTCATCTGCGCTGACAGGCCCGATCTCCACATGGCCCCCTTCACCGGGGACCGGGATCCAGGTATTGGCTGCATTGATCATTGCTGCTGCGCCCAATCCGGTTCCCGGACCAAGTACAAACTTGCTGGAGGCGGGACGCACGGCGCCACCACCGATTTGTTCGATCTCGCCACCGGAAAGCTCCGGGAGCGCGAGCGCTTGTGCCTCAAAATCGTTGATAATAACGACCTGATCGAGCTTCAGCTCTGCAAGCACTTTTCTCGGTTCGATAATCCACGGAGCATTGGTCAACGGAATGACGTTACTGGTGACAGGGCCTGCAACAGCAGCAATCAGCGTTTTTGGCGCTGGGCCTTCAACGCCAGTAAGACTATCCTTGGCGGCTTCGATCAAACCGGTGTGGTTGCCAGTTCCCTGAGAGGGACAATGCACCGTGTCGGACTCTGGACCATCAATCCGAGCGAAACGCGCATTGGTTCCACCGATGTCAGCGACAAGGACAGGGTACTCGAACCGATTGGCGGCGGATGAGACGAGAGAGTCAGGCACTGGTTACTTCCGGAATGTCAGACGTGGTCTTGAGCCCGGCAAGCCGAGCCGAGCGCAGCAATATTTCCGCTGTGGCAAGATTAAGTGCCATCGGGATATCATACACAACGGCGAGACGCATCAGGGCTTTGACATCAACATCATGTGGCATCGGGCTAAGCGGATCGACAAAAAAGATCAGCGCGCTCATCTTCCGATCACACATCATCGCGCCAATCTGCTGATCGCCGCCAAGCGGACCACTTTTCAACCGGGTGATGGCAAGAGACGGGCAGGCCTCCAATATGCGCCCTCCGGTCGTGCCAGTTGCAACCAGATTGAAATCTTTGAGTTTCCCTTCATGCCGCTCAACAAAGGAAACCATCATTTCCTTTTTCGCGTCATGGGCAACTAGGGCAAGTGTGAGGCGATCGGTCATCAAACAGCATCCGCAATTGAGGCTTGACGTCACAGACTGACGCCGCGGTTGCGGGCAGATAAAACGCGATCCGATTTGAAGTCAATCAACAGAGCCGCTTATCAGCATCATATCGGCAGAGCGAGGCAAGAAACTCGCTCTGCTACGATGTGCCAGCCATTTTTCAGTCAAACATGTTGCAACGAATAGGTTTGCGCATCTTGACCTTATGAATGTGGCTTTGCGGGAAGGTCAAACCGGCAATCTCCATGACCAGCTTCATGCGGATGGCATCCGCAAACCCTTCCTTCGACCTCACTGGAATGGCAAATGAGCCGGGTCCGCCAATGACACAATCTTCGTAATAGTGGTCGAGATTGAGCATTGCCTGCCAGGTGTTGGTCTTGGCCTTCATCATGAGGGGCAGTCCATTGATCACGATGCCGGAGGTGAGCAAGTTGTCGCGGACCTCCGTGACAGAACCACCTTGATTGTTAGGACCGTCTCCGGAAATGTCTATGACCTGCCGAAGACCCATGTATTGGTTGTCCTGAACCATGGAAACAGACTTTTTCAGCGCGGAACTGATCGAAGTGCGCTGAACTTGCCGGAGAGGAGCTTCTGCGATAATACTTGCGAAAGATTCCGCGGATCGTTTGTCTTCGATGACGGCCCAATCGGCGACAATGAAGTGCTCTTCAACACCGCCCCATTCCATGTAGGTGACGGCTATTCGGCCAATCGGCCCCATCTCAATGGCTTCAAGAAACTCTTTGGAAGTGAGGGCTGTGACATATCCCGCGCGCTGAACTTCCTGTTCCTCTGTGTCCATGGATTGTGAAATATCGACGGCCAAAACCAATTCCACGTCAACCTCGTTGGCCGGGTCATAGGAATAGGCTGACGCGGCAGCGCCGATGGGGTTGATGTTTGCGGCCTGTACAACGCTGGCTTGGATACTCAAACCGAAACTCAGACCGAACAGTGTTGTACACAGTGTTTTGACTGCTCTGGTAGTACCGAGACGCATTTTTTTCTCCTTCTAGGCCAGAAGGCCTGGTCAGAACGTCTCCCAAGCTGTTTTTTTATTATGTTAGACTCGAATTTATTATCTATTCGTTCCTCGTAAATTTAGACAACTACTCAATATTTACGTTGAGGATCTTACTCCAGTACATTGGAGCATCTTTAAATCATGCCTGATTCTTGAATCTGCATCAAAATCTAAGTGCACGTAGTGCACACAATGTTGAAGGACGAAAAATGAGCGTTTGCCGTGAAAAAAGGTCTACCCCTCTTGACGATGCATATTCGAAGTGATCGAAATTAATGCTGAAATTGCATAGCCTTAGAGAATAGCAGTTTTAACTAGGTAGCCTAATTCTTCCGTGTTTGCCTTTTGAGTTCTTGACGTTTTTGCTCAGTTCGATAAAAAACGAAGAAAAAATCAGTGACTGAATAAAATTTCACTTCCGGCGAAGTCGGGATGAGGGTCGCTTCGGTTTTGTACTGAAGGTCCGCGGCAAAGCTCATATTGGGTCATGCCGTATTGGGGAGCAGCGGAGCGTCATGCGTACGCGCGATGATGATTGGACCAAATATCTGGCTATTCGAGCGGCTTGGTTGTCGTTCGTCGGAGGGCGGACTCAAGGCGAAATTGCCGATCAGTTAGGCGTCTCCCCGGCCAAGGTCCATCGTTTGATTGCGCATGCCCAAAAAACTGGAATGGTGAAGTTCCGGATCGAAGGGCGGCCCCTTGAGTGTCTCGAGCTGGAGGACACTCTGACCCGTAACTTCGAGTTGGGCAGCTGCATTGTAGCGCCGGACTTGGGGGCTGCAGATCAGGAAACCTCCATCCGCGCAATTGCAGGTGTCGCGGCTGAAGTTCTGACAAATTTTCTAACATCCGAGACGATTGGCCGTGTTGGGGTTGGTATGGGGCGAACTCTGAAAGCGGCTGTTGAAGAACTTCCAAAAATCTCGCGCCCGGAACTTGAAATTATCTCAATCAGTGGTTCTCTCACCCGAAGCCTTGCAGCAAACCCTTATGACGTGGTTCAGAAGGTGCAGGAGCGTACCGGTGGGGTAGGCTATTACCTTCCGGTTCCCTACTTCGCTGAATCTCCGGCGGAAAAGTCTGTCTTTTTGGGACAAAGCAGCGTGCAGGGTCTGCTGGATCGCGCGCGCGGCTCGGATCTCTTCGTGGTCGGCATTGGCTCGATTGAGAACGAAGGGCACCTAATTGAACGGGGCATTATCTCAAAGGACGAACAGGCTGATCTGATCAAGATCGGTGCAGTATCCGACCTGATGGGGCGCTTCCTCGACAAGAACGGGGTGCAAGCGCCCGTTCAACTCGGTGACTGCGCGGTCGGGTTGCATTATGAAGATGTGCGCGGTGCGCGCATTCTCGCGTTGGCCGGTGGTACAAGCAAAGCCAGCGCAACATTGGCCGCGCTCAGGACCGGGGTGATCACCGACCTGATCGTAGATGAAAATTTGGCCAGAGCAGTCGCCAGTGAGGCTGGTCTGCAAACTCAGTGTTCTGCGGCGCGCCAAAGAACAGCCTGAGGGGAAATCCGAAGCGGATCGGCATGTTGCCGGTCGTTCAATGGAGGACAAGAGAGTGAAAAAACTACTCATGATTGGGGCTGCAGCAGCAACCATGCTGATGTCGGCGGGTGCAATGGCAGAGGACATCAAACCGGCTCTGCTCTATGATCTGGGCGGCAAGTTCGACAAGTCGTTCAATGAGGCAGCTCACACCGGCGCTGAAAAGTTCACCAGCGACACTGGCATTGCATATCGTGACTTTGAAATCCAGAACGACAGTCAGCGTGAGCAGGCCCTGCGCAATTTTGCAAAGCGCGGCATGAGCCCGATCGTTGCGATTGGTTTCTCCCAGGCAAATGCTGTTGAGAAGGTCGCTAAGGAGTTTCCAGATCTGAAATTCGCAATTGTCGATATGGTCGTTGACCTGCCGAACGTGCGTTCAATCGTCTTCAAGGAACATGAAGGTTCCTACATCGTTGGCAAGTTGGCTGCGATGGCTTCTGAAACCGGTAAAGTTGGTTTCGTGGGCGGTATGGACATTCCGCTGATCCGCAGATTCGCCTGTGGCTACAAGCAAGGTGCTTTGGCTGCAAACGAAAAAGTGGAAGTCTTTGAAAACATGACCGGCACCACAGGCGCTGCCTGGAACGACCCGGTTAAGGGCGGCGAGCTGGCCAAGTCCCAGTTTGATCGCGGTGCGGACGTTGTCTACCATGCTGCTGGCGGCACCGGCATCGGCGTTCTTCAGGCTGCTGCGGACGCTGACAAGCTCGGCATTGGTGTGGATTCCAACCAAAATGGCCTGCATCCGGGCAAAGTTCTGACCTCCATGCTGAAGCGCGTTGATGTGGCTGTTTACCAGGCCTTTGAAGACGCCAAGAATGACAACTGGAGCGCAGGCTTCTCCGTTCTTGGTCTTGCTGAAGGTGGCGTTGACTGGGCTCTGGATGACAACAACAAAGAGCTGATTACGGCTGACATGCAAAAGGCTGTCGAAACAGCAACCGCAGACATCGTATCCGGCAAGGTGGTCGTTCATGACTACATGTCCGACGAAAGCTGCCCGTTCTAATCATATTCAAACCTGAAATTGGCGCCCCCGTTGCGATGGGGGTGCCGCCATTCGAAATTGAATTCCTTGCAAACTGTCGGATGGGGGACACCATGAAACGATGGATGATAGCGCCAGCCTTTGCGCTGCTGGTTATACAGGCGGCGGGGCACAGTGCTGCAGCCGATCCGGCGATTGTCTATTCCGTCGGTGGAAAGTTTGATGGGTCTTTTAACGAAAGCGCATATACTGGTGTAACTCGTTACAAAGAGGAAACCGGCAAGACAGTCCGAGAGTTTGAAATCGAACGCGCCGCGCAAAGCCTTCAGGCGCTGAGAAACTTTGCTACGCGAAACCACGCTCCTATTGTCGCCATCGGCTTTAATCAGGCGTCAGCCGTTGGTGAAGCTGCAAAGGTGTTTCCGGACAAATCCTTTGCCATTATCGATATGGTGGTCGATGCGCCGAACGTCGCCTCCTACGTTTTCAAAGAACATGAAGGTGCCTATATCGCCGGAGTGCTGGCGGCCAAGGCGAGTGAAAGCGGCGTGATCGGATTTGTCGGCGGCATGGATATCCCGATCATCCGACGGTTCCTGTGCGGTTATCAGGAAGGGGCGCTCGCGACCAATCCGGACATCAAAGTGCTTTACAATATGGCGGGCGACACGCCTGCCGCCTTTGCTGATCCGGTGCGCGGAGCCGAACTTGCGCGCGGTCAAATTGATGCTGGTGCCGATGTGATCATCCAGGCTGCAGGTGGAACGGGCATTGGAGTCCTGCAAGCGGCCGCGGATGCAGATGTTTTGGGGATTGGCACAGACTCCAACCAAAACGGGCTTCACTCCGGAAAAGTTCTGACCTCCATTCGCAAACGGGTGGACAACGCTGTCTACGACAGCTTTACCGCTGCGGCCAATGGATCATTTGAACCGGGCGTGCGCGTTCTCGGTTTGGCTGAGGGCGGTATGGATTGGGTGTTGGATGATCATAATCGAGCGCTCATCTCCGATGATATGAAGTCTGCTGCCGACAGCGCGGTCTCTGCTATCTCCGATGGTTCTCTGAAAGTGCATGACGTCCTGACAGACGGTCCGTGCCCGCATTCCTAAATCCGGTTTTCTTCGTAAAGGCGTGGTGCTGAAGTCATGAACAAGCCGAATATGTCCCAAGGGTTGGATACGTCCACCCAGCCAGCCATTGAGCTGCGCAAGATCAACAAGAGTTTCGGCCCCGTCCACGCCAACAAGGACATTGATCTCTTGGTCAAAAAGGGGTCAATCCACGGAATTATCGGCGAAAATGGTGCTGGCAAGTCGACATTGATGTCGATCCTCTACGGCTTTTATACGGCCGACGATGGTGATATTCTCGTTGATGGGAAGACTGTCACGATCCCGGACTCTAAAACGGCGATTTCTCTTGGAATTGGCATGGTCCACCAGCATTTTATGTTGGTCGACAATTTCTCGGTTCTGGAAAATGTGGTGCTCGGCGCTGAAGGTGGGGCTAGCCTGTCGGGCGGATTAGGTCGGGCGAAATCAGAACTGCAGCGGCTTGAAGACGAATACGAACTGAAAGTGGACCCGGATGCTCTGATCGAGAATTTGCCGGTCGGCCTTCAGCAGCGGGTCGAAATTCTGAAGGCGCTATTCCGGGGGGCAGAAATCCTCATTCTGGATGAGCCGACAGGTGTGTTGACTCCGTCTGAAGCGGACCATCTGTTCAAAATTCTCGATGTCCTGAAAAATCAGGGCAAGACCATCCTGCTCATCACGCACAAACTGCGGGAAATCATGGCCATCACCGATACTGTCTCGGTGATGCGACGTGGTGAAATGGTCGCCACCCGCAAAACATCTGAAACAAGCATGTCTGAACTCGCCGAGCTGATGGTTGGGCGAAGCGTTCTGTTGAACGTCGATAAAAAACCGGCGGAGCCAAAAGAGCGCGTTCTGGAAGTGAATAATCTGAGCGTGGTCGACAGCCGGGGCGTGAAGGTCGTCAAGGACGTGTCCTTCAATGTTCGAGCGGGTGAAATTGTCGGCATTGCAGGTGTATCTGGAAACGGGCAGTCGGAACTTCTTGAGACAATTGCCGGCATTCGCCGCGCCGATCAGGGCACGCTCTGGATTGACGGTGATGAGATCGACCTGCGGACCAAGCCGCTTGATCCGGCGGAAATGCGCGAAAAGAGCGTGGGACATGTACCGGAAGACCGCCACCGCATGGGGCTGGTGACCAAGTTTGCTGAGTATGAGAACTCCATCCTCGGCTATCACACGGATCCAATTTATTCCAAAGGCCCGCTGCTGGATATTGCAAAGATCAAGCAGCTTGCGGAGGTCGAGATTGAAAAATACGATATTCGCCCCCCAAACCCGCTTTTGAAAACCGCCAATTTTTCCGGCGGAAACCAGCAGAAAATCGTTCTTGCGCGAGAAATCGAGCGAGACCCAACCGTTCTTCTGGTCGGGCAGCCGACCCGGGGTGTGGACATTGGGGCCATCGAATTCATTCACAAGCGGATCGTTGAACTTCGTGATGCTGGCAAGGGCATTTTGCTTGTGTCGGTCGAGCTCGACGAAATCCGCTCTCTGGCGGACAGGATCCTTGTCATGTTCGATGGAAAGATTGTTGGCGAACGCACACCAGATGCGGACGAAGGCGAACTTGGTCTGCTGATGGCCGGTGTTGAGGGAGAAGCGAAATGAGTGCCGGACAACTCCCGCGCTGGGTCGACTATGGCCTGATCCCGGTTCTGAACTTGGCAGCCGCCTTTCTCGTTTCCGGCCTTGTTGTGATCCTGATCGGTGAAAACCCGATTGACGCGGTAAAAATCCTGCTCTGGGGATCGCTCGGTTATGGGGAAGGGGTCGGCTTTACCCTGTTCTTTGCGACCAACTTTATCTTCACGGGGTTAGCCGTTGCCGTCGCTTTCCATGCGGGCATGTTCAACATTGGCGGGGAAGGACAAGCCTATCTAGGTGGATTGGGTGTTGCGATGGCCTGTCTGGCCATGGACCAATATGTTCCATGGTGGGTGACGCTCCCCTTCGCGATACTCGGGTCCGCACTTATGGGCGCGGCTTGGGCCTTTATTCCAGCTTGGCTTCAGGCCAAGCGTGGCAGCCATGTCGTGATCACAACGATCATGTTCAATTTCATCGCAGCGTCGCTGATGGTCTATCTTCTGAACAACGTCTTGAAGAAAGCCGGATCGATGCAGTCCGAAACTCGGACCTTTGAAGATGGCGGTCGTCTGCCATTCCTCAATGACATCTTTCCCGGGTTTGGCTTCGACTATGCCCCGGTGAACCTCTCCCTTTTTGTTGCGCTGCTGGCGTGTGTTCTGGTTTGGCTTTTGATCTGGCGCACCAAACTAGGCTTCGAGATCCGCTCTTTCGGGGCCAATCCAACGGCGGCTGTTTATGCCGGCATCAGCCCAGTTCGGACCATTATCATCACCATGCTGATCTCCGGAGGTCTGGCAGGCATGATGGCGATCAACGAAATCATGGGCTCGCAGCACAGGCTGTTGATCGACTATGTGGCTGGGTACGGATTTGTCGGCATCGCTGTTGCTCTAATGGGGCGCAGTCACCCTGTTGGTATCGTTTTGGCGGCCATCCTGTTTGGTATGCTCTATCAGGGCGGCGCCGAACTTTCTTTCGAGATGCCCGCGATCACCCGGGACATGATTGTTGTCATTCAGGGTCTGGTCATCCTGTTCGCCGGAGCGCTGGAGTATATGTTCCGGCCAGCTCTCATCCGCCTTATTGCATCGGGCAGCGGCCCGTCCGCTCAAGCCGCTTAAGGAGGACGGAGCATGTTTGACATCCTGATCCAAATTCTCGATTCAACGGTTCGCCTGTCGACGCCGCTTCTCCTGGCCTGTCTGGCGGGTCTTTATTCAGAACGCTCTGGCGTTGTTGATATCGGTCTTGAAGGCAAAATGCTGGGCGCGGCGTTTGGGGCAGGTGCAGTTGGCTACGTTACAGGCAGCGCATGGCTTGGCCTTTTGGCCGGTATAGGGGTGGCATGTGGATTAGCCCTCATTCATGGCTTTGCTTCCATCACCAACCGTGGCAACCAGATCGTTTCCGGTGTTGCGATCAATTTCCTCGCTATCGGATTGACCGGCTTGTTGGGGCAAACCTGGTTCAGGCAAGGTGGCAGAACCCCGGCTTTGCCCGAAGGCGGTCGCTTTGAAAACATCGACTTGCCATTTGCAGACGTCTTGAGTGGGGTCCCGGTTCTTGGGCCGATCTACTCAGAGCTTTTGTCAGGCCATAACATTTTGGTCTATGTGGCGTTTGCAGCTGTTCCGCTGACATGGTGGGTGCTGTTCCGCACACGGTTTGGATTGCGCCTTCGGGCCGTTGGTGAAAATCCTGCCGCTGTCGACACAGCCGGTATTGGCGTGATCTGGCTGCGGTACCGAGCAGTTATCATCTGCGGGATATTGTGCGGTATCGCAGGGGCTTATCTGTCGATTGCACAGTCTTCCGGCTTCATCAAGGAAATGACTGCCGGCAAGGGCTTTATTGCGCTGGCCGCGCTGATCTTCGCCAAATGGCGTCCGGGCAATGCTATGCTTGCCTGCCTCCTCTTTGGCTTCCTTGACGCGGTCGCGATCCGTCTGCAGGGGCAGGAAATTCCCGGTATTGGCGAAGTGCCAGTCCAGTTCTTCCAGGCGCTTCCCTATATTCTGACGGTTATCCTGCTGGCTGGGTTTATTGGTAAGGCCATTCCACCAAAGGCTTCCGGCATTCCTTATCTTAAGGAGCGCACATGAGCCCGCTCACGCAGCTTTTTGAAACGGCAAAGTCCGCGCGCGAGCGGGCTTACGCGCCTTACTCCAAGTTTCAGGTGGGCGCTGCCATCCGCACCAAGGGCGGCAAGATTATCGCAGGCTGCAACGTTGAAAACGCAGCTTTTCCCGAAGGTGTGTGTGCAGAAGGCGGTGCGATCAGCGCCATGGTATTGGCTGGCGAAACCGAAATCGCCGAAGTGCTTGTCATAGCTGACGCGGAGCACTGCTCACCTTGTGGTGGATGTCGCCAGAAAATTCGCGAATTCGCCGGTGATGATGTGTTGGTTCACATCGCGGATCTCAATGAAGTGAAAAAGACATACACAGTGGCCGACCTTCTTCCGGCCGGTTTTGAATTAAAGAAAAAGGTCTGAAGACTGATGAGTGGTTTTGGTCGTGAATGCGCAGATATTGTCCGCGCAGCCCGTGATGGTTCCTACAAGGTTGGCATGATCCTTGGGTCCGGTCTTGGCTCTTTGGCAGAGGAAGTCGAGGATGCTGTCCATATTCCCTACTCGCATTTGACCGAGTTTCCCGTGTCCACGGTCACCTCCCATTCCAGCGAGTTGGTCGCAGGAACCATGGGCGATGTTCCGGTCGTGATCTTGTCGGGCCGTGCGCACTATTATGAAAGTGGCGACCCAGCCGTCATGCGCACGCCGGTGGAAACCTTGAAAGAGCTGGGCTGCGAGATCCTGTTGGCAACCAACGCCGCAGGTTCTTTGCGTGAAGAAGTGGCACCGGGCAAGCCAATGATCCTGTCCGATCACATCAATTGGTCTGGCAAGAACCCTTTGATCGGTGAAGAAGACGAGAGCCGGTTTCTGGATATGAGCGCAGCCTATGATCCAGAGCTGCGTGCAGCGCTGAACAAGGTGGCTGAGGAAACCGGTGATCCTGTTGCCGAGGGTGTTTACATGTGGTTCTCCGGCCCGTCGTTCGAAACACCGGCTGAAATCCGTATGGCGAAAACCTTGGGTGCGGATGCAGTGGGCATGTCCACTGTGCCGGAAGTCATCATGGCCAGGTTCCTTGGGATGCGTGTTGCTGCCATGTCCATCATCACAAACTACGGAGCAGGCATTCAGTCTCACGCGCTTTCCCATGACGAAACGAAGTCGGTCGCCAAACTGGGCATGGACCGAATGAAACAGCTGGTGCGCGGTTTTGTGAAGGAGGTTGGCAATGAGTGATCTTTCGCAAAAGGATATTGCCAAACGAGCGCTTGGTCTCGTTGATCTCACCAACCTCAATGATGATTGCACGGAAGCGGATGTTTCGGCTCTGACGTCTCGAACCGTGACTGATCATGGCTCGGTTGCGGCCGTCTGCATTTGGCCAAAGTTTGTCGCGCAAGCTGTTCGCGAGCTTTCGGGAACCGGCGTGAAAGTGGCTACGGTCGTCAATTTCCCTGCGGGCGGAACAGAGACAACGGCTGTTGTCGCCGAAACAAAAAAGGCAATTGAGGACGGAGCCGACGAGATCGATCTGGTGATGCCTTATCGCGGTTTCATGGAAGGGCGAAAAGGGTTTGCGGAAGAGCAGATCATCCGTGTGAAAGAGGTTATTCCTGCTCCAGCAAAACTGAAGGTCATTCTGGAGACCGGCGAGATCAAGGACCAGCTTCTTATCCATCTGGCATCCGAGATTGCCATCGGCGCTGGTGCGGACTTCATCAAGACCTCTACCGGCAAGGTGCCAGTTAACGCGACGCTGGAAGCAGCCGAAATCATGCTGACCGCCATTGAGGAAGCGCGGCGCGATCATCAGAAAGACGTGGGTTTCAAACCGGCTGGCGGCATTCGCACCGTCGATGATGCCGCCGCCTATCTGGCGCTGGCCGACAAGATCATGGGGCACAATTGGGTGTCATCGTCGACATTCCGGTTCGGCGCCAGCGGCCTGCTGGATGCCTTGATCGGTGAAATCGAAGGCTCAGGTGCAACTGAAGGCGAAGGATACTAATCATGTTGCCTCAGGAAATCTTGCGGAAAAAACGCGACGGGCAAACGTTGTCTTCCGAAGAGGTTGCGTTCTTTGTGAAAGGTTTGGCCGATGAAAGCATCACAGAAGGTCAGGTCGCAGCCTTTGCCATGGCTGTCTTTTTCAAGGGGCTGACAATCGACGAACGTGTTGCTCTAACACTTGGCATGCGTGACAGCGGCGATGTGATGGACTGGTCGGACATCGAAGCACCGGTTCTCGACAAGCACTCGACCGGCGGTGTGGGCGACAATGTTTCGTTGATGCTTGCTCCCGCGCTGGCGGCATGCGGAGCAGCTGTTCCGATGATCTCAGGCCGTGGTCTGGGACATACCGGAGGCACGCTCGATAAATTCGACAGCGTTCCAGGCTATCAGACACAACCGGATAACGTCCTCTTCAAAAAGGTCGTGAAGGAAGTGGGCTGTGCCGTGATCGGGCAAACCGGCAATCTGGCACCTGCCGACAAGCGCTTCTACGCCATTCGCGATGTTACGGCGACAGTAGAGAGCCTTGACCTTATCACCGCGTCGATTTTGTCGAAAAAGCTGGCCGCGGGACTACAAGCGCTTGTTCTGGATGTGAAATGGGGCACCGGTGCATTCATGGCTGAACTTGATGAGGCGCGTGCGCTGGCACAAAGTCTGGTCAAGGTCGCCAATGGCGCAGGGCTCAAGACAACAGCTTTGTTGACCGACATGAATGAACCGCTGGCTTCAGCTGCAGGTAATGCAGTTGAAGTTCAGAACGCCGTCGATTTCCTTAAAGGCACAGCCGTCGACAACCGCTTGTGGGATATCACGGTTGCGCAAGGCGGTGAATTGCTTGCAACCGGCGGGCTGGCTGCAGATGGTGAAGATGGCGCGGCAAAAATGCGAGCTGCCTTTGAAAGTGGCCGTGCCGCTGAAGTGTTTGCCAAAATGGTCAGTGCTCTTGGTGGACCGACCGACTTTATGGAGAAGTCCGAACTCTATTTGGCCAAGGCACCGATTGAAGCACCGATCTACGCGGAACAAAGCGGAACGGTGACGGGTGTAAATGCTCGTGAAGTCGGTCTGGCCGTGGTTGCGCTCAAGGGTGGGCGTACTTTTGCCGCACAGGAAATTGACCCTGCTGTCGGTCTGACAAGCCTTGCGGGTATCGGCAACACAGTCGATGCAGATGCTCCGCTGGCCATTGTTCATGCGCAAACTCAAGAACAGGTGGAACAAGCGACGGCTATGGTGCGCGCAGCCTACCAAATCGGTGAAGCCCGCGACGTTCCAGATCACCCGCCAGTGGTTGAGCGGATCGCCTCTTGAGCACAGGGGCCGCAACGAAGAAGCTCCGGCCTATAGGCTGGCAACAAAAGGACAGGCGTATGCCACGAGCGATACTGTGCGTTTTGGACAGCTTCGGAATTGGCGGTGCCGCTGATGCAGATGCATTTGGCGACGCTGGTTCCGACACGCTGGGCCATATTGCAGATCATTGTGCTGCCGGAAAGGCCGATAAAGCCGGTCTCCGGAAGGGGCCGTTACACGTGCCAAACATGGACCAGTTGGGTCTTGGCGCTGCCTCTCTCGCCTCCAATGGCAAGGCAGCTCCGGGGCTGGACTTTGCCGGTGAGCCGGAAGGTTTGTGGGGTTATGCGGCAGAGGTTTCAAACGGCAAGGACACGCCTTCCGGTCACTGGGAAATCGCCGGTGTGCCGGTGCGTTTCGACTGGGGTTATTTTCCGCAAACCGTCCCGACCTTCCCCGATGAGCTGATTGAGGGAATCAAACAAAAGGCCGGGATCGCGGGTGTTCTGGGCAACAAACATGCTTCGGGAACGGTAATCATTGAAGAACTTGGCGAAGAACACCTGCGCACCGGACTGCCGATTTTCTATACCTCCGCGGATAGTGTCATTCAGATTGCCGCTCACGAGGAAACATTTGGTCTGGAAAAGCTCTATGAGCTCTGCGAAGTCACGCGCGAATTGGCGGACCCTTACAATATTGGCAGGGTGATTGCGCGGCCTTTTGTCGGTGCGGACAAAACGACGTTCGAGCGGACCGCCAACCGGCGGGATTATTCCGTCTTGCCGCCAGAACCGACCATCCTCGACCGCTTGAGCGAAGCTGGGCGGACAGTCGTCGGGGTTGGCAAGATTTCTGATATTTTTGCTCATCAGGGCGTGGCAGAGGTTCTAAAAGGCGCTGGAAACGACCAGCTGTTTGATCGGACGCTGGAAGCGATGGAAATGGCAGAAGATGGTGATCTCGTATTTGCTAACTTCATCGATTTTGATTCCCTTTTCGGGCATCGACGCGATGTTGCCGGGTATGCAGCCGCGCTTGAGCGGTTCGACGGCCGCTTGCCGGAACTGATCGCAAAGTTGAAAGAAGGTGACCTTCTGATCCTGACGGCTGACCATGGCTGTGATCCCACTTGGCCGGGGACAGACCACACGCGCGAGCACGTCCCCGTTTTGGCAACCGGTCCCGGTGTTGCAGGTCGCGGTATCGGTGGACGTAAAACCTTCGCTGATATCGGGGAAAGCATCGCCGATCATTTGGGAATTGCTGCTGGCGCTCATGGCACCAGTTTCCTAAGGTAGTCTGAGCTGGAAGGATGCTCATGAGCGAATATGTGACGGTGCCAAAGGCAGAGCTTCACTGCCATATAGAGGGAGCTGCGGCGCCGTCCTTGGTCGCTCGCCTTGCCGAGCACTACCAGATCGACGTCTCGGCGATCATCGATGGCAACGGCAAATATGTCTGGTCTGATTTCACCAGTTTTCTGGAAGCCTATGATCTGGCAAGCTCCGTGTTCAAGACGCCCGCTGACTACTCGCTGTTAAGCGAAACCTATTTTCGCATGTTGGCAGCTGAAGGAGCAATCTACGGGGAAGTCTTCATCTCCCCTGACCATGCGCAATCAGCGGGCCTTTCCTACGCATCTTATGTTGAAGGTTTGGCAGCCGGGATCGAACGGGCCAAGATCGACACCGGTATTGAAGGTCGCATGATCGCGATCGGAGTTCGGCATTTCGGAGCAGCGGCGGTCGAACGGGTCGCCAAAGAGGTCATCGCCAACCCGCATCCAATGGTAACCGGATTTGGGCTTGCCGGGGATGAACGAGATGGTCACCCGGCCAATTTTGCCAGAGCATTCCGGATGGCCGGGGAGGCAGGGCTTGGCCTGACCGCACATGCTGGCGAGTTTGGTGGTCCCGATAGCATTTCAGCTGCCCTTGATTTTCTGCAGGTGAAGCGACTTGGGCACGGTGTGAGGGCAATTGAAGAGAAAGACCTCATCCGACGTCTGGTTGACGAGAAAATTGTTCTGGAAACGTGTCCAGGTTCCAATATTGCACTTGGTGTCTATTCTGTTCTGCGGTTCCATCCGGTCAATATTCTGCGTCAAGAAGGCGTTCGGATCACACTAAACTCGGATGACCCTCCCTTTTTTGGAACAACCTTGGGTCGGGAATACAGCTCGGTTTCAAAGACCTTCGGATTAAGTGAAGCTGATCAGATTGCAATTACCCGAACAGCACTTGAAGCAGCTTTCTGCGACGAGGCAACCCGTAATCGTTTGATGGTTCGTCTGGACAGTGCAGTCACTCCAGCTGTTTGACCCCGATTGGGGTTAGTGAACTTTAATATGCAAAAAGAAACTGAGACCCGGATGGCCTCCGACACATCCTCAAACCTGCTGGACCTTCTGACCGCAAGCCGCACACAACAAGAGTGCGCTGCCGTTCTCGAGCGGGCTCGGAAATCCAAGTCCAGCGCAGTTGAAATTGACTTCGACAAGCTTCACGACGTTGCGCAGTTGGTGAGAGCCGCACTTGAAACGGCCTATCCTGACTTTCAGATACCGCCAGCAGGCTTTTGGCGTGTGTTGGAAAACGACGGCATTGACCGATGGGATGGTCTGGCGTCAGGACGTGGGTTTTCATCACCAGAAGATCTGCTTTGCGTCGCCGGTGATCTCGCCATATTGGCCGGAGCATGCCAGGTCCCGACTGCTCAAGGCTGGCTGTTTCAGGACAGCGTCAGCGGCCAGGAGGTCAAGGGACAGACAGCGCTTGGGCTGGCACTCTTCTCCATGTTCCAAAGCGGTGTTTTTTCGGCATCTCCAACAGACCCGTTACGCGTTGATGTGGACGCACTTTTGCGCCTGAGCGAAGACGAAGTTTCGGCGGGTCTTGCGCTGTGCAGCAGTGTCCACGGCGAATGGATTGGAAAATTCGCAGCTCATCTTAGACGGTTTGGAGAAACGGTTGGCATGCGCCCCGAGGTCTTTGGCGACAGAGGAGACCCTCGTCCGGGCAATCTGTTGGTCAAAGCGATAAGTGAACGAAACGCGCCACATGTCGAGTTGCCTGAACTCTTCAATCAGATATCAGACGCTCTTGCGCCGCTCTGGCATGGCGCTGCCCAAGAGGGTGATTTCATTCTGGGGGATTGCTGGAGGTTGGGAGAGGGCGATGCGGAGACCTTCGTTCCGCTTCACCATGCAGTTCTGTTTATAACTCACAGCTTGATCGAGCCTATTGTCTGGGCAGGTATCGAAGTTCAGGGTTTTGATGATGTGCCCGGCCCATCAGACAGCCTTCATGCGCATCTTTTCATGGATGCGGGCGTGATTAAACTTGCCCCCAATACAGACACGCTTGACGGTATGGTGAGCGTTCGGGCAGTGACTTCGGCCCTCCTGCCTTATGTGGCCGGTCGGGTGCGTTCTGATCTTGAAGCTGACCGTGAAAGCCTTCCGATCCCATGTCTGATTGAAGGCGGGACGATGAGAGCAGCGCAAAATCTGGCAATGGAAAAACCTGAGGCTTTCACAAAGGTTCAAAAAATCATTTCATCCGGGTCTGTTTTTTGGGAGCCAATCGGGGCATAGCGTCCTAAAGTGGTCCAAAATTCTAACCCAAATACATCAGGCTCGACGCGGCGTCGGGCCCAACGCTAAGAGGCAGCTATGTCCGGAGCCAACGTCATCAGTCACCCGCTTGTTCAGCACAAGCTTTCCATCATGCGCGACAAGTCCACTTCCACACAGGGGTTTCGTCGTCTCCTTCGCGAAATCTCAACGCTGCTTTGTTATGAAGTGACCCGTGATCTGCCGTTGGTACGGCAGACGATCGAGACACCGTTGGCCGAAATGCAGGCCCCGATGCTTGCCGGCAAAAAGCTGGTTTTTGCATCGGTTTTGCGTGCTGGTAACGGGCTTTTGGAAGGCATGCTGGACCTTGTTCCCTCTGCCCGTGTCGCCCATGTTGGCCTGTACCGTGATCCGGAAACGCTTCAGCCGGTCGAATACTATTTCAAGGCTCCGGAAGATCTGAATGAGCGGTTGGTCATCGTTGTTGACCCAATGCTGGCGACAGCCAATTCAGCCATTGCAGCGGTACAGAAGCTGAAAGAGCGCGGCGCGAACAACATTCGTTTCCTGTGCCTGTTGGCAGCTCCCGAAGGCGTTCAGAATTTCAATGAAAGCCATCCGGATATCCCGATCTACACAGCCAGCATTGACGAGCGCCTGAATGAAAAGGGCTACATCGTTCCCGGTCTAGGGGATGCCGGCGACCGGATGTACGGCACCAAGTAAGACGAACAGAAAGAAATAGGCACGACAATGATCACAGTTTTTGGGTCTATCAATCTTGATCTTGTCGTGTCTGTTCCGCGACTGCCGGGTCCCGGCGAGACCGTCAGTGGTCCAGATCACCAAAGCTTCGCAGGTGGAAAAGGTGCCAATCAGGCTCTTGCGGCACGTCGGGCCGGTGCGGATGTGCATATGGTCGGTGCTGTTGGAACAGATGCCTTCGCCGAGCTTGCTCTTTCAAATCTGAAGTCGGCTGGTGTTGACCTTTCAACTGTTCGCAAATTGGACGGCGCGACGGGGTTAGCTCTCATTGGTGTTGAGGCGAGCGGCGAAAATCAGATCATTGTGGCAAGTGGGGCCAATGCGCGCGTTGAAGCCGCGTGGTTGGATCAGGTCATAGCACCTAAAAGCCTCCTTGTTCTCCAAGGAGAAGTTCCCGCAAATGTGGCCCTTGATGCCATGAAGGCAGCGCAATTGGCCGGAGCAAAGGTTTTTTACAATCCAGCACCCGTTCCCAGAACTATGATCGAAGAACTGGTCTCTGCAACAGACATCCTCGTCGTGAATGAGACGGAAGCAGAAGAAGTAGGTCGCGTGTTCGGCGTGTCGGGTGATCCGGATGACTTTTGTGCCAAACTGGCAACAGATAACCGGCTGGTGGTCGTCACATTGGGGGCGCAAGGCATTGCCGCCCGGCAAAAAGACAGGGTTGTTCGTCTAAGGCCACCGGCAGTGGATGTCGTTGATACCACAGGAGCGGGCGACGCATTTTGTGGCGCGTTGGCTGCCGCGCTGGATAATGGCAGGGACCTTGAAACAGCCTTGAAATATGGAGTTGCTGCTGGCTCCCTAGCTTGCACGGTTACGGGCGCTCAAACCAGTGCTCCGACCGCTGAGCAGATCGCGGTCATGTCAGAAAAAGTCGAAAATATCGACGCTTTCACCACCTGATAAGACTGACAGGTTACTGTGACGATCACATTGATTAGAGGTCGACATGTGGCGCTTTATCCTGATCGCTTTTGCTCTGGCATTCGCTGTCCCCTTCCTGCCGGGGCTGATCCAACCCTATCTGGACGCTCAAAAAGCCGAACAAGTGGAGGAGAGAGACGCTGCAGAAGCAGCGCGGGGCTCTGGCCGCACATTTAAAATTCCGCTTGGTCCGCATGGGCAATATTTGACCGAAGGCAGACTTAATGGTCGGACAATCGAAATGCTGGTCGATACAGGGGCAAGCAAAGTTGCGATGCCTGAAAATGTCGCTCGGAAGATAGGCATCTTCCCAAAACCCGCCGATTACACCGTGCCGATCAACACGGCGAACGGCGTCACAACGGGCGCACGGGCAACCATTCGAAATATGAAACTTGGTTCCATCCGCCTTCGTAATATTGATGCAATCATCATGAAGGATGAGCAACTGGGAGTCACGCTGCTCGGCATGTCTGCGCTGAACAAGCTCGACCGCTTCGACTTTTCAAATGACATGCTCGTGCTGGTCCAATAAGGTCCCCGAGATACATCCGCCCCCCGCGCAATTCTGCGCTTTGATTTATCCAATCAGAGGTTTTCATGTTCCCGAAACCCGTGCCTTTCCTGCAATCCAACACATATGAGTTTGAATCCGGTCCGATGGTAAAGCCGACCGGTTTCCGGGAATATGATGCACGCTGGTTGTTTGAAAAAGAAATCAACCTCATGGGCATGCAAGCCTTGGGTATGGGGATTGGTACACTGATCCACGAGCGCGGTGTCCGTCCGGATATCGTCGTCGGGCATGATTTTCGCGGATACTCTGCCTCGATCAAAATGGCTGTCATAAACGGCCTTTTGGCCGCTGGCATCAATGTGCATGATATCGGGCTTGCGCTTTCGCCGATGGCCTATTTCGCACAGTTCGCGCTGGATGTGCCTGCGGTGGCCATGATCACGGCCTCTCATAACGACAATGGCTGGACCGGTGTGAAAATGGGCATCGACCGCCCTCTCACATTCGGACCGGACGAAATGAGCCGACTAAAGGACATCGTTCTGGAAGCGAAGTTCGACCTGAAGGGGGGCGGCTGCTACCGGTTTGTCGAAAACTTCCCGGAAACTTATATCAAGGACCTGACGGACCGACCAAAGTTGAAGCGTCCAATCAAGGTTGTCGTCGCGTGCGGTAATGGAACGGCAGGGGCGTTCGCTCCAGCAGTTCTTGAGGCATTAGGCGCTGAAGTGATTCCGCTCGACACAGAACTGGACCACACCTTCCCTCGTTACAATCCAAATCCAGAAGACATGAAAATGCTTCATGCGCTGCGTGACAAGGTCATGGAAACTGGAGCAGAAGTCGGCCTTGGATTCGACGGAGACGGCGACCGATGCGGTGTCGTCGACAATGAAGGCGAAGAGATTTTTGCCGACAAGGTTGGGGTGATGCTGGCGCGGGACATCTCGGCGCTCCATCCCAACAGCCAGTTTGTCGTCGACGTGAAGTCCACTGGCCTGTTCAATACCGATCCGGTCTTGAAAGCCAATGGGGCCAAAACGGATTATTTCAAAACCGGGCACTCCTATATTAAACGGCGCGTGACGGAGCTTGACGCTATCGTCGGGTTTGAAAAGTCGGGACACTATTTCTTCAATGCGCCGATCGGGCGTGGTTATGACGATGGATTGGTATCTGCTATCGCCATTCTCGATATGCTTGACCGCAATCCGGATAAGACCATGGCCGATCTTCGGCGCGCCCTGCCGAAAACATGGGGCTCGCCAACGATGTCACCACATTGCGATGATGAAACGAAATATGGTGTTGTTGATAAGGTTGTTGCCCGTTTCAAGGATATGCAGGCCAAAGGCGAGAAGGTCGGTGGACACGCGATTACCGACCTGATCACGGTCAATGGGGTGCGTGTTGTCACAGACGACGGCACTTGGGGTCTCGTCCGGGCCTCGTCGAACAAGCCAGAGCTTGTCGTGGTTGTAGAAAGCCCTGCCTCGGAAGCCCGACTGCATGAAATGTTCAAGGCCGTCGATGCGGTCTTGCGCGAAAACGCTGAAGTTGGCGAATACAATCAGACCATCTGATTTCTAATCCAACCTAATGCGTCCGGCGGGAATTCTTCCGGGCGCCTCCTCTTTTTAAGTTCAGATTTGGCCACCGGAAATGATTGAAGATTTTGGCCAGTTGCCGGATGGGGCACCAGTCCAGCGTATCAGCCTGAGAAAAGGATCGCTCGAAGCATCAGTCCTGACCTTTGGGGCGATCATACAGGACTTGCAGTTCAACGGACAAAGGGTTGTTTTGGGATATTCCGATCTGGCAGGTTATCTGTCGGATCAAAACTATATGGGTGCCGTTGTGGGGCGATGCGCCAATCGAGTTTCCGGCGGAGTTGCTGTCATTGATGGCAAGGCCCATCAACTCACCTTGAATTGCGACAATCGCGATCACCTTCATGGGGGAACAACCGGCTTTTCAGCGCGTAACTGGTCGATTGAACAACATGACAAGGCCAGTGTTCTTCTGAAAATGGTGTCAGAAGATGGCGATGAAGGGTATCCGGGCCGAGCAGAAGTTTTGCTTCGATACACTTTGACTGGGGGCGGTGCATTGCGGGTCAAGATGACCGCGACCACAGACAAGGCGACGCTCGTCAATCTCACACAGCATTCCTATTTCAATCTGGATGGCAGTGCGACAATTGCAGATCATTCGCTTGAAGTAGCAGCGGAGCGGTATTTACCTCTGAGTGACGATCTTGTGCCAACCGGAGACGTTCGAAATGTGGCGTGGACCGCTTTTGATTTTCAGGATGGGCGCAAGATTGGGGCGTCTCAGGCCCACGATTTGAACTATTGCCTTGCCGACAAGCCGCGAGATTCAGTTGAGTTTGCTGCTGCCCTTGAAGACGCAGCAGGTGACATGCGAATGGAAGTCTGGACCACGGAGCCCGGCTTGCAGCTCTACGATGGTGGGCAAATGCAAGGTTCTTCGATTGGGCATGGCGGAGCGCCTTACGGGCCTAAGGCAGGGGTTTGTCTGGAAGCCCAACGTTGGCCGGATGGGATCAACAATGAAGGCTTTCCAAATGTGGTCTTGCGCCCCGGAGAGACCTACACTCACATCTCCGAATTTCGTTTTTCCTGAGTTCTCTTTGGAGACTACCCGTGAAAACTGTTTTTGCTGACACGCAATTGCTTCACGCACCGCGTCATGAAATCTCTGACGGTGAATTAAAGCCTGCTGTCGAAATCCCGAGCCGCGCAGAATTCGTTCTCAAGGCAATCAGAGATAAGAAACTGGGTGAGATCATTGCGCCCGAAGACTTTGGTCTTGCTCCCCTGCAAAAGGTTCACGATGCAGGGTATTTGGAGTTTCTGGAGGAGTTTTGGGGAAAGTGGCAAGAAGCAGGCCGTACGTCTGAAGCCTTTCCTTTTGTCTGGCCGGTACGTTCCCTGCGGGCTGATCCTGTGCCCAATCATATTGACGGACAGCTGGGGCGTTACTCGATGGATGCGGGGACCCCGCTTGGTGAAAACACTTGGCTTGCGGCAAAAGCTTCCGCACACACGGCTCTTACAGCCGCAAAAATCGTGAAAGAGGGAGCGGCGTCTGCCTTCGGTCTTTGCCGCCCGCCAGGCCATCACGCTGGTAGTGATTTCTATGGCGGTTATTGCTTTTTGAACAACGCTGCAATTGCCGCTCAGTGGCTGCGTGACAAAGGCGCTGAACGTGTTGCCATTCTGGATGTTGACTATCATCACGGCAATGGAACCCAATCGATCTTTTATGACCGTTCAGATGTTCTGTTTCTGTCAATCCACGCAGATCCTCGCGAAGAGTATCCCTATTTTCTGGGGCATGCGGATGAGACGGGGATCAAGGGCGGAAAAGGGTACACCCGAAATTGGCCACTTGCGCTTGGAACAGACTGGGCAGGCTATGCTCCGGTTCTGGACGAAGCCTGTCATTGGCTGAAAGTCTTTAATCCAGATTACCTCGTTGTGTCTCTTGGGCTGGATTGTTTTGAGAATGATCCGATTTCAGGGCTTAAGTTCAAAAGCGAAGACTTCAGCAAGCTCGGCAAGCGTCTGGCTCAAGCAGAGGTTCCAACTGTTTTCCTGATGGAAGGGGGCTACGCAGTCGATGCTTTAGGCACCAACTGCGTGAACGTTCTTGAGGATTTTGAGGCCGTGTGAGCACACCTTAAACGGATAAACCGAGCGCGGTAAGGTCAGCTGCGAGCCTTTCTGGCGTTGTGAAATGAAGACCGGTTATTCCGAGTGAGTTGGCAGTTGCCACGTTTGCCGGACTGTCATCAATAAAGATGCAGTCGCTCGTATCCAAAGCGTTTCGCTCAGTGAGGATCTGATAAATCTTTGGATCAGGTTTAAGCAGTTCAACTTCACCTGACACCACAATATCGCGGAAAGAAGTGGCGAGAAACGGAAACCGGCTTTTGCACTCCTCCAGCTTTTCAACCGAGAAGTTGGTGATTGCATAAAGCGGTGTTTTTTGAGCCTTGAGAGTTTCAAGGATTGCCACGCTGCCGTCAATCGCTCCTGGAAGCGTTTCGTGCCAGCGGTCATAAAATGCGCGGATTAAATCTTCCTTGTCCGGGTGCTGTGCAACCAACTCTGAAACCGCGTCATTCCACGGGCGGCCCCGGTCTTGCTCCATATTCCATTCTGGGGAACAGATTTGCGTTAGAAAATGCTGTCTCTCATTCTCGTCCGGGATCAGTTTTTCGTATAAAAAATTGGGGTCCCAACGAAGAAGGACGTTTCCAAAATCAAAAATTACTATTTTTGGGCTGACTGCCATGAAGACACCGGATTGTTAAGGGACTGTCGATTACTAGGGATTGAAATCACCACGAATCATGGAGCTGTGGCAACTTGATGACGCGCATTCGGTTCTTCATTGCCTTTGTTGCATCAGTGTTTTTAGCCAGCGTCGCTATACAAAATGCCACCGCTGATGACGACTTGGCTCGTTTTCGCGTTGGTATCGCAATCGGAACCGATGAGAATGTCCGCGAACGAATGGAACCGTTTCGGGTTGCGCTTGAAGAAATTGTTGACCGACCTGTCGATCTTTATTTGATCGACACCTTGGGCGGGGTGGTTGAAGCGCTTGCTGCCGGTGAAATTGATTATGCCAGACTGTCTCCTGCAGCTTATGGCGCGGCAGATGCCGTCTGCAGCTGTGTTGAACCTCTGGTGTCGGCCCGCCCGGATGAAGACACAGAGCGGTTTCACGCAATCGTGGTGGCTCCTCGAAAAGATGAGCTCACAACACTTGATGACCTGAAGGGGCAAAGCCTCGGTGTTGAAGACACGCGGTCGATTGCCGGATACCGCGTTCCACTGGCCAACCTGAAGCATGAAGGGGTTGATCCATGGACCCATTTCCGGGCTCTAATTCAGGTTGCTGATGGGGTGGAAGGCATTCAGGCGGTTCTTGACGGGCGCCTTGGTGCAACTTTGGCATGGTCTACAATGACCGGAGACCAGAAGAAGGGATATTCTTCTGGGTCGCTGACTGAAATCCATAAAAGAAATCGCAGCAGTCTCGGCAAACTTGCTGTGGTCTGGCAATCGCAGGGCATCCCGTTCTCAGCCCATGTTGTGCGTGAAAAACTCCCTGACGAATTGAAACGCAACCTGCGCGCTGGTTTGATGGAACTTCAAGAGACGTCCGCGGCGGCTTATGCGGCAATTGAACCGGGCCTGCCAGGTGGGTTTATGCCGGTTGTCCATTCCGACTTTCGCGCTGTCATGCGAACTTTCGAGCCAGAGCTTCAGGTGGTTTTTGGCCGTTAGGCGTAGCTCGCCAATAGCTCACTCGTATGTCGGCGGATCATTTCCTCTTCATTGGTCGGTATGACCAGAACCCGTACGTGGCTTTGCGGGGTTGAAATAATCTCGGCATGAATTGCGTTGAGCGTCTTGTCGATGGAAAGTTCTAGCCAGTCTTGATTGGAGCAAATTTCCTCTCGGATCTGAGCAGCGTTTTCACCGATGCCGCCCGTGAAGACCAAGGTTTCAACACCGTTGAGCACCGCCGCCATTGCACCGATTTCTCGACGAATGCGGAACACATAATAGTTTATTGCTTGTCGGGCCTCGATGGATGAACTGGACAGCAGTGTCCGCATATCCTGGCTTTCTCCAGAAAGCCCCTTCAGGCCACTTTCCTTGTAAAGAAGGTTGGAGACCTCATCGGCAGACATGCCCTTACTGGTTAGGAGATAGAGCAAAACGCCCGGATCAAGCTGTCCGCATCGTGTGCCCATTGGCAAGCCATCTAATGCTGTAAAGCCCATCGTAGAGCCGATGCTCTTGCCATCACGAATGGCGCACATAGACGCGCCATTGCCCAGATGCGCAACAACCAGTTTTCCCGAAAAGACATCGGGGTGAAAAGAATTGAGGTGGTCGCAAATGTACTCGTATGACAGTCCGTGAAAGCCGTAGCGCCTCACACCCTCTTCATAAAGGTTCCGGGGAAGGGCGAAAGTATCATTGACCCAGGGGTGGCCTCGGTGAAAGGCGGTATCGAAACATGCGACCTGGATAGCGTTTGGAAAGGCTCTGGTCGCAGCGTCTATGCCTGAAAGATTGTGCGGTTGGTGCAAGGGGGCGAGAGGCGAAAGCCTCTCCAGTGTGCGTCGCACGTTTTTGTCTACTTCCACCGGTTTTGAGTGCGTGACACCGCCATGAACCACTCGGTGTCCGATGGCGGCAACATCTGTGACACCGATCTCGTTCTTCAAGAGTGGAAGTAGGTGTTGAAGGGCTGCGCTATGGTCGACTGCATATGACGAGAGTTCGCGATCAATGACTTTTCCTGTCGCGGTAACCTTGAAGGAAATTCGGGGGGATGTGCCCAGCCATGATATTTGTCCGGCGACCTGAGAAATCTTGCCTTCATATAGATTGAATTTGATCGAGGATGATCCGGAGTTTAGGATCAAAATCGTGTCCGCTTTGGTCACGATGCAGCCTCGCTCTTGAGAAGGTCTGGAACGGGGCTGCCGTTGGTTTGCCAATAATCATAAAGGGCTGCCAACGCGCATGATGCGAGTCGTGCGCGGGAATTGTCGGCGCGGCTGGTCAGCATGATGGGCACTTTTGCGCCAATCACAAGGCCAGCGGCTTCAGCGTGAGCGATGAAGGTGAGTTCTTTTGCCAGCATGTTGCCGGATTCCAGATTCGGCACGATCAGAACTTCCGCATGGCCGGCTACAAGAGACTTGATTCCTTTGGTTCTGGCGGCTTGAACATCAATCGCGTTGTCCATGGCGAGTGGGCCGTCAACAATGCCTCCCTTGATTTGTCCGCGCTCCGCCATCTTGGACAAGATCGCGCCGTCAAGACTGGAGGGTATGGCCGGGTTGACAGTTTCAATGGCCGACAAAATCCCAACCTTGGGCGCCTCAAGCCCAACTGATAGAGCCACATTGATGGCGTTTTGGGTGATGTCGACCTTGGCATTCAGGTCCGGAGAGATGTTAATGGCAGCGTCGGAAATGAGGACGGGCGTATTTCGTCCAGAGATGCCCATTGCAAAAACATGGCTGATCCGACGTTTCGTGCGCAACCCGCCGTCGCGTTTGATAATGTGATGGAGAAGGTCGTCCGAGTGGATGTGACCCTTCATGATTGCCTTGGCTTGTTGTTCGTGAACAAGCTCAACTGCACGTGCTGCTGCTGAACCTGCATCTTCCGTTTCAATAAGGCGATATGGCTTTAGAGACACACCCAAATCGGCGGCAGTTTTCTCCATGCGTACTTTGGAGCCAATCAGGATCGGTTCGATCAAGCCAGCATCCGCTGCGGCCAACGCGCCCTCAAGTGCCGTTTTTTCTATCGGCGATACGACCGCAGTCGGTAGGGCAGGGAGCGTTTCGGCAGCTCTGATCATCCGGTTGAAGTGCCGGTGGCGTTCTATCAAAATGCCGGGAAGGTCAGAGGCGTCAAACTCGATTGTGCGTGTTGGTGCGATATCTTCTGCTCGGCCATCTGCAATCATCTCATTAGTATCTGTTTGCGTGACCGAAACATCTAATGAGACCCGGTTTTCTGGTAATTTTTCCACGACGGTAACCGACACCTCAAGCTGATCTCCAACAGCGACGTGTCCGTGGAATGAAAAGGACTGTGACAGGTAAGTGGTTCCGGGACCGGGAAGAATATTGCCCAGCACTGCCGAAACGAGTGCACCGATCCACATGGAAGGCGCGATCGGAGCGTCCACCTTGCCATCTCCGGTCCAGTCCGTATCAGGCAAATGAAGGGGATTTCTGTTTCCGGAAGCGTGAGCGAAGATCAATAGATCATTGGCCGTGCAGACCCTTGAGATCTGAGCCCCATCACCGACCGAAATCTGTTCATAGGTTTTGTTCGTCGCCATATGCCGCCCCGAGAACTAAGTAGAGAACTGGCGTATTCTGCCAGCGGGGCGACCCTACCGCTTTGATATGACGAAACAAATACGTGTATTCAGTTATTTCAATTGCTTATGCCCAATCTGTGTCTTCTTCATTCCATAGTCAGGAGCAATCAGGACACTCAACTTTATCTGCTTGGCGGGGGTAAAAGAAATAAGTTTCTTCCATCTCGATAGATTTAGCCCGAGGCATGATGGTTTGAGCAAGTGAGGCGAATGTCGGCTTATAGTTGTATTCGGCCCGTCCAACGATCAAAAAGGAGTCCTTCACCTTAAGCTCGTCCGGAATAGTGAAGCTTGGCTTTGACCCTTTAGAGTACGGGGCGGAGTTTTTGCTGTCGTAGCTCCAGGCGACCTTTGCCACGGCCTTATCATCCAATTGAATGCCCACAAGCACCACGTACAATGAGGTGGTTGGGTGCGGAGACATCAGCGAATCTGCGCCTTTAAAATAGGCCCTCAGATCGTTTTTTCTGATGGTGTCGCCTTTTTGGGCCGCTAGATCGCTCATTGTCGAAGCGATTTGGTTTAGCTTCCTGTTGACACTGAGGCCCTCGGTGGTCTCAGCCATCCCAATCAGCATGATAAGCAACAAAGGCAATATCAACGCAAACTCAACGGCGGCGACGCCTTTGCGGTCGCGCGAGAAGGTGCCGAGCTTGGTCCATTCAAATTTCGAGCGTCTCATAACAACCGCCTACCAAGGTTCGGTTTGGAAAATATGGGCGGAGAATAGATTTCGCTTTCCTGAGGTGTCGCCGTCACCCAAGTTCAGATATGCTGAAAACATGGGCCACTGATAGAGCACTCGCACAACAACAACTTCCTGACGATTGATTTTCGGCGGATAGGAATCGTCGGTAGGTTCATCATCATCGTCCAAAAGGGGAGGGAGCGTGCTGTAATTGTCACCGGCTCCCGAGAAGTCTGTCAGCTTGTCGACCTTGATGACCATTCGGTTATGAACGCAAAAGATCGAGGGCATGTTTGCGCAAAGGGCATTGCGAAACTTCGTGTCATTGAAGTCTTTTGCCTGCCCTGTGCGGACCAAGCGCGCTGTCTCCAGTACGGCGTTATCAACGATCCGATTGACGAAGAACGCCAATCCAAATTCCAGAATACCAAAAATCAACATAAAGAAGGGGGTGCCGACAATCGCAAATTCAATTGCCGTCACACCTTGGTCGTTCCGCGTATAACGCCGCAGTAGGCGACCTATAACTGAATAGAACATGTGGCCCTACACTTGGGTACCTAAATCGACTGGTTTGAAACCGGGTACGACGAGACTTACTGGCCACCCGCACCGCCACCACCGGCTGCATTCACAGCCAGACTGTTGCGTTGTGTTGCCTGTTCTGCAACTGCAGCGAAACTCTCCGACTGGTCCCCAAGTCTGAGCGTCGGCTCGCATTCAGGAGCACAGGAATAGGATTGTCTGGCGGTATTGCGATGGACAAACACAGTGCCCTCATCTGAAGCCTTTACAGTGATGACCTCGTCAATAATTGGCTCATTGTTGTCATCAAGAATGACCAGATTGGTGCTGCCATACGATTTGCCGGTGATGACCACCGTACTCGCATCATGCATGGCCACATCAGCAATGAAAGGATTGCCCACGATAACGGTGCTGGCAGGTTCCTGAATTCGGAATACCTTTGCTCTATCCACCATAACGGTGACCGGTCCCTCTTGTGCAATCGCACTGGAACCTACAGCCGTAGTTATGGCAGCGATGGCAAGTGCAGTTTTAAGTCCAACAGAGAAACGCATGTCTAACTCCAAGAGTGCGGTTTGAGGCATTAGGCCAAAACATGGTGAAAGATTTGCTAACAACCGATTTGAAAACTGTCGCAGCGGCAGAAAGTTGGAAGTACGGTAAATTATGAGAGCGCTTTTGAGGTGTGCCCAATAGTGAGAAATAGATTTATGCGCGCAATAAGTGCAATGAATGCATGAGGTGGAATGCTGAGCTTTCATTTTAACAATATGAATGCGATGTATAAATGCTCACAAAATTGGAATGAAAAAAGTGAAGTAGATATCCAATTTTGAATTTTTGTAATATTAGTGTGGCTTTGAGATGAGAAGAATATATTCGAGTGTTATAGTGAATGACTCTCGGTAATTTTTCTGTCGACTTTGCGGAAAATTATCGAGTGTTAATCCATTGGCAAGATGGGCCTGTTATAACTGCCGATGAACTCGCCTCAACGAGGCTGAAGACGCGGGTAGTGCGTAGAGTGAAGTCGGGGAGCACGAAATGAAGAACCTCTTGGTTCGCCTTCTAAAGGACGAAGCGGGCACCACTTCTATCGAATACGCGCTTATCGGTGTTTTATTGTCCATCATTATGATCGGCGCGGTCACTATGATGGGTACAAGCTTGAACTCAATGTTCGAAGGTGTTGAGTCCGGATTGAGCATCGGTTCCAGCTCTTAATCACATATTTCACTGTGAGTTTTTCGCGCATCACCTTGTGTGAATATGCAGCCGTCGATACAGCAACTCTGATGAGAGTGTCTGGTCATTTGTGACGGCCTACCGGCTCCACGTTGTCATTTTATTTCCAAGGTCCAGCTTTCAATCTTCTGACGGCGTTCCAGCATGACGACTAAGCATTGTCTGAGCTCGAGAGAGCGATGAAACTGAATTCATATAATGCGATACGTTACAGACCCTCTTTTGTTGCCAGTTCGGGCGCGGTGCTTCGCTGCTGCGTCCCAATCGTTCTCAATTGCAAATTCCGTTTCTTCTTATCAGGTCTCATAAGGCGCTTTTGCTCGTTTGGCTCAGGTCACTCGCTCATCTAATTTCTTATCATTGACAGATCTTTTTTGTGATGCCGCCGAAAAACCGTAGTCCGGCAACCAGGCCGACAAATTGCAGCCGCACGGAAAATGCGATTGATGGAAGCAAGAGCGCCATCTGAAGCTGACTGGCCTGGGCTGGTTTGTGTCGCTTGAGGGAACCCGTTCCGGCGAAACTCCGAAAATTAGCAGGACAAGCAAGCAGGTTGATGCGGCGAGCATCTGTCTCTTGTGCGTATTCAGGAGTCTGCAGGTCGCTCCACAGGGTGATCCACGGGAAAAATAACGAGGAGCAGCAGGGCGATGGGGTTTTGCCCGGCGAATTACATAGTGTGCAAACAAAAAAATCAGGTAGTGGCAAGTATAGTGAATAAATTACTAATAAAAAAATGCTGAATAAAAATAAAGTTGTACTAAGCGGAATTCTTCAATGATTAACAATCCTGGATTGATTTTTGAGCCTACTATGGACTTGCATCTGCGATAATCGAGACAAAAATCATGAGATATACAGAAGAAATACAGTGTGCGAGTGTGAATTTTGGATGATATATTAATAACCTTGAGTAAATAACTTCAGATAGAAGGTTTTAGTGAGTAAATAATTGTACTTATTCATAGTGTAAATTTGTATTTTGTGGATGGTCACTGAGAGTGAGTAAAGGTGTGTCTGTTCGAATTAATGGATTGGAAAGAGGTTAAATGTAGAACTTACCTCGAGTTCGGTTGGAGAAAAACAAGAACAAGCGGACCAATTAAAGCTGTCAAATCAAGTGGAACTAGGAGCAGACTATGAAAAACGCAATTTCCCGCTTCGCGAAAGACGAATCTGGTGCAACTGCAATCGAATACGGCCTGATCGCCGGCCTTATCTCCATCACCATCATCGGTGTTGTAACCGCAGTTGGTACGAACCTGAATTCTCTCTTCACTACAATTAGCGACACTCTTGCTGGTGTGAAGTCTAAGTCATAATTTCACTGATTACTCGCCAAGTTATATTGTTGGCGAATAATCGTGATATGATCGAAGGGAGGCTGCTCAATAGAGTGGCCTTCTTTTTTTATGAAATGAATTGGTGTTTGCCGATCAACGCTATTCTTTAGCGCGGATTGCCCGGTTAGTTTCGTAACCTCTGCGTAAGAGTGTCTGGTTGATGGCTGATAATGCTCCGAGCGCGACCCTTCTGCCTAGCTAACTTCATTCCAATAGTGACTTGTGAAAGGAGGAATTGGACCCTTGTATTCGTGATGTATTGGAAAAGTAACGGGCTTGTAAAAAAATAAATATTACATTTACCAAGAAAATTCGTGCCTTGGGGCTAGACAACTTTACCGAGCGAATTAACCGCTCGGAAAGGGCCTCAAACTACCTCTTGTCGACGGGTTCAGGCGGTTGTGCTGCTGACCTGCCTGTTGAAAAAGTTGTCTGATAAGAGATAGTTAGGAGCGAGAAATGAAAAACGTTTTTGCACGTTTCGCAAAAGATGAATCTGGTGCCACAGCAATCGAATACGGCCTGATCGCAGGTTTGATTTCTGTTGTCATCATCGGAACCGTTCAGACTCTTGGTGGTACATTGAATGGTATTTTCGAAAGCATCAACACGACCCTGAGTGGCGGTGGCAATGGCGGGAACGACGGCGGTAACGGCTAAGTCCCGAGTTCTAAGACCATAGTGTCTACAAACCGAAGTAAGCCTCGCAGCAGTGCGGGGCTTTTTCGTGCCTTGGCATTTTCTGCATGATTCAATAGAGGATTTTAAGACTTCTCCGATAGACCAATGGTGTCGATAACAAGTTGGCCTAGTTTAGTTCGGAGTTTTCAGATGCTTGCCATCATGTCACTGGCATTTCCCTTTTTGGTCATTCGCGCTGCGGTGTCCGACCTTCTGACCATGACAATCCCGAACAAGATCTCCATTTTCTTATGCGTTCTGTTCGCGCTCTATGCCCCCATCGTGGGACTGGGATGGCAAGACATAGGATTGCACCTTGCGGGCGGGGTTGTTGTCTTCATTGTTTGTTTTGGCATGTTCGCCATGAATTGGATGGGCGGAGGTGACGCAAAATTGCTGACGGCCGTTGCCTTGTGGTTCGGTTGGTCAGTTGACTTACTGAACTTTCTCTTCGCGACAGCGATCTTCGGCATGGTCCTCACAATGCTATTGATCTCTATCCGGCCTGTTTTGGTTCTTCCTGAGCGTCTTGCCCGCATAGAATGGTTGACGCATCTTCTTCATCCTAAAACCGGCATTCCTTATGGTCTGGCAATTGCCGCTGGAGCACTATTGGTTTACCCAACGTCTCCGTGGTACGGCGCTCTGAATCTTCCGTAGCGTAGAAAGAGTAAATAGTCGGATTAACTTGCAAAGTTGACTTGATTCAAATTTATTAATTTTAGTTTACCAAATAATATCACTACAAATTAACCATGTTTTGACGATTACCTTGGCAATATCGTTGGTGAACAGGTGCACATGCGCCGAAGACCACGGATATTGTATCATGAAGTACGCACGATTGGCGATTTTGGGAGTTGCAGTGGGTGCTGGCCTATTGGCCGCCCGCCTTGTGTCAACATCCGCACCCGAGCCAGAGCCCGTTGCGGAAGTAACTGCTCCAACGATCGAGAAAACCGAGGTGCTTGTTGCCTCGTCTGATATCACTCTTGGCAGCAAGTTGGGGGGTAGTGATTTCACATGGGCGTCTTGGCCCACGGAAGCCCTGCCTGCCGGTGTCCTTACCAAGGATGATGATCCTGAGGCCATGGAGAGGCTTGTCGGACAAGTCACGCGGACGCCGATCTTCTCCGGCGAGCCAATTCGCGAAGAACGGCTTATCCGGACGGACAAGGGCTTCATGGCGGCAATCCTTCCAAAAGGAATGCGCGCCATCGCTGTTAGTGTTGAGGCGGAAACCACTGCTGGTGGCTTCATCCTTCCGGGCGACAAGGTCGATGTTATTCTTACAAAGGCAAGTGGTGAAACTGGGTCTGCAGTTTCGAACACAATCCTTGAGAATGTACGGGTGCTCGCAATTGATGCCGTAACAGCAGGTGATCAGGACGAGAAAAACGTTTCGCCGGACCGCACCGCGACACTTGAGCTCAACCTGCCTCAATCCGAGATCATCTCTCAGGCCCAACAGGTTGGCACAATTTCTCTGGCCTTGCGCAGCGCGCAGGACTCTGCGGACGACGCGGAGCAGACTGTACGCCGCAAGCGGGCCGTCAACTTCGTGAAATACGGACTTACAAGCCAGGCAGCATCGCAATGAGAACCTTGAACATGCAAAACATCGTCGGTGCTCGAAAGCACACCGGACTGGTCAGCATTGCAGCCAAGGTGTGCGCTGGCCTCGCTTTAGTCCTCTCCCTCGCGGGTGTTCCAGAGCCTGCTGCAGCGCAAGGCGCCTTCGAGAAAAGAGTTCATGTCGCCTCTGGCGAACGTGTATCCAGTCGCCTCTTGAGTGTGGGCGTAGGCCGGTCAGTCATCATTGACACCGCTGAAGCCGTTGCAGACGTTCTGGTCTCCAACCCCGGCGTAGCAGATGCTGTCGTTCGCACACCGAACCGGATCTTCGTCCTTGGCAACAAGGCAGGGCAAGCCAATCTGGTTCTCTTCAGCCGCACCGGCCGGGAATTGGCCAGCTTTAATCTGCGCGTAGAGCCAGATACATCGGACCTCGTTCGGTTCATCCAAAAATACGTACCTGGTTCCAACATCGAAGCTCAATCGCTTAACGGCAACATCATCCTGTCGGGTACCGCTGCCAACGCAGCTGATGCGCAACGGGCTGCTGATCTGGCTGCTCGTTATGCCGGAGATGGCAAAAAGGCGACCGACATCCTGAACATGATCACCGTTGATGGCGAAGATCAGGTGCACTTGAAAGTCACGGTTGCCGAAGTCGACCGCGAAGTGATCAAGCAGCTTGGTGTACAGCTGAACGGCGAGATAAAAATTGGCAATTTTGGATTCGGATTTGCAAACGATACGTCCTTTAATGCGGGAACGTCAGTCGCGCAGCAAACGACAAGATTGGCGGGCGAGCTTGTCTCGGGGGGAACAACAATCGGTGCCGAAGTCAAGGCGCTGCAACGTGAAGGCATTGTTAAAACGCTTGCCGAGCCGACGCTGACTGCAATTTCAGGCGAAAATGCAAGCTTCCTTGCTGGTGGCGAGTTCCCGATCCCGATATCGCAAGATGGCAACGAGGTCACCGTCGAGTTCAAGAAATTTGGTGTCGGTCTCGACTTTACCCCGATAGTTCTGTCGGGTGGGCGTATCAGCCTGAAGATTACCACAGAGGTCAGTGAACTCAGCTCGGACGGCGCCGTAAATATCGGTACTCTGACAATCCCTGCTTTGAAAGTCCGCCGCGCGGAATCCACTTTGGAACTGCCCTCTGGTGGTACCTTGGTCATGGCAGGTCTGCTGCAGGAAAGCTATCGGCAATCCGTCAACGGTGTTCCCGGTCTGATGAACCTGCCTGTGCTCGGGTCTTTGTTCAAAAGTCGTGACTTCTTGCGCAGCCAGACCGAATTGGTGGTGTTCGTTACCCCCTACATTGTCAATCCGATCGCAGCCTCAAAGGTTCAGCGCCCGGACAAAAACCTGGCCCCCGCCAACGATTCCGAAACACTCTTCTTGAACCGGCTGAACAAGGTTTACCGGGCCAACGGGCAGAACGCCCAAGCTCCGTATCACGGTCAAGTCGGCTTCATCTACAAGTAAGGGCGGACGAGAAAATGGTAATGAATATGACATCCCGATCTCGCACGGCCATTGGCGCCACATTCGTCGTGTCTCTCCTTCTGGCCGGGTGTAACTCCCAGACAGTTGGTCAAAACAACAGCAACCTGGCTGCCACAAACTACCAGCTTCGGCATCCAATTGTTGTAACCGAACAGCCAGAAGTTCTGGACTTACCGATTGGTGCCCATATGCGGAACCTTAATGGGCCGTTGCGCGGAACGGTGAAAGCCTTTGGCGCGGACTCTCGCAAAAAAGGCAATGGAAGGGTGGAGATCCTTGTGCCCTCCGGTGGACGGAATGAAGCGGCTGTCCATGCGCTAGTTCCCCAGATCCGCAGCTCTCTAAAAGCGGGCGGTCTCTCAGGTGGTGCGATATCGACCCGCAGCTATGCGGTTGATAACCCATCCGCAGATGCTCCAATCCGTCTGTCTTATCCGCGCATTCAGGCCACCGCTGGCCCTTGCGGAACTTGGAACGGCGATATCGGCAGAACTTTTAATCGAAATGTTGATTACGAAAACTATGGCTGCGCGACACAGTCCAATTTGGCTGCAATGGTTGAGAACCCCTCGGATCTTCTGACACCTCGTGCGTCTGCTCCCGCTGACCGCATGCGTCGTGCAAACGTGGTTGAGAAATACCGCGCAGGAGAGGCAACAGCCAGTAGTGTTCAGGAGGGTCTAGGTACCCAGGTATCGGATCAGTGAGGGTGACATGAGTGCAAACGTCAACACCACAGTAGCCACCATGGAGGCATCGGAGCCACAAGCCGGTACTCCGTCCTCTATTCCTGAGAATGCTTATTTGGCTCCCGTGCCGCGTGTTTCAATTCAGGCTTTTTGCTTGAATGAGCAAACAGCTCGGACCCTGGAAGCTGCTGGTGAAGACCGTCGTATGGCCAAAGCGCATACAAAGGTTCACCTAGGGGGTATTAAGGCCGCAATTGAGCATTTTTCGCAGGCGCCAACACCCAACCTCATCATCATTGAGGTTGCCGCGCAATCGGGGGATGTTCTAGCCCAGCTCGACATGTTGGCTGAGTATTGTGATGCCGGAACACGGGTTATCGTAATCGGTGATCTGAACGATGTTAAGCTGTATCGGGATTTGGTGCAGGCAGGTGTCAGTGATTATCTCGTGACACCAGTGGACATTTATCAGTTGATCGGGTCGGTCAGCAATCTCTATGCCGACCCTACGGCAGAGCCTCTTGGCCGTGCGGTTGTCTTCTTCGGAGTGAAGGGCGGCTGCGGCTCCTCGACAGTTGCTCACAACACAGGCTGGTCAATCTCTCGCCAGTTTCAACACGATGTTGTAGTTGCCGATTTGGACCTTCCGTTTGGAACAGCTGGCCTTGATTTCAATCAGGATCCTATTCAGGGAATTCATGAAGCGATTTCGGCGCCGGACCGTTTGGATCAGACACTTTTGGACCGCATCCTTGCCAAGTGCTCGGAGCACTTGAGTCTGCTTGCAGCACCGGCGACACTCGACAAAACATATGATCATGGCGAAGCAGCGTTTGAGATCCTGCTAGACGTCATGCGCGCTTCTACACCATCGATTGTTCTCGATGTGCCACATGTTTGGAACGGATGGACCAGAAACGTTCTGACCACCGCCGATGAAGTGGTAATTGTTGCTGAGCCTGACTTGGCGAATCTTCGAAACGCAAAGAACGTGGTGGATGTTCTGTCCCAGCTGCGTCCAAACGACAACGCGCCGAGGTTGGTGATTAACCGCGTCAACGTTCCAAAACGACCGGAGATTAAACCGGATGAATTTGCAGCCGCGCTGGGGCTGGAGCTGGCGGCAGAAATTCCGTTTGAGCCACAGCTTTTTGGGACGGCAGCAAACAACGGTCAGATGATTTCGGAGATCAACGGCAAACACGCCATTTCTGAGACATTTTCTGATTTGGCAAACACAGTTCTCGGCAAGGCTGTTCCGACGAAGTCAAAAAAGTCTGCGCTTGGCAGCCTGATGGCGAAACTCGGAAAGTAATTTAGGGCCAAAGGTCGTAATAGCAGGGGTTTTTGACGACATGTTCGGAAGACGTGGGACAACTCAAGGGCGGGCGGAGCAGGGAGGGCAAATTCCAGCTCCTGTCATGCCGCAAGCCGAGCCTGCCCCGGTTGCTGCCGCAGCGCCAAGCCCGGCACCCGCGGCACCAGAGCCCGTCCAGAAAGCGGCGCCACCACCACCGCCGGCCCCTGAACCTGCGCCGGCCAAAGAGAAGAACAACGAGTACTACGAGACAAAGGCTCAAATCTTCAACGCGCTTGTTGAGGCAATCGATCTGTCTCAGCTTGGACGGCTTGATGCTGATGAGGCTCGGGACGAAATCCGGGACGTCATCAACGACATCATTTCGCTCAAGAACCTCGTTATGTCTATCTCCGAGCAGGAAGACTTGCTAGAGGATATCTGTAACGATGTTTTGGGTTACGGGCCTCTGGAACCGTTGCTGGCTCGTGATGACATCGCCGATATTATGGTGAATGGTGCTCATACCGTCTACATTGAGACATTGGGCAAAACCAACATCACCAACATCAAGTTTCGCGATAACGCGCAGCTTATGAACATCTGCCAGCGGATAGTCAGCCAGGTCGGTCGTCGTGTTGATGACTCCAGTCCGATTTGTGACGCTCGTCTTCCGGACGGGTCACGTGTGAACGTTATCGCACCACCGCTATCGATCGATGGCCCTGCGCTTACAATTCGTAAGTTTAAGAAAGACAAGTTGACCCTTGATCAGCTTGTCCGCTTTGGTTCGATTACACCGGAAGGTGCAGCGGTGCTGCAGATTATTGGGCGAAGCCGATGCAACGTGTTGATTTCCGGCGGTACGGGTTCTGGTAAGACCACCCTCTTGAACTGTTTGACCGCTTACATCGAAAGTGATGAGCGCATCATCACTTGCGAAGATTCCGCGGAACTTCAGCTTCAACAGCCCCACGTAGTCCGATTGGAAACACGGCCTCCGAACATCGAAGGCGAGGGGCAAATCACCATGACAGACCTCGTAAAGAACTGTCTGCGTATGCGCCCTGAACGCATCATCGTTGGTGAGGTTCGTGGCTCTGAGGCTTTCGACTTGCTTCAGGCCATGAACACAGGCCACGACGGTTCTATGGGCACTCTGCACGCCAACACACCGCGCGAGGCTCTCTCACGGCTGGAATCGATGATTACGATGGGGGGCTTTTCCCTCCCGTCCAGAACTTTGCGTGAAATGATCTGTTCATCGATTGATGTGATTGTGCAGGCATCTCGCCTTAGAGACGGGTCCCGCCGGATCACGCACATTACCGAGGTACTTGGTATGGAGGGCGACGTCATTATTACGCAAGACCTCTTCCTGTACGAAATGATGGGCGAAGACGCGAACGACAAAATCATCGGCCGACATAGGTCCACAGGGATTGGGCGGCCGAAATTTTGGGATAAAGCGCGTTATTACGGTGAGGAAGCACGCCTCGCACAGGCGTTGGATGATGCGGCCGTGGCCGATTAACTTAGTGAGTATGAGTGGCCATGAATAGTCTGGATGCATTGATGACCGGTGATATGACTGCTTTGGCGGTTATGGGTTTGGTTATGCTCAGCATAGGTGGCGTTTTATTTGCGTTGCTTCAGCCGGCAATGAGTTCGGACAAACGACGCAGTCAACGGATTTCGACGATCAAGGGTGTGGACGGCAAAACCCCTGGTCTTGCAATTCGCAACCGGGACGCAGACAAGCGTCGGAAATCCGTCAAAGACCAGCTTGATCAACTGGAGCAGCGCACGCAGCAAAAAAATGCGATGCGAGACAAACCATCGCTTCGCCTGCGCATTGAGCAGGCTGGATTGTCTTGGGATGTGAAACGGTTCATCCAGATCAGCATTGTAACTGGCGTACTGGCTACGGTTATCTTCTATTTCTTCTCCGGCAATGTGCTAATCGCCCTTTTGGGAGGGTTTGCAGGCGCGTTTGGACTTCCTCGCTTTTACATCAACCGTCGCCGCAAAAAGCGGTTCACGGCCTTCATGGAAGAATTGCCGAATGGGGTGGACATCATCGTTCGTGGTGTCAAAGCAGGATTGCCTCTAGGCGACTGTGTTCGCGTTGTGTCAACAGAAGCAAAGGACCCCGTTTCAACTGAGTTTGCGAAAATTCTGGAAACACAGAAAATGGGTGTGTCCCTTGCGGAAGCCTTTATGAAGCTGCCCGAACGCGTTCCGCTCCCAGAAGCGAACTTTTTCGCAATTGTGGTTGCGATCCAGCAGTCATCCGGTGGTGGGCTCTCTGAAGCTCTAAACAACCTGTCCCGTGTTTTGCGTGGCCGGAAAGCCCTGAAACGCAAAATCGTTGCTTTGAGTTCTGAAGCGAAATCCTCCGCGGGGATCATCGGTGCCATGCCCGTTTTGATCTCGCTAGCGCTCTTCTTCATTGCTCCGGACTACATCAATATCCTGCTGACCACGACAGCGGGGCACATTGTCATTGCTGGCTGTATCACCTGGATGCTTATTGGCATCCTCGTCATGCGACAGATGATCAACTTCGATTTCTAGGGAGCCGTGACAATGTCGTTCGCCGGAATGGACTTTACGCAGGTTATCACAGCGATCATGGCGATGATCTGTGTGAGCGGAACTCTCTATGTATTAATCATGCCTCTTTTTGAGCGTGATGGTCTCAAGAGCCGAATGAAAAGCGTTGCTCTTGAGCGGGATGAGATCCGCATGCGAGAGCGTGCGCGTCTGAATAATGCGGGAAAAGACGGACGGGGGTCATTGCGTGGCTCTCAGCCCACACAGCGCATGAAGGATTTGACCGAGCGCTTTAACCTGCAATCGGTGCTAACCGATAAAGAAGTCAAAATGAGGCTGGCACAAGCCGGCTTCCGGGGACCGGGGCCTATATATAAATATGCGCTTGGTCGGGTGTTCGCGCCGCCAGTTCTATTTGTTGTGTCCTTATTTTATGCCACCGCGGTCATGGGCTACGGGTTCTTGACAGGTTTGTTGGTTGGAGCCGCGTTCGCAGGGCTTGGCTATTTCGTTCCAAACATTTATCTGCAAAACACGATTGAAAAACGCCAGAAAGCAATCGGTCGCGCATGGCCGGACGCACTAGATTTGATGCTAATCTGCGTTGAATCTGGCATGTCTATCGAAGTGGCAATGCAGAAGGTGGCTGATGAAATCGGGGTGCAATCCGCAGATCTTGCTGAGGAACTCACACTGACCACGGCAGAGCTCTCCTATTTGCAAGACAGGAGAATTGCTTTCGAAAATCTCGGCAACCGGACAGGAATGGACAATATCAAGAACGTTGTCATGGCCCTGATCCAGGCCGAGCGGTATGGTACGCCTGTCGCCAAGGCGCTTCGTGCAATGTCTGATGATACCCGGGATCAGCGGATGCAGGAGGCAGAGAAAAAAGCTGCCTCGTTGCCGCCGAAGCTCACCGTTCCCATGATCGTCTTCTTTCTACCGGTATTGTTTGCGGTCATTATGACACCGGCTATTCTTCAAATCATGGATGTCATGGGCGGCCGGTAAGGCGTCCTGACGAAGAGATTTAGTCGCAGACTAAAAAAGAACCCGGGCGTAGTTCAGCCCGGGTTCTTATCTTTGAAGATTTGGTATTACATTCATCCCCGGTTCTGGAGCATTGTTTTCAAGTAAGCGATATTGGCTTCGGCTTGTTTCGGATCCAACTCAGCCTTTGCGACTTTCTCAGCTTCTGAAAACTTGCCCTGCACACCAAGAACCAGAGCCAGATTTTGACGAACCCGACTATCGGCGGTTGGGAGCGCAGATGCTTTGCGAAGGGTGTATTCGGCTTCCGGGAGCTTGTTGGACAATAGGTAAGACAGACCCAGATTGTTGAGTAGGCTCGCGTCATCAGGGACGATTTTGAGAGCTTGCTGATACACTTGTCGGGCGTTTTCGTGCCTACCCATCTGATCAAGCACAGCTCCTTCGGCGGAGAGCAATTTCCAGTCTGGGTTTTGCGGATCCTGAGCCTGCTTTATGACGCTGAGTGCTTCAGGAAGTTCGCCGTTCATTGCGAGCACTTTCCCGTAGGCGCTGGCAATTTCCTTGTCCCTCGGATTGGCTATCACACCACTGCGGAGCACGGCCTTGGCCTGCGGAAATTGTTCATTTGCACTCAAGGCTTCTGAGTAGCCCAAGATGGCTCGGCGGTTTTTCCGGTCTTTCTCATAGGCTTGCGCCCAATAAGCGACTGCCTGTCGCGCCTCGGAGGTTCCCGGTCGAGCATTCACGTTTTGTGTTGCTGAAGAATGCGTTCCGACATTGCCCCGATTGGATGAAGCGCATCCGCCGAGAACGGTAAGGGCGGAAATCAGAGCTGTTACTGCCAATAGGCGGCGGCGGCGCTTTGAAGCGGATACGGAAGCTGACCTGTCCATGGCTCAATCCTCGAGCAAAATTGCATTCTGAAGATCTAGCAATAGGTTATTAACCCTAATTGTTGGTTAAGCGTTCCGCTACGGCGATGTTTGTACTGATTGCAATGGTCTAAGTGAGAGCGTAAGTCTCCAATCAAAATCTGAAACACCGATCCGCAGGAGGTCATCGTGCCCGAGAACCTGATCCGTAGTGCACAGGCTGAAAATGCCGTAGCAATTGTACCAGTTAACAATGCCAGCTTGGACACGGTTGTAGAAGATTTGGGGGCGGCAGCAAAAAATCTGGTGGAGCTGCATAGTTTCAAGCCGGTGCAGGGTAAAGCAATCGCAGTGCCTTCGGCAAAAGACGGTGAGACTGTGATCCTGTTGGGCGTGGAACTGGAACCAGGTGTCTCGTCATTTGCAATGGGAGCTGCACTCGCAAGCCTTCCGGCCCATGATTATGTGTTGCCGAGTGATCAAGAAAATACGATTGAAATTGCGCTCGGCTTTGCACTTTCCGTTTACACTTTTGATCGTTATCGGCAGGCCCCAGCAAAACGGCCCCGACTGGTGGTTCCAGACGATGCCGACCTTTCAAAGGTTACGGCTATTCAAAACGGCGTTTACCTAGCGCGTGATCTGATCAACACACCAGCCAGCGATCTTGGCCCGCAGGAGTTGGCCGCTGCAGTTGCCGATCTCTTTGAGCAATTCGGTGGCACGGGTAGAACCGTCGTTGGAGACGCGTTGCTTGAGGAGAATTATCCAATGGTTCACGCTGTTGGCCGGGCCAGTTCCCGTGAACCGCGACTGGTAGATTTCGCCTGGGGGGACCCGAACGCTCCTAAGGTGACGCTTGTTGGAAAAGGGGTCATCTTTGATACCGGCGGACTGGATATCAAACCGGCAAGCGCAATGACCTTGATGAAAAAGGACATGGGTGGTGCTGCCAATGTACTAGGCTTGGCATCCATGATTATGGAAGCAAACTTGCCGGTACGCCTGCGGGTGATTATCCCTTGCGTTGAGAATGCAATCTCCGGCAACGCCTTCCGTCCCGGCGATGTTCTGAACAGCAGAAAAGGCCTGACGGTTGAAATCGGCAACACGGATGCGGAAGGACGTTTGGTTCTCGCTGATGCCTTGGCACTGGCGGATGAGGAAACGCCCGACCTGCTGATTGATATGGCAACTCTCACGGGCGCTGCACGTGTTGCTCTTGGGCCGGACCTTCCACCTTTCTATACCGATGATGATGAGTTGGCCGAAGACATTGCCTTGATGGCTGAAGCAGCTAATGACCCTCTGTGGCGCATGCCGCTTTGGAAGTCTTACCTCAGATACATGTCGAGCCCGATTGCAGACATTAATCATATCAACACAAGTGGTGCTGGTTTTGCCGGTTCAGTAAACGCTGCGCTCTTTTTGTCGAAGTTTGTCGAAAACACCAAGTCTTGGGCACATTTCGATATTTATGGTTGGACTCCTTCTGATCTGCCTGGAAAGCCATCCGGTGGTGAAGCACAGGGGATCCGAGGCCTTTTTGACCTGATCAGTGAACGCTACACATCTAAAATGTAACGGAAGCGAAACAGATACTAGATAAACTCTACGCGAATCAATCGGGTAGAGAGACCAGACATGCCGGTGGATCTGAGGCCGTCCCAGGCCTTGCGGCTTATGCAGGAAGTGAATTTGTCCCTTGTTCGCGACAGTGAACAGGATCTTTCTGCACGGCAGCTGACAATCCTTCTGACCGTCTATCTTGAACCGCCGCCACATACGGTGCGCGGATTGGCTGCAAAACTGAAAGTGACCAAGCCTGCAATCACGCGGGCTTTGGACACTTTGGGCAGCATGCGTCTGCTCTCGCGCAAGCGTGACGAAGCCGACAAGCGGAATGTCATTATTTCAAGGACGGTTGAAGGTTCGCTTTATCTGGAGCAACTTGGCGATCTGGTGGCGGAAAAAGCCAAAACGCTGCCAAGGTAAAGAGCAAAGGCCCCCAATGACCACACAGTTTGACCGTCGCCGCCACCCCGTTCGCAAAGATCTTGCAGCGCGCGCTTATGAGGGACGGGTTGAAGCTGATCGGTTTGTAGACGGCTATAAGAAAATCATCGCTACGAGTGTGCTGGATTTTCGCAAAGACCCGCGATCTGACCAGTCCATTGATACCCAAGGGCTTTTTGGAGAGGTGGTTACGGTCTTTGAAGAGGCTTCCGATGGCTGGGCTTGGGTGCAACTGGAAACCGATGGTTATGTTGGATGGGTCTCAGCTGACGCGCTGGCCGACCCGGTTGAGCCAACCCATCGAGTGACCGCACTGAACAGCTTTTGCTATTCCGGTCCGGACTTAAAGCTTCCGCGCGTGGGTGCGCTTTCCATTGGAAGCAGGATCAGGGTGATCGGGGAGAAAACCACGCGCGACCTTCTCTATTTTCAGCTCTCGGACCATTCATACGTTGTTGCGCGCCACGTAGCCTCCCTTTCGGAGCCGGGTCACCAAGATTGGGTGGCCGTGGCCGAACAATTTCTGAACGTGCCTTATCTTTGGGGAGGCCGAAGTGGGGCAGGGCTGGATTGTTCCGCTCTTGTCCAACTGGCCTTAGCAGAGGGCGGCGTGGAAATCCCGCGGGACAGCGACATGCAGGAGGCCGAGATCGGCCATCTTCTGCCGCTCGATACGCCCCTTAAGAGCCTCACACGGGGTGACCTGATATTTTGGAAAGGCCACGTTGGCATTGTCCAAGGCCAAAATCAGTTGCTTCACGCCAACGGCCATACGATGACCGTTGCAAGTGAAGCTCTTGATGAAGCGGTCCGGCGCATTGGTGAAAACGAGTTTGGCGCTGTAACCGCAATCAAAAGGCTCTCCTGAAAGCTCATCGAGAGAGCGCTGTAGGCGGAGCAGGAGAAACAGGAGAAGCCACGCCTTCGCTGTTCTCCGCTTCTCCTAGATCCAGATCCTCGATTTTTCGGCTGCGTTTGCTGATTTTTTCCGTTGAGATCAGGATCTGATCAATGTCCTTGTTCGCTTGGGCAAAATGCGTCTGAAGCTTGCCAACGCGATCATTAAGCCGAGTGACGTCATCGATCAGGTGTCCAACTTCCGCCTGAATAAGGTGCGCCTGTTCGCGCATCTTTGCGTCGCGCAGAACCGCTTGAATAACCTGAATGGACAGCATCAACAGAGAGGGAGAGACGATCACCACCCGTGCGCGATGAGATTTCTGGACAATATCCTCAAACCGCTCGTTGAGCTCGGCAAAGATGCTCTCTGAGGGAACGAAGAGAAAAGCTGTGTCTTGGGTCTCGCCGGAGATCAGATACTTTTCCTTCACATCTTGAATGTGTTTGGTGAAGTCGCGGCGAAACTGCGCATTGGCCGTTTTCACTTCTTCATCCGTTTCGGCACGCCGAATGAGGTTAAAGGCTTCCAGAGGAAACTTTGCATCAATAGCAAGCGGCGGCGCGCCGTTGGGCATGTGGATCAAACAATCCGGGCGGCAGTTGTTGGAAAGGGTTGCCTGAAATGCATAGCCACTTGGAGCCAGCTGATCCTGAATGATCGCTTCCATACGACCCTGACCGAAGGCCCCGCGGGTTTGTTTGTTTGACAAGATTGCTTGAAGGTCGCTGACCTGCGTGGAGAGATCGGTAATGGTATGGCGGGCACGGTCAATCACGGCCAGTCGTTCGTGGAGCTGGCGCAATCCTTCATGAGTTTGTTTGTTTGTATCGGCCATTGAGAGGCCAAGCTTGTGCCCCATACCATCCAGACGTTCATTTAACGAGCGCATCAGGTCCGACTGCCGGGAGCCAAAGACCTCGGCCATGGTTTGCATCCGGCCTGTCATCTCCCCTTGGGATTTCAGGACTTCAGACAGGTGGCTTTCAAGCTCGTGAATACGCTCCCGTGCCGCAGTTTCGTTTTCCGCTGTTTTCCGCATCTGGCCAAGGGTCCGAAACCCGAGCCATAACAGAAGGACGAGCAGGGCAAGTGCGCCAAAGACGCACGCTTCCAAAACGGAAACCGGGCGCCCGGCAAAAATAAAGAGAGGTTCCATCATGAAACAAACATAGAACGATTCGGATTTGGCTGCAGCCAGAGGCGGTCCAGTTTGCCGTGTGTTCAAGGTTTTTTCCCGCGACTACATGATTGACCACACACGGCGCTTTGCTTATGTGAACTTTATGACAAAACGCTCCATACTCACGATCCCTGATGCGCAGTTGCGCGAAGTTTGTGCGCCTGTTGAAACGGTTGACGCGGATATCAAGGCGCTGGCTGACGACATGTTCGAAACCATGTATGCAGCCCCTGGTATTGGTCTGGCTGCAAGCCAAATTGGCGTGCTCAAGCGCCTTTTTGTTTTGGATGTTGCCAAGGAAGATGCACCGAAAGACCCGAGGGTCTTCATCAACCCGAAAATCGTTTGGTCTAGTGAAGACACGTCGGTTTATCAGGAAGGGTGTCTTTCCATTCCCGATTATTATGAGGATATCGAACGTCCGGCAAAGGTGCGTGTCCAGTTTCTGAACCGGGACGGGGCAGAGCAGGAAATGGAAGCAGAAGGACTTCTGGCAACCTGCATACAGCATGAGCTGGATCATTTGGATGGTCGCCTCTTTATCGATTACTTATCGAAATTGAAGCGTGACCGCGTCATGAAAAAATTTAACAAGTTAGCCAAGTTGAATGGCAAACTCGCCAGCTAACATGCTGCGAAACAAAACAGGATGGGCAAATGGACAGCGCGTTTTTTCTGAAGATGTTCGCGGCACTGTTTGCCATCATGAACCCGATTGCCAATCTGCCCGTTTTTCTGTCGCTGACATCTGATCGTGATGCCGTCGGACAGCGCAAGGTGGTCGTAACCTTGACTATAGCGCTCGTGTGCGGCGCTGCGTTGGTCGGAATTGGCGGGAATGCCATCCTCGACCTTTTTGGCATCAGCGTAGATGCTTTTCGTCTCGCGGGCGGATTTTTGATCCTCCTGATTGCTCTGAATCTCATTCAGGGGGAGCAAAGCAAGGCTCACCATGGGACGGAGAAGGAACAAGCCCATCACGCGGAACAGGATAATCCGGCTATCTATCCGCTGACAGTGCCGATCCTTTTGGGCCCGGGCACGATTTCGACGATGATTATCTTTCGGGGGCAGGCCAACACGGTGGAGCAGGGCATTGCCTATGTTGCTGCGATTTCTTGTGCCATTGGGTTGCTCGCGGTCACTTTCTTTGCAGCTCCGTTCCTCGGGCGCGTACTAGGGCAAACCGCGACCAGCGTGATGAGCCGGTTGATGGGAATGATCCTTGCCGCAATTGCCATGAGCATGATGGTTGAAAGCCTCAAGGTTTTGTTGCCTGGTCTGGTCTGATTGGTCCATAAGGGCGCTCAAACCCAGTCACGTTTTCAGGAAGCCTTTATGTCGTTGCGCATCATCTTTATGGGGACACCGGAATTCTCGGTCCCGACCCTGATGGAAATTATTGGTCAGGGGCATGATGTCGTTGCTTGTTATTCGCAGCCGCCACGCCCTGCGGGACGGGGAATGGATCTCAAGAAGTCCCCGGTGCATGAGGCAGCGGAATCTGTCGGTATTCCGGTTTTCACTCCAACAAGCCTGAAGGATCCGACTGAGCAGGCAGCTTTCGCAGACTTGGATGCAGATGTTGCTGTGGTGGTAGCCTACGGCCTCTTGTTGCCGAAAGCGGTTCTGGATGCGCTGCGCGACGGGTGCTTGAACCTGCATGCGTCACTGCTGCCAAGGTGGCGGGGCGCAGCCCCGATCAACCGAGCCATCATGGCAGGTGATGAAGAGACCGGAATTCAGGTCATGCGGATGGAGGAAGGTCTTGATACGGGCCCCATAGGCATGTCTGAAACTCTGTCTATCGATCCGAATATGACGGCAGGCGAATTACATGACCGTCTATCGGCTCTCGGTGGTGACCTGATGGTGCGGGCATTGGCAGCTCTTTCCCGCGGAGCGCTGGGCTTTACGCCTCAGGATGCGGAAGGTGTGAACTACGCTGCCAAACTGGCAAAGAGCGAAACACGGATAGACTGGACGGAAAGCGCAAGCAATGTACACAATCACATTCGCGGCCTGTCTCCTTTTCCCGGTGCCTGGTGCGAACTGAGCGTTGGAAACAAGACCGAACGCTTGAAGGTCTTGCGCAGTGCAGTGGTTGAAGGTGCAAGCGGGGCACCGGGGGCGATTGTTTCTCTGGATCACGGTCCCGTTGTGGCGTGCACAAATGGTGGTGTTCGTCTAGTTCAGGTGCAGCGCGCCGGCAAGAAGCCGATGAGCGCGGAGGAGTTTTTGCGCGGTGTCCAGCTGCAAACGGGTACAGTTCTGGGATGATACAAACGGGAGCTGGAAAGTGAACCACAACACGCTGGTTGATGACCTTGTTATTCGTGATGTTCAACCCTCTGACGAGGCGTGTGTTCGTGATGTGACTGTGGCTGCTTTTGCGCAGGAGGAAGAAGCAGGTCTGCTGGATCGCCTTCGTCATTGCGGGGCGCTTGTTTTGGAAAAGGTAGCCGTTAATGACGAAGGCAAAATTCAGGGACATGTTGCTTTCAGTCGGGTGACACCTCGTGCCACGGGTCGTGGTCAGGGGCTGAAGATCACGTGTTTGGCACCAGCTTCCGTTTGGCCGCATTTTCAGAGGCAGGGTGTTGGTTCGGCCTTGATCAAAGCGGCCCTTGAAGACCTGTGGAATGCGGGAGAAGATCTCGTTTTGGTTCTTGGGTCACCGACCTATTTTCCAGAGCTTGGTTTCAGCGCGGAGTTGGCCCGTAAAATCAAGGGGCCATACGCAGGCAATGCCTTCATGGCCTTGGCTCTTAGTGAGGCAGGGGAGCGGGATCTTCCGATTGAAGTTGCCTTTGCGACCCCGTTTGAAGCATTCGAATAGTCAGGCCTAAGCTATGCCGCGTTACAAGCTGACAGTAGAATATGATGGTCGCCCTTTTTGTGGGTGGCAGCGTCAGTCAAACGGTCCATCTGCACAAGGTGTAATTGAACGGGCGATTAAGGCATTTTCCGGAGAGGATGTAACGATTGGTGGTGCTGGGCGAACAGACACTGGCGTTCATGCTCTTGGGCAGGTTGCACATGCGGACTTGTCAGAGGATTGGCCTGAAAAGACGGTTATGGGCGCATTGAATTTCCATTGTCAGCCAGACCCGGTCGTCATTCTTGCTTGTGAAAAAATGCATGACGGATTTGATGCCCGCTTTTCTGCGATCCGCCGGTCTTATCGATATCGAATTCACAACCGTCTACCACCGCTCACCCATGAACTGGGGCTTGCGTGGCACGTCAAACATGGACTTGATGCCGATGCGATGAATGAGGCGGCCCAAGAGTTTGTCGGCCATCACGATTTTACCACCTTCCGACACTCAAGGTGTCAGGCCAAAAGCCCGGTGAAGACCCTTGAAAACTTTTCCGTGCGTAGGGAAGGGGAAATCATTCTGGCCGAATGCTCCTCAAGGTCCTTCTTGCACAATCAGGTCCGGTCGATGGTTGGGACGCTGCGTCTTGTTGGAGAAGGGCGATGGACGGCCAGTAACGTTGGAGAAGCGCTGGCAGCACGTGATCGCAAGGCCTGCGGCCCGGTTGCGCCTGCAGACGGACTTTATCTGACACGAGTCGATTATCGGTCTGTTGAAGCCGACATTGCTGCAGCAGACGAGTGGCGCGCAAAAAAGGCGGCTCTGGACGCCGCCTCTGATGCTTGAGCAGACTGTCGAAGCCGATCAGCTGTCCTCAGGCGGCACGACGCATTTTCTATAAAGGTGCCACGTGGTGTGCCCAAGGATTGGAAGCGTTATCACCAATCCCAAAAACGCCGGGACCATTGAGGCTATCAGGACGATGGTCACGGTGAAGGCCCAACCGATCATCGGGATTGGAGACATGGCGACTGCGCGAACCGACGTGATCATTGCGGTAATGAAGTCTCGATCCTGTTCCAGAAGCAGCGGAAAAGCGATCACTGTCAGCGAGAACAGGATCAGAGACAAGATTGCGCCGACAACGTGTCCAACCGCCAAAAACATCAAACCTTCTGGCGTGCCAACAACTTCCGAAATGAATTCGCCAAAGGAGGCAAAGGAACGGAACCCCAGAAACAGCGCCAGCAACAGGCGAACCTGATACATCCACATGATCTGAATGAACAGTACAACGAAGGCCATCCAGGACAGCTCGCGTCCTTTTTGTGCCCACATTGTCGAGAGGATTGCCCCCCACGTGAGCGGCTCACCTTTTTCAATTCGCCGACTAACCTCATAAAGGCCGACGGCTGCAAAAGGGCCGATCAGAACAAAACCCGCTGCCAAGGGGTAGCTGAGGTAACTCATGCCAAGCGCAGAGGCGCTAAGGATCACGAGAACGCCGCCAACGGCGAACAGGGCTCCAATGACAAGACCGATATGCGGCGCGGTTTTGAAGTCCTTCAAACCAGACATCAAGGCATCAACAATATCGTTTGCAGTAATGGCTCGGACCACTGGTGCAGGGCGGAGCGGCTCCTGCATGTCGGTGGGTGTACCAGCTCCTTGATTTTCCATAATCGAGCTTCCTCCCAAAAGCATGAAAACCTTAGGATGCACCTCTGTGAGCCAATTGCCAATGTATCTTTTAGTTACAATTGAAAATGGAGATGCGTTTCCTTCTAACGTTTCTCCTTGATCCGAATAGGACTTCCGACTAACTCCAATGCAGGAAAAGCGAACCTCGAGAATGGTTTTTCATGAGTTCTGACATACCACCAGCCAACTACACACCAGGACTTGCCTGGTTGTTCCTCAGTCCCTTCGGCCGTCTTGGCCGACATGCCTACTGGCTGGGATTTGGATTCATCTGGATGGTGATTGCCATTGCAATTCGCCTTTGGTGGGTGTCCCTTGATGGCAATGTAAATTTGGAAACACTGGATCTTGCGAGTTTTATGAACTCCAATCCTTTGTTGCCCTATCTCTTCTTTATTCTGCAATGGTTGGAACTGGCCTTTGTCATCAAGCGGTGTCAGGACTCGGGAATTACTGGGTTTGCCGCACTTCTTGTTTTTGTGCCGCTGGTCAACCTTTTGGCGGTGGTGATCTTCGGCTTCATGCCAAGTGCCAATGGGCCTAACCGCTATGGTCCTGCACCGAACAGCTATTACCGAAGCCCCAAAGCGTGAGTCACTTTACCTAATGCCTGATCTGTCTTCTGCCGTCCGTATTGCTCGTGATCTTATCCGCTGTCCGTCAGTCACACCGCAGGAAGCTGGTGCACTCACGTCGTTGCAAAGCACGCTCGAAGCTGCGGGTTTCACGGTCGAGCGAGTGACGTTTTCAGATCAAGATACGCCCGACGTTGAAAACCTGTTTGCCAGCATCGGAAGCGGCAAACCGCATTTCGTCTTTGCCGGGCACACGGATGTTGTTCCTCCGGGGGACAATAGCTCTTGGTCCCATGACCCGTTTGCGGGGGATATAGCCGGTGGGCGCCTCTATGGTCGCGGTGCGGTCGACATGAAGGGCGGCATCGCTGCTTTTACCGCCGCGGCTTTGTCCTTTGTCGAGGAAAACGGAACCGACTTCGGCGGCCAGATTTCGTTTCTGATCACCGGCGATGAAGAAGGACCGGCGGTCAACGGGACTGCGAAACTGCTGGACTGGGCGGAAAGCCAAGGCCATGTGTTTGATGCTTGTATTGTTGGAGAGCCCACCAACCCTGATTATCTGGGTGATGCGATCAAGGTTGGTCGCCGTGGGTCGCTATCTGGCACCATTGAGGTGACGGGAACGCAAGGCCATGCGGCCTATCCGCATCTTGCCGACAACCCCATTCCGGGTCTCATCAAGCTGCTCTCCGGTTTGGACCAGATGAAGCTGGACGATGGCAACGAACGTTTCCAACCTTCCAATCTTGAAATTGTGACAGTGGACGTTGCCAATACGGCCTTCAACGTGATCCCAGAGCGCGCCATCGGAAAATTCAACATTCGCTTCAATGATGAATGGGATTTGGCAGGGCTGAAAGACAAAGTCACCGGCGTTCTGCAACAGGCGGCGCCCGAGGGGCTAAACTGGACGATCGAGTTTAAACGCGATGCCAGTGAATCGTTTCTGACAAAAGATCAGAAGTTGATTGAAACGCTGTCCAACGCAATTGAAAATACAGTTGGACGGACGCCGGAACTCTCAACCGGCGGCGGCACGTCCGACGCAAGGTTTATCAAGAATTATTGCCCGGTGGTGGAATTTGGCCTTGTAGGGCAGACCATGCACAAGGTTGATGAACATGTTGTCATCGCGGATCTTGATCAACTAACCGCTGTATATGGCCAATTCCTCAAAAGCTATTTCGGGCTGAAGGGGCGGTAAGGCATGGTCTCGGTCCGTGAGGTTGAGGCATCTATAAAAGGATCGTGGCTGCTCTTCTTAAATCGGGAAGAGGGCCTTCGTTGGTTCGATCTTTCCATCAGCGGATTCTGGCGATCCTTTATTGTCATTGTTCTTTTGCTGCCTCTTTTCGCCATAACCTCATTGGCCGAAAAACAGCTGCTCCTGACTGAAACCGAACTGGCACCTGAAACATTTGAGACAGCCGCATTCTGGAGTGTTCGGCTGATTGGTCTGGGGCTGGACTGGATCGCGATGCCACTTGTGTTGGCAGTGCTGGCCAAGCCTCTGGGGCTTGAAGCGCATTATCCCGCTTTCATTGCAGTGAGAAACTGGACAAGCCTGTTTGTCTCAATTCCTTTCGTATTTACAGCGTCGCTTTATCTTGGTGAGGTTTTATCCGGCGGGCTGATGTATCTCACCTGGCTCACGTTCCTAGTGATGATCCTGTGGTATCGGTTTCAGATAACCCGGATGATTTTTGGTGCCTCAATGGGATTGACGCTCGGCATCGTTTTTCTGGACTTCGTGTTATCAATTTTCATCCAGACCACAGTGGACCGTTTGGTTGCTATGTGACTTGGTAAAACTATGATGATAGGCTCTTGAGTTAACTATATATTAATTATATAAAATCAGTGCTTGTTATTTTTTGTGGTTCAATGAAAAGTTTAAGGCGTCTGAAGTATATTAAATGCGGTAGCTGTATTATGGATCTCTCTCCGGTATCGACCTCCAATAAATTCCGACGCATGCGAATGCAGGAGTTCTGGAATTTGGTTGAAACGTACCTTTCCAAGGGACGGATATGCCGCATCCTTGATCTTGGCGGAACCATTGAGTTTTGGCGGACTTGGAGTTCAGTGTTCGATCTTAGCGAAACTGAGATTGTCTGTATCAACACGTTCGATCAACCAGCGGATTTTGTTCTGCCAAATGTGACCTGCATCAAGGGTGACGCGTGCAATCTGAGCCAATTTTCTGACAGCACTTTTGATGTGGTTTTTTCCAATTCCTGTATTGAGCATGTTGGTACATGGCCGCAAATGTCGCGGTTTGCTTCTGAAGTCCGCCGAGTTGGGAGAAGTTATTTCATTCAGACACCAAACTTTTGGTTTCCAATCGAGGCTCATGCGCGGATGCCATTTATCCACTGGCTGCCGGATCAAATCACCTACCGCCTTCATATGATGACCAAGACCGGTTTTTATCCAAAGGCAGATGATGTTGAAGGCGCAATGGAGATCGTGGAAGACGCCCGTTTGCTAGATATTCGGCAGATGAGGACGTTGTTCCCGGATGCAGAAATTCAAAAAGAAAAGTTCTTTGGGTTTACCAAAGCACTGGTCGCTGTAAGACGAAAGAAATCGGCTGTTGCCGAAATGGGCGAGAGCTGGGGCCAGGCGGTTGCAAATGAACCCGGGCGCGAAAAAAAGGCTGCCATTTAAGCAGCGCCAATAATATTGAACACGTCATGTCGAATAAGATGAAAGAAGTCGGGGCCGAAGAAAATGACTACGACCCCTTTTTGATTAGTCGCGCAGCAGTTCGTTGATGGAGGTTTTTGAGCGGGTTTGCTCGTCAACGGTCTTTACGATAACGGCGCAATAAAGGCTCGGGCCATAGTTTTCACCCGGCAGGTTCTTGCCCGGTAAGGAACCGGAAACAACCACAGAGTATGGCGGGACTTTTCCAACATGGATTTGGCCGGTTTGGCGATCAACAATCTTGGTTGACTGGCCGATGAACACGCCCATGGAAATCACGGACCCTTCGCCGACCACAACGCCTTCCACGACTTCAGACCGAGCGCCGATAAAGCAGTTGTCTTCAATAATGACCGGGCCGGCCTGAAGTGGCTCCAATACACCGCCGATTCCGACACCGCCGGACAAGTGAACATTCTTTCCAATTTGGGCGCAGGAGCCGACTGTTGCCCAAGTGTCCACCATGGTGCCTTCGCCAACATAGGCACCGAGATTGACAAAGGACGGCATCAAGACGGCTCCTTTGCCAATAAAGGCCGAGCGGCGAACGGTACAATTCGGAACTGCGCGGAAACCGGCGTTTTCAAAGTCAACACCGCGCCAGCCGTCAAACTTGGAGGGAACCTTGTCCCACCAAGTCGCATCGCCCGGTCCGCCTTTGATGACTTCCATCGCATTCAGGCGGAATGACAAAAGAACGGCTTTCTTGGCCCACTGATTGACCTGCCAATTGCCGTCGACCTTTTCAGCCACGCGGAGCTGACCGCGATCCAGAAGGTTAAGCGTAGTATCAACGGCATCGCGAACCTCGCCGGTCGTGTGCGTGTCGATTGCGGCCCGGTCTTCAAAAGCGGCATCGATAACTTTTTCAAGTTGTGCAAGGTCGTGGGTCATTGGCAGGTATCTCTCCGAGAGTATCAGGTAATGGCGCGGACCTAAGCGGTCCGGAAGGGCTCTGTCAAGCAAGCATGACGGAAATGCCGTTGTTAGAGCAAGGAAGGGAGAGCCCGTCGCGCTTGAGTTCCCTTCACTGCTGCAATCGGATTGCTCAATTGAGCCAACAAGACGGGAGGCGCAGGATAGCCTTCTCGAGGTTGGACCCTTAGTTGGCATATTGGAAGGCTGCAAAAGATGGACTTATGGATCCCGATTACAGTATGCGCAGCCTTTTCACAAAACATTCGATCTGCTTTGCAAAAACACTTGAAAGGGGAGCTGGGGACAATTGGAGCGACATTTGTGCGCTTTGGATATGGGCTCCCCTTCGCAGCGGTTTATCTGGCCGTTCTGCATTTCGGCTTTGGGATGGCAATCCCAAAGCCATCTTTTGTCTTCGCAGGGTTTGTCGCGCTGGGCGGGATTGCCCAAATCATTGCGACGTTCTTGTTGGTGCATTTGTTCTCACACAAGAATTTCACTGTTGGAACCGCCTATTCCAAAACCGAGCCCATTCTTGCCGCGCTGTTCGGCTGGGTGTTTCTGGGCGAAACGATTGGGCTTTGGTCCGGTGCAGCCATCATGGTTGGCGTGATTGGCGTCATCGTGATTTCTCTGGCCCGGCTCGGTCTTCAGGGCATCACAATTCGCTCTACCTTGTTGGGCCGCCCCGCCTTGATAGGTTTGGCATCTGCTGCATTCTTCGGAATTTCCGCGGCAGCCTATCGGGCGGGATCCTTGAGCCTTGCTGAAGGGGTGGTTTTTATTAGAGCTGCCTTTGCGCTTGTATGTGCAACCGCGTTTCAGACATTGGTTATGGCTGTCTGGATGGCACTGAAGGCACGGTCTGAATTGACCGCAAGCCTACGGACCTGGCGGGTGAGCATCTGGGTAGGTCTCACGGGAGTCTCAGGGTCGGTCGGCTGGTTTACCGCTATGACGTTGCAACAGGTTGCTTATGTCAGGGCTTTGGCACAGGTGGAGCTGATTTTCACATTGGCTGCGTCGGTATTCCTGTTTCGCGAACAGATCCTCAAAATGGAGGTCTTCGGCTGCGCGCTGATCGCCGGATCAGTGGTGGTCCTGATTCTGAGCATTTGAGACTCAAGTATCTTGCTGGCTATGCAGCGCTGTGGAGCCACTCCCGGAAAGCAGCGACCGGTCGTGATTGCGGCCTGTTTGGAGAGCGAACAAACCAGTACCCGGTTTCCAGTTCCTTCACCGGCCATTCAGGGGCAATCAAATGTCCGGCCGCGATCTCCTGAGCGACAAATCGTTTATCGATCACGATTGCCCCCATACCGGCGATAGCGGCCTGAATGGCAAGGTCTCGGCTTTCCAGGACCATGCCTGCGGATGCTTCCCCGTGCTCCAAATCAACATGCGCAAGCCATTGCATCCAGTCGCCGCGACGACTGGCGCTGTGGAGCAGCCGCAAATCCTTTAAACGGGATGGATCTGCGGTTGGCTGGCTCCCCAAAAGACTTGGTGCGAGCGCAACAGCAAGGTGCTCCTGCCACAAGAGCGAACTATCGACGCCTTGCCAATTGCCTTTGCCAAGTCGGATCGCGCAATCGTAGTTTTCACGGTCCAGATCGACCGCGCGGGTCGAGGCGGAAAGAAGGATTTCAACATCGGGTTGGAGAGCTTGAAACTCCGGCAGCTTCGGGATCAGCCAGCGAGTCGCAAATGTTGAAACGGTGCTGATCCTGAGTTCCGTGCGGCCCCGGCGCTTGAACGTGTCGACAGCCTCTTCAATCTGATCGAACGCATCACCCAGTCCAAGAGCAAGACGCTGGCCTTCTTCAGTCAGGCTCAACCCTCTGCCATCTCTGAGAATGAGTGTTGCGCCTAGCTCGTCTTCCAGTTTGCGCATGAGGTGCGACAGCGCGGACGGAGACACTCCGAGGCGCTCAGCCGCCAAAGAGGCCCGGCCCAGTTTGGCCAGAAGGGAGAAAGCATGAAGCGCGCGCAAGGAGGCCATGAAAATTCACTCAAAGGACGGTGCAACATATAGTTTACCGGACGACTCGCGCCAAAACCAACCTGTTTGTGCCATAGGGCAAGACCATTAAAGGTGGCCCGGAAGCGCCTTCAAGAAACCGGTCAAATCGTCGGTTACAAAATCCACATGAGGTGCTCGGTCGTCTTCCAGTTCCCATTCCCCATGGAATAAGTCCCGTGTATTTGGTGGAACGACCAGAACAGTTCGCATGCTTAATTTGTGCGGAACCATCAGGTTGCGGGAAAGGTCTTCGAACATGGCTGCGCGTGCGGGTGAGACGCCAGTCTGTTTCAAAAACAGGTCATAGGCTTCGCGGTCTGGCTTGGGCACCAGCCCCGCAGCAACAATGTCAAAGATGTCCTCGAAGAGCTCAGTTATACCAAGCGCTGCGGCAGTCCGTTCCGCGTGAGGTCGGTCGCCATTCGTAAAGATAAACTTCTTTCCCGGCAGCGCCTGAATTGCGGACTTGAGGTCAGCATTCGGCTTGACCGCCGAATAATCAATGTCATGAGCTTTTTCCAGAAAGTCGTCCGGATCGACACTGTGCTCCACCATGAGGCCGCGCAAGGTGGTGCCATAGGTTTTGTAATACGCTTTTTGCTGAACTTCTGCAGCCGCCCGATTCAAGCCTAAAAGATCTGCGACGTAATCTCCGATCTTTTCATTGATCTGCGAAAAGAGATCGGCATCGAAGGGGTATAGAGTGTTATCGAGATCAAACACCCACGCCTCGACACCGGAAAACACCCGAAGGTCTGTTAAGTGGGCGTGACGACCTTCTCGCGGAATGACGCAGCGACCGGTCACGGGCAGATCAGCGTCCCGGCGCCGCGGTCGGTGAACAGCTCCAGAAGGACGGCATGTTCCACCTTGCCATCCAGAATAACGACGCCTTCAACCCCTCGGTTCAAGGCTTCGATGCAGGTCTCGACCTTGGGTATCATGCCGCCTGAGATAGTGCCGTCATCAATCAACTCACGCGCCTTGGCGACGGTTAGTTGTTTGATGAGTTTGCCGTCTTTGTCAAGAACGCCCGGAACATCGGTCAGAAACAAGAGACGCGTGGCATTCAAGGAGCCGGCAATTGCCCCAGCAAAGGTATCCGCATTGATATTGTAGGTGTTGCCGTCCGGACCCGGTGCAACAGGGGCTATGACCGGGATAAGGTCTTCCTTCAGCACCAGCTTCAATACAGTCGGGTTGACCTCAGCAGGCTCACCAACAAATCCAAGATCAACGACCTTTTCGATGTTGGAGTCCGGATCGACAACGGTCCTCTCCAACTTCTTGGCGGCGACCATGTTGCCATCCTTGCCGCACAAGCCGACGGCCCGGCCACCTTCGGAGTTGATCGAGTGGACAATCTCCTTGTTGATGGAACCTGCCAGAACCATTTCGACAACCTCGATTGTCGATTTATCGGTTACGCGAAGTCCTGCTCTGAACTCACTATCAATGCCTAGCCGGGTCAGCATTTTGCCAATTTGCGGACCTCCGCCATGAACAACCACCGGATTGACACCGGATTGGCGCAAGAGGGTGATGTCACGTGCAAAGGCCTCACCCAGAACCGGATCTCCCATTGCGTGGCCGCCGTATTTAACGACAACCATCTTGTTGTCATAGCGCTGCATGTAGGGCAGCGCCTGAGCAATGACATGGGCACGGCTGTGATGGTCTGGGATACTCATTTCAAAACGGGCTCTTGGGGTGCGATCGGAAACTTTGAAGAAGCTCTATAGCCGGTTTGCGAGGAGACCACAAACCTTCCGCTGCCGACTTTTCCAATATCGCTTTCAAGAGGAGTGTTACTCAACCAAACAGAATGGTTTCCAATGCGTTGGCGGAAACTGCATCATCAACCTGATCCCTCAGATAAGTCCTGCCGCCAAGTGTTTTGACTTGCGTGTCATCCAAGTGTCCTTGGTAGCCACTGACGCAGACTTCACACCCGAGCTGGTGCGCAAAATTGACCAGAGCCCTGCCAAGTGATTGGAGTGTCGAGTGGTGGTCTAGCCTGTCGATCTGGGACAGATCCAGGTTCAGCTTTTTGATCCCTGCCGAAACGTAATGAAAGGGACTGACCATTAAGGAGCCATAGTCAACAAGCCCCAGTGCAACCCCTAACTCGGACAAATGTAGCAGGTGCCGTTTGAGCGACACGGAATCGCGTCGCAGGCTTTCGGGCAATATGTTCAGTTGAAGGTTGGAATAGCCCAAACCCGTTTCTGCCACGATCCGGGAGATGGTTTGCGACAGGTTTGGATCTTCGGCCTGTGCCGGATTAAGCGCAACAGAAACAAATTTCTGGGTGTCGAGCCTTTGATTCCAATCAGCCATTTGGGTGCAGGCACGTCGTATAAAGTTTGTGCCTATTTCCACGGCTTCATCGGTTTGTGCCAATGTGGAGCGCAAAGCACGCATATGCTGAGCCCCAACTTCGCCGCGCGCGCAGGTCAGGATAGCTTCCGCTCCAAGGAGAGTGTCCCCGTCCATGTCTCTGATTTCGAGGAATTTCAGGCCAATCTCGTTTGCCCGATGAGCTTCCCCGATTGCCTGTCGAGCCGCTTCCTTGGCTTCCACTTTACTGCGCATTTGGGGCGTGAAAAAATGAAAGCGGTTTCTTCCGGCTTTCTTTGCAGAATAAAGGGCCAGATCCGCATTGCCGAGCAGCTGCTCACCAGTCGCGCCATCTTCCGGCAGGACTGAAATTCCGATACTGCAGCCGAGGCGGATGCAGGTTCCATTGATCTCAAGCGGTTCATTCAGTGTCCTGATCAAAGCCTGTGCGCAGTCCTTGATGGCAACGCGGCGAAACAGGGCAGGGTCGATGATCGCAAACTCGTCGCCGCCCAAGCGCGCAATGGTCGCTTCTTCTGAAGGGATGGTTTTGAGCCTGCGGGCCACAACTTTCAGGATTTGGTCCCCAAATGCGTGCCCGTAAGTGTCGTTCAGCAACTTGAACTTGTCGAGATCAAGATGAAACAATGTGCCCCGGTCACCATGTTCCATCCAGTTGTCAAAAGTGCGTTTCAGTTGTTTTTTGAATGTTGTTCGATTGGCGAGGCCCGTTAAGGGATCACGTTTGGCCTGAAAACGGATACGCTTTGTGTAAGCTTCCTCTTCGCTGACATCCCGAGCAATACCGCGACAGCCGAGATAGTCGCCGTTTGCCGTGAACACTGGTTCACCTGACAGGCTAACCGTTTTCTTCCCAGTCCCAACGTCAACGCTTTGCCGCTCGTCCCGAAAAGGTACCCTGCTATCAATAAGGGTTTTGAAGCGCGCAGAGTAAGCGGGATTGTGAAGAGCATGGGTCAGTAGGTCTTCGCTCGTTGAGGGGGGGCGTTTCGAACAGTGGTAAGTTACCGTCTGGCCGTCGGCATTCCGCTCCCATGTCCAGTCTGCGGCAATATTCAAAAAAGCCTTGGTGCGGGTATTGGCAATTTGCGGGGCCAACAGAGCTTGCAGTGTCTGAACGAACCCATTCGTTTGGGTCTTTCGAGAGAACGGCAATCGTTGCCATTGTGTGTTTTCAAAAAGCAGGACCAGAACGCCAAGCGCTTTACCCGTTATGCCGATAAGCGGAAAGGCAGAGGCTGCAGAGCAGTGGGGCGGGAGAAGGTGACTTTCCTGGGTCCTGCTTCCGGCCAATGGTGCTGAAATATGATGAGGCTGTTTAGTATGATGAACAATGCGGGTGAGGCTTGAAACGCAGTCAGTATGCGATTTTTGAGGGGTTACCCCCACATTGATCGGCGCGCGATTATCTGCAGCACTTAAATAAGCGGCACAGGCACCTGATGATTGACACGCTTCGCTGACTATAAAGCGAAGAGCATCTCTATTCGGTTCAGCATTGCGAGGTGCTGGTGCATTTTTGTTCTTATTTCCTGGCGTCGCTTCCATAGGGTCGTCAGGGGCGAATGCGCGCGTCTCGCAGTTCGCGGTCATGATTTTTGCCTCAACTTCTAAAAAATTGCCGTTTCAAGCATTGTAAAAAATTACAATTAGAAGCTGCGTAAAAAAGATTAACTAATCGTAAAGCGAGAGATCTCTGCTTTCAAAAGATCGATGCCCAGATCCTTTTCAGAGGATGTGGCGATAATTTCGGGATAAGCGGCTATGCGTTTGGCAAGAGCCGTTTGCGTGTCCGTGAGCAGTTTGGCAAGCTGAGGCTTCTTGATCTTGTCGGATTTGGTGAGAACGACCTGATAGACAACAGCGGCTTTGTCCAGAAGGTCCATTGTCTCCAGATCATTTTTCTTCAATCCGTGACGGCTGTCGATAAGAAGGAACACACGCCGAAGGTTTGGTCGACCCCTAAGGTATGAAAAGACCAGCTTCGTCCATGCATCAACAAGGCCTTTGGGGGCTTGCGCGTAGCCATACCCGGGCATGTCAACAATCGTGATGGGCGTGTCGGGCGCATGGAAGAAGTTCAGCATCTGAGTCCGGCCCGGCGTGCTTGACGTCCGAGCCAGCCCCTTGCGGCCGGTCAAAGCGTTGATCAAACTGGATTTGCCGACATTCGAGCGTCCTGCAAATGCAATTTCCGTATCTGCCGATTCTGGCAGGTTGACCATTTCTGTAACGCTGGTCTGAAAAGTCCAGGGCCGGGCGAACAGCAAGCGTCCGCGTTCCAGCTCTTCCGGTGAATATGTTTCATCTTCGCTCATAGGCGCGTTCTACATCGGCTTTGGCAGTGCGTCGAGCATTTACACTCACACAACCGAAGCCTTTTCCAGCGCTGTTAGATCTGCACTGCGTATAGCGTCGAGGTTTTGCGTAATTTTTTCAGTTGGCCAGTCCCACCAAGCGATCTCAAGCAGGCGGTCAATGGTGTGTTGTTCAAAGCGGAGGCGCACCACTTTGCCGGGGTTCCCCACAACAACTGCATAGGGTGGGACGTTTTTGGAAACCATCGCATTGGCTCCTATGATTGCGCCACATCCAATCTCAACACCCGGTAGAATAGTGGAGCTCGTACCAAACCAAACGTCGTTGCCAACGACGGTATCTCCGCGGATATGATCGAAGATTATTCGCTCATCAAATCCCTCTCTCCAAGTTTCGCCGAAGATGTGGAACGGGTAGGTTGAAAAGCCGGTCATGGCATGATTGGCCCCGCTCATGATGAACGTTGTGCCTTGAGCAAGGGCACAGAATTTGCCGATCACCAATTTGTCGCCAATGAAATCAAAGTGATAACGAACATTTTGATCCTCAAATGCAGTCGGATCATTCAGGTCGTTGTAATAGGTGTAGTCACCCACCTCGATGTTAGCGCGGGAGATAACGTTTTTCAGGAAAACCGTGTGCGGTTCGCCGTTAAAGGGAAACCGGAGTTCGGGAGAAAGAGCAGGCATATGGACACCATTAAAAGCAAGAACAAGGGAATGGGGAAGCGTCTAAAACGGGTGTGATCTCCCATTGGGCACGTCGCCTTGTTGGAAAGATCCTGCTTCAGTGGTTCATATCACCTGCTCCAAAATGAAAAAGAGGCCCACTGGGTAGCGGGCCTCCTTTGAAGTTTCAACTGAAAAGAGCAATTACTTCTCTTCTTCCGCCTTGGCCGGTTTTCGTTTGAACGTCGACTTCAGATTGTCGAACAGTTCCACCTTCACACCCTGGCGGCTCATAATGACCCACTGCTGCGCGATAGAGAGGAAGTTGTTCCACGCCCAGTAGATCACGAGGCCTGCCGGGAAAGATGCCAGCATGAACGTAAAGATGATCGGCATCCAGGTGAAAATCATCTGCTGCGTTGGGTCCGGTGGAGCCGGGTTCATCTTCATCTGGACAAACATGGTGATGCCCATGAGAAGCGGCCAAATGCCAACCATCAGGAGCTGCGGCGGATCCCAAGGGATCATGCCGAACAGATTGAAAATGGTTGTTGGGTCCGGCGCGGACAAATCCTGAATCCAGCCAAAGAACGGCGCATGCCGCATTTCAATGGTGACGAACAGAACTTTATAGAGGGCGAAGAACACCGGGATCTGGATCAGGATCGGCAAGCAGCCGGCCAGCGGGTTGATCTTCTCTTTCTTGTAAAGTTCCATCAAGGCTTGCTGCTGCTTTGCCTTGTCGTCGCCATAGCGGTCTCGGATTTCCTGCATCTGAGGCTGAACAAGCTTCATCTTGCTCATTGAGACGTAGGATTTGTTCGCCAACGGGAAGAAGACAAGCTTGATCGCAACGGTGACCAGCAAGATCGCGACACCGAAATTGCCGAACATCATGAAGAGCCAGTCGATCGCAAAGAACATCGGCTTGGTGAGGAAGTAGAACCAACCCCAGTCAATCAACAGCTCGAACTGTTCGATATTCAGCGTCGCTTCGTAGGAATCCAGTAGCTTGGTTTCTTTGGCACCAGCAAAAAGGTACGAATTGGCTTCGGATGTCGAACCGGCAGCAATAACAACAGCGCTTCCAAGGAAGTCAGCCTGGTAGTTGTCGGTCACATTCGAATGAGTAAAGCTCGGCTGGAATGTCTGGCCAGGCTCCGGAACCAGCGTTGCCGCCCAATACTTGTCAGTGATGCCAAGCCAGCCGCGGTCCACCTTGCCGGGACGATCAACACCAGTTTCGGCCAGATCGTCATAGTCAACTTCCTTCAGACCTTCTTCACCGAAGACACCAAGCAGGCCCTCGTGCAGAATGTAGAAATTGGTTGTCTCTGGTTGTCCGGTGCGGGCCAAAAGACCGTATGGGTAAAGCGTGACTGCTTCAGAACCGGAGTTTTCAACGGACTGTGTGACGGAGAACATGTAGTTCTCGTCGATAGAGAATGTCCGCTTGAACGTCAGGCCTCCGCCATTGTCGAAGGTAAGGGTAAGCGGTGTATTTGGTGTCAGCTGCGCGCCTGCAGGGGCTGACCAGACCGTGTCTGCGCCGGGAAGGGCAACGTCGGCACCTGGATCACTGACCCATCCGTAATCAGCGTAAAATGGCTCGGGGCTGCCTTTGGGTGAAAACAGAACCACCGTCGGGCTGCTCTTGTCGACAGTCTCATGATAATCCTTCAAACGGATATCATCGATCCGCCCGCCGACCAGATTGACCGAGCCAGAAAGACGCGGCGTGTCAAGCTTGACGCGTTCGCTGGCGGCAATTGCCTGCTCTCTTGTTTGAAACTGTTCCTGTCCGGATGCCGATGGTGCGCCGGTTGTAGCTGCACCCGGTGCATTTTGTGCTGAAGGGCGTTGGGGATCAGACTGCGCCTGCTCTGCAGCTTGCTGCGCTTGCAACGCTGCCTGCTGTTTCTCAAGCTGAGGTTGGGCAACAAAATACTGCCATGCCAGCAAAACAGCGAGGGACAGGGCAATCGCAAGAAGTGTGTTGCGGTTTTCGGAGAACAACGGAACTTACCTCTGCTTCTTGCTCGATTGGGACCGTGATGTACGCTTTTGCGGCCGTCTTGGCCCGCGGGGCGTGCGCGGATCGAGCACCTGCACAAGACCTGACTTAAGGTCTGCGATCATTTTGGGGAAGGGGGCTGTCAGGGCATCCTGACGAGCAACAATGACGAAATCGGCCTCTGTTGGGACTTCTTTGGGATCAAGCGCTGCAACAACCGCCCTTAAACGACGCTTGATGCGGCTGCGAACCACCGAGTTCCCTGTTTTCTTCGTGACCGTGTATCCGACACGAGATTGGGCGGCTCCCTTCCGCGCCAACCCTTGAATCAAAAAAGCGCGCCGTCCAATGCGTCCTCCCTTGGAGACCGCGAGGAATTCGGCGCGCTTTTTTAAAGTTTCCATTGCGGCTGCATTTCCGTGCTGCGGGTAGCAAGCAAAACCGGCTGCGCCGCAATCGGTTGCCGATTAGGCGCTCAGACGCTTCCGGCCTTTGGCGCGGCGGCGAGCCAGAACTTGACGTCCGTTCTTGGTTGCCATGCGCGTGCGAAAGCCGTGGCGGCGCTTGCGGACAAGACGGCTCGGTTGGTACGTACGCTTCATTGTTCTACCCGCGTGCCAGACACGCGGCCCTTTTTGTCATAAACATGTTTGGAGAAAGCACCCGAGCCCCAATAAGGAGCGGTCCGAAAAGACCTGCGTCGATCGGATGCGAGTTCCAGTCGTGCGCGCTTATACGGGGCGTGCGCTTTCAAGTCAACGCACACAACGCAAAAACCGACGTTAAAGTGCCGTTCACGGGACAGTGAAGAACTGGCAAGGTGCCATAACTTGTCAGTGATCCAGCCTTTGCACACGAGAAATTCATGTACATCTGAAACGGTGGACAATGCCAAGGGGCGAGTGCAACGCAAATACGGGGCTTCTTCGTTATGACAATCGACAAGAATGTCGGCTTGAAAGAAACCGAGCGAACTATGGAAGTGACTGAAAAAACCTCCACTCAAGAGGGAAAGTCTGGCTCCTTTCTGAAAGCGTGGGGACCTCTCGCTCTTCTCGTCGCCGTTATGGGGTTCGGGTTTAGTCAAGGGTGGCACGAGGTCCTGTCTCTTTCCACGCTGATTCAGGAGCGGCAAAGCCTTATTTCCTCCGTGGAAAATAATTTTCTGCTCAGCCTTGGACTGTTCGCAGGGATTTATGTCTGTGCAGTTGCTCTCAGTTTTCCTGGCGCGTCCCTTCTAACGATTTCGGGCGGCTTTTTGTTCGGCTGGATGGTTGGCGGGGCAGTCACAGTGCTTGCGGCCAGCCTTGGCGCGACGATTGTTTTCCTTATTGCTCGCTCGTCTTTTGGCGAATTTCTTACGCAGAAGGCTGGCCCATTTGTTGAGCGCCTGTCCGAAGGGTTTCGCTCCAATGCGTTCCACTATCTCTTGTTTCTGCGCCTGACGCCGGTTTTTCCATTCTGGTTGGTCAACATCGCGCCTGCCTTGTTCAAAGTGCCCTTGGGAACCTATGCTGTTTCAACTGCGCTGGGCATTCTGCCGGGAACGTTTGCCTTTGCCTTCATTGGCGCGGGTCTCGACAGCGTTATTGAGGCGCAGGAAGCAGCCAATCCCGGTTGCGCAGTAGATGGGACATGCTCGGTGGAGATCAGTGCATTGGTGACACCGGAATTGTTGGCGGCGTTTTTCGTTCTGGGAATCGCCAGTTTGATTCCGGTTGCAATCAAACGCCTTCGTTCCGCCTGATCCTGAACGCTTACTCCTGAAAACCGATGGGACCGAAAATGACAGTTCAACTGACGCCGGATATTTGTGTCATCGGGGCAGGCTCAGGTGGCCTTTCCGTTGCTGCTGCAGCCGCCGCTTTTGGTGTGGATGTGGTGCTGCTTGAAAGGGCGGAAATGGGCGGGGATTGCCTCAATACCGGCTGTGTACCCTCCAAATCCCTACTATCCGCCGCGAAAGCAGCCTATTCGGTTGGTCAGGCTGGAGCATTCGGAATTGATGCAAAGATAGACGGTATCAACTTTGCCAAGGCCAACGACCATGTTCATAACGTGATCGCAGCCATTGCCCCTCATGATTCCGTGGAGCGGTTCGAAGGGCTGGGTGTTCGGGTGATCAAGTCTCACGGTTCATTCGTCTCCGCCGACTGTGTCGTTACCGAAGGCTATGAGATCCGGGCGCGCCGATTTGTTGTCGCAACTGGGTCAAAGGCTGCCGTGCCTCCGATAAAGGGTTTGGAGAGCGTCCCCTACCTGACCAATGAAACGATTTTCGATTTGCGCGAGGCTCCCGAGCACCTCCTCATCATCGGCGGTGGCCCTATTGGATTGGAAATGGCGCAGGCTCATAGGCGGCTTGGTAGCAAGGTCACGGTCGTCGAGGGGCAAAAAGCTCTTGGTCGAGATGATCCAGAACTGGCTGCAATCGTCCTGGATCAATTGCGCGGGGAAGGCATCACAATTGAAGAGCAGGCCTCTGTTTCCGAGGTTGAGGCCGATGGCAGCGACATAACAGTGCGTTGGACGGGCAGTGACGGCACAGCTGGCGAGGTATCGGGTAGTCATCTTCTTTTGGCTGTTGGGCGCAGCCCAAATGTCGATGGTATGGGGCTGGCTGAGGCTGGGATTGAGTATGATCGCAAAGGCATCAAGGTCGGAGCGGATCTGAGGACTAGCAACCGAAAAGTCTATGCCATTGGTGATGTGACGGGAGGTCTTCAGTTTACTCACGTAGCCGGTTATCACGCCGGCCTTGTGGTGCGCTCGATCCTGTTCCGTCTTCCTGCCAAGGAAAATAGGGATGTCATTCCCTGGGTCACCTATACGTCCCCTGAATTGGGTCATGTGGGCCTGACGGAACAAGATGCCAGACACCGCTATGGCGACAAGGTAAAGGTTCTGGAAGCTGCCTACTCTGGCAATGATCGGGCGCTTGCAGAGGGGCAGGGCAAAGGCAAGTTGAAACTGATTGTCGGCCCTAAGGGAAAGCTGCTGGGCGCTGATATCGTCGGTCCTCAGGCTGGGGAGATCATCAATCTCTTATCTCTGGCGATTTCTAAAAAGATGTCCATGAAGGACCTTGCAGGATTTATACCCCCGTATCCGACACTGGGTGAGCTGGTGCGCCGTGCTGCAATCACCTATTATGCTGATTTGCCGAAGAAAAACTGGCTCCGGCAAGTTCTTGCCCTGTTGCGCAAGTTTGCGTGAGACTGGCAATCGCCACAGCGATAACGGGAACGGCTGCGCATGAAGCATGGGAACCGACCGGACGAAACGGCACCAGAACAGCAAACGTCCAATGCAAATGCCATGAAGGCATTGAATGTGAAGACCAAGCCAATCAGCGGTTTGGGGGGGCTGTCAGGCAAGCTGCTGTTGCTGACGATCCTCTTTGTCATGCTTTCGGAAGTGTTCATTTATGTTCCCTCAGTGGCGAATTTCCGCAACACTTGGCTGATGGACCGGCTGACGACCGCAGGGGTGGCCGCGTCCGTCCTCACGCAGACCAATACGGTCGCGCCGAGATTTCAGGAGGAGTTGCTGGAAGCCACCGGCGCGGTCGCGATCTCCCTTGATCGGCAAAGCCAGCGCAGTCTGGTGGCGATGAAGGCGGTGCCGCTCAACATCGAATTTGAAGTCGATATGGGCAAGGTCACGCCGTGGAACGCGATCATGGAGAGTTTTCGCGTTTTGCTTTATCGCGGAGACGGTTTGATGCGCGTGATTGGTGCTGGCAAGATGGGCGATAGCGAGCGGGTGGATATCGTCATTCCCATTTCTTTGCTGCAGAATGACATGTTGGCCTTTTCTGGGCGCATTTTGGCATTGTCGCTTTTTATCTCGATCCTCACGGCGTCACTCGTTTATATCAGCCTGAGAGCATTGTTCGTGCGGCCGCTGCAGCAGCTGACCGCGAATATGGAGCGCTTTTCCGAAGAACCTGAAGACCCGGAAAGAGTGCTCAAAGCCAGCGGGCGAAAGGACGAGCTGGGCGAGGCTGAAATGCGCTTGGCAGCCATGCAGCAGGTGCTGTCGCGCAGTCTTGCTCAAAAGCAGCGGCTGGCGGACCTCGGGCTGGCCGTATCCAAGATCAACCACGACCTTAGAAATCTCTTGGCATCCGCCCAGCTGTTTCTTGAGCGCATTGAAAATGTTCCGGACCCAACCGTCACCCGGTTGGCTCCAAAAATTCTGGCCACTCTGGACAGGGCAGTTGGCTACACACAGGCGGTTATGGCTTATGGAAAAGCACAGGAAGGCCCGCCTCAGCGGCGACTTATTAATTTGTCCAAGGTGGTCGAAGACGTCGCGGATGTGTTGGGCCTGTTCGAGGGGTCCGAGATTGAGTTCGTCAACGCTGTGGACCCGGGTCTGGAGTTGAATGCTGACCCGGATCAGCTGTTCCGCGTGATGATGAACCTTAGCCGAAATGCCGTGCAAGCCATGGAAGCAGATCGGAGCGACTTGGTGGTCAAACGCCTTGTCGTATCTGCTGAAGCTGACAAAGGTACCATGCTGATCCGGGTCTCAGATACTGGACCGGGCATTCCGGCCAATATCAAGGCGTCTCTCTTCAAAGCCTTTCACAGCGGATCAAAAAAAGGCGGGGTTGGGCTGGGACTGGCAATCGCTGCCGAATTGATCAAGGCTCACGGTGGTCAGATCCATCTAGAAGATGCCCAAACCGGGACGTGCTTCTGTCTGCAGCTCCCGCAAACCTGATTGGCAACACCAAGCTCCTCGTGTTGGCGTAACGTCATTTGTGGAGAAGTGAAAACATAATAAAAACAATGATTTGAGTAAAAATTGTGACGGTCGGGTGAAAAAAGTGGAATTTCCTCTTGCATTCATTCAGGGTCAGCTATAGAGGTAGCGCCCTGTTCAGGGGGCGCACACAAACGCCCGCCGGAACAAACCCATCCGAAGCATCGCCATAGATGTAAAAACGGATCAAGCACCGGTAGCTCAGCTGGATAGAGCACCAGACTACGAATCTGGGGGTCGGGGGTTCGAATCCTCCCCGGTGCGCCATTACTTAGCATCATTTTATCTTTCTTGTTTTGCAGCCCGTTTTGCACAATTTGTTTCCAATACGTTCTCAAACTTGGCAATTGCGTTGTCCGCCATGGTTGATGTGCGGGCGAGATACTTGTCCAAAATGTCCTGCGCTCGCCGGAGCGAGTGGCCAGTGATGGAAACGATCTCCCCAAGATTGCAGCCCGCCTGAAACAGCATGGTCACCGTCGTGCTGTAGCGCGCCATTTCGTTTGGCAAAAAACGTCATTTCGAATGGCAACCATTGTAAGCGAATTTAATAGCTATTTTTGACCGTGCCGGAGGTTCGAGTCCCTCTCCCCCTAACCCTTTAGTGCCTGCGTTGTAGCTCGCTGTAGCTCGCCGCGCAGAATTAGAAATTTGACTATCAAAATTAGAATAATCAGTTTTTGTATTTCACTTTTGAGGAGCCCAATACAGCGCCAAAATACGATGGCGAGTATAAAATGGCGTTCCTGAGTTAATACAATTGTGTTTCGTTCTAAACCAAAGACGTTCATTTATTCGGTCCTCGGTGACGATGACATCAGGAAACTCCTCAGTCATTTTAGATTTCCAATTGCGCAAGGTGTCGGCCGCCTTTGACGTTCGACAATAGATTATTATTTCGCCCCGATCTTTTCCGTAACCACCCACGGCGTATCGTGTAGAAAGTTGCTGGAAGCCATCTACCAACCATCCGTAGTTCTTATGAATTTTTGCTTCACCAATCCAAAGGTAGTGATCTGTTCCACGCACCAGAATATCGCAATGTCCGCCAATCTGAGTATCGTGGTCTGCTTGTATGCTAAGCATCCGCAAGTTCCCCACCACTTGGACGGATAGTTCATCCTCTCCTTGATTTTGGTTGAGATGCCGATTTTCAACGAGATTATCGTAGGCAAATTCCAGAACCTTTTCCAACGCTTCTGTTCTGGCCTGGTGATCCTTGGCATAATGAAATGCAGACACAGCACCGTCGCAAAGGTGACCGAATAATCCGTTCAAGTCGGCCAGAGATGGCTCAGAAGTCATTTGATTAATTGCATTCTGTTTTTCGAAGGGACAATGCGAAGTAAGGGCTAACCAGCGACTTAGCCCCTTTGACAATTTCCCCTGAGCGCGGGTGCACAACTGTGTTCGTCATCAGTACTGACTGGAATTGGTCATCATCTAATGGAAATTCGTCACCATTTTCGTCAATGAACTGGCCATGAGCAGTTAGAATGGAAAAGGTTGATGACGTGAGAAAATATACTGCCGATATCAGTGGTTGATCAATTTCATCTTTGTTCAATAATTGTTTGAAAGACGTGTAGGTCAGATACTCAGCTTCACTTGGGGCTAACTCCAGAAGTGCCTCAGCAAGACGCACACAGGTGTCTGCAGAGGCAGTGGGCCCCAACACAGCTACCGCAGTCTTCCTGAGTTCTTCGAAGTTCATCATCGTAGCATTTAATCTTCTTTACTACGGTCAAGGTGATGGCGGATGCGCTCAATCACATACTCATACTCTCCGCGACCTGCGCAGTTTCTGATTATCGCTCCGGAAATCGCAACCGCATTGTTGGCAGCCGTTGTCCTCCCGCGAGCTGTTCCAACTAAACTAAGTTCGGGCTTTGCCGTGTGTTCGTCACGTGGCAAATACCATATCACGCTTAATCTAAATGGTTCAATTGGGGTGCCTAGCCCTTCTTTCCCGGCCAAATGATAGGGCTCTGATCTCAAATCCAAACCGGACTTTCGCATCTTTTCATGTTTCACGGATGCAGATGTGGTCGAAAAACCTAGCTCTACGACCTGTCCTTCGCCTTTGGTTCTGTAGATACTCTCCAGCAGTGGAAAGAGATCAATCGGGTCGTCAAGGCTGACTTTTCCAAAATCATTGACAGTTCTGCGCATTTTGGACTGGACTGCGTGGGCGACATCCATAGGCATGCCATCGGGTAGGTCTGTTCTGATTTCGATATAGTTGCCGTCGTGAGGCACCCATAACACATTAAACATTTGAACAAGTCGGTTCTTCAGCCCAATCAACTCATCAAAGCGCTTGCTAAGATCACCTGCATCTTCGCCCAGTTCGGCAAGATCAATTCTCTCCCGCTTGGTTATTCTGATGGCTGAAGAAAAAACGGCCCCAACGCCGTCTTCATTCCGAATCACCGAGACAAGCTCCGGTTCAGAACTAGGCCGTGTACTCATAAACGGTAATGTCCGGTTTTGAAGGTAGCCCGGACTTTAGCTGTCGATCCGACATTGTCGCCAGACCTACATAGCCGTCATCGGTTGGTTGTGCAGCGAAGGTCTCGAGTGAGCCCACATTGACGGATGCTGCACTTCGCACCAGTGTCCGCTTATGCTCGACACCTCTTGGATTGAAGCCGATATCCGGTTGATCAGCTCAGCTGTTCTAGCTGAGCCTTGAAAGCGTGTAGGTGCTCGTCAGTGAGTTCTTCATCCATCAGAGGCATAAAGCGTGCAATGTCGTAGTGATTCCAAAGACGGCTCAGTTCTGTAAACAACGGTGTCAATTCCTTTTCGAGATCACTAAAGGGGCGAATGGCCTCATATCCAGCTTGGAAGTCCTCTCTCATGTCGGGGTTCTGAAAAGCGGCGACAGCAAAATCATAGGCTCGCCAACCATAGGCGCAATGGTCGAAGTCTATTATTGTGTATGTCCCATCGTCACTGAAAAGGATGTTTTCGACGTTCAGATCAGCGTGGATCAACCCATAGCTCGGCCTATGCATCTTGAGCGGAGAAATCTGATCCCGTATGTCGTCGGCGCGCTTGTTGAAAAACTCAAGGTTCCCCAAACCTCTCTCTGCTAATAGCTGTCCGAAAAAACGAAGTGGTTCACCCAGTAGAAAAGTTTCAAGATTAAGGTGATATCGATGATGTTGGCAGACAAACTCATCACTGACTTGATGTAGACGCGCTAAGGTTTGACCGATCATTGAAAGCTGTGGGCGCTGAAATTTTCCCTCCTCTAAGGCGCGTTCGGCATTCACCCCCGGTACAAAGGCAAACAATGCACAGTGTCGATCTACGCCATCAATATCGACCGTTGAGAGCCAATCATTTGCGGTGTTGGATATTGGTCTGACGACTGGCAAATTCTTGGAAACAAGGAAATTGAGTAATTCAAGCTCGAATTGAAAGTCACCTCTGCTGCGAACGTAGTACTTCCCATTCAGATAGACCCGCAACACAAATTGTCCCCGGTCTGTCTCTGCGTAAAAATTATGATTGAACCCCTTTTTTATGAGCACGGTTTTGATGGGGGCGCCGACGTCATAATAGTCCGCGACAATCTGGGAAATCTGATCATCGTTCAGAAGTGTATTTTGCCCATTGAAGGAAGTTGCCATAGGTGCTGTCTCAAGTGCTTAGCTGATGAGTAACTCATCGATTTCATAACTGATGTCAGGCGTTCGTTAGCTTACGCAAAACGCTCATTACGCGCATAGACATTCAAAGCAGACTTTTGTCCAAATGACACCAACAGCCGCTTTGTCCGCTGAGCGCCATTTCGCACCAATGGCATCGAATGACAGCTTCGAGTCATCTTGAGACGATCCGGTCGGAGAGAACAGGGTCTGGTTCTAGCAACGAAGCAGACATTGAACGAAGGACAGATAGTGTGATTCAAGCTCCATGAAGGAGCCCCGATCATGCGATATGCCCTGACTGACGCCGAGTGGCGCGTCATCGAACCTATTCTGCCCTGTAAATCAAGGGGTGTTCCGCGCGTGGACGACAGGCGCGTCCTGAACGGCATCTTTTGGGTATTGAAGTCGGGCGCCCCTTGGCGGGATCTTCCCGAGTGCTATGGGCCTTACACCACCTGTTACAATCGGTTCGTGCGGTGGCGTCGCGCCGGTGTATGGGATCGCATCTTGACTGCGATCTCGCATCGAGACGATGCACAGGTGCAGATGATCGACGGCACAATCGTACGGGCTCATCAGCATGCAACATGCATTAAGCATGGGGAAACCGAAGGTCTCGGTCGCTCTCGCGGAGGGTTGACGACCAAGATCCATGCCGTTGTTGACGCGAAGGGCTTGCCGCTCAGATTGGCTGTTGCACCTGGTCATCAACACGACAGCCTAGGCGCGAACGACATGTTAAGCGATATGCCGGAAGGTGGAATGCTACTGGCCGACAAGGCGTATGATTCAGACGCCATCAGGTCGCTTGTCGCGGCGCGTGGAGGGTGGGCAAACATTCCGCCGCGCCGTAACCGGCGAGAGCCGATCTGCTTCAGCCCGTACCTCTATCGGGATCGAAACCTGGTCGAACGGTTCTTCAATCGGATCAAGCACTGCCGCCGCATTGCCACCCGTTACGAGAAGCGGGCCGCCAACTTCCTTACCTTCGTGAAGCTCGCGGCGATCCGCCTTTGGCTACGCGTTTATGAGTCCACGGCCTAATCTTTTCGATATCAACAGACGAGAGTGTTAGAGGATATACTGCCTTCAAAATCCCATCTTCAGGGTACTTAGAAAGAATATGATCCTGCAGGGCCTTACGGCCATCGGAACCAACATTGTAGATCTTGGTGAGCTTTTCGCCGCATAAATTGTGCTCGTCAATGGCGTCGAGAAGAGGACCTTCAACGTCAAAGAGCTCCTGAGACTTAAGTTTGTCTATTGTTTTTTGCCATCCCTGACTGGGGGAAACGCCAATAGATTTAAGTATTGTACTTGCAACAGACCAAGGCATCCGGTCACGCATGCTTAAAAGAATATTCTCCATATAGCCCTCGAAAACGCCGATAAAAATGATGCGCATTCAAACACCAACTTGGACGGGAGTGGAGTCCTTTTTAGCCGCTCTATTGTGGAAACTTTGCCTGCTACCTTCATAGCTTCCAAACACATCAATTTAGCACCTTCACCTGCACTGCCCCCAACACCGCCACACTGAACCCGGCCGCATAATCCTCCGGCCCGAGTGTAAAGACCGTTTCCCCACCCCGGATCAGATTGACGTCCCCGGACCTCTCATAGCTCACCCGTTCACAAAACCAGTCGGTCTGTTCGCCGTCTCGGGCGATAGCCTGAACATAAAGGCTCATGTTTTGCACTCCGACTGGTTGATTTTTAAAGGGGCTTTAAAGGCCGTTTAAAGCGTCGTTGAATTGACTGTTCCCAGCCGCTCACTTGCAATGTCGAAGTAAGCTTGTTCCCGCTCACACCCGACAAACCGTCGCCCAGAGCGAAGGGCCGCAACTCCGGTGGAGCCTGAGCCCGCGAACGGATCGAGCACGGTGCCTTCAGGGCAAACCTGAACCAGTGCATCCATAAGAGGGACAGGCTTTCCGGTCGTGTGAAGCTTGGGACCGCCTTGCATAAAACTGCAGCGGATAACACCGGGATAGGTCGGGCAGTCCTTGCCATGCCACGCTCCCTTTGATCCCCAAAGAATAAACTCGGCCTGTTGCCTGAAGCGTCCTTTCTGGGGGCGGCAGGCTTCGGTCTTGTCCCAAGGAACACAGCCTCGATAGGTAAAGCCTGCAGCTTGGACTGCGTTGATCATGACCGAGAGCTGACGCCAGTCGGTGAACACGAGGAACGGAGAGCCGGGTTTTAAGATGCGATGGGCTTCTGTGAGCCAAAGCGTTGACCAGAGCATGTAGGAATGCTGATCCCGGTTTTCGCCCGAGAACTCGGGGTATCTCTTCTCGTCGTTGACATATTTCCGGTTGGCGCTGTCGGCCGTGCGGCTTCCAGAGTGGAGCCCGCCTGAGGAATAAGGTGGATCTGTCACCAATGCGTCGAATTGGTTTGACGACTGATCATGTAGCCATGTCAGGGCGTCTTGCTGAAAGAGTTGCCAGCGCATGTTTTCTCCAAGAGTGGTCGCTCTTGGCGATCTGGCACGGGCTCTTTGGGCGGTTTCACCACTGGCCTCAAACTGTTGAGCGTTCCGCATCTGGGACACTTCACCTCGATTACATCGTTGATGGCGTTGCTAGCTGCTTTCATCAAAAGCTTGGCGCAACGCCCACATCGAATTTCCTGCATGACAACCGTCTGCCGACTCAGCCACACTTCTGTTGCCCGCGCGGGCAGCGGGTGCGGCGGTTATCCTCACTTACTGTCGGGCGGGTTCACGTTTCCCAAGCGCCCCGCCGTCCGGACTTTCGGGTCCGGACCACCCGTGCCTCTTAGTGTTTAAATTGGTGCCACTTGGTTATCCGTCCGCATCGGCGACATTTCAGGCGAACAAATCGCCGGTCTGGATGTTCTGCTGTGTGCAGCTCATCATCATGACCGCCCGTTAGTTCGCACCATGCTTTTCGTATTCGAGCGATTGCTTTAAACGGCTTGAATGGTTCGCTTGCGCTCAACGTTAGAAGGCGTTCCACCATCAGCGGTGCTTCGTTTCGCATGCGTTGCCTGTTCTGGCTGGCATTTGAGAGTTCTTTTGCCACCTCATTCCACCTCAGGCGTTCTGATGGATCGAAGCATTGCGCCCCGGTCCAGAAAGTGTTCAACGAGTTCGCTTGGCGTTACCGGGCTGGGCCAGCCTTTCCGCCCGCTCAAGCGAAAGGCGTTCCCTGTCCGGCGCAAGAGATCGACGGCAAACTCTGAGCAAATCTTGCCCTTGCCTGCGAACTTGACGCCTAGCCCGGCGCGGGCCGCGTCCGCATAGGAGTATTTTCGGCCAAAGACACTGATCCCGTAGGTCTCAGCCTCATCTGACCAGTCAGCGCCCGTTGCGATATGATCGAACGGCAGGGTTTCAGAAACAGCTCTGAAGCCAACACCTACGCCTTCGCGCGCTTCCATGACAAAGAGCCGCCCCCGAAACCACCACGCAACACCGACGTGGCTCCAGGAACCGGCGGACACAATGCGAATAAAGAGAGATAAAAGGCTATCCGAACGCCACGCCAGCAAATCGCCAGAGCGGATACTTTCGCGAGCCGTTGCATAGTCAACCATCCATCTACTCCCTCATTTCACAAGAGGCCGATGTATCGAATGCCATGCTTTCCGCATCGAAAGAGTGGGTGACAGATGTCGTGAGCCAGTCCCGGTCCGCTTCCGGGGATAAACCGGTCAGGGTAAGGTTCATTTGTTCAAGCAAATCCGGGTCGCCGCACTTGCACGTAATCTCGATCTGCCGCTCTTTCCGGTTCAGCTGTTTCGCCTTGGAACGGGCGGCGGCCTGCGCGGTCTTTTGATCGGGAAAGAGCTTGCGGTATTCGTACCAGGGATCGCCCTTATCGAGCTTTTCCTTCACGACAACCCGCTTGCCCTTGTCATGATCACGGTAAGCGGTTTTCACGCCCGCGTAGTTGTTCCGAAAATCCCGGCTCCAGTTCCAGAACTTCAAATCGTCACGAGTGAGCGCATGGGTCCGCAAGGCTCCGGATAGATCAAGGGCGCTACCGCGTTCCAGAAACAGGATCTTGCCGTCCTCGTATTTTTCGATAGCATCGTGAATGTCGGCCAGTTCGCCGACCATCTGCATGAGGGACTTTTCCCCTCTGAAGAAATGGTCATAGGTGAAGTTCTGGAAGGCAGGCGACACGATGGCCTCAAATCCGGCCGCGCCCGCTTCAGACTTCAAAATGTCAGCGAGGCTTTTGTCCTTGTGTGTCTTGGTTGCCCGGTGTTTTGCGCTTGCCCTAAAATCAACGGATGTGCCCCGGACTTCCAGAAACTCACCGCTTTCTTCCTCAAAGCCGCCGCTGTAACCGTCGCAGATAAACGGGCCAAAGCGCCGCTTGCGCCCTTCAACATAGCCGAGTGTTCCCCGGATCTTTGCCCCTTCACGCGGTCTTGGAAGCTGCGCAAAAGGATCGGCAAGGCGGGCAGTGATCTTGTCCGGATCGCCGCCGCTGTTGAGAACAATATCCACTTTCAGAAGATGGCTTGTGACCAGATCGCTCGATGCGCCGTCAAAGGTCAGCTCGCAAAACGGCGTCATCGGTTAAACCCAGATTGCGGTACCGGGGCTTCAGGCGCACTCCATTCGGGCAAGGTTATTGTCACCCCGGCCGGAAGGATCAGGCCGAGATCCGCAAGGCCGGGATTTGCCTCGTAAATGGCCTCGCGGGCGTCTTCGGTTCCAAAATGTTCAAAGGCGATCAGATCCACCATGTCGCCGTCACGGGTCATATAATCCCGCATGCCAGTCTCCTAGAACAAGGTTTGGGAAAGGCGGTTCAAGGCATTGCCAACGCCGCCGCCCATAAGAGGATTTGGATTATCGCGCCCCGAATACCGGGAAATCTTGATGTCGTGCGCCGCCTCAAGGATCGTCGCGCCTGGTCCAATCGTGTCTTGGGAAAGCCTAACGCTCAGAATTTTCACCTTGCCGAAGGTTTTTCCCGATCTTGAATAGAGCGGGACCGGCTGGCCTCTCATGGCTGTGTCGGCAATAGCTTCTCCTTCAGAAAACCCGCCAAAGGCTTGGTCGAAGATGGCCCCGGAGATGGTCACAGCAAGCGGATTTGCGCCGAAGAAGTGATCGACATGGCCGCCACCGGCCGTGAAGTTTTCCTTCCAGCGCGCCTCATATTCAGTGACCAGCTTTTGGTAGTTGAGGCCCGAGACCGTGAAGTGATGCGGGCCAAGGCGCATGAGAATGTCCATCGCCTAGTTCCCTACTGTTGAAGGATTTCCAGCTCTTCAGGATGGCAAGGACGGTTGTGGTTCATACCGTCAAATCTCACCGAGACATAACTGCTCGCAATTGGTCCCGGTCGCCGCACTTCGCCGGAGTTTCCAGTTACCGTGTGACGAACCCGCATCTTGGGTTTGAATGTCAGACCATAAGCCCGTTGGATGTATTCGTAGTCCATGTTGCCGCTCCTAATCGATATCCCGCATGAGGGAGTTGTTTGCCGCCTTGATTGAACCTGTCGCCGCTTGCCCGGCTGCAACTGGCACCCCGTGAACGTGGGTGTGGTAGTGATTGGTTTGGCTCATGTGCTTGGACTGATCGACCGACTGCGGCACCTCAACGACCTTTGGTTCGCCGCCCGCCTGGTTGTGATTGGCGGCAGCCCGTTCAAGTGCGGCGATCAACGCGGCCTGATTGGCAGATTGAACCTGTGCCGGGCTTGGCACCCGCTCAAACTTTGAGGGTAACGGCAGGCGGTCACCTTTCGGCCCGGCGCTGCTTTTTGCTGTCTGGGCCTTTTCCGGTTCATCACGCTCGCTGCTGCCAAGAAGCGCAAAGCCGCCAATGGTGGCCATCTCCTGAAGGGCCGCGAGCCTGCCA